>ERZ1034969.1-NODE-1-length-706484-cov-17.042950_pt1 | contig 706484 bp, 575 predicted proteins | sample MGYA00520624_ERZ1034969 | MGnify/ENA primary metagenome ERZ1034969 (study PRJEB33766, sample SAMN09781776) | gut metagenome | biome: gut microbiome | host: Homo sapiens | place: Madagascar | study: EMG produced TPA metagenomics assembly of the PRJNA485056 data set...
GAGAAACGGCTTCATTCCAACGATTAGATAGAGTTATCACGAAATCAGTCGCTTTGCGTCGTGTCGATGACGTTGCTGCAGTATGCCGTCCTGCCGGCAGTCACGTCGGCGTAGAAGCGCTGTTTTTCATCGATGTAGGCGATGGCTTTACGCAGTTCCTCCAGTTGCGTCTCCAGATGCTCGCGTTTTTCGGCAAGGATTTCCTGACGTTCCGGTATCGATGACTCACCTTCAAGACAGAGTTGCGTGTAGTGCCGCATCTCCTTGATGCCCAGACCGCAGCGTTTGAGGCATGTCAGGCCGTTGATCCATGCGATGCATCGCTCGTCGAAGACGCGTCGGTTGTTCTGGTCTCGTTTGAGACCGGGCACGAGTCCTGAATTGCAATAGAACTTCAATGCTTCGTAATTCATGCCGGTTAGTTTGCAGGCCTGCTTCATCGTATAGGTTTTCATGTTCTTATGGAGTGACACTGCCGTGATTGCCATACGTGGCTCCTTTCGGACGCTGCGCGGCAGGACGTTCGGCGGGTGCCGCCGGATGGGGTCGGGCTTGAGGCGCATTGTTCTTTTTGTTTGTACCTATCATGTCACATTTCCGGTTATTAATACCGGTAGATAGTACCGGCATGCCGTAATTTGACCGGTAGCAGCTACCGGATTTTATCGTGGGGGTCAGAACGGCATACATGCCGGCACTGAATACCGACGAATTTATGGAAGGAAAAACAGTGGAATACGTGAAACTTGCCAACGGTATTGAGATTCCGAAGATCGGATACGGCGTCTTCCAGATCAGCAAGGACGATGCTCCTCACTGCGTGCGCGAGGCCATCGAGACCGGGTACCGCCAGATCGACACCGCACAGTCGTACTTCAACGAGGCCGAAGTCGGCCAAGGAATCAAGGATTCCGGTATCGATCGTAAGGATCTGTTCCTCACTACCAAGATCTGGATCAGCAATTACGGCTATGAGAACACGCTGAGGTCCGTCGATGTGTCCTTGAAGAAGCTTGGCACCGACTATCTCGATCTGGTGTTACTGCACCAGCCGTTTTCCGATACCTACGGCGCGTGGCGTGCACTCGAAAAGCTCTACAAGGACGGCGTGATCCGCGCCATCGGCGTGAGTAACTTCTATCCGGATCGTCTGGCCGATATGGTCGCCTTCAATGAGATCGCCCCGATGGTCGATCAGGTCGAGACTAATCCGCTCAACCAGCAGATCGAAGCTCGCAAGAACATGGTCAAGCGGGGCGTGGCTCAGGAAGCATGGGCTCCGTTCGGGGAGGGCATGCAGAACATGTTCTCCAATCCCACCCTGGCCAGGATCGGCGAGGCGCATGGCAAGTCCGTCGCGCAGGTGATCCTGCGTTGGCTCACCCAGCGCGACATCGTCGCTCTGCCCAAGTCCACGCACAAGGAGCGCATGGAAGAAAACCTGAACATTTTCGATTTCCGGCTCTCCGACAGCGAGATGGCAACCATCGCGGGCCTTGACACCAAGACCAGCATGTTCTTTCGCCACGACACCCCTGAGGCGGTCGACCGCTTCGTCGGTTATGTCAAGGAACGTGCCGGCCGCGAATGATTCCGGCCCATGACATGGTCGGTGCCGGCAGCACTGTGTATCTGGGCTTCCCGATTTGGTGGATGGCACCTGTTTGGCTGGTGAACGATTCCGTCAAATCCAACGATTTCGCAGGTAAGACGATCATTCCGTTCTGCACTTCCGCCAGCTCCGATATCGGCAACAGTGCATCCACGCTCCAGAAAATGGCAGGCAGCGGTACATGGCTTACCGGGCACCGTTTCTCGGAATCTGTTTCCGAGAAGGACGTGACCGATTGGCTGATTTAGTCCAAAAACGGTATCGCCGAATAGCGAAGACATGGGGCGACCATTGTACGTTCGGCTGCAGCATTTCGTGTGCTGAATAGCAGGTTGCCTCTTCCACGCTCTTTTGAGTATCCCATCCGAATGTTTAAGCCGGCGTGGAAGTAGTAAGTGGTATGTGTGCTGTCCTGCCTTGCAGGAAGACATGGCGGGCATTTTCATTATGATGAAACGTCATCAAATATCGGATTATTTCCGATAATCATTCCACGAGATGGGCTTCCCCGTATTATTTCCTGAGACGTTTGTGACGCCCCTATGTATTTGCGTGCGGGGATAGAATTGTTGACGGAAGAGAACCGTGAAAGGAATGTGCGTTGGCGAGAAATGACGGGAGTCGAAGGAGGCGGGGCGGTCTTTGCGATAGGTTGTTCGGCGATCTCAGTGCAAAAAAGTTGCGTAAGGTGTTGTTTGGCGCTGTTGCGGCAATTGTCACTGTTGCAGTTGTCCTGTTTGTGTGGAACGGTGTCGTTAAACCTGTTTTTGACAATGCAAGGACCGAATCTACCATCAGTGTGGAAAGCCAGTTGCAGGCGGCTGTGAATATCGACGATCTATCGACCGCGAAATTCCATTATGGCGGTGTTGCTGTAAAGAAAGACAATGCTGGTAAGGACAAGTGGCATGTTGCATATGAGGCGACGGTGACTGCTGGCGTCAAGATGAGCGATATCACGTTCGAAGTGGACGATACCGCGAAGACCGTCACTCCGATTCTGCCGAAGCCGACTATTGGGGACGTCGTGGTTGATAGCGGCAGCCTCGACTTTTTCGAGAACAATCCGTCCGTTGAAATTGATGAGGTGATCAAGCTTTGCAAGCAGGATGCGCAACAGGAAACCAAGACAAACGGAGACATTATTTCTATTGCTGCCAGCAATCTTGAACAAACTGTGGATGCGTTGACCAAGGATCTCGTGGAAGCAAAAGGATACAAATTGCAGAAGGCCGAGACCGTAAAGCTCACTAAGGAGACCGCGCATGCTGACGAATAATCGTTCCATGAAACGTGCGATTGCCGCATTATGTGTTGCTACGCTTGCATGTTCTGCTGTAGGGTGCGGCGAGGAAAAGAAAGAAGCTATCCCAACTTTCTCGAATGCCACGTATATCGCACAGATGGCCACATTAAAATGTTATTACCACAATACGGCCAAGCTCAGTCATGAGGGATCGTGGTTCTTCAATAATGGCTACAAACGTATGTGGATGGAATACAGTGGCATCGTGAAGTACGGTATTGATGCCGATAAAGTAACAATTAGTCCAGATGCCAACGGTCATAAAGTAATCATTACCGTGCCTCCAGCTCACGTGTTGGATGATCCGGACGTAAATGAGAAGTCGTTCAGCAAACCGCTGGTGAGCACTGGTTTCGCCACTTCGATTACCGCCGAAGAGAAAACGAAAATGTTTGATAAGGCCCAGCAAAGCATGCTGAAGCAGGCGAAAACCGATTCGGCGTTGCTTGCCCAAGCCGAAGCTCGCGCGCGGACTATTCTAGAGCAGTATGTGCGTAATGTGCTTGGTGATGACGCGAAGAACTGGACTATCGAATTCAAGGATGTGCAATAGTCGCTAAGCGAGAACTGGCTTACCTCACCCGCAATTGCCATCGTGGATGGCGGTGGCCAGCTGATCGCTGGATGCATCCATCGCGTATTCGGCGACACCCTGCTGCTGATTCGTGATGCGGTCGCGGTCGGCCCCGAAAAACAGCACCGAATAGGAATTCGTCACCGCCTCCGTACGGTCGGCTGCGATTGTCGGTTGCGTGGTGCCGCAGGAGATCATGATCGAGCGGTGCGAGAGCTCGTGCTTGACCATGTCCACCAGCCAAGGGCTTCGCGCGGTCTGCGTCCAATCCGGATGCGTGGTGAGCATATGCACGACATTCCTCTGCGAGCGGTCGGGCATCTGGCAGTAATACGCAGCCACGAATCCACTCGGATTCTCACCTGACTGGCCGCCGCAGTTGAATTCCATGGTCTGTTCGATCTGCACGCCCATCGTCGATGCCACGTTCGTGGCGAGCGTGTACCATCCGGCCGGATCGAGATCACCGTTGCGTTCGGGCACGGCAATCGCAGCCGCTGCGGCTTCCGCGTTATGCAGATTGCTGACCGCAGTCGAGACCTGCTGTTTCACGTCCGAGCGTAGTTTGTGCAGCGACCGTAGGTCGGCGAGCATCTCCCTCATCGATGCATACGCGCGCTGTTTGCCGTATCGGTCGATGAGCTTGTTCACCTGCGTCGGATCATCCACTTGCAGCAGCCATTGCGCTGCATGCTGGCTGAAATCATCCGACATGGCCGCGTCGACCGCGCTGAGCAGCTCCTTGGTCTGTCCGTCGAGATTATGTGCCGCCACGCGCATGCTGTCGATGATGGTGCGCTGCTGGTTGCGGTACAACAGTCCGATGATGCGTTCCTGCAGATTGTCCGACAGCAGATACTTGATCTGCTTGGCGTCGGCAAGCCGGTCGTAATCGTCCATGCACTGCTGCACAGTTTCGATGTGCGCGGCGAATCGGTCCGGATCATCCAGGCCCTGCGCGAACGTGATGCTGTCCTGCGCGGTCTGCCGGATGCCTTGCATGGTTTCGATCTGCGGCTTGACATTGCCGGCCGCTTCACTGGTGGTGGCGTGCAGGAAATTGGCGACGCCGGCGATGACGGCAAGCACGACGAGCACGCCCACGATGCGTAGGACATTCCGCCGGCTGCGTGAATTCGGGTTGTGGTACGGCATATTCTCAGACTACCTTGCTCGTGTGATGCACCGATGCTCCCATCTACCGCCGTTTGGCTCCATCCGGCCATGCGATGCCGGTGTCAGGGGAGTGCAGGACGTTCTTGTAGATGTCGTTGCGTACGTAGATTTCCACGGAACCGCGCGATCGCTGGTCTTTCCATGGCGTGACGGTTTCGGCGATGCGTATTTTCGTGTAGTCGTTCCGGTCATAGCCGAGGGCGCTGAAGAAGAACGGCTGATAGATGGTGTCGTAGAATTCGGGTTCGCCCCATGATCTCCAGGTTTCGATGTCTTGTTTGCCGGCATAGGGGTCTATGCACCATTCCCAAGAGATGTAGCTGCGCCCTTTGTAGGCATTGGACATGAGCGTACGCTTGAAGTACGGGTCGGCGGTGACCAGTGTTCCGCTCACCCACGATGTGTAGTCGATGCAGTCCTTGCCATCGGCGCAGTAGCCGCCTTGATTGATTCGTTCCTTGACATCCGGGGACGCATTCGTGGAATTGATGCGAGTCCAGCCAGCCATCCAACGGTATTGCTCCAGATGATTGGTCTTGATGAACGAGGCCACCGTCCGGGATGAGGAATACTCGTATCGTATGTCGCATATGCTGGCGTTGATCGTCCAATACACGCTGATGAGCATGGCACCTAAAGCGAGGGCCTTCAGCGTGATGAGATAGTTGCGCGCTTTCCTCGCTCCAAGCTTGCCGATGAATCGGTCGGCCATGGTGATGCACCAGGCCGGCCAGTCGTCCGTGCTGATACGTCGCTCGTCGCAGTCAATCGCGAGCACCGCGATGAAAAATCCCAGCAGGATGCCCAGATGGTGCATGGAGAAATGCTGCGCGAACACCAAGCACATCACTGTGTATGAACTCAGCAGCAGCATTGCGTTGTGCCGGCGTCGGCTGATGTGGATGAGCGGGGCCCACATGAGGCATGACACGGTTCCCGTGTACAGCAGTGTCGACGACAGGCCGATGAATACCAGATTCGTATCCGACACCGTCGAGGTGAATAATGCTTCGGCCGGCAGCAGCAGCCAGGAATTGCAAATTTGCATCCATAGTGGTGCCGGCTGCGTCATGCCGGAGATGTCGAAATTGCCGGAATACACGTCTTTTGCGGGCATCACGTCGATCAGTATGACCACCGCCGCCGCGAGCAGCGCCAGCAGCGCGGCGAACCGTTGCCGGTTACGTATCAGCGAGTGTTCCTGCCGGACGAACCGCACCACCCAATTCGCCGCGAACATGCCTGCGATGACCAGTCCATATGAGCTGGTCAGACACAACAGCATCATGCTGAGCACTTCGCGCCACGGTTTCTCGTCACGGGTTTTCCAGTTGATGGCCACCAGCAGCATGGCCGCGACCATCAGCGCATAGGGACGCGACGTGACGCCGTACTGGTAGCACAGAAAATAGGAGAAAGGGAGGATGCCCTTAAGAACCTCAGGGAGCTTGGTCTTGAACTCCAACAGCCAGATCATAAGCGCGGCGCATGTGAGGTTGATGGTCTTCAATCCCATCTCGTACGGCACGCCAAGCTTGGCGGGTATGGCAAGCATCATCCACCACAGTGGAGGATGCCCCTCATAGTGCGGGCGCTCCAGAATCATCTCCCGCCAGGAGCAGTCGCGCGCGATGAGCCAGGCTTGTGCCTCGTCGAACCATGGTTCGTGGAAGCACATCACTGTGGTCACCACGATGACGTACGCCGCGAGCACGATGCAGTGCAGACGATGCGGCGAGAGCCAATGCCGGATTGCGTCGCATCGTGTTCTGTTGTCTGTGGCTGTTACTGTTGCAGAACTCATGTTTCCTGTTTCCCGTTGCGTTCGAAATACGAGCGATTGCTGCGTGACTTTGCGATTATTGCGTGGCCGCGCATGGACCATGGCGGTTCCGTCATATTCCATGTTGCGGAACCGCCATTGGATGCATGGGCACACCATCGCGCCAGCTGTGCCGGCCATCCTTAGAACGACTTGCGCGCGCCGCAGAGCTTCTCGAACTCCTCACGCACCTGCACCTTCACCAGCGCGTCCTCGAATGTGATCACGCCCTTGTTCACCAGTCGCGCCAGATCCTGATCGAGCGTGTGCATGCCTTCCTTCTCGCCAGACTGCAGCACGGTCCGGATCTGATGCGCCTTGCCGCTGCGGATCAGTGCGGAGACGGCCGGATTGTTGATCATCACTTCGGTGGCCGGTGCACGCCCGTGCCCGCTGGCGCGCGGAATCAGCGTCTGCACGATTACGGCACGTAGGGTGGATGCCACCTGCACGCGGATCTGTTGCTGCTGGTTTTCCGGATACACGTCGATCAGGCGGTCCACGGTGGAGCCGGCGTCCTGCGTGTGCAGGGTGGCGAACACCAAGTGGCCGGTTTCCACGGCGGTCAATGCGGTGGAGATGGTTTCCAGGTCTCGAAGCTCGCCCACCTCGATGATGTCCGGATCCTCACGAAGCGCGCGTTTCAGCGCTTCCGCGAAGCTCTTCGTGTCGGTGCCCACCTCACGCTGGCTCATGACGCACCGCTTATGCTGATGTACGAATTCGATCGGGTCCTCGATGGTGATGATATGGTCGGTGCGTTCGGTGTTCGCCTTGTCCACAATCGCAGCCAACGTGGTCGATTTGCCGGAACCGGTCGGACCGCACACCAGCACCAGGCCGCGTGGCAGCATCGCCAAGTCGGCGATGCGCGGGTCGAGCCCGAGTTCCTGAGCGGTCTTGATTTCCGTAGGAATCGTACGCAGTGCGGCGCACACGCCCATGCGGTCACGATACACGTTCACACGGAAACGTAGCAGGTCACCGATGGCGAAGGAGATGTCAAGCTCCAAATCATCCTTGAACCGTTCCCGCTCCAGCTCATTGGTCATCACTTTCACAGCTTTATACGTATGGTCTTTGGTCCATACGCTCAAACCTTTGGCCGGGCGTAGTTTGCCGTCCACGCGCAGCATCGGCGGATCGTTGACCACCAGATGCAGGTCGGAGGCGTTGAGCTCCACCAGCTGACGTACCGCCGACACGAACTCGTCATCCGCGTCCGGATGCTCGGCGCGCAACGTCTGTTCGACCTGCTCGGCTTTGATTTTGCGCTGCTCCGGGATGGCGTCCTCATCCGAATCATCGGTGTTGGGTATGACGAAATCCGCGAACGGATTCTGGTTGGGATTCGGCTGTGGGGTCCCATATGTCGGTCGGTTGGTCACCGGGGGCACATGGTTGACGATTGGTGGCAACGGATGTTGCACCGCGGTCTGTGTGACGTCGGATGGGGTATTCCGGAATGGTATCGATCCCGGAATGAAGGATGGTGGGTTGCTGTCGATCTGCTGTACTGGACCGCTCGATTCGATGACCGGCGTCAGTTCCGTGTCGTCCTCACGGAAGCGCAGTTGCTCCTTGTCGACTTGCTCGCGTTCCGGCGTGGCTGGGAAGTCGTATGAGGCCGTCTGCTGATTTTCAATAGGCGCTGGCGACTGTTGCGCCGGCGGTTCCTGCGCCACGAACGTTTGCTGCATCGGCTGCGGATTCTGCACTGCCGGTTCCCGCTGTTCCGCAGGCAGCGGATCCGGCACGTCCACCGGCACGTCTTTGAGCGTGGGCATCGACTTCAACGAGGCGAAAATGCTTTTGATGCTTTCATCGTCGGCGTTGATCGCATTATCGGAAGACCAGTGGCGGCCTTTGCACGGATCCTCGTTGAACGATGGTGCGGTGCTGGGGATGGTCACGCCTTTGAGCCCCGCCAGATAATTTCCTGCATCCAATTGTGGACGCTGTTCGGTATCGGTCATCATTGTCCTTTGCTTGTTGTTTTACGGATTCGTCATTGAATATGCGGGTCATGCGGGGCGCACGCTTCACATGCGCGCGCCCCGCGATGGTGTTGCGGAACGGGACGCTCACACGGTCACGCGCAGCACTTCCTCCACGGAGGTGATGCCCTGCAGCGCCTTCTGCCAACCGTCCTCGCGCAGCGAGGTCATGCCGCTGGAGCGAGCGGCCTTCTCGATTTCCAGCGAAGTGGCGCCACGCGCGATCAGATCCTCCATCTGCGTGTCCACTCCCATCACCTGCTGGATGGCCACACGACCGCTATACCCGGTATTGGCGCATTCCCGGCATCCCACCGGACGGTACACGGTCGGCAGGGGAGTCCCCGGAGTATGAGGCACTCCCATCATGCGCATCTCCACTTCCGTGGCGGTGTCCATACGCTTGCACTTCTTGCATAGACGGCGTGCGAGACGCTGCGCCATCACGGCGGCCAGCGACGAGCTCACCAGGAACGGCTCCACACCCATCTCGGTCAGACGCGTCACCGCGCTTGGCGCATCGTTGGTATGCAGGGTGGACAACACCAAATGGCCCGTCAGCGACGCTTCGATGGCGATCGTCGCAGTCTCCTCATCACGGATCTCGCCGATGAGCACCACGTCGGGGTCGGCGCGGAGGATCGAACGCAGTGCCGCGGCGAACGTCATACCGGCCTTGTTGTTCACCTGCACCTGGTTGATGCCCTTCATACGGAATTCGACCGGGTCCTCCACGGTGATGATGTTGATCTCCGGGCGCGCCACATCACCCAACGTGGCATACAACGTGGTCGACTTGCCGGAGCCGGTCGGACCAGTGACCAGCACCATGCCGTACGGACGGTTGTACGCCTTGGAGAACACCTCGAAATTACGCTGGCTGAAATTCAGATCCTCCACCTTGAGATTGCCCGAAGGCGTGCTCAGGATTCGCATGACGATCTTCTCGCCCCACACCGTCGGCAGCGCGGCCACACGAAGATCCACCTTCGTGCCGTTGTGCTTGACGGTGATACGGCCATCCTGCGGCTTGCGGCGCTCGCCGATGTCCATTTCCGCCATCACCTTGATGCGGCTGATCACACCTTGGGTCATGGCACGCGGCGCCTTCTGGAACACGTGCAGCACGCCGTCGATACGGTAGCGCACGAGCAGGCCGTCCTCCTGCGGCTCGATATGGATGTCGGAGCAGTGGTCGTCGATGGCCTGGTTGATGAGCAGGCTGACGAATCGCGCCACGGGGGAGGCGTCCTCGTCGTTGTCGGATTCGAGGTCGACTTCCTTTTTGGCGGTGGCCGCGATTTCGTGGGAAAGCTCGGTCAGCTCCGCGTTGGCGCGCAGGTAGCGGTTGATGGCGTCACGCACCTGTGACGGCATGGCCACCATGGCGATGACGGGCATGCCGGTGGTGGCGGACACGTCATCGATGGCGGCGAAGTTCTTTGGATCGGCCATGGCCACGGTGATGCGTCCGTTGACGATGGACAATGGCAGCAGCTGGTTGCGTCGGCATAGGTCGTCGGGCACCATGCTGACGACCTCTTTGTCGATCTGGTATTCGTTGAGGTCCACGAATGGCAGGCTCATGCCCTGTGCCAGCGCCATGGCGTATTGGCGTTCGGTTTGTTCGTCCATGCCTTCGGTGGAACTGGCCATGGCGGGAAAATCACCGGTGGCGTCGCTCGCCGCGGCGGCATGACGTGGCTGGCTTGGCGTGAACACCTGATGGATTTCGCCCGTTGCCGGTGCGTTCGGATCCATACGTTGCGAGAAACCGCTTGGCGTGTCGTCGTTTCGATTGCGCTTGAGGAAGGGGAAACGACCTCCCGAACCAGCGTCGCTCATAATGACCTCCAATGCCGCGTCCGCTGACGGCGTGGCATATCCTGCTGACCCTGCGAACGGTAATGCCCGCAGGGTTCGAAAATGTTCAGTTGTTCGTGGTCATGTGAGCTACAACGATTGCAGTATTGTGTACTGCTATTCGCATAGTGTAGCGGCTCTATTGCTGAAACGCCAATTTCCATATGGTCTGTGGGTATGTGAAAACGTTGGCATGAAATCGTGATACAGTAACAGATATTCGTGCACCGCCGATCTGCGGTGCCATATTTTTCCTGTTGCCTCCGATGATGGGGTGATATCGCATAAAAGGAGCTGCTCATGGAGCACGGCTGGCGTACGGCGGGAAGCGACACCGCGGCAGGGCTTGTGAACAATGACGTCAATCGATTGCCGCGGCGTGGTGAGTCGGGGTTCACCTTGGTGGAGGTATTGGTGGCGGTCGTGGTGCTGAGCATCACGGGACTTGCCGCGGCGCAATTCGCCATCGGCGCGATTCGCACCTCATATGCGCAGCAGCAGCGGTCCACTGCCATCGCATTGGGCAGTGACGGTATCGAACGCATGCGCGCGCAAATCGCGGACAGCAAGGCGAAACCTTCGCATTACTATCAGGACCTGCTGCATGGCATGGGTGCTGACGGAGTCAAACAGGCGCAGGCGAACCTTGCCGCCGTCGGAGCCATCACCTCGCAGGTCTCGGATCTGGCATCGACCGCCACGCCGGATGCGGACACCTCGAAATACATTCAGCCGGTGCGCACCACCACGGGTAAGGACGCCAAGCAGACCACCTATACGGTGAACACGGTGGTGGAGAAATGCTACAGACTCAGCGGCACCATGGATTGTTCGACCGCCTCGGACCTGGGCATCACCGGTATCAGCGCCATCTCCGATGTGGACGGCAAGACGGACGCGTCACTGAAAGCCAGCATTCTGGACGCCGGATCCATTCCCGGGAAAGGGTTCCTATATCAGACGCGCACCTACATGCCGATGGTGCGTGTGGTGGTGGGCGTCACGTGGCCGGACGGCATGCAGCGCGGCAAAACCTGCGTGTATACCACCACGGAACTGCTGAATGTCATCGGAGACTGAGAGGGATCGGAGTACGTCATGAACAAGAACCAGCGGTATCGGAATCTGGTTGAACGCGTTCGAGGCCAGGCCGGCGTCACCTTGGTGGAGATGGTGGTGTCGCTATGTATCTTCGCCATCGTGTCCACGTTGTTCACGGTCGCGATCGTGCAATACCTGCACACCACCTCGGCGGATGCCATCCGCAGCCGATCGTCGACGGAGATCGCCACGTCGGTACGAACGCTGGACCGGTATGTGCGTAACGCCGTTGGCGTGAGGGATGACGGCGATGCGGTCACGTTGGTCACTTACGACGCGGACGGCATGAAGCAGTGCGCGGTAATCGAATATACGGAAGCCACGTGGACGGGGGAGCGCGTCAGCGATTACGGTTCCGTGGCCGTGCGCACCAGACCGTATGATGCTGGATCCGGCGCGTGGACCAAACATACGATACTGGGATCGGTGATGAACGCCGCTTCGGCCTCGACGTCGGATAACGCGCTTTTCGCGACCAAGCTGTTCACGGTGGACTCCGGCACGCGTGTGGTGCGTTATACGCCGGTGACGGGCTCGTATGTGAATGGCAAGCCGGTCACGTCGAATACGTCGACGTCATTCACGGCGCGCAATGTCGACTCCAGTTCTGCAATCGATTTCAGTCCGTGTAGCTGAACTTGGCATTCTCAAGGGGTAGTCTCCGGTACGAGACTACCCCTTTTTTGTATATCTGCTGATACCCTCGACACGCCCGAAGTGAACGGTCTTTTTACGAAATTTTGCCTAAAAATCATGCAAAAGTTTTGCAGCAATGGGATGCAAATGCTGCAATAATACCGCAAAAGATGCAATGCTATGGTGCACCGATGGACCAGTATGTTTCGGTGGATTTGTCGACATGTGCCATGAAAGGGTTAATGAAGGGTGTAGAACATTGAAGCGCTTGCGTGTGTGTGCGATATCTGCGGCAATGCAACGGAAATGAAACATATGTCAAACGTTTGACGGGATGTGATTTGTCATGCAAACGATTTCAAAATAGCTACGCTTGAAGGCGTTGGTTATGTGAGCCAGCGCATCCCCATAAGGGATCACAACAGAACAGGAGCGTTTCACGGCAGCCACCGTTGGATGTGTCACGAATGCTTCGGAAAAGAAAGAAGGATCATTATGAAGAGCGTACGCAACGCGCTGAATCGCCGCGCCAAGGGCGAGAAGGGCTTCACCCTCGTCGAACTGCTCGTGGTCGTCATCATCATCGGCATCCTTGCCGCCGTGGCTGTTCCGATTTATCTGAATCAGCGCAAGGCAGCTTGGAATTCTGCCACGCAAACTGATGTTAAAAATGCGAGCCTTGTTATGGAAACTATCATGACCGAGAATCAGGGGAAGGTTCCGACGCTGTCGGCAACTTCGTGCTCTAGTACTGCTGGCTGCGATATTTATGATGGCAACAAGGTCACCGTTAGCAAGAACGTGACGCTCACTTTTATCGCTACGGCAGGCGATAATACCTATAAGATTCAAGGTACAAACAGTAGCGATAGCTCGTGCAAGACTTACGAATATGATTCTGCTAATGGTCAAATTAGTGCATTCTAGTTTTTAAGATCATTACCTAAATTGAATGTCGGGGACACCGTCCGTCCCCGACATTCGCATATCAATCGCACGTCACCATTCATCATCGACATTCACCCGGGGGAACCATGGCCGGCAATGACGCACAAGTGCAATTCCAACAGAACGGCGGCACACGCAAATGGCGCTACCAAGGCGTCGCGTTCGACGGCCATACCAAGCAGAAAGGCACCGTCGAAGCGCAGACCCGCGACCAGGCCATCGAACGCATAAAAAAACTTGGCCTGTATCCGACCGACTTGACCGATACGACCGCAGGCACCGGTCTCAACGCCGAGATCAACATCAAAGCGCTCGAAAAATATCCCAGCAAAAAAGACTTCGCGGTGATGGCCCGCCAGCTTGCCACCATGGTCGCGGCGGGTGTGTCACTGATTCGCGCGCTGAACATCGTCACCGAACAAATCGAGAACCAGAAACTGCGCAAGGCGCTCCAAGCCTGCGTGATGCAGGTGGAGGGCGGTTCATCGTTCTCCGAGGCCATGGCCGCCGACCCGGACAGCCTGTTCCCACCCATCATGGTCAATATGATTCGCGCCGGCGAAACCGGCGGCTTCCTGGACAAATCCCTGCTCACCGTGGCGGATAGCTTCGAAGCCGACGTGAAGCTGCAGGGCCAGATCAAGGGTGCATTGGCCTACCCAATCGTGGTGCTATGCATCGCCTTGGTAATCGTGGCCGTCATGCTGCTAACCATCGTGCCGATGTTCGCAAGCATGTACTCCTCCATGGGCGCCGAACTTCCGGCCATCACACAGATCATGGTGAACATGGGCAAAGCGGCCCCGGTGGCCATCCCCATCATCCTCGTCGGCGTCATTGCCTTCGCCGTCTTCTGGAAGCGCAACCGCAACAAGGACATCATCCGCACCTGGTGGGATCCGTTCACGCTGAAGGCACCCGTGTTCGGCAAACTGGACACCAACGTGGCCCTGGCCCGGTTCTGCAACAACTTCGCCTCCATGCTGTCCTCCGGCGTGCCGATCCTGCAGGCGCTCGACATCGTCGGCTCCACATCCGGCAATTACGTGATCGACGAAGCGTCCAAGCGTGTGTCGCGCTTGGTGGAACGCGGCTACCGTCTTGCCGACAGCATGAGCAGCGAGAAGATCTTCCCGAACATGATGGTGCAGATGGTGGCCATCGGCGAGGATTCCGGCGCCATCGACCAGATGCTCGCCAGCGCCGGCAAAGCCTACGACGAAGAGGCGCAGTCCATGGCCAAACAGCTCACATCGCTGCTTGAACCATTGATGATTCTGCTCCTCGGCGTGGTGGTCGGGTTCATCATCCTGGGCCTGTACATGCCGATGTTCGGCATGTTCGACGCCATCAGCGGTCAGGCATGATCCGCAACGTGAGACAAAGGGAAGGGAAACGAACATGAGACAGCATGGTTTGTGGGCACGGTTGAATCGCAGATATCGTACGATGCTGCGCGAGCGTGTGGGGGAGCGCGGCGCCGCCATGATGCTGGCCATCCTGTTCGTGGTGGTGGTGCTTACCACCTCCACGCTGGTCATGACCGTTCTGGTCGCGCAGGCCGTTCCCTACAAAGCCAACAAGGAGAACGCACAAGCCAACTACGCCGCCGAATCCGGCCTTGAGGTCGGCCTGAGCTACCTCAATGAGACCTTGGCCGGTTTGAAGAACGCCACCAGCCTTGACGAACTGAAGAATCTGCTGCCCTCCGCCAACGCCGACGTGGCCGACAGTTCCAAAGACGGGCAATTCACCGTATATGAGGGCGCTTCGGCCTTGCTGAACAATGTGCCGCTCAACACCGTCACCTCACGCAGCGATGTGACCTCCTACACTCCCGATGACCTGTCCTACCGGGTGCGCATCAACTTCTATGCCACCGATCCGGACAGCGCGTCGGCGAAGATGATCAGCTCCCCCTCCGATCTGAAAAGCCTCCAGTACGCCGAAGTCGTGGCCACGGGCTTCATCAACCGCTATAAGGATGGCCGTACGGCGGGCAACGCCCAAAAACCGCAGGCCATGAAACGCGCTATATGCAAGATCGAAGCCAAAACGGACTCCACCACCACGAACCATTCCAGCACGCTGGGCGTCGGCGGTCGTATGGGCATGGGCTTCTATGCCGCCGCGCCATACAACAGACTCGATTCGCAGTTCGTATGGGTTCCAGTGGATTACGACGGCGTGTCCATCGGAACCGACCCGACCGGCGCCGTGAAATTCGCCGGCACGGTGGATTCCGGACACACCAACACCAGCCAGCTGTCCGACGGCACCGCGACATTGAACCCGGTGAACCGCACCTGCATGCTGGCCACCACCACTCCGGTCACCAACGAGAAGCAATCAATCTCCGAGAACCTCGATTTGAGCAAATCACCCCAGGCCGGTTCCGGACTGGTGATACTGCCTGTCGCATACAACGCGGGAGGCGACACCTACCAATACACCGAGGAATGCCGTGCGGACGGCGCGTATTCCTCCCTGAACACATGGGTGTACTACAAAGACAACTCCATCCGTCTGGCATCGAACATGGGGCTGTGCGTCACCGGCGTGAGCGTCGATGACGCCGACGGCAAGACACCGGCCACGTTGCAGCCATGCGGCACGTCGTACGGCGTCCGGTTCCAGAGCGATTACTATACGGATCCAGGTAAGGCCGCGCAGCAGGCGGAGAAGAACGATCCGAACAGTCTGTTCAACAAGTACCAGAAATGGAATTTCTACAACGGCTTCATCAACGCCGGGTATTGGAACGAGCTGGCCGGCGACGTCAGCGCGCAAGCCGCGTCATACGATTCCGCTTTGCCCGAAAGCAAGGGTTATGCCGTCGCCGGTGTGCAAAGCGGCAAAAAAACCAAGTTCCAGCGTCTGGAAGTCACCCATTACGGTGGCAGTCCGCAAGACAGCGGCGACCCGCATTTCGCGGGCGGCAACATCAAAGCCACCCCCTACAGCCAGGCGTACATGGTGTCGCAGTGGACCTACAACTTCAGCGACTCCTACTTCTCGAACGGCGCCGACATGCAGGACGCCACCGCGTCCTTCAGCCAGGCCGGCGAAGCGGGGTACGGCACCGACCAGTTGGTGAACGCTGCCTCAGGATTCTGCATGGTGATGGACGGCAATGATGTGTATGCCGACACCTGCGACGTGCGCAGTGCGGATTTCGATGCGAAATGCTACCAGAAGACGATCATGGGGCAAGGCAATGATTTTGTTTCGACCGCGTACTGCGCGGCCGCCGACAAGGAGAACTTCAACCTCACATCCGACCGCATCTCCTACACCGAGGACACCAGCGCGGATGGCTCCGGTGTGGACACCACCATCGCGCTGCACGACGTGAACGGCAACGCGAAGTACCTGCATGTCTCCGGAAGCGACGTGTCCTTGACCAGCAATTCGAGCGATGCCACGAAATTCCGCCGGTACAACGAACACAACACCTCGGAACCGGTGAGCCACGACGGCAAGACGCAATACCCATGGGCGGGAACCTTCCAAACCAACGAAGGCACGTGCCTGACGGAGATCTATCCGGGCGATTACCTGGAAACCAAGGGAGGGAAGAAGCGTCTTTACCATCGTTCGGACGGCCACTCCATGTTGCAGATGGTCCAGTGCGGAGCCAACCGCGACGTGCGTGGACGATTGGTGAAATCACAGGCTTGGAACGCTTCCGTGAACTATGGTGATGTCGGCTCGGCCGGCAGCATCACCTGGACCACGACGACGACCACCGTGTCCATTCCGGCCGACACCAATTTCTCCTCGGTCGTGGATTCCACCGCCGCATCCAGGAAGTGGTGATCAACATGGACCTCATCAATGACACCCCTACCGTGATACTGCTGCTGGTGGCCTCATTCGTCATCGGCTGCATCTTCGGCTCGTTCCTCAATGTGGTGATCTGGCGCGTGCCGAACCACATCGGCATCACCAACCCCAAGCGCAGCTTCTGCCCGAAATGCCAAGCGCAGATCGCTTGGTACGACAATATCCCGATCATCTCCTGGCTGGTGCTCGGTGCGAAATGCCGCCACTGCAAGGAGCCGATCTCGGCACGTTATCCTCTGGTCGAATCGCTCGGCGGGCTGTCCTTCCTCGCCGTGACAGCGGGTGGATTGCTCGGCGCATACTCGCCATGGATGCTGCCGGCGCTCTACATGTTCGCATGCGTGTCCATCGTCATCGCATTCATCGATCTGGACCACCATCTCATCCTCAACGTGGTGCTGCTGCCGACGCTCATCGCCTCGGTCGTGCTTCTCGCCCTCGCCTCATTCGGCATGGGGGAATGGAGCAGACTCGGCCGCGCGGCGATCTGCGCGCTGATCCTCTTCGCGTTCTACTTTGCGCTGTCGCTCATCTGGAAAGGCGGTATGGGCGACGGCGATATCAAACTCGCGTTCGTCTTGGGGCTCCTGCTTGGTTGGCTCGGCTGGCCGCAATTCATCATCGGCTCATTCGCCGCGTTCCTCATCGGAGGTGTGCTGAGCCTGATACTGCTTGCCTGCAGAAAAGTCGACCTGCATGGCGGCATTCCATTCGGACCATCCATGCTGCTTGGCGCATGGCTTGGCGTTTTCGCCGGCGCACCGATCGCCGTATTGTATCTGCAACTTACGGGGCTCGCATAGAGCACTATATATAAGGAGAGACCATGAGAGCAATAACGGCGCTGTCGATTGCGAACGACGCCATCCGGGCGGCGGTCATAGCCGACCCCTACACGGATTCGCCGACCATCAAGCATTTTCAGGCGATTCCACTGCCCAGCGGCGCCGTGGTGGATGGCGAAGTGGTGGATGTCGACGTGGTCACCGGTCTGCTGAGAACCTTGGTGAAACGGTTCAAATTCCCACGCGAGGATACCGCGCTCGTCTATTCGAGCCGCCGTATGGTGTTCCGTGAGGCCGATTTCCCCTATATGGCGTTGGCTGACCTTCGTTCCACTTTGCCGTTCCAGGCCAAGGGCATGATCCCATTGCCGATTGAGGAATCGGAACTTGATTTCGTGCCGCTGTCCGTGGTGGATGACGAGCAGAACGGCAAGCAACTGCATGGCATACTTGTGGCCACGTTGCGCAGCGGCCTTGAGAAAACCGCGCGTACCGCCGAGGAGGCCGGCTTCGTCGTCACTTCCATCGACGCCGGTCCATTCGCGCTTGCCCGCCTCTTCGGCGATACCAATCAAGCGCAGACCGAGGCGGTCGTCAACATCAGCGGCAACTGCACCGACGTGATCGTACTGAACAACGGGCAGCCGGTGTATATGCGAGTCGTGCCATCAGGCGCCGATGATGTGACCGACGCCATCGCCAACGCGTTGAGCATCTCCTTTGAGGACGCGGAACGTATCAAAATCCAGATTGGCCTGCAGAACGTGACCGGTGACGAACGGCTCGAAAAAGCGGAGGAAGTGATTCGCGAAACCACGGCTCAGCTCATCGTCGGCATCCGCAACACGTTGAACCTGTACGACATCGACCATGCCGACGGCACCATCGGAGGCGTCATCCTCACCGGAACCGGAGCGCGCCTCATCGGATTGCCTCCGGTGTTGGCCAGCTCCATCAACAAGGTGGTGCGCATCGGCGACCCCTTCATCCGTTTCAGGCTGTCCAAGGAAGTGGAGCAGCAGAACATCATGGCACATGCAATCGATCTGGGTCCGTTGCTCGGACTGGTCATCGGAAAGAAGCCGAGGTAAAGCGAACATGAAGAAAAACAACACGAGCAAAGCAGTGAGTTCGCATCGCGGCCGCGGCCAGCGGACCGTTGGAGCCAACGCCAAGGATCATGAGAAGACCTCGTTGCTGTCGATGAACATTTCGGACATCGGCAAAGCGTTGAAGGCCGGCGGGACCAGTCGCGGCAAAGCCGTGGACAAGCCATCCGATTGGACCATGCGCGCCAACCTGTTGCCACGATCCATTGTCGGACTTAATCGCGACCGGGCCATTAAGTATCTGCTGACCTATGTATTGATCGCCGTGGTGGCTATCGCGCTTGTCATCACCGCGGTCATGGCCATCCAGGTGACTTGGGCCGACTTCCGGGTCAATGAGGCGCAGCAGAAGACGCTGGCGTTGCAGAAGGAAAAGGCGCAGTTCAAAGATGTCGAGGCGACGCTCGATTCGTTGGATGACGCCCAGAAAGCGAAGATCTCCCTGTTGTACGACGAAATGGATTGGATGAAAGTCACCGATTCGCTCAACAGCGCACTTCCGGAAGACGGACGGTATACGAATCTGGAAGTCAAAAGCTTCCAGATCACGGGAACGGACAATGGTTCGGACACTTATACTGCCACGGTATGGTCCGGCAACGGCGTGGTGACCACGGAATTTACCATCGAATCGCCGACGTTCATCTCGGCCCAGGATTTCATCGGCAATTTCGCCGCGATACCCACCTATAAGACGGGACGGGTGAACTCCATCACCAGGAACGAGAACGAAGACAACACCACCTACACCTATGAGGGAACCGTTTCTCTGGTGATGGACAACAACACCACGTCGAGAAGCGACAACGCCGCTGGCGCCGACAAATCCAACCGTGAGCTGCTGGCCAAACTGCGCAAGAGCCTGGAGCAGGCGGCCGGCGGCGAATCATCCACGCAGACCGATTCGTCATCCGAATCCAGCGACTCGTCCAACTGATCAAGGGGAGGGAACATGAACAAGCATAAAATCGCATGGATCGCGCTTGCCGCGGCCATCGTCATGGTCATGATGCTCACATGGCTGGTGGGTGTCTCCCCGAGATTGGCCCATATCAAGGAGGCCGACGCGCAGACCGCGCAGATTGACGCGAGCAACAAGGCCACAAGGAACCAGATCGAGACGCTGCGTGTGGCCAGCGAGACGATCGGGCTGCAGAAGGATCGTCTCCGCCAGTTGCAGCGTCAGATCCCCGATGGCTACAACCAGCAGGAATTCATCCTTTCGCTCAACTCCGCGGCGGATGCTGCGGGCGCCACCATCACATCCGTGAATTTCGATGAGGCCACGCTTGCCGAGATGCCTTCCGATATGCAGGAGTCCATCCATGCGGGAACGCTGGTGCAGGTCCCCGTGACCATCACCGCGTCCGGAAGCTATGATGCGATGCGCGCCTTCGTGGCCGGCGTGCAGAACATCAACCGCATCGCAGTGCCGGAGGACGTGTCCTACACGCTTGACAAGGGCGACGATCCTTCGAAGAACAGCGTGACCATGAATTGCAAGATCTGGTCGCTGTTGCTTGACAACGACACCGTCGAAGACAAGAACGCCGCCAAGCAGTAAGGTTTCCCATCCATCTCATCCCCGGGCCCCTCGCCGATGCGTGGGGCCCCTCGTATACGCGCACGGTTGATCGGAGCGAAGCTGTCAGCATGTGACGGTAGGCTGTGCGGTTGTAAAGACCCCAAACCGTTCATACCAGAAGGTGCATTGTGGCTGTATCCAAACTCGATGAAGTCGTATCCCTCGCCAAGCGTCGTGGCTTTGTGTTCCCCGCCGGTGAAATCTATGGCGGAACTCGTTCCGCATGGGATTACGGTCCGCTCGGCGTGGCGCTGAAGGACAATATCAAGCGCGAATGGTGGCGCTCCATGGTCGTCACCCGTGGCGACGTGGTGGGCGTCGACACCTCCATCATCCTGCCGACTCCGGTGTGGGTCGCGTCCGGCCACGTGGCCGTTTTCAACGATCCGCTGGTGGAGTGTCTGAACTGCCACAAGCGCCAGCGCTCCGACAAGCTGGAGGAATCGTACGCCGAGAAGCATGGCGACAAGCTGCCGGAGAACGGTATGGCCGACATCGTGTGCCCCGACTGCGGCACCCGCGGCAAGTGGACCGAGCCGCGCGACTTCAACATGATGCTGCGCACCCACCTCGGCCCGGTCGAGGACGAGAACTCCCTGCATTATCTGCGCCCCGAAACCGCCCAGGGCATCTTTGTGGACTTCAAGAACGTGATGACTTCGTCCCGCAAGAAGCCGCCGTTCGGCATCGCCAACATGGGCAAGTCCTTCCGTAATGAGATCACGCCGGGCAACTTCATCTTCCGTACCCGCGAGTTCGAGCAGATGGAGATGGAATTCTTCGTCAAGCCCGGTGAGGACGAAGCCTGGCACCAGTACTGGATCGACGCCCGTACCCAGTGGTACCTCGACCTCGGCGTCAAGCCGGAGAACCTGCGTCACTACGAGCATCCGAAGGAGAAGCTGGCACACTATTCGAAGCGCACCGTCGACATCGAATACAAGTTCGGTTTCCAGGGTTCCGATTGGGGCGAGCTCGAAGGCATCGCCAACCGCACGGACTTCGATCTGTCCGCGCATGCCGAGCATTCCGGCGAGGACCTGAGCTACTTCAACCAGGCCACCGGCGAGAAGTACGTGCCGTACGTCATTGAGCCGGCCGCCGGCCTGACCCGTTCCCTCATGTGCTTCCTGGTCGACGCCTACGACGTGGACGAGGCTCCGAACACCAAGGGCGGCGTGGACAAGCGCACCGTCCTGCACCTCGATCCGCGTCTGGCTCCGGTCAAGGCCGCCGTGCTGCCGCTGAGCAAGAAGCCCGATCTGCAGAACGTGGCGCAGAAGCTCGCCGCCGACCTGCGTCAGCACGAGTGGATGATCGATTACGACGAAGCCGGAGCCATCGGCCGTCGCTATCGTCGTGAGGACGAGATCGGCACCCCGCTGTGCGTCACCGTCGACTTCGACACCCTTGACGACCAGGCCGTCACCATCCGTGAACGCGACACCATGCAGCAGGAGCGCGTCAGCCTCGACAAGGTGGCCGACTACATCGCCGAGCGCATCGGCGAGAAGCGCGTCAGCGTACCGCAGATGCCGGTCGAAATGGGTGGCGAGGCTTGGCCTGAGTCCGTCAAGATCGCCGAAGCCGGTGGCCTGTACTGATCGCCACGAATCGGTCATATTGAACGGAACAAGTCTGACCTATGCCAGATAGCATTGTGAATGCCTACGAGGAATCCGACGTGCTCGACCCGCGTACCGACGCGGAACGGCCGTCGGTTCCTCCCGTTATAAAGCCCGTTGATCTGGGTCCGGTGCACGTCGAAACGCCGGTGGTGCTTTCGCCTATGGCGGGCGTCACCAACTGGCCGTTCCGCGTGATCTGCGAAAGCTACGGTCCCGACGGTCTGTACGTGGCGGAAATGATTACCGCGCGCGCATTGGTGGCCCGCAATCCGAAAGCCCTGCGCCTATGCCGTTTCGCACCCAGCGAGAAGATTCGCTCGCTGCAGCTGTACGGCGTCAATCCCTCGATTGTGGAGCAGGCCGCGAAAATCGTCATCGACGAGAACATGGCCGACCATGTCGACCTCAACTTCGGCTGCCCGGTGCCCAAGGTGACGCGTCGTGGCGGCGGATCCGCGCTGCCATGGAAGACGGACCTGTTCCGTGAGATCATCCAACGCGTGGTCAAGGTGTGCGACGCGGCCAACGTGCCGGTCACGGCCAAAATCCGCGTCGGCATCGACCATGAACACGAGACGTTCCTCGAAGCCGGGCACATCGCGCAGGAGGAAGGCTGCAAGGCCGTCACCCTGCACGCGCGCACCACCGCCGAATATTACGGTGGGCATTCCGATTGGTCCCGCATCGGCGAGCTGGTTTCCGAGCTTGATATTCCCGTCTTCGGCAACGGGGATATTTGGGGTGCCAACGACGCGTTGGCGATGGTCGCCGAAACCGGTTGCGCGGGTGTTGCGATCGGCCGCGGCTGCCAAGGCCGTCCATGGTTGTTCGCCGACATCAAGAACGCGTTCGCCGGCAGTGACGAGCGCGTCGACCCCACGCTGGGCGACGTGTGCCGCGTGATCGAACGGCATGCCGAACTGCTGACCGAATTCTATGATGGCGACGAGCGGATGGCCGTGCATGACCTGCGCAAGCACGTCGCGTGGTATCTGAAGGGCTTCCCCGTGGGCGGTTCCACACGCCGTGCGTTCATGGAATGTGAAAATCTTGAGGATGTCCGGCGCGAGATAGGCAGACTCGACCCGAACATTCGGTTCCCAGAACGCATCGCCGACAAGCCAAGGGGGCGCGTGCGCTTCGCCAAAAAGGTGCATCTGCCTTACGGATGGTTGGAATCCCGGGAAACCACGCACGAGGAGCGTGAGGCGCTGTTCGGGGATGACCCGATGGATGCCAGCTACTAAAGCCCGTCACGCATGTTCGAAGAGCCGTGTACAAATGACTGAAGGGGTCAACGCAGGCAGAATGAACATGCTGACAGCAAAAAAGTGAAAAAACGGTGGTACACGCCTGGAAAAGTGCGCGTATCATCGGCGCGATTGCGATAGAGTTGTGCATGTACGTGAGTGAACAGGAGACAATGGTGAGCGAGATTGCCCAGACTGACAATTTCAACGACAAGACCAACATCAAGGTCGTCGGTGTCGGTGGAGCCGGCGGCAACGCTGTCAATCGCATGATTGCGGAAGGTCTTCAAAGCGTCGAATTTATTGCGATCAACACTGATGCGAAGGATCTGCTGCGTTCCGACGCAGATGTCAAAATCTCGCTGAACGATGCCTCCAGCCGTGGTCTGGGCGCTGGCGCCGACCCGGAGAAGGGTGCCAAGGCAGCGCAGGATCATCAGTCCGATATCGAAGAGGCGCTTAAGGGATCCGACATGGTGTTCGTCACCTGCGGTGAGGGCGGTGGCACCGGAACCGGCGCCAGCCCGATCGTGGCACGTGCGGCCCACCAGCAGGGCGCGCTGACCATCGCCGTGGTGACCCGTCCGTTCAGCTTCGAAGGTCCGCAGCGTTCCGCTTCCGCCGCGCTCGGCATCGAGAATCTGCGCAAGGAAGTCGACGCGCTGATCGTCATTCCGAACGACCGACTGCTGGAACTGTCCGACCGCACCATTGGCATCGTCGACGCGTTCAAGACCGCCGACACCGCACTGCTGGCCGGCGTGCAGGGCATCACCGACCTGATTACCTCGAATTCGTACATCCACGTTGATTTCAACGATGTCAACGCCATTCTGCGTGGTGCCGGCACCGCGCTGTTCGGCATCGGCTCCGCTCGGGGAGAGGACCGCGCCACGCAGGCCGCGGAAATCGCCATCAGCTCGCCGCTGCTGGAGGAAAGCATCGAGGGTGCGCATGGCGCACTGATCAACATCGCCGGTCCGACCGACCTGAAGCTGCAGGAAGCCGCAGCCGCGGTCGCGCTGGTGCAGAAGGCCATCCATCCGGAAGCGCAGATCATCTGGGGCCTGTCCCTGGACGACGCCTACGGCGACGAGGTGCGTGTCACCGTCATCGCGGCAGGTTTCGATGCCAATTCTAAGAAGCCCGACCAGCCGGCCGAAGAAAAGCCGGCCGCGGCCAAGGAAAACACGGTACCGCTGTCCGCGTTGTCCGCCGGCGTGCAGGCTCCCGCCCAGCAGCCGCAGCCGGTGCAGACTCCGGCGGTGCCGCAGGTGCAGCCGCTGTCCAGCTACATTCCGTCCACTCCGGACCAGAACGTCGCCTCGTTCGACCAGACCACCGAGCATGAAGTGGTTTCGGCTAACGATCCGGGCGACCTCGATATTCCGGATTTCCTGCGCTAAAGTCAACGCGTAGACGCGAAAGGAACATACATGGCAGGTTTCATGAAGAACGCGATGTCGTACTTGGGAATGTCCGACGTCGCCGAGGGTGAGGATGATTTCGAGGATGACGTCGACACCGGCGAGACCTCGTTCGATTCGGATCATTCCGTCACCCCGATGCCTTCCTCTTCGGCTTCCGCTTCCACGCCGTCCGCTCCGCGTGAGCAGTCCAACCCGTTCCAGGGGGGTAGAGTGAGCCGCATCACCACCATCCATCCGAAGACCTATGACGATGCGCAGATGGTCGGTCGCGCCATTCGTGACGGCATTCCGGTGGTGCTGAACCTGACAGGTGTGGCCGAAGCCGTGGCATACCGCATCGTCGACTTCTCCGCCGGTGTGGTGTTCGGCGTGCGCGGCTCCATCGAACGCGTCACTCCGCGCGTGTTCCTGCTGAGCCCGGCCCAAGTGAACATCAAGGTCGAGGAGCCTGAAGACAAGGGTCCGGCCCACGACCTGTTCGCCGACTGAGCCGTGTAGCACAGAGCAAGCACAAATCAGACGATTATGCCCCCACTGAAAGCGGGGGCATTTTGTTATGCGCGCTTGATACAGTGGCAACGTGATTCTCTCGATAATTGGTAGCGTCGTCCATTTTCTGGTCAACGCCTATATCCTGGTGCTGTTCGTCCGCATGATTCTCGACTGGGTGTTGGCATTGTCGCCGACGTGGCGGCCAAGCGGAATCGTGGCCTCGTTGTTCGACGCCATCTACCAGCTGACGGAGCCGCCGTTAAGGTGGTTGCGGCAGTATATTCGTCCCGTTCCGCTCGGACCGATCTATTTTGACGTCGCGTATCTTGTGCTTTATTTCGTTCTTGTGGTCATTGATTTCCTTATTTAGCACCTCTAAAAAACCGTTTTTCCGCAAAATATCTATGGTTTCGTGCTAGAGTCGAACACTGAAAGCAACAACAGTAAGGCATCAAGCCCAAAGCGAGGTGTAAGGATTTATGGCTCTGTTGACGCCGAAAGATATTAGGGAGCATACTTTCCAGACCGTAAGGTTCAAGGAAGGCTATGACGTCGATGAAGTCGATGACTTCCTCGATCAGGTAACCGAGACGGTGGAAGCCCTTGGCAAGCAGGCAGTTGCCGGCGGACAGGCCACGCAGTCTCTTGGCCCGGATGTCGCAGGACTCAATTCCAAGATTTCCGAGTTGAATGCTCAGATCCAGTCCCTGCAGCAGGAGAACGCGACGCTGAAGTCCGCCTCCGAGCAGGCAGCTGGTGCGGGAGACCAGGCCGCTCAGGCCGCTCAGGCCGCGGCCGCCAAGCTTTCCGAGGCAGAGGAAAGCAATCGTGCGCTGTCTTCCCAGAACGAGCAGCTCAAGGGGCAGATCGATCGTCTGTCCGCGCAGGTCGATCAGCTCACCGCCCAGGCAGCCGAAGCGGCCGGTCAGGCCGACCTTGGCGAGCAGCTTACCGCCGTGCAGCACGAGCGTGACACGTTCCGCGCACAGACCGAGGACCTGTCCCGTCAGCTGGCATCGGCCCAGGAGCAGGTGGTCGTGGCTCAGCGTCAGAAGGGGCAGATCGATCAGCTCACCGCAAAGCTTCAGGAAGCGCAGGACCAGGTCGCTCAGGCCCAGCAGCTCACTCAGGAGCATGCTGCCCAGTCCCAGCAGCAGGATGCCCAGGTGAAGCAGCAGGCCATGCAGATCCAGCAGCTTGTCCAGCAGCTGAAGGATTCCCAGATTCGCGAGGCACAGCTGCGCGAACAGGTCGCCAAGTCCGAGCCGAGCACCGAAACCGGCAGCCTGCAGAAGATCGCAGGTGCCGCGGCAAGCGCCAATACCGAGCCGGAGCGCGCCACCGCCATGCTGACGCTGGCCATGCAGCTGCACGACCAGTACGTCGACAAGGGCAAGGCCAAGGCCAAGGAGATCACCGAGGAAAGCCAGCGCAAGTACGAAGAGATCATCGGCAGCGCCAACGACTACTCCAACCGCACTCGTTCCGAGGCTGACCAGTACTCCACCGACACCCGCGCCAACGCCGACAACTACCTGTCCGGCAAGACCCAGGATGGCGATGCCTATCTGGCACAGAAGCAGCAGGATGGCGATGCGTACCTGAACCAGAAGACCGAGGAGGGCGACGCCTACCTTGCGCAGAAGACCGAGGAAGGCAATGCCTATCTGGCCGGCAAGCAGCAGGATGGCGACGCTTATCTGGAGCAGAAGCAGCAGGAAGGCGACGCCTACTTCGCGCAGAAGCAGGAAGAGGGCGACGGCTACCTGGCTCAGAAGACCCAGGACGCCGACACGTACTTCTCCGACAAGCACACCGAGGCCGACAACTACGAGGCCGAAGTGCAGAAGCGCGCCTTCGACTACGATTCGAAGACCCGTACCGCTGCCGACGACTACGCCCAGCAGGTCCGCGACAACCTCGAGACCCAGACCAAGGTCATCGAAGGCAACATCAAGGGCCTCAAGCAGTTCGAAACCGAATACCGTGCACGACTCACCGACTTCCTCGGCCAGCTCGTCAACCAGGTGTCCGATACGAACAACTACGACCAGGACCCTCAGGACAACAACGACTGAGATTAGCCTGTGTCTGACATCATGAAGAATGATCAAAGACGGCTGCGCGACCGCGTGGCCGTCTTTGCGTGTATTGCGATCGCGGCGATCGCGATTGACCAGCTCACCAAGATGTGGGCTTTGTCCGCATTGGCCGATGGCCGTACCATACGCGTGATTCCCGGCCTGCTTTCGTTGACATTGGTGCGTAATCCAGGCGCCTCGCTCGGCATGGGCTCCGGCATGACGTGGCTGATTTCCCTGCTGGCGATGGCGGCCTGCGTGGCGTTGGTCGTACTTGCCGTCCGCACCATTTCCATGAAATGGACGATGCTGTTCGCCTTCGCCTTCGCAGGAGCGTTCGGCAACCTCATCGACCGCGTCATCTACGCGGAAGGGTTCCTCAACGGCAAGGTCGTGGATTTCCTGAACTACGGATGGTCCATCGGCAACGTGGCGGACATCTTCCTCATGCTCGCGGGCGTTGCGGCGGTGCTGCTGCTGTTCCTCGGGGAACCGTTCAGCCAAAAGGACCTTGACGAGGCCAACGGCAAGACGCTTGGTGATGATGCGAACGCAACCGACGACGGGGCGAAAGCAGCATGAGCCGTCTCGTACCCGCTCCCGACGCGCTCGTCGGCAAACGATTCGACGTCGCGGTCGCCAAAATGCTTGGCATTTCCCGGGCCAAGGCGGCCGACCTCATCGAAAGCGGACAGGCGCGCGTGCTCGGCAGGGACATTTCCAAATCGTCGACCCTGCAGGCAGGCGAAACCGTAGAATTCGACATCGTCGAGGAACGGTCCGAACCGGAACCGATCGCCCATGACATGGCCGTCGTCTATGAGGACGACGATGTGGTCGTGGTGGACAAGCCGGTCGGCGTCGCCGCGCACGCATCCGTCGGATGGACCGGTCCGACGGTGCTTGGCAGCCTGATCGACAGGGGAGTGCACATCACGTCATATGGCGCGGCAGGTCGTCAAGGCATCGTGTCACGACTCGACGTGGGCACATCGGGACTGATGCTCGTATGCAAGTCCGATCTTGCGTACGTGGAGATGCGCCGGCAGTTCGCCGAACATGAGGTCGTCAAAACATATCACGCACTCGTGCAGGGCAATCTCAAAGAAGACAAAGCCACCATCGAAGCGCCGATCGGACGCGCCAAAGTCTCCGACTTCCGCTTCTGCGTGACACCGGCCGGCAAAGAGGCCATCACGCATTGGGACGTGATGGAACGTTTCGGCGAAGCCACGCTCGTATCCGTGAACCTGGAAACCGGCCGCACCCATCAGATCCGCGTGCATTTCTCATCCATCGGGCATCCGTTGGCGGGGGACGCCATGTACGGCGCGAATCCGCAGCTGAGCGAGGCGCTTGGCCTTGAACGGCAATGGCTGCACGCCATGCAATTGGAATTCCGCCATCCGCGTACGCACGTGTGGACCACGGTGAAATCGCACTATCCCGCCGACCTGCAGCATGCGCTTGACGTGATGCGCGCACGGCACGCCGACCAGTCCCTATAAAAGTGTGGCCGGACGGCCAGAAACGACTCCACGCCGTCATGAAGCCCAGCTAAATTGGAACGCATGGCTACTTCCGCAAATTTCGTGCAACTGCATAATCACACGCATTATTCGCTGCTCGACGGAGCATCGAAAATACCGGATCTGGTCAAGCGCGCCAAGGAACTGGGCATGCCGGCCGTCGGCATCACCGACCACGGCAACATGCATGGCGCGTATGAGATGTGGAGCGCCGCGGTCAACGCCGGCATCAAGCCGATCATCGGCATCGAAGCCTATGTGACGCCGGAAACCGCACGTCAGGACCCCACCCGTGTGAGCTGGGACACCAACTGGAATCCTGATCTGGATCCGCTGCATCGCCGCCGTAACCCGGATGATGTGTCCGGCGGCGGTGTCATCACCCACCTGACCATGTGGGCAGAAAACGACGAAGGCCTCGTCAACCTCATGAAAGCCTCCACCGACGCGAACCTTGAAGGCCGAGTCATGCGCTATCCGCGTATGGATAAGGAAATCCTCGCCAAATATTCGAAAGGCATCATCGCCTCGTCCGGCTGCCCGTCGGGCATCATCCAGACTCGTCTGCGCCTGGGCCAGTTCGATGACGCGTTGCGTGCCGCCGGCGAATTCCAAGACATTTTCGGCCGCGATAATTTCTACATCGAATTCATGGACCACGGCCTGAAAATCGAAAAGCAAGTGACCGACGGGCTGCTCGACATCGCAAAAAAGCTCAACGCGCCGCTGCTGGCCACCAACGATTCCCATTACACGCGTGCCGAAGACGCCGGCGCGCAGGACGCCATGCTGTGCATCAACTCCGGCTCCACGCTGGACGAGCCGGGCCGATTCAAATTCGACGGCACCGGCTACTACATCAAATCCGCCGAGGAAATGCGCGAACTGTTCAAAGACCTTCCCGAAGCGTGCGACAACACGTTGGAGATCGCCGAACGCTGCAACGTCATGTTCGACGATCATGAAGACGGCGCGTTCATGCCGCAATTCGACTGTCCGGAAGGCTGGGACGAGACGTCGCTGTTCCTGAAGAAGGTCGAGGAAGGCCTGGAACGCCGGTACAACGGCAAGCCGTCGCTCGAAGTGCTGCGGCAGGCCGACTACGAATGCGGCGTGATCTGCCAGATGCAGTTCTGCGGCTACTTCCTCGTCGTGGCCGACTACATCAACTGGGCGAAGGCCCACGGCGTGATGGTGGGGCCGGGCCGTGGCTCCGCCGCAGGCGCCATGGTCGCGTATGCGATGGGCATCACCGAACTTGATCCGCTTGAACACGGTCTGATCTTCGAACGATTCCTCAATCCGGAACGTGTCTCACTGCCTGATATCGACGTCGACTTCGACCCGGACGGTCGTGGACGCGTGCTCGACTACGTGGGTGAGAAATACGGACGCGACAAAGTGGCGCAGTGCGTGATCTACGGCACCATCAAAACCAAGCAGGCGCTGAAGGACTCCGCCCGCATCATGGGATACGACTTCTCCGTCGGAGACAAGATCACCAAAGCCCTGCCTCCCGCACAGACCGGCGGCAAGGACATCCCGCTGCACGACATCTTCGACCCAAGCGCGAAACGATACGCGGAAGCACGCGAATTCCGCGAACTGTACGATTCCGACCCGGACGCGAAACGCATCACGGACGAGGCGATGGGCATCGAAGGTCTGATTCGTCAGACCGGTGTGCACGCCTGCGCCACCATCATGGGCAGCGAGCCGATCACCAACACGTCGCCGCTGCTGGAACGTACCGACGGCACCGTCACCACCACGCTCGAATACCATACGTGCGAAACGCTCGGTCTGGTCAAGATGGACTTCCTCGGACTTTCCAACTTGACGGTGATCCGAGACACCCTGAACAACATCGAGGCGAACGGCAAGGAACGCATCGACCATACGAAGATTCCGCTGGACGACCGCCCCACCTACGACCTGCTGTCCCGTGGCGACACGCTCGGCGTGTTCCAGCTCGATTCCGACGGCATGCGCTCGCTGCTGAAAACGTTGAAGCCGAACAACTTCAACGATATTTCCGCACTGATCGCGCTGTACCGTCCAGGTCCGATGGATATGGATTCGCACACCAACTATGCGAAGCGCAAGAACGGTCTGCAGAAGATCACGCCAATCCACCCCGAAGTGGCCGAACCGCTTAAGGAAGTGCTCGACGAGACCTACGGTCTGATCGTCTACCAGGAGCAGGTGCAGTCCGCGGCGCGAATCCTCGCCGGCTATTCGCTGGGCAAGGCAGACGTGCTGCGTCGAGCGATGGGCAAGAAGAAGCCGGAAGTGCTGGCCAAGGAGAAGATCCCGTTCTTCGCCGGCATGAAGGAGCATGGATATTCCGAAGAGGCCGCGCAGGCCGTGTGGGACATCCTCGTGCCGTTCTCCGGCTACGCGTTCAACAAGGCGCATTCGGCCGCATACGGTTTGATCTCCTACTGGACCGCGTATCTGAAAACGCATTATCCGGTGGAGTTCATGGCCGCCCTGCTGCAAGGCGCCAGCACGAACAAAGACAAGACCGCGCTGTACCTGGGCGAGGCGCGACGCATGGGCATCCAGGTGCTTTCTCCGGACGTGAACGAGTCGGTGTACGAGTATTCGGCAGTCGGCGACGTCGTGCGATTCGGCCTCGGCGCCATCCGCAACGTCGGCAAGAACGCGGTCGATGCGATCATCGCGGAACGTGAGAACGGCCACGGCAAGTACGTGAACTTCACCGATTTCATCAAACGCGTGCCGTTGGAGGCGCTGAACAGGCGATTGGTGGAATCGCTGATCAAGGCCGGCGCGTTCGACTCGATCGACCCGAACCGTCGTGCGCTGTTCACCATCCACGAAACGGCCATCAATTCGGTCGTCGGCCTGAAACGCAAGCAGGCGGAAGGCCAGTTCGACCTGTTCGCCGACCTGGACGATTCCAAAGAGAACGATTCCGCCATGGGAGACGCCATGGTGCAGGTGCCCGACGTGGAGGAGTGGGACAAGAAAACCAAGCTCAACTTCGAACGTGAGATGCTTGGCCTGTACGTGTCCGACCATCCGTTGAGCGGCATGCAGTCGATTCTGGTGTCGTTGCGCGAAATGTCGATAGCGCACCTGATCGACCGCGCGGGAAGCATGCCGGACGGCCAGCAGGTGACGATCGCGGGCCTGATCACGAACGTGGACCGCCGCGTGTCGAAAAAGGGCAATCCGTGGGCCATCGTAACCGTCGAGGATTTGGAAAGTTCCATCCAATGCATGTTCTTCGGCAAGGTGTACGAGGCCGCCGCGCCCGAGCTCGCCGTCGACACCGTGGTACAGATCCGCGGCCAGGTGGAGAAGCGCGATGAGACAGTGAGCATGCGCGCCACCGAATTCACCGTGCCGACGTTGGAGGCGCAGGATGAACGTCCGCTGACGATTGTGCTGCCGCCGATCGCGCTCGACCAGTCGCATGTGCGGCGGCTCGGGCAGATTCTGACCAGCCATCCCGGCCCGTGCGAGGTGAAACTGGCGTTGATGGACGACAAAGGCAACGCCAAGGTGCTGACGTTCGGAGACCGGTTCCGCGTCAAACGCGACACGTCGCTGTTCGCCGAAATCAAGATTCTCTTCGGACCGAGCTCGCTTCCGTTGGCCTGAACGGTTTGACCTGAACAGGTTTTTGATTGCCGGCCGACGCTGAATGGCGTCGACCGGCATATATTTTTCGCGGAAATCGTCATGGTATGGAAAACGGCGGACCTGCGTGTCTCACAATGCGGCTGAATGTGAGACGACGGGACGTTCTCGTGACTTGGCGTTGTTACCATGGGGCGTTATGAGCGAAGAAAACTATATGCGAATCATTGACCTGCGCGGCAAGAAGCTGACCCGAGCCGAAATGCTGGAAGCCATGCCCCGCGCCGAGATGGGCACCAACGAGGCCACTGAGCTCGTACAGCCGATTCTCGATGATGTGAAGGCCCGCGGCGCTGCGGCCCTGCGCGACTTCGCGGAGAAGTTCGACCATATCCGTCCCGAGCATCTGCGTGTGCCGGTCGAGGCCATGAAGGCCGCCGTCGACGAGCTCGATCCGGAAGTGCGCGCCGCCATCGAGGAATCCGTGCGCCGCTGCCGCGCCGTATCCGCATCCCAGGTGCCGGCCCCGTTCCACACCGACCTGGCCGAAGGCGCGCGCGTCGCCGAACGTTGGATTCCGGTGCAGCGCGTCGGCCTGTACGTGCCGGGAGGCAAGGCCGTCTACCCGAGCTCCGTCATCATGAACGTGGTGCCGGCGCAGGCCGCAGGCGTCGAATCGCTGGCCATCGCCACCCCGCCGAGCCGCAGCAACTCCGACGGCCTGCCGGACAAGACCATCCTCGCCACCTGCGCCATCCTCGGCGTGGACGAGGTGTACGCGGTCGGCGGCGCTCAGGCCATCGCCATGTTCGCTTACGGCGCCAAGGGCTCCGAACCGCAGGACGGCGAGATTCTGTGCGATCCGGTGGACAAGATCACCGGCCCGGGCAACATCTTCGTCGCCACCGCCAAGCGCATGGTCTCCGGCATCGTCGGCATCGACGCCGTCGCCGGTCCGACCGAAATCGCCATCATCGCCGACAAGGGCGCCAACCCAAGCTGGCTCGCCGCCGATCTGATCGGCCAGGCCGAACATGACGAGCTCGCCGGTTCCGTGCTTATCACCGACAGCGAAGACATCGCCGACAAGGTGCAGGAAAGCCTCAAGTACCGCGTGCCTCGCACCGAGCACGCCGAGCGCGTCAACACGTCGCTGCGCGGCCGCCAGTCCGGCATCATCCTCACAGACGGCATCGAACAGTCCATCGACGCGGCCAACGCGTACGCGGCCGAACACCTTGAAGTGCAGACCGCTGATCCGGATGCCGTGATCGCCAAGATCCGCAACGCCGGCGCCATCTTCCGTGGCCCGTACTCCCCGGTTCCGCTGGGCGACTACATGTCCGGTTCCAACCACGTGCTGCCGACCTCCGGCACCGCGCGCTTCGCCGCCGGCCTCGGCGTGCACACCTTCATGAAGCCGGTCGAAGTCATCGAATACGACGAGCAGGGACTGAAGGCCCTCGCCGCCCGTGTGAACGCCTTCGCCGTCTCCGAAGATCTGCCGGCACACGGCGAATGCGTGCTGAGCCGCTTCATCGACGACCCGTACAACAAGGCGACCATCAAGGAACAGGAAGAGCAGGCCGGCCTCCGATGAGCGAGACTTCCAGCAACGCGATTCCGGCATATCTGCCGCTGCGCAACGACCTGATCGGCGAAGAACCGTACGGCGCGCCGCAGCTCGACGTGCCGGTGTGCCTCAACGTCAACGAGAATCCGTACGCGCCCGAACCGGCCGTGGTGAAAACCATCGCCCAGCGTGTCAAGGAGATCGCCCCGACGCTCAACCGTTATCCGGACCGCGAGCACATCGAACTGCGCAAGGCGTTCTCCACATATCTGGAACGCGAATCGGGCGTGAAGCTCAGCGTCGACCAGTTGTGGGGCGCCAACGGCTCCAACGAGATCATGCTGCAGCTGTTCCAGGCGTTCGGCGGCCCCGGCCGCATCGCGCTCGGCTGCGATCCGACGTACTCCATGTATCCGGAATACGCGCGCGACACGTTCACCATGTGGAAGCTTGCGCATCGTAACGCCGACTTCACGCTTGACGTGGACGCCACCATCAAGGCGATCGAAGACGTCAAGCCGGCCATGATCGTGCTCACCAGCCCGAACAATCCGACCGGCACCCCGCTCAAGCCGGAAGATCTGAAGCGCGTGCTCGAAGCCGCCCGTACCGCCGAAGTGGCAGGCGCCGCCGAAGGCGTGCATCCGGTGGTCGTGGTGGACGAGGCGTACATCGAATTCCGAGATCCGGGCACGCCCACCGCGCTGGAACTCATCGGCGAATACGAAAACCTCGCCGTCAGCCGCACCATGAGCAAGGCGTTCGCCTTCGCCGGCGCACGCGTCGGCTACCTGGCCGCCAACAAGGGCATCATCGACTGCGTGCGCATCGTGCGCATGCCGTACCACCTGTCCGCCGTCACCCAGGCCGCCGCCCTCGCCGCGTTCGAACACACCGACGAACAGCTGAGCCGCGTGGCGCACCTGCGCGAAACCCGCAACGCCACCTCCGCATGGCTCAAGGAGCAAACCTACAAGGGCCAGCCGCTCGAAGTGGCCGAAACCCAGTCGAACTTCATTCTCTTCGGCGGCCATTTCGACGACCGCGACCGCATCTTCGACGAACTGTTGAAGCGCGGCGTGCTCATCCGCGTCGTCGGTCCGGAAGGCTGGATGCGAGTGTGCATGGGCACCGACGAGGAAATGGCACGGTTCCGTGAGGCGTTGGTCGAAGTGCTGCGCATCGTGGAACAGGGCTGAACAAGCCGGAACGCAAGCTGGGATACTGTCCGGAACGGAAGTTCGTGACAGTATCCGGCAATAAGCTTGAAACAGAACAGAATCGCGGTGGCTGCGGAAGACGCAACCACCGCAATCGCAATATCGTAGCTGTAATATCGCAACTGCAACATCGCAAAAGGAGTCGCAACATGGCACGTACTGCAACCATCGTTCGTGAAACCAGCGAATCCAAGGTGGAGCTGAGTCTCAACCTCGACGGAACCGGCAAAACCGACATCGACACATCCGTGCCGTTCTACAATCACATGATGACGGCGCTCGGCAAGCATTCGCTGATCGACCTGAAAATCAAAGCCACCGGGGACACCGACATCGACGCGCACCACACCGTCGAAGACATCGCCATCGTATTCGGCGAGGCTCTGAAGCAGGCCCTCGGAGACAAGCGTGGCATCCGCCGTTTCGCCGACGCCACCGTGCCGCTCGACGAGGCACTCGCCAAAGCCGTCGTCGACATTTCCGGCCGCCCGTACTGCGTGTGCACCGGAGAGCCGGAAGGCTTCGAATACTGCATGATTGGCGGGCATTTTACCGGTTCGCTCGTTCGCCACGTCATGGAATCCATCGCCATGCATGCCGGCATCTGCCTGCACCTGCACGTGATTTCCGGCCGCGACCCGCACCACATCGCCGAAGCCGAATTCAAGGCTTTGGCCCGCGCATTGCGTTTCGCCATCGAACCCGATCCGCGCGTCGACGGCATTCCCAGCACGAAGGGCGCGCTGTGATGTCCGACGACAAGGACGATTTGAACGGTTTCGACGGCTTGGGGAAGACCAACGACGACGGCATGCATTTCAGCGAAGAGGAGCTGGAAGCGGCCATGGCCGGCTTCGAAAAGGAATTCCAGGACGAGGAAGCTGCCCAACAGAACGATGCTCCCGCGCAGGTGCCATTCGATCAGCCGGATGAGACGGTTAATTCCGATGCGTCTTCCGACGAATCGCAGGACGGCCTGCAATCGAAGGAAGCCGACGCGGTACTGTCCGAAGCCGAGAACTCGCTGTCATTCGACGACGAGTTGCAGGGACTGCTGGGCAACCGTGCGAAAGTCGCGGTGATCATCACCCGACTTGCCTCCGCACGACTGTTCGCCGCGTTCTGCCAACTGTCCGACATCTCCGCGCAATGCCTCGCCTCACCGCAAGGCGCGGTCGCTGTATTACGCAATCTCGACGGCGATGGCCCGGAAGCGGCCATCAAAGATCTGACCACCGTGGTCTCCGGCATGCCTGCCGTCCTCGCGATCAACCGTGCGGACAAGCTCGAGGCGACGATGTACCTGCAAGGCAAGGTCGGCCAGACGTTCGCGCCACCGGTGCTGTTCACCTCCACCGCGCCGTTCGTCGAAGACCTGCTGCTGGGCATCACCGACGTTCAGGGGGTGTGTGATTCCGGCGTGGAAACCGTCGATTCCGCAAGCCTGACCCGTGATGACGCCATGAAGATCCTCGCCGAGCACACGCGATTCGGTCGTGGTTCGTCAAGCATCGAATAAGTTTTTCCCGAAGGATGGATTCTTCGGCAAGCAAAAGAAGGAGAGCGCCCATGACTTCCGTGGTGGTGTTCGATTACGGTTTCGGCAACGTGCGTTCCATGGTGCGCGCGCTGGCCAATCTCGACCTTGATGTGACCCTTACGTCCGACCATCGTCAGGCGTTGGAGGCCGACGGGCTTGTGGTACCGGGCGTGGGCGCGTTCGGAGCCTGCATGGAAGGACTGAAAAGCGTCGGCGGAGACAGGGTCATCAAAGACCGTCTGCGCGCCGGCCGCCCGGTGCTCGGCGTCTGCGTGGGTGAGCAGATCATGTTCGAACGTGGCATGGAGCATGGCGACGGCACGCCCGGTCTCGGTTTGATCAAGGGCAGTGTCGAATTGCTTGACGCCGATGTGGTGCCACATATGGGGTGGGACACCGTCGAAGCACCGGAAGATTCCGTGCTGCTTAAAGGGGTGGAGGACGAACGATTTTATTTCGTGCATTCCTTCGCCGCGATGAGCGCTTCGCCTGCCGACACCTCCGCCGACCAGCTGGACTTCGGCGACGCGGAAGAGCATGTGACGTGGTGCACCTACGGGCGCAGCCGATTCGTGGCCGCCTACGAACGTGGACCGTTGTTCGCCACGCAGTTCCATCCGGAGAAATCCGCCGAAGCCGGCGCGCAGCTGCTGCGTAACTGGGTTGCGACGTTCTGAACGCGGATTCGCGCAAGGCAATCGCAACAATCGCAAAATCGTAAACTCAAATCGGTAATCGCAAGATCCGTTGAACGGCCGAAAACCGTTCAACGCAACGAAAGGTATGACATGTCTTTGACGCTGCTTCCCGCCGTCGATGTCCGTGATGGCAAGGCCGTGCGCCTGCGCCAGGGAGAATCCGGTTCTGAAACCGATTACGGTTCCCCGCTGGAGGCTGCCCGCACGTGGGTGGAATCGGGTGCGGAATGGATCCACCTCGTCGATCTCGACGCCGCATTCGGCACCGGCAACAACCGTGACCAGCTGCGTGCCATCGTCAAGGAGCTGGGAGACAAGGTCAACATCGAAATGTCCGGCGGCGTGCGCGACGACGCCTCGCTCGACGCGGCGCTCGAAGCCGGCGCGGCCCGCGTGAACATCGGCACCGCGGCTCTGGAGAACCCCGACTGGACCGCTTCCGTCATCAAGAAGTACGGCGACCGCGTGGCCGTCGGCCTTGACGTGCGCGGCCACACCCTCGCGGCCCGCGGCTGGGTGAAGGAAGGTGGCGACCTGTTCGAGACCATGAAGTTCCTCGACTCCGTCGGCTGCTCCCGTTACGTGGTCACCGACGTGGCACGCGACGGCATGATGAGCGGCCCGAACATCGAGCTGCTGCGCGAAGTGGCATCCCGCACCGACGCGAAGGTCACCGCATCCGGTGGCATCTCCAAGCTCGACGACCTGCGCAACATCAAGGAGCTCGCCGAACTGGGCGTGGACGCCGCGATTCTCGGCAAATCGCTGTACGCGCGCGCCTTCACGCTGGAGGAAGCCCTCGAAGTCGCACGCTGACATGTCGCGACACGGCATGTGTTAACGACGTTCGTAACATGCGCATGGAACGATTGGACACTATGGATAAACAGCAAGAGTTTGCTTTGCGCACGGTCGAGGAACGCGACGTGCGCTTCATTCGTCTATGGTTCACGGATGTGTTGGGAACATTGAAGTCCGTGGCCATCGCGCCGGCGGAACTGGAAGCGGCATTCGAGGAAGGGCTCGGATTCGATGGTTCCGCGGTGGAAGGCCTCACCCGTGTATCCGAAGACGATATGATCGTCAAGCCCGATCCTTCCACATTCCAGATTCTTCCATGGCGAGGCGGTCCACAAGGCACCGCACGCATGTTCTGCGACGTGCTTACCCCCGACGGCGAACCGTCTCTGGGCGATCCGCGCCATGTGCTGAAGCAGGCGCTCGCCAAGGCCAAGGAGAAGGGCTTCACTTTCTACGTGCACCCTGAAATCGAGTTCTACCTGTTTGAAAAGCAGGAGGATTGGGCACAGACTCCGAAGCCAATCGATGAGGGTGGCTATTTCGACCATGTGCCGCGCAGTCCAGGCATGGACTTCCGTCGCGCCACCGTCAACATGCTTGAACAGATGGGCATTTCGGTGGAATATTCGCATCATGAGGCGGGTCCAGGCCAGAACGAGATCGATCTGCGATATGCGGACGCGCTCACCACGGCCGACAACATCATGACCTTCCGCACCGTCGTCAAGGAGATTTCGCTGGAGCGAGGCATCCATGCCAGCTTCATGCCGAAGCCTCTCGCCGACGCTCCGGGCTCCGGCATGCACACGCACTTGAGCCTGTTCGAAGGTGACGCCAACGCGTTCTACGAGGCCGGCCAGGAATTCAATATGTCCGTCACCGCACGACAGTTTGCGGCCGGCATCCTGTACCACGCGGCCGAGATCTGCGCGGTCACCGACCAGTACGTCAACTCCTACAAGAGGCTGTGGGGCGGTGCCGAAGCGCCGAGCTACATCTGCTGGGGCCATAACAACCGTTCCGCGTTGCTGCGCATCCCGCAGTACAAGCCAGGTAAGGGCAACTCCGCCCGTATGGAATTCCGCGCGTTGGACCCGGTCGCCAATCCGTACCTCGCATACTCCGTGCTGCTGGCCGCCGGACTCGATGGCATCGACAAGCAGATGCAGTTGGGTGAGCCGACCAGCGATGACGTGTGGGAGCTTACCGACGCCGAACGTCAGGCTATGGGCATCCAGCCGTTGCCGGAATCGCTTGACGAAGCGCTGAAGATCATGGAGAAGTCCGATTTCGTGGCGGGTGTGCTCGGCGAGCATGCGTTCGAATACTTCCTGCGCAACAAGCGTCAGGAATGGGACGAATACCGTAGGCAGGTCACGCCGTTCGAGCTGAAGAAATACCTGCCGAAGCTGTGATTGCGTAATCGCAGAAAACGTGGAATCAAGGGCTGTCATCCGAAACATGGAATCGGATGGCGGTCCTTCGTTTTGATGGGTCCATATCGGAAGGTTTCCGAAATATCAGTCTCATGGATTGCCGAACATCGAATTGTAGATGATTACGAAATTGCGGTTGCCGTATGTCGAGCATGTGTCGCCTTCGCCGGCACCGGCCTTGAGCGCGGCCTCGTTCGGTTGGTATGGCGTGTAGATGTATAACAGTGCGGTCGCTTTGTTTTCGATGTAGATGTTGCTGCCGCCGCAGGTTTCGTCTGGATTGTATTGCACGTAGTTGAGTGTGCCAGCATGGTAGTTGTATTGCGATTCGTTCCGTACGTAATATTGGTACCGTTTTGCCGCTCCGTACACCTGGTTGAAGAAGCCTGCGTATTTTGGGTCGCAGCTTGCGTCGTCCGGACAGCTTAGGCCCATTGCCGATTTGAATTGGAAGTCGCTTGGGTTGGTGGCGGTGAGCAGATGCTGTTCCTTCTGCAGAACGGTGAGTAGTACTTTCTGGCTGATGCCGCATGCGTTGCCCGCTTTGTAGATGATGGCTGCCGCGCTTTCGTTCTGTCCGCCCTTATACGCTTGGCAATATTCGTCCGCCGCTTGCGATTGCGTGGCGAACGTCATGCTTTTCAGGCAGTGTTCGCCGTTGCACGCCACGCCCTGCTGGTCGAGGATGGTTTGCACCTGCTGTTCGCTCAACGCATTGCCGTTGAAGAACGCGCCGTCGGAAATGATATTGCCAGGATTGAAATCGTACAGCGACTGCAATGCGCTTTGCGTCGCCTTCGCCTCGCTGACCTGCATGCGCCAGTTGACGAAATATACCAGGCCGACGATGATGGCGATCGCAGCGGTGGCTGCCACAACCGTTGCGGTGACCATGCCGGCACGTTTTTTGAGATTCGCCTTGCGCCATGTGGTATGCAGTCTGCCAAAGAAGAGGGGCTTGCGATTGCCTGTTCTGCGACTGCGGGACTTGTTTCCGCCGGTCTTGTTGCCGTTCTTGCCGCTTTTTCCGCCCGTGCCGGGTTTGCGTGTCGTCTTGCGTGCCATTGCTATCGTATTGTATCGCGTGCGAACTATTCTTTCCTATGGAAAGTAATTCGTCAATCGATTGACGTAAACAATACCAAGTAAAACGAAAAATAGAACCTGAATATCGAAATCGAAAAGGATAGTAAGAAAAGCGGAGGGCGGGAAGGTGCGGATCAATAGGGAACGGTTCTTCAATCTGCCGGTGGTGATTCTCATCGCATCGAGTTTCATGCTTGGCATGAGTGAATTCATCGTGGTGGGCATCCTGCCTGATATCGCCACCGATTTGAAGGTGTCGGAGGTGACGGTCGGCAATCTGGTGTCGTTGTTCGCGTTCGTGTACGCGCCGGTCACGCCGCTCGGCTCGGCGCTGTCGGCGCGGTTCCCGCGATTCGCCACTCATCTGACGCTGATCGGCATATTCCTTGCCGGTAATCTCCTGTGCGCGTTCGCACCCAATTACGTGGTGCTGGTGGTGGCGCGCATCATGATCGCGTTGGTGTCCGGCACTTTGGTGGCCGTGGCCATGACGTACGCGACCGACGTGACGACGGACAAATTCCGCACGAAATTCATCGCATGGGTGTTCTCCGGCTTCTCCATCGCATCCGTGGTCGGCGTGCCGGTTGGCACATGGGTGGCCAACACGTTCGGCTGGCGTTGGGCGTTCCATATCATCAACGTGCTCACCATTATGCTCATCGTCGGTATGGTCGTGGCGCTGCCGCGCAACAGCCACATCGTGAAAATCGGCTTCCTGCCGCAGTTCCGCCTGTTCTTCGACCGTCGTATCCAGCTTGGTGTGCTCACCGTGGTGTTCGGCGCGGCCGCCAGCTATGTCTTCTACACGTATCTGACGCCGATCATGCGCGACGAAGTTCATGTGCCGGAACAGTACCTGAGCGTCGGACTGGTGATTTTCGGCGCGGCATGCCTGTGGAGCAACCTGTACGGCGGCAAACTGGCCGACCGTGGCAGGGGAGTGGAGCCGCTGACGCACATCCGTCCCATCTACTGCGCGCACGCGGTGCTTATGGCGTCGCTCGTCGTGGCGCATTGGGTGCCGGTATACGGCGCGTTGCTGCTCGTGGTACTCGGCATGTTCATGTATCTGCAGAATTCCGCGTCACAGGTGCTGTATATGGATGTCGCCTCGCAGTCGCATCCCGGATCGTTGAACCTGGCCGCGTCGCTCAATTCCATGTCGTTCAACATCGGCATCGCGCTTGGTTCCGCGGTCGGCGGTCTGGTCAACGGACATTTCGGACTGACATGGCTTGGCCCGGTTGGCGCGCTGTTCCTGCTATGCGCGATCGCCACTACCACCATGCTGCGTCCGTTCGTGGCGCAGGAACGAGACTTCTATGCTGATATATGACGGGGAACACGGTGGTCAGCCGAGCGGCTTCCACTGATCGGTGTCATTGACGTCTCCGAACGACGCGCCGTTCGCCACCCAACAGCTTTGCATTTCCGCGTTTGAGAAATCCACTGTGGTGGGCTGGTTTTTGGCGTGCGCGTCCAGATCCTTCTTGTACGCTTCCTTGTCGTAGTTTTTCGGCACGATACCGGCCTTATGCAGGCAATCGACCATGGCCTGGTCGCCATCGGAAAGCATGCCGGGATTGCCGATCTGCATCTGGTATACACCGGTCACCGCAATGACTTCAGTGTTATAGCATTTGTTCTCATCCTCGTTGAACTTCTTGCGCTGTTGGTCGCTCATGCCGGTGGTATCCCGCATGGCGATCATGTACAGGCCATTGGAGAACTGCCTGAGCACCGGTGTCGTATACCCATAGCTGGTCACGCACTGCTTGTAATTCGACCAGGCAAGCTCGTAATCCGGTTTCGATACGCTTCCCGACTTTCTGGAACGCTTCAGAATCGTTTTCTGTGCGTCACTCATGGGATATTTGGTATCGGGTTTGGCGTCCAAATCAAGAAGGAAATCGATGTAATCCGGTATCGAATTCGCGATTTTGGTCTTGGAAGCGTCACTGCCGGCACTTTCGGTCTGCTGTTGCGTATCCTGCCGATCGCCGCCCGTCCCGCAACCCGTGCAGCCGATAAGCATGGCGAGGAAGCATACGATGGCTACGCTTCCTCGCCATGTACCCATATTCAGTTGCATCATCGCCATCTCCTTTCTCGTGATAGACGAGCCTTGATGGGGTTTCGTTGTTTGTTTTTTGTATTGCCTTAGCTGGAAGTTTTCGCAGGTCTCCACACCTTATCGCTTTCCATAGTGGTGATGCCGAGCGCGGCCAGACAGCTTTGGACTTTGGGATCCGAGTAATTCAGCTCAGTGTGCTCGTCTTGCAAGCGGTTTTTCTCGTCTTGCTCGAACAGTTTCTTCGTATAGCCTTTCGGTGCCACATTCTCCCTCTTCAAGCAATTGACGGCCGCTTGATTGACATCGTTGATCATTTGCGGATTGCCCAATTGGAGGGCATATGTGTCATTGACGTAGATCACTTCCGTGTTGAAACAAACGCCATCGTCCTTGTTGAATTTGTTTCGCTGTTCGTCGGTCATGCCCTCGGCGTTTATTCTGGCGACGAAATACAGGCCATTGGGATAACGGTCAAGTACTGGGGTTGAATACCCTTTGTCGACCACGCATTGTTTGTAATGGGACCAAGCGAGTTCGTAATCGGTAGAGGACACGCCTCCAGCCGCTTCCGAACGTTTGAGAATCTCCCGTTGGGCTTTGGTCATCGGATACGTCGCGCGAGGATCGTCATTGTCTTTGATCACCGATGCTATATATTGCTTGATCGGTTCGGAAGAAGTAGTTCCACCGCCTTCGGGAGATGATGCCGTATCGGAGACTTGTCTTGAGCATCCGGACAAAAGTGATACTACCGTCAGACCGATGGCCATGCAGCGGCAACTCATTGAAAAGTTTGTCATATACCTCTGCTTTGTTTGTATCTTTGACAATCTAGGAGAGCCTCACGAGTATTGGTAGTATTCTACGTAATCATATCTGGTATCAGTTGAGTTGCCCTTAACGCTTGCGGTGCATGTGCGACCTTTACCAACATAAACCCTCTGATAATTTTGTGAACTATCTTGTTGCGCGTAGCAGTACTGGTCGTGGTAATCAGTGTACGTTTTTACGTACGAGCTTTTTGGCTGCACGCTCCATTCAACATGATAAGTGCCTTCGCTATACGAGCCTCCGCTGACAGGGTATTGGCATGTGGCACTCGCTACGGCAGTGGTGCCAAAGCAGATGCCGACAGCCAGTACTGATGCGGAGATCGTTTTCACCAATTTATTCTGTTTCATCCAGGACATCATCGTCCACCTTTCATCATCATATCGAACCGCCTTGGCCCGGTGATTCATATGATATGAGTTGTTTTACGGGGTTATTGCGAACGATGTACTCAATATGAGTAAGGGGTGGTGATGAAATGATGTATTGTATTGCGGTAGGGGGATGTTTCCCGGGGGAAGGAGCGTTGTACCATGACGGGGAAAACGGTTGGTGGTCCGAAGATATTGCTTGTTGACGATGACAAAATCGTCGTCGAAGCGCTGACTGACCTATTCAAGCGGATTCTTCCGGCGGTGGGTATCGTCGATTCGGCTACCAGCGGCGTTGAGGCTTTGGAATTGTTTGCATCGAATGCCGACCAATATGCTCTTGTGCTGCTTGATATGTCGTTGGAAGGTATGCAAGGCCCGGAAGTCTGTCGTCGCATGCGGTTGATGGACTGTTCCACGCCGATTCTCGGCATGACCAGCTTCAGTCTGAACCGGTATCGCGTGCCGCTGGCGGCGGCTGGCGCGCAAGGGCTTGTCGGTAAAGGTGACGAGACACAGCTCGAACAAGCCGTCTCCCGTGTCCTTTCAGGATGTTTCCTGCCCGGTTTTGAAACTCCGATGGCGGCTTATGCGAAGCTGAAATGCGATGCTCGAGCGGAGTCCACGCTCACCAACATGCAAGAAACCATCATGAACCTGTGCGCGAACGAGTATCTGACGGATGGCGAGATAGCCGAACGACTCGGCATATCCATCGCCACTGTGCGCAAGCACATGCAGAACATCGTCAAACGACTGAACTGCCGTACGCAACGGCAAGCCATCATCACATGGTTGAAACATGGGAACGAGCGCTGACATGACCGGAAAGAACAAAGAGCTCCGGTGGCCGGATATGCCGCGAATCAAACATCCGTTCCGTCTTGCGGCCATCATGACGTGCGAACTTCTGATGGTTTATGAGGCGGTGTGCCACCCCGGTTCGCCAATGGCATTGATGTTTACCGTCATGCAGATTATGCTGACCGGTCTCGCCTATTTCTGGTCCCGTGCGCGCGTCCGTATGCCTATCATAAGGATGTGATCGGCCGGTTGATTGGCGAGGTGTACGCGAACGTTTCGCGTCATGCGCCTTCCGGAGGCAGGTACGAGGTGTCGGTTCTGGTGAAGACGCATTCCTTGGAAATCACCGAAGTGAATGATATGGGTGCCCGGCATTCCGGCAGCCTGCCCGGCGGCCATGGTCTCAGACAGTTCGCGGCTGAAATCGAGCATATCGGAGGAAGTCTTTCCACCGATTGCGAGAACGGCATATGGATGTTCCACGCGCGCGTTCCGTTTGACTGATGGCTTTCCGGCGCGGAGTGGGAGTGCAGAATGTCGGATGGAACACCATCCGACAACGCTATCGGCAACGATTCAGATACTGTCCTTCAGCATATGAATGACGTCATGGTTGATGTCGTTGATTTTGGGATTGGCGATCATGTCGTCAACCGTCATCCATCTGCAACGTTTGGAACCAACTTGGAATTCTCCGTCAGTCCTCCACGATTCAGGCAGATGTGTCACAGAAGCCAGATACAGCCTGTAATCGTATGTGCGTTCCTCTTGATGCTCCGTGGACCATTTCGTGTTGGTGGAAGTACCGACGAATTTTACGTCGAACACATCGGAGGGAATCTTGAATTCCGATGTCATATATCCGATGAGCTTGGTTTTGTCTTCTTCATATGAGCCGGATGAGCTATGGTTCGGCAGGAACCAGCACTCCCATTGCTGGTCATAATAAGTGAGATAACGGTTTGCCTGCTCGTCGGCACCGTCCCTGACCGCGATGAGCGAACTGGCTCTTCTGTCCATTGCAATGATTTCCTTATATAGTTTCGATGCACTGAGTCTTTGAAAGAATCGCAGTCACACCCATGACGACGATTACCGATCCGCATGCCGTGAACGTCACCTTCAAGGGCATAGTCAGACCGTCGGTCGTCCATGCCGTGAGAATTAAAAAATCCCGGCGATGAGATTGGCGATTCCGTCACCAACGGAGCCAACGCCAATGAGACTGTTATGCTCATTGAGTTTGGCTTTCAGGTCGCGCTCGTCAATACTCAACATCATACGGGTCAATTCTACACATATGCCGCTTACATGATGTCGCGGATCGAATCGCACGACATGGCGCATGATGATGGATGCCGTCAATTGACTCAATGGATGATGCTGGGAAACACCTGGTTTCACATACCCATATTGGGTATGCCGCGCATGGAGGCAAGTCTTGGGGGTGTAAAATAGGGGTAAAGCGGGCCATGGCGGCCTGACGGCTGCGTCGTTTGCGAGGAGGTCGATGGCGATGTCGAGGAAAACGGGCATGCGTGGCAAAGCTATTGCCGTCATATGCTGTCTCGCTTTGCTTGTCGGCTGCACGGGCTGCGGGGCACTGAAAGAAGGCTCGCGACGGGAGCGTCAATCCCAGCAGGGTCAATCATCGCAACAGGGTGAACGAATCGCGTCGTCGCTGAAGGATTATGCGCGATCGTTGTTGGATTCCGACGGCGGCAAAATATCCGATCAGCAGAAGTCCGCGCTGGAGAAGGCCGCTTCAGGCGGAAAAGTCAGCCAAGCCGACTACGAACGCGCATGGGCGGATTACAAGCAGTGCATCATAGACAAAGGCTATGCCGAGCCGACGTTCGACAAGTACGACAACGGCATTTACGCCCTGCCCTCGTACAACACCGATGACGCCAGCAAAGAGGCGATCCGCAAACTCAATGACGATCTGACATCCTGCAGTATGCTGCATGTCACGGATATCAACACCGTGTACAGGCTCCAGCTGGGCAATCCGAAGCTGCTGCTCGACGACAAGGAGGTTGCGGCCGACTGCCTGCGCAAGGAAGGCATAAAGCCCAAAGACTACACCGCCGATAAGCTGGAGAAGGATTTGGAATCCGGAGAAAGCGCAGGACTGCGCGATAACAGGAAGGCGCTGACCTGCCTGGTGACGGCCGGAGTGAACGTGACCGCCTCGGATGAGACGGTCTGGTATCCGCTGAAGTAGTCTGATGCGCGAAGGGGCTCATATGCGAGTGGTCGTGGAAGGGCTGGCCCACCGGTTCCCGGGGACAGACCTGCTGTTCGAGCATCTTGATTTCGTGGCGGAACCTGGCTCCACCATCGCGGTATGCGGACCATCCGGTTGTGGTAAATCGACATTGCTGTCGATTCTCGCCGGTTGGGAGAAACCATATGCCGGAACCGTAACCCGTGAAGGCGTGAACCGTGTGGGATGGGTGTTTCAAAACCCGTACGGTGTGGCCGAACGCACCGCGCTCGACCACGTGGTGTTCCCGCTGCTCGCCAAAGGCATGCGGCGCAAGGAAGCGGAGCTCAAAGCCTTGGAAGCCATGGGGCTGTTCGACCTCGAATACGCGGCCGACCGCCGGTTCTCCGACCTCTCCGGCGGCGAGGCGCAACGTCTCATGCTGGCACGCGCCGTCTGCTCCAAACCCGACATGCTGCTCGTGGACGAGCCGACCGCCCAATTGGACACGCGCACCGCGCATTCCGTCAGCCATGTGCTGAACAACCTTTCCGGCCAAGGCATGATCGTGCTCGTGGCCACACACGATCCCGACACCCGCGACGCCTGCGACCGTGTGCTCGACCTCGCCGACTACGCGCCAGGCGGCAGCAAATCGCAGGAACCGGAATTGGAAGAATAGACGAATAGAAAGGCATCGACTCATGGGAAAGAAGCAACGGGGCACCAAAGTCATGAACAACGGTGCCAGACGCGGACGACTCGCATGGGCTTGGAGCCTGCTCGCCGTGGCAACCGCCATATGCGTGTCCGTGGGAGCATGCGCGCTGCTCCTGCCAGACCGCGCGCCGGCATTGCTCGGCTCGGCAGGGGAGACGACCACCGCGCCAGCCAGCGTGCAGGAATACTCCGGTAGCCAGCAAGTGACGGTTGTGCCCACCATCTCCACCGAACGTAATCTTCTCGGCAACGCCAACGGCACCGTCACCGCCGACTGGTCCGCAGACGGACTCGCCTCCGGCAAAGGCGCATACAAAGTCAACGACCGCGTGGTCGTGGCCTTGAACACCGCCACACCCCTATACCGCGACCTCAAAACCGGAGACAAGGGCGACGACGTGCTCGCACTGAACAACGAGCTGAGCCGACTCGGATACAACAGCGTGGCCGGTTCCGACACCTACTGGTGGGCAACATCCGACGGCTGGCGGCAACTCATGAACGACAACGGCAACCCCTCCGACGGCACGCTCGCGCTCGCCGACACCATGTGGATTCCTGAAAACGCAGTCGCGGTCGACGAGTGGACGGCCACCACCGGTTCCATGGTGACGGGCGGTACGGCAATCGGAAAAATACCGGGAGCGTTGACGAAACTCACCGTGAAAAACGGCGCGGCGGTAGGACAGGATCGCACCATAAGCATGTATGGCGTCAATGGAATATTGCCGGCCGATAGCACGGAAATCACCGACGCCGAATTCCTGCGTAATGTGTCGGCAAACGAAACGTTCCAGTCCATGGACATGCAGACCAAAAAGGCCGGTCTCGATGCCACCGTGGCATTGAAGGAACCATTACAGGTGCTGCGTGTGCCGGCGGGAGCGGTGTTCGGCATCGACGGCAGCAGCGGCTGCATCGTACCAAAATCCCACAATGCGTCCAATACGCCGGCGAAGGTGACCATCGTGGGCAGCGAGCTAGGCGTGAGTCTGGTGCAGGCGCAGGATGCCGACGCGTCCGCGATCACCAACGTCGAAATCGGCAGCGGGCTCAACGGGCTGGTTTGCAAATAGTCGGCGGACGAATCGCAAGAAACCGTTGAACTTCGCCAAACAGTGTGAAAACCGCATGAAACCGCCAATAAGGAAGCGTATATGAGACTTGGATCGGTGCTTTCCGAAGCGCTGCGCAACATCGGCTCGGGCGTGAGCCGCGCGTTCGTCATGTTCCTCGCAGTGCTGCTCTCCGGAACGCTGCTGGGCGGATATGAGGCGATGACCGTGATCGACTTGGAATCGCAGGCCGTGCAGCGCATCAACGCTTACGCTGACGTCAACGCCATCGTCGGTGGAACGGTGGATGGCACCGCATGCGACCGGTTGTCCGACGCTGGCGATGGAATGACGGGCACCTTGGCTGGTGCGATGCGTGCCGGCAAACAGGTCGTGCCACTCGCGACACCCGGCAAGGACATCTCATCGTATGACGTGACGCCTGGTATGATCCGGCTGATCGCCGGCAATGCCAAGGCCGACGTGTCCGGCGTATGGGTGCCGCGCGACGTGGCCAAGGACTTTGGGCTCGCCGTGGGCAGCGCATTGCGGACACGCGAAGGCACTACGCGTGTGGCTGGTGTGTTCGACTGGCCGAACGATGGGCGTGACACGCGTTTCGCCTACGCGTTCATCGTGCCGGTGTCGGCGAGCGCTTCGACGTTTGACGAATGCTGGGTCAAGCAGTGGCCGGCTGATGGGCAGATGGAAAATCTGCTGTATGCCACGTTGGTGGCGGGTTCCGGCTCGTCGAATGCGGGTGTGACGCAGGTGAATAAGGGGTTTGATGCGCATTATGATGCGCGTGCGTCGTATGTGAATCGTTCGACGCGGTGGATGCCGTGGGTGGGGTTGGCGATTGGCGTGTTGGTTGGTGTGTTTGGTGTGCGCCGGCGTAGGTTGGAGTATGCGGGTGCGTTGCATTCGGGGCAGTCGAAGGGTGCGCAGTTGCTGGGTATTGGTGTGGAGACCGGTGTTTGGGCCGGGCTGGCTACGTTTGCTTCGTGTGCGTTGTTGTTGGCGTATGCGGTGCGGATGAGCCGGTCCGATTGGGTGGCGGTGTTGGCGGCTGCGGTGCGTACGCCGTTGGCTGTGTTCGCCGGTGTCATGGTGGCGAGTCTATTGGTGGGGTTGTTGATTCGTGAATCGCAGTTGTTCCGTTTCTTCAAGAAGCGTTGACGGGTTTGAGGAAACGGAACAATCCGTTGGGGTTTTGGCTGGTGGCTAGGCGATGGCCTTTTTGATGCGTTGCAGGCTGATCGGTTTCGGCGTGCCGAGTTCCTGTGCCCACAGGGACACGTAGAATTCCTCGAGCATCCAACGTACGGTTTCCGCCTGCTTCATCAGCGTTTCATGGCGTGGGCCGGCTGGTTCGCGTTGTGCTTTCGCCATGGTGTTGTCGGCGAGTTGTTTGGCTTCGTCGGCTTCCCATGCCCATCGCACGTCGCGGTTCTTGTCGTTTTTCGCCTTGGCGAGGCGCAGCAGGTCGGCGTGCAGGTATCGTTCGATGGACGGCAATGCCTCTGGCGGCGTCTTGCCGATGAAACCGGGGTATACGAGTGTGGCGATGTGTTCGCGGATCGACTGCAGCACGCTCAGCAGTGGCAGGTCCGCTTTGCCGGACACGGCTTTGTCGACTTCCGCATACCGTTTCAGTATGGCGATCACGTCGTGCGCCACCGCGTACACGGTGTCCTCGTACACTTCGCGCACGTCGAGCACTGCGTCGGCGAGCGCTTCGTCGTCGGGCAGCTGGTCGATGTTGGGCAGGAGCCGTTTGACGGCTGCCAGCTGCAGGTCTTCGGTGAGCTCCTTCGTGGACTTGTAGGGGGCGGAGGCGAGCATGAGCGCTTCCGTGCCGAGCCAGCGTGAGGAGATGCGTTCACCGGGCAGGCGCAGCGTGTCGAGCGCGCCTTGCCAGAGCATGGTGGCGCGTGCTTCGGTGGTCGCTCCCGCTTTGTTGAGCAGGTTGGCTTGTTCGACGATTTTGCCTTGGTCTCCGGCGTTTCGGGCTTGTTTTTCGACCATGTGGCGTGCGGAGGCTTTGGCTTGTTCGGCGAATTCGCGTTGCAGTTCGACGAGTGATTTGCCGGTGCCGAGCGTTTTGATGGGGCCTCGCGCGTGCCGTCTGCCGTGCTGGTTCTTGCGGTTGGGTGGCAGCTGCTGTTCCACGGCGAAGGTCATGCGCAGGTATGGTGCGAGCTTGTTCCACAGTTCGCCAGTGAGGACTTCCGGGTGGATTTGCGCGCCGACGATGCTGATGGCCGCCTGCGTGAACACGTGCGGCAGGTCGGGCCATGCGGCGACGCCATCCTCGTTTTCGGGGGCGATGTTAGGCTTCTGCTGGCTGCCGGAGCCCGGCAGGTCGGGATAGCGTTCGTCGATCCAGGCGCGGATTTTGCGTGCCGTGTCCGGAGCGGGCACGAACTGCACGCGCAACGTTTTCGGCAGCGACTTGATCATGCCGACGATCAGCTCGTCCAACAATCCCGGCACATTCCACGAGAACTGTTCCGGAGTCAGTCGAGACAATGCTTTCAACGGCACATGCACGGTGACGCCGTCGTTTGGGTCGTGCGGGTCGTAGATGTAGCTCAACCTTAGATCGATGGGGGAGCCGTCGGTGCCGAGCGTATGCCAATGGTCGGGATAGTCGTCCAGGGACACCGAATCGGAGTCGGCGAGACGTTCCACCTTGTCCGGATCGAAATCCAGCAGATCGGGCTGCTCGTCGTGCTTCGTCTTCCACCATTTCGCCAGGTCGGCCACGCTGGTGACGGTGTTGGGGATGATGGCGTTGTAGAAGTCGAACAGATCCTCGTCACCGACGGTCTGCGCCACCTGGCGGGTGCGGCTCGCATCATCGGCTGCATCCTCGAGGATGTCCCGGTTCCTGGTGACGAAATCATCATAGGAGAACCGTTGCTGGATGTCGCCCTCCACCAGACCCTGCCGGATGAGGAAATCGCGCGCCTCAAGCGGATTGATGCGCCCCCACTGCACGGTGCGGTCCTGCACGATCGGCAGGCCGTACAGGAGCACCTTCGCGCTCGCCACGGCCGAGCCGCGCGAACCGGACCAGTGCGGATCCGCGTACGTGGTACGGGTGAGCGCTCCGGCGAGCGGCTCCGCCCATGCGGGATCAATCTGCGCGGAATACCGCGCCCACAGCCGGCTTGTCTCCACCAGTTCGGTGCTCATCACCCATTGCGGGGTCGACTTGGCTACGGCGGAGGCGGGGAACAGGGCGAAATGCGTGCCGCGCGCGCCCTGATAGTCGTTCTTCGCCATCTTCTGCGCACGTTTCATCGCACGAGCGCGTGCCGCACCCTTCAAACCAGCGAAATCGGAAGCCTTCGGCTCGCGCACGATCTGCATGCCCATCATGGACAGCAGGCCGGAAAGCATGGACGTGTGGATGCCCTGCGCGTCCCATGAGCAGCACAGCGAATGCGCTGCCTGCTGGTTAAGCGGCAGCTGGCGGATCTCCAACGGTGGACGGGACACGGGAATCGGCTCGCCAAGCTTGAATTTGAACTCCCGGCACATTTCGCGCAGCTGGGCGACCAAATCCTTCCATTGGCGCATGCGCAGCCAACTCAAGTACTCGGTCTTGCAGATGCGGCGCAGCGCGGAATTGCTCGGCTCGCCATCCGCTTGGAACACGCGGTCCCACAGGTTCAACGCGGTCAGGAAATCACTGGTTGGATCGGCATACCGGTTGTGGATCCGATCCGCCTCCTCACGGTTCTCGTCGGGACGTTCGCGCGGATCCTGCAGGCTCAGGAACGCGACCACCACCAAAACGGCGGCCAACGTGTTCGGCGTGGTGCTCTTCGCTGCCTCGATGACCATGCGTCCCAGACGCACGTCGATCGGAATACGTGCCAGCAGACGGCCGGTATGCGTCAACACCACCTCGCCATGTTTGCGCGCCACGGCCTTCAGCTCGGTCAGCTCGTTGAAACCATCCGACACGGCCTTCATATCCGGCGGGTCGATGAAACCGAAATCCGTCACATCCCGCGCGGTGCGCGCCACGCCCACCGACAGCATGTGCAGCACGACCGCGCCCAAGGACGTGCGCAGGATCTCCGGCTCCGTGAATTCGGGACGCGTCTCGAAATCCTCACGTGAATACAGACGGATCGCGATGCCGTCGGCGATACGGCCGCAACGGCCCGAACGCTGGTTCGCGCTCGCCTGGCTGATCGGCTCGATAGGCAGACGCTGCACCTTCGCCGTCTTCGAATAGCGGGAGATGCGCGCCGTGCCCGGATCGACCACATATCGGATGCCCGGCACCGTCAGCGACGTTTCGGCGACATTCGTGGCGATCACAATACGCTGATGCGTATGCGGTTCGAACACCTTATGCTGTTCCTTCGAAGACAACCGTGCGAACAACGGCACGATCTCGATCGCATCCGGCCTGCGCATATCCGCCGCGCGCGGTCCGTAATGGCGGCGCAGCGCGTTTTCGAATTCGTGGATGTCGCGCTCGCCGGAGGCGAACACGAGGATGTCGCGTGGCCCGCGGTCGTGGCTTGAATGGATGACCAGTTCGGCGCAGGCGCGTGCCACGGCGGTGGGCATGTCCACGTTCGTATCGCGCGAATCACGGCCGTCCCTGCCATCCGGCGCGGCCGACAACGCCTCGTAATCCGCGTCGCCGGGCATCGCACCCGTTTCGAAACCCGGCACCGAACGCATCAGCGCCGGCGCGGTGCCAAGCGGCTCATACACGACCTGCACCGGATACGTGCGTCCCGACACTTCGATGACCGGCACCTTCGTGTGCAGCGCGTGTTCGAAATGCTCCTGGAACTTCACCGAATCGATTGTCGCGGACGTGATGACGAGCTTCAGGTCGCGTCGTTTCGGCAGCAACGCGGTCAGATAGCCGAGCAGGAAATCGATGTTCAGACTGCGCTCATGCGCCTCGTCGATGATGATCGTGTCGTACTGCATGAGCTTGGGATCGCGTTGGATCTGCGCCAGCAGGATACCGTCGGTCACGACGCGCAGCCGTGTCTTCGGCGAGCTTTCGTCGGTGAACCGCACCTGATAGCCGACTTCCTCGCCCAACGTCACGCCCATTTCGCTGGCGATTCGCTCGGCGACGGTACGTGCGGCGAGCCTGCGCGGCTGCGTGTGCACGATCTGCCTGCCGTGCGAGCCGCGGCCCAGTTCCAGCAGAATCTTCGGCAGCTGCGTGGTTTTGCCGGAGCCCGTCTGGCCGGAAACGATCACCACCTGGCTTGACCTGACGGCTTCGGCGATGTCGCTGCGAGCCGCGGAAACCGGCAGTTCGGAAGGATATTCGAATTTCATGCCTTCACAACCTCGATGACGCGGAAGCCCTTCGAACTCGCGTACTTGCCCACTTCAAACCCGTCGCCCAACTGCGTGGCGAGCCACGGAATCAGCGAATCGGAACCCAGATTCCTCTGCACCACCAGATAGGCGGCACCGCCCGCGTTAAGCCGCGGCAGCCACGTCATCAGCAGCTCGTGCAGAGCCTCCTTGCCGACGCGGATCGGCGGATTCGACCAGATCAGATCGAACGTGAGAACGGCCGGAACCTGCTCGGCGGTGACGGCATGGATATTGCCCATGCCGTTCAACTCGGCGTTGCGGCGCGTGAGCTCAAGCGCGCGTTCGTTCACATCCAACGCCCAGATATCGGCCTTGGGCGATTCGAAACCCAACGTCAGCGCGATCGGACCCCAACCGCAGCCCAGATCAAGGAACGTGCCCTCCTCCGGCGGTTCCGGCGCCTGGCGAAGCAGCACCGACGTGCCCAAATCCACACGATTGCCGGAAAACACGCCGTTCGACACTTCCACATCCGCCTCATTGCCACGCAACGTGACATGCAGCTTCCTGCGCACGTCCTTCGACTGCGGTTCCGCCGCGAAATACTGCTCGGCCTGTGCCATGCTCTCTCCTTGCAAACGTTCGTCCTCCGGCATCCGCGCGGTAATCGCGTCCACGTGGCGAAAACGGTGATGCCCATGTCTCTAGACAATGATGATAATAAAGACACCATAGTTCAACCGTGAGAGGTGCCATTGAGCCAAGAGAACGATATCGAGCAGAGCATGACCGCAGGCGACGTCGGGGGAGTGCTCGCCGACCAATCCGACGTGCTGCTTGATACCGACGGCGGGGAACACCTTCGCGAAACCCACGACGAACAGTGGCAGGAACGCGAATCCCGCAACGCATTGAAGCATGTGGCGGGTCTGGGCGAGATCCAGGACGTCACCGAAGTCGAATACCGTAAAGTCAGGCTCGAACGCGTCGTGCTCGTAGGCGTATGGTCCAGCCGCGAGACCACGCAGGCCGCGGCCGAGGAATCGCTCCGAGAACTCGCCGCGCTCGCCGAAACCGCGGGCGCCGTGGTGTGCGACGGCCTGCTGCAGCACCGCATCAAGCCGGATGCGGCCACATACGTGGGTTCCGGCAAGGCGCGTGAACTGGCCGGCATCGTGGCGCAGGACGAGGCGGACACCATCGTCGTCGACGATGATCTGCCGCCGAGCCAACGACGCGCATTGGAAGACGCCACCAAAGTGAAGGTGGTCGACCGCACCGCCGTCATCCTCGACATCTTCGCACAGCATGCGACGTCGCGCGAAGGCAAGGCGCAGGTGGAGCTGGCACAGCTCGAATACATGCTGCCGCGACTGCGCGGCTGGGGCGGGTCGCTGTCGCGTCAGGCGGGTGGCCGCGCGGCAGGCGACGCGGGCATCGGCTCGCGTGGTCCGGGTGAGACGAAAATCGAAATGGACCGTCGCGTGATCCGCAGCAGAATCGCCAAACTGCGCCGGCAGATCGCACAGATGGCGCCCGCGCGTGACGTCAAACGTGGTGCGCGCCGTCGCTTCGGTCTGCCGACCGTCGCCGTGGTCGGCTATACGAACGCCGGCAAATCGTCGTTGACCAACCGGCTGACCGGTTCCGCGGAACTGGTGGAGAACGCGCTGTTCGCCACTTTGGATACCGCCGTACGCCGTGCGAAAGCCAAGGACGGGCGACTGTATGCGTATGTGGACACCGTCGGTTTCGTGCGCCGCCTGCCCACGCAGCTCATCGAAGCGTTCAAATCCACGTTGGAGGAAGTCGCCGACGCCGACCTGATCGTGCACGTGGTCGACGGTTCGCATCCCGACCCGTTCTCCCAGATCGACGCCGTCAACGACGTGCTGTCCGACATCGACGGCGTCGAGACGATTCCCACGATCGTGGCGTTCAACAAAGCCGACCGTATGGACGAGGCCGCACGCGAACGTATCGAGGCGCTGATGCCGGAAGCGCACATCGTCTCCGCGTTTTCAGGGGAGGGCGTCGACGCGCTGCGCGAGCACGTGGAATCGATGCTGCCCACGCCGAACGTGCACGTCGAGGCGCTGCTGCCGTACACAGCCGGCTCGCTCATGTCCCGCGTGCGCGAATACGGCAAGGTGATCAACGTCGAATACCGCGACGACGGCATGATGCTCGAAGCGGAGGTCGACGACCAGCTGGCCGCGCAGATCGTGGAGCAGGCCATCGACTGAGCTTCCGCGCAAGCCGTTCCCGATGACGTTTGCCGGAGCGGCCGTGCAAACGCTGCAACGGATTGCAACAGCTGCATTTCAACGGGCGCAGTGTATGTGAGCGCTCACAAAAGCTGTGACGAAAATCACTTTTCAGTGGTTGCAAATCATGCGGATTCACGGCGAAACGTCATGCTGTATGGATAAAGTAGTGTTGAAATCGAAAGAAAATACCCTGCCACAACGCGGGACGTTCTTCTTGCTCAAAGAGAGGTAAAGCACATGGTGGATTCACCAATCAAGCCCACAAAGCTCGCTATCATCGGTGCCGGCGCAGTCGGCTCCACTCTCGCTTTCGCTGCTGCTCAGCGTGGCGTCGCACGTGAGATCGTGCTCGAAGACATCGCCAAGGAACGCGTCGAGGCCGAAGTGCTCGACATGCAGCACGGCTCCAGCTTCTATCCGACCGTGACCATCGACGGCTCCGACGATCCGGAGATCTGCCGTGACGCCGACATGATCGTCATCACCGCAGGACCGCGCCAGAAGCCGGGCCAGTCCCGCCTCGAGCTGGTCGGCGCCACCATCAACATCCTCAAGGCCATCATCCCGGGCCTCGTGAAGGTCGCTCCGAACGCCATCTACATGCTCATCACCAACCCGGTCGACATCGCCACCCACGTGGCCCAGAAGATCTCCGGCCTGCCGGCCAACCAGGTCTTCGGCTCCGGCACCAACCTCGACTCCGCCCGTCTGCGCTTCCTGATCGCGCAGCAGACCGGCGTCAACGTCAAGAACGTCCATGCCTACATCGCCGGCGAACACGGCGATTCCGAAGTCCCGCTGTGGGCCTCCGCCACCATCGGCGGCGTCCCGATGTGCGACTGGACCCCGCTGCCGGGCCACGATCCGCTGGACGCCGAAGTGCGTGAGCAGATCCACCAGGAAGTCAAGAACGCCGCCTACAAGATCATCAACGGCAAGGGCGCTACCAACTACGCCATCGGCATGTCCGGCGTGGACATCATCGAAGCCGTCATGCGCGACTCCAACCGCATCCTGCCGGTCAGCTCCATGCTGCACGACTTCCACGGCATCTCCGACGTGTGCATGTCCGTGCCGACCCTGCTCAACCGTTCCGGCGTCAATACCGCCATCAACACCCCGGTGTCCGACCGTGAGCTCGCGGCCCTGAAGCGCTCCGCGGAGACGCTGAAGGAAACCGCCGCCCAGTTCGGTTTTTAATTGACGGTTTGACTTTATTGACAGGGGAGCGGTGAGCCGCTAGACTGTCAGCAGAACTTGGAAACCCCAGCCTTCGGGCTGGGGTTTCCTGCGTTTTGAGACGAATGAAAATGGTATTGAGAAGCGGTTTCAATAGCCGCGGATCGAACCAAAGACGACGAAAGGAAACCCATCATGGCACACAGCCATGCGGGTGTGGACGCCACGACCGCCGCAAGCGGGGCCGAACACCAGAAAAGACTCATGATGTCATTGGGGCTGACTTCCACGGTGTTCATCGCCGAAGTGGTCAGCGCCATCGTCACCGGATCGCTGGCGCTGCTGGTCGACGCCGGCCACATGCTCACCGACATGTCGGTGCTGATCGCCTCCACCGTCACCGCGGTGCTCATGCAACGCAAACCCAGCAACAAACGCACCTGGGGATGGGCGCGACTCGAAGTGCTCACCGCCGCGGTCGGCGCGCTCGTGCTCCTGATCGTCGGCATCTACGCGCTCGTCGAAGCCGGCATGAGGCTGTTCGGCGGAGCCGCCGACGAAGTGCACGACGTGCGGTTGCTGCTGTTCATGGGCATACTCGGCCTTGCCGCCAACGTCGGTTCGATCTTCATCCTCGCGGGGCAAAGCGAGGACAACATGAACATGAAAGCCGCGTTCCTCGAAGTCATGAACGACGCATTGGGGTCCGTGGCCGTGATCGTTTCAGCCATCGTGCTGATCTCAACGGGCTGGGCCGGCTTCGATGCCGTCGCGGGCGGCATCATCGCATTGATGATGATCCCCCGGGCGTTCGTGCTGCTGCGCAACGCCGTGCGCGTGCTGCTGGAGGAAACCCCACAGGAACTCGATCTGGACGAGGTGCGCGAACATCTTGAGCAGGTGCCGCACGTGGTGGCCGTGCACGACCTGCACGCCAGCACCGTCTCTACCGGCATGCCCGTCGTCATGGCCCATGTGGTAGTGGAGCGCGGGCTGACCATGGATGATGCCGCCGACATCCTCTCCCAATTGCAGAACTGCCTGCGTGAGCACTTCCCCGTATCCGTGCCGCACACCACCTTCCAGCTTGAACCTGAAGGATACGATTCGGACAGCCGCAAGGAACTGCATTCCTGAACCGTGCTCCCGAACTTCAAGAATGCGACGACATTTTGAAATGCCCTCGCGTTCATTCTTGATGGATTCGCAAGGTGAATGCACAACCGCGCGGTATGGCAAAGGGCGTCGGACATACCTCAAAATGGTATGTTCGACGCCCTTTGCCGTTTAACGTGTGAAAGCAATCAGATCTTGCGCAGCACGGTGACGACCTTGCCCATGATCTCGGCATGCGTGCCGTCGATGGGGGAGTAGGCCGGATTGTGCGGAATCAGCCAGACATGGCCGTGATCCTTGCGGAACGTCTTGACCGTGGCCTCGTCATCCAGCAATGCGGCGACGATATCGCCATTCTCCGCGCTGTTCTGCTCGCGGACCACCACGAAATCACCATCGCAAATGGCGGCGTCGATCATGGAATCACCGTGCACTTCAAGCATGAACAGATTGCCGGTGCCGGTAAGCCGTTCGGGAAGCCTCATCACATCATCGACATGCTGCTCGGCCGTGATCGGCACGCCGGCGGCGATGCGCCCGACCAGTGGAACGTCATGCGAGGCCATGATGGAGCCGCATGCGTCGTCCTGACTGGGGAACGGGATGACCTGGGCGACTTTTCCATTCGGCTCCTCGTCATTGAGGTTCACCACTTCGATGGCCCTCCCCTTGTTCGCGTTCATGCGGATGAAGCCTTTTTCGTCAAGAACCTGAAGCTGGTGTTTGACGGATGACGGGCTTTTAAGCCCTGCGGCCTCACCAATCTCACGGAACGAAGGAGCGAATCCCTGCTTGGCCAAATGCGTTTTGATGGCGTCAAGCACCTTGCGCTGGCGGTCGGTCAACGTGCTTTCATCCGGACGCTCGTCGCTCTTCTTGGGCGTGAAGGGGATGGTGCTCACGATGGGCTCCTTTCGTAGTTCCTTAGAAGCATAACGCGAAACGCCGATAAAATCAAACATCTGTTCGAGGTGTGTTTGCGTTTATCGAACATATGTGCCATACTTGGAACAAGCGTTCGATAGAACAGCTGTTCGAAAAGGAGTGGCGTGGTGAACGGTGCGGCGAATATCGGAAATGTGGCAAATCGAATCGCCATGGCGATCATGGCGGCCGGTCTTGCCTGGTGTCTTTTTGGATTCATCGCGCCCGGAAGTGCGCAGTCCGCGCCGGATTCCACCGCTGTCGTCGTGTATACGGTGCAACCCGGCGACACCTTGTGGAGGTATGCGGCGAGCATCACTCCGGAGGGTGGTAATGTCGGAGATACGGTGGATGAACTGATGCGGCTGAACAACCTTGATACGGTGTCTTTGCATGCGGGGCAGCGCCTCATTGTTCCCCATGAGGCGTAGGGGCCGCCAAGCGTGGCTTATTTCAAGGGCTCAGTCTATTCTGGACAACATGCATTGCCCGTTTTGCCAGAATCCAGACACCAAGGTGGTCGATACCCGTATTAGCGACGATGGTCACTCCATCCGTCGCAGGCGCGAATGCCCGAAATGCTCCAAGCGATTCACCACATTGGAGACGACCATGCTATTGGTCGTGAAGCGTTCCGGAAACGTCGAGCAATTCGACCGCAATAAGGTGATTTCCGGCGTGCGCAAGGCATGCCAGGGCCGTCCCATCAACGAGGACGATCTGAAGATGCTGGGGCAGAAGGTCGAGGAGGATCTTCGTTCACGAGGATTGGCCCAAGTCAAATCTGATGAGGTCGGCAAGGCGATTCTCAAGCCGCTGCGTGACTTGGACATGGTGGCGTACATGCGCTTCGCCAGCGTCTACCAGAATTTCGAGAATCTGGAGGACTTCCAAAGGGCCATCGACGAGCTGAAGGGCGCAAGTTCCGAATGATGGCGTGAGACGGGTGCCGCATCCGTAAGCAAATACAGCATATATAATGCGGGCGGGGTTCCAATCCTGATGGTTGGAACCCCGCCCGCATTATCGTAACGTTTCGTATTGCGTGCTCAGCTGATCACGCGCATGCGGATCGTACCCTCGATGGAGGCGAGCTGGTCGAGAGCCCTCTGGTCCGGGCGCTGCGCCACATCGGTGACCACATAGCCGATCTCGCCTTCCGTGCCCAAGGCCTGGGCGGCGATGTTGATGCCGTCCTCGCCCAGCACACGGTTGACGCGTGCCAGCACACCCGGAAGATTCGCATGCAGGTGGGCGATGCGGAAATTCGACTTGATGTCGGACAGGGTGATCTGCGGCAGATTCACCGACAACATGGTGGAACCCTTGAACCAATAATCCTCAAGACGCTGGGAGACGAACTGTCCGATGGACTTCTGCGCCTCAAGCGTGGAGCCGCCGATATGCGGGGTGAGGATCATGTTGTCCTCGTCCGCAAGGTCGGTCAGGAACTCGTCGCCGGTCTTCTTCGGTTCGATTGGGAACACGTCCACCGCCGCGCCGGACAGATGGCCGGAATCCAGATGCTTCTTCAACGCATCCAAATCCGCCACGAAACCACGGGACAGGTTGATGAAGATGGCATCCTGCTTCATATGCTCGAACTGGTCTTCGCCGAAGAATCCCGTGTTCGACTTGCGTCCATCCACATGAAGCGTGACCACATCGGACTGTTCCAGCAATTCGTTGAGCGTGTCGCAACGGTGGGCGTTGCCCATGGCGAGCTTCTCTTCGATGTCGTAGAACAGCACGCGCATGCCAAGCGCCTCGGCGACGACGGAAAGCTGGGAGCCGATGTTGCCGTAGCCGATGATGCCGAGCGTCTTGCCTCGGACCTCATGGGAGCCGGAGGCGGACTTATCCCACATGCCGTGCTTCATATGATGGGTGTGCGCGGGAATGCGGCGCATCAGGCAGATGATGTCGCCGATCACCAGCTCCACCACGGAACGGGTATTCGAATACGGCGCGTTGAAGACGGCGATGCCATTCTTGCCCGCGTATTCGAGATCCACCTGGTTGGTGCCAATGCAGAAGCAGCCGACCGCGGTGAGCGTCGGACGCGCGTCGATGACCTTGCGGGTCACACTGGTCTTGGAACGGATGCCGAGCAGGTCGACACCTTCCAACGCATCAATCAGCTCGTCCTCGCTCAGGGCTCCCTTGAGGCACTCGACTTCGAAGCCATGGTCGCGCAGCGACTGCGCCGCGTCGGGATGGATGTTTTCAAGTAACAATGCTTTAGGCATGGTTCCTACCTTATAGCTTGAGCAGCTTTTCGTCGTCTTTTGTCCGCAGTATAAGCAGACGCTGCGTGGGCCTCGTCATGGCGACATACAAATCGGAGGCCGCTACGATACGCGACGGCGCGTTCTCCTCGATTCGTCCGGGCTGGACCACCATCACGGCATCATACTCCAGACCCTTCACGGTCTGTGTGGAACATACGGTGACCTGCTCGTCCCAGGAACTCTGGGCATCGAGCCTGTCGAATTCCTTCGGGTCGAGCTCATCCTGAAGTTGTGCGTATACGCGTGCGCGCAACGGCTTGAGCATATCGTCCGGCGCGATGATCGCCACACGACCGGTACCGTCGGAGGAAACGTAGGCGCGCACCAACTCGACGGTCTGCTGCGCGACGGCGTCGCCGATCAGGCTATCGTCACGCAAGGTGAGACGCTTGACTGAATCCGGGACGCCACGCACGGCGTTCACCGTGGAGATGTACAGGCCTTCGGACGAGGCGAAATCGCTGGCGAGCTGCGACACCTCCTTCGGATTGCGGTAGTTGATCGTCAACTCGTTGAGCTGCCAGTTGCGTTCGCCGAACAGCGGGTCCATCATGCGACGCCAGGACCGGGTGCCGCCCAACGCGGAGGTCTGCGCCACGTCGCCCACAATCGTGAACGAGCGCGACGGACAACGGCGGATCAGCATGCGCCAATCCATCGCGGTCAGCTCCTGCGCCTCATCCACCACGATATGGCCATACGTCCACTCGCGGTCGGCCGCGGCGCGCTGCGCGGTCAATTCGGCGTCCATACCATTGATATTGTCCACCAGCATCTGCGAAGTGACGATGCCGGAACCGATACCGGCCTGCGCCAGCGTGTCCTTGGCGAACTGCTCTTCCTCGGCGCGCTTGGCATCCAACGCCTTCTGCCTGGCCACGGCCTTCGGATCCGGTCCAAGCAATTCCATGGCCTCATCCAGCAGAGGTACGTCGCTGACGGTGAAGGGCGAGCCCTTCGGACGCGTCAGCGTCTCGATGTCACGCTCTTCGAGCCAGGGGGCGAAACGGCGCAATTGCTGCGGTTTCGCGAACAGCTGGTCGACCAGCCATTCGCCGGTCATCGGCAGCCATGCGAGGTTCAGCGTCTTGCGCAAATCGTCGTTCATACGCAACTGCTGCATCACATCGTTAAGCTCGGCCTGCTCCGGCTCGTAGTCAAGCCGTTCGACGTACCGGTTGCGCATGGCCGACAGCATGTCGCGCACGAAGGTCTCGCGCGCCTTGTTATGCGGCTGCCGCGTGCGCTTGGCATCGGCGATGGCCTGCTCGATATCCGCACGCACCATCGGCACGTTGAAACCGTTGATGCGGATGACCGGCAGATGCGAAGGCACGCGTTCACGAGCCGCCACGGCATTGGCGATCGCCTTGGCCATACGGCGTTCACCCTTGAGCTTGGCCGCATACGGGTCGTCATGCGCGGTGGCGATGATGCCGGGAATCAGATCCGCGATGGTACGGCTGACCACACCCGTCTCACCCAGCGAGGGGAGCACCTGGTCGATGTAATGCAGGAACGTCGAGCTGGGGCCGACCACCAGCACTCCGGAACGCTGCAACGCGCGACGATGCGTATACAACAGGTAGGCCGCGCGATGCAACGCGACCGCGGTCTTGCCGGTTCCCGGACCGCCCTGCACCACCACCGCCTGGTTGAGGTCCGCACGGATGATACGGTCCTGCTCGCCCTGGATGGTGGCCACGATATCGGTCATCTTGCCGGTGCGTTTGGCGTTAAGCGACGCAAGCAGAGCACCCTCGCCGGTCAATGTGCCATTGGAGGACGCCTCGCCGACCTGATCGGAATGCACGTCGAGCACCTCATCCTCGACGCCGACCACTTCCCGGAAACTCAACGTGATATGCCGGCGCATGACGATGTCGCCATGATTCGAAGGCGTCGCCTCATAGAACGGGCGTGCCGCGTCGGCACGCCAGTCGGTGAGAATCGGCTCATGATCCTCATCGGACAGGCCGATACGCCCAATGTAGCGATGCGCGCCATGCACGTCGTCGAGCCTGCCGAAAACCAGACGATCCTCCACCGCACGAAGCTGGGTGAGACGGTCCTCGTACATGGTGGCGAAGGAATCGCGTTCGGTGCGTTGCGTGGGCGAACCGTGCGATCCTGCGGCCCGGACCGTGTCGAGACGCGACCGAGCCTGCGCCCTCAACGCGTCCAGACGATCATATGCGCGGCTGACGGCCTGTTGCTCCTCACGCAACTGGGCGGAATAACTCGACATTGCTGTCCCTTCATCAAAAACTTAAGGCACTCTAATGTACCCCAAGGCTTCTACGAGCGGCGAGTGACCGCGGCGAATCGCGACGGTCTGACAGCGACGGAACTGTACGGTGCGGACGCGCAATCTCAAATATGGGGAGAAATCGACAATATTTTGAGGCATTTTTGCTTTTTCGTGGGGAAAAATGGTGAGCAGTGGGGTAGAGTGGGGAAAGTGTCTCGGATTGGTGGGCCGAGTGTGGGCAAAAAGGAGGTGCGGTAATGGTCCATGACATTGGAGCAGAATCCGTCTCCGACGATGACCCGGCTCAATCCGGCGGCATGATGGCGGACTTGCCGCCATTGCTGCTGGGCACCTACACTCCGAAAATCGACGCCAAAGGACGTATGGCATTGCCTGCGAAGTTCCGCAGCCAACTGGGCTCCGGCATGGTGATGGCAAGAGGCCAGGAACGATGCGTCTACCTGCTGCCGCAATCGGAATTCAGACGGATCGCGGTGCAGATCCAACGCACGTCCATGGGAAACAAGGCGGCACGCGACTACCTGCGTGTGTTCCTTTCCGGCGCGGTCGACCAGGAGCCAGACAAGCAAGGACGTGTGCTTGTGCCGCAGATGCTCCGCGATTACGCGAATCTGGGCAGCGACATTGTGGTGATCGGCGTGGGAACCCGGGCCGAGATTTGGAACAGACAGGCATGGGAGGATTACTTGGCCGACAAGGAACAAGGATATTCCGACATTGCCGATGACGTATTGCCGGCGATGGAGTTCTAATGACAGACGTGACGACGATTCATCAGCCGGTGCTGCTCCGCGATTGCGTGGACCTGGTGGCACCGGCATTGGCGAAGCCCGGCTCGATCGCGGTGGATTGCACCCTCGGCCTCGCCGGGCATTCCACAGCGTTCCTCAAAGCAAGCCCCAACGCCCGCCTGATCGGCATCGACCGGGACACCGAGGCGCTCGCGCTCGCCACGAAACGCATGGAAATGGAAGGCCTTGCCGACCGTTTCACGCCCGTGCACGCGGCATTCGACGACTTCTCCCAAGTGCTTTCCGACCAAGGCGTCGACAAGGTCAACGCGGTGTTCATGGACCTCGGATTGTCCAGCCTGCAGATCGATGAGACGGAACGTGGCTTCTCCTATTCCCATGACGCGCCGCTCGACATGCGTATGGACGTGACGCAGCCCCTGACCGCAGAGCAGGTGCTCGCCGAATATTCGTTCGCCGATTTGGTGCGTATCTTCCGCGCATACGGCGAGGAGCGGTTCTCCAAGCAGATCGCACGGGAAATCGTACGCCGGCGTGAAACCGAGCCGCTGACCACGTCGGGCCAGCTCAATCGTTTGGTGGACGAGGTCGTGCCGCAGGCCCACCGTCCCGCCGGCAACCCCGCGAAACGCGTCTTCCAGGCGCTGCGCATCGAAGTCAACGGCGAACTGGACAAGCTTGCCGGCACGCTGCCGCAAATCGCCAACCACCTTGCAGTGGGAGGACGTCTGGTGGTGGAGTCGTACCACTCGTTGGAAGACAAAACCGTCAAAGCCTTCATGAACCAAGGGCTTAAGGTCGACGCTCCGGCGGATATGCCCGTGGTGCCGCCCGACATGATGCCGTTCTTCAAGGAACTGACCCGCGGCGCCATCAAGGCGGACGCGGAGGAAATCGCCAACAATCCACGATCGGCGTCCGTCAGATTGCGCGCGGTGGAATTGACCAGACCGATTCCCGCACGATGGCGCAAACGGTTCGACCAAGGCGCGGATTACGCAAGCATGACCAGACAAGGAAGAAGGGACTGAAGTGGCGGCACCAAGAACGATCGCTTCGAATGCGGCTCCGGCCGGCCGCAAAAGCCAGACCGAGACCATCGGCACCACGCGTCCCGAACTGCACGTCATCAAAGGGACCAGAGTCGAAGGCAACGGCATCCGTCACGGCTTCGAACAACTCATCACATGGACGCGGACCCGCAGCACGCCGCTGCTGCACCTGGTCATCGCCGCGGTGTTCCTCGGCGTATGCCTGCTGGGCTCACTGATGCTGCGTACCCAAATGGTGCAGAATTCCTTCGAGGCGAGCCAAATCGAAACGCATATCACCCAGCTGACCCAGGACGTCGAGGACGATCAGGCCAAGCTCGACGAACTTGACGCCTCATTGCCGAGCAAGGCCGAAGAGATGGGCATGGTCCCGCAGAAAGGCGCATTGACCATCGATCTGAACGGCTATCAGGCAAACGCAAGTGGAGACAAGACCCGGTGAACCCTATCCGCAGGATCTACACGTTCTTCCACAAGAACCTGTTGACGAAAACCATGGCCATCGGCGTCGTTCTGGCGCTGATGGGCACCACCTGCCTTATCCAACTTGCCAATATTCAACTGGTCAACGGCAAAGGCATGGCGCAGGCCGCGGCGCAAAGCCGCACCACCACCGTGACGTTGAAGGCTCGACGCGGCAAGATCATGGATACCAATGGCGCGATTCTCGCGCAAAGCGTCGAACGCTACACCATCATCGGCAACCCCGAACAGGCGCAGGCGTTCATACCGACCACCTGCACCAAACAGACCGGCAGCAACTGCCACCAGATCAACGGCAAGCCGGTCGGCGTGACGGGAGCCGCAGCCGTGGCTCGTCTGCTGGCCCCCGTATTGGGTATGGACGCCACGGAACTGGGCGCCAAACTGTCGATCAGCGGGCAATACGTGGTATTGAAGAAGGACGTGACGCCTGCGGTCAAGCGTAAAATCTCCAAGCTGAACCTCGGCGGCATCGTCTACGCGGAACTAAGCAACGAACGTCTGTACTCCAACGGCACTTTGATGGGCTCGCTATTGGGTGGTGTCGACGCCGACGGCAAGGGCGTGGCCGGCATCGAGCAGATGGAAAACAAGACATTGACGGGCCGTGACGGCTACCAGGTGTACCAACAGGGCAACAGCGGCGTCGAAATCCCCGGAACCATGACCGAATCCAAAGACGCGGTCAACGGATCCGACGTCACCCTCACCATCGACCGGGATGTGCAGTGGTACACCGAGAAAGTGCTGAGCGACAGCGAAAACAAATACCATTCCGCTTGGGGCATCGCCATGGTCCAGGACGTGCAGTCGGGCGACATCCTCGCTTTGGCGGACAGCGATACGACCGAGGCCGGAAGCGACCAGGCGAAGATGGGCGCCTCCCGGGCGGTGAGCGAGACCTTCGAACCTGGCTCCATCGGCAAGGTGCTGGCCATGTCGGGCATGCTGCAACTGGGATTGCACAAGATCGATGACAAATTCACGGTACCGAACACGGTGACCGTGGAAGGACAGACCTATAAGGACGCGGTGGACCATGGCAACGAACATTGGACGCTCGCCGGCATCCTCGAACAGTCGTCGAACGTTGGCATGGTCATTGCCGGAGACAAGATGACCAACGAGCAGCGGTACAACTTCATCAGCAAATTCGGTATCGGACAGGCCACAGGACTGAACCTGCCAGGCGAATCCGAAGGCGTGCTGCACCCCTCGGATAGCTGGGACAGGCGAACCCGCAACACCGTGCTGTTCGGTCAAGGGTACACGGTGAACGTCATGCAGCTGACCAACGCGGTTTCGGTGATAGCCAACAAGGGCGTCAAAAAGCCGCAACGCATCATCAAGTCCATCACCGACACCGCGGGGCATGTCGAAGAGCAGCAGTCCAAGGGCGAGGCGACACGCGTCATCGACGAATCCGTGGCGAGCCAGATGCTCAACGCCATGGAATCGTCCGCTGAACACTACAACACTTTCGTGAAGGTCGACGGCTATCGTATGGCGGCGAAATCAGGCACAGCAGAAGTCGCCGGAGCGAATGGCCAACTGACCTCGATCATCAGCGATTACTCGACGATCATTCCCGCGGATAATCCACGCTTCGTCATCACCGTGGTGCTCAAAGACCCCCAAGGCAGCTTCGGCGGTTTGACGGCGGGTCCTGTCACCGCGGAGATTGGTGAATTCCTTATGCAGAAGTATGAAGTGCCGGCGTCTTCACCTCGCACGGATGCTATTCCGGTGAATTGGTGAGCGAATACGTATTCAGACACGGAGGGGCGGAAAGGTGAGCGCGGTCAGCGAATCCATGAACAGACGAATGACTTTAGGGCTGCTTGCCAGCCGATACGGTTTCGATCTTGATCCGACGTCGGCGGCTGAAGTGACGATCACTTCCATCGCGGATGATGTCGAATCGGTGCGTCCCGGCGCACTGTTCGTCCCGTCCGCCGATGTGGACGTGCACCAGTTGTCGCAGGCTCAGGAGCAGGGAGCATATGGCGCGATCGTGCCCCATGCGCTGCGCGGTCAAACCGACGACATCCAGATTCCGCTCATCTACGCCGAACCCACCATGGGACAGCTCGGCAAACTGGTGAGCGACATGGCCGGCAATCCGTCCGACGCATTGGCCGTATTCGCCATCACGGGGAAGAACAGGGAGATCGTGGAATCCGAAGTGAGGAACCTCGCGGATTTCCTGCACATGCTGGGCAACCCCGTCGGCGTGATCAGCTCGTCCGATTCACAGTCATTGGAACGCTTCCTCAATCTGGAATATCCTCTGTCGGCCATCGATGTGCAACGTACCATGGCGGTGTGCGCCGAAGACGGCGCAGCCGCTGTGATCCTCGCGTTGGATGAAGAGACCCTGCGTGAGGACGCGTTGCAATCGGTCAGCGTCGATGTGCTTGCCTGCGATGACAACGGGCTGAGCGATGCCGAGGTTGCGAAACTCGTCGCAAAATTCGGATGCGCGGTCGGCAAACAGACCCGCATCGCGGGACGAACCCAGGAATCCGACCTGCTTGCGGCGCAGGCCGCGACGGCATACGGCCAGACGGACAGCCGTTCGCTGTCCCTGTCCATCGCCATGGTGCTGGCCGCCGGCGTGAGGAAAGCCAACATCAAAAGCGCGTTACGCGTCTCGCGTGACCTGAACTAAACGTGGAACGAAACATTCTCCACATCAAACACAAACCCAACCATTAGAGGAGTAACGACAGTGAGCAGCCCGACCATGATGCCGATGAGCCTGACGGAGATCGCGCAGGCGGTTGATGGACGGTTGATGCCGACGACCGTGCCGACCGACGAACCGGTGGCCATCAGCGCCTTCACGGATTCGCGCCAGATCGTGCCGGGATCCGTTTTCGTGGCGATTGCCGGCGAACGCGTCGACGGTCATGATTTCGTGCCGAAGGTCGGCGCGCAGGGGGCCGTGGCCGCACTGGTCGACCACGAAATCGCGGGCGCGCAGGTGCCGCAGATCGTCGTAGAAAACACCGTCAAGGCGTTGGGAGCGCTCGCCAAGCATAATATCGAGCGTCGGCGCGCGCTGGAATCGCCGTTCACCGTCATCGGCATCACCGGTTCCGTCGGCAAAACCACCACCAAGGATCTGCTCAAATCGCTGCTGTCCAAAATGGGCGACACCGTCGCTCCGGTCGGATCGTTCAACAATGAGATCGGCCTGCCGCTGACGTCGCTCAAGGTGAACGCCGGCACGCGTTTCCTGGTGGCGGAAATGGGCGCCAATCACGTGGGCGAAATCGCCAACCTCACCTCCCTGGTTCCGCCGGACATCGCCGTGGTGCTCAAGGTGGGCGTGGCGCATCTGGGAGAATTCGGCTCTGCGGAACGCATCGCCCAAGCCAAATCGGAAATCGTACGCGGACTGGTGCCGGGCGGCCTGACCATCCTCAACGCCAACGACGAACATGTGGCCGCGATGAGCGCCATCGCTCCGGCCGATGTGCTGTGGTTCGGCCTGCCGCAGAAAGAAGACGCGCAACTGGACACGACCGCGCGCGACGTGCGCTGCGACGAGCTCGACCATCCGTCATTCGTACTGGAAGACAAGACGGGCCGGCACGCCAACGTCACGCTCGGCATCTGCGGACAGCACAACGTCATGAACGCGCTTGCCGCAGCCACGGTGGCGATGACGTTGGGCATGCCGATTGACGACGTGGCCTCCGGCCTGTCCGACGTGACGAGCATCAGCCCGCATCGCATGGCGGTGTCCACCGTCACCAAGCCCGAAACGTCGTTCACACTGATCGACGATTCGTTCAACGCCAACCCCGATTCCATGAAGGCCGGACTCGATGGCCTGTCGCGCTGGCATGCCGGCGCCGAGCAGCAGCCGTTCAGAATAGCGGTTCTCGGAGCCATGTTGGAGCTCGGACCGGATGAGCATCGCCTGCATGAGGACGTCGGCAGATACGCCGTCGAGGGCGGTGCGGACGCGCTTGTGACGGTCGGCAGCACTTCCGACGAGGCGTTGGACGCGCTTGCCGAGGCCATGGCGCAGGGCGGCAAGGCGGTTGCCGCCGACCCGACGATGGTGCAATGGGCGCATGATGCCGAACAGGCCGACCGAATGGTCACCCGGCTTGCGACCGACCATGAGGGTACAGTGGTGTTGCTGAAAGGATCCCACGCGTCCGGACTGAGCGCTCTGGCGGAGCGTTGGACGCAAAACTGACGGAATCGGCGTCGTGCCGATCATAGCTGACTGAAACGGAGAAGATCAGGTGATTTCACTCATCATCGGCATTATGGTGTCGCTCGTCGTGACGATTGTGGGCACTCCGCTGCTGATTAAGTTGGTGCACAAACTCAACTACGGACAGTACATCCGTCAGGATGGCCCGAAGTCGCATCTCGTCAAGCGCGGCACGCCGACGCTTGGCGGCGTGGTCATCAACCTCGCGGTGGTGCTCGGCTGGTGCTCCTCGGCACTGTATCGGTTCCTCACCAGGGGAGAGGTGCCGTCGTGGTCCGCGGTGTTGGTGCTGTTCGCCATGCTGTCGATGGGATTCTTGGGATTCATCGACGATTTCGCGAAGGTCCGCAAGAAGCAGAGCGAGGGACTGACCGTCAAGGGCAAGTTCATCGGACAGTTCATCCTCGCCACCATATACGCGGTGCTGGCGCTGATTCTGCCGACCAAATCCGGCTTCCCCAGCGCCCAGGCCGGCATGAGCTTCATCGAAAAGCCGTTCTTCAGCTTTGAATTCGCCGGTCGTGTCGTGGCCATCGTGCTGTTCGTGATCTGGGTGAATTTCCTGATGACCGCATGGACCAACGCCATCAATCTGACCGACGGTCTTGACGGCTTGGCCGCCGGCTCCTCGATGATCGCCTTCATCGGCTATGCGATCATCGCGTTCTGGGAGTTCTACCACCTCAAGGGTTCGGACCATCCAGGCTTCACCTATGCGGTGTCCGATCCTCTTGACCTGACCATCATCGCGGCGTGCGCGGCCGTAGCCTGCTTCGGCTTCCTGTGGTACAACTCCAATCCGGCCTCCATCTTCATGGGAGACACCGGCTCCTTGGCGCTTGGCGGTCTGTTCGCAGCCATGTCCATCGCCACGCACACCGAATTCCTGGCGATCATCCTTGGCGGTCTGTTCGTCATCGAGACCATGAGCGACATCATCCAGGTCGGCTACTTCAAGATGACCCACAAGCGCGTTTTCAAGATGGCCCCGATCCATCATCATTTCGAATTGAAGGGCTGGCCGGAAGTGAAGGTCGTGGTCCGGTTCTGGATGATCGAGATGCTGTTCGTGCTGATCGCCTTGGTGCTGTTCTACGGCGATTGGGTGGCCCGTTCCGGCCTATGACACGATTGCGGGCGCGGCTTTACGCCCGCAATATGAGTGTGCTATCACGGCAAATGACGTTTCCGATTGAAGGGTGATGGATATGAATATGGATGGCAAGACCGTAATCGTGGCTGGTCTCGGTGTCTCCGGGCAAAGCATGATGGAAGTGCTGGGCTCCCGTGCCGGCAGAGTGCTGGGCGTGGATGAGAAGAAGCCGGACGCCGACCTGCATTCCTTCGACCAAATCGATTGGGACAATACCGACATGGTGATGACCTCGCCGGTCTTCAACCCGCGCACGCCATTCATCCTTGAGGCGCAGAAACGCAACATACCGGTCATGAGCGAAGTCGAACTGGCCTGGCAGCTGCGCGTGAACAGCAACACCACCGGCAAGCCGGCGCAGTGGATCGGCATCACCGGCACCAACGGCAAGACCTCGACCACGGAAATGACCTCCGAAATGCTGACCGCATGCGGCCTGGCCGCTCCCGCCGTCGGCAACATCGGCAAAGCCGTGTCGCACGCCGCCGTCGACCCCGCGAACGACGTGCTCTGCGTCGAACTGAGCTCGTTCCAGCTGCATTTCACCTATTCTCTGGAACTCGACTGCGCGGCGATCACCAACATCGCCGACGACCATCTCGATTGGCATGGCGGCATCGAGAACTATGCCGCCGACAAGGCGAAGGTGTTCCACAACGTCAAGAAGGCGCTGGTCTACAACGCCGACGACGAACGCGTCACCAAATTGGCGTTCGCGGCCCAGACCGCGCCGGAATGCCGCCGGATCGGCTTCACGTTGGCCGAGCCGAAGGACGGGCAGATCGGTGTGAAAGATGGCTGGATCGTCGACATGTCCGGCATTGCCGGCGGAGAAGCGGGAAAGCCGTTCCAAGTGGCGAAGGTCACCGATTTCACGCATCTGACCGAGCCGGATGGCACGGTCTACCCGCATCTGCTCGCCGACGCCCTGACCGCGTTGGCGCTGGTGTTGGGTCTCGGAGCAGACAAAGACAAGGCGTTGGCCGCGCTCAAGCAGTTCACGCCGGGCGGCCACCGCATCCAGACCGTCGCCGTCGCCAAAACGTCCGACGGTGGCACCATCCGTTTCGTGGATGACTCCAAAGCCACCAACGCGCATGCGGCCAAGGCGTCGCTTAACAGCTTCGCGGACAAGTCCGTGGTGTGGATCGCCGGCGGACTTGCCAAAGGAAGCCGTTTCGAACAGCTCGTCGCCGACCAGGCGCACACCATCAAGGCGGCCATCATCATCGGCAAGGACCAGCAGCCAATGCTGGACGCGTTCAAGGCAAGCGCTCCCGACATTCCCATGTCCATCATCGATCCCACGGACAACGACACCGTCATGGCCCGCGCCATCGACGCTGCCGGCACCTACGCGCAATCCGGCGATGTGGTGCTCATGGCTCCGGCCTGCGCGTCCATGGACCAGTTCAAGTCATACGCCGATCGCGGAAACCAGTTCGCGCAGCAGGCTCAGCGTTGGGTGAATGAGCATGGGGAAGCCTGAGGCCAGCCGTAGCATCACGTCTTCCGCAAGCCGCCCGAACATGACGGACGGCGCCGCGGCACAGACACGAGAACCGTTGAAGAACGGCGGAACGCGTAATCTCGCCAACCCGTTATGGTGCTTCCACGGATTCCGCCTATGCGTGATCATCCTCACGATCTTCGGCGTGATCATGGTGTTCTCCAGCTCTTCGGTGAACATGATCGCCAACGGGCAGTCGCCATGGGCGCAGGCGCTGAAACAGGGCATGTACTGCGTGTTCGGCCTGGTCATAGCATTCATCACGATGATGCTGCCGGCCAGCTTCTACCGAAAGATCAGCTTCTGGTTCCTGCTTGGCGCCATGGTCATGCAGGCCGCCACACTGACACCATTGGGCGTCGAAGTCAACGGCAACAAAGGATGGATCGGCATTCCGGGCGTGTTCACCATGCAGCCCGCGGAAATCGTCAAGCTGGCGTTATGCATCTGGATGCCGAACGAGCTGATCAACGCGCGCAAGCAGGTGAAGAAGGTCGGCGCGCCCCGCGCGTACTCCAAGCTTATTCTCGGCTATCTGTGCGCGTTCTGCCTGGTCATGTCCGGCAAGGATCTTGGTACGGGCTTGATTATTCTCGCAATTGGCGGCATTGCATTGCTGCTTGGCGGATTCCCCGGCAAATGGCTTGCCGGAGCCGCGCTGCTTGGCATATGCGGTATCGTCGGATTCATTCTGACCAGCCCCAACCGACTCGGCCGCATCATGGCGGCCTACCGGACCTGCTCTCCGTCCGACCTGCAGGGCGTGTGCTATCAGGCGGTCCACGGCAAATACGCGATCGCATCCGGCGGCTTGTTGGGCGTCGGCATCGGCAATTCCGGCGAGAAATGGGGCTATCTTCCCGAAGCGCACAACGATTTCATCTTCGCCATCATCGGCGAGGAAACCGGATTCGTCGGAGCAGCCATGGTGATTCTGCTGTTCATCGTCATGACGTGGTGCATGCTGATGGTGGCCGTGCAGGTCCGCGACCGGTACATCACCATGGCGTTGGTGTGCATCGTGGTATGGATCGTCGGCCAGGCGTTTGTCAACATCGGCGTCGTCGTCAGCCTGCTGCCGGTCATGGGCGTGCCGATGCCGTTCGTATCAGCAGGCGGATCGTCTCTTATCATGTGTCTGGGGGCCGCCGGCGTGGCCATCAGCCTGATGAAGGAGCAGCCGCAGGTCAAAGCCGAGAACCGCATACTGTAATCGGTTCCCGTCATGCGAGTTGCGAAGCAAGCAAAAGAAACGTAGACGAAATGTAAGTATCTGCATCGGCGGCGGTATGCCGCGTGGCCTGCCGCCGCATGGTGGGCTAAGCTCGTGGATTATGAGCAATCAGAAGCATATCGTTCTTGCCGGTGGCGGCACGGCAGGCCACGTCAATCCTCTGCTCGCCGTGGCGCATGTGATTCGCGAGCTTGAACCGGAAGCGGATATCGCGGTGGTGGGCACCGCCGTCGGTCTGGAGCATGATTTGGTTCCGCAGGCCGGTTTCGAACTGGAAACCATCGAAAAAGTGCCGTTCCCGCGCAGGCCCAACAAGGCTGCGCTGCAGTTTCCAGCCAAATGGAAGGCCGAGAAGGCCAAAGTACGTGACATCCTCACCCGGCATCAGGCCCAAGTGGTCGTCGGTTTCGGCGGATACACGTCCGCACCCGTATACGCGGCCGCGCACAGCATGGGCATTCCGATTGCGATTCACGAACAGAACGCACGCGCAGGCATGGCCAACAAGCTGGGCGCGCATTGGGCGTCCATGATCGGTGCCGCATACGCCCAGCCAGGACTGAAACCACGCAGGGGCGTCGAAGTCGAACGCGTGGGCCTGCCGCTTCGTCCGGCAATCGCACGATTGGCGTCCGATCTGGAACATGACCGTACCGCCACTCGTAAAGCCGCCGCGGCGCAGCTTGGCGTCGATCCGGACCGTCCGCTCGTGGTCATCACCGGCGGATCCTTGGGCGCGGTGAACGTGAACAGGGCTGTGGCCGCTTCCGCCAAGGATCTGCTTGCGCACGCCCAGGTGATTCATCTGACCGGTAAGGGCAAAGACGACGAAGTGCGTTCCTTGGTGTCGGTAAGCGCCGGAGAGGACGTGCTCGGCGAGCTTGGCCCCGACCACGTTTCGGATGGCGACTACCGTGTGGCTCCCTATCTGGAACGCATCGATCTGGCGTTCGCCTGCGCCGATCTGATCATCTGCCGTTCCGGAGCCGGCACGGTCAGCGAGCTGACGGCTTTGGGACTGCCGGCGATTTACGTGCCTCTGCCGATCGGCAATGGCGAGCAGCGTTTCAACGCGCAGCCCGTGGTCGACGCGGAAGGGGGCTTGATGGTGGCGGATGGCGATTTCACCCCGGATTGGGTCCGTGGCCATGTGCCGGAACTGCTCGCCGATCCGGACAAGCTGTCCCGATACGGTGCCAACGCGTGGAAATACGGCATCCGCGACGCCGCCGAAGTCATGGCGAAGCGCGTGCTCGCGCTAATCGATCAGCCAGCTGATTAACCGGCCGAACAATCATGACCGCACCCCGTGGGAGACCATGGGTGCGGCCATAATGAAATGAGCTTGAAAACAATTTACGAGGAGCAATCGTGTCTGACAACCAGCGTGAAGCCGGTACCATAATTCTTGACCCAACCCATGCGTCGTTCGCACCTGAAGAGACGGTGCATGACCTAGGTGCCACGCATTTCATCGGCATCGGTGGCGCAGGCATGAGCGTGCTCGCTGAAATGCTGCATGAGCAGGGCGTCGAGGTCGATGGTTCGGACCGTGAGCCAAGCGCCAAAACCGACCGTCTGCAAAGCCTCGGCATCACCGTCGAATTCGGCCAGCAGGCGAAGAACGTCGAAGGCAAGAACACCGTCGTGTTCTCCAGCGCCATCAAGCCGGACAATCCGGAAATCGTCGCCGCGCATGAGGCAGGGGAGCGCATCGTGCACCGCAGCGACATCCTCGCCCTGCTGATGAACGCGAAACGTGCGGTGACCGTGGCCGGCGCCCACGGCAAGACCACAACCAGCTCCATGCTGGCGCACATTCTCGTGAACGCCGGAGAAGGCGAACTCGCCGATCCGAGCTACGCCATCGGCGGTTCCATCCAAGGCAAAGACGGTGCCATTTTGGACGGCGGCCATGCCGGCAAGGGCAACGTGCTGGTGGCCGAGGCCGACGAATCGGACGGCAGCTTCGCCAAATACCATCCGCAAATCGCCATCATCACCAATTCCGAAGCCGACCACCTTGACCACTACGGCACGCAGGACAACTATCGGGCCGTATTCGTGGACCATGCCGGACACGCCACCAAAGCCGTAATCATGTGCGGCGACGACGAAGGCAACCTTGCCGTGCTACGTGCGCTTGACGCCACTGTGGCCGGACGCACGATCGTCTATTCAACACGGAACGCCGCCGAATTGGGCGACCTGAACGGTGCCACGCTGGTACGCATCGAATCGGAAAGCGAAACCGCCGAAAGCGGAGCCGAACATTTCACGCTGCATATTCCGGGCGGACTGATCGGCGAAGAGGAGCGCCGCATCGCAGTGACGCTTACCGTTCCCGGCATCCACAACGCACGCAACGCCTCCGCGGCGATTATCGCGGCCGCGCTGTTGGGCATGGACGTCGAACGTGCCTCCGCGGCGGTCACCTCGTTCCTCGGTGCCGCACGCCGCTTCCAGGTCCGTGGCACCGTCAGCCAAGTGACGGTCGTCGATGATTACGCGCATCATCCGACCGAAATCGCTGCGCTGCTGGATGCGGCCCGTCGCCGCTACCCGCAGTCCAAGATCCGTGTGATCTTCCAGCCGCACCTGTTCTCCCGCACGCGTTTCTTCAGCTCTGAATTCGCGCAGGCGCTTGCCAAGGCCGATGACGTCATCGTTACCGGCATCTTCCCCGCGCGCGAGAAGCAGGAGGATTTCCCCGACGTGACTCCGGCCACCATCGTGGACGAAGCGCTCAAGCTTGAGCATGAACCGGCAAAGGACTGGATCCGTGGCGTCGAAGACATGCACACCGCGGCCCAGATGATGGTGATGCGCGCGCATCATGGCGACGCCATCTTCACCGTAGGCGCCGGCGACATCACGCAGATGGACGAGGTCATCCTGCATGCTCTTGAAGCGCATCGTTGGGATTGCGAGGGCTGATGGCTCGACGGGTCGTCAGTTCCGGCAAGGATGTGCAGGAGACGGACCAGCCGGGCGGACGACGTTCCGGACGGTCCATCTCATCGGAGCATGCCGAAGGACGGTCGATTGAAGGGTACGCGGACCGTTCAAAAGCCGAAGGCTTCGTAGACGCGCGACGTTTGCAAAGCGAGGACCTGGTTTCCAAAACCCTGCAGGAGACCACCGGCACGATCGGCATCATGACACGTCCGAAAGTGGTTGATTTCGGCGAACGGCTCAAGGAACGCCGTCAGGCCGGCGCGCGAGCCATAGTCCTGCGCGTGCTCATCGGTCTTGCCGTAGCCGTGGTTTTGGGAGCTGTCGTCTGGCTGTTCCTCTTCTCGTCGGTGTTCCGTTTGGAGCCAGGCAACATCAGCGTGGTCGGCGCCAACGAATGGGTGAGTGAATCGCAGGTGCTTGACATCGCGAGGCAGCAGTCCGGAAAATCGTTGTTCCTGGTTTCGGATGGAGCCGTGGAGAAGCAGATCAAGGCGATTCCGGGAGTCACTTCAGCCAAGTCGAAGAAACAGCTGCCGAACTCGCTTGAAGTGACGATCAAGGCGCAGAAACCCGCGGCCATGCTCAAAACCAGCGAGGACCATATGACGGCGGTCGACAGCAAGGGCCGCGTGCTCAATTCCGTCAGCGGCGTTTCCGTGGAAGGCATTCCCGTCATCGAAGTGCAGAACGTCGATGCGAGCCTGTCTAGGCGTCCTATCAAGGAAGCGTTGAAGATTCTCAGCTCACTGCCGGAATCGATGCGCAACTCCATCACCAAGGTCACCGCGGCGACCCAGGATTCCATCACCACGGAACTCAATGGGGGAGACCGCGTGATCGTATGGGGTGATTCCTCGGACCTGAAGCTCAAGAAAGCGGTGGTGGACAAGATCGTCAATGATCCGAACGTGATTGGAGACAAGCATAACGTGGACGTGTCCGCGCCGTTGAGACCGATCATCAAATAGCGTTATTGCGCAACGTCACTGCATGACGGAGCGGAAATACTTTGATCTAGCTCTTTTTGTCTTGACAGAAAAACGAAACGCGCTCTGGACCTTCTTTCCAAGGGAGGGCCAGAGCGCGTTTCCGCGTTTGGATGGACGGTATTAGCCGTATGCGTTGAACGGGCGTCAGTCCTTGACGATGGTCTTGCCTGCGGTCGCCCCTGGCGTCAAGTCCTGAATCTCCGTGATCTCCAGAACGGGAATGGTCATGGGCTTCTTCGTGCCGTTATGTTCGGCCACGGCGACCTGCTCATCGTAGATCGCATCATCGGAATGCAGAGTGACGTTGCCACGGAAACGATAACCTCGCTTCTGCTCAAGATTGGCCACTGCGATGACCAGTTCGCTGCCGTCGAGCAGATTACGGTACATTTGACCGGCGGTACGCTCGTGATAGCCGATATGAGTGTCATCGATGACGAACGTGCTCATTTTCGGCCCCAAATCGACGTGTCCATCCTTGCCGATGGTGGCCACCCAAGCGAGATTGCTGCTGATGAAATCCTTCATTTCCTCTGTAAGCTTCGCCATGATATCGTCCCTTTCGATGGTTGGCTGGCCGGCGGCTTGCAATATTGAAAGGCGCCGGACGGTTATTTCGATGATACGGAGGCGTTGCTGCCGACATGCGTTGTTTCACCAAACGAGAAATGTGATTACCAATACGAAAAGCCGTCATTGCTGACGCATGATTCGTGCCCACATTTTGCCCATGTTTTTGAGAAATATCGCGATAAAGGGTGAATTGCAGCGAATTGCAAAAGTGGTGGAAGCCGTTGGAAATAAAGGAAAAGCCGCCATTTCTGGCGGCTTTCAATCCGTGGAGATGCGGGGAATCGAACCCCGGTCCGATGACCGAACCCTCAGTCTTCTACGTGCGTAGTCTGCTGGCCGTGCGGCGGTTTTTCTGCCCCCATCGATGTCGCAGACAACTGATGGCGAGCATATCTACAGTAAAAGTCCCTTGCCGGCCCTGTGGCTCAGCCGGTAAGGCAAGTCTTCTAAACGACGCTCAACATCCCCCCAAAGACGAGGGGGAGTGAACGGAGCGGCTGCCCACTGGTTAATCCTGGCGCGAAGCTCAGGCAGCGAGAGCGAACTCAGTGCGGTTAGATTTAGCACTTATTCTTTTGTAGGGGGCATCCACGAGCGGACCCTACGTTCTCGGCACGCTTCCCTGCGACGAACAGGTCACCGTCGAAACCGATCATCCCCAAATATTGAATTATCAAACCTTCCGGCTTTATAGCCAGACATTTCAAGATACCACGGTTTATCCGACAAACCAAATTATGCTATCGGCGATTCATCATGCTGTCGGAAGTTCCCAAAACTGGTGAAAAAAGATTCCGTATGCCGTTGTTCGACGGCATACGGAATCGGTGATGATGATGAAAGGAAAAGATACGCTTACTTGGCTGCTGCGGCGAGGTAATCCGGAACGCCTTCGGTCGGGTAGGCCGGCCAGCCGCCTTCCTTGGTGCACACGTAGGCGGCGGTGTTCACGGCCGCGCGATGCGCTTCCTTGAGGGAGGCACCGGACAGGATCTTGCCGGTGAAGGAGCCGGAGAAGGAATCGCCGGCTCCGACGGTGTCGGCCACCTCGACATGCGGGGTCAGCAGAGTGGAGGTCTCGCCGTCCTTGGCGATGATGGTGCTGAAGGTCGCGCCGCCGGTCAGGATGGTGTACTCCAGATCGAAGCGATCCATGAACCACTTGCAGGCCTCTTCGTCGTTGCCCTCCGGAATGGAGAACATCTCACGCATCATGATGAGCTCGTCGTCGTTGATCTTGAAGATGTTGGCGTATCCCAGCAGCTCCTCGATCAGCTCCTTGGAGTAGAAGTTGGCGCGCAGGTTGATGTCGAAGAACTTCAGCGCGCCTTCCTTGGCATGCTGGAGCAGTTTGATGATGGTGTCATGCGATTCCTGGGAACGCAGACCCAGCGTGCCGAAGCAGATGGCGTCGGCCTTGGACACGGCCTCGGCGAGTTCGTCGGTGTAGCCGATGTGGTCCCAAGCCACGTTCTGCACGATGGTGTATTCCGGAATGCCGTTGGTCAGTGCCACGGCGACGGTGCCGGTCGGGTATTCGTTGGTCTGCACCAGCGTGTTGATGCCGGCCTTGTGCGCATCGTTGAGCAGCTCGGCGCCCAGCTCGTCGTTACCGACGGCGCTGATGGCGTAGCTTTCCGCGCCGTTCTGGGACGCGTGGTAGGCGAAGTTGACGGGAGCGCCGCCGGCGCGCTTGCCGGTGGGGAGCATATCCCACAGGATTTCACCGAGGGCGATGACGATTGGCTTGGACATGGGTGGTTCCTTTCTTTGGTGGGCGGCGTGCTATGCGACGTCGAAGAACATCGAAGGATGTTCCAGAAAATTGGTGATGGCCACGGCGGCGGCACCGGTAACGGTGGCGTCGGTGGGCAGGGCGGACAGGGTGATTCGGGTGTTGCGCCCGATTTCGGGGATCGTGCGTTCGCGCACGACTTGTGTGACTTCGTCGAGCAACGGCTGGCCGGCTTGCGCGATGATGTCTCCAAGAACGATGTGTGTCGGATTGAAAGCGTTGATGATGGTGACCGCGCCGTACCCAACGTATCGGGCAACATCGCGCATCAGAAGCGTTGCGGTCTCGTCTCCCGCGTTCGCCTTGGCGAACAGTGCTGCGCAAGCCTGCGCATGCGTCATCGTCTCGCATCCGGGAACGATGCTCGGATTGGCGTTGAGCCGTTCGTGGATGGCATTGGCGGAGCAGTAGCGTTCCAGGCAGCCGACATTGCCGCAGTCGCATGGCTTGCCGTTCACGTCGATGGAGACGTGTCCGATTTCCGTGGCGGTGCCGTGCTCGCCGTAGTAGATGGTGCCGTTGTCGATGACTCCGAGGCCGATGCCTTCGCCAAGCAGATAGTAGGCGAGGGAACCTTCCGACAGTTCCGGATTGAGCAGGAACTGCGCCAGCGCGCCGGCGCGGGCGTCCTGTTCGACGAACACGGGGACGCTGAATGCGTTGCTGAATTCGTCGATGAAGTTGATTTGCCTCCAGCCCTGCATGGAGGAGACCAAAGCGGTGCGTCCTTCGTCCTTTAAATAGGGCCCCGGAACCGCCATGCCGACGGCCACGATGCTGGGGTCGTCCTTGATGAGCTGGCGTACGGTATCTCGAATGCGCTCCACCGTTTCGGGGATGTGCTCCTCGCTGACGGTAGGCAAGTCGGACAGGAAGATACGGTTGCACTTGAGGTCGAAGACCGCGATTTGCACCAGACTGCGGGCGAACTTCACGCCGATGATGTGGTATTTGGCGCAATTGAGATTCAGACCGATGGAACGGCGGTTCTTGTCTCCGTCCATGTCGCCGGTTTCTTCGATGATGCCCTGCGCCAGCAGTTTCGCGGTGATTTTGGTGATTGCCGCCGGAGTGAGCTTGATGGCTTTGGCGATCTGCGCGCGTGAGCAGATGCCATTGTGGTACAGGTATTGCAGGATACGGGAACGGTTGTTTTCCGAGATCGATGACTGTTGGGCGCTGTACCTACTCATGCTCACCTCCTTGCGACAGTGCATGGACCCTCGTTGAACTTCTTAATATATTAACGCCGTTAATTGATTAATGCAATTCGTGTTGTGCCGCGTGTCGCGCGCTTATCTGGGTCTCTCTGTGCGAAAGCAATGAGTAAAAAAGAAGGACGTAGACCTTGAATGCGACTTTGGCTGGGTCCGTCTCATAAAATGGCTGGTTTTTTTATTTTCTTTCAGTAGTCGTTAAAACGTTGGAATTTCGCCGTTTTAATGCATAGCAGAAAACGGCGAATATAAGGTAGGTGGGTAAAACGGCCTCCAATGAAACGTACGGTTAACATTGCGCGCCGATTCTTGTCACTATATCGCCTTGCATATGGGTGATTCGGATAGAAAAGAGAGGATTCCATAGTGAATCGCAAGAAAGTTATCGCCGCTCTGGCTTCTGTCGCGGCTCTGGCTTCCCTGGCCGCCTGCGGCGGCGTGAAGGACGGTGGCGCCGCAACCGGCAACACCATCACCGTCGGCACGACCGATAAGATCACCAGCCTTGATCCGGCTGGCTCCTACGACAACGGTTCCTACGCCGTGCAGATTCAGGTGTTCCCGTTCCTGTACGCGCAGAACTACAACACTTCCGAGCTGTCTCCGGACATCGCCGCCGATGACGGCACCTGGAGCGCCGACGGCACCGAGTTCACCGTCAAGCTCAAGAAGGGCCTGAAGTTCGCGAACGGCCACGATCTGACCGCCTCCGACGTCAAGTTCTCCTTCGACCGTATCAAGAAGATCAACGACGAGAACGGTCCATCCTCCCTGCTGGCCAACATCGAGTCCGTCGAGGCCAAGGATGACACTACCGTCGTGTTCCACTCCGCGGTCAAGGACGACGTGACCCTGAAGCAGGTGCTCTCCAGCCCGGCCGGCCCGATCGTCGACGAAGAGTCCTTCTCCGCCGACAAGCTGACCGATGCCAACACCATCGTCAAGGACAACGCCTTCGCCGGCCCGTACAAGCTCACCTCCTACAAGGTGAACGAGGCCCTGGCATATGCCAAGAACGATTCCTACAAGGGTCTGACCCCAGCTAAGAACGACGTTGTGCAGGTCAAGTACTTCGCCGACTCCTCCAACCTGAAGATGGCCGTGCAGCAGGGCCAGGTCGACGTGGCCTACCGCTCCATGACCCCGACCGACGTCGAGGACCTGTCCAAGGACAACAAGGTCAAGGTCGTCAAGGGACCGGGCGGCGAAGAGCGCTTCCTTGCCTTCAACTTCAAGATCATGCCGTACGGCGAGAAGTCCAGCGAGCCGAACGCCGACAAGGCCAAGGCCGTGCGTCAGGCCGTCGCAAGCCTGATCGACCGCAACGAGCTGGCCACCAAGGTCTACAAGAGCACCTACACCCCGCTGTACTCCTTCATTCCGGATGGCCTGTCCGGCCACGACGACACCCTGAAGGCAGCCTATGGCGACGGTTCCGGCAAGCCGGATGCGGCCAAGGCCAAGAAGACCCTCGAAGCCGCCGGTGTGAAGACCCCGGTAGACCTGAAGCTCCAGTACAACCCGGACCACTACGGCCAGTCCTCCGCCGACGAGTATGCGGCCATCAAGGCCCAGCTCGAGGAAGGCGGCCTGTTCAAGGTCGACCTGCAGTCCACCGAATGGACCCAGTACAACAAGGACCGTAACGTCACCAAGGATTCGGACGGTTCCTACCCGGTCTACCAGCTCGGCTGGTTCCCGGACTACTCCGATCCGGACAACTACCTGTCCCCGTTCTTCCGTGACGGCAACTTCGTGAACAACGGCTATGCCAACAAGGACGTCAACGACCTGATCGTCAAGCAGGCCGGCCAGACCGACGCCAAGGCCCGCGAAGACACCCTGAAGGAAATCCAGAAGCTCGAGACCGAAGACCTCTCCACCATCCCGCTGCTGCAGGGTGCCCAGGTCGCGGTCACCGGATCCAGCGTGAAGGGCGTCGTGCTCGATGCCTCCTTCCGCTTCCGCTACGCTTCCGTGACCAAGGCCTGATAAAGGTTTTGATCGCCCCTGCCCACCCTTAAGATGGGCAGGGGCTCAATTTGTATCTGAAACACCAATAAGGAAAAAGGAGCCCGACGTGACGCAAAGCGCAACCGAGGCTCAGCCGAAAGCCAAGAAAAACAAGCTTTCAAGCGGATTCTTCCGTTTCGTGCTCACACGCTTTCTGCTGATCATTCCTACAGTATTCATTCTTGTAACCATCGTTTTCTTCGTGATGCGCGCCACCGGCGACCCGATCTCCGCCGCACTCGGCGGCCGCCTGACCCCGGAAGAACTGCAGAAGCGCATCCATGCGGCCGGCTACGACCGTCCGCTCATCGTGCAGTACATCGACTATCTCGGCGGCCTGCTGCACGGCGATCTCGGCACCACGCTGACCGACAACCAGAAGGTCAGCAGCATCCTCGTCCACTACGGCTCCGCCACATTCGAACTGGCGTTCCTCGCGCTCATCGTCGCGCTCATCGTCGGCATCGGCTTGGGACGCATCGCCGCACGCAAGCGTGACCACGCGGCCGATGCGGGCATCCGCACCTTCGCCATCCTGTGCTATGCCACCCCGGTGTTCTTCCTCGGCCTGATTCTGAAGCTCATCTTCGCCATCTGGCTGAACGTGCTGCCGGCATCCGGACGTTCGTCGCTCAGCAGCGAGATGCAGTTCTCGCGACTGGTGTCGCCGACCGGCTTCTACATCATCGACGCGATTCAGCTGGGCGACATGTCCGTGTTGCTTGATGTGCTCCGTCACGCTGTGCTGCCGGCCCTTGCGTTGGGCCTGCTGACCGCCGGCGTATTCATTCGTCTGGTGCGCACCAACGTGATCGCCACCTACAATTCCGGCTACGTCGAGGCGGCCCGTTCCCGCGGCGTCTCCGAGAAACGCCTGCTCAACAAGCACGCATGGAAGCCGGCGTTGATTCCAATCATCACCGTCATGGGCATGCAGATCGCCCTGATGCTCGCAGGCGCGGTGCTCACCGAAACCACCTTCGAATGGAAGGGCCTCGGCTTCATGCTGTCGCAGTACCTGAAGGCACGCGACTTCGTGGCCGTACAGGGCATCGTTATCCTAATCGCCATCATCGTGGCCGTCGTCAACTTCATCGTCGACGTCATCGCCGCGTTGGTCGACCCGAGAGTGAGGTACTGACATGACCGCAGCATCTGCCAACAAGGTCACCGTTCCAGGCGACAATCGTCTGGACGAGCTCAAGCTCGGCAACAAGACGCCATTCTGGCATAAGATTCCGATCATCAAGGAACTACGCGTCGCAGTCGGCTGGCAGAAAGGCATGCTGATCACGGGCCTCGTGCTCACGGCGTTCTTCCTGCTGGTCGCCATTTTCGCGCCGCTCATCGCGCCATACAGCTACGCGCAGCTCAAGGGCACCGACGGCGTTTCCTTCCCGGCCCAGGCGGCACCGTCCTCCGAACACATCTGGGGCACCACTGCAGGTGGCTACGATGTGTTCAGCCGTGTGGTCTGGGGTGCCCGCACCGCCGTCATCGCCATCGTCGTCGCGGTATTGCTGTCGATTTTCGCAGGCGTGCTGCTCGGCCTGGTCTCCGGCTATTTCGGCGGATGGGTCGATCGTGTGCTCGTCATGATCGCCGACGCCGTGTACTCCTTCCCGTCGCTGCTGCTGGCGATTCTGATGGCGATCATGATCTCCCACGGCCAGTCCGGCCTGTGGAGCGGCATCTTCGCCTCCGGCATCTCCATCACCGTGGTCTATATTCCGCAATACTTCCGTACCATCCGTGCCGAAGTGATCCGCATCAAGGAATCCGCGTACGTGGAATCCGCCCGTGTGGTCGGCGCCTCCACGTGGCGCATCATGACCAAGCACCTGTTCAAGAACTCCACACGAACCCTGCCGGTCATCCTGACGCTGAACTCCTCCGAAGCCATCCTGACCCTTGCGGGCCTGGGCTTCCTGGGCTTCGGCATCGAACCGACCGCGGCCGCCGAATGGGGATACGACCTCAACCGCGCCGTCTCCGATGTGACCGCCGGCATCTGGTGGACCGCCGTGTTCCCGGGTCTGGCCATCGTGCTCATCGTGTTGGGCATCACCCTGGTGGGCGAATCGCTGAACGATCTGGCCGATCCGCGTCTGCGCGCCCGCAAGTCCGCAGGCGAAGTGGTGGGTTCCATCGAAGACACGTCCGTGGACCCCAGCCAGGAGCCAGGCAAGCGCAACGAGGTCGTCGCCGAACTTGAGGCGGCGAAGAATCCGATGGGAGCCAGCGACAAACCGGTGACCGTCACCGATCGTGATCCGTCATTCGTGGCTTCCGAATGGGCTTCCGAGGAAGGGGAGTGAACCGATGAGTGAAATCAAGGAAGGCAATCTCGCCGAGATCAAGGACCTCAGCGTCTCGTTCATGACCGACGCCGGTTCCATCAAAGCCATCGACAAGATCAGCTTCGAGATTCCCCGTAAGAAGGTCATCGGCGTGGTGGGCGAGTCCGGCTCCGGCAAGTCCGTGACCGCACGCTCCCTCATCAAGCTGCTGCCGGAGACCGCTACGACCTCCGGCGCGGTGTACCTGTCGAACCGCGCGGGCACCGAGGAACTGGAAGTGCTGTCGCTGTCCGGCGAACAGCTGCGCGAAATGCGCGGCGCCGAAGCGGCCATGGTGTTCCAGGAGCCCAATTCGGTGCTCAACCCGGTGTACACCATCGGATGGCAGATCGAGGAAGGCCTTCGCGCCCATGGCATGAAGGACAAGAAGGAACTCCGTGCCAAGTCCATCGACATTCTCAAGAAGGTCGGCATTCCGGACGCGGAAACCCGCATCGACTACTACCCACACCAGTTCTCCGGCGGCCAGAAGCAGCGCATCGTCATCGCCATGGCCCTGGTGCTCAACCCCGGCCTGATTCTGGCCGACGAGCCGACCACCGCCCTCGACGTGACCGTGCAGGCCGAAATCCTCGACCTGTTGCGTCTGGCGCGCGACGAGTTCGACGCATCCGTGCTCATCATCACCCACAACATGGGCGTGATCGCCGACATCGCCGATGAGGTCGTGGTCATGTACCGCGGCCACGTCGTCGAACAGGGCAGCGTCGAGCAGATCTTCTACTCGCCGAAGGACGACTACACCAAGCGTCTGCTTGCCGCCGTGCCGCGTATTGGCCAGAAACTGGTCGTCAAGGATGCCGATGGCAAGGTCATCGAACGTGAGAAGGATTGGCGCGATCAGCCCATCGCGGTCGAGGCCAAGGGACTGACCATCACGTATCCGGGTCATCTCATGCAGCCTGATTTCAAGGCCGTGGACGGCATCGACTTCACCATCCACCGTTCCGAAGTGCTCGGTCTGGTAGGCGAGTCCGGTTCCGGCAAATCCACCACTGGCCGTGCCATCGCAGGCCTGCAGAAGGTTTCCGGCGGTTCCCTGAACGTTCTAGGCATAGAAATGAACGGTGTGAAGGAACGCGACTTCAAACCCAAACGCGCCGACATCGGCTTCGTGTTCCAGGATCCGGGCAGCTCGTTCAATCCGCTGATGACCATCGCGGAAAACGTGGCCGAACCGTTGATCGTGCACAAGAAGTTCTCGTCGGTATCAGACGCCCGCAAGTATGTGGGCGATCTGCTTGAGATGGTGCAGCTTCCGCGCGCCTACATGAACCGTTTCCCGCACGAGCTGTCCGGCGGCCAGCGCCAGCGCGCCTCCTTGGCACGCGCGTTGGCGTTGAAGCCGAGCCTGCTCATCGCCGACGAACCGACCTCCGCGTTGGATGTGTCGGTGCAGGCGAAGGTGCTGGAGCTGTTCAAGAAGCTGCAGGCCGAAATCGGCTTCGCATGCCTGTTCATCACGCACGACCTCGCCGTGGTCGACATGCTCGCCGACCGCATCATGGTGATGCACAAGGGCCAGATCGTGGAACATGGCGATGCGGACCAGATCATGCAGAATCCGCAGAACCCGTACACGCAGAAGCTGCTGGCCTCCCTGCCGGTGCCCGATCCGCGCGAACAGCGCAAGCATCGCGAGCGTCTGCATGAGCTGCTTGCCGCCCAGCAGTGAGCTGATCCACGGAATCGAATAAAAAGGAATCCCCGCAACGCTTGAAACGTTGCGGGGATTCCTTTTTATGATGTATGGAAGGCGATTTCAGCGGATGGTGCCGTTGAAGGCAAACTGGGCATGGGAATCACCATTCGCCTTGGCCTTCAGATATTCGCGTACGTAAGCCATGCGTTCCACCGTGGTGGCTGCCAACGGCTCGGGCAGAGCATCAGGGGAGAACCAGCCCACGTTGAGGCTTTCCTCATCGCCGACGAACGGCTCCGTGTTGCCATTCGGATCGGGCCTGCAGATGAACAGGTGATCCATGTACATGGTGTTGTCGCCATTCGCATAGGTGAGGACCTTTCTGGACGATTTGACCGACACCAGATCGGTGACGACCACATCCACGCCGGTCTCCTCCTTGACCTCGCGGGCAACGGTATCGGCCGGTTCCTCTCCGGGCTCGTTGATGCCATACACCATGGCCCATTCGCCGGTGTCGGAACGACGCCCCAACAGTACACGGCCCTGCTCGTCCTCGACATAGCCGGAGACGCCCATGAGCCATAACAGATCGTGGCCTATTTTTTCACGTAGCGAGAGTACGAATTCAGGCGTGGGCATGATGCGTCCTCAGGCCTTCACGCCTTCGGCGGCCATATCGGCCATCCACGCCTCGACATCGTCGATCCGCTTCGGAATGCCCGCGGAAATCCATTCCGGACCATCCTCCGTCATGAGCACGTCATCCTCGATACGAATGCCGATGCCACGGTATTCCGGCGGAATCAGCAGATCATCCTCACGGAAGTACAGGCCCGGTTCGATAGTGAAGATCATGCCCGGACGAATCTTGGCGTTCTGATACGACTCATAACGCGCCTGCGCGCAATCATGCACGTCGAGACCCAGATGGTGGGCCACGCCGCAGGCGAGCCAACGGCGATGCTGCTGGCCTTCAGGGGAGAGCGACTCCTCGACATCGACCGGCAGAATACCCCAGTCATGCAGACGTTCGGCGATCACGCGCATGCACGCATGATGGATATCCGAATACGTGGCGCCCGGCTTGGCCGCCTCGAAACCGGCCTGCTGGGAATCCAACACGGCCTGGTACAGCTTCTTCTGGAAATCGGTGAACTTGCCGTTGGTCGGGAACGTGCGGGTGATGTCGGCGGTATACAGGCTGTTGACCTCCACACCGGCGTCGATGAGCAGCAGCTCGCCCGACTCCACGGTACCGGTATTGCGCATCCAATGCAGAATCGGAGCGTGGGCGCCGGAAGCGATGATGGTGTCGTAGCCGACCTCGTTGCCCTCCTCGCGGGAGATGGCGTTGAACGCGCCCTCCAGCATGCGCTCCGAACGCGGCTTGCCAAGGGAAGACGGAATCTTGCGCAGAATGTTGTCGAAACCATGCTTGGTTGCCGCGACCGCCTTGCGCATCTCACGAACCTCATACTCATCCTTGCACATGCGTGCCTCGGCGGCGAATTCGTGCAGCTTGTCATCGGCAGCGGTGTTGTTGTCCGGATCGGCGAAACCGTTGGCTTCACGGATCTCCTCGACCATGCTGGTAATCGCCGGATCGGCTTCGCGGATCACGCGCACGCGCACCGCGCCGGCCTCAGTGCCGACATCCTTGCTCAACGCGTCGGGCAGCTGCGCGATGTCGTTGGTTTCGATGCCGGTCATCGCGGTCATTTCCTTCACACCGGCACGCGGACCCACCCAATACTCGCCATAATGGGCGTTCATGAAAAAGTCCTGCGTGTAATGGTTGGCACGCGGAGCCACGAACAGTTCCGGAACATGCGTCTTGCCGGTCTTCGCCTCCGGAGAATCCGGATCGACGGGATTCAGCACCAGCACCGCGCCGGCCTCGAAATCCTCACCCAAACCGGTGTAGTAGGAAAACGTCGTATCCGGACGGAACGCGTAATCGCAATCGTTGTTGCGCACCTTCGGCTGTCCGGCCGGAATCACGATACGCTCGCCCGGGAACGCCTTGCCCAACGCCTCCAGACGCGCCGGCGTGTACTTGGAGGACTCCAACGGCTCGATCTGCGGCTCGTTGTCATCCCAACCGGTGGTCATGAACTCCTTGAACGCCTCGGAACGCGGACGCAGCGAACGATTGTTCACACGATCGCTCATGGCCTGATCCGGTCCCGGAGCGGACTCCCGCTCCATCTTCTCGTATTCCTTGTCCTTGTCAGTAATGACTTCGCCCATCACATCTCCTGAACATGCATTCGTAACGTACGGAAATTACCGCAACCCATCCTATAACTTTTCCCGGCGCGCAACGTTCATGCGGACATCTAGAATGGGAAAAGTTTAGTGTGCTGTCCGCAAGGTACGGGAGGAAAACGGGAAATATGTCATTCGAACATCCCAATCGCAACAACGAAAGCATGATCGACGTCGAACGCGACATCATGAGCCGTCCATCGGAACGCAACACCACCAATCTCGACCTGCAACGCATGAAGATGATCCTCGACATCATGGGCCATCCGGAGCAGTCGTTCCGCGTCATCCACATCACCGGCACCAACGGCAAGGGCTCCACGGCACGTATGGCCGAAGCCATCTGCCGCGCCTACGGCATGCGTACGGGCCTATACACCTCGCCCCATCTGGAACACGTCAACGAGCGCATCGCCATCGACGGCCAGCAGCTGTCCGACGACGATTTCGTCGACACCTGGGACCAGGTCAAGGACCTTGTCGCCATCGTGGACATGAAAATGGACGAGCTGGGCAAGCCGAAGATGAGTTTCTTCGAAGTGCTCACCGCCATGGCCATCTGGAAATTCGCCGACGCGCCGGTCGACGTCGCCATCGTGGAAGTCGGCATGGGCGGCCGATGGGACGCCACCAACGTGCTCGACGCGGACGCGGCCATCATCGGACCGGTCGACATGGACCACATGGCATGGCTCGGCGACACCGTGGAGGAAATCGCCACGGAAAAGGTCGGCATCATCAAGCCGAACTGCACCGCCATCATCGGCCGCCAGCCACACGAGGACGAGGTCATGCCGATTATCGAGGCCGCGGCCAAGGAGAACCACGCCAGCTTGGTGCGCGACGGCGTCGAATCGGAAGTCGTCACCCGAGTGCCGGCCGTCGGCGGCCAGGTGGCCACCCTGCGCACTCCGAACGGCACCTACACGGAAGTGCCGATCGCCAAATTCGGCGAGCATCAGGCACACAACGCGCTCGCCGCACTGTGCGCGGCGGAAGTGGTGATTCCCGTCAACGGCGCGTTGGACGGCGATTTGGTGGCCGAAGCGTTGAGCAGCGTACGCATTCCGGGACGTATCGAACAAATTCGTACCTCGCCTACCATCATCCTTGATGGCGGGCACAACGTGAACGCGGCCGAATCGCTGCGTGCCGCCATTGAAGAGAACTATGATTTCCAGCAGCTCGTCGGCGTGGTCGCCATGATGGGGGACAAGCAGGTCGAGGAGTATCTGGGCGTGCTCGAACCGTTGCTGAGCCATGTGATCGTCACCGAGAACTCGTGGCGTGACCGAGTGATGCCGGCTGAGGATCTGAAGAAGATCGCGGACCGTGTTTTCGGGCCGGAACGCGTCACCTGCATTCCCGAATTGCCGGACGCCATCCAGGAAGCCGTCAACATGGTTGATGCCGATGACGAACTGGGCGTCGGCTACGGTCATGGCGTGCTCGTCTGTGGCAGCTTCACCACCGCCGGTGATGCGCGACTCATGCTGGAGGAGAAGATCAACCCCGACCTGAAGAAGCCAAAGGCCGAACGTGTGTTCCAGGAAGCCGTCGATCCGGAACCGCGCAAAAAGCAGGACGAGGCTGACGTGGATTTCGAATCCGACGCCAACCCCGATTTCAACATCAACGATTTCGGCAGCGTCGGTCCGGACGATTCCGTTTTAGCAGACGCCGATGCGGATGAAATGGATGAGGCGGCGGATGCCAACGAACCGGCGGATGCGGAAACGTCTTCGGAAAACGAAACGAAGTGACGAAGCGAAACAACATCGGACGATGACGCCATACGTGCGGCGTACACCGTCCATATAAAACAGATTGTGGGTGGCTCCCCAGGCAATGGGAAGCCACCCACAATCTTGTTTTATCGTCCGACGCCTAAGCAGTCGAAGATAGGCGTGACAAATAATAGCTACGCGCGCAACGCTTCGGCCCGCGCCACGGTATCTTCCACCAGCACGGCCTGCGCGTCGATGACCGGCAGCTGGGGCAGCGGAAACGCCTCGTTGAGCACGCTCAGCTCGGTGCAGCCCAATATCAGCGTGTCGCACGCGCAGGGGCCGGCCGGATCGAGCATATCGCGCAACACCGATTCGTAGCGTTCCAGATTGAGCTCGCCACTACCTTTCACATCGTCATAAATCAGCGAAGTGATACGGGCCTGCAACTCGTCGGTCGGTTCGACGAACGTGTATCCGGCCTCTTCGACGGCACGCTTGTACACGCCGGATTTGCGCGAACCCACGGTGCCGAGGAAACCGACCCGCGGAAAACGATCCTTCGGATAACGCTGAGCCATGCGTGCCACCGCGCCGCGTGGCATATGCAGAATCGGCACCGTCGTCAACGCCTGGAAATCGTCATAGAAATAGTGCGCGGTATTGCAGGTGAGCACAATGAAACTCGCGCCCATCGCCGTTGCCTTCTCGATATCGTCGGCGAGTACGGGGAAGGGATTCTCGTCGGATTCGCCGAGAATGTACGCGGTGCGGTCCGGCACGGAGGAATCGTTGAAGACGATGTAGTCCAGATAATCCTGATCGCAATGGGCATGCGTGGCGCGGTTGACCAAGCGGATGTAGCTTTCGGTGGCCAGCGTGCCCATGCCGCCCAGTACGGCGAAAAACGGTCGTTTCACTTAAGCTCGCCCTTCTTGGTGAAGTACTTGGCGTAGCTCTTCTTGTAAATCGAGAACATGTGCCGAATCATCAGCCAACGCAGCGGATTCATATCTTTGGAATACTCCAAGGTGGTACCCCAATCGCCCGACTTGAGCATGCGTTTGCCGGTTTCCTTGTCAGCGCCTTCTGCGACGTAATCAAGGAAAATCGACTTCGGAATCTCAAGCCACAGCTTCGAACCGCGGCCGAACAGGGTGTTGCCGTCGAACGGCGTGTCCTCGACGAGGTCGTCGACGAAATACTTCGCCAGATTGAATCCGTTCAGCGTGACGAAATAGCTGGAACGTCCTTGGCGAAGGTTGATTTCGAACAGCTTGTACTCGCCGTCGCGTTCGTCGTACTTCATGTCGAAATTGGCTACGCCCTCGTATTTGATGTCCTCGAGGAAAGCCTTGATACGACGGAACACACCCTCGTTGTAGTCGGGCAGAATGGCCGCATAGTTGCCCGCGGCGACAGGGGAGGGATCCTCCAGCAGCGGGTGGCCGAGGAACATCATACGCACGCGATGATGCTGGTCCACATAGGCGTTCAGCACACGCATGCGGGAATCGTCGCCGGGGATGAAGTCCTGAATCACCATTTCGGACGTGTATCCGGCATCGTACGCACGCTTGATGATGGTCTCCAACTCGGCCGGATCGTTGAAGATGTAGGCCTTGCGACGGCCCTCGAAATCGATGTTGAGCCATTCCACCGAATTCGCGGGCTTCATGGCCACCGGATAGCTGAACGGCAAATCACGGTAGGCTCCTGCCTTCACCTCATCGGCGGTGACGGTGCGCGTCTTCGGATGGGGCAAATCATACTGCTCGCAAATCTGGTAGAACGTGGACTTGTAGGCGAGCCGGCGCGAAAGGTTCACGTCAAGCGTGTTGTATACGAAATATTCGCGAAGATCGTCGCCGCACTGGCTCAGCAGATTGGCGTACACGTCGCCGCAGGGGATGAGCAGCAGCACGCGTTCCGGATCCTCGGCCTTCATACGCTTGCCGAGCTTGAGCATGAAATTACGGAACGTGACGAAGTTGTTGAAATCGTCGACGATGTGCACGTTGACGATACGGCTGAATTTCGTGGGGCTCAGCTGGAAATACGCATACGCCTCGGAAACGAGGCCGTACTCCTCATGGAACGCCCTGGCCATGCCGTAGACGTTGATGTCGCTGCCCAGCAGAATCGGTTGGAATCGTGTCATAATGCCTTCACCTTAGTTGTTATTTGAGACGGAACACGCGTTCCACGATGCGGTCGTCGCCCTCGTAAGGGATGTGCTTGCCGTGGTCTTTGAACCAACGTTCGTTGCCTTTGCCGATGATGAGGATGATGTGCAGATGCTCGGGATCCTTGCGATCGCGGCTTACCGTGGTCTCCACGGCTTCGGCACGGTCGAGAATGGTCTTCACGTCAAGCTGCGGGTTGGTGACGCTGTCGTTCATGTCCGCGCAGACCTGTTCCACAGGCTCGTCGTCGGTGTCTTCGAAAGTAAGCACGAGATGGTCGATGCGGTCCTGCGCGGCGTGGACGATTTCGGTGCGGCGATCGTATGCCTTGTTTCCAGCGGAGCCGGTGATGAGCGTGATTTCCGGCTTTTCGCTGCCGTAACGCTGATCGACGTAGTCAAGCAACGCAGTGACGGACGCGTAGTTATGCGCGTAATCAACAATGGCGATGGTGTTCGACCGCGTGTCCTTGAAATGCTCCATACGTCCGGCGATGCGTACCGGCTCCATCTCACGCAACGCATCCTTGGCCTGTGCGGAACCGAAATCGAAACCGGCCGCACGGGCAATCGCGACGGCCGCCGCCGCGTTCGCATAGTTGAAATCGCCGTCCAATGTCAGGCTCAACTCGCCGATCGAGGTGCCGTCGATGACGATGGAGAAGCGGCTGTGATCGTCATTCGCCGGCGCGGCCATGACGTCTGCCGTGGAATCGCCGCCAAGCGCGAACGTGGTGACGGGAACGCTGGCATGACGTGCGTCCTGCCGGATGAGGTCGGCGCGCGCGCAATCGGCACCCAATACGAGGGCACGGCAGTTCTTGACGATCTGACGCTTGCAGTGGAGATAATCCTCGAACGTCGGATGCTCGATCGGGCTGATATGGTCCGGGCTGATGTTGAGGAACGCGGCCACGTCGAATGTGAGACCGAACACGCGGTCCACCTTGTAGGCCTGCGAGGAGACCTCCATGACGAGATATTCCATGCCGTTATCAACGGCCTCGCGCATCATGCGGAACGCATCCATGGATTCCGGCGTGGTCAGATCGGATTCCACGTAGGTGTGGCCGTCAAGACAATTGTCCACGGAGGAAAACAGCGCGCACTTGCCGCCTGAACAGCCATTGAGCATCGCCTGCGTGAGATAGGCGGTGGTGGTCTTGCCTTTGGTGCCGGTGATGCCGACCACCTTCAACTGGTCCTGCGGACGACCATAGAATTCAGCCGATAGCAAAGCCATGGCCTTGCGCACGTCATCCACAATAAGGCCCGGAGCTTGCGTGGCGTCGGAGAAGTCGTTCTCCGACACATAGGCGGCAAGGCCGCGTTCGTCGATGCCCTGCAGATATTCGGCCTTGAAACGGCCCTTGCAGCACAGGAACGTGCCCGGCTCCACCTTGCGGGTGTCGTAGGTGATTGCGGAGAACGGCTCGTCGAATCCCTTGATGTCGTGCGGATCAAGCGTCCAGACATCGCCGCGGATGATTTCGCGCAGCAGTCCGTGCCTATCGAGCAGTCGGGCCGCCGATTCCAGAGTCAAAGCCATGTTTTCGTGTTCTCCCTGTGTATGAGACGCCGAGCGGATACCGAAGAGCCATTTTAGCTGCAACCATGTGCACGACGTGTGACGTCGGGGAAGTTACAATGAGGGTGTGACTGAACAAGAAACGGAATCCATGGCGGGCCGGCGCGCGCGGTTTGAGAAGCTTGCCATGCCCGTTGTGGACTCGCTGTACCGGCAGGCGATGAAACTGACCAACAATCCCGACGACGCGCAGGATCTGGTGCAGGACACCTTCGAACGTGGATTCAAGGCGTTCGACTCCTTCAAGGAAGGAACGAATTTCGCGGCTTGGATGACCACCATCGAACGCAACGCCTATTTCAACCAGTACGCCAAAGCCAAGCGACGGCCGCAACGCGCCAACGATTCCACTGGCGAATACGATGACTGGGACCTGTATTCCGCGTCCGAACATTCCTCCGAACAGCTCAAATCCGCCGAACAGGAATACTTGGACGCCTACGCGCCGGAGGAGATCATGGCCGCTTTGAACCGGCTCTCCCCGGAACGCAGGCAGGTTTTCATCGACGCCGCGATCGACGGCAAATCATACAGCCAGGTAGCTGAGGAACAAGGCGTGAAAATCGGCACCGTGATGAGCCGGCTCAACCGCGCCCGCACACAGCTGAAACGTGAGCTTGCCAATTACGCCAAGGAACGTGGCTATGCCACTGCCGGGAAGGATCGACCATGAGCGAACCAATGGAACGGCACATCTCCATTACTTCGACCACCACCAACACGAACGGTGTGGTGACGCAGGTGACGCATGCCAGCGTGCATGTCGTGGCCTCCGGGGACTGCTTCGACCCGGAGACCTGTTGCGATGAACGCGAACGTGCGCTGATCGCAGCGATGCGCGCGTACCTGCGGCCGAAACACGCGCCGCAAAGCCTGATCGACAGGCTTGAGGCGACACTCGACCACTGTTGTGACGAGTAATTGGGCGGACGTGCGGCGTTTCATGCGCCAAGTGCCACGATGATGTGACGCGAGGCGCGCCCGCCGCATCAGCGTCTGAATATGGGAAAACCCCGCGAACCGTAATGATTCCGCGGGGTTTTCCATGCTCTGTGACGCTATTCGCGCCGGCAGGGATCAGGCGTTCGGGCGCTTGCCGTGATTGGCGGCCTTCTTACGACGATCCTTGCGCTTACGTCCGCGCATGCCCATGATTGGACTCCTTTACTTGCGATTAATAAGCCTTCGGGATTATCGCACACGAGCGAGACGTTTGCCAAATTCGGCGTCCGCTGTGTGGCCGGGACTTATTCCGATGGTGATTATATCAGTCGAGCATCCCGATGAACAGCGCCGTGCTTGACGTCTCGCCCGGCTTGATGACGATGAGGTCCTTGCCGGTGTTGAACGCGTTCGCGTATGCCGTCTGCGGTTCCACCGCCACGCCGGCCGGATGCTTGATGGCCGGGAAACCGGTGCCGGTGCACACCTGGAACGAGGTGACGGTCTCGTCGCCGCCCACACGCACCTTCTTGCCGTCCGGACGGGTGAACACCGCGGTGACGGTGCCGTCTTCGGCATGCTCCAGATCCGTCCAAGCGTCGTCGAACGGCTGCTCGGTGAGCAGCGTGTCCTTACGCAGGTCGTACTTGGTGCCGTCCACCGGCTCGGTGCCGGTCGGAATGAGGTTCTCGTTGACGGTGACATGCGTGCGCCCCGGCACGGTCAGGCTGCACTTGGCGTTGTGGGCGTCGATCTCATCGCCGTATCCGTTGAAGCCGTTGGCGAGCCACGGGTGGATGGCCAAGGCCCACGGTGCGTCCGCATCGCCGTTGTTGTAGGCGCTGATGTTCAGATGCAGGCCATCGTCGGCGAGGCTGTACGTCGCGGTCACCACGATGTCGAACGGATATCCCTCCATGTTGGGGGCGCGCCAGCTGAGGGTCACGGCATCCTCTTTAAGGGAGACAAGCTTCCAGAACGCGCGCTTGCCGTAGCCGTGGATGGCGTTGCGGCGCTCATGCTCGTCGATCGGCAGCGTGTAGGTCTTGCCTTCGAAGGTGTATTCGCCATTCTCGATGCGGTTCGGGAACGGGATGAGCAGCTGGCCGTGGCAGCAGGTCACCATGTCATCCGGACCGGGGGAGACGATGATGTCCTCGCCCTGGTAGGTCAGTTTGCGCAGCGTCGCGCCCAACTCGGTGACGACGGCATGGTAATCGCCATGCGAAATGGAAAATTGCTGTCCGGTGCGTGGCGGCAGATTGGTGCAGGTCATAAATCGCTCCATAGTGTTGTCGACTGTGTTTCCGCTACTATGTTACCGCTCACGATGTGGTGGTGGATGCGCTTGTCGTGTGGAAATTCTGCGGATGAAGACGGCCGATGTCGATTGACGGCGCCCGTGCCTTAATATTGGTGATTGCTGTTGTGATGGATGGATACGATTGGAAGGCGGCTTGACATGGGCAAACGCATCGTGCTGGCGGATCCGCGCGGATTCTGCGCCGGCGTGGATAGGGCGATTCTGACGGTGCGGACGATTCTCAAATCCGCCGATACGCCACGTGCCGACGGATTGCCGCCGGTGTATGTGCGCCGCCAGATCGTACACAACAAGCATGTCGTCGAGGATTTGGCCGCGCAGGGCGCGGTGTTCGTGCAGGAATTGGCTGAGATCCCCGATGCCGCCGCCGAAGCCGGCATCCCAATCGTATTTTCCGCCCACGGCGTGTCTCCGGCGGTCAAAGCCGAGGCCGCGGCGCGCGGCATGCATGTGGTCGATGCCACCTGCCCGCTGGTAAGCAAAGTGCATCGCGAGGTGCTGCGTTTCGTCAAGGAAGGTTACGAGATCATCTACATTGGGCATAAAGGCCACGATGAGGCCGTTGGCGTGGTGGAGGAATCGCCGGAACATGTGCATTTGATCGAGCATGCGTCCGACGTCGACTCGTTGGATTTCCAACCTGACACGAAACTGGTGCTGCTTACGCAGACCACGTTGAGCGTCGATGAGACCGCTGGCACGATCACCGCGCTCAAAGCGCGTTTCCCATGGCTTGAAATGCCGCCGAACTCCGATATCTGCTATGCCACGTCGAATCGTCAGGCGGCGGTCAAGCTCGTTGCCGAGCAAGCCGATTGTGTGGTGATTGTCGGCTCCGCGAATTCCTCGAATTCCGTGCGGTTGATGGAAGTCGCTCAGGAGGGACTTAACGCGCGGTACGCCTCAAAAACGGCTGTTGGCGCCGCTGGTCGCGCCCATCGTGTTGATGATGCTTCGGAACTTGACCCCGCATGGTTTGAAGGTGTCGAATCCGTGGGTATTTCCTCGGGTGCCTCCGTGCCGGACGAGCTGGTTTCCGGCGTGGTCGCAGCGTTGCAAGAACTTGGCTACCAGGATGTGAGCACCATCGAAACCATCAAGGAGAACATGCATTTCGTGCTTCCTGCGGAACTGCGCAAATAGCGCGAACCTTTCGCTTACGCAAGTGGGCGGTCGGAACATCGTGTTGTTCCGACCACCCACTTATGTATTGGTGTGATGTATCGGCGTGTTTTTACCAAGTGCCGATCGGCGCCGCTACCGCGTCGAGTACCTTGAGCAGATCGTTGGGATTGACGCCGACTGAGAAACCGCGTTTGCCGCCCGACAGCAGGATTTCGTCGTATTGCAGCGCGCTTTCGTCAAGCACCGTCTTGTGGTGTGTGCGCTGGCCAAGCGGGGAGATGCCGCCGACCACGTAGCCGGATTCGCGCATGGCGACCTTCGGATCGGCCATCGCCGCCTTCTTCGCGCCGACTGCCGCGGCCAGCGCCTTCAGATCCATATGTCCGCTGACCGGCACCACGCCGACCACGCGTTCGGAGCCAATGTCCGCCATCAGCGTCTTGAACACCTGATGCTCGTCGAAACCGAGCTTGGTGGCGGCCTCAACCCCATAACCGTCATCCATGTGATCGTTCGAATGCGCGTATTCGTAGGTTTTGAACGGAACTCCGGCTTTTTCCAACTGCACGGTGGCCGGTGTGGAACCGGCGCCCTTCTCATGCTTTTTCTTTGCCATGCCGCCCATAATAAGCCTTCCACGTGTCCGTTGCGGCGTTTCGGATACGAAAAGGGGCTTCCGCCGAAGCGAAAGCCCCTTTGTCTGAGGTTCAGAGACGAACCGTGCGGATTACTCCGCGCCGATTCACTCGGAGATCTCGGCGAAGTACAGCAGGGTACGCACCATGTTGCAGGTGAAGCCGTACTCGTTGTCGTACCAGGAGACGGTGCGAGCCATGGTCAGGCCGTCAACGGTGTTGACATCGGTCTGGGTCGGATCAAACACGCCACCGTGGGTGTCGCCGATGATGTCGGAGGACACGATGCCATCCTCGTTGTAGCCGTAGAAGTCGGTGTCGGAGAAGGCGGCCTTGAAGGCGGCGTTGATCTCATCGGCGGTGACTTCCTTGTTCAGGACGGTGGTCAGCTCGGTGACGGAGCCATCCGGAACCTGGATGCGCTGGGCGTGGCCCTGCAGCTTGCCGTTCACGGACGGAACGACCTTGCCGATGGCCTTGGCGGCGCCAGTGGAATGAGGAATGGTGTTGATGGCGGCGGCGCGGTTGTTGCGAGCCTTCGGGAAGCGCGGGCCGTCGAGGATCATCTGGGTGCCGGTGTAGGCGTGGATGGTGGTCATGAAGCCAGCCTTGATGCCCCAGTTCTCGTCCAGCAGCTTGACCATGGCGGCCATGGAGTTGGTGGTGCAGGAGCCGGCGGACACGATCACGTCGGAAGCCTTGAGGGTCTCGTGGTTCACGCCGAACACGATGGTCGGGGTGGTCTCGTCCTTGGCCGGAGCGGAGATCAGGACCTTCTTGGCGCCAGCGTTGATGTGGGCCTGGGACTTCTCAGCGGAGGTGTAGAAGCCGGTGCACTCGAGCACGAACTCAACGCCGTCGTTCTTGACCCACGGGATGTTGTTGGCATCCTTCTCGGCGTAGACCTTGTATTCCTTGCCGTCGACCACGATGGAGTCGTCGGTGGAGGTGACCTCGACCGGGGTGCCATCGTCATGACGGAAGGTGCCGTGGGTGCTGTCGTACTTCAGCAGGTAGGCCAGCATGGACGGGGTGGTCAGATCGTTGATTGCAGCGACCTCAATGTCACCGGCCTGGCCGCCACGAGCCTGCAGCTCGAAGATACGGCGGAAAGCCAGACGACCGATACGACCAAAGCCGTTAATACCAATCTTAACTGTCATGTAATTCTCCCTTTAGGGTAGGCCACGCGTGTGCCAGGCACACTGAAGCCATTGTTTACCAACACCGTCCACTGTAGTGCGTCACCTGTACTTAGGGCAACGTTCCAAGGCGCGTGTTCCAAAATGCAGTGCGATTTTCAGTGAACGCTCACATGCATGTCCCGCATGCGTTCAACGGTCGCTTGGCTCGACCAGCGCGGAGGATACGTCCGTGTCCAATGCACCGAGATCTCCGGAGAAGCCATGCCATCGCGCCACGTGCGGCAGGGGAGCCTCGATGGGGAACGTGACGATGAGCGTGCCATGCTCCACCGTGATGCGGGACGGCCTGCCGGCAAGGAACTCGTTGCTCAGTCCGTTGACGCGCGTGCTGCTCATGTCGGCGTGGTGCAACTCGTATTTCAATCCCGTTTCGCTTACGCCGGTCGAGATATCGCTGTGGGAGAACACGGAGACCATGCGTCCCGCAACGGCGTCGTCCGCCGGGAAATCGAGCGCGCCGTCGCAGATCGCGGTGACGATCGATCCGTCGCCGTGCAGGTAGCCGGTCGCGCCACGGTCGGCCAGTAGCGCCATAAGCTGGATATTGGAAATCGTATGGTCGATTCGTCCGCCGAGCGCGCCGTATATGTGGAACGTGCGCGCGCCGCGCAGCCAGCCGATCTTCAAAGCCGACAGCAGGTCGGGATCGTCCTTTTCCGAAGGCAATGCGATGGTGTGGTCGTTTTGCGTGGGGCGTCCGCCGGTAATCGAATCGAAGTCGCCGACCACGAAATCGGCGTCGATGCCGAAGGCACGGACGTGGTCGAGGCCGCCGTCCGCGGCGACGACAAAGGCGTCATCCGGAATCGCAGGGGTCTCATCGTAATAATCGCCTGCGCCGAAGATCACGCAGGTGCGGGCATCGTGGGAATCCATACCCGGTAGTGTAGCCGTGACGGGCGAAAGGAAAGAATCGTCATTTTCATGGCTATGCGGCATACCTAAAATGTCTGAAACCTGTGGAGATTGTCACGCATGAATCGGTTCGGAGGCGCGGCGGCGGTTTTTCGACATGCGGATGCTGGTACACTGACACCGAGTTTGTTTTGAAGGGATTGCAGATAATGTGCGGAATTGCTGGTTTCGTCAACGATATGCCCATTGACGTGAAATGCCCGGTCCTCCAACGTATGACCGACATGATCGCGCATCGCGGGCCGGACAGCGAAGGCCATTACATCGACGAGCATGCGGCGCTCGGCCATCGAAGGCTCAGCATCATCGACCTCGGCGGCGGCCAGCAGCCCATCTACAACGAGGATGGTTCGAAGGTCATCACCTTCAACGGCGAGATCTACAACTATCAGACGCTGCGTGAGGAATTGATCGCGGCCGGACACACCTTCACCACCAAAAGCGACACCGAGGTGCTGCTGCACGGCTATGAGCAGTGGGGTGTGGATTTGCTGCAGCGCGTACGTGGCATGTTCACTTTCGTGATCTGGGACAAGAACAAGCAGGAACTGTTCGGCGCGCGCGACCATTTCGGCATCAAGCCCTTCTACTATGCGAAGATGAACGGCACGTTCATGTACGCGTCGGAGATCAAGAGCCTGTTGCGCCACCCCGATTTCGTCAAGGAGCTCAACGCCGAGGCGTTGAAGCCGTATATGACCTTCCAGTATCCGGCGATCGGTGAGACCTTCTTCAAAGGCGTCTACAAGCTGCCGGAAGGGCACTATTTCACGTATCGGGATGGCAAGATGGACATCCACCGGTATTACGACGAGGATTTCCGCGAAGGCAAGCAGAAGCTGGGCGAGCTGGTGAACTCGATCGACCAGACGGTGTGCGATTCCGTCAAGGCGCACCAGATCGCCGATGTGGAGGTCGGCTCCTTCCTGTCGAGCGGTGTCGACTCCAGCTACGTCGCCGCCGTGGCGCGTCCGCAGCACACGTATTCGATCGGTTTCGGCAAAGGCACGTACAACGAATCGCAGCAGGCCGGCGAACTGGCGGAACTGCTCAAACTGAACAACACCGCCGAGTCGTTGACCGACGAGGAGGCGTTCGCCGCGTTCCCGCGCATCCAATGGCATCTCGACGAGCCGGACTCCAATCCGAGCTGCGTGCCGCTGTACTTCCTGTCCGCATTGGCCGCCAAAGACGTGAAGGTGGTGCTGAGCGGCGAAGGCGCCGACGAGTTGTTCGCCGGATACATCGACTACGGCGTGCACACCAAATTCAAGCCCATCAAGGTGGTGACTCGCTGGCTCACGCATCTGCCAGCCGGCGCGCGCAAGGCGATCGCCCGGTTCTGCAAGGGCAAGACCTTCCCGGGCGCATGGCATCTGTACGCCAATCTTGCGCCGGCCGAGGAAAGCTTCATCGGACAGGCACGTGTGTTTGAGGAATCGCAGTCCGAACAGCTGCTCAAGCCTGAATACCGCAAGGCGCCGAGCGTGCAAAGCATCGTCGACAAGACGTATGCGCGTGTGGAAGGCAAGGGTCTGAGCGAACTGAAGAAGAAGCAGTACCTTGACATGCATCAGTGGATGCCGGGTGACATTCTGCTCAAGGCCGACAAGATGACCATGGCGCATTCGCTGGAATTGCGTGTGCCGCTGCTCGACAAGGAGCTCATGGGCGTGGCCGAGCAGGTGCCTACCAAGTACCTCATCACCGACGAGAACACGAAATACGCGTTCCGCCAGGCGGCGGGACGTCATCTGCCCGAGGAATGGTACGACCGTGAGAAGCTTGGCTTCCCGGTGCCGATCAAGAAGTGGCTGCGTGAGGAGAAGTTCTACAAGTACGTTCGTTCCGTGTTCGAACGCGATTACGTCAGCCAGTTCTTCGACCAGGATGCGCTGCTGAAGATGATCGATGACAACTATGCCGGCAAAACCGACGATCGCCGCAAGATCTGGACCGTGTACTCGTTCCTGACGTGGTACGACGTCTACTTCGTGCACGACGGCGAGAAGCCGGACGTCATCGCCATCGCCTGACGGCGGATGCCGTCCGAATGGTGACGAACACCCCGGGACCGGTGCGACACGCGCTGGTCCCGGGGTGTGGTATTATCTACAAGGCTTGAGAAATCAAGAAAGCGGGATATTCCCACCTGGAAGCCTTTCAGGGCCTCGGGTTCAGGCAGATGCCTTCCACCGGTCGTCTCGGTGAGATATGTAAGCCGCTCTTACGGGTTTACGGCGCGTTGTGATGCGTTTTGGCATGCCTTGAACAATCGAGACTTTGGAAAACTGCCAATCAAAGGATGTTCCGTTGCATGGAATATGAGGATTGGAGTCATCATCAGCGACGAACCACGCATTAACGACGAGATTCGCGTCTCCCAGGTGCGTCTGATCGGCCCGAACGGCGAGCAGGTGGGAGTCATCGCGACTTCCGTCGCACTGAACCTGGCAAAGGAAGCGAACCTCGATCTCGTCGAGGTGGCGCCCAACGCGAAGCCTCCGGTCGCCAAGCTCATCGATTACGGCAAGTACAAGTACAACGAGAAGATCAAGGCTCGTGAGGCCCGCCGCAATCAGAGCACCGCGGAAATCAAGGAAATTCGCTTCCGTCTGAAGATCGACGACCATGACTTCGAGGTCAAGAAGGGCCATGTTGTGCGCTTCCTGAACGGCGGAGACAAGGTCAAGGTCACCATTATGCTGCGCGGCCGCGAGCAGTCGCGACCGATTGGCGGCGTCGAGTTGCTGCAGCGTCTTGCCAGCGAAGTGGAGGAATACGGCACCGTCGAATTCGCTCCGAAGCAGGAAGGCCGCAACATCATCATGACGCTTGCGCCGAAGGGCAAGAAGGTTCACACCCAGTCCGAGCAGCGTCGTCGTGGCGATCAGTCCCGTGCCGAGCGCCAGGCTCGTCAGGCGGCTCGTCTGGCGGCCAAGCAGGAGGCCCAGGCAGCGGCCGCAGCCGCAGCCAAGGCAGCCGTGGCATCCGACAAACCGAAGACTTCCGAAACGAAGTAACAAACAAGGAGGGCAGCAATGCCGAAGATGAAAACTAATTCCGCCGCTTCCAAGCGCGTCCGCGTGACCGGTTCCGGCAAGCTGATGCACGCCGGCTCCGCAATGCGCCACAACCTCGAGCACAAGTCCGCTCGTAAGCGCCGTGAGCTGAAGGCCGACGGTGTTCTGGCCACTTCCCAGAGCAAGAACATGAAGAAGCTGCTCGGTCGCTGAGCATAGCGAGAGCTTAGAAACAAAGACTTAATAGAAAGCTGAGGAATCAAATATGGCACGTGTCAAGCGCGCAGTAAACGCCCACAAGAAGCGTCGCGTCGTTCTCGAGAGGGCTTCCGGCTACCGCGGCCAGCGCTCCCGCCTGTACCGTAAGGCCAAGGAGCAGCTGCTGCACTCCTTTACCTACAACTTCCGCGACCGCAAGGCTCGCAAGGGCGACTTCCGCAAGCTGTGGATCCAGCGCATCAACGCTGCCGTCCGCGCCGAAGGCATCACCTACAACCGCTTCATCCAGGGCCTGCACCTTGCCGGCATCGAGCTGGATCGTCGCGCTCTCGCCGAGCTGGCCGTCTCCGATCCGGAGGCTTTCAAGGCCATCGTCGAGCAGGCCAAGGCCGCTCTTCCGGCTGACGTGAACGCTCCGAAGGAAGCCTGAGTTTCCCCGACGGTTCACCTGTGAACTTCAGAACCCCCGATCCGACAAACGGACGGGGGTTCTTGCGTATCGCGTTCCCCATACCGGATACTTTGAATAGACTTTCCGGAATGTTGATTTCCATCCAATGACGGCTTCCACTTGGAACGAACGTCCTTGGAATCCTCCATGCGGGCAACGCGTTCCGTACGGGAACGTGACGGAACGGACACGACAAATGATGACGATGCAAACGGAGGACCACGATGACGGATATCGAACGCTTGATTGATCAGTTCCTCGCGTACATCGACGTGGAACGAGGACTTGCGAAAGCCACGGTGCGCGCATATGACTCGGACCTGCGCAAATACAACGGCTGGCTTGCGACGCAAGGCATTCAAGACCTTAATGCAGTGACCACGCAGGACGTGGAACGATACATCGCCTTTCTTGACGATTCCGGAGAATCCGCGCGCAGCAAGGCACGAAGACTGGCCAGCATCCATGCATTCCATCGCTTCGCACTGAACGAACATGTGGTGTCCAATGACGTTGCGGCACAGGTCAAGGCTCCCAAAGGCGCGACGACGCTGCCTGACGTGCTCACTGTGGACGAGGTGGCCAGTTTGCTGGACGCGATCCCCGTCTCGCAGAATCGGCCTCAATCCGAAGGCATGGCGGACATGCCCGACGATCCCGCGATGCTGCGCGACAAGGCGTTGCTGGAATTCATGTACGCCACCGGAGCCCGCGTGTCGGAAGCGTGCGGCGCGAATCTTGACGATGTCGACTTGGAATCGAACGTTGCGAGATTGATGGGCAAAGGCTCCAAACAACGTCTGGTGCCGGTCGGCAGTTACGCATGTGAGGCGATCGCAAGATACCTCAAAAACGGACGGCCGCAGCTCGAGTCGAAGGCGAAAGGGCCCACCGAACGACGCGCGTTGTTCCTCAACAAGCGCGGCAAACGACTGTCAAGGCAATCGGTGTGGGAGATCATCCGTGCGGCCGGGGAACGCGCGCATATCGACAAGCCCCTGCATCCGCACACATTGCGCCATTCCTTCGCCACGCATCTGATCCAAGGCGGGGCCGACGTGCGCACCGTGCAGGAACTGCTGGGTCACGCGAGCGTCACCACCACGCAGATCTACACGCATGTAAGCCCGGAGAACCTCATCGAGACATATCTGACCTCGCATCCAAGGGCAAGATAGCATGAGATGCATGTGTTGCTGCCGTTTCTGACGGCGATGATGGGCTAGCATGGAAACAGTGGAATTTTTGACACGAGGATGTTGGTAAGGTAAACGGTATGCCTACGGATTTGCTTGGACGTGATTATGAGACGTTTCCCGCACCGGAGCCGCTGCAGACGCACGGTCCGGCAAGGGTCATCGCCATGTGCAACCAGAAGGGTGGCGTCGGCAAGACCACCAGTTCCATCAATATCGGCGGCGCGCTAAGCCAATACGGCAGGCGCGTGCTGATCGTCGACTTCGATCCGCAAGGCGCCGCCACGGTGGGTCTCGGCATCAACGCCAACGCGGTGGAGGACACCGTGTACACGGCGTTGTTCAATCCGCGCATGGACGTGCACAGCGTGATTCACCACACCGATTTCGAGAATCTCGACATCATGCCGGCCAACATCGATCTGTCCGCCGCCGAAGTGCAACTGGTCACCGAAGTGGGACGTGAGCAGGTGCTTGCCGGTGTGCTGCGCCAGGTCAAGGACGAGTACGACGTGATCATCATCGACTGCCAGCCATCGTTGGGCCTGCTGACGGTGAACGCGTTGACCGCGGCCGACGGTGTGATCATTCCGGTCGCTGCCGAATTCTTCGCGCTGCGTGGCGTGGCGCTGCTCATGCAATCCATCGAGAAGGTGCAGTCGCGCATCAATCCGAGCCTTGAAGTGTATGGCGTGCTGGTCACCATGTACACCCGTACCCTGCATTGCGAGGAGGTGTTGCAGCGCATCTACGAGGCGTTCCAAGGCAAGGTGTTCCATTCCGTGATTTCGCGTTCCATCAAGCTGCCGGATTCCACGGTGGCGGCCGCGCCGATCACCATCTACGCGCCGAACCACAAGACGGCGAAGGAATACCGTGAAGTGGCCCGCGAGCTGATCGCCAACGACATCGTGGCCTGAACTTTGCAAGAGCCCCGTTGGGGGCTCTTGGTGTTTATGAGCGACTCGACACACTTATAGTCATGTTGACTATAAGTGTTAGACTCCTTTCCTGTAAGCAATTCGAAGTATTGGAAGAGGCCATCAATTGATCATGGGCAATGTCTCGGAACGGCGCAAGCAGCCTCCGCAGGTCGGCGTATCCGTGGTGATTCTGGCTTTGGGACCGGTTCCGCAGTCAGATGTGGGCGCTGGTGCCGCTTCGTCCGGCATGGGCTCCACCCTGTGGATGCCGCTGGTCAAACGCGTCCGTCAGCCTTTTTTGGGGCAATGGGCGTTGCCGGGAGGCGGTCTGAGGGCCGACCATTCATTGGAACAGTCGGCGTATGCCGCACTGGAATCGACGACGTCGCTGCATCCGAAATATCTTGAGCAGCTTTACACGTTCGGCGATCCGGCACGTTCGCATGGCGGTCTGCCGATGGTGTCCATCGTGTACTGGGCCCTGGTGGGCGAGGCCGATGGACGAATCGACTTCGCCGGAGGGGACAACGTCAAGTGGTTCCCCGTCAACCATCTTCCGGAACTTGCGTTCGACCATCGCACCATCGTCGAATACGCCATGAACCGGCTTCGCGGCAAAATCGAATCGCCTGACATCGCCACCCGATTGGTGGGCGAGCGATTCACGTTGAGCCAACTGCATGACGTGTACGAGGCGATTGCCGGACAGCGTATCGATTTGGCGAATTTCCGCCGTAAAATGCTTGCTTCCGGACTGTTGGAAGACACCGGTGAGAAACTGCGGGTCGGCCGTAACAGGCCGGCGGCGGTCTACCGGTACAGCCGGAAGCCGGGAACGGATTTGTGGACCGAAGCCGGAACGGCATCCGAATCGGACGACACTCGAATTGCTTTCCAGGATGACGACGCGTTATCCGCATTGATGACGGCGTGATCGCCTGCCATCGTCGGGCTTGAACGAGCTCACGACACAATAGGAAAACAATGATAAAGGGGTGTTGATGTCCGCATCGCAACAAACCGTCGGGGGAGAGGTCTCGCTGACTCGCAACGAGCGTCTTGACCGACTGCCGTTCAACAAGGCGCGCAGGAAGCTGTTGGTGGCTTCGGGTATTGGATGGGCGTTCGACGCGATGGACGTTGGTCTGGTGTCGTTCGTCGTGGCCGCCATCGCGGCCGACCCGCATTTCAATCTGACGCCGACCGAGAAAAGCTGGGTGCTGTCCATCGGTTTCGTCGGAATGGCGATCGGCGCCGCGCTTGGCGGCTTCGTGGCCGACCGCGTTGGCCGCAAGACGGTCTTCTCCGCGACGCTGGTGATTTTCGGTCTGGCCAATGGCGGTATGGCGTTGTCATGGTCGCTGGCGGCTCTGCTGATCGCTCGACTGGTCATCGGCCTCGGCCTGGGCGCCGAGCTGCCGGTCGCCTCCACATTGGTCTCGGAATTCTCTCCGACCAAACAACGCGGCCGTATGACGGTGCTGCTGGAATCCTTCTGGGCAATCGGCTGGATCATCGCCGCCTGCATCGGCTATTTCGTCATTCCTAACACCGGCGATTGGGGATGGCGCTGGGCGCTGCTCATCGGAGCATTGCCGCTGCTGTACGCCATCGTGACGCGCATTCATATCCCTGAGTCCGTGCGATTCCTCGAATCCAAGGGACGTGAGGATGAGGCCGAGCAGGCCGTGCGCTACTTCGAACAGGCCGGAGGCGTCGAACCGGTCGCATCCCCGAAGGGCGAGCCGCTGCCGAAGATCAAAACCCGCGAGCTGTTCGGCAAGAAGTATCTTGCGCGCACCGCAGCCATCTGGGCCACATGGTTCTTCGTGAACTTCTCCTACTACGGCGCGTTCACGTGGATGCCGTCTCTGCTGGCCGACCAGTTCGGCTCGCTGACCAAGTCGTTCGGCTACACGCTCGCCATCGCCATCGCACAGCTGCCCGGCTACTTCCTCGCGGCATGGCTGGTGGAGATCTGGGGCCGCAGGAAGACCCTGAGCGTGTTCCTCGCCGTGTCCGCCGTGGCCGCGTTCGCCTTCTCCCAAGCCGGTTCCGTGGCCGCTGTGCTGGGCTTCGGCATGCTGCTGTCCGCGTCCAACCTTGGCGCTTGGGGCGTGTTGTACGCGGTGACTCCGGAAATCTATCCGACACGTCTGCGCGGCGCCGCCTCCGGTGCCGCCGCGGCTTGCGGTCGTGTGGCCGCGATCATCGCGCCGCTGCTGATGCCATGGTTCCTGACCTTGTCCGGTGGCAACAAGGCCGTGGCGTTCATCGTTTTCGCCGTGGCGTTCATCCTTGCCTGCGTGGCGGCCCTGTGCCTGCCTGAACGCACTGGCAAGGAGCTTGAGGATTAAGGTCCGCGCGCCTCTTCGCGTGATTGACGGCGGGCCTGTCGGCATGATCTGACAGGTCCGCCGTTTTTCATGTGTCGTAATGCTTCGCTAGAATTGGCTCGGTTTGTGTGTAAGTACGGATTTTTAAGTACCGACAGCATGTACGTACCGAACGTTTACGTAAGAAAACAGCAACACTAAGAGAGGTTTCGATGGCGGTTCGCGGCGATATTCGAAATGTAGCGATTGTGGCACACGTCGATCATGGCAAGACCACGCTGGTAAATGCCATGCTGGCACAGTCCCACGTGTTCAACGAGCGTGAGGAAGTTCCGGATCGTGTGATGGATTCCAATGATCTGGAGCGTGAGAAGGGCATCACCATCCTCGCCAAGAACACCGCTGTGCAGTACACCGGTCCGCTGGCAGCCAAGTACGGCCATCCGGAAGGCATCACCCTGAACATCATCGACACCCCTGGCCACGCCGATTTCGGTGGTGAGGTCGAGCGCGGTATCTCCATGGTGGACGGCGTCGTGCTGCTCGTCGACGCTTCCGAGGGCCCGCTGCCGCAGACCCGTTTCGTGCTGCGCAAGGCCCTCGAAGCCAAGCTTCCGGTCATCCTGTGCGTGAACAAGACCGATCGTCCGGACGCCCGAATCTCCGAAGTCGTCGGTGAGTCCTCCGACCTGCTGCTCGGCCTGGCCCAGGACGTCATCGAGGAAGGCATCGACCTCGATGAGGATTCCCTCTTCGACCTTCCGGTCATCTACTGCGCCGCCAAGGCCGGTTACGCTTCCGAAAACCAGCCGGAAAACGGCGGCCTGCCGGACAACGACAACCTCGAGCCGCTGTTCGAGGCCATCATCAAGAACATTCCGGCTCCGGAATACGAGGAAGGCGCGCCGCTGCAGGCCCACGTCGCCAACATCGATTCCTCCGACTTCCTCGGCCGACTCGGTCTGGTCCGCATCTACAACGGCACCCTTGAGAAGGGCAAGACCTACGGTCTGTCCCGTGTGGACGGCTCCATCGAGAACTTCCGCGTGTCCGAGCTGCTGCGTACGCAGGGCCTGGAGCGCACCCCGGTCGAATCCGCAGGCCCTGGCGACATCGTCGCCGTCGCCGGCGTGAACGACATCATGATCGGCGAGACCATCGTCGACCCGGACGATCCGCGTCCGCTGCCGCTTATCCACGTTGACGACCCGGCCATCTCCATGACCTTCGGCATCAACGATTCCCCGCTTGCCGGCACCGAAGGCAAGGACCACAAGCTTACCGCCCGCATGATCAAGGACCGCCTCGACCGCGAGCTCATCGGCAACGTGTCCATCAAGGTGCTGCCGACCGACCGTCCGGACGCCTGGGAAGTGCAGGGCCGTGGCGAACTCGCACTGGCCGTGCTTGCCGAGCAGATGCGCCGTGAAGGCTTCGAGCTGACCGTAGGCCGTCCGCAGGTGGTCACCAAGACCATCGACGGCGTGGTCAACGAGCCGATGGAAAACACCACCATCGACGTGCCGGAAGAGTACATGGGCGCCGTCACCCAGCTGCTCGCCGACCGCAAGGGCCGCATGGACAACATGACCAACCACGGCACCGGCTGGGTCCGTCTGCAGTTCACCGTGCCGTCCCGTGGTCTGATCGGTTTCCGCACCGCGTTGCTGTCCGCCACCCGCGGCACCGGCATCGCCTCCTCCATCTCCGCTGGCTACGCTCCGTGGGCCGGCCAGATCGTGACCCGTCAGAACGGCTCCATGGTCTGCGACCGTCAGGGCGTCGCCACTCCGTACGCCATGCAGCGTCTGCAGGCACGCGGCAACTTCTTCGTCGAGCCGCAGTCCCCGGTGTACGAGGGCCAGGTCGTCGGCATCAACAACAAGCCGGACGAGCTGGATGTGAACATCACGCTGGCCAAGCACATGACCAACATGCGTTCCGCCACCGCAGACGTGCTGGAAACCCTGACCCCGCCGATCAAGATGAGCCTCGAAGAGTCCCTGGACTTTGCCAACGAGGATGAGTGCGTGGAAGTCACCCCGGAATCCATCCGCGTGCGCAAGATCATTCTGAGCCGTGAGGATTGGTACAAGTGGCGCGCCAAGCAGCGTCGCCAGAACAACGCTCAGAATAACAAGTGATTCTTCGCATTGTTTTGGCGCTTCGCGGGCACGGTAGTGTGTTCCGCTAGTGCGCTAAACGCTTAAGAAAGGCAAGAGATGTCGGTGGTTTTCCGCGTATCTCTTGCCTTTCTTGCTGTTTTGTAAGGAACGTAGGGCATAGTGGAAGACATGACGCAACGCACGCAGGAAACACAGCCGGAACCGCAATCGCAATCACAGGACGGCATCGACCGCAGGCTGCTGCCGTGGTCGCATCGTCTACCGGTATGGGCGCGGTTTTTGGTTGACCTGCTCGCCGGTGCCGTCGTCGGCGTGATCGGCACAATGGCGCACCGCATGGGCGCGTCGGCGAATATTCCCTACGGTCTTGTGATCGCATATGCTCTGGTCATCATCTCGACATGGTCGGCGCGTTCACGTGATGGCGTGTCGGGCCTCGCATTGCATCTGATCAGTTCATCACTGGTGGTCTGGACCGTCATGGCCGGTTACGGTCCGGGCGGGGACGCCATGATTCCCGTCGGATTCGGCGAGACGGCGACGTTGCCGTATTTCAGCAACAACGCCGGCTATTTCTGGCTATACGGCGTGGTGCTGATTCCATTGATCATGCTGGCGCTGCCCAAAAGCTGGTTCACGATGCCGCCGCGCACTGAGGATGACTCCACGGAATATGACCAGAACGAATCGTCTGAACCGGACCATGACACCGCCCAACCGGTGGACTAGACCCCTCCACAGCCTCGCGAATGCGCTAAGGTGCTTAGGATGACCCGCAACAAGGAGGCACAGGCGGCAATGAGCGCACGCAAGCTGTTCTATCTGGGGCCACAAGGCACCTTCACCCATCAGGCGGCCGTCAATGCCGCCCAAGAGTTGGCACGGCTCGAACCGCAAGGCTTCGACCTGATGCCCATGGACGATGTGCCGCAGATTCTTGACGCCGCACAGCACGGCGACGGCTGGGGAATCGTGGCCTGGGAGAACAACGTCGAAGGGTACGTGGTCCCTAACCTCGACGCCCTGATCGATGCGAAGGACCTTGTCGGATTCGCACGCGTCGGTGTGAACGTCGAATTCGACGCATACGTGGCGCAAGGAGCCGATCCAGCCGAAGCGCGCATCGCCACCGCCCATCCGCACGGTCTCGCGCAATGCAAACGATTCATCGCCGAACATCGGCTCTCCACACAGCCGGCCACATCCAACGCGGCGGCCTGCCGGGACCTTATCCCAGGTGAAATCGCCTTCGGTCCCGCCATCTGCGGCGAACTGTACGACATCACCCGCATCGGCACCGCCATCCAGGACTACCAAGGAGCCGCTACCGACTTCCTCGTGCTCGCGCCACGCGCCGAAGTCGCACGGCTGCTCGCCGAACCACGCGCCGAAGCTAACGTCGAATACGAATCGGTATTGACGCTCATCCCGCTCGTCACCGGCCCAGGCGTGCTCGCCAACCTGCTCGACGTGTTCCGTGACGCGGGACTGAACATGACCAGCTTCATCTCACGGCCCATCAAAGGACGCACCGGCACATACAGCTTCATCGTCACCCTCGACGCCGCCCCTTGGGAGGAACGTTTCCGCGACGCGCTCGTGGAAATCGCAGAACATGGCGACTGGGCCAAAACACTCGCCGTCTACCCGCGCAGGGAACGCCCCAACCCGCCCGTCACCTCATGGATGCTGCCGCAAGGCGGCGTACGACTCGACGACAGCCACCTGCCGGACGATTGGCAGAACGACGAAACCGTCAGAAGGGAGCTGATGTGGTGAAGCCACGCATCGCAATCGTAGGACTCGGCCTCATCGGAGGATCACTGGCACGCCGACTCGTCAACGCCGGCTGCGAAGTGACCGCATGGAACCACAACGACCGCCCCTACGCCACCGCCGAAGCCGACGGCATCATCTGCAAACCCACCTTGGCGGCACTCGCCGAAACCAAACCGAACGTGCTCGTACTGTGCAACCCGCTCAAGGCCATGCCCGAAATCCTCGGCGCATTGAAACCATTGATCGACACGGAAACAACCACGCTCACCGACGTGGGCAGCGTCAAAGGCATGGTCCGCGACCAAGTCAAAGCCATTGGTCTTGACGGCTGCTACGTCGGAGCACACCCGATGGCCGGCAACGAACTGTCCGGCTGGGAGGCATCCGACCCGACACTCTATGACGACGCGCTCTGGGCCATCACCGTCGACGAACACACCGAATACCGCCGGTTCCGCGCCGTGGCCGACATGATCGTGAACCGTTGCGGCAACCGGCTCATCGTACTTGACGACGCCACCCATGACCGTTGCGCCGCGCTCATCTCACATATGCCTCACGTCATCGCCACCGCCATGATCAACGAGCTGGTGGCCAACCCGAACCGCAACATCGCGGCCGCGCTCGCAGCCGGGTCCTGGCGTGACATGACGCGCGTGGCGCTGACCGATCCGAACCGCACACGTGCCATGGTGGAGGAGGACGCGGCCAACGTGGAGACTTTGCTACGCGACATGGCCAACCGATTGACGTTGGTGGCCAACGTGCTGCATGACATGGCCGATACCGGCGTGCGCCCTACGGAAGGCGACGTGAAGCAAATGGACCGTTTCTTCGCCCAAGGCCAACCGTTCCGCGACTACAAGGCCGCCAGCAGGCAGCCGGAGTACGCCGAACATTGTGCGACGGTCGAACTGTCAATTCCCGAAAACGATTGGCAGCGCACGCTGCTGGAATCCGCCCGCAGAGGCGAGCATATCGTGCGATTCGACGGCGAGCGTACCGCGATCGCGCAGGCGCGTTCCGTGGTCTGACGACTGACGCCATCGCTATGCAAAAGCACCGCAATCGCAGAAAATCAGTGCGATTGCGGCGCTCTTGTCTTTGCGCGCGGTAGGGGGAGGTACGCGACTACGGACGTGGCCGAGTCATGGAACGTTCCGGCACCGGCTTGATCGTCACGATTTCGTCGGCGGGAATCGTGACACGCTGCTCGGGACGTGAGCCGTTCGCCGCCGCATCGCGCGTCATCTCCAGTTTCTGACCGTCCCACGAACGCACGTGGCCTACGTAATCGCGGAACTTCATACGATGATCGGTAGGATCGACGCCTTCCAAGGTGCGCACCACGATGCGCGCTCCTACTGGAATCTCATTGGGAATAGGCATTGCTGCCTCCTTTCGATGTTCCGCTCCAACTGTCTCACTCGCTCGCCACGGCGTCAAGGACCGGCTGCTTCAACGCGCGGGAGGCGGGGGAGATGCTGGACACCAGACCGACCACAATCGACAGCAGCAGGAACACGAGCAGCTGCAACCACGGAATCGCCAGCGTCTCCAAACCTTCGGACGCGTAGACCGCACGAATCACCACTCCCGCGGCGACGCCGACGATCAAACCCAACACCGTGCCGAACACGGAGATGATCGCCGCTTCGATGCCAAGCATGCCACGCACCTGGCCACGTGACGTGCCGATGGCACGGAGCAGACCAATCTCCTTGGTGCGTTCCGACACGCTCAACGCCAGCGTGTTCACGATGCCGAAAATGGCGATAATGATGGACAACGCCAGCAACGCGTACAGGACCATGAGCATCTGATCGATCATCGAGCTCATCGTGGACTTGTACTCGTCACGATCGAACACGACGATTGTGTAGTATTTCTTGATTGTTTTCTTTAGGGCCTTCTTGACTTGGGCCGTGTCGGCGCCCCGCTTGTCCGTGACGAACGCTTGCATGACGAACATGGTCTGCTTGTTGCCGATTTGCTCGGCCAAATCGTCGTTGACGATCGCGAAATCGCGGTATACGGAATTCGACACGATCGCGCCGATGGTCAGCGTCTTTCCGGTGGTGACCTTCTTCGTCTTGACCAGCGTTTTCGGATCGACGTTCTTGGCGTCGTTCGTGTACTGTTCGATTTCCGAAGCCTTGGCCTGCGCTCCTGTTAAGTCGCCGGATGCGGCCAATTGCTGGGCCTGCGACTGCAATTCCTGCACATGTGCCTGCACTTTGGCCTGGTAATCGGCCTGCGCCTTGGCTGTGGCCTCCTTGTCTACCACGATGTTCTCGGCCGTGGCCTTGACCTTCTGACCCACATGCCATCCACGATCGTCGGCAATGGTCTTGCCAACGAGCAGCTTGCCATCCTTCAACGCGGCAGCGGCATCACCTTCGGTGGTTGCGGCGGCGAAGATCTTGGTGAACAGTTCCGGCTGTGTGGCGAACGTGAACCCGTTGATGGCTTTGCCGTCATATTTCACACCAAGCACCACACGGTTCGACACCACATGATTCACGCCATCGACCTTTTTGATGTCTTTGATGGCCTGGTCGGGAATCTGCCCGGCCGAAGCCGAAGATACGGCGAAATCGGCTTTGAGCCCGGTATCCACCAGCGAATTGACCGAAGCCTTCGCCGACGTGGCCACCACGCCCAGACAGCTGACAATCGCCACTCCCACGAACAGGGCGGCTGCGGTGTTGGACGTGCGACGTTTCGAACGAGAAATGTTACGTTGCGCGAGACGCCCAGTCACGGTGAAGACCTTCGATGGCAGCCAGCCGAGCACCGCGCCCGCGGTGGACACGTATGCCGGTCCCGCCACAATCACGCCGATCACGGCCAGCGCCGCGCCAATACCGAGCGGCCAGCCGACAGCGATACTGTTGAGCGCCTTCCACGGCGTCGGACCGCCGTCGCCATCCGCGGCGGCCAAAGCGTAGGTGAAACCCCAGCTCAGGAAGCCCAACAGCACCATGACGGTGCCGAGGATGCCACGTGCGAGGACAGACTTTTCCGGATTGACGGTTTCGTTCATCGCCTGAATCGGCGGGGCAAGCGCCGCATTTCGCGCCGGCAGGGCCGCACCGATCAACGTCACCACAATGCCGACCACAAGGCCGACGAGCATGTCGGAAACGGTCGGATTGGTGGCGCCGGTCAATGGCATACCCATATTCGCCAAACCGGATGCGATGAGTTTGACCATGCCCCAGCCGAGCCCGATGCCTGCGAGCGAACCTACCAGGCCCAGCAACAGAGCTTGCACGATCACCGTGGAGAACACTTGCAGGGGAGAAGCGCCGATGGAACGCAGCAGCGCATAGCCGCGCATCGACTCGCGCACGATCATGGAGAACGTGTTGGCGATGATGAACGAGCCGACAAACAATGCGATCACCGCGAAAATCAGAATAAGCGGTTGGATGAAGCCGAGCGCGTCCTGCGTGGATTTGGTTGATTCGTCACGGTATTCATCACCGGTGATGGCATGCGCCTTCGCCGATCTCGGCAGCGCCTTGTTGATACGGTCCGCCAGCTGCTGCTGCGCGTTGTCGTCAAGCGGCGTGGTCTTATTGCCGTAGACGCTGATCAACGCAGTCTTGTCCGGATCGTCCGATTGCTTGTTCGCCTGTTCCTTGGCCGTCGCGGGATCGATGGCGATGATGATGGCGCCTGCCTGGCTGGCATCGGTGGTGAAGATGCCGCTGACGGTCACCTTATGAGCGCCGTCCGGATAGACGATTTTCGTCTTATCGCCGACCTTCAGACCCGACTGTTCGGCGGCGAAGGAATGAAGGGCGATCTCATCGCCGTTCTTCGGCCACGTGCCGGTCGTGAACTTGGCGGACCGCCACGGCGACGACTTGCCCATGCCTATGGCGAGCGTCGGAGACCCCATGGTGGTCACCGCATCGCCATGCTTGTCGAGCAGCACTACGCCGGACAGCATGTGCACGACGCGTGCCGAGGAAACACCGTCGACCTTGGCTATCGTACCCGCCAGATCGACGTCGACATCGTTGTAGCTTTTCGTCGATCCCATCGACATCGCCGACGAATCTTTTTTCTTCTCCTGCGAACCGCGCACGTACACGTCATGGTCCGCATTGGTGGACATCATCTGTGAAACCTGGTTGTTGAGCATTTCGCGGAAACAGAACGAGCCGACCACGAAACTCACGCCGAGCGCGATGGCCACGATCGACATGATGAAACGGCCGAAATGGCTGCGCGCGTCGCGCAATCCTATGCGAATCATGCCTGTGCGCCCTCCGTCACGGTCGGAACGGCGGTGGAGGCGGCGTACTTGGAAACATCGTCGATATCGTCGTCGCCGGCGAACACCTCAAGAATCTCGTTGTACGTCGGATGCTGCATGTCGCGGGTGATGTTGCCGTCGGTGAGCACCAGCACACGGTCCGCGAAGGAGGCCGCACGCGGATCGTGGGTGACCATGACGATCGACTGGCCGTAGTCGCGTACCGAATCACGCAGGAAGCCAAGCACTTCACGGCTGGAGCGCGAGTCGAGGTTGCCGGTCGGCTCGTCGGCGAAGATCACGGACGGTCGTGCCATGATGGCGCGGGCGCAGGCCACACGCTGCTGCTGGCCGCCGGACAGCTGGCTTGGACGGTGGGTAAGACGCTTTTCGAGACCGACCACCTTGACCACCTGGTTGAACCATTCGCGGTCGATCGGACGTTTCGCGATCTGCAACGGCAGCAGGATGTTTTCTTCGGCGGACAGCGTCGGCACCAGATTGAACGACTGGAAAATGAACCCGATCTGTTCGCGACGCAGATCCGTCAGCTGCTTCTGGTTCATGGAGGAGACCTCGAGTCCCTCCACGATCACCTTGCCGGACGAAGGGGTGTCGAGCCCGGCCATGCAATGCATGAGCGTGGACTTGCCGGAACCGGAAGGGCCCATGATGGCGGTCATTTCACCGCGCTTGAATTCCACATTCACATGATCCAACGCCATCACTTCGTTGTCTTTTGAGCCGTAGACCTTGGTCAGGTCGATGGCGCGGGCCACAATCCCATCATCGGGGTTTTCGGCTGTCGGATGCTGTACGTCATGAATGGAATGACGAGTCATAATACCGCCTGTTCGTAGGATGCCTAATCGTCATCAGTCTATCGGTATGGGGACATAATGGAATCGTGCCATCGCGTGAGATGACATTCGATCGCGCTGCGGAATGGCATTTATACGGTGTCTGCGTGGTGTCTGTTCATTTCAGACGAAGCGGAAGGTGGTTTGCATGTGTTTCGATGATGCGTTGGACGGATTCGACGCCTATCTGAAAGCCAACCGAGGGTTGAGCGCAAACACCCGCAGGGCGTACCGCAGCGATGTCGAGGAATGCTTGGTGGCGTTGCGGAAACAGGGTTGCGTGGATCTGAATGAGGTGACCATCGAGGATTTGCGCCTGTGGATGGCCGAATCGTCCAAAAATCACGCACGCAGCAGCATGGCGCGCAAAACCGTCGCCGTGCGTGGATTCTTCGCATGGGCGTACGACCATGACATGGCGTCCGCCAACCCGGCGGCTTCGTTGCAGACGCCGAAAATCCCCGATACGCTGCCGGCGGTATTGAACGAAACGCAGGCGCAGCAGCTGATGGACCGCGTTGATGAGGATGGCATGGAGGCGCGATCGCAGGAACCGAATATGAAAAAACAGGCGATCGCGCTGCGTGACGCGGCCATGCTGGAACTGCTCTATGCCACCGGCATGCGTGTGGCGGAACTGGTCGGACTCGACGTGGCCGACGTGACATTCGGCAACCGCACGGTGAAAGTGACCGGCAAAGGCGACAAGCAGCGTGTCATGCCATTCGGCGCACCAGCCGACAAGGCCTTGCGCGATTGGCTGGAACATGGCCGTCCCGTACTATGCGGTGACATGTCGGACGACGCGTTCTTTTTGGGATCGCAGGGCGGGCGGATCGGTCAACGTATGGTGCGCAAGGTGGTGCACGACCGGGCACGGGAGGCCGGCGTGCCAGACATCAGTCCGCATGCGTTGCGCCACAGTGCGGCGACCCATATGCTCGACGGGGGAGCGGACCTGCGTGAGGTGCAGGAGATGCTGGGGCATTCCTCGCTGAAGACCACGCAGCGTTACACACACGTGTCCATCGAACAGTTGAAGGCGCGATACGGGCAGGCGTTTCCACGGGCGTGACGCGGATTGGCAAAGTACGCTGACAGCGAACAGATATGTCCGTGTCCGTCCATACACACGATGCGGATAAGTTGTTCCGGCGATAAGCGGGAAAAACGGTTTGTTTTATCAGATGATGAGTTTTGATTTGATTATTTTGCATGGGCCTCCCTCGGATATGGAGCGGTTGTCCCTCAATCGAGTGATAATGAACCCACCATCAGAACGAAGACGGACGTTGATGCCACGGTATTGACGCCCGCCTTCTTTTTGAACAGTGTCTTACGGCTCTGGAAATAATGGATAAGGAGAATATGAATTCCATGAAGAAGAAAGCTCTGGCTTTCGCTGCGGCCGCATGCGCATTCGGTATGCTGCTCAGCGGTTGCGGCTCTTCCAACGGTGACTCCACCGCTGACAAGGGTTCCAACGTCATCACCGCATACAATTCCGAACCGCAGAACCCGCTCATCCCGGGCGACTGCAACGAGACCGGCGGCGGCAAGCCGCTCGACCTGCTGTTCGCACGTCTGATTTCCTTCGACGCCAAGGGCAACGCCTCCAACGAAGTGGCGGAGTCCATCAAGTCCAACGATGACGCCACCCAGTACACCATCAAGCTCAAGGATGGTTGGAAGTTCACCGACGGCACCCCGGTGACCGCCGAATCCTTCACCAAGGCATGGAGCTACACGGCCAACGCCAAGAACGCCCAGCTCGGCTCCTCCTTCTTCTCCACCATCAAGGGCTACGACAAGCTCCAGGATGGAGACAAGCTCAAGGGCGACGAACAGCTCGAGGGCCTGAAGGTCGTCAACGACCATGAATTCACCGTCGACCTGAACCGTTCCGACTCCGTGTTCGCCATCAAGGTCGGCTACACCGCATTCGCTCCGTTGCCGGAATCCTTCTTCAAGGATCCGAAGGCCTTCGGCGAGAAGCCGGTCGGCAACGGCCCGTACAAGTTCCAGTCCTGGGACCACGACAACCAGATCGTGCTGGTGAAGAACCCCGACTACAAGGGCAACCGCGTCGCCAAGAACGACGGCGTGACCTTCAAGGTCTACACCAAGGATGAGGCCGCCTACGCCGACATCCAGTCCGGTTCCCTCGACGTGATGGAGTCCGTCCCGGCCTCCGCCACCAAGACCTTCCAGAAGGACTCCACCGTACAGGCCTACAACAAGGCCGGCTCCGTCATCCAGCAGTTCACCATCCCGGCCAAGCTGAAGCACTTCGAAGCCGACACCGAGGAAGGCACCCTGCGTCGCCAGGCCGTCTCCATGGCCATCAACCGCGAGAACATCTGCAAGAAGGTGCTCAACGGCACCGGCACCCCGGCCGCCGACTTCACCTCCCCGCTGACCCCGGGCTACTCCGATTCCCTCAAGGGCTCCGGCAACCTGAAGTACAACGAGAAGAAGGCCAAGGAACTGTGGGCGAAGGCCAACGCCATCAGCCCGTGGACCTCCGATGACAAGCTCACCTTCGCCTACAACGCCGATGGTGGCCACGAAGTCATCTACACCGCCGTGGTCAACTCCATCAACAACGTGCTGGGCGCCGGCGTGGCCGCCACCAACCCGTACCCGACCTTCAACGATTTCCGCACCGCCGTGTCCGACCGCAAGGTGAACGGCGCGTTCCGTAGCGGCTGGCAGCCGGATTACCCGTCCGCCGAAAACTACCTGGTGCAGAACTTCGCCTCCGCCGCTGCCGATGGCAACGGCTCCAACGATGGCGACTACAAGAACCCGGAGTTCGATGCGCTGTGTGACAAGGCCGCTGCCTCCAAGTCCGTCGCAGACGCCAACAAGCTGTACCAGCAGGCACAGGAAGTGCTGCTCAACGACCTGCCGGCCGTTCCGCTGTACTACGCCAATGCCTATGGTGTGGCCTCGACCGGTGTCTCCGGCTTCGAGATGAACTGGCAGAACCTGCCGGTCTACGAGAACATGACCAAGTCCGGCAAGTGAGCCGTTCTCTGATTTTGATTTCGTAGGATCGACATGAAGGAAGGAACGGATTCGAATATCCGTTCCTTCCTTTCCGCGTAATAAACGGGGCTTCCATCGGAGGTCCATGACGGCTGGACATGCGACATCAACAGAAGATGTCCGCGCGTGGGGTATATTTTCAGCTGTCTTTCATGAAACTGCAATATAAAGCACTGTGGTGCAGTATCACTGATACGTAACGGGGCAAGCGCCGGCCGCCCCGGGCCTCATGTCCTATACGCGTGAGCGTAGGGGACGAAGCCGCAAACGGCTGGCGAACGAGTGAGTAATCAAAAGGAGAAACCAATGGGCAAGTATCTTCTGCGACGCATTCTGCAGATGATCCCTGTGGTTCTCGGCACGACGCTTCTGGTGTATGCCCTGGTGTTCGCGTTGCCGGGCGACCCGGTCAAGGCGATGTTCGGCGACAAGCCGGTCAACGAAGCGGTCGCGGCCCAGATCCGTGCCGAATACAATCTGGACAAGCCGTTCATCGTCCAGTATCTGCTGTTCCTGAAGAACGCGCTGACCCTCGACTTCGGCAAGACCTTCTCCGGACAGCTTGTCATCGACGTGATCGGCCGCGCCTTCCCTGTGACCATCAAGCTCGCCCTGATGGCCTTCGTGTTCGAAGCGGTTTTCGGCGTGATCTTCGGTGTGATCTCCGGCCTGAAGAAGGGAAAGTGGTGCGATACCGTCATCCTGATCTTCTCCCTGCTGCTCATCTCCGTGCCGACCTTCGTCACCGGCTTCCTCTGCCAGTACTTCCTCGGTGTGAAGTGGCATCTGCTGCCGGTCACCGCCGGAGCGAATCCAGGATTCCTTGATCTGCTGATGCCGGCCATGGTGCTTGGCTCGGTATCGATGGCGTACATCATCCGTCTGAGCCGTACGGAGATTTCGTCCAACATCGCCCTCGACTATGTGCGCACCGCGCGCGCCAAGGGCATGGGCAACAAATCCGTCATGCTGCGCCACGTGCTGCGCAACTCCATGATCCCCGTCGTCACCTATCTGGGCCAGGATCTTGGCGCACTGATGGGCGGCGCGATGATCTCCGAAACCATCTTCAACGTGCATGGCATCGGCTACCTGACCTATCAGAGCATCCTCAAGGGAGAAGGCAACCTGGTGGTGTCCATCGTGACGCTGCTCATGCTGATCTTCGTGGTTTGCAATCTGCTGGTCGACATGCTGTACGCCGCGCTTGATCCGCGAATCCGTTACGCGTGAGTCGAGGGAGGGAACAAGAAATGACCGAAATGAATGAGACCAATCCTTCCACCGTGCTTCCGGGACAGGAACGCTATGTGGCACCGCTCGATGAGACGCCCCTGAAGGCCGTCGACTCGATGGACGAATCCGCACCGGCTTCGAACATGTGGGCCGACGCATGGCGAACCCTGCGTAAGAACCCGCTGTTCATCATCTCCGGACTGCTGATCATCTTCATCGTGTTCGTGGCGCTGTTCCCGAGCGTGTTGACCAAGCAGAACCCGAACTACTGCACGCTCGACAATTCCCTTGAGCCGGCTTCCTCAGGCCATCCGTTCGGCTTCGACCTGCAAGGTTGCGACGTATACTCCCGTGTGGTCTACGGCACCCGCACCTCGCTGAGCGTCGGCGTGTTCGCCACACTGCTGGTGGTGCTGCTCGGAACGCTGATCGGCGCAATCGCCGGCTTCTTCGGAGGATGGGTCGACGCCGTGCTGAGCCGACTGACCGATATCTTCCTCGCGCTGCCGATTCTGCTTGGCGCCATCGTGGTGCTCCAGATGTTCAAAACGAGCAGCTCCATCTGGAAGATCATTCTGGTGATGACGCTGTTCGGCTGGACCTCCGTGGCACGAATCGCGCGAGGTGCTGTGATGGAAGCCAAGAACCTTGAATTCAACACGGCGTCCACCGCTCTGGGATCCACCCCGATCCGCAACCTGTTCCGCCACATCCTGCCGAATTCGCTGGCTCCGATCATCGTGGTCGGCACCACCTCGCTGGCCACCTACATCGTGCTCGAGGCCACGCTGAGCTTCCTGGGCGTCGGCCTGCCCACCACCACGGTCAGCTGGGGCGGAGACATCTCCAACGCGCAGTCCATCCTGCGTACTGACCCGATGGTGCTGTTCTACCCGTCCGCCGCGCTGGCCATCACCGTGCTGGCATTCATCATGATGGGCGACGCCGTCAAGGACGCGCTCGATCCGAAGAGCCGTACGGCCTGAGTGCAAGTGAAGGGATATTCGATGACTGAAATGAATACCGAGAACAACCTCGAGGCCATGCAGCGCGCCCACGGGCCGCTGTTGGAGGTCAAGAACCTCCAGGTCGACTTCACCACCGATGAAGGCAAGGCCGTGCATGCCGTGCGCAACTCGTCCTTCAGCGTGTATCCCGGCCAGTGGGTGGCCATCGTCGGCGAATCCGGTTCCGGCAAATCCACTTCCGCCATGGCCGTGCTTGGCCTGCTTCCGGGAACCGGCCATGTGGTCGGCGGCTCCATCAAGCTTGATGGCCAGGAGATCTCCGGCTTCAAGCAGAAGGATTTCGACAAGCTCCGTGGTAGCAAGATGGGTCTTGTCCCGCAGGATCCGATGAGCAACCTGAACCCGGTGTGGCGCATCGGCACCCAGGTCAAGGAAGCGTTGGTGGCCAACAACATGGACATCGACCACGAAAAGCGTTCCGAATTCGCCAAGGCCCTGGCCGGTGACGAAGTGGAGCTCAAGGGCAATGACGATGAGACCTTCCTTGGTTCCAAGGAACTGCCTGATCTGATCGCCGCGGCCAAGGAGGCTCTTGCCAAGATTGGCAAGAGCGGTGACGAGCTTGACAAGATCATGGCCCGGTTCGCCGAGGAATGGGTTCCGGGATCCGAAACCCGCTGGCGTGTGGCCGATGGCCTGATCAAAGCCGGGGTGAAGGACGATGACGCATGGTACATCGCCAAGAAGTATGTGGTCGGCTCCACCATGGACGACCGCATCGCCGGTCTGCTGTCCGAGGCCGGTCTGCCTGACGCCGCCACCCGTGCCCGCCAGTTCCCGCACGAATTCTCCGGCGGCATGCGTCAGCGTGCGCTGATCGCCATCGGTCTGGCCTGCCGTCCGGAACTGCTCATCGCCGACGAGCCGACCTCCGCGCTTGACGTGACCGTGCAGAAGAAGATCCTCGACCATCTGCACATGCTGACCGATTCCCTGGGAACCGCGGTGCTGTTCATCACCCACGATCTCGGTCTGGCCGCGGAACGCGCCCAGCATATCGTGGTCATGTACAAGGGCCAGGTCGTGGAATCCGGTCCTTCACTGGAAGTGCTGCAGCATCCGCAGCATCCGTACACCAAGCGTTTGGTCGCCGCTGCGCCGTCCTTGGCATCGCAGCGCATCATCTCCGTCAAGGAACATGGCGGCGACGCCACCGCGGTCATGGAGCACGCGGTGAACGAGGATTCCCTGAAGAAGGGCGAAGCCATCATCACGGTGGATCACCTGACCAAGGAATTCAAACTGCCGCGCAAGAAGGAGATGTTCAAGGCGGTCGACGATGTGAGCTTCTCCATCAAGAAGGGCACCACATTGGCCATCGTCGGCGAATCCGGTTCCGGCAAATCCACCGTGGCCAACATGGTGCTGAAACTGCTTGAGCCGACCGCCGGCACCGTCACCTACGACGGCAAAGACATCTCCGGATTCAAGGGCAAGGAGTTGCTTGACTTCCGACGTCATGTGCAGCCGGTGTTCCAGAACCCGTACGGATCGCTCGACCCCATGTACTCCATCTACCGGTCCATCGAGGAGCCGCTGCGCATCCACGGCATCGGAGACAAGAAGAGCCGTGCCAAGCGTGTGCGCGAGCTCATCGACATGGTGGAACTGCCGGAATCGGTGATGAGCCGTTATCCGAACGAGCTTTCCGGCGGCCAAAGGCAGCGCATCGCCATCGCGCGCGCCATGGCCCTCGATCCGGATGTGATCGTCTGCGACGAGGCCGTCTCCGCATTGGACGTGCTGGTGCAGGACCAGGTGCTTCGCCTGCTCAACGACCTGCAGGCGGAAAAGGGACTGAGCTACCTGTTCATCACCCATGATCTGGCGGTGGTGCGTCAGATCGCCGATGAGGTCGTGGTGATGCAGCACGGCAAGCTGGTGGAGCATGCCACCACCGACGAGGTCTTCGACCATCCGAAGAAGCAGTACACCCGCGACCTGCTGGACGCCATCCCGGGCGGCAAGCTGCAGCTCGGACTCGACTGATCGCGTCAGCCATCTGGAAAACCTCCCTTCCCACAAGGGAGGTTTTCTTGTATTCCGGCTAGGCTAAGGCGCTATGACGATCACAATCACGACATCGAATGTGAATGGAATCCGCGCGGCGAAACGCAAAGGCATCGAGCAATGGGCCGCGAAGAACACGCCGGACGTGTGGTGCATGCAGGAAGTACGCGCCCCGCAAAACGAAATCGACCCCATCTTCGACGAATTCGGCTTCGAATACGCGACCGCCGGACGCATCGCCGACCAAAGCGGGCTTGATCGCATGAACGAGATCTGCCGTATCAAGGGACGCGCCGGCGTCGGTCTGCTCTCCGCGCTGCCCGTCATCGACAAACGCTACGGACTGCCGGGACTTGAGGAGGACGTCGATTCCGGCCGTTGGATCGAAGCGGATGTGAAGACCCCGCAAGGCTACACCGTCACTGTCGTATGCGTGTACGTGCACGCCGGCAACACCGACGATCCGGAGAAAATGAAGCAGAAATACCGTTTCCTCGACACCATGCTGGTACGTATGGGACAACTGCGCGATGAAGCGGCGCACGGCGGCAAGCAGGCGGTATTGTGCGGCGATTTCAACATCGCGCACACGCCGCTCGACATCAAGAACGCGAAAGCCAACGAGAAGCACGCCGGCTTCCTGCCCGAGGAACGCGCCTACGTGGACAAATGGCTGGGGGAGTTGGAATTCGTGGATGTGATGCGTTCCCTGTGCGGAGGCATCCAAGGACCGTACACCTGGTGGAGCCAGCGGGGCCGCGCCTTCGACAACAACGTCGGCTGGAGGATCGACTACCAGTTCGCCACACCCGAACTCGCCGAAACGGCCCGCGGATTCGTCATCGACAAAGCTCCGACCTACGACCTGCGATGGTCGGACCATGCGCCGCTGAGCATCACCTACGACGTGTGAGTTTTTGCGGCCGCCATCCGGCCAATGCCGGGCAACGGGAGGACACACTCCGATTCCCAGCCCGTATTAAGCATGGGTGCTAGGCTAGTCACGGTTGCAACCGTAATGAAATGAGGAACATCATGGGACTGTTTGGATTCGGCAAGAAGAAGCGTCAGAGCGAGGAAGCCGCTGAAGCCGCCGCCGAAGAGAACGACAAGGCCGATGAGGCCATCTCCGAAACCGCCGAGGCGCCCGCCGGTGGAATTCAGGAAACCATCCTTCCGATTCCGTCTGATGAGTACGACGGCCGTGGCGATGAGCACGGTCCGTGGGACGTCGACGACGAGAACGTGCCCGACTATGACGAATACCTCGACATGGGCGCCTACTATCTGCCGTTCCTCCAAGGCATCGAACTGCGCGTGAAGGCCAACCGCGCCACCCAGCAGGTGCTCGGCACCACCATCACCTACGGATCCTCCAGCGTGGAGATCGAAGCCTTCGCCGCGCCGAAGACCATGGGACTGTGGGATGACGTGCGCGCCGACCTGGTTGAGGCCAACAAAGACGCCAAGGAGACCGACGGCGTGTTCGGCACCGAACTGACACTGCCGGTCGTGGTCAAGGGCGGACGCAAGGTCGTCACCCGCATCGTCGGTGTGGACGGACCGCGGTGGATGCTGCGCGGCATCTTCTCCGGCAAAGCCGCCACTGATCCGGACCACGCCGAAACCAAGGCGCTGAACCAGCTTTTCTCCAACATCGTCGTGGAACGCGGCGAGGACCCGCTGGCCCCGCGTGACCTCATCCCGATGCATCCGCCGGTCGCCCCGGCCGAACGCAAGGCCGCCAAGGAAGCCGCCGAAGCCGAACAGGCAGGCAGGACGATGGACATTCCAGGCCAGCCGAAGGGACCGTTTGACTCCGACCAGCAGGTCGAGGTCAAGACCACGTTGTCGCGTGGACCGATGTTCTCCGAAGTGCGCTGAGCGAACGACGACCACGAAAACACAAACGCATGGCTGAAACCGAAACCAAGAAAAGAACCGGCCTCGGCGCGCTCGCCGACGCCGGCGATGCCGACGATTTCTCCGTCATCGACGCGATCGGCGGTCCGCGCGGCGTCGTCGAATCGATGCTGCCGGGCGTGGTGTTCGTGGTGATGTTCGTCATCACCTCCGACCTGCATCTGACCATCGGCGTATCCGCAGCCCTCGCCGTACTGCAGGTGATCGTCCGCCTATGCCAACGCCAATCCGTCATGGGCGCTGTCTCCGGCCTTCTGGCAGTCGGCATCTGCCTGATCTGGGCATGGAACAGCCACGAGGCGCGCAACTACTACATGTTCGGATTCCTGACCAACGCCTTCTACATCGTGCTGCTCGCCATTTCGTTGATGGTACGTGTACCGGGACTTGGCTTGGTGATCGAATTCATCCGGACACTGCCAACCGAGCATCTGCGCGCATGGCTTGCCGATTGGCGTGGCGACAAGGCATTGAACCGCGCGTACACCATCATCACCGCGTTGTGGATCGGTGTGTTCTCCCTACGACTGGTGGTGCAGGTGCCGTTGTACCTGTCCAACCAGGTCGGCTGGCTCGGCACCGCACGTCTGCTCATGGGCATTCCGTTCTGGGCGTTGGCCATCTGGGTGTCGTACCTCATCGTGGCCACCCCCATGCATCGGCATAAGACGTTGGCCGAACCAAACGCCGACGCGATGGACGACAACAACGAAACGGAGGAACAGCACTGATGGAATCGACCATCCGCATCGAACGATACGCCGACCAAGGCCGTTGCGTCGGCCACATCGACGGACGCGTCGTGTTCGTGCGATTCGCGTTGCCGGGCGAGCTGGTACGCGTCGTGTTGGACGAACCACATGATCGCGAGGACCGTTTTTGGACTGGCGAAGTGACGGAAGTGCTGGAAGCCAGCGAGGACCGCGTCGAACCCGTATGGCCGTTGGCGGGTCCGCTTGCCATGGGCGGCGGCGTCGGCGGTGCCGATTTGGTGCACGTCTCACTGCCCGGACAGCTTAAATGGAAATCCATGTCCATCGCCGAACAGATGAGACGTCTCGGCCATGTCGACGTTGACGTGCCGATCGAGCGCATGCCCGAGGATGAGGCGGAGCAGGGGCTGCACTGGCGTACCCGCATCGAGATGATCGCGGACGAGAACGGCCGACCGTCCATGCGCAGACGCGGCACCCACGTGCGTGTGCCGATCGACACCATGCCGTTGGCCAGTCGCGCGTTGCTTAACGTGGCCGAGAAGAAACACGTGTGGGATGGGGGATTCACTCCCGGATCGCAGATTCGTCTGTCTGTTCCCGAGCCTCGCGGCAATGCCGAAATCGCCGACAACTACGCCGTGCTCGTCGATGGCGAGGTGACGGCGGGCAATCGCGAGCTTACCGAAAAGGTGACGGTGTGCGGACGTGAATTCGAATACGGTGTGGACGCCGGCGGATTCTGGCAGATGCACCGTCACGCGCCGATCGCGTTGACCGGCCATGTGATGTCCTTGGTGCATGGCGAGCTTGACGGCGCCGCTTCCGCATGCCTGTGGGATTTGTATTCCGGTTCCGGCCTGTTCACGCTGCCGTTGGCCACGTTAAGCGCCGGCCGCACGCGCATGCTGAGCGTGGAAGGTGGCAAGACCGCTGTCAAACACGCGCAACGCAATCTGAGGGCCATCCATTTGGGCAATGTCGACGCCCGTGTGGGCGATGTGGCCAAGACGCTTGCCAACGTACGCAACGATTTGGCCAAACCCGATATCGTGGTGCTTGATCCGCCGCGTGCCGGCGCACGTGCGAAGGTATGCAGGCAGATCGCCGAATCCGGCGCGCGAAGCGTCGTATACATCGCCTGTGACCCGGCATCGCTGGCACGCGACACCGCCACATTGGCCTCGCTCGGATACGATCTTGCCGATATTCGCGCATTCGACATCTATCCGACCACCCACCATGTCGAAACGGTGGCGCTATTCAGGAAAGCCACACGATGACCGGTTTCGCGCGGCGTGCCGCAGCCGGTCTCCTTGCAGCCGTCTTCGGCATCTCCATGCTGGCCGGCTGCACGCCGAACAATGCCGCGGTGGGAGATACGCAGTCCGCAGGCGATGCGGTCGCCCACAGCATGAAGGACCGCAACAGTCTCGACGTGGCCATGATCGGCTCCCAAGACGAACGGACCGATCGCCTGGCGTTGGATGCCATGGAGACGGGCGGGCTCAGGCCGGTGTATGTGCCGGTCGCCGGCACGGTCGACATGCAGGACACCGCCCGGCAAGCGGTCGAGGATATGGCGCAACGCATGGTCAGCATCATCGTCATTTCGGGAATCGACGTGTCCGGCGTGAACCATGACGGCTGGTACGACACGCTGACAACCGCAAGACAGGCGGGCATTCCAGTGGCACTGCTCAACCCGATCGCCACGCCGACCGACAGCACGCTGTTCGCGGCGACGCTCACAATCAACGACCGCATGACGGATGCGACGCCGCTCGCCGACGCGGTAGCCGGCATAGCCAACAACGACCCGCACGACAGAACAATCCTCGTCACCACCATCAGCCACGGCGGCAAACAGTGAACCGCTCCACGCATTCGGGTGAGTTCGAATCGGTTCGGATGCGTGGCGCTGAACGCACCCTGAGAAAACCCTGAATTTTGCCGGAGCTTTACGGGAAAAGCCTGCGGGCGCGCATCGCCAAGCGGTATGCTGGCAGCATGAGCGAAAGTCAAACCATGCCTGAAACCAGTGAAAAGGGGCTCACCGCAGCGGAAGTCGCCGCCCTTACGGAAAGCGGGCAGGTCAACGCCGTCAAATCGTCCACGTCACGTTCGTTCGCCGACATCGTGCGAGCCAACGTGTTCACCCTGTTCAACGGCATCATCTTCGCCGCCATGGTCATGGTATTGGTCACGGGATCATGGAGAGACGCCGTGTTCGGCCTCGTCATCCTCATCAACACCGGCATCGGCATCATCACCGAACTGAAAGCCAAACGAACGCTCGACAAGCTTTCCATCCTCGTAGCCTCCGACTATCTCGTACGACGCGACGGCAAGGACGTCGAAGTGCCGCACAACGAAATCGTGCTCGGCGACCTCATGTGGATCCGCTCCGGCGAACAGGTTCCCGCCGACGCGCAGATCGTGCGCACCTGGGGCCTGGAACTCGACGAATCCATGCTCACTGGCGAATCGCGCACCGTGCGCAAGAACGAAGGCGACGACATCTATTCCGGATCCACCGCGGTCTCCGGCATGGCCTTGGTCAAGGTCAACGCGGTCGGCGCGCACAGCTATGCCGCCACCTTGACCGCGCAGGCGAAGGTCTACAAAAAGACCGTGTCCGACCTCAACAAGGGCATCAACACCATCCTCAAATTCATGACCTTCCTCGTCGTACCGCTGTGCGTGCTGCTCATCTGGTCGCAGGTGCACGCGGTCGGCGGTTGGGACGTAGCCATCTCCACCGGCCAATGGCGTTCCGCCGTGGTGTCCGCCGTGGCTGGCGTGGTCGGCATGATCCCCGAAGGCCTCGTACTGCTCACCTCGCTCAACTTCGCGCTCGCCGCCATCCGTTTGGCACGCAAGAACACGCTCGTGCAGGAGCTCGAATCCGTGGAGACCCTCGCACGCGTGGACTGCCTGAACCTCGACAAAACCGGCACCGTCACCGACGGCGGCATCATGCTCAACGAAATACGCATGCTGGATGGCATCGGAGCCAATACCGTTGACGAACATGCCGTGAAACAGGCGTTGTACGACCTGTCGAACGAAGGACAGCCGAACGGCACCGGATTGGCGATTCTCAACGGACTGGGCAAGCAGGGATTCTCCGCCGGTCCCGTCGCGGCGCGCGTTCCGTTCTCGTCGGCACGCAAATGGAGCTCGATTGCCGATGACGGCGCGGTATGGACGATGGGCGCGCCGGAAGTCGTGCTGTCCCACTTGGATGGCGATTACGCCGACGTTCTTCGACTGGTCAACGATTCCGCACACGACGGCAACCGCGTGCTGCTGATCGCACGGCATGACGGCAAGGCGCCCGCCGATTACGAAAGCGATCCCGCCATCGACCCCGCATCGCGGCCCGTCGCGCTGGTATTATGCTCCGAGCACATTCGCGACGACGCCGAAGCCACACTCGCCTGGTTCCGCGAGCAGGGCGTGCGCTGCCGCATCATCTCCGGCGACAATCCCGTCACCGTCGGTGCGATCGCAAGAAAAGTACGGCTCACCGGAGACTCGGAGCCACGCTTCATGGACGCGCGCGAACTGCCCGCCGACATCACGGAACTGGCGAAAGTACTGGAGAACGTGGACGTGCTCGGCCGTGTCCTGCCCGACCAGAAGAAGGCGATCGTCCAGGCGCTGCACCTAGGCGATCATGTCGTGGCGATGACCGGCGACGGCGTGAACGACGCGCTCGCCATCAAGGAGGCCGACCTGGGCATCGCGATGGGCAACGCGGCACCCGCCACCAAAGCCGTCGCACAAGTGGTGCTCGTCGATTCGAAATTCTCGCATCTGCCCGATGTGGTGGCACGTGGACGCCAGGTCATGGCCAACATGGAACGCGTGGCCAGCCTGTTCCTCGTCAAAACCGTATATTCCGCGCTGATCTCGCTCGGCGTGGTGCTGACGCAGATCCCATTCCCATACCTGCCCCGCCATATCACCTACATCGGCGCACTCACCATCGGCATGCCGGCGTTCATCCTCGCGCTTGCGCCGAACACGCGCCGCTACATTCCGGGCTTCCTCAGGCGCGTGGTGCACTTCGCGTTGCCGGGAGGCATCGCCACGGCTCTGTCGATTCTCGCCGATTCGTGGCTGTTGCCGAAGTTCATGGGCTGGGACGCACAGCATTCCGCCGCGCAGCTGGGCATGCTTCGTGGCGTCAACGCGATTATCCTGCTGATGATGGGCATCTTCGTACTGGCGCGCGTGGCCCGTCCACTCAACTCGTGGAGAGGCGGTCTGGTATTGGCGTTCGCCGTGGCGGGCGTGGCCGGCATGTTCATTCCGCCCGTCGCGCGTTTCTTCGCGCTCGTGATACCGTCCGGCGAAATGCTCGCGGCGACGGGCATCGCGCTTGTGGTGTCCGCCATCATTTTCGTGCTGTGCCTGTGGTGCGTGCCGAAAATAGTCGCCATTTTCTCACGTTTCAAGAAGACACGCCAGTGCTGAAGTAACGTGGCTGTATCGTGGGCAACGGATAATCGGCTGCTGGAAAGTTTCAACCAGCCACAAAAGCTCGGAGGTAGCATGTCTGTGCGCGACGACCAGCTCGACACCCTGAAGGTGGGCGGCAAGGATTACGACTTTTACCGCATCGCGGATTTGCCGGGCATCGATCATCTCCCGTATTCGTTGAAGGTTCTTGTTGAGAACCTGGTGCGCAACATCGATGGCGCCAACATCACGGATGATCATGTCAAGGCCCTGTTGGATTGGGATCCGGCCGCACAGCCGAGCCACGAGATCCAGTTCACCCCGTCCCGCGTGGTCATGCAGGACTTCACCGGCGTGCCGTGCATCGTCGACCTCGCCACCATGCGTGACGCCGTCAAGGAGCTTGGCGGAGATCCGGAAGTCATCAACCCGCAGGTCCAGTCCGACATGGTCATCGACCATTCCGTGCAGATCGACAAGTACGGCGTGGCCGACGCGGTCGAACAGAACATGGACATCGAATACCAGCGCAACGGCGAACGCTACCAGTTCCTGCGTTGGGGCCAGCAGGCCTTCCGCAACTTCCGCGTGGTGCCGCCGGGAACCGGCATCATCCACCAAGTCAACATCGAATACCTCGCCAAAGTCGTCATGACCAAGGCAGGGGAGCGCGGTCGCGACCTCGCCTACCTCGACTCCTGCGTGGGCACCGACTCGCACACCACCACCGTCAACGGTCTGGGCGTGCTCGGCTGGGGCGTCGGCGGCATCGAAGCCGAAGCCGCCATGCTCGGCCAGCCGATCTCCATGCTCGTGCCGCGCGTCGTCGGCTTCAAGCTCACCGGTTCCATTCCGGAAGGCGTCACCGCCACCGACGTGGTCCTCACCATCACCGACATGCTCCGCCAGCACGGTGTGGTCGGCAAATTCGTGGAATTCTACGGCGAAGGCATCGCTTCCGTGCCGCTGGCTAACCGCGCCACCATCGGCAACATGGGACCGGAATTCGGCTCCACCTGCGGCATCTTCCCGATCGACAACGTCACCCTCGACTATCTGCGTCTGACCGGTCGTTCCGAAGAACAGATCGCTCTCGTCGAAGCCTACGCGAAAGCCAACAAGCTCTGGGGCGACGCCACCGATCCGGACTACGTAGAACCGCAGTACTCCGAATACCTGGAACTCGACCTCGGCACCGTCGTGCCTTCCATCGCGGGACCGAAGCGTCCGCAGGACCGCATCAGGCTGTCCGAATCGAAAGAGAAGTTCGAAGCCACGCTGCCGGCGTACGAAACCGACAAGACCGTGCAGGATCCGATCGCGGTATCCACTGACTTCCGTGGCGACTTCGATATCAAGAACGGCGACGTGGCGATCGCGTCCATCACGTCGTGCACCAACACCTCCAACCCGTCCGTCATGATCGCCGCCGGCCTGATCGCCCGCAACGCGCATGCCAAGGGACTCAAGCCCAAGCCGTGGGTCAAGACGTCTCTCGCCCCGGGCTCCCAGGTCGTCGCCGACTATCTGAAGGCCGCCGGCCTGCAGGATGATCTCGACGCGCTCGGCTACCAGCTGGTCGGCTTCGGCTGCGCCACCTGCATCGGCAACTCCGGCCCGCTGCTGCCGGAAATCTCCGAGGCCATCAACGCCAACGATTTGACCGTCACCTCCGTGCTGTCCGGCAACCGTAACTTCGAAGGCCGCATCAGCCCGGACGTCAAGATGAACTACCTCGCGTCCCCGCCGCTCGTCATCGCCTACGCGCTCGCCGGCACCATGGATTTCGATTTCGAAACCCAGCCGCTCGGCAAGGACCAGGACGGCAACGACGTGTACCTGAAGGACATCTGGCCTACCAATGAGGAAGTCGCCGCAGTGGTGGATGGCACCGTCAGCCGCGAGATGTTCCTCAAGGATTACGCCTCCGTGTTCGAAGGCGACCGCCGTTGGAAGGGCCTTGACGTGCCGGAAGGCGAACTGTTCGCATGGGATGAGAACTCCACCTACGTGCGCAAGCAGACCTTCTTCGACGGCATGAAGGCCACCCCGGATCCGGTCAAGGACATCCACGGCGCCCGCGTGCTCGCGCTGCTCGGCGACTCCGTGACCACCGACCACATCTCCCCGGCAGGCGCGTTCAAGGCCTCCAGCCCGGCAGGCAAATACCTGACCGACCGTGGCGTCGAACCGAAGAACTTCAACTCCTACGGTTCCCGTCGAGGCAACCATGAGGTCATGGTCCGCGGCACGTTTGGCAACATCCGCCTGCGCAACCAGTTGCTCGCCTCCGTCGGCGAGGAAATCACCCCTGGTGGCTACACCTACGACTTCCTCGACAAGAAGCCGACCACGATCTTCGAAGCGTCTCGCGACTATATCGACCATGATGTGCCGCTCGTCGTGCTCGCAGGCAAGGAATACGGTACCGGCTCCTCCCGTGACTGGGCCGCCAAGGGCACCGTCATGCTGGGCGTCAAAGCCGTCATCACCGAAAGCTTCGAACGCATCCACCGTTCCAACCTCATCGGCATGGGCGTGCTGCCATTGCAGTTCCCCGAAGGCGAATCGTATGAGAGCCTCGGCCTGAACGGCACCGAAACCTACGACATCTCCGGTGTCGAGGAACTCAACAAGGGCGTCACCCCGAAGACGGTCCACGTCACCGCCACCCACGCGGACGGTTCCACGACCGAATTCGATGCCGTCGTTCGCATCGATACGCCAGGCGAAGCGGACTACTACCGCAACGGAGGTATTCTCCAGTACGTCCTGCGCAACCTGATGCGCTAGGCGTCGGACGGGGCTGATACGCGGGCATGGCGAAAGTGACATTGCGGGACGTGGCCGAAGCGGCTGGTGTCTCCATCGCAACCGCCTCATGGGCGGTGAACGACAACCGGGACGTGCAGATCACGGAATCCACACGCCGCAAGGTGCGCAGGGCCGCTGACGAACTCGGCTACCATCACAACGCGCTCGCCCGCGGATTGGCCCGAGGCCGCTCCGACATCATCGGCTTCATCAGCGACGGAGTGGCCACATCGCCCTTCGCCGGCCAGGTGATCCAAGGCGCGCAGGACGAAGCCTGGCGTAATGGGAAAATTCTGCTGGTGGTGGATACCGACGGCAGAAAAGACGTGGAACGCAGAACCTTCTCGTTCATGTTCGAACACCAGGTCGAGGGCATCATCTACTCGAAATGGGTACACGGTTCAATCACTCCGCCGGACGAGCTTGGCAGAATGCCGTCCGTGCTGGTCAACTGCTATGACGAGTGCGGACGGTTCCCCGCGGTGGTGCCGGACGAAGTGCAGGGTGGCGCCACCGCCACACGGCTGTTGTTGGAAGCCGGACACCGGCGTATCGCATTCGTCAACGATGCCGCGCCGTCACCCGCTTCGGTTGGCCGTCTTGCGGGATACAAGGCCGCGCTTGCGCGGTTCGATGTCGATTTCGACCCTTCGCTGGTGCTGTCCGTGACCGCCGATCAGGAAGGCGGTTACGGAGCGGCAGCACAGGTGTTGGCGACGGGTGCGACCGGAGTGTTCTGTCATAACGACCGCACCGCGCTCGGCCTGTACGACGCGTTGCGGGAATCGGGGAAACGCATGCCGGACGATATTTCCGTGGTCGGTTTCGACAACCAGGAAGTGATTTCGGCCCACATGCATCCCGCTTTGACCACTGTTGGCCTTCCTCAGTACGATCTCGGCGTGATGGGCGTGCGTACCCTGTTGCGTCGTTGCGGAGCCGACAATGACGAATCGGAGATAGTCTCCGAACGGTTCGAGCCGGTTCATGTCCAATGCCCGGCAGTGCCTCGGGATTCAGTGCGGACGTTGTAGACACGTCAATCGTTTGACATTCCGTTTTTCAATGCTATATCTCGTTTAAGCGTTTAAATCATTTAAGCGCTTAAACGAAGCAATACGAAGCGAAATAGCGTCATTGCGATGACGGTCATGGGTGGCTGCCTTCCAAAGGCGCCACACAAGGAAAGGCAAGGCCAATGAAGCTTTACTACCAGTTCCCCGGCACGTGGTTCGGTGATTGCATGCCGTTCGGCAAGGGCGACGAGTTCTTCCTGTTCCACCAGAGGGACAACCGCAACCCTGAACCGTTCGGCGAGCCGTTCGGCTGGGACCTCGCCACCACCAAGGGCTTCGTCGACTACCGTGACTGCGGCGTGGCGGTCCCGCGCGGCGGCGACGACGAGCAGGACCAGTTCACGTCATGAACATCGGCCTGGAACGGCCCATCGGCCTCGAGGCGGGGCATACGTACCACATCCGTCTCGTCGTCGACGACACCATCGGCACGTTGTACGTGGATGGGGTGGCGTTGAACGTGCGCATGTACGAGCGTCCGGGCGAGTCGTTGGGCGTCTTCGCCACCGACGGCACGGTCGAGGTGCGCAACGCCTCCATCGCCCGCGGACTGAAGAGGAAGTGAACGTGTCCTTTCCGGCTTGATGTGACGCAATCGGCTGCGTGTCCTTATGCGTGACGGCGCAGGGCACGCAGCCGATTGTTTTTATTCCTCGGATTTCCGCTTGGTATGCGTGGTTCGGTACGTGATGGGGGTGACGCCCATGAACCGGTGGAAGGTGCGGGAGAAGAAACTGGCGGATGAGAAACCGGTCTGTTTGGCGACCGTGGCGATAGGCAGCGAGCTCGTTACCAGCAGGTTGGCTGCGGCGCGCACGCGCACGTCGTTGACGAATTCGATCGGCGACTGGTTGAGCGATTCGCGGAATATCGATGCGCAAGTGGTGCGTCCCACCGATCCGGCCGATGCGATTTGCTTCAAGGTGATCGGACGCACGTAATATCTCTGCACGTAATCGATCATCTTGCGTAGCGTCACGATGCGGGGATGCGGCGCTGTGGAAGTCGCGCAATGACTGCCGGCGATCGCCAGTATGTCGCGGACGACCGCATAGAAACAGCTGAGCACCGTCAACGCCTCAGTATCGTCGGTTAGCGTCATATCGTCGGCGGGCAACGGTTCGGCTGACCGCTCCAGTGGACCGAATTTCGCCGCATGAAGCTGTCGGATGGTGGCAAGCAGCCGCCGACCGGAGGCCGTGTCGTCGGTGATGACGGCATATGGCATCGTATTCTCCGCCATCAACGGCGCGATGAAACGGTCGTGCACTTCGAATGAAGCGCACATTTTAGCCGGATTGAGCAACGTGCAGGAGAATTCGCAATCGGAACCGTCCTTGGTGAAACCGTAATGCAGCTGACGTGAGTTGACGAAAATCGCCTGTCCCTCATCGAGCCGGACTGTTTCGCCGTTGACGAAATACCACATATGCCCATGGATGATGTAGGTGAGTTCAAGGTCGACATGCCAATGGCATTCCGCACGCATATGGGGGTACTGGTGGAGCAGCGAATGCTCGGTGAAGGAGAAGAACATCGGCGCGTCATACTGCACTATCTCCGAACCATCGGGTCGGCGACCCCAATTGGTGATGGGCATCACCTCACGGGAGGCCCATTCGTCCCGTTCCATCTGTGCGTCTTCATCGGCAGTGTTCATGACTACTCCAATAAACGGTAGATAATGCAAAGAACAAGGATGATTCTACAACATTGCGAGTGCTGCCGTCGATGTTGGTGGTGTTGAATGGTGTCAAAGGACGTCAAACGATTGACAAACAGATTCACAAGGAGCTTTCAATGGCGGAGAATGAAGGTGCGGCCGTTGCCGTGGATAATGCGGCGGTGCCTACGAACGAGTGGGAACGCATGCTTTCCGGCGAATTGTATATTTGCGGTGATATGCAGCGTGAAGCGAACATGCGTAAACGCCGCTTGGTGCACGCCATCAACACGTCCGCATACGACGCGTTCGAGGAACGTGACAGGCTGTTCCGCGAACTGTTCGGTTCGCTCGGCAAAGGCGCGTTCCTTGAACCGCCATTCAACTGCGATTACGGCTGCAACACGTATATCGGCGACAACTTCTATGCCAATATGGACTGCATCTTCCTCGACGTGGCGAGAATCACCATCGGCGACCGTGTCTTCTTCGGCCCGCGCGTCGGCCTGTACACGCCATACCATCCAATCGATGCGGTCGTACGCGCTTCCGGTCCGGAAGGCGCCCGTCCGATCACCATCGGCAATGACGTGTGGTTCGGCGGCAGCGTGGTGGTCTGTCCGGGCGTTACCATCGGCGATGATGTGGTGATCGGTGCAGGCTCCGTGGTGACCAAGGATATCCCATCCCATTCGGTGGCCGTGGGCAACCCGTGCCATGTGATTTGCAAGATCACTGATGCGGACCGTGAATACTGGGAGGGCAAGGCCGCCGAATACCGCGCATGGAAGGATTCGCTGTAAAACCTCGCCCAATATTCGGCCCAACGTCGGGATAAGGCTGGTCGGCCTACATATCCCGACGTTTTCGTTTGCCCGTCGTCTGAAACGGGCTTGTATTCCAATGGAGACTATCGTGCGCACCATCATGCCGGACCGGGAATTCCTCGGCCATGTATTCAAATTGGCTTTGCCTATCGCTTTCCAACAGCTCATGCTGTCGTTGTCGTCCTGCGCCGACACGCTGATGTTGTCGGGGGTAGGGCAAAACGAGTTGGCCGCCGTGTCGCTCGCCACGCAGTTCCAGTTCCTGTTCAGCCTGTTCACTGCGGCCCTGACCCTGGGTATGAGCATTCTCGTGGCGCAGTATTGGGGTGCCGGCAACCGTGACGCGGTGGAACGCGTGCTGGGATTCGTCATGCTGTATGCCGGAGTGCTGTCGACGGCGTTCTTCCTGGCGGCACTGCTCGTGCCGGAACAGTTGATGTCCATCATGACCAATGACGGCACGCTGATCATGCTTGGCGCGCGATATCTGCGGATTTCGTCATTGTCGTACTTGTTCATCGGCCTGTCCCAGATGTACCTGTGTCTGATGAAGAACACCGGTTCCGCGGTGATGGGCATGACGGTCAGCACGGTTGGCGTGATCGTGCACGTCGTGTTGAACGCGGCGCTGATTTACGGTATCGGCAGTCTCGGCATTCCCGCGCTTGGCATTTTCGGCGCGGCTATATCCACGGTGATTTCGCGTGCGATTGAGCTGGCATGGTCGGTCGTGGCGACCCGTCGTGGCCCCCACCTGCGACTTGGCCATGTGCTGCATCCCGATGGGCCGTTGCAGAAGGATTTCTGGAAATACAGCCTGCCGGTGCTTGGCAATGAATTGGTGTGGGGATGTGGTTTCACCATGTACACCGTGATCATGGGACATTTGGGTGCGGACGCCGTCGCCGCCAATTCCATCGCCAATATCGTCAAGGATCTGCTGGTGTGCCTGTCCCTTGGTCTGGGCAATGCCGGCGGCATTTTGGTCGGCAATCTGCTGGGACGTGGAGATTTCCGACAGGCGAAGGCGATGGGTGACAGGATGTGCGTGCTGGTGGCCGTGGTCGGTACCGCGACGGGACTGTTGATTGTCGCGGCGCGTCCGCTGGCTTTGCAATGGGCGAACCTTACGCCCGAAGCCACACGGTACCTGTCGGTCATGCTGTTCGTCTGCGCATATTACGCGGCATGCGGATGCATGACGAATCTGACGATCGCCGGCATTTTTCCAGCCGGCGGCGATGCGAAGTTCGGTCTCATGTGCGATGCCATCGTCATGTGGCTGATTGTGGTGCCGGTCGGGCTGTTGGCCGCGTTCGTGTTCAAACTGCCCGTGTTGGTGGTGTATGCACTGCTCAATACCGATGAATGCATCAAAATGGTTCCCGCGTTGTTGCACTACCGCAAGTACCGTTGGCTGCGCAATGTCACCCGATGACTTTTTGCGATTCGGCGGCCGATTTCATGATTGGCTTGTGTGCGACCAGTCTGTGACAGCTTCGATGTTATTGCCGTCGGGGTCGAGCACGAAGGCCGCGTAATACCCGGAATGGTAGGCACGTGGTCCGGGTCTGCCGTTATCCATTCCGCCTGCCGTGATCGCGGCTTCATAAAAGTCGCGTACCGCTTGTTCGTTCGTTGCACGGAAGGCGATATGCGTGGGAATCGGCTGTTGCGCCGGATCGTCCATCGGGGAGATGTAGAAATCCGAACGGGGCGTGCCGTCATCCACGCCGAAACCGATGGTCGGTTCGTGATGGGCTTTTGGAATGTATCCGAGCGGAGACAGAGCTTTCGTATAGAATGCGATGCTGCGTTCCGCGTTCGAAACATGAAGTGTAATGTGGTCGATCATGCTTTCAGCCTAGTCCGATTTCGTCCGGTTCCATCCGATTTGATTGAGAGTCTACGGCAAAGGCGGATGTTCCGTTCCATCGGGACTCGGCCGATGGAACGGAACACTTGGGGATTTACTTGGCCAACTGCGTGGTGGTGGGGGAGGCCAAGGACGGGCGTGTGCGACGGATACGCCCCAATGCCAGACCAAGGCAGATGAACGCCACTGCAAACAATGCCACCAAGCCGACCGACGATGCCCAAGAACCATAATCCACACCGGTTGCGGCCGCCGTGCCAAGCCCGAACACGTTGTCGATGGACACGCACAGCCACCATCCCGGCAGCAGCTTGCCGATCATGATCATCGGTTCGGGCATCATATCGATGGGGAATGCCATACCCGACGTGAACATGCACAGCAGACCGAATACGTTGGCGAACGCATTGACCGCCATTTCCGAGAAACCAACCGACCCCAGAAGGAAACCGCAGGCGATTGCCATCAACGTGTACGCCAGCAGCGACACGAACGTCAAAGCCACATTCGTGGATGTAATCCCGTCGAACGGCACTCCTGCGGCCACCATCAAGACCAATGTCGCCGCCGTGTAACCCACGCACACCACCAAGCCGAAGGTGGCGCAGGTGAGCATCTCCTGCATCTGCAACGACACCAGACGCGTCGGCGACGAATACAGGCGGCGACGAATCTCACTGTCATTGAAGGTGCCAATCACCAGGAACGTGCAGATCGGCATGACCAGCAGCAACGGATAGAGTCCCGTTTTGATGGTGCCGGCGAATGCGGATGCCGCTGGCTTGACATTGCCGGTATCGTCTAACGGCGATTGCACCACTGTGATCTTCGACGTTTTGGCATCGGCTTTCGCGGTGTTCAACGCCGTCCGCATGGCCGTTTCCATCGACTGTTGCTTCCCGGCTTGACCCAAGTACGCGGTGCGTGTCAATGACAGGAATTCGTTGACTTCCAGCTGCGAAAGGGAGCCTGCTCCGGAAGTGTAGCTGACAACGGTTTCGACAGTCGGTTGGTCATTTGACGAACCATCCAGATATTTCTGATAATCCGAAGCGAAGCCGTGCGGCACAATTGCGATCAAATCGACATAGTTCGAAGCGACGGCCTGCTGCAACGCTTCGGAATCGTCGGCAAGGTCCACCATCTCGCCATCCAACGCAAGATAGGAACGCAGCGCGGATGAAATACCATCGGCATCGCCATCACGGTCGATCACCGCCACACGTGCCGTATCGGGATGGAACACCTCATCGCCACCCGTCATCGAGCCACGCATGATCTGCCAGCTGATGGCGAACATCATGATGCCGATGAATCCCAAATAGATGACCAGGTACATCTTGCGCGATTTGAGAATTCTCAGCGCCGTCTTACAGGTATTCATAGCGTTGCCTCCTCAACAGAACGGTCGCCGCAGCAAGGCAGACCAGGCTCATCGCGGCAAGGATGCCGGCGGTGGTGAAGAACGGTTTGAAATTGTCGTAATAGAGGATGTCGTAGAACAGGTTCGTGATCTGCTGCGCCGGATTGAGCAGACTCAGCACCGGTGTGCGCTGGGCGATCAAGTCGCTCAACTGCATGGCGAACGAACCGTACAGTCCGGAGAACAATGACAACGTGCAGGCGATCGCCGTGCACAGCCCCTGCTTGGCGCCGGTTGGAATCTTCGGCAGCGCGCCAAGCAACGTGCCGAATGCGCTCGCCGCGAACGAAGCCATGAGACATGCTCCCACACCAGCCCATTCACGTCCGCCCAACGAAATATGACAGACGAACCGGATATACAGCATGGCCACGGTCAGACTCAGGAACGAACACAGCCAACTGGACAGGAATCCAGCCAGCAGTTGCTGCGATTTCGGAAGCGGCGAAACGGAACGGCGGACACCCAAAGCCGAAAGATTCGCCTGCGTCATCGTCACTACGTTGATGGCGAAGCTCATGGCCATCAACGCGGCCAATCCCAGCAGTGCATAGTAATATCGTGCCGTACCGCTCGGTTTAAAATTCGTCAGCTGGATTTCCTTTGTATAGCCATTCGCCGAACCGATGCTGCCGGTCACCTTGCCATTCATCAGAGCTTCGGGGTTGTGCTTCGCAATGTCCACCACCACATCGGTGTTGCGGTTGTACAGGTCCACGATGTTGCCCAGCACCGTCAGCGAAATATCCAAGCCGCTGCTCGACGCCATCACATCGGACGCGGACGATTGCGTCGACTGTGAGACGGAGAATCGCAATCTGCCGTCATCGATTCGCAGCATGCCTTGCGCGGTGCCGTCGGCCAGCAGCTGTTCCGCCTGCGCAATCGATTCCACCTTGGTCGTGTTGATGAGTCCCGTTCCATTCTTGCCATCGGCACTCACTTTCACGTGATTGTCCGATAATGCAGACGATTCGGATGAAATGCCTTCGATCAGCGTCTGCGCCCCATAGGACGTCTTCCACGCGTTATCCTCGACCACGGCCACGTCAAGTGTGTGCAATTCGAAACTTTCCGCGATGTTGCCGAACATGCCGTTGAACATGGTGGCCAGGATGATGGGGAAGGCGAACAGCCAGAACAGTTGCGTTTTCTCCCGCAAATGCAGTTTGAGATTGATCAGTAACGTCTGCCACATGATGTCACATGCCTTTCGATTTGCCACAAGCCTTGCAAGCCAAGTCAGTCGCGTAACGCGGTGCCGGTCAGTTCCAGGAACACATCATTGAGCGTCGGCTGGCGACTGGAGAGATGCCCGATATTCGTGCCCTCGTGCTCCAACAGCTGCAGTACGTCGATGAGATTGTGATCGCCCTGGCGGCAGTTCACCGTCAGCTCATGGCCGTCATAGTCGGCGTTGGTCACGAACGGCAATGCGCGCAATCGCGCAAGCGTCGTATCGGCCGAATCTGAGCGCCCTCCCAGATCATCGGTTTCGATGCTGATGCGTTCGCCGGTGCTGATCATCGCCTTAAGTTCCTCCGCGGTGCCAAGAGCCAGATGCCGGCCATGATCCATGATGAGGATGCGGTCGCAGATCTGCTCGACCTCCTCCATGTAATGGCTGGTGTAGATCACCGTCGCGCCTTCGCGGTTAAGTCGTTGGATACCTTCGAGAATCGCATTGCGGCTTTGTGGATCGACGGCCACGGTCGGCTCGTCGAAAAAGATCAGATCCGGCTTGTGGGCGATGCCGCAGGCGATATTAAGACGACGCAGCAGACCGCCGGACAGTTTCGCCGGACGATAGGTACGGTAATCGCGCAATCCTACGAAATCCAACGCCTCGTCCACGAGCATGCGACGTTTTGCCTTGTCGGAAACATACAGCGAGCAGAAATAATCGATGTTCTCCTCAACGGTCAATTCGTTGAACACGGCCACGTTCTGCGGCACAATGCCGATACGCCGCTTCAACGCATAGCTGGTAGGGCTGATCGGCTCGCCGAACACGCGCACAGTGCCCTCATCGAACGTGAGCAACGCAAGTATGCAGTTGATCGCCGTGGTCTTGCCTGAGCCGTTAGGCCCCAGCAGGCCGAAGATTTCCCCCTGATGCACGTCGAGATCGAAATAGTCGAGCGCCAGCATGTCTCCGTAACGTTTCACCAGTTTCGAGACCTTGACCGCGCTGACCGCATCGGCAGCGTCATTCATGCGTCCACCCATGACGAGCTCCTTTCTCGTGCTCCATGCCTCTGATTCCATTGTCGTGCCGCCGGATGCCCCCGACATGGTGCGCGTAGTCACAATTGCCGGAATGATGTCACTTTCGAACATGACAAATGTCACCTTCGTTGATGCCGCCGGCTGTGCCATGCGCCATGTGCATTACTCTGGAAGCAAGCGAACCAATCAGACACGAATCGGCGGACGGGAGGCGGCATGAAACGGTTGCTGTTCCAAGCCGTGTTCCTGGCCATGGGCATGATCATGGGCGTATACGCATCCGGAGACGTCGGCCTCGACCTGATGTGCGGCGCGCTTGTGGCGGTGTGTTGTGCCGCGGTGGGGGAATACGCGTCGGGTTCGTGGCTTGCGATGACGTTGATTGTCATGCTTGACTGCGGCGCATGCCTGGTGCCGGCGTGGTATCTGATGCTTCCCATCGCAGCATTCAACGCGGCATCATCGTCCGCTGGTGTCGATGGCAGCCGCTTCTTGCAAGCGTTGGTGCCGCGATGGCTGTGGCTTCTTCCCATGACGATAGTGATTTTCCGTTCGATTGACTCGCACGTTCCATCCGACTTGTCCATCATCATATTGATGGTGCTCCAAACGGTTCTGGGATTCGCTGCCGGCCTGCTTTGCACGCGCTGCTCGAACCTCGCCCGCGAAGTGCGGCGATTGCAGGATTCCCGCCGCGACCAGATTCGCCGCCTGCGCTCGCAGATCGCCGAAAACGACGAGGATCGTGCGTTGGCCGTACGCACGGCGACGCTTGCCGAACGCACACGCATCGCACGTGAGATCCATGACAATGTCGGCCACATGCTGACCCGAGCCATCATGCAGACCGAGGCGGCGCACGTGGTGGCCCAGGTTGCCGGACAGGAACAATCGGCCCAACGTTTCTGTGAAATTCATGACACGGTGAGCGAGGCCATGACTTTGGTGCGCAAAGCCGTGCATGATTTGAAAGACGAAGGTACGGATTTCGCTTCGCAGATTGAGACGGCCGCGCACGGCATGGACGGCGCCGGCCCCTTGCGAGTGAGGCTGGTCAACGGCATCGATTCAGCGCCGGCGGCCGTGTCCCGCTGCTTCGCCACTGCGATTCGCGAGGCGTTGAACAATACGGTCAAACACAGTCAGGCAAGGAACGTTTCAATCACCCTGCGCGATTTCCCCGCATTGTGGCAGCTGTGCGTGCAGGATGATGGAACCGTGAGAAGATCGTCTGCTGAAGCCGTCGCCATGCAGTTCATTCGACCGAACGATTCCACAGGCATCGGCATTTCGGACATTGAGGAACGGGCTCGTGCGTTGGGAGGCTCCGCGATTTGCGGGCCGTATCACGAGGGTTGGCGCGTGTTCGTATCCATCCCCAAGCCGGCGAGTGGCTCGGAAACGACGCAACCGGAGAAAGGAGCGCATTAATGCATGTCGCGATCGCAGACGATGATCCAATCGTCTGCTCGTCATTATCCACGATTCTCGAAGCCACCGGCACCGCCGATGTGGCATGGACCGCCAACACCGGCACGGATGCGGTGACCCAATATGAGATGGATGCCCCCGATGTGTTGCTGATCGACGTGCAGATGCCGGGAATGGACGGATTGCAAGCGTCGGAGGCGATTCTTGACGCGCATCCGAACGCGCGAATCCTTATCCTCACCACATTCGCCGACGAGTCATACATCGCCAAAGCGTTGGAAATAGGCACGAAAGGCTACTTGATCAAACAGGACGTTTCGTCCGTCATACCCGCGGTGCAAGCCGTCATGGCCGGACAAGTGGTCATGGGCGCCGAAGTGTTGAGCAAGCTGCGGGTCAGTCCGCAATCCACGACATCAGACGAATCCTCATCAGTCGATCGCGTTGTGTCGCATGATGATGCGCAGGCAGTTCAAGGATCTCGGAACCCCGATTCCAGCGGACCATCCGAACGTTTCGCCGGCCTTACCGAACGCGAATTGGACGTGCTGGAACTTGTGGCCGAGGGATTGGACAATCGTGAGATCGCGTCACGGCTGTTTCTCAGCGAAGGCACGGTCCGCAACCGCATCAGCGACATACTTGCCAAAACCAACATCTCCAATCGCACCAAACTCGCCGTCGAATGGCTGGCCTGGCATTGACCGGCTGAATCCGGTTGATTGAATCCGGCTGGTTGAGACTGACCATCTGGTCGTTCGGCGTCCTCAGTGCTTGCGCAGACGATACACCTTCCAAACGTCACTCAGTTTCTGGCCATTCGACGTGCGTTTCCACACGGTAAGACCCGCTGATGAGCCGCCAACGGCACGCGCCGCGGCAGTAGGCGTGGCATACTCCCTGCCGTCATCCATGCGCAGCTTGCCTTCGGAAGTGACGGTCGCTACCCAACGTTCGCCCTTGCGGGGACGCTCCCATACCAAGGTCTCTCCGGCGATAAGCAGCCCGGCTTCCAGCACTTGGGCAATGCTGACGCGTTTGGACGTGGGAGAGGAGGCCGTAGCTTTCACATTGAGCGTCTCCTCGTTCAACGTCGACAAATCCGTATCGTCGGCATCGTAACGAATATTCCAATGGTCGGCGATGAGCCGAACCATCTCATCCTGCCGGTATTGCAGCGTCTGCGGTGTGCATTCGGCGATATTGGCGAGTTCGGCTGTCAGCGGAAAACGTCTGGAGCTTGCCGACAACAGCATGCGGTCGCGCCGCTGCGCATACGTGGCGAGTGGCGCGACTTGGGTTTCGTTGGCCTGACTAAGCACCAAATTGCCGATGCGGTTTGCCCAATGGTCACGCACCGACTCCGGCCAGGCGGCGAAATCGGATTTCGCGTTGACCTGTTCGGGCATGATCGGCAACGCTTTGAGACTGCGCGGTCGGGTGATGCGGTAGCCGGCCTTCTGCTCGTTGGCGCGGATGAGCAGAAGTTTCTTCATGGCGGGACTGGTCTGCAACTCGCCACGTAGATGCGCGAGTGCGGAACGTCGGTCCTCGTCGGTGATGAGGAATCCGCGGATCTGTTGGAGGGTATGGCCTTTGTTGAGGTCTCGGATGGCGCTTGCGGCGCGTGTGCGTCGGGCGAGTGGGCTTTGCCGGTTGAGGCTGTCGACGCCGGTGACGCGTTCGAGTGCGGCGAGAACGTCGTGGAGTCTGTCGATGTCGTGTAATTGGAGGCGTTCGTCGTGCGCGTTCGTGGTTTCGTTCCCGATATTTCCGGGTGTGGAGAACACTTGTGCGTTGGCGCTGCCGAGGTTGCGGATGGAGTTGACGAGCGCCCACATGGCCACGGGTTTCCAGTCGGTGGTCTGGTAGTCGGCGAGTGAGACGAGCATGGCCACGATGTCGTCTGGCAGGTTGGCGTCGGTCGGACGGTTGAGGATGAGCCACGCGTTGGCATAAGGGGCGAGCAGATCGTCGATGAAGGAGATGACGTTCTGTTTCTTCACGTATGGTTTGAGCACGTCTTTGCGGAATTCCTCAAGCAGCTGTGTGCAGACTGCCTTGTGCGAGACGATCAGGTGCAGGTCGGAGAAGAACTCTTCGAGCGTGTGCGAGTCATCGCCGAGCGGGTCCATGATGTCGTCCCATCGTGTGGCGTAGGCGTTACGCGCGGCGGGGGATATTTCCGCGATGGTTTTCGCTTTGAACACGTCGGATGCGGTCAGTGGCACGCCGCGCATGTTCATCACGTCGAAGATGCGGTGCGCGCCGGCGAGGTCGTCGGTGGTGACGATGACGAGGGTGACGCCGTTGACCAGGTATGAGGCGAATCGGCGGCGGTCTTTGGCGTCCATGGCGGCGAGCAGGTCGAATGTGCGGCGGGTGGTGACGGCGATGTTGCGTTGCGCGTGCGAGGCGATGTCGTTGTCCCTCAGATCGAACAGGCCTTCCAAATCGCCTTCCTGCACGTACATGCGGAAGAAGTCGGTGTCGCGTTCTCGCAGGGTGAGTCGTGGCTCGGCTTTGATGCCGCGGAGTTTGTCGCCTGGTTCCAGAATGAGGTCGTTGAGGCTGTCGATGAGGTCGGGGTCGTCTTCCAGTTCGCGCAGCACGGAGACGATGATTGACAGGGAGATGAGGCGCTGTTGGCCGTCGATGACCTGGTATTGGGTGGGGCCGTCCTTGACGAGGATGAGCGAGCCGAGGAAGTAAGGCGTGTCCGGGTCGGCGCAGGCGTCCTGAAGGTCGTTGACGAGCTGTTCGATGTTCTCCGCCTGCCACGTGTACGCGCGTTGGAACGAAGGGATGGTGAGTTGGTAATCGGAAGTGAAAACTTTGCCCAGGGGTTTTTCCGTCGCGCTGATCGCCATATCGACCGCCATCCCTCATTGATAACGTTTGCACCGCAGGTGCGGCATACTGTTTTCTAGTTTATGGGAGGGGGTGCACCGGCGTTTCATGGACGTAACGGAGTCTCCACTGCCGTAGAATCCTTCGCCTCATAATTGGTCCGGCAGATCCGCACGTTCAACCAAACGCGCCATCTGTACCCGGCCCATGCATAATCTGTCTCCCGCGGATGAGATGTGCGCCTCGTCCAACGCTCCTGCCGCCTGTTTGCGAATCTCCTCGGTTTTGTCCGCGATTCGGCTGGCCTGCCCGGCCAGTTGGCCGGCGTCCAGACTTCCCGCTTCGGCCGCGAGCTTCTTCGACTCGGCTTGCAGCGCGCTCGCATTCAACGCCAGCAGGGAAAGCGAATGGGCAAGCGTGTCATGCGCTTCGGCAGCGATCGCGTCGGCCAGCTGCTGACTGTCGATCGTGGTCTTGAGCTGCGCCACCTGCGCGTCCGCCGCGTCCGCCTTGGCCGTGGCCAGCGATGCCAAGGCGCGAGAACGGATATGCAACCCCGCCAAAGTCGCGATGGCCAGCTCCAACAATGCCGCCACTATCGCGGTGATGACGATGGTGCGGTCATCGGCAAGCATGATTAGGTCGGTGCCATATTGGCTGCCGGTATCCGGTTTGGCGAACACCATATGCCAGATGGATGCCTCCGGCGGCCGCAACGCGTCGCGTACCTGCGCGGCAAGCGTGACGAAACCGCCCGCCACGATCGCGCGAACCGTGGTCTTCATGTCATTACGGCGGGCCAATAGCGCGGTCAACGCCATCAAAGCGAGAATGGGATCGTATGGGAAAACCAGCACGACCACACACGCGGCGACGAATGTGGCACGCGGATAACGGGAACGGGCGAGCAGCAGAAACCCGATGGCGAATGCCACCAGCATGCAGAACACCATCCATACATATACGGCGGAATCCTGGCCGAACCGTTGCGCGGCGAACGCGGTCTGCGACAAGCACATGAAGCCCGCGCAGACCACCATCACCATGCTTTGCCAGCCTCTGGTACGTACCGGCACTTCGATGGGGGTCGGGGAATTCGTCGTCTCGCTCATACCTACCATTATTGGGCCCGTCCCCGAAAGACGCCATTGTTCTTCCGTGCGTTTCGCACGCCCCAAAGTGCAGACGGGAATGACCTTTCGTCCAATACCGGTCCAGCGCGGAATTCCGTACCCTCGAAAGTGTCTCAACCGATTCGAGAAGAAGGAACGATCATGAGTGGTTACATCGCCCCGCAGCAGCCCATCCAACCCCAACCCCCGCTGCAGCCGGTCTATCAGGAAGAGAAGGGACTGACTGTGTGCGGCATTGTCGGCGTGGTGTTCGGCGCGCTTGGCTTCGTGCTGAGCTTCATTCCGATTATCAACAACATTGCTGCGATTTTCGGTTTCATTGGCGTGATTCTTGCGATTGTGGCATTGGTCGGCACGTTCCGCGGTAAAAAGCGCGGCAAGGCATTGGCGATTGTCGCTGCGGTGCTGTCGGTGTTGGCCATCGTCATTACTCTGGCCATGCAGTCCGCAGCAAGCAAGGCCATAGACGAGGCCACCGGCGTGTCAAGCTCACAATCATCCGCAAAAGGCTCCGCAAAAAATCAGCCGAAGGGCGATCAGGATATGGAAGGCGATTTGAAGACCATGCATGTGAAAATCGTCTCCGCGGTACGTAGCAACAACGACTATAACAATCAGCCCACGGTGTTGGTCACATTCGAATGGACCAACAACACGGATAAAAACAATTCGTTTGCAGTCCTCGCCAGCCCGCAAGTGTTCCAAAATGGGCAAGCTCTCGACACCGCCATTTACAGCGAGAACCCTGCCGGATACGATTCCAATTCTGATTTCGCCGAAGTCCAGCCCGGAGCCACCGGAACCGTGACGATTGGATATACCTTGAAAGACGATTCCGAAGTGACGGTCGACGTCACTGATTTGTTCGACCTGAACGATAGCGCGAAAGTGGTGCACAAGTTCACGGTCTGATTGCGCATTGGATATACGGTGCCGGTAGTTTCAGCTCGGCACCGTAAGACGTGGGCTCTCATGAAATAGTCAGAAAAGTACCGTACTGTGATGCGTAATCGAGTTAAGGAGCGATTATGACATTCGGTCAGCAGCCCCAAGGCAACAACGCCAATGGATTCAACGGCCAGCCGTATGGGCAGAACCAATACAATCCGAACCAGAATTCGTACGGGCAGTACAGCCAGAATCCGTACGGTCAGAACCAATACCAGTACGCGCCGCAGAACATGTATGCGCAGGGCGCTCCGGCGGCCACCATTCCGGCTCAGGCGACATACTCCTATGAGCGTGCCGAACATGCTTCCGTCACCCGTGCCTACGGTGAGATGACCATCGGCCTGCTCGTCACCGCGGCTGTGGCCATCCTCACCCAAGCCACCGGTGCCTACATCGCGCTCATCCAGTCGCTTGGCGTCATTGGCGCTTGGGCGCCGTTCGTCGTCGAAATCGTGATCGCCATCTATCTTGGCGCCCGCATTGAAAAGATCAAGCCGAGCACCGCACGCGTCATGTTCTACGTGTATGCCGCGATCATGGGCTTCTCGCTAAGTACCATTTTCATGGCGTATGATCTTGGCACCATCGGCATCTCCCTGGCGTTGTGCGCCGGCTTCTTCTTCGCGCTCACCATGCTGGGCATGACCACCAAGGTCAACATGCTCAAAGCCGGTCCGATTCTGCTGGTCGGCCTCATCGTGCTGATCGTCGCCGAAGTATTGCTTATGATCTTCGCTCCCGGACAGACCATGCTGATGGTTATCTCCGCCATCGGCCTCGTGCTGTTCGCCGGCATGACCGTCTACGACGCCCAAGCTACTCGCGCGCTGTTCGCCCAGTACGCAGGCCAGGGTGAGGACATGGTCAAGAAGGTCTCCATCATCTGCGCGCTGAACCTGTATCTGGACTTCATCAACATGTTCCTGTATATTCTCCAGCTCTTCGGCGATCGCGACTGAAAAATCCCGCGACGTCCTCTGCGCTGAACCCTCAAACAAAGCCTGACCAGAATATGGTCAGGCTTTTCTGTCGGCGAAAACCGTGCCATAGGGTAGTGGGTCATGCAGAGGAAAGAGATTGGCGGCATGGCCTGCCTTGTTCTGACGGCCATGATCTGGGGCTTCGCATTCGTATCCCAAGTGCAGGGCATGGCCTCCATGAGCCCCCTGTTCTTCGGGGCCACACGATTCACATTGGGCGCGCTGTCATTAATACCGTTGCTGTGGTTCCGCCGTCGAGGCATCGCCGAACAGGAACGCCGACGCCGTGAATCGAATGAGTGTCCAACCGTCACGCTTGGCAACGGTATAACCGTGGCCATGCCGAAATGCCTGGGCAATCCCGTGGTCGTCAGCGTCATCTGCGGCATCGTATTGTTCACCGCCAGCACCGTCCAACAATACGGCATCCTCTATTCCGGTTCCGCAGGCCGTTCCGGCTTCATCACGGCGCTCTACATCGTCATGACGCCGCTGCTCGCCTTCCTTATTCTGCGCCGCCGCGTGACCATGAACGTCATCGTCAGCGTCGCCATCGCCGTGGTCGGCTTCTATCTGCTGTGCATCACCGACGGATTCGGCTCGATCACCCTTGCCGACGTGGTGCTGTTGTCCACTGCGGTTCTATTCGCAGGCCATATTCTCGTCATCGACACGTTCGGACAGAAGATGAATCCGATTCTGCTGTCCTTCGGACAAATTTCCACCACCGCGCTGCTGAGCTGGATCGGCTCCCTATGCGAAGGCTCCATCGACTGGGCCGGCGCCATGCAAAGCTGGTTTCCCATCGTGTACGCCGGCATCGGCTCGGCCGGCGTGGCATACACGTTGCAGGTGGTCGGACAGCAGCTGGTGCCGCCGTCGCGCGCGGCCGTGATCATGTCGCTCGAATCGTTCTTTTCCGCGGTGGGCGGCGCGTTGCTGCTCGGCGAAGTCATGACCACACGAGCCTACATCGGCTGCGCGCTGATCTTCATCGGCACCGTGCTCGCACAGGTTCCGGTGAAAATACCACGATTGCTGCGTAAGCGCGAATAACGTTCGATATCGTCGAAAAATGGCGATTGACAGGCAATGATTTGTCCGTCAATCGCCATTTTCCGAAAACATCAGTCCGCCTGCGGCGCCTCACCCACACGCGGGGCGCTGTTGATGTCGCGATGGATGTTCTGCATCTGCGTCTCGATGTTCTGCAGGCTGCGCGCGCAATCCAACAGCGTCTGCGAATGCTCGGCAAGCTTCGCGTCCGGCAGATCCGTCTTATACCGCAGCGCATGCTCCAGGCTCGCCCAATAATCCATGGCGATGGTGCGTAGCTGAACCTCTACCGGCGTGTAGTGCGGTCCGGATGACAGGAACACCGGCACCGCGTAGATGACATGCAGCGAACGGTAGCCGTTCTGCTTCGGGTTCTTGATGTAATCCTTGACACGCAGCACTTGGATGTCGCTTTGCGCGGACAGATAATTCGCCACGGAATACACGTCGTCGCGGTAGTTGCAGATCACGCGTACGCCCGCCACGTCGAACAGGTTGTCCTTGATGGCGTCGACGGTCAACGGCAGGTTGCGGCGCTGCAGCTTGCCGAGGATCGAGTTAAGCGATTTGAGACGGCGTTCCATATGGTGAATTGGATTATGGGAGAAGCGCACCTGGAATTCCGAGTCAAGAATCTCCAATTTGGTGCTGATCTCGTACATCGCACCCTCATACACCTGCATCTGGTCGATGAACTCGGTGATCTGTTCGGGGGAAAGGGATCCCTCGCCGACGTCGACGTTCTTCAGACGCATCTGCAATTCGGTGGTGTTAATTCGATTTTGCCTGTCAAGTATCACGGAAGAACAGTGTACCGCCTCGCTTTCCGCAAAACTGAACGTATGCTGTGTATCGAAGAGGGTCAATGCCCTGCGATTGCGCCGAGAACGGGGCGTTCCCGCGTTCCGAAACGCCTGTGCCGCCCTGCCGATAGCATGGTGCGTTATGAACGAAGACATGATGACCGAGGCGGAGCGCGCCTCGAAACTGGCCGAACCGGCGGCGAACGATACCCCCACGCGCGGCAAGGGCGTGTTCTACGTGCATACGCTCGGATGCCAGATGAATGTGCATGATTCCGAACGCATCGCCGGCGTGCTTGAAGCCGATGGCTACGTGCCCGCCACCGAGGAACAGTATCTCAACCATGACATCGACCTGATCGTCATGAACACCTGCGCGGTGCGCGAAAACGCCGCCGAACGCATGTACGGCACCATCGGACTGTGGGCCGAATTGAAGAGGGAACGCCCGAACCTGCAGATCGCGGTCGGCGGCTGCATGGCGCAGCTCGACCGTGAGAAAATCGCGAAAAAAGCCCCGTGGGTCGACGCCGTGTTCGGTACCAAGAACATCGGATCCCTGCCTCAGCTGCTCGACCAGGCCCGCATCGAAGGCCACGCGCAGGTGAAGGTGCAGGAGGAACTCAACTACTTCCCAAGCCAGCTGCCAACCGACCGTGCGTCGAAGGTGTCGAGCTGGGTGGCCATCTCCGTAGGCTGCAACAACACCTGCACCTTCTGCATCGTGCCGACCACGCGCGGCAAGGAACATGACCGCCGTCCCGGAGACATCCTCGCCGAAATCCGCCAATGCGTGGACGAAGGCGCCAAGGAAGTCACGTTGCTGGGCCAGAATGTGAACTCCTTCGGCTACGGCATCGGCGACCGGTTTGCCTTCTCCAAGCTGCTGCGCGCGTGCGGCGAGATTGACGGTTTGGAACGCGTACGATTCACCTCGCCGCATCCTGCGGCCTTCACCGACGACGTGATCGCAGCAATGGCCGAGACGCCGAACGTCATGCACCAGCTGCATTTCCCGTTGCAGTCGGGTTCCGACAGGATTCTTCGTGCGATGCGCCGCTCCTACCGTTCCGCCAAGTTCCTCGACATCCTGCGCAAGATTCGCGAGGCCATGCCGGACGCGCAGATCTCCACCGACATCATCGTCGGCTTCCCCGGCGAAACGGAGGAGGACTTCCAGGAAACCCTGCGCGTGGTGGAGGAGGCGCGATTCGCTTCCGCGTTCACGTTCATCTACTCGCCGCGTCCCGGCACGCCGGCGGCTGAGATGGAGCAGGTTCCGCATGACGTGGTGCAGGACAGGTTCGAACGTCTTGTGGCGCTGCAGGAACGTATCACCGAAGAGAATCTCAAGACTTTCGAAGGCCGTGACGTCGAGGTGATGGTCACCGGCGCATCCGGCAAGAAGGATGCCGCCACCCATCGTGTTACCGGACGTGAGAAAACCGGCGTGCTCGTGCATGTCGGCGTGCCGGAAGGCGAGCCGATGCCGCAGGTGGGTGATTTCGTGACCGCCACCGTCACCCATGCGGGACGCCACAATCTCATCGCCGATCCGAATCCGGAAGCGGGGCAAACCTATGCCGTCCGCCACTGAAAGCAAGCCCGAAACCCGTAAGGTCGTGTCCATCGTCGGTCCCACTGCGTCCGGCAAGACGGGGCTTGGCATCGCCATTGCCAAGGCGTTGGAGGCCAAGGGCGAGCAGGCGGAAATCGTCAACGCCGATGCCTACCAGATGTACAAGGGCATGGATATCGGCACCGCCAAGGCGAGTCCTGAGGAACAGGCCGAGGTCAGGCACCACCTGATCGACATCATCGAACCGGACGACGCCATGTCCGTGGCACGTTTCCAGGAGATCGCCCGCGCCAAAATCGCCGAACTGCAGGCCAGGGGAGTGCGCCCTATCCTCGTGGGCGGTTCCGGTCTGTACGCCCGTGCCGCCATCGACGACATTTCCTTCCCTGGCACTGACCCCGAGGTGCGCAAACGCCTCGAGGAACGTGAAAAGGTCGAAGGCGCCGGTGCGCTGTTCGACGAGCTCAAGACAAAGGATCCCGAAGCCGCGGCCCGCATGGATCCGCACAATCCTCGACGCACCATCCGCGCGCTTGAGGTCATCGAAGTGACGGGCCGGCCGTATTCGGCGAGCCTGCCGCATTACCGGTATGTGATTCCCACCGTGCAGATCGGCCTTGATTTGCCGCGTGAGGAACTTGACCGCCGCATCGACATCCGTACCAAGCAAATGCTGGAGAACGGTTTCGTCGAGGAAGTGGAGCGTATCCGTCCCCGGCTTGGCATCACCGCAGGCAAGGCTCTTGGATACCAGCAGGTTGTCGACTATTTGGATGGCCTGTGCGATTTAAATGACACGTTCATGAGCATCGCGCAGAAGACGAAGCGTCTGGCACGCAAACAGATGGGATGGTTTGGCCGCGATCCGCGTATCCACTGGCTGCAGGCTCTCAACCCCGCGCTGCTGGGCAATGCCATGGCCATCATCGAGCATGCCGACGCCGGCGATTACGACGCGATCGACGCGCAGGCGGATGCGTACACGCAGCATCATCTTGGCGATATCGTCTAGCCGAAGCGCCTGACGGCGTGAACGGCAAAAACTTTCGATAAGTATCGGATGTCGTCGTGCCATGGCGGTGCCCATGGGTAAAATCGAGTCCTGTTATGGCACGAACAGCATCTTCCAACCCGAAATCAGGCGGCAAGGGTTCCGCAGGCAAATCGCGTTCCGGCGATACCAAAGTCATGGACGAGGTCGATTCCTCGCCGATCGCCGGCATACTGCGTAAATATCGCCGTGACATCGCATGTTTCATCATGGCCATTCTCGCGGTGCTGTTCTGCGCATCCGAATGGTTCCGCGTCCAAGGCGCCTTCGGACAGGTCCTGCATGCCATGGCCTCCGGACTGTTCGGTTTGACCAGCGTGATTCTGCCGGTATTCCTGGCGCTCGTGGTGTTCAGCCTGATGCGCAAGACGCAAAACAAGGACGAGAACCTCCATATGGCCCTTGGATGGTTCATGATCCTCTGGTCCGTCTGCTCTATTCTTGACGCGGCGATTGCCTCCGACTCCCAGAAGTTCGATATGTCTTTGCTGCAGCGGGCAGGCGGTCTGCTTGGCTACGTGCTCGGCTGCCCGTTGGCATGGGGGCTTTCCAAAGGCTTTTCCATTGCGATTTTCGTGGTCGTCATCCTGTTCTCGCTGCTGCTGATCACGCATACGCGGGTCACGCAGATTCCGGAGAAGACGAAGGCTTTGGCTGCGAAGCTCGGAGGAACGACGAAACACCATGATGACGATGTCGACGAGACCGAGCAGTTCCCGAACGAGGTGCGTGTCGGAGACGAGACGCTTGCCTTCGCCGAAGGCGTGCCCGCACATGATGGAACCGATGCGGATGAGGAGGATGGCGGCAAACCCGGCTTCTTTACACGGATGAGGCAGCGTTTCGCCTCGCGTAAGGACAAGCGTGACTCGAACGCCGATCTTGACCACTATGCCGGTGACGAGGCGTTTCTTAATGCCGCGGAACGTCACGGACAGACCGCGGAAACCATCGTCGACGAACCGTACCAGCGGGTCGATTCGCCGCGCAGCATCTCTTCCGACGATTACCATGCCGATGATTATGGTGCGGGCGATTATTCCGCTGCCGTTCCGTCCGGAACCACGGCCATGCCGCAGAACGGTCGCGGACGCTCCTTCTCGTCCGCGCCGATCGGCACCGCGAGCGGCACCATGCCCAGCGTCGCCGAGCCGGTGCCATCCAGCGAAATCAAGCCGGTTGGCGTCGCTCCAAGCGACCCATGGGCCGTCATCGACGAGGACGGCACCTCCAACGGCAAGGAGGTCATGGTGGATGCCGCGACCGGCGAGGTCCTTGACGATATGCCGGCTGCTGCCGTTGACGGGGAAGCGGCGGATGACATTCCCGAGGGACCGTATCATCTGCCTGACCTCAACATTCTGAAGAAGGGCGCGCCGCACGCCGCGCACACTCCGGAGAACGATCGTGTGATCCGCGCGCTGACCGGTACCTTCCAACAGTTCAACGTCGATGCGAAGGTCATCGGCTTCCTGCGCGGACCATCCGTCACCATGTATGAGGTGGAGCTTGGCCCTGGCGTCAAGGTCGAGAAGGTCACCAACCTGCAGAAGAACATCGCCTACGCGGTGGCCAGCTCCGACGTGCGCATCCTGTCGGTGATCGAAGGCAAATCCGCCATCGGCATCGAAATTCCGAACTCCGACCGCGAAACCGTGGTGCTGGGCGACGTGCTGCGCTCCGACAAGGCCCGGAACGATCCGAATCCGATGCTCACCGGCGTCGGCAAGGATGTGGAAGGCCATTTCGTGACCGCCGACCTGACCAAGATGCCCCACCTGTTGGTGGCTGGCGCCACCGGCTCCGGCAAGTCGAGCTTCATCAACTCCATGCTCACCTCCGTGATCATGCGCGCCACGCCTGACCAGGTCCGCATGATCATGGTCGATCCTAAACGAGTCGAACTGTCCGCCTATGCGGGCATTCCACATTTGCTCACCCCGATCATCACCGATCCGAAGAAGGCCGCACAGGCTTTGGAATGGGTGGTCAAGGAGATGGACGCACGATACAGCGACCTCGAATTCTTCGGATTCCGCCACATCAAGGACTTCAACGCTGCCGTGCGCGCTGGCAAGGTGCATGCGCCCGCAGGCTCCAAACGCAAGGTCGCACCATACCCGTATATCCTCGTGGTCGTCGATGAAATGGCCGACCTTATGATGGTGGCCAAGAACGACGTGGAGAGCTCCATCCAGCGCATCACGCAGCTCGCGCGAGCCGCCGGCGTGCATCTGGTGCTCGCCACGCAGCGCCCGTCCGTTGACGTGGTCACGGGCTTGATCAAGGCCAACATTCCGTCCCGACTTGCTTTTGCCACCTCATCCGCCACCGATTCGCGAGTCATCCTCGACGCCACCGGTGCGGAAACGCTGATCGGCCAAGGTGACGCGCTGTTCCTGCCGATGGGCCAGGCCAAGCCGATCCGCGTGCAGGGCGCATGGGTCGACGAGTCCGAAATCCGTCGCGCGGTGGAGTTCGTGCGAACCCAGCGCAAGCCGCATTATCGCGAGGATATCGAGGAGATGGCCAAGGAGGCCGAAAAGAAGGCCATCGAGCCGGATGAGGACATCGGCAACGACATGGACGTGCTGTTGCAGGCGGCGGAACTGGTGGTCAGCACGCAGTTCGGCTCAACCTCCATGCTGCAGCGCAAACTGCGTGTCGGATTCGCCAAAGCCGGCCGACTCATGGATCTGCTTGAATCGCGTGGTGTGGTCGGTCCGTCCGAAGGCTCCAAAGCTCGCGAAGTGCTCGTCCAACCGCAGGATCTGCCGCAGGTGCTCGCCTTCATCAAGGGCGAAACCTCATCGCTTACCGCAGGTTCTACCCAGCCGGCCGACGCTGCGGACACGCGATGATGGAACGCGACAATCGTACGCATTGCGCCAAGTAGTGGTATCGGGGTAACGTGAACGGTATGGAAAAGCAAGAAGAACGCAAATCGTCCCTGCTTGACGGGTGGAACGCCCCGCCGAACATCGTCACTTTCTCTCGTATCGTCCTGGTCGTCATCTTCCTGGCGTTGTACGTCATGGCAGGCGCATGGGGTACCAAAAACACGACTATGCGCTGGGTGGCGGCGATTATCTTCATCATCGCCGCCTGCACCGATAAGCTCGACGGTTGGATGGCCCGCAAATATAACCAGGTCACCGAACTGGGCAAGCTCATGGACCCGATCGCAGATAAGCTGCTCACCTGCGGCACGCTGATCGTTGCCGCCATCTTCAACGAATTCGGCAACGCAGTGCTCGGCTGGGTCGTGACCGCGCTGTTCCTCATCCGTGAGATCGGCATCACCATCATGCGTTTCTTCGTCATCGACACCGGCGGCAAGGTCATCGCCGCGTCCCAAGCCGGCAAGTACAAGACCCTGTGCCAGTGCATCGGCCTTGCCATGCTCATGCTGCCGATGTGGAGCCTCGCCGATGGCATGAACACCACTCCGCTGTGGATGACCGTTTATTACACGATCACGTACGCCCTGATTTACCTGGCGTTGATTCTATGCCTGTATTCGGGTGGCGAATACCTCGTCAACACGTTCGGAGGACGTAAGAAGACCGCAAAATCCGAAAAGGAAACCAAGTAAATCCCGATGAACGAATCCGAAAATTCGTCGACCGCGGCCAGCCAATCGCAATGCGATGAGCTGGCCGCAGCCGTTTTACGCTATTGCGAAGCCAACCATTTCAAAATCGCCGCCGCCGAATCACTGACGGGAGGTCTACTCGCCGACGCCTTCGTACGCATACCAGGCGCATCGAAAGTGTTCCTCGGCTCGGCGGTGACCTACGACATTCGCGCCAAAGCGAAGATCCTCGGCGTGAATGCCGACCTGCTGGCCCGAGAAGGGGCGGTCCACCCCGAAGTGGCGCGGCAGATGGCTGCGGGAACCGCGCAACTATACCGACAGGCCGAGGATGGAGACTGTGTCATCGGCTTGTCCACTACCGGTGTTGCAGGGCCGGGACCGGATGGTGACAAACCTGCCGGCCTGGTGTACATCGGCTGCTCCCTGCCCTGTGGCTTCAATGGCATTCGTGCGCGTCAAACAGCTGCTTATGAGCTGCGTCTGAAGGGTGATCGGGAAGCCGTGCGGCACGAAACCGTGCAATGTATTCTGGAAAAACTGAGGACTCTTTCAGCACTTTCACAGGAATAATCCACGAATATGGGTGTTGACCATAGTGGACGTACGTATGAAAAGCGAAAGGGGCTGGCGGCATGGACACGATGACACTCACCAAGGAACAGATGGAACTCAAGGCGATGGTTCCCACGGTGCAAAGCGGCAACGCCCGCGTCAGGGAACTCACCCCAGCCCAGCGCCGCGCGGTGATGTTCGCCCAGCAGCAGGTGCTGCGTGCCCGCGCGGCCAAAAAGGCCAAAGACGAGCGCCAGGCCGCATTGACCCGCATATGGCGGGAGGAAGACGCGGAACGCGTTTCCGCACGATCCATGTCGGCAGCCACGGAAACCACCGACGAACCCAGAGAGGTATCGCTTCGCGAGGCCATCGGCCATGTACTGCGCGATCTGCGCACCCATGACCACAAAACGTTGCGCGAGGTGAGCGAAAAGGCCGGAGTGTCGTTGGGCTACCTCTCCGAAGTGGAACGTGGCCAAAAAGAGGCCAGCTCCGAGCTGCTGAGCTCGATTGCACAATCGTTGGGCGTCTCCACGGCGCAGATGCTGCGCATGGTCGCCGATTATCTCGATTCCGTCGCAATCTGATTCCTGTTGGACGTCTAACGCCCGGCGGCTTGTTCCGCCGGGCGTTTTCTTTTGGTTGCGCTTGCTGTGTACACTTGGGCGCGTGCAGGAACGTGAATTTTGGCAGTTGCTTGAAGAGGTACTCGGCCGTAGCTATGGCCGCGCGCTCGCACACGACCAAGTGCTTGACCGATTGAACGGTTTGACAGCCGTCGAAGCGCTTGAAATGGGGGAGGAGCCCCGCGTGGTATGGAACGTTCTGTGCGACCAGATGAACATTCCTGACTCCAAACGTTGGGGAAAGGACCATAACGCGCCACCAATGCCGGTGCGTTAGGCGGAGTTCGGCTATCGCAAAACACCGATTTCGAACAGATGTTCGGATAATGAGGTATAGTTATCCACAGAAGCACGGATTGGGCAGGTCGTCAACGGCTCGCCGCGAAGTTTCAGAATGCTGGAATTTCAAGGGAAAGCGGTCTTCGGCGTGTCGAAATGCATGTTCTTCGACCACAATGGCCGATTGAACTTGCGCAGATGGATGATGCGGTTTTACGGTGAATCCATTCATTCGTCTCGGTCAACAACAAGGAGTAGTCATGGCACAGACGAGCGCGGCAAAGAACGCCGCACAGAACAAGTCCGCGAATGGAATCGATCCGCGCCGTCAGGCCGCGCTCGACACAGCGCTCGCGCAGGTCGAGAAAAGCTTCGGCAAGGGATCGGCCATGAGACTTGGCGACCGCCCGGAACAGGATGTCGAGGTCATTCCGACCGGATCCTTGGCTTTGGATATGGCATTAGGCATCGGCGGCCTGCCTAAAGGCCGTATTGTGGAGATTTACGGACCGGAATCCTCTGGTAAGACCACATTGGCGCTGCATGTGGTGGCCAATGCCCAGAAGGCCGGCGGTGTGGCCGCATTCATCGATGCCGAGCATGCGCTCGATCCGGTCTATGCCCGTAAGCTGGGCGTCGACACCGATTCGTTGATCGTCTCTCAGCCGGACAATGGCGAGCAGGCATTGGAAATCGCCGACATGCTGATTCGTTCCGGCGCGCTTGACGTGATTGTCATCGATTCCGTCGCGGCCTTGGTGCCGAAAGCGGAAATCGAAGGCGAGATGGGAGACAGCCATGTCGGCCTGCAGGCGCGCCTGATGAGCCAGGCGTTGCGTAAGATGACCGGTGCGCTGGCGCAAGCCGGTACCACCGCCATCTTCATCAACCAGTTGCGTGAGAAAATTGGCGTGTTCTTCGGTAATCCGGAGACCACCACCGGCGGCAAGGCATTGAAGTTCTACGCGTCCGTACGTATGGACATCCGCCGTATCCAGACCATTAAGAACGGTGATGAGGCTGTCGGCAACCGTACCAAGGTCAAGGTTGTTAAGAACAAGATGGCTCCGCCGTTCAAGACCGCCGAATTCGATGTGCTGTACGGCGAGGGCATCTCCAAGGAAGGTTCCGTGCTTGATATGGCGTTGCAGGCCAACGTCGTCAAAAAGTCTGGCTCGTGGTTCACCTATGAGGGCGACCAGCTGGGGCAAGGACGCGAAAACGTGCGTCAGTTCCTCAAGGACAATCCGGAACTCACAGAGGAAATCGAGAACAAGGTCAAGGCGGCATTCGGTCTGATCAAACCTACCGACCAGTTCGCCGAGAACGATGGGGCGGAGGACGCCGCGGGCGCGCCGGATGATGGTAAGACGTCCAAAACTTCAAAAGCCGCCAAAGCCTGACATATGATCAGCGCCGAACGTTTCCTTAAGGAACAGGGCCTTCAGCCGGCGTCGGCCGATACTGGGGGCCTTGCCCTTTCTTCAGAGGATCCAGAACGCACGAACGTTCAGAGGTGGAACCGTCGAACGAAACCTGACCGTTCCAGTTTGTTCGCTGGAAGCGCAGATGCGACGAAAACGCCACGACACGCGCGACACGCTGGGCGTGTCGGGAACGGCGATTCTACTGCCGCAAAGGATCCAAATGATCTTGACGCATGCAGGGAAGCCGCATTGCGATTGCTGGACGCTGCGCCTCGACCTTCCGGCGCACTGCGTGAGCGCCTGATTGGTAAGGGCTATACCTCTGAAGTGGTTGACGACGTCATCGAAAGACTGACAAGGGTTCAACTGATTGACGATGAAGCCTACGCGCAATCCGCGGTGCGCTACTGTGCGACCCGTCTTATGGGATGTAGGGGCGCGGTCGCTGAGCTTACACGGAAAGGCGTCGACCGTAGGCTGGCCCAACAGGTTTGTGATGAGGCGGAATCCTACGGCGTGTTTACTGAAGCCGCATGGGAATTAGGCCGTAGAACCGCGAGAAAAACCGCCGGTCTGGAACGCGATGTACGTAGGCGCCGCTTCTGGAGCGCGGGCGGCAGAAAAGGCCATAATCCTGAGATTCTGCGCCAAATCGCACAGGAACTGTTTGATTGACGGCGACCGTTGACCAAGGGCGTGACGTCAGTTTCATAAAGAGGCTGGTGTAAAGAAATCCTCAAAACATAAAGAGTGGAGAGTGAGACCTCTTATACCCCGGGTTCTGTCGTGCCAACGGCACGGATGGCCATCCATCTCGACCTGGCGTTGCCGTCAGGCTCTAGCAGCCTACCCGAAGGCTTCGGACGAGCAGTCCTCGAACGCCTTCTGCTTGGCCTTGCTCCCGATGAGGCTTGCCATGCGGCCAACTGTCACCAGCGGCCCGGTGGTCTCTTACACCGCCGTTTCACCCTTACCCACCGGCCGAAACCGGTAAGGCGGTCTATTCTCTGCTGCGCTATCTCTCAGGTCGCCCTGGGCGGACGTTATCCGCCATCGTGCTCTATGGAGCCCGGAAGTTCCTCAACCGACAAAATCGGTCGCGGCCATCAAGAGGTCTCAAACGTACAATTATAGCAAGAGAATCGTCGAAAGCAAAGCGTAAAAAAACTTTTGTTTTCTCGGGGAGTTTTCCAGCAAATCACCAATCTTATGGATACAATGATGACTACCAAGCAGCGATGCAGCTGGTTGGTCCGTATATAGCGGTTAACACCGCTTGAGTCTAGGGAGGTCCACATGGAAATCGTCGTTACCGGACGTCATACGCAGATCAAGCAAAGGTTCCGTGACGTTGTCGAAAGCAAGATGAATCGTGTGACCGCTATCGCCCCGGATGCGCAGCGTGTCCAGATTGTGCTGTCCCACGAGGGCAATCCGCGCCAGGCCGACACCGCCAAGCGCGTTGAGATCACCGTCATCGCAGGTCGTACCGTGGTGCGTGCCGAAGCCTCCAGTGCCGACGAGTTCAGCGCGCTCGATCTGGCTCTCGACAAGCTGACGCTTCGTCTGCGCCGTACCCGCGACCGCCGCAAGGACCATCGTCGTGGCTACACCGATCCGGTCCCGGTCGATCTGGGCCCGGTCGAGCCGGTCGTCGTCGAGGAGCCGGAGCCGGAAGCACCGAACAATAGCCCGGCCGACGCCGTTTCCGCTGATCTCGGCCCTGGCGAATCCGTCGAGGTCCAGGTCGGCGACACCCCAATCGTCATCCGCCGCAAGCTGCACATCGCCGAGCCGATGACCATTGACGAGGCCCTGTACGAGATGGAGCTGATCGGTCACGACTTCTTCCTGTTCGTCAACAAGGAAACCGGTCGTCCATCCGTCGTCTACCACCGTCACGGTTGGAGCTACGGCGTCTTCGAAATCGACACTCCGGAGAATGTGGCCAAGAAGTAATGGCTAATGGCTGAAAACTGAACGATAAGAGGCTCGCATGTCATACATGCGGGCCTCTTTTCTTATGCGAAAAACAAGATACGTCAAAACTTACGTAAAATGGACGGAGCTTTTCGGAAATCGCGAGAAAGCGACTATCCTCAATCGAGGAAAGTCACCATACACAAAGGGAGTGATTGTGGTAGATATCGTTGACAAAGCCCTACGCATGGGTGAAGGCCGACAGATCAAGAAGCTTGAGAACGTGGCCAAAGCGACGAACGCCTTGGAGGACGAGATCGCGGCGCTTGACGACGAGGAGCTCAAGGGCCAGACCGCCAAGTTCAAGCAGCGTATCGAAAACGGCGAGTCCCTTGACAAGCTCATGCCGGAAGCCTTCGCCACCGTGCGTGAAGCTTCCAAGCGAACCTTGGGCCTGCGCCACTTCGACGTGCAGCTCATGGGCGGCGCCGCTCTGCACTGGGGCAACATCGCCGAAATGAAGACCGGTGAAGGCAAGACCCTTGTGGCCACGCTGCCGGCCTACCTGAACGCACTCGACGGTCAGGGCGTCCACGTCGTCACCGTCAACGACTATCTGGCCAGCTACCAGGCCGAGCTGATGGGCCGTGTCTACCGCTTCCTCGGCATGAGCACCGGCTGCATCATCACCAACCAGAAGCCGCCGGAGCGTCGCAAGCAGTACAACGCCGACATCACCTACGGCACCAACAACGAATTCGGCTTCGATTACCTGCGCGACAACATGGCGTGGGAGAAGTCCGATCTCGTACAGCGTGGCCACCACTACGCCATCGTCGATGAGGTCGACTCCATTCTTATCGATGAGGCTCGTACCCCGTTGATCATCTCCGGTCCGGCCGAGGGCGACGTGACCCGCTGGTACCGCCAGTTCGCGCGCCTGGTTCTGAAGCTCAACCGTGACGAGGACTATGAGGTCGACGAAAAGAAGAAAGTCGTCGGCATCCTTGATCCGGGCATCACCAAGGTCGAGGACTATCTCGGCATCGACAACCTGTACGAACCGAACAACACCGCATTGATCGGCTATCTGAACAACGCCATCAAGGCCAAGGAGCTGTTCCTGCGTGACCGCGACTACGTCGTGACCGGCGGCGAAGTGCTCATCGTCGACGAGCACACCGGACGTATCCTGCCGGGCCGCCGTTACAACGAGGGTCTGCACCAAGCCATCGAAGCCAAGGAAGGCGTGGAGGTCAAAGCCGAAAACCAGACCTTCGCCACCATCACCCTGCAGAACTACTTCCGCATGTACGACAAGCTGGCAGGCATGACCGGTACCGCAGAGACCGAAGCCGCCGAATTCATGGGCACCTACAAGCTGGGCGTGCTGCCGATTCCGACCAACAAGCCGATGATCCGCGAGGATAAGGACGATCTGATCTTCCGTACCAAGAAGGAAAAGCTCGCCGCCATCGTCCGTGATGTGGCCAAGCGCCACAAGAAGGGCCAGCCGGTCCTGCTGGGTACCGCATCCGTGGAATCCTCCGAAGTCGTGTCCTCTCTGCTTGACGTGGCCAAGATTCCTCACCAGGTGCTGAACGCGAAGCAGCATGACAAGGAAGCCGCCGTTGTGGCCGTCGCAGGCCGTAAGGGCGCCGTCACCGTGGCCACCAACATGGCAGGCCGTGGTACCGATATCATGCTCGGCGGCAACGTCGAGTTCCTCGCCGATGCGAAGCTCAAGTCCGAAGGCTATTCTCCGGATGACACTCCGGACGAGTACGAGAAGCGTTGGCCGGGCACTTTGGCCGAAATCAAGGACCAGGTCAAGGACGAGCATGAGGAAGTCGTCAAGCTCGGCGGTCTGTACGTGCTCGGCACCGAGCGCCACGAATCCCGCCGTATCGACAACCAGCTGCGCGGCCGTTCCGGCCGTCAGGGAGATCCGGGTGAATCCCGTTTCTACCTGTCCCTCGAGGACGATCTGATGCGTCTGTTCAACACCCAGCTGGTGGCGCGTGTCATGGCCAAGGGCATGCCGGAAGGCGAGCCGATCGAAGCCAAGAGCGTTTCCAAGGGCGTGCGCACCGCACAGAAGGCCGTCGAATCGCGTAACTTCGAAATCCGTAAGAACGTGCTGAAGTACGATGACGTGATGAACAAGCAGCGCACCGTCATTTATGCGGAGCGTCAGGCTGTGCTGAAGGGCGCCGACATCCACGAGGACATCCTCAAGTTCATCGACGACACCGTGCTGAGCTACATCAAGGGCGCCAACAACGGTTCCGACAAGCCGGCCGATTGGGATTGGGACGGTCTGTTCAAGGCCATCTCCTCCGTGTACCCGATTGCCGTGGAGCAGGAAGCGGCCAAGGACGCCGTCGACAAGCTCAAGGGCGACAAGGCCGTTGAGGCCCTGAAGGAGCTCATCGTCTCCGACGCCAAGGACCAGTACTCCGATTTCGAAGACAAGCTCGGCAGCGAAGGCCTGCGCCAGCTCGAGCGCCGCGTGGTGCTCGCCGTGCTCGACCGCAAGTGGCGTGAACACCTCTACGAGATGGACTACCTCAAGGACGGCATCGGCCTGCGCGGTATGGGCCAGCGCGACCCGCTGGTCGAATACCAGCGTGAAGGCTACCAGATGTACAACTCCATGATCGAAGCCATCAAGGAGGAAACCATCCAGCTGCTGTTCCACGTGGACATCGAACGCGTGGCCATGACCGAGGATGAGAGCACCGAATCCGACGAGGATGAGGCCGTGAACGCGGCCGAAGCCGTAATGGGTCTGGATGGCGAAGCCTCCGCCACTGGCGAAACCGCTCCGAGCGAGCCGGAGACCGATGACGAGGCCGAAAAGACCACCATCGATGAACTGGCTGACGAGCAGAAGAACGAGAAGGGCATCGTCGGCATGCAGCCGATCAGCCACGCCGAAGGCAAGGTCCCGGCCAACAAGCGTCCGAAGAGCGAGGAACTCCACTCTCCGTGGGCGGATGGCCGCACTTTCCCGGGAACCGGCAAGAACGCCCAGTGCCCATGCGGTTCTGGTCGTAAGTACAAGATGTGCCACGGTCAGAACGAGCAGTGATTCGCTGAGTCGCTGACTTGCTCATGACATAACCTCCCCCGACCGTAATCGGGGGAGGTTTTCTTTTTTGAAGAATCTTCGATGGGCCGTTTCGTGATATGGACGTGCGGACGTGGGGAAACGTCCAATCGTTACAATTGGCGGCATCAGAACAACAATAAAGGCGTGCGACAGCGCCAAGGAGGGCATCATGGCCGAAATCACATGGAAGTCGATCCTCACCAAGCTGGTCGGAGGGGACCACTTGAGCGCCGAGGAATCCGAGTGGTTCGTCGATGACCTCATGAACGGCAATGCCGATCCGGCGGCCGTTGGCGCGGTACTCGCCACCCAGCAGCAGTTGGGGCTGACCCCCGACGAAGTGCGTGGCGCGGCGAAGGCCATGGTGGCCCATGCCATTCCGCTGTACATCGACGGTGAAACCACCGACATCGTCGGCACCGGTGGCGACGGAGCCTCCACCGTGAACCTGTCATCCATGGGGGCCGTCGTAGCCGCGGCCGCAGGCGTAAAAGTCGTCAAGCACGGCAATCGTGCGGCCTCATCCAAGTGCGGCACTGCTGACTGCTTCGAAGCGCTCGGCCTGCCCATGGATTTGACTCCGGAACAAGTGAGCGAAGTCGGCAACGAATGCGGCATCGCATTCGCTTTCGCACGCACCTTCCACCCCGCCATGCGTTTTGTCGGTCCGATTCGCGCCGCGCTCGGCGTGCCATGCGTGTTCAACGTGCTTGGTCCGCTGACCAACCCGGCAAGCCCGAAGCATATGGCCGTCGGCTGCGCTAATCGCAAGATGAGCCCGATCATGGCCGCCGTATATGCGGCGAACGGCCAGATCGGCATGGTCTACACTTCCCATGAGGGCCTTGACGAGATGGCACCGACCGGTCCGGTCTCCATTTGGGAATTCAAGGACGGCAAGGTTACCGAAAACAAATTCGATCCGACCGTCGAACTCGGCCTCGCCAAAGTCACCATCGCAGATCTGAAGGGTGGCGAACCGACGCTCAACGCGCAGCTGGCACGAGACTTCTTCGCAGGCAAGGATGTGTCGTTCCGTACCACCGCGCTGCTGAACGCCGCTTCCGCAATCGTCGCCGACGGTCATTTGGTGCCGGGCGACGCAAGCTTGGCTGACCGGTTCAAAGCCGCCTACGCCATCGCGGAGCAGACCGTCGACTCCGGCAAGGCCACGGCGCTGCTTGACAAGTGGATCGCCACCGCCCAAGCTGCGAAGAAAGCCTGAAAACGCTGACAACGTATGTGTATGTGAAGGCCCCGGCGTAAATATGAACCGCACCCCGATTGTTGGACTGAAGAAATTCAGATTCGATGATCGGAGGTGCGGTTCTTTCGTATGCGTGAGGATCGAAGGAGACGTTACGACGACGGGTTCCGGCGCGAGGCGCTGGAGCTCATCAAGTCCGGAGCCGGCAAGGACACGCTCGCCAGAAGGCTTGCCATACCGGTGTATACCGCGAGAAACCGGATCAGGCTGTACAGGTCCAACGGCGAGGAGGCGGTCATGGGAGGCGGCGGCAGCAGACGCTACGACTGGGAGACGAAGGTCGCCGCGGCGCGCGACCACGTCGAGAACGGTCTGACCAAGACGGAGGCCATGGCCAGGCACGGGATCGCGAGCATCGCGTCCCTGGAGCGCTGGTGCCGCGACTACCGGTCCGGAGGTCCGGAGGCGCTCAGGCCGAAACCCAAGGGCAGGCCGAAAGGCGCGAAATCCAAACCGAAGCCCGAACCGACGCGCGAGCAGGAGCTCGCCGAACAGGTCGCGTACCTGAAGGCGAAGGTCGCGTACCTGGAAAAACTCCGGGCCCTGCGGGCGTCCAAGTCACGCGGCGCGAGCGAAGCGCCGTCGTCCGACTGCTCGCAGGGCGGGGACACCGGCTCGACCACCTCCTGAGGATAGCCGGGCTGCCGAAATCCACGTACTACCACCACCTGTCGCGCCCGGCGCACGTGTCCAGGCCGGACGTGGAGCCGATGGTACGGGAGATATGGGATGGCAGTACCAGCACCAATGGTGGCGGGACGAGCTCGAACGCCTCGGCATCCGCCAGTCCATGAGCCGCAAGGGCAACTGCCTGGACAACGCGGCGGCCGAGCAGGTCTTCGGCCACTTGAAGGACGAGTTCTACCGCGGCCGAGAGTTCGACTCGTTCGAGTGGTTCAAGGCCGAGCTGGACGCGTACATCGTGCATTGGAACACCAGACGACGCCAGATACGACACGAGGGACGCACCCCGGAGGAGTTCCGGAGCATGTCCCTCGCGGTCTGACCCTGTATCCCAATTAACAACGTCCAACAAACGGGGCGCAGTTCAATAACCGCCGGGGCCTTCACATAGATGGATGTATTCAGTTTGTCGCCAAAGAATCGTCAGACGCGTGCTCCATCATCGAATTCGTCGGTACGCGTTTCACGATGCCCTTTATGCTGCACGATGAGGCCAGCGGCGCCGACCAGCGCACACAAACCGAAAATCGAACCAAGAATCGAAGCCAACGCCGGAACGAACACGGAAGCGATAATGCCGATGACGCCGGCCACCAGCAATATCCAGAACACCAGTTTTGACAGTTTCACATGGCCGATTTCAGGATTCGGCGGCACGAAGTCGTCACCGTAACGGTCCATGACCCGATCCGTGTCAAGCCAGCTCGAACCAGTGAAATCGCGCGGCCCACGACCATTCGCCGGCGCATCATTGGTGAACGTGCCCTGATCCAAGTCATCGATGGACAGCAAAGCCTCTTTTTCCCGACGTTGCGCATGCTTCTCGAAACGTTTCGCACTACGCGAACGTTCCACGGCCTTCAAATCGTCAGCATGCGAATCCGCAAACTCGGCCCAAGCCGCATCCAAGTCGTCCATTGGAGAGCCGCCACCATGCGACGCGTCATTTGGGCGTTCTTCATCGTCATTGCTATTGTTGAGGTCAGTCATACTTATACTCTAATCGGGCGGACGCCAATCCGCCGGGAGGATTGTGAAGAATGCTCTATTGGTTTTTCGTCAAAGGCTTGGGACCTATCGCCATCCACCGTTTGGGACCGACCGCGCAAGGACTTGAGAACATTCCGCACGAAGGTGGCGCCATCATCGCAGCCAACCATCTTGCCGTCATCGACGATGCGTTGCTGCCGTTGACCTGCCCGCGCATGATTCATTTCATGGGCAAGGCCGAATATTTCGAAGGCAAAGGCATCAAAGGCAAATTCAAGAAATGGTGGTTCACGTCAGTCGGCGTGTTCCCCGTGGACCGTTCCGGCGGTTCCAAATCACTTGGCGCACTGAACCACGCCCGTGAGATCATCGAGGACGGACATCTGTTCGGCATTCACATCGAAGGTACTCGCAGCCCCGATGGACGTCTTTACAAAGGACACACCGGCGCGGCGCGTCTGGCATTCGAAACCGGTTGCCCCATTATTCCGGCCGCCATCATCGGTTCGCGTGAACTGCAGAAGCCAGGACAGGTCATTCCGAACAAAGGCAAGTCCAAGGTGATTTACGGCAAGCCGATTGAAGTCGAGAAGAAATCCGCCGACCAGATTACCCACGATGATTTGCGTTCGCTTACCGACCGCGTGACCCGTGAGATCCAGAAGATGAGCGGACAGGAATACGTCGACGAATACGCGCAGAAGGTCAAGGCCGAGCTCAAAGCCCAGCAGGAGGCCGAAGCGCAGGCACAAGCCGAATCCGCTGCTAAGAAGGCATAAGTTTTCAGCGAGGTTCATTCCAAACCAATCAGGGGTGTCTGTTCCGAAGAATGTTTTCGGAACAGACACCCCTGATTTCTATTTTGTAATCAGGATAATCAGTCGAACAGCGACGAATACATTTTCAAGGTGACGGTATTCGGCGTGCCATCCTCCTGACGCAGTCGCACCTCGGTGCCTCCTACCGGATCCTGCGAAGCGACCTTCTTGTCTTGACTGGAGTCAAGTGTCAGTTGCGAGCTGATCTTCACACTGAATCCCAGCTTCTCCAATGCGGCTTTGGCAGCGGCGGCTTTCTGTCCGACATAATTCGGCAACGTTACGGTTTCCGGTCCCTTCGACACCACCGCATTGACGCTATCGCCCCAGTGCAACTCGTCTCCGGTCTTCGCGGAAGCGGAAATCACCTGTCCTTGCGGAATCTTGTCATCGAATTGCTCGGTCCAGTTGACGGTGAGCTTGAGCGCATCAAGCGTCTGCTGCGCCTCATCCTTCGATTTGCCCACGACGCCCGGCATGGTAACCGGTTTCGGTCCTTGGGACAGCGTGACGGTAATCTTCGTGTTATGGGGCAGAGTCGCGCCGGGATCCACGCTTAAATCAAGCAACGCGCCCTGAGGTACGTCCATGGAATACGCGTCATCATTGGCCGGAGTCTGTTCGATGTTGTCGAAGCCGGCACGCTTCAACGCGTTGATCGGATCCTTGCCGTTCGCACTGGTGGCATCGAGAATGTCTGTGGGAACAGTGCCCTGCTTAATACCCTTGGACACTACCACCTTGACCTTCTGATGATGCCGTTTGCTCACATGCGAACCGACATTCTCCGGGTCGGTGGAGATGACATTGCCAGCCTTGACGGAATCACTGAACGCCTCGGTCTCTTCGTACTCGATGTTGGAGAATTTCAGCAGTTCCTCATAGGCGTTCCATTTGATGTTGGAAATACGGCAGGGCTCCGAATCGGAACATGTGAGATCTGCCGGCTGAGGCATGGTCCAGTAGCTGCCCGGTCCTCGGAAATACCACCAGGCATAGCCTCCACCGCCTGCGCAGGCAAGCACGATGGCTGCTACGACGGCGATGATGACAGGTGCACGCTTGCCACTGCGTTTCGGCTGTCCACCACTGACCGGACCGTTCGAGGGGGAAGCTGGAACGTTGTTGGCGGGGACGTCGTTCTTTTCCAAAGCCAAGCGGGTGGTTGCCTCCGGATCTGCCTGCTGCGCCGGCATGACGGTGGTTTTGTTCGGGTTTTCCGGATTGAACTGTCGTGTGCGATCGTCGTTCTGACGCACAGGCGGTGCTGGGGGAGCGGGCGGTAGCGGCATCTGCCGGGTGCCATCGCCGGGCATGGTGTCGGCGGCATCGTTTGCGGCCGGGGAAACGGCTGACAGACGGTATTGCCAGTCGTCGATGGTGAGGTTCGATTGCAACTGCTGCAATTCGTCGAATGCCACGGACGCATCCTGGGGACGGTCCTCGACCGCGCGCGCCGTAAGACGGGCGAGGAATGCGGCCACGCCTGCATTGATGCCCGGACAAGCGGTCGTGATATCCGGCACATCCTCATGCACGTGCTTGAACACCAGCGTCACCGGATTGTCCGCGGTGAACGGCACCTTGCCGGCCAGCATCTCCCAAGCCATGATGCCTACGGAATACAGGTCTCCCTGCGGCGTTGCCTGATTGTGCTGAATCATTTCTGGCGCCAGATAGGCGGCCGTGCCCAGCAGCATGCCGGTGGAGGACAGCGTGGCCTGCGACACCGCCTTGGCCAGGCCGAAATCGGTGATCTGCACATGTCCTCGGTCATTGAGCAGAATATTCTCCGGTTTGATATCGCGGTGCACCACGCCTGCGCGATGCGCCGAAGCCAAGCCGTCCAACGTCTCACCGACTATGCGTAGCGTCTCACGAACGCTGAACGTGACTTGCTGGTTCATTTCGTACCGCAGGTTCACGCCATGCACGTACTCCATGACAAGAAAATCCAGTCCATCGAACTCACCGGTGTCATACACCTGCACGATATGGGGATTGGCTATTGCTGCTGCGGAACGGGCCTCGCGATGGAAACGTTCCACGAACTGGTCGCGTTGTGGGCCCTGTGCCAGCTGCGTGTGCATGATCTTAATGGCGACGGTGCGTCCCAGACGCTCGTCAACAGCTTGATACACCGTGGCCATGCCGCCATCGGCGATTCTGCTGACGACTCGGTACCGGCCTTCGATGACCTGGCCTTCGGGGGCATGCTGGGCTTCACTCATGGCTAATCGGTACGATTCCTTCTTCAAAAAACGTTTCGCGACAAAGATGTGTTCACTTGTAGTCTACAAGGAATGGTTTGCGGAAGATGCGATGAACACGGGTCTTTCACAGTGCGGCGGCATCAGCCCTGTTCCCGCACAATCGGTACGAAACGTGCGCATGCTTCGGTAAGCATGTCTTTGCGATCCTGCGATAGTTCAAGCGTCTCGATGGCGGCCTTCGACTCGAGCCACAGACCGGCGATCCGTTCCTTGGAACGTGCGATGGCACCAGTGGACTCGAACAATGCGATGGCACGCCTAACATGTGCCTCGTCACGTGATTCGGCTTCCCACATGTCGATGAGTTCACGTCGTTCGACATCGCCGGCAGCCTCAATCGCATCGGCCAGCAACACCGTGCGTTTGCCTTCACGGATATCACCGCCCACCGGTTTGCCGGTATTGCGGCTCGACCCGATGACGTCCAGAAGATCATCCGCGAGCTGGAACGCCAAACCAAGCGGCAATCCAATCGCCAGTGCGAGCCTGCGCGCGTCCGCAGGGGCGAGGCCGGCGGCAAGCATACCGAATTCCAAAGGTGCGATAGTGGTATAACTGGCGGTCTTCCAACGGAAGACATTCAAAGAGGCCGACGCCAGCTCTTCAGGATCGTCTAACGTATTGAGTTCCACGGCCAAATCGAGTACTTGGCCGATTTCCACTTCACGGTGCATATTCAGGAAGGCCGACACCACGGAAGATCCGGAGCCAAGCCGGCAAGCCGCTTTATTGGCGATATCCACGCTCGCGGTGGCCAGCATATCACCCAACATGATGCCCAAACCATGGCCGATGGCATCACTATGGGTATCCGTGGCAAGCGCACGATGAGCGGACGGCTTGCCACGGCGCAGATCGGAATCGTCGATGATGTCGTCATGCACCAACGCGCCGGTCTGAAACACTTCGATCGCGCATGCCAGATCCAACACCGCATCCATATCACGTTCCGCCACATCCTGCGGCGCGAACGCACGGAACGCATCCAACGTCAGCAACGCCCGCAGACGTTTGCCGCCCTCACTTGACGTGACCGCCTGCTGCGCCACCGCATCAGCGACGGCTTTGCAGGAATTCGCCACCGGATCGTCCGCATGCAGGAACGAAAAATCCCTTACCAGCGAGAGCGTGCGCGTTTCAATCTGTTCCAAATCGGAAGAGCTAGTCATGGGTCAAGGTTATCCACACACATTCGACAAGAGGAAAACATAATGATTGCAGCGGGTGAGACGGTGCCGGACGTTTCGTGACACGCCGAGCTTCACGTTCTCCGACCACAGGGGTCCCGAAACGCCTCATTGCATTGCCGGATGATGCATAGTTCCAACAAAGCGGCCTGCATCAAGCGACCGCTCCGATACGCCAAGGAGGACGAGACATGAAGACGATCGACGAGCCCATGCCGATATGCGAAGCCGAGATGGAACGGCTTGAAGACCAATTGGTGGAGGATTGCAAATCGCTGGGCATGGCGGAGAGCATACGCGATTTCCTGCAGGAGCCATTCTCGGAATGGATGGATGAGCTGGCCGATGAATCGTCGGGAGATGACGATTCATCGCCAGAATGCAGACTGTCCAGAAACGGTGCGGGAGCACTTGCCATCGCCATGCAGCAGACCATGGCGGTGCGTGACGCGCTGCTGGTCTCCATCATCGTGGATGAACGACGTTCGTCACGTGACTTTCTCATGGGATTTATGACCAATCCGACACTTCCCGGCAACACGCGTCATCTGGAGGAATCCCTCAACGGATCGTTCCGTGACGCATCAAGAAAACCCGACACGAAACGTTGCGACAACGGCGTCAACATGATGTTCGACATCATCGGGATGGTCCCCGAACGGTATCATGTGCAGCCATTGGCCATCATCAGTTATGTGCTGTGGTGGATGGGCGATGAGCGCGCCATGCTGTGCGCGATGCGTGCGCTCGCGTTGGATGAGAATTGTTCGCTCGCGGCGATCATCTGCTCCGCGGCGCATCGTCATATCGGACCGGTATGGGTCGAAGAGACATAGAGCAACACGCCGAAAGGAAGCGGTACTTGCGCATGGTGAGCTCAACACGCGGGAATAATCGTCCTTGCAAGATGGTTAACTCACATAGTTGACGATTTGCCCTTGCCAGAAGTGGGTCCATATGGTATACGCTTCCGGCGGGATCAATAGGAGGATAAGTTTGGCCACCAAGGAAACGACGGTAAATACGGAACAGACTGATCTGACCGAAAAGACCACCTCCGGGAAAAAGGCCTCCACGCGCAAGCCTGCTGCCAAGAAGGGCGAGTCCTCAAAGACCGCTACGAAGACGTCGCGCAAGACGGCCGCGAAGAAGACCTCCGCCGCCAAGAAAAGCAAGAAAGCGGAAGAAGAAGAGAACCTGATCGAGCAGGACGCCCCTGAAGACGATCCCGTCGAGGATGCCGATCTTGATGATTTCGACGATGACCTTGATGACGTGGACGACGAAGGGGAGGATGACGACCTCGACGAGGACAATATCGACGAGGATGACGATTCCGAACTGGAAGACGATGACGAAGACAAGCGCAAAAAGCCGGAAGAGCCCAAGGAAAAAGGCGCTTTCGTGGTGCGTGACGATGATGACGACGACAATCTGACGCCGTCCGGCAATCCGAAGCGTCGTGTGATCGCAGCCGGCGCCACCGCAGATCCGGTCAAGGATTACCTGAAGCAGATCGGCCGAGTGAACCTGCTGAACGCCGAACAGGAAGTCGACCTGTCCGAACGCATCGAGGCCGGTCTGTACGCCCAACATCTGCTGGACACGGAATCCGACAAGATGGATTTCAAGCGCCGGCGTGAACTGAAGTGGGCCGCGAACGACGGCAAGCGCGCCAAGGACCATCTGCTGGAAGCCAACCTTCGACTCGTGGTCTCTCTTGCCAAGCGCTATACGGGCCGTGGCATGCTGTTCCTCGATTTGATTCAGGAAGGCAATCTTGGTCTGATTCGTGCCGTAGAGAAGTTCGACTGGAAGAAGGGCTTCAAGTTCTCCACGTACGCCACATGGTGGATTCGCCAGGCCATCACCCGTGCCATGGCTGATCAGGCCCGCACCATTCGTGTGCCTGTGCATATGGTGGAAGTCATCAACAAGTTGTCCCGCGTGCAGCGCCAGATGCTTCAGGACCTCGGCCGCGAACCTACGCCGGACGAACTGGCCCGTGAGCTCGACATGCCGGTCGAGAAGGTGCAGGAAGTGCAGAAGTACGGGCGTGAGCCGATTTCCCTGCACACGCCGCTGGGCGAGGATGGCGATTCCGAGTTCGGTGATCTGATCGAAGACACCGACGCCATCGCACCGTCCGATGCCGTCGCCTTCTCGCTGTTGCAGGAGCAGTTCAAGCAGGTGCTTGAAACGCTGTCTCCGCGTGAGGCTGGCGTCATCAAGATGCGCTACGGTTTGGAGGACGGCCAGCCGAAGACGCTGGATGATATCGGACGTGTGTATGGCGTGACGCGCGAACGTATCCGCCAAATCGAATCGAAGACCATGTCCAAGCTGCGCCATCCGTCCCGTTCGCAGACGCTGCGCGACTTCCTGGACCAGTGATAGTAATCAGACGCGAGTAAATGAAGTCGAGAAACCGGCATGAACGCAGGGTTTCTCGACTTCATGTCTTGTAAGGCGACAATTGAAAGGGAACATGGCTAAGGATAATTACGGTGCTGAGAGTCTTACCGTGCTCGAAGGCTTGGATGCGGTACGCAAACGTCCGGGCATGTACATCGGCACGACCGACAGCCAGGGCCTGATGCACTGCCTGTGGGAGATCATCGACAATGCCGTCGATGAGGCTCTTGCGGGAGCCTGCAACCACATCATCGTGACCTTGCATGACGATGGTTCCGTTGAAGTGGCGGACAATGGCCGAGGCATTCCGGTGGACGTGGAGCCGAAAACCAAGCTCACCGGCGTGGAAGTGGTGCTGACCAAGCTGCATGCCGGCGCCAAATTCGGCAATTCCTCGTATGGCGCTTCCGGCGGTCTGCATGGTGTCGGCTCATCCGTTGTGAACGCATTGAGCTCTCGTCTCGACGTGGAAGTGGATCGTGACGGCAAAACCCACCACATGGCTTTCCATCAGGGCCACCCCGGAGTGTATTCCGACGTTGATCCGGAACACCCGTCTCCCGATTCGCCATTCAAGAAGACGCGCAAGAATCGTCCCACCGAACTTGAGATCATCGGCAAAGTCAGTCCGAAGACCACGGGTACCCGCATCCGCTATTGGGCGGATCCGGAGATTTTCAACGACACCGCTGAATTCAGCTATGACCAGCTCATCGACCGTGTACGGCAGACCAGTTTCCTGGTGCCAGGGCTGAAAATCACCGTCATCGACGAGAACATTCCCGAAACCGGCGACGAGTCCATTGACGAAATGCTGGAAGTCGATGACAATGTCATCGAACAGGTGACGGAAGAGAACACGTCCGCTGAAACGGATGATATCGGAACCTCTGCCGACATACTGCAGGAGGATTCAGCCGAAGCTGATGAGTCAGCCGAATCGCAAGAAAACGATGCTGCCACGCAATCGCAGGAAACCGTTTCCCAACCCGTGCAGCCGAAATATCCGCATGCGCGCGTCGAAGAATTCTGCCATACCGGAGGCGTGAAGGATTTCGTCGACTTCCTGTCCAAAGGCGAAGCGGTCTCCGATATTTGGCGCATCGCCGGCGAGGACACGTATGTTGAAGAAACGCAGGCGGTCGGAGACGATGGTGAACTGCATGCGCAGAAGGTGACGCGTGATTGCGCAGTCGATATCGCCATGCGATGGACCAACGGCTACGACACCACCATGCGCAGCTTCGTCAACGTGGTGGAGACGCCCGGCGGCGGCATGCACGTGGACGGCTTCCTCCAAGGCATCACCAAGCAGGTGCGCAAGGCCATCGAGGACAACGCGCGCAAACTCAAGGTGAATCTCAAGGATTCCCATATGAAGGTGGAACGTGACGACATTCTCGCCGGTCTGGTGGCCGTCGTCACCGTCCGCATCGCCGAACCGCAGTTCCAAGGCCAGACCAAGGACGTGCTCGGCACCGCGCAAGTCAAGCCGATCGTCTCCAGAATGACCGATAAGCAGTTCGGTGAGATGATTACCGGCTCCAAACGCGGTTACAAGGAACAGTCCGGCCGCGTGCTGGAGAAAATCGTCGGCGAAATGCATGCCCGCGTGCAGGCGCGCAAGACCAAGGAAGTCACACGCCGTAAGAACGCGCTTGAATCCGCGTCCATGCCGCCGAAACTGTCCGACTGCCAGCCCGGCAATGACGATGTGGCCGAACTGTTCATCGTCGAGGGTGATTCCGCATTGGGCACAGCCAAGGCCGCCCGTAATTCCGGTTTCCAAGCGTTGCTGCCGATTCGAGGCAAAATCCTCAACGTGCAGAAGGCATCGCTCGCGCAGATGCTGTCCAACAAGGAATGCGCAGCCATCATCCAGGTGGTCGGCGCAGGATCCGGCGCAAGCTTCGACATCGAACAGGCCCGATACAACAAGATCATCATGATGACCGATGCCGATGTCGACGGCGCGCACATCCGCATCCTGCTGCTGACGCTGTTCTACCGGTACATGCGGCCGCTTATCGAATACGGTCATGTGTATGCCGCCGTGCCGCCGCTGCATCGTATCGCGTTGACGGGTACGCATAAGGGCGAGTACATCTACACGTATTCCGATGATGAGTTGGCAGGCAAACTCGCCGAGCTTGATAAAAAGCACATCGGCTACAACGAGGACATCCAGCGTTACAAGGGTTTGGGTGAGATGGACGCCGACCAGCTGGCCGATACCACCATGGATCCGCGCACCCGCATGCTGCGCCGTATCCGCATGGAGGACGCCGAACAGGCCAGCCACATCTTCAGCCTGCTCATGGGTGATGACGTGCCGCCGCGCAAGGCGTTCATCGTGGAGAACGCCGACGATTTCGACCGTTCCAAGATCGACACCTGATATTGCATGGCGATTGCGATTGGCGGGTCTTGCGTTACGGCGGAGACCCGCTTTTCGTGTATGCACGATAATGCAAAAACGTCGGTCGATAGTGCAAGATACAAAATACCGTTTGGTAGGTAACTTTGGATAAAATAGCGGAGTATTTTCGTGATTTTATTGCCGCAAACATAAAACATACAAGGAGCTGACTGTGGCCAATCTGCTGCTCGCCGTGATTTACATCGCCTTCATCAGTCTGGGTCTGCCGGACGCGGTGCTCGGCGCCGCATGGCCGACGATGAGCGGCGACCTGCATGCGCCGATTTCCTGGGCGGGTGGCATTTCCATGACGATTTCCGCCGGCACCATCGTGTCCGCGCTGCTATCCGACCGCATGACCTTGCGGTTCGGTGCAGGCAAGGTCACGGCAGTGTCCGTTGCGTTAACGGCGTTCGCGTTGTTCGGCTTCTCCATCTCGCCGAATTACTGGATGCTGCTGCTCTTCGCCATTCCGTACGGCTTGGGCGCGGGCGGCGTCGATGCGGCGCTCAACAACTATGTGGCAATCCACTACGAAAGCCGTCACATGAGCTGGCTGCACGCCATGTGGGGCTTGGGCACTCTGCTTGGCCCGTACATCATGGCAAGCGCATTGGGTGCCGGCCATGGCTGGGCGTGGGGCTACCGGACCATCTCCATTCTGCAGGTCGTGCTCACCGCGGTGCTGGTGCTGAGCCTGCCGTTGTGGAAGGCGCGTAAGGCCGTCGAACCGCAGCGGACGAGTGAAACCTCTTCCGTGCAATCCGCGCAGTCCGAGCAATCGGAAGGGGAAACGGCTGACCGGCGCAAGCCGCTTGGTATTCGCGGTGTGCTCGCCATCCGTGGCGCCCGCGAGATCCTCGTGATGTTCTTCTGCTATTGCGCGCTCGAATCGACCGCCATGTTGTGGGCCAGCAGCTATATGGCGCTTGGCAAGGGCATCGACAAGACCACGGCGGCCATGTGGGGAAGCCTGTTTTGCATCGGTATCACCGTCGGACGTCTCGCCAGCGGTTTCCTGACCATGAAACTGAACGATCCGGCCATGATTCGTCTTGGCCAGGCGTTGGTGCTGACCGGCATCGTCATCATGCTTCTGCCGTTGCCGCACAATATCGGCACCATCGCGGGATTAATGGTCATCGGTTTGGGCTGCGCGCCGATTTATCCGTGCGTCATCCATTCCACTCCTGCTTATTTCGGCGAGGACAAATCGCAGGCCATCGTCGGCATGCAGATGGCTTGCGCCTATGTGGGATCGATGTGCATGCCGCCGCTGTTCGGGCTGATCGCGCAACATGTTTCGGTCAGCCTGTTCCCGTTTTATCTGGTGGTGTTCCTGGCGCTGATGGTCGCCATGCATGAGACTTTGCGCCGCAAGTGCGGCGACCGTGCGGCCGCCTGACGACGCCGTATGTGAGACGCTCGAATGTGTCAGCCGGGCGGTGTGCTCGAATGAGCCGACGACGGTGGATGACGAGCTTTCCGCCGGTTGTGGATGATGTCTGAAGGCGATGCCATAATCGAACGTATGTACGAATGCATGGACTTGTTCTCGGAGGCTACCAATGCCTGGTTCAAGCATGCGTTCAATGCTCCGACGGAGGCGCAACGTTTAGCATGGCCGGCCATCCGCTCCGGCGAGAACGTGTTGGTGGTGGCGCCCACCGGCTCCGGCAAGACATTGTGTGCCTTCCTTTCCGCAATCGACCGTCTGATGACGAAGGAGGGCGATGACTTATTGCGGACGTCCGGCGGTGGGGACGGCACGGCTGAATCCGATTGCAATGCCAAGAAACGTAAACCCGTCCGCGGCGTCAAGGTCCTGTATATTTCGCCATTGAAGGCTCTGGGCGTGGATGTGGCCAAGAACCTCCAAGCGCCATTGGCTGGCATCGCCGGACAGTGCGAGGCGATGGGATTGCCATCGCCGAAAGTCAGCGTGGGCATACGAAGCGGCGACACCACGCCGCAGGAACGGCGCAGAATCGTCAGCCATCCGCCGGATATCCTCGTAACCACGCCAGAATCGCTGTTCCTGCTGCTCACCTCCAAGGCGCGACGGATACTTTCCGCCGTTGATACCGTTATCGTGGATGAAGTGCACGCCATCGCGGGCTCCAAACGTGGCGCGCACCTGGCGCTGAGCTTGGAACGATTGGAAAGCCTTGCCGGCCGGTCCGTCCAACGCATCGGGCTTTCCGCCACTGTGGAACCGCCGGCCGAAGCCGCACGTTTCCTTGGCGGCATACGGCCGGTACGCGTCATCAGACCCGAATCGCACCCCGACATGGATCTGAAAGTGGTGGAACCGCTTTCGGCCATGCGCGATCCCGTCTCCGACGACGCAGGGCGGAGGGCAGGCGCCGTGAAACTTCCGAACCGCCATACCACGCATATCTCCGGGGTGAGTCCTGCCATGGAGGCATTGGCGGAACGTAAAGGACTGACTTCGGGCGGGGGAAACGAACATACCTCACGGGTTTCGACCGGAGGTTCGGTATGGCCGGCCATCGAACGCAGCGTGCTTGACGAAGTGCTGAAACACCACACCACCCTCGTGTTCGTCAACTCCCGTGGCCTTGCGGAAAAACTCACCGCACGGCTCAACGACCTGTATGCGCAATTGCGCACATCCCGGAAAACTGGGTCTGAAACCGCCGTCAAAGCGGACGCAGGGCGGGATGCGCTGTCCGACCGTAGGCTTGGCCGAACGGACTTGAGTGTGTCGGGCAACGCATCCCAGCCGGAGTCCACAGCCAGTGATTCCACCCAGCCGTATCCGGATCTGGGCTCCCCGGAAGGCCGTGAAGGCTTCGCCAAACACTACGATTCCGTGGTCGGATCCACCACCATGCTGGTCTCCTCGCATGCGGACGCCGACGCGATCGCCATGGCGCATCATGGTTCCGTTTCCAAAGACCGGCGCAAACAGATCGAAGAGCAGCTCAAACGCGGCCAATTGCGTTGCGTGGTCGCCACATCGAGCCTTGAACTCGGCATCGACATGGGTTCAGTGGATCTGGTTATCCAGATCGCACCGCCATTGTCCGTGTCCTCGGGATTGCAGCGGGTGGGGCGCGCCGACCACAAGGTCGGGGGAGTCTCGCATGCACTGTTCTACCCGATTACACGAGAGCAAATCATCGGCACGGCCGCAGGCATCGAATGCATGCGCTCCGGAGACATCGAAACACTGACCATTCCATGCACCCCCTTGGACGTGCTTGCCCAGCAAACCGTCGCCGCCGCGGCGATGGATGATCTGAAACCAGACGACTGGTACGTGACCGTGCGCAAGGCCGCGCCATTCGAAGATCTCGACAGAACCATGTTCGATGCTGTGATGGGCATGATGACCGGTGCCTACAACGGCGAGGATTTCTCCGCCTTCCGACCTCCATTGCAATACAACGAAGAGGCGGGTCTCATCTCCGCGCGCCCTGGCGCTCAACGACTGGCCGTGACCAGCGGAGGCACCATACCCGACCGAGGAACCTACACCGTGGTGCTTCCCGAAGAAGGCTCCGGACCGGGCCCACGCAAAGTGGGGGAGCTGGATGAGGAAATGGTGTACGAATCCCGGGTCGGAGACGTCATCACCCTCGGCACATCGACCTGGCAGATCCAGGAAATCACCCGGGACCGTGTGGTGGTGGTTCCTGCTCCAGGACGTACCGCCCGACTGCCGTTCTGGCATGGCGAAGGCGACGGGCGGGACGCGGCATTCGGACGGTCCCAAGGCCGATTCGTACGCGATATGGCGCAAGGACTACGCGCGGAAGTCTCGGACGGCATCGCAGGAGACAAGACCAGCCGATTCGACACGACAACAATCGCACGTCTACGTCGTGACGGATTGGATGACAACGCCATCGGCAATCTTGCCGACCTGCTTGCCGAACAGCGCGCCGCCACGGGAACGATTCCCAACGACCGTGAGCTGGTCGTCGAACGCTGCCAGGATGAAGAAGGCGATTGGCGTGTGATCGTCCACTCGCCATACGGCAGACGCGTGCACGAACCATGGGCCATGGCCATCACCACACGTATCAAACAACGATACGGGTTCGATGGGCAGGTATACGCGGCCGACGACGGCATCATCATCCGCCTCCCGGACGGCGACGGCAACCTGCCGATCCGCGAGCTGCTGCTGTTCGACACGGAAGAGCTGCAACGCATCATCGGAACACAAGTCGGCGAAAGCGTGCTGTATGCCGCACGATTCCGAGAATGCGCGGCGCGATCGCTGTTCCTGCCACGCGCCAACCCCGGCAGACGCGTCCCCTTATGGCAGCAGCGGCTGCGCGCGGCGCAACTGCTCAACGCCGCCCGAACTCGGAAGAACTTCCCGTTGCTGTTGGAAACCGCACGCGAATGCCTACAGGACGTGTACGATCTGCCCGCGCTGAAACATGTGATGTCCGGATTACGCTCCGGCGTCATCTCTTTGAGCGAGACCGTCACGGAAACGCCGTCGCCGTTCGCGGAAAACATGCTGTTCGGATACGTGGGCGCGGTCATGTACCAATACGACGTGCCGCAAGCCGAACGCAGTACGCAACTGCTGTCCATGGACCCGGAAGTGCTGGAACGTCTTCTGGGAGCCACGGACATGGCTTCGCTGTTGGATGCCGACGTCATCGCGCAGGTTGGGAAGGAGCTTGCCGGACGGACGTTCTGGAACGATTTGGACGAGACCGACATTGCCGGCCGTGTGGCGCGATATGTCAAAACGCATGGCCCATTCACCGCGGATCAGATGATCGCCGAACTGGGATTGGACGCTGTCCAAGGCGTACGCATGTTGGATGAATTACATGCCAAAGGCGAACTGCTGAAAGGCCATTTCGTCGATGATGCGGCCGGAGCGGACGCCAATGGTTCCGATGATTCAGCATCGGAACGGTCACCTCGGCAAACGCCCCAGCAATGGCTCCACAAAGACGTGTTTCGGCGTATCCGCGCGTTTTCGCTTGCCAAGGCACGCAAAGCCATCAAGCCGGTGGAACCGGCCGTCTATCAGGCGTTCCTGTTGGACAGACAAGGTGTCGGACCTGTGGGTGGCGCCCGATATGAAGGCGTCGACGGGCTGATGCGTGTGATCGAACAGCTTGAAGGCATATACCTCAACGCCTCCGTTTGGGAATCCTCGGTCTTCCCCGCACGCGTTCGCGACTACCAACCGAGTATGTTGGACGAATTGCTCGCATCCGGAGACGTGGTATGGGTCGGCTCCAAAATCAATGGTTCCAACGCCAAGGAAGCCGGCGGAATCGCATTCCATCCAGCTGATTCACGGCTGCTGACGAAACCCGGCGAACAATCGCAGAACAATGCCTATAGTGCCGGAACCATGACCGTGCCGGAGACGATACTTGCCGTATTATCGAATGGGGGAGCCTTCCATGCGCGGCAGCTTTCCACAGCCGCCAAAGCCATCTGGCAGGAACATGCGGAAGTCAACGTGAATCCTGAAACAGGGGAAATCATCCTTCCCTCATGGGGCGAAAGCCAGTTCGAGGAAGCCTTGTGGTCCTTGGTATGGCAAGGCAAAGTGACGAACAGTTCATTCGTTCCCGTTCGGGCCTTGGTTCAAGGCACGGTTTCAGTGCGCGCGCCACGCACTGCCGCACGCAGACGCGTACGGATCCACGCCTCGACACCGGCGACGCTCGGTGGATTATGGTCCGCGGTCGACTCGTCCCGGACCAGTCCAATGGCGATACCGGATCAAACGGACGATACCGCTGGCAAACCAACAGCCGGCATCGAGGAATACGACATCGCATTGATCGAATCGCTGCTCGACCGATATGGCGTGATCGCCGCTCCGCTAATCGACAAGGAGCAGGTCGCAGGCGGATTCTCCGGACTATACCCGGTACTCAAACGTATGGAGGAACACGGCAATCTGGTCAGAGGCATGTTCGTCAAAGGATTCGGAGCGGCCCAATTCGCCGGACGTGACACAGTGGACGCCTTGCGCGGCGACGACGAGGCGCGCAGCCAATCCTGCGTGGCGCTCGACGTGACCGACCCGGCCAACCTGACAGGCTCCGCGATCACATGGCCCGAACAACACCATATGAAACCGGCGCGCAGAGCGGAATCGGTCATCGTGCTCGACCACGGCATGCCGGTGCTGTTCGCCGTGCCGAAAAGCCACAGAATCGTCAGCTTCACCGATGACGAGCGAATATTGCAGCCGGCATGTACGGAACTTGCCTATGCATTGCAGCATCAGTCCAAGGGCAGCGTCAGCTTCGCCGAAATGAACGGTGAATCATTGAAGGAACGCAACGAATACAGACGTTTGCTGCATGTTGCCGGGTTCGTGGACAGCCCACAAGGCATGAAGCTATATGGCTGAACCCAGCCGGAGGCACTTTCACCCAGCCTGCTCATTCAACCTGGCGGCCCAAGTGCGCAAAACGGGAAGGCCCTGAACCGGAAGAAGAACCAGTCCAGAGCCCCGCCAATCGATTTCGTCGAATCAGCCGACCACCGCAATCGGCGCCGACAGATCCGTACCGGAACCATCGCGTCGCATATCAGGCTTCGGCAATTCCACAGGAGCGCCACTTTGCGTGGAAGCATGCAACGGATACGCGCCCACGAACGCGAGAATCAACGTATCCTGCCCCTTGAGGAATCGCTGCGAACGCACGCCACCCGTACCACGGCCCTTCGTCGGATACATCTCCAACGGCGTGACCTTCGCGGCACCGTTTTCAGTGCCAGGCAACGCTTCGGAATCGCCGGCAACCGTCAACACCACGGCTCCGGAAGCAGAGAACAGTCCATTCTCGCCTTCTTCGTAATTCCATGTCACCTTGCCGTCAGGCACCACCGCGAACGCGGCCACCGAACACCCCTCAGCCAGACGAATGCCCGCCATGCCGCCAGCGGTACGGCCCTGCGGACGCACATTCTTCGCTTCGAACGTCAACAACGAGGAATCGGTGGACACAAACACCAGACGATCCTCATCACGGGCTTCGGCAGCGGCAAGCACTTCGTCATCATCCTTCAAATCGATGACGCTCCACGAATCCATTGTGGTCGGAGATTCACGGTTCCAACGCTTGACCACGCCGTTGCGGGTGCCCAACGCCAAAGGAACAAGCTGGCCGCCGTCATCCGTGGACGGCATATCAATCGCAGCAATCACCCGTTCGCCGCGGATCGGATCGGTGTTCTCCGTCATGCCCAGCAGTTCCTCGGCCTTCACACCACCCGTGACACTGAGCGGCCCATCCGCGGAAACCTTCGGCAATTCGACCACATGGGCCAGCACCAGACGACCCGCTGAAGTAACCAAGCCGTATGAGGAACGTGTGGACGTGCGGAACATCGAAACGATCTGATCATCCTTGACGCGTCCGTCGGAAGCCGAACGATTCTCCCAACGTTCCACCGCATCCTCGGAAGTGCGTGCGATCAGGCCCGTGGCGGACAGCATCACCGCGCACGGCTCGTCATCAATCTGCAGAGCCGATGCGGTGGCATTCTCATCGCCGGCCTTCTTTGCGGCCTTTGCGGCTGCGGCGACATCGGCTGCTGCGGAGGATACGGTCGCGGCGGCGCGCGCGGCAGCCATCGCGTTTGCAGAGACGCCATCATCGCCATGCGCCACAACAGGCGTCAAATTGCCTTCCTCATCCTCATCCAGCAGCACCGTGCGCCGGGGAGTGCCGTATTTGGCCACGGCGTCATCCATTTCGTCAATGACCACGCCGTCAAGCGCCTCATCGGAAGCAAGAATGCGTTCAAGCTCTTCGATACGCCGCTTCAGGTCGTCGCGTTCCGCCTCAAGCTCGATACGACTCATCTTGGTCAGACGGCGCAGCCGCAAGTCAAGAATGTACTGTGCCTGAATCTCATCCAGATCGAATACGGCGATAAGCTTTGTTTTCGCGGCCTCGGCATCATCAGAAGAGCGAATCACCTGAATGACTTCATCGATGTCCACCATGGCGAGCAGCAAGCCCTCCACCAAGTGCAGCCGCTCAAGCGCCTTCTTCCTGCGGAATTCACTGCGTCGGCGGATCACCACACGACGATGGTCCACCCACACCTGAAGCATTTCCTTCAATCCCATGGTGTGCGGACGGCCATTGACCAACGCCACATTGTTGATGGTGAAATTGTCCTGCAACGGCGTGTGCTTGAACAGCTGCGCCAACACCGCGTTCGGATCGAACCCGGTTTTGATTTCGATGACGAGGCGCGTGCCGTTATGCCGGTCAGTCAGATCGATGGCACCGGAAATGCCGTCCAGCTTACGGTTCTTCACACCTTCGGAAATACGTTCCAACACACGTTCCGGACCCACCATGAACGGCAGTTCCGTCACGACGATGGCCTTTTTGCGAGCCGTCACGTTTTCGATATGCGTCACGGAACGCGTGGTCAACGCGCCACGACCCGTCTCGTACGCCTCGCGGATGCCCTTGCGGCCCACAATCACGCCGCCGCCCGGCCAATCCGGACCCGGCACGTAGCGCATCAACTCCTCTAACGTCGCGTCGGGATGGCGCATAAGATGCTTGGCCGCAGCCACCACCTCGCCAAGATTGTGCGTGGCCATATTCGTGGCCATGCCGACGGCAATGCCGGAACCACCATTGACCAGCAGGTTCGGAATCGCGGCAGGCAGCACAGTCGGCTCCTGAAGCTTGTTATCGTAATTCGGCGTGAAATCGACGGTATTTTCGGCGATATCGGCATTCATGCCCAACGCGGCCGGCGCCATACGAGCCTCGGTATAACGAGAAGCAGCAGGACCGTCATCGAGAGAACCGAAATTGCCGTGACCGTCCACCAATGGCAGCCGCATCGCGAACGGCTGCGCCAAACGTACCATCGCCTCGTAAATCGCGGAATCGCCATGCGGATGGAGCTTGCCCATCACTTCGCCAACCACACGCGCCGACTTCATATACGGCCGGTCCGGATTGAGGCTCATCTGACCCATCTGATAGATGATGCGTCGTTGCACCGGCTTGAGACCGTCCCTGGCATCAGGCAGCGCTCGGGCGTAAATCACCGAATACGCGTATTCGAGGAACGACTTGCTCATTTCCTCGTTCAACGGCGTTTCGACGATGTTCTCCTTGACCGTACGCGGGTCAAAGGCTGGTTTTGCCGGTTTGCGGTGCGACACCATGCGGTGGTTCTCCTCACGGAAAGGTTATGGTAATCAACCTAGCAATATTACCAGCTGGTACTGCCGCGGTGCTTGAATGGGAACCATGAGTGTTGAAGTGCCCGAAATCGACCAGCTGCTAGCCATGACCAGTCCGGCACGATATGGCGACGAACTGCCGGATGAGGGCGGCCGCGGCGGTGCTCTCCACCTATCCTCGGTACTTCCCGCCATTTCCAGCGCCATCGGGCATCCGATTCCAACGGCCATCCATGCCGATCCGAAACGACTCCAAGAGGCACTTGGCCTGCCGGACGCGCGTTCGGCAGTCGTGGTCCTGGTGGACGGTCTCGGATATTGGAACATCAATATGAGATTGGGGCATTCACCCTATCTACGGTCGCTGATGGCGGATGGCGTTAACCAGCGGCCAATCGCCACATGCATGCCCAGCACCACCGTGGCCGCAATGTCCACGTTCGGCACCGGCACATGCCCCGGATTAACCGGCATGACGGGATATACGCAGCTCAATCCCGACAATGGCGAAATCTGCCAGCTCATCTCTTTCAAAAACGCGCCCGCACCGCTGAAACTGCAACAGCAGCCGACCATATTCGAACGATTGGCGGAACAGAACGTTCGCGTCACCAGTTCGGGACTGCCGAAATTCGCGTTCTCCGCGTTGACTCAGGCGGCGTTACGTGGCAGCGACTACATCTCCAATGACGATCCACGCCGACGTATCATGACCGCGGCGAAAGCGGCGAACACGCCCGGACTGACATACGTGTACCTGCGCGACGCGGACAAGATCGGACACAATTACGGCTGGGACTCCGACAAGTGGATCGGCACATATGAGCGTATCGACGCCCAGTTGTCTTTGCTGCGTCGAAGTGTGCCGAAGAACACGCTGATCGTCATCGTGGCGGATCATGGCATGATAACCGCCGACCCGGAAGCCTGCATCGACATAGCGTCCGAACCCCAGCTGATGCGGGGCGTCGCGAATGTCGGCGGTGAACCACGCTGTGTCATGCTTTATGGCGAGGATGGCGAGAATCCGGAGGACATCGCCGCTCGTTGGCGTGACGTGCTGGGGGAGCGCGCCCAGGTGCGCACCCGCCGGCAGGCAATCGAGGAAGGCGTCTACGGACCAGTCGATGAACGCGTCAAGTCGATGATCGGCGATGTGGTCGTCTCCGCTGCGGGCTCTACCACCATTGTCGATTCCCGCACACAGGCGGAGAAGGCGATGCATCTGCCCAGCGTGCACGGGTCGCTGACCTACATGGAATCTGATATTCCATGCCTGATTGACGTGGCTTGATCGAATGATCCGAACGTCTGAACGGATGTTGCCGTGGGATGTTAGGGAACGTTAATCAGTCACCGAACAGAATTTCATCCCAACTCGGCACTGCGGAGCGTCCTGCACGGCGCTTCGATTTGGTGGTGCTCTGACTATGAGGATCGGATGATGCCGTCTTGGACTTATCGGACTGCTGCTCGCCGGCGGATTGCGTGTTTTGCGAGTTTTGGGCAGGTTCCGTCGTTGAAGGGGCGGGGGACTGCGTCGTCGCGATTTCCGGACGGTTCGGCAGCGGAACGGTCGCCGATGACTGAGTCTCAACGGTGGTCTTGATATTCGTGGCTTGTGGTGCAACCGGTTCCGGAGCATTCCAAGCGGACACCGTCTGTTCGATACGTGCGGAACGTGCGGAATCGCCCGGCAAATTCAATGATGCGAGAAAATTCTGGTCGACCTGCTTCTCGGCGTGTCCTTCCGTCGTCGTGTCTTGCTCGCCGATGAGCTTGCGTGCCGTTGCGTTCAGACAGTTGACCGCGTTGTCATGCATGTTCCAAGACCATTCCGCACGGGCGGCATGACCTGCGGAATCGAACTCCGCGGTAATCTTCCACGGTTCCAAACCGCGTCTGGTGGCCTTCCACCGCACATCCTCCAACCGTACGTGGGCTGCGGCGAAAGTGCGTTCGATCAGTTCGGAAAGCGTGCGCACACGGCTTTCCTTCGGCGCGGGAACCGCCAGGAACTGTTCGATCGCATATTGCTTTTCGGTTTCCACCGCCGCCGAGAAACGCCGAACAAGCGCTTCGCTCAACGAATATCGCTCCGCCACGCGGGTCGGATTGGCTCCGGCTCGAATCAAGGATTGGATTTGGGAGATCGGCAGCGTGGAAGGCGCTTGCTGCTGACGCTCCTCTTGGGTTTCGGTGCGAATCTGTTTTGCCTCCAAAATGGCTCTTTCAAGCGCTTCATCGACCTTGACGGCGAATTTGCCGGCACCTGAAACAAAGACGAGCTCACCGGTTTCACTCACATGATCGAACCGTGCATCTTCGAGCGCATTCTCAGGCACAACACACCACTTTCCCTTAGATTTTTCTATTAATTCTATTGTGCCCCACGTGTCGGATTTTACGAGTATTTCAATTCGTGTATCCTAGCGGGGGAAAAGTCATGTATTCTATGGCGCATAAGCACCATAGATGACGAAAGGAATCTCGATGGCACAGGATTATGATTCCCCGCGCAACAAAGACGAGGACGAGGAGTCGCTCCAGGCTTTGGGCAAAGGTTCTCAGAACAATTCCAACGATATGGACGATGACGAGAACGCCATTGCCGAAGACTACGAGCTGCCGGGCGCCGATTTGAGCAATGAGGACGCTTCGGTGACCGTCATTCCGATGCAGGGCGACGAGTTCATCTGCTCCGAATGCTTCCTGGTGAAGCATCGCAGCCAGCTTGCCTACACTACCGACGACGGACAGCCGGTATGCAAGGAGTGTGCGGCCTGATGGCGTTCGACGAGGCATACAACGAGCCGGAAAACGTCGAAGTTCTGGTAAAGTCGCTGGATCCCGGGCAGCCGGCTCAGCTGCATTACGCCCACGCCGGAGATGCCGGTGCCGATCTGCGCACCACCGAAGAGGTCACGCTTGAGCCGTTCCACAGGGCGCTGGTGCCCACAGGAGTGGCGATCGCGTTGCCGGCCGGCTATGTCGCGCTCGTGCATCCGCGTTCGGGTCTTGCCGTCAAGCAGGGTGTCACCGTGCTGAACGCGCCGGGCACCATCGATGCGGGATACCGTGGCGAGATCAAGGTGCCGCTGATCAATCTCGACCCGGAGCATACTGTGACGTTCCATCCGGGCGATCGCATCGCGCAGCTGGTCATCCAACGGTATGTCGAAGCGAAGTTCATCGACGCGCAGACCTTGCCCGGTTCCGACCGCGCCGAGCGCGGGTTCGGTTCGACCGGCGTCGCGTCCTGACGAGGCATACGACCAACGAAGTTTTTTTGGAAACACCCGGTTGCGCGACAATGTGGCCGGGTGCTTCCGATATGCGTCGATACGCGGGTACTATAGGGTTCATTCCAAGCGAGGAGGATGAAATGAGCGACATGGATCATGAGGTTCGTTCGGCCCGAATGCTGGGCTGCGAGATCAGCGCGAATCCCCTCGACCCGCTTGAGCCGATTCTGAGGATGTGCGAATACCATCATCCCGGCGAGGATATGAGCATTCTTTCAAGGGCGTACCAACGCGCGGTCACCCAACATTCGTCGCAGCGGCGCAAATCCGGCGAGCCCTACATCATCCATCCGCTTGCGGTGGCGCAGATCCTTGCCGATCTGGGCATGGGACCGTTGGTCGTGGCCGCGGGGCTCCTGCACGATACGGTGGAGGACACCGATTACACGCTTGACGAATGCCGCGCCGAGTTCGGCGACACGGTGACCGGACTGGTCGACGGCGTCACGAAGCTTTCCAAGATGGAATACGGCGATTCCGCCCAGGCCGAAACCATCCGCAAAATGGTGGTGGCGATGAGCCGCGACGTGCGCGTGCTGGTGGTCAAGCTCGCCGACCGTGTGCACAACGCCCGCACATGGCGCTACGTCAAGCAGTCGAACGCGCAGAAAAAGGCACGTGAAACGCTGGACGTGTACGCCCCGCTCGCCAACCGTCTTGGCATGAACGCCATCAAAACCGAGTTGGAAGAACTCAGCTTCAAGGTTTTGTATCCGAAGATCTACAACGAGATTGTGGTATTGGTGGCCCGTCGCGCCGGACAACGCGACGTGTACCTGAAGCAGATTCTCGCCGAAATCAATGAGGATCTCGACGAACAGCACATCAAAGCCTATGTGACGGGCCGTCCGAAGGACTACTTCTCCATTTACCAGAAGATGATCGTGCGCGGGCACGATTTCGCCAACATTTATGATTTGGTGGGCGTGCGTATCATCGTCGACACGATTCAGGACTGCTATGCGGCGTTGGGTGCCGTGCATGCGCGGTGGAACCCTGTTCCCGGCCGTTTCAAAGACTATATCGCCATGCCGAAGCTCAACATGTACCAGAGCCTGCACACCACGGTGGTCGGTCCCGGCGGCAAGCCGGTGGAGATTCAGATCCGCACGTGGGACATGCACCGCCGCGCGGAATTCGGCATCGCTGCGCATTGGAAGTACAAGGAGAACGGCCAAGCCGGACGCGCGTTGAGCTCGCCTGACAAGTCCGACCGCAAGCGTGGCGAAAACCAGGAGTTGAGCGAGGCCGACAACCTCAAATGGATTCAGCAACTTGCCGACTGGACGAGCGAAACGCCGGATTCCGACGAATTCCTTGGCTCCCTCAAAGAGGATTTGGGCGCGGCAGAGGTCTACGTGTTCACGCCGAAAGGCAAGATCGTCTCGCTTCCCGCCGAAGCCACTCCGATTGATTTCGCTTATGCGGTGCACACCGAAGTCGGTCACCGTACCATGGGTGCGCGCGTGAACGGACGATTGGTGCCGCTTGATACCAAGCTCGAGAATGGCGATACCGTTGAAATATTGACATCCAAGTCCGAATCTGCAGGTCCGTCGCGTGATTGGCTGAGCTTCGCCAAGAGCCCGAAGGCACGCAACAAGATTCGTCAATGGTTCAGCAAGGAACGCCGTACCGAAGCCGTCGAGGAAGGCCGTGACGAGCTGACGCGCGCCATGCGCAAGCGCAACCTGCCAATCACCACGCTGCTGACTCCGGAAGCATTGGTGGGTGTCGCCGACGAGTTGAACCTTGCCAACGCGGAAGCCGTGTTCGTGGCGATTGGTGATGGCCAGATCTCCACGCAGAACGTCATCTCGCATCTGGTCCGTGACGCGGGCAGCGACGAGGTGGATGAGGAAGTCGAGCAGGAGGCGTTGCCGCTCAAGCAGGTGGAGCGTACCAAGAAGACCACCAGCTCGTTGGGTATCTCCGTCAAGGGCGTGGGGGACATCTGGGTCAAGCTGGCCCGATGCTGCATGCCGGTTCCTGGAGACAAGATCATCGGCTTCATCACCCGCAACCAAGGCGTGTCCGTGCATCGCGTGGACTGCCAGAACATGCTCGAACTGGAGAAACGCCAGCCCGAACGTGTGGTGGATGTGCAGTGGACCAGCACCAAGGGCGTGTTCATGGTCAAGATCCAGGTCGAGGCGCTTGACCGTCCGCATCTGCTGAGCGATGTGACACGCGTGCTGTCCGACCACGGCGTGAACATTATCTCCGGCTCGATTTCCACCGGCACTGACCGCGTGGCCACCAGCCAATTCAGCTTCGAAATGGCCGATCCGCAGCATCTGAACACCCTGCTCGCCGCCGTGCGTAAAATCGAAGGCGTGTTCGACGTGTACCGCATCACCGGCGCGAAGGATTCCGCGGAACCGCGACTGCGCAAAATGTGATGTTGACGAATCACATAAGCCGGTGATTGCAAGCAAACGCCTCTATAAATAAAATGAAGAAAGCCCCTCAATCGAGGGGCTTTCCTATATTGTACGGCTGTGCGGGAAACGCTTACTTGAGCACTTCCACGGACACGATGCCGACCGGCTCGGTCGGACGGTCCATACGATCGGTGTTCACGGCTTCGAGCTTGTCGACCACTGCCTTGGAATCGTCATCCGCAACCTCGCCGAAGATGGTGTGGTGGCCGTCGAGCCACGGGGTCGGCACGGTGGTGATGAAGAACTGGGAACCGTTGGTGCCGTGGACCTTGCCGTCCATGCCACGACGCAGGCCGGCGTTCGCCATGGCCAGCAGGTACGGGTGGTCGAACTTCAGATCAGGAACGATTTCATCGTCGAAGTCGTAGCCCGGGCCGCCGGTGCCGTTGCCCAGCGGGCAGCCACCCTGAATCATGAAATCCTTGATGATGCGGTGGAAGGTTAGACCGTTGTAGAACGGCTCATGGGAAGGCTGGCCGGTCATCGGATCGATCCATTCCTTCTCGCCGGTGGCAAGGCCGAGGAAATTGGCCACGGTTTCCGGGGTTTCGTCGTCGAACAGGTTGATTTTGATGTCACCTTCGGAGGTGCGCATGATAACTGTAGTCATGGCTCCAAGTGTCTCATGGGCTTGAGACCGGGCGGTAGCCCATCGACGTGTTCGGGACTAAGCTCGACGGTTACATGAAGTACTACTGTGAAGGCGGATCCGGGAATCCCCAGGGGTTGGATGGGCTTGAATGGGTATCGCTGGAGCCTGGGCCATGCTTCATGAGCGGTTCGGGAAATTGCTTGCGTTCCTTCTACCTTTATTTCTTCTTTTTAGTAGGTGAAAAACAGTTTCGACAACACCAGCAGCGATGAGGAAGGGGACCGCTCGTAAAAGATAAAGGTATGAAGGAAAGCTAGATACGTATTCTGGATGCAGGTAGTCAAAAATAAAGCCGCTTGCTGTGCATAAGAGTCCAACGCATACTAGGAGGACTGCAAGCGTGTGGCAAATTCGGCGCATATTGGCTCGATTCTCGAACTGCGGAGGAATGAGTCCTATTGTAGTAGGGCTTGTTGGAGAGGCCAAGCTCAGTTCAAGGAACAGAAAAAGTGATATGAACTGATTTTTGTTCCGCATTCCCCTAACTCGATGGGAGATGATGGGATCATGGCAAAGGGCACTTGATGCGCGGGCGAGTTTAAGGTGAAGGCCGTTCGGTTGCGCGGGCCACGTATCGTTTTGTCTGCTGTCCGCCATGGAGGCGTGCTGCCGGGAATGCTTTTGGGCATCGCACATGTGGAACATCATGAAACCACAGGGGGATTGTCTTTTTCCACGCCGGTCGGCGAAGACGTTGAGCGCCGGCAGGGCGGTGGAATGTTCCCGGATTATTCTTGGGTGCCTGTAGGTGCCTTACGGAAAACGAGGCTGATTGGCAGGTTTCCCAAGATCGGAAAACCTTGGAATAGAGCCAAAAATGACCACATGTGATTATCATCAGAGGTGCGCATGATAACTGTAGTCATGGCTCCAAGTGTCTCATGGGCTTGAGACCGGCGTGGATGCCGACGGCACGGATACAGGACGGCGGATTGGTAGACGCGTAGTATTAAGACGGTGTTCGAACGGTCAAGAAAAGAGGAACGAACATGTCGATGAAGGACACGCTGAAGAAAGCCAAGATCGCGGCGATGAAAGCCAAGGACAAGGCCAAGCTCAACCCGATCAACCTGACGTTGGCGGACATCCAGAACCTGGAGATCGCCAACGGTCACGAAGCGACCGACGAGGAAGTGCTCAAGGTCATCCAGAAGGGCGTCAAGACCCGTCGTGAGACCGCCAAACTGTACGAAGACAAGGGACTGGCGGATAAGGCCGCTCCCGAAACCGCTGAGGCCGATTTCCTGGAAACCTTCCTGCCGGCGGCCGCCAGCGACGAGGACTACGCCAAAGCCGTCGCCGACGCCGTGGCAGAAGTGAACCCGGCCGGCCCCAAGGACATGGGTCGCGTCGTCAAAGCCGCTCGTGCCGCGCTTGCCGGCAAAACCATCGATGGCGGCAAGCTGGCCGGTCTGGTCAAGGCCGAGCTCAACAAGTAATCGTCTACGAGCAGCGTCTCTTTCCGCGTACGAAAAGCGGGTCCAAACAACAAACGTTTGGACCCGCTTTTCATAAGGAACGCGAATGTGCTGGCTCAACGCTCGTGATGGTCGATATGGTCGGACACCACGTCGCCGATGGTCTGCACGATCTGCACGAGAATGACGCACAGGATCACGGCAACGGTCATCACGTCGTACTGGTAACGCTGGTAGCCGTAACGGATGGCGATATCGCCCAGGCCGCCCGCGCCGACGGTACCGGCCATGGCGGAGAAGCCGAACAAGGTGATGAACGTCAGTGCCGCACCGCGCACCAGCGATGGCAGGCTTTCGAACAGCAGCACCTTGAACACGATCTGCAGGTTGCTGGCACCGAAGCTTTGCGCGGCCTCCACCAGACTGCCGTCCACTTCGGCGAGCGACTGTTCCACCACGCGCGCCACGAACGGAGCCGCGGTGATGACCAGCGGCACGATGGCGCCCGGCACGCCGAGCGAGGTGCCGACAATCAGTCGGGTCAGCGGGATGATGGCCACCAGCAGAATGATGAACGGCACGGAACGCACGATGTTCACGATCCAGCCGAGCACGGTGTTGAGTGGTGCGTTCGGGCGGATGCCCTTCTTCGCGGAAGTGATGAGCAGCACGCCGATCGGCAGGCCGATCACATATGCCAGCAGCGTCGCCACAGCAGTCATGATGATCGTGTCACGCACGCCTTCGACCAGCAGTTCGCCATAATCGGCGATGAATTGCGAAACCACCTGTCCCATCTCACTTCACCTCTTTCTGGGCGGAATCATCGGCCGCCCCATTCTTCGCGCCATCCGCCGTTTCGTGCGTATGCCGATGGTTCGTCACCTTCGCGTCGGCGATCAAAGTCTTCAGAATGTCACTGTGCGGATCGGCGAACAGCGCTTCCGTATCGCCCATTTCCACAATGCGGCCTCCGTCTATCATGGCCACACGGTCGCAGATGTTGCGTGCCACGGACAGCGAATGCGTGATGACGACCAGCGTCACATTAAGTTCACGGTTGATGCGACGCAGCAGGTCGAGGATCTGCGCCGTCGTGGTGGAGTCGAGCGCGCTGGTGGCCTCATCGCACAGCATGATGGACGGATTGTTGGCCAACGCCCTTGCGATGGCCACGCGCTGCTGCTGGCCGCCGGACAGCTGGCTGGGGTAGCGGTCGGCCAGATCAGCCAGACCGACCAGATCGAGCAGATACCGCGCACGTTCCTCACGCTTGGCTTTCGGCGTGTGGTTGAGTTCCAGCGGGAAGGTCACGTTGCGCAGCACGGTGCGCTGTTGAAACAGGCTGAAGTTCTGGAAGATCATGCCGATTCCGGCGCGCACGTCCGCCAGCTCCTTGCCTTTCACGCCGGTGATGTCTCGTCCGTCGATGAGCACCTTGCCGGAAGTGGGGCGTTCCAACAGGTTGATGCAACGCACCAATGTCGATTTGCCCGCGCCGGACGAGCCGAGAATGCCGAAGACCTCACCCGAATCGATGGTCAGGTTAATGTCGTGCAGCACCTCATGCGCTTCGGCGCCACTGCCGTAGCTTTTGTGCAGATGGTCGATCTGAATCGTCATAATGTCCTGTTCCTAATCGTGTTCCATAACAAGAATGCCGCAGGGTAGTATACCTGCGGCATTGAACTCCTACTGCCGAAGCGGGTCTTAGAAGACCGAAACGACAGCGCCCTTGTAGTTCTTGTTGATGTAGTCACGCACCTCGTCGGACTTCAAAGCCTTCTTGAGCTCCTTGGTCTTGGCGGTGTTCTCATTGCCTTCCTTCACCACGAGGATGTTCTGGTAGGTCTTCGCGGCCAGACCGTCGGCCTTCTCGGTGGCTAGCGTGTCCTTGGTCGGGTCGAAGCCGGCCTGGATGGCGTAGTTGCCGTTCAGGGCCGCGATGTCGACATCCTTGATGACGGTCGGCACGACGGCGGCCTCAAGTTCCTTGAACTTCAGGTTCTTCGGATTGGAGGTGATGTCCTTCGGCGTGGCGTTGATGTCCTTCGGATCCTTCAGCTTGATCAGGCCGGCATCCTGCAGCAGCAGAAGCGCGCGGGCCTCGTTGGTGGCATCATTCGGCACGGCCACGGTGGCGCCGTCCTGAAGATCCTTCAGCTCCTTGGTCTTGCCCGGGTACAGGCCGAACGGCTCGAAGTGGATGCCCTCCACGGACACCAGATGCGTGCCCTTCTCCTTGTTGAAGTTGTCGAGGTACGGCTTGTGCTGGAAGTAGTTGGCGTCAACCTCGCCATCCTCGGTGGCGGTGTTCGGCTGCACGTAGTCGGTGAATTCCTTGACGACCAGCTTGTAGCCGTCCTTCTCGACGAGCGGTTTGACCGCCTTGTTCAGGATCTCCGCGTGCGGGGTCGGGGAGGCGGCCACGGTGATGGTCTTGTCGTCCTCCTTGGAGGCGGCACCGTTGGAACCGGAATTGCCGCAGCCTGCCAGGCCGAAGGTCGCGAGCGTGGTGACGGCGAGCAGTGCGCCGAGAATCTTCTTGTTACGCATGGTTGAGTTCCTCTCTCTCAATTTCGCTACACGGCCCGGACGCTTACTGCGGTTGCGGGCCAACGATTGACCAATATAGAGGAACCTGTGACGGCAACACGTCGCGCGCTTATCGGAATTATTTATAAAGGGCGCGAAAACCGCAGGAATATGCGAAAAACAGACTTGTGAATCGTAAATAATCTTGCGGAAACACCGTCATATAATGTCGAAATGCTTAAGCGCGTTGGCTATGCCGGCGTCGTCGACGCTGTCGGTGACGTAATCGGCCGCCGCTTTCGGCTCGTCGGTGGCGTTGCCCATTGCCACGCCGATTCCCGCGAATCGTAGCATGTCCACATCGTTGCCGCCGTCGCCGAATGCGATCGCATTGTCTTTCGTCCAACCGAAATGCTCCAGCATCACCTGCATACCAACCGCCTTGCCTCCATCGGCGGGAATCAGATCGGTGAAAGCGGGATGCCATCTGACGCCGCGCACGTTGCCGCACATGCTGGCGATTTCGGCTTCCATCGTCTCGTCCACATACGGGCTGATTTGGAACGTGGAATGGTTTGCGATGCGTTCGCGCGGATCATGCACGTCGATTTTCGGCGCGGTCTTGCCGAGACTGTTCCACGTGCGTTCCAATGCGGCGTTCGTGCGATTGAAATACCCGTAGTCGCTTTCCGCATAGTTGGCGACCACGTCGGCATGCGTTTCAAGCCAGTCGGTGATCAGCTTCACGTCGGCCTGGTCGATCGGATGCCGGTAGTCGAGACCGTCGCGCGTGGTGCAATACTGGCCGTTAAGTCCCACGATGCCGTCGAACGTGACGGGAATGGTATCAAGCACCACGCCCATGTAGGAGGGTGCGCGGCCCGAACAGATGAACACCTTCACGCCATTGCGCTGCAATGCATGCAACGCGTCGACGGTGGACTGCGGCACCACATGCGTGACGAAACTCGTCAACGTGCCGTCGATGTCGAAAAACGCCGTCTTGATGTCCTGAGCCATGCTGCCTCCATGAAAAACCATGTCAAACCCGGTATCCAGCTTACGAGGATATGTGCGAAAACGTCGTGCACGGCACGGAACACGACCACGAAAATAGGAAAAACGGCCGGATGTGCCTACAATCGTCAACCATGAGCGAACATATCGAAATCACGCCGGAGATCATCGAAATCAGGCACTATCTGCATGCGCACCCCGAACGCAGCTTCAAGGAATACGAGACCAGCGCCTACATTGAGAAGCTGCTGCGCGCACACGACATCGAAGTGCTCAACAATCCGCTCGAAACCGGCGTGGTCGGACTGATCCGCGGCGACCAGCCGGGACCACGCATCGCATTGCGCGCTGACATCGATGGTCTGCCCATCCAGGAAGACACCGGTCTGCCGTTCTCATCCGTCAACGACGGCGTGATGCACGGCTGCGGCCACGACCTGCACATGTCGTACATGCTCGGTGCCGCGTTCTGGCTCGCCAAGCGCCGCAAACACATCAAGGGCTCCATCAAACTGCTGTTCCAGCCCGCCGAGGAACTTGGCCTCGGCGCGAAGGCCATGGTCGACGCGGGACTGCTCGCCGACGTATCAGCCGCCATCGGCGCGCACAACAACCCGAACTACGCGCCCGGACAGATCGCCGTCGGCCCCGAACCGATGATGGCCGGCTGCGTGAAATTCCATGTAACCCTGCACGCCACCGGCACACACGCCGGCTATCCGCACAAGGGCACCGGCCCGATCGAGGCGCTCGCTACGATGGTCCTCGCATTGCAGACCATCGTGAGCCGTAACGTATCGCCGTTCCATCCGCTCGTGCTGTCCATCACCGAAATGCACGGCGGCCACGTGTGGAACGTCGTACCCGACAAGGCGAGCTTCCAAGGCACCGTACGATACTTCCACAAGTCCGACGGTGAACTGGTGGAGAAACGCTTCAAGCAACAGGTCCAGTCCATTGCGGCCGGTTACGGCATCACCGCCGACATCGATTGGGACGACTTCCAGAATCCGCTCGTCTCCGATACGGAACTTTCCAAGATAGTCGCCGACAACGTGCGCGATTACGCCCAGCTCGAACCCATCCACCCGTCGATGGCGGGGGAGGACTTCTGCGATTTCATGCCCGTCACCATGCCTGTGTTCGCCTTCATCGGATCCAACGGCGAGGAAGGCTGCCCGGATTGGCACAGCCCGCACTTCGTCGGTCTTGACGAATCGCTGCAAGCCGGCGTGGAATTCTACGCCAACGCGGCGCTGACGGTGCTCAACGAACTGTCGTGACGCCACGTGCGGAACGCCGTAATCGCAATTTTCATAATCGTAAAAACACAACATATCCAACAAATCAACGGTAGGTTAGGCAGCTATGACAGACATTCGCTTCGCACTCGCCCAAATCGACACCTGCGTCGGAGACCTTGATTCCAACGCCAACAAGGTCATGCGATACGCGCATCTCGCCGCTCAGCAGGGCGCGCAAGTCGTCGTGTTCCCGGAAATGACATTGACCGGATACCCCATCGAAGACCTCGCACTGCGTGCCACCTTCCGCAAAGCCGCATGGGACAAAGCCAACTGGCTCGCCACCGAACTGGCATCCGACAGTCTCGGCGAACTATATGTGGTGGTCGGCACTGTAGGCACCGACCGTGAAACCTCCAAACCGCGCAACCGACTCGTCGTCCTGCACGACGGCGTTGTCTGGGCCGGCTACGACAAGCATTTCCTGCCCAATTACGGCGTGTTCGACGAATTCCGCATCTTCAGCCCCGGCAACAAATCCATGGTGCTCGACGTGAACGGCGCGCGCATCGGCGTGGCCATCTGCGAGGACATCTGGCAGGACGGCGGCCCTGTGGCCGAACTCGCCAAGGAGAACATCGACCTGCTGCTGACCATGAACGGTTCGCCATACGAGGAAGGCAAAACCGACACCCGTCTCGACCTCGCGGTGCGCCGCGCGGCCGAAGTGAACGCCCCGATGATCTACCTGAACCAAGTGGGCGGCCAGGACGATCTCGTCTTCGACGGCGGCAGCTTCGTTGTGGACACCGACGGCACCCTGCTTGAGTGCTCGCCGATGTTCATGGAGGATCTGAGCTTCTTCGACTTGGACACGTCCGCGGAGCATCAGAAGGTCGGTACGATCGCAGCCAAGCCCGATCCGGACGAGGAAGTGTACACCGCCTGCGTGCTGGGTCTGAAGGATTACATGGCCAAGAACCATTTCAAGGGCGTGTGCCTGGGCCTGTCCGGCGGCATCGATTCCGCGCTCGTGGCTGCCATGGCGGCCGACGCGGTGGGCGGCGAGAACGTGTACGGCATCTCCATGCCGAGCATGTATTCGTCCGACGGATCCAAGGACGATGCAGCTGATCTGGCGCGCAATATCGGCGCGCATTATGACATCCAGCCCATCGAGCCGCTGTTCGTCTCCTTCCAAAACCAGCTGGAACTGGAAGGCGTCGCCGCCGAGAACCTGCAGGCGCGCATCCGCGGCGTCATCGTCATGGCCTACTCGAACTCCAAAGGACTGCTGGCCGTGGCCACCGGCAACAAGTCCGAACTGGCATGCGGCTATTCCACAATCTACGGCGATGCGGTCGGCGGCTATGCGCCAATCAAGGACCTGCTCAAGACCCGCGTGTGGGAGATCTCCCGCTGGCGCAACAAGGCTGCCGCCGCCGGCATGGGCATCGGCGGTCTGCATGTCGTCGGCAACGAGCAGGGGAGCGCGGGCACTCCGCTGCCGGATGGTGTGATGATCCCCGTCAACTCGATCGAGAAGGCACCGTCCGCCGAATTGCGCCCAGGGCAGAAGGATTCCGATTCGCTGCCGGAATACGCGCTGCTCGATCAAGTATTGGCGATGTACATCGAGCATGCTCATGGCCGCGCCGACCTGCTGGCCGACGGCTTCGACGAGGCGACCGTCGACACGGTCATGCGATTGGTCGACCGCGCCGAATGGAAGCGTCGCCAGTATCCGCTGGGACCGAAGGTGACGGCGCTGGCGTTTGGGCGTGATCGCCGTCTGCCGGTCACCAATGCATTCCGCGAGTAGTCGGCGATCGCAAGTAGAACATCGAGAGCCGAAGGAAGCCGATATGGAAAAGCAGTGGTATTTCAACACCGTCACCGAGCAGCCGGAATTGGGCATGATCTCTCCGGCAAGCCACCGCATGGGGCCGTACAGAACCCGTGAGGACGCGCTTGATGCGTGGAAGATCGTGCAGGAACGCAATCTCAAATGGGAGGAACAGGACCGCGAATGGAAACGCTGGTCAGCGGACGGCTCGGCATCTTCCGAAAAGTGAATTCCATATGAAAATCACGCCCGATTGTGATTTATGTCACTAATTTCGGGCGTGGTTTTCAGGTTTTTCGCAGATGATTGCCGTTACAATCGTGAAGTAGCGACGGCGTAACGATGCGTCGCCAACCGACACCCAGTAAGGAGTGGAAATGGCAGCAGTTGATGCAACGGCGGTCTCCCAGGAGGAGCTTGAGGCTAAGGCTTGGGAAGGTTTCACCGAGGGCAACTGGCAGAAGGACATTGATGTCCGCGACTTCATCCAGAAGAACTACACGCCGTATGAGGGTGACGAGTCCTTCCTGGCTGACGCCACCGACAAGACCAAGCACCTGTGGAAGTATCTGGACGACAACTATCTGTCCGTGGAGCGCAAGCAGCGCGTCTACGACGTGGACACCCACACCCCGGCGGGCATCGACGCCTTCCCGGCGGGCTACATCGATTCCCCGGAAGTCGACAATGTGATTGTCGGTCTGCAGACCGATGTGCCGTGCAAGCGCGCCATGATGCCGAACGGCGGCTGGCGTATGGTCGAGCAGGCCATCAAGGAAGCCGGCAAGGAGCCCGATCCGGAGATCAAGAAGATCTTCACCAAGTACCGCAAGACCCACAACGACGGCGTCTTCGGCGTCTACACCAAGCAGATCAAGGTAGCTCGCCACAACAAGATCCTCACCGGCCTGCCGGATGCCTACGGCCGCGGCCGCATCATCGGCGATTACCGTCGTGTGGCCCTGTACGGCGTGAACACGCTGATCAAGTTCAAGCAGCGCGACAAGGACTCCATCCCGTACCGCAACGACTTCACCGAGCCGGAGATCGAGCACTGGATCCGCTTCCGCGAAGAGCATGACGAGCAGATCAAGGCCCTGAAGCAGCTGATCAACCTCGGCAACGAGTACGGCCTCGACCTGTCCCGCCCGGCACAGACCGCACAGGAAGCCGTGCAGTGGACCTACATGGGCTACCTCGCCTCCGTCAAGAGCCAGGACGGCGCCGCCATGTCCTTCGGCCGTGTCTCCACCTTCTTCGACGTCTACTTCGAGCGCGACCTGAAGGCCGGCAAGATTACCGAGACCGACGCACAGGAGATCATCGATAACCTGGTCATGAAGCTGCGCATCGTGCGCTTCCTGCGTACCAAGGATTACGACGCGATCTTCTCCGGCGATCCGTACTGGGCGACTTGGTCCGACGCCGGCTTCGGCGACGACGGCCGTACCATGGTCACCAAGACCTCGTTCCGTCTGCTCAACACCCTGACCCTCGAGCACCTCGGACCTGGCCCGGAGCCGAACATCACCATCTTCTGGGATCCGAAGCTGCCGGAAGCCTACAAGCGCTTCTGCGCCAGAATCTCCATCGACACCTCGGCCATCCAGTACGAGTCCGATAAGGAAATCCGCTCTCACTGGGGCGACGACGCCGCCATCGCATGTTGCGTCTCCCCGATGCGCGTGGGCAAGCAGATGCAGTTCTTCGCCGCTCGTGTGAACTCCGCCAAGGCCCTGCTGTACGCCATCAACGGCGGACGTGACGAGATGACCGGCATGCAGGTCATCGACAAGGGCGTCATCGACCCGATCAAGCCGGAAGCCGATGGCACGCTGGATTACGAGAAGGTCAAGGCCAACTACGAGAAGGCCCTCGAATGGCTGTCCGAGACCTATGTGATGGCTCTGAACATCATCCATTACATGCATGATAAGTACGCTTACGAGTCCATCGAGATGGCTCTGCACGACAAGGAAGTGTACCGCACCCTCGGCTGCGGCATGTCCGGCCTGTCGATCGCGGCCGACTCCCTGTCCGCATGCAAGTACGCCAAGGTCTACCCGATCTACAACAAGGACGCCAAGACCACGCCGGGCCACGAGAACGAGTACGTCGAAGGCGCCGATGACGATCTGATCGTCGGCTACCGCACCGAAGGCGACTTCCCGCTGTACGGCAACGATGATGACCGTGCCGACGACATCGCCAAGTGGGTCGTCTCCACCGTCATGGGCCAGGTCAAGCGTCTGCCGGTGTACCGCGACGCCGTTCCGACCCAGTCCATCCTGACCATCACCTCCAACGTGGAATACGGCAAGGCCACCGGCGCCTTCCCGTCCGGCCACAAGAAGGGCACCCCGTACGCTCCGGGCGCCAACCCGGAGAACGGCATGGACTCCCACGGCATGCTGCCGTCCATGTTCTCCGTCGGCAAGATCGACTACAACGACGCTCTTGACGGCATCTCGCTGACCAACACCATCACCCCTGATGGTCTGGGCCGCGACGAGGAAGAGCGTATCGGCAACCTCGTTGGCATCCTGGACGCCGGCAATGGCCACGGCCTGTACCACGCCAACATCAACGTGCTGCGCAAGGAGCAGCTCGAGGATGCCGTCGAGCATCCGGAGAAGTACCCGCACCTGACCGTGCGCGTCTCCGGCTACGCGGTGAACTTCGTCAAGCTCACCAAGGAACAGCAGCTCGACGTGATCTCCCGTACGTTCCACCAGGGCGCTGTCGTCGACTGAACGGCACAATCAGCCAAATGAAAGCCGTCGCATGAAACGACGGTAATGCGAAGGGACGGAGCTCGTGGCTTCGTCCCTTTCGCTTTTCCCATATCGTTTTCCCATATGATTGGGATGGCAGATGAAAGGGGACATTGATGTCTGAACATATTTTCCGTTCCACGACCAGACACATGCTGAGGGATTCCAAGGACTACGTCAACCAGACGCTGATGGGAGGCCTGTCCGGATTCGAATCGCCAATCGGCTTGGACCGTCTCGACCGCATCAAGGCGTTGAAAAGCGGCGATATCGGTTTCGTGCACTCGTGGGACATCAACACTTCCGTGGATGGTCCTGGCACCAGAATGACCGTGTTCATGAGCGGATGCCCTCTGCGCTGCCAGTACTGCCAGAATCCGGATACTTGGAAGATGCGCGACGGCAAGCCCGTCTACTACGAAGCCATGGTCAAGAAAATCGAGCGGTATGCCGATTTATTCAAGGCCACTGGCGGCGGCATCACTTTCTCCGGCGGCGAATCCATGATGCAGCCGGCTTTCGTGTCCCGCGTGTTCCATGCCGCCAAGCAGATGGGAGTGCATACCTGCCTCGACACGTCCGGATTCCTCGGTGCGAGCTACACCGATGACATGGTGGATGACATCGACCTGTGCCTGCTTGACGTCAAATCCGGCGATGAGGAGACCTACCATAAGGTGACCGGCGGCATCCTGCAGCCGACCATCGACTTCGGACAGCGTCTGGCCAAGGCAGGCAAGAAGATCTGGGTGCGTTTCGTGCTCGTGCCGGGCCTCACATCCTCCGAAGAAAACGTCGAGAACGTGGCGAAGATCTGCGAGACCTTCGGCGACGCGTTGGAACATATCGACGTATTGCCCTTCCACCAGCTTGGCCGTCCGAAGTGGCACATGCTGAACATCCCATACCCGTTGGAGGACCAGAAAGGCCCGTCCGCGGCAATGAAACAACGTGTGGTCGAGCAGTTCCAGTCGCACGGCTTCACCGTGTACTAAACGCCCGTCCTCTCAATGGCTTCCCCATATTCGCTGGATATGCGGAACGCCTCATATTGGTCCATGCCGCCGACTGAATCGATGGCATGGACCAATTTATTCATACGCTGAAAAATCTTCACATTCGACGCGTGGCAAAATGGTTCGAAATACTACGAAATGCCCTTCTCTGTCGTAGCCTTGAACTATGGCAGACATCTTTGATTTTCCACGAGATGCGCGCAACGTGGCGCGCGCCGATGGCAAGGGAGCGGATATGGGCGGCGAAGCCCCACAGACCATGCTTATGCGACCGCAGGGCGTTCCCGACCAAGTCTGGAACGCGGTGCTTTCCGTGGACTGTATGCGGCGTTTGAAAGGCATGACATACCGTGAGATTCCGGTGCCCAATTCCATGGCGAACTTCGGCATCGGCGTCGCGTTGGAATGCGATGAAACATACGCATCCGGCTGGATCATGATCCTGTACTCGCTCAAATTCCGAGAGGACTGGCACTCCCACTGGCGTTGCGTGGCTTTCGCATCCCTGCCACTGCCCGACAAGGAGGACGACTGCCTGACTCCGGGCATGTACTGGGACATGATGATGGAACGTCTCAATCCAAACGATTCCGAACATGTATCCGGCACCGTCACAGTCACCCAAAACACAGCATTCGGCCATGACCCCGATGTGCCCAGGGTGGGCTGCGAGATCCGGGTGTCTTGGACTCCACTAGACTATGCCGATGGAGGCCTTGACGCCGGCTCCCCAGTCGGACAGTGGGCGTCGTTCCTCCGGTCCATGACGCAATCCGAGGAGGAAAACCCCGTTGACTGACGAGCCGAAGCTGCTGGCGGAACCGCGCGAAGGCGTGCCCAACGTGATCGACACGTTGCCGGCATTCCGTGACTATTGCAGTGAGCTGGCTTCCTCACATGGCTCCCTTGCCGCGGACGCGGAACGCGCATCCGGCTTCCGGTATGGGCATGAGGACTGGTTGGTGCAGTTCAAACGCGACGGAGCCGGCATCGGCCTGCTCGATCCGCAGGCGCTCGCCGCGGCCGGGGCGGATTGGAACGATTTCAACCGTGCCGTCGGAGATGCGGTATGGATTCTGCATGATTCCCTGCAGGATCTTCCGGGATTCGACGAACTCGGCATGGAACCGCAACGGCTGTTCGACACGGAAATCGCCGCGCGTCTGCTGGGATTGAAACGATTCGGACTTGCCGCCGTCACCGAGCACTTTCTTGGACTGACCCTTGCCAAAGAACATTCCGCGGCTGACTGGTCGTATCGTCCGTTGCCCCGTGACTGGCGAAATTACGCGGCGTTGGACGTCGAACTGCTCATCGAGCTTGAAACGAAGATGCGCGCCGAACTCAAACGCCAAGGCAAGATGGAATGGGCCCAGGAAGAGTTCGATTACGCGCTCAAAGAAGGTCTGGGACCACGCAAGGAGCATCCGATTCCCTGGATGCATGTCTCACACATCACTGAAGTCATGCGTGACCGGCAGGCGCTGGCCATCGTCCGCGCGCTATGGACCCGCCGCGACGAACTCGCGCGCGAATACGACATCGCGCCGACCCTGCTACTGTCCGACAGCTCCATCATCGAAGTGGCGAAACGCAAACCACACAACGCTGCGCAATTCCGTTCGATTCGCTCCATCAACGAACGTGTGCGCATCCATACCGATTCCGAACAGGACAAGATGTTCGAACGGTACGCGCCGATTCAACGCAAAATCAAACCGAGCATGTGGAAGAACATCATCCAGGACGCGCTCGCCCTGCCGCCAAGCGAATGGCCGGACGTGGACGGCGGCGCCGCGCGGCGTCATGAATCGCAGTCAGCCTCGGCTCCCAAATCGATTCGCGTGTGGAAGGAACGGTATCCGGAACGTCTGCAAGTGCTCAACAGGGTGCGCAAGGCGGTCTCCCAGATAGCGGAGGACACGCGCACGCCTGTGGAAATCGTCATCAAACCGCAGTATTTGCGTAACCTGTGCTGGACGGACGAACCTCGTAAGCGTGACGTCGCGCGATTCCTCAGCGAACAGGGCGCACGCGACTGGCAGGTCTCCCTAGTTGCAGAGTCCGTAAGTCGCGCTATTATGTAGAGGTTGCCTAACGGCAGAAATATGAAGAACCGTATTTTTCAGGAGCGCAAGCGTGAAAATCAGCGTCAGGAATCTTGAGCCGACCAAGGTGAAGCTCACCGTCACCGTCGACCCGGAGGAGTTCAACCCGTATCTCGACGAGGCTCGCAAGGAAATCGCAAAGCAGGTCAACGTGCCTGGCTTCCGTAAGGGCCACGTGCCCGGCAAGATCATCGACCAGCGTATCGGCTTCGGTGCCGTCGCCGGCGAAGCTGTGAACAACGGCGTGCCGGAGCTGTATTCCAAGGCTCTTGAAACCAAGAAGATCCACCCGATGGCCCAGCCGGAGATCGACGTTCAGGACGTGCCGGAATCCGCCAAGGATGAGACCAAGCTGAAGTTCGTCGCCACCGTTGAGCGTCGCCCGGACATCGAACTGCCGGCTCTTGACGGCATGGAGATCGAGGTCGCCAAGGCCGAGGTCACCGATGAGGACATCAACAACCGTCTGGAAGCCCTGCGCCAGCGTTTCGGCACCCTCGTGAGCGTCGACCGTCCGGCCGTCAAGGGTGACTACGCCAACATCGACCTCAACGCCGAAATCGACGGCGAAACCGTCGACTCCCAGGAGGGCGTGAGCTACGAGCTCGGCTCCGCCACCATGCTCGACGGCCTGGATGAGGCCCTCGAAGGCCTGTCCGCCGGTGAGGAAACCAGCTTCGAAGGCACCCTCGAGGCCGGCAAGCACGAAGGCGAGAAGGCCCTGATCAAGGTCAAGGTCAACTCCGTCAAGGCCGAGGAACTGCCGGAACTCGATGACGACTTCGCTTCCGAAGCCTCCGAGTTCGACACCCTCGACGAGCTGAAGGAAGACCTGAAGAAGGTCGCCGCTCAGGACGCCGAAGGCCGTCAGGCCACCGCCGCTCGTGACGCGTTCATCGCCAAGCTCGAGGATGGCCTCGAGATTCCGGTGCCGAAGGGCGTCAAGGCCGAAATGGTCGAGCAGCAGCTCAAGAACGTGACCGCGGATCCGTCCAAGGCCACCAAGGAGCAGAAGGCCGAAGCCGAAGAAACCGTGGAGAAGGAACTGCGCGACCAGATGGTGCTCGACGTGCTCGCCGAGACCATGGACGTCAAGGTCTCCCAGGGTGAGGTCTTCAACTTCCTCGCCTCCATCGCCCAGCAGTACGGCATGGACCCGAACGCCTTCATCCAGGCCATCATCCGCAACGGCCAGATCGGTTCCGCCGTGCAGGAAGTCGGCCGCTCCAAGGGCCTGCTCTCCGGCATGCGCGCCGTGACCTTCAAGTCCGAGGGCGAGACCCTGGACCTGAGCGCCTTCCTCGGCGAAGCCGCTGAAGACGAAGAGTCCGAGAGCGTTGAAGCCGCTTCCGCAGCCGCCGCTGTGGCCGACGAGCTCGCCGCCGACAAGGACGCCGAGTGAATCGCTGCCGCCGATAGGCTAAAGCGCTGACAAACGCGTAAAGAAGGCTGGAATCCTTTGATGATTCCAGCCTTCTTCGTTTTTCTCTCAAATACTGGAGGTTCGACTCTCCTCAATGATGCAACCAATATTATGAATCAGGCGTCGGCGACATGTTCCGCCGACGATAGAGGGGAGAATCAAATGAAGGACGCTACGCGGGAGAACCCTGCGAAGACCACGCATACCGATTTGAAACGCAAGATGGAGGTACGCCACCTCCGCATGATTTCACTGGGAGGCGTGATAGGTACGGGACTGTTCCTCAGCTCCGGCTACACCATCAACTAGGCGGGCCCATTGGGCACGGTCATCGCCTACGCTATCGGCGCGGTGATTGTGTATCTGGTCATGCTCAGCCTCGGCGAGCTTTCCGTCGCCATGCCGGAAACCGGCTCATTCCATGTGTATGCGACCAAATTCATCGGTCCTGGAACAGGCTTCACCGTCGCGATCCTGTATTGGCTGACCTGGACGGTCGCATTGGGATCCGAATTCACCGCTGCCGGACTTATCTGCGCAAATGGTTCCCCGGCACGCCGGTATGGATTTGGAGTGCCCTGTTCATCGTGGTGATCTTCACCTCGAACGCGCTTTCCGTGCGCTTCTTCGCGGAAACCGAATTCTGGTTCTCTTTCATCAAAGTGGCGGCCATCGTGCTGTTCATCCTCATAGGCGGTTGCGCGGTGTTCGGCGTGCTGCCGATTCAAGGGTATGACCATGCGCCGCTATTCGAGAACTTCGTGAAGGACGGATTGTTCCCCAACGGGTGGATGCCGGTGTTCACCACCATGCTGACGGTGAACTTCGCCTTCTCCGGCACCGAGCTGATCGGCGTAACGGCCGGCGAGACCAAAGATCTTGACAAAGCCATCCCGAAGGCGAGCCACACCACCCTGTTCCGTCTCGTCATCTTCTTCATCGGTTCCATCGTGGTCATGGCTTCGCTGATTCCTTGGCAGGACGCCGGTGTGGACGAAAGCCCCTTCGTGCTGGTGTTCAACTCCATTGGTCTGCCTTTCGCCGGCGACGTGATGAACTTCGTTGTGCTCACCGCGATTCTTTCGGCTGCGAACTCCGGGTTGTACGCCTCCACACGCATGCTGTGGTCCTTGTCGAACGAAGACATGATCCCACACAACATCGCCAAAACCAATAGCAGGGGAGTGCCGATGACCGCGCTTCGCCTGAGCATGATCGGCGGTCTGCTGGCATTGCTGTCCAGCGTCGTGGCCGCTTCCACGGTTTATCTGGTATTGGTGTCCGTGTCCGGTTTGGCCGTCGTGATCGTGTGCTTCCAGCAATTCGGGCCATCCGACAGGTTACGGACAAGCCGATCATCGTGTATCCGAACAACGGTGACATCTACGATCCGAAAACCAAAACCTGGTCGCCTAATCCCACCGGTTCCGAACCGGCCTTCGCCCATCTGGTACCGCAATGGATCGACGCGGGAGCCCGACTCATTGGAGGATGCTGCCGAACGACTCCAGACGATATCCGAACCATAGTGCATGCCGCTTCGGCGAACGTTTGACGAGCAGCAGAGATAGCTAACCGGACCTTAACCGGACCTATATACTGGCAGGTGTGATGAATTCTCAAGGATATGCGGTAGTCGACTTCGAAACCACGGGTTTAAGTCCCGCAAAAGGCGACCGGGCCATCGAAATCGGCCTGGTGCATGTGGCTCCGGACGGTACGCTCGAAGACGAGCATGAGACGCTGATTCATGTCGATCGCAGTGTCGGCGCCTCATGGGTGCATCACATTACCGCACACGAACTGCTGCATGCTCCCGATTTCGAAGGTATCGCGCATGAGCTGCGCGACCTGCTCGCCGGACGCGTGTTCGTGGCACACAACGTGTCGTTCGATTCACGGTTCCTACTTGCGGAATACTCGCGTATGGGAGCTTCCATTCCGGTCGATCAAAGCACCATGCTGTGCACGATGAAACTGTCGCGTTCCCTGATCGGACGGGGCAAGCTCGCCGACTGCTGCGAGTATTTCGGCATTGCCAACGAGGATGCGCATAGCGCGTTAAGCGACGCTCACGCCACCGCCATACTGCTCGGACGACTGTTGGAGGCCGACCCGAAATGGCCCGGCTTCCAACGTCGGCTGGACGCGGCCGGTGCCGTTGCGGAACAATGGCCCACATTCGCAACCCTGCCGAAGAAGGGATGGCTGCCGCGCGGCACGCATCTTGCGTAGTGACGACGGGCACTGAAACGCTGATTGGCGCTTATGAGAACAGGAATTTGATTTCGGCGAAGAACTCACGGACCATATTGTTGACCAGCATGTCCTTCGGGGAACTTGCCGCGATGCCCTGCGCCTGCTTCAGACCATTGGCATGTGCGATCTGCAAGGCACGGAATATGTGGAAATCATTGGTGACGATACCGACCGAAGCGTTCTCCTGCCGCATGAGCTTCTTGCTGTTGACGATGTTCTCCATAGTGGATTCCGACTTGGACTCCTGGATGATGCGGTTTTCCGCAATCCCATGCTTCTGCAGATAGTCGGCCATGCCCTGTGCTTCGGAGAACGGCTCGTTATGGCCCTGACCGCCGGAAACGATGCAGATGGTATCCGGATTCTCCTCCAGATAATCGATGGTTCTGTCCAGCCGATAGCGCAACGCTTTGCTGGGGCCTGACTCGCGCACCTGCGCGCCAAGCACAATCACATAATCAAGATCCGGTTCGCCCTGAGCGTTCATATTGCCGATGATGCAACCCTCTATTGTGCAAAACGCGACAATGCCGATGGCCACCACAGCGATGATGGCGCCCCTGATGATCCGGGGAAGCGCCGCCCACCAGTGACATGCGATGCCAATCGCCAGCAATGCGAAAACAACGGCGAGAACCAGCCAGACCTTCCAAAATCCCGTGCCCGAATGCGTCCTCAACACGGCGAACGCGTAGGCCGCCGACAGCAACGCCAGCGCAACACACACCACAATCGCCAGCCGTCGCAGCATCATCTTCATCGCAAGCCTCGTGTCGTCATCGTCCTACATCACTTCATACCGTGTATCAGCGTAATGAAATCGTTCCCGCAGAGTGCCGTACCGTGCCCGAATGCGAACGATTCTTTCGCATTTGCCCTGAGCGCATCTTCGATAGGGGCGAGGTATAGGATGGTTGCATGACTTGTGAAACACCTACCATCCGTCCGTTGCGTCGCACCGATTTTCCCGCTTTGGAAGAGCTGATACGGCTCGCATGGTACGACGATGGCAACGATTCACACAACACGCATGACGAGGTCGGACAGGCGGCAGGCCCAGACAAGCGTCGCGCCGAACTACGCAAGGCGACCCGTCTGCGCAACATGCATCGGCTTGCCGCAATCGACATGCAGGATTGCCTGGCCCGCACCACCAAAGCATATGTGGCCGAACTTAATGGGCAGGTGCTCGGCGTGATTCTCGGATCGCTGCGTTCGGATATCACCGGTCGGCAGCGGACACGCCATATGCTGCGCCGACATTGCCTCACGTTGCCGTTGCTGGCAAGCCACGAGGGACGTCACGGTCTGCTTGCGCAGCTGGCCATTCTGCAGGCCGACGAGGCGTTGAAACATGACGCGGGCAAGGAATACGAGGCCGAAGTGGTGCTGTTCGTCGTTTCCCCGGCCGCACGAGGCATGGGAGTGGGGCGCAGACTGTTCAACCATATGCTTGGCGTATTCCATGACGCCGGCCTGCGCGAATACTTCCTGTTCACCGACAGCACATGCGATGTCGGCTTCTACGACCATCGCGGACTAATCCGCAAAGCCGAACGTGATGACCGGAACGATGGTTCCTCGCGGCCGAATCCGACAGACAGCTCGTCCAGCGGGTTGACGGTCGGCACGACAAGCCTGTTGGCGGATGACGAGCCCATGTCTTACTTCCTGTACGAAGGACGTTGCTGAAGTCATTCCCCACTGAAACAGTGCTTGCTCAAGCAAGAAGCCACGCATTTTGGACTGGATGCGCGGCTTCTTGGCTTTCCCACATGGCATCATGCATGCCAGCGAGAGGCGAATTTCCTATGCGTTGAGGAGCGAAAACGGCCGGAACTCGGAGCATGGAACATTTTCGGCAACAATAGGCCGTATAATGGCGCGCGTCGTTCCTGCCCGGGCCGCGCAGGTCGAGGAACGGCCCACGGCGACCGCCGCGATCTCCAACTCACGGTGCGCGGCGTCAACCAAGGCAAGGATTCATCATGGCAGAGCCATCCTCTGAAACGATTACCCAAAAACCACGCATCCCGATGCTGAAGCATGCTCCGCAAACAACGGAGGAAACACGCAGATCCCTGAAATGGCGTGTCGTCGACATCGCCGTCGGAGCGGCCGTCGGCGTGATGTCCGGCGTGATGTTCTGGGTGTTCGATGGCATGTCCTATGGCTTGTTTCCTTTACTGACTCTGATACTTCCAGGCTCCGCGGCACTGCTGCACGCATTGTTCTATTTCCCCGCCACACTGGGCTTGCTGATCGTACGCAAACCGGGCGCGTCGGCCTACGTGCTGTTAGTCGCCTCGTTCGTGGAAGTGGTGCTCGGCACGAAATACAGTGTGAGTCTGGTAGTGATCGCGTTCGTGCAGGCGCTCGCCGCCGAAACGGTGTTCGCACTGTTCCGCTATCGCCGTTGGACGCTTGGCGTCACACTGTTGGCGGCACTGGCGGTCGGCATCGTCTACAACTTCTATCTGCTGTTCTTCTACTACCAGGCGTTCTCGTTCTTCAGCCCGCGCGGACTCATCGGCACCGCATGCGAACTGCTAAGCGCGGCCGTATTCGCCGGCTTCGGATCATGGGGACTATACCGTGCCTTGGCCAAGTCCGGAGTCCTCGCACGTTTCTCATCCGGACAGTAATAACGACAGCGCCTGCGCGTCCTGATGTGCGCGCAGGCGATTACAACGTGATACGACGATTCTTGAGCACGGGAAGTATTCGGCGCACGTCCTCCAGCCGATCCCGATTCAGGTCGGCGTAAATCAGTTCGTCGCGTTCGCCGGACTGCGCAAGAATTCGCGCGGCCGGATCAACTACCATACTATGGCCGATATCATGCCCGCTATGCTCACTGCACGCCATGAGATAACAGGTATTCTCCAACGCACGCGCCTTGCACAACGTCGTCCAATGATCCACCTTGCCCTCGCCCCGCGCCCAAGCCGCACTTACAACCAACGCATCGGCGCCGGCCACCGCGTGACGGCGAGCCAGCTCAGGGAAACGAATGTCATAACAGGTCATCACACCGAACTTCCAGCCATCGATATCCACCAGCGGCGGAACCTCATGCCCCGGAGCGATCGAATCGGATTCGCGCTCGCCGAACGCGTCGTAGAGATGGATCTTGCGGTATTCGAGAAGAATCCGGCCATGGTCGATGACGAGGAAACAGTTGTATGGCAGGTCGACAGTGTCTTCGTGAAGATGGACCGTACCCATGACGGCGATATTGTTGGCTTCGCTGATACCGCGCAGCGCGGTGACGAACGGGCCGTCTATGGTTTGCGCGTGGTCGGCCGTGTAGTGTGGGTCGTCGTCACTCCGGGCGATCAGACCTTCTGGCAGCAACAATATCCGTGTATGGTTGCGTGCTGCTTCGCTGGCGAACCCGCTGATGATGTTGATGTTGTGCTCCGGCTTTTCCGTTACGGTGAACTGCCCGACCGCCACTTTCATGTTTCGCATTGCCACATTGTTGCACGAGTCGAAGTCGGGCAGGTAAAGGGGCATTTCCGTGATTCGGCTGTGGCACGAATGTTTCGCATTCGTGCCTTTGTATCTGCATTGTTGCGTTTTGGTTGATGCGGCCGATTCGTCGGCAAACGTATCTAAAACCTCCTGCTTTTCGATTGGATTTGCGCACGTCTTGCGGTTTCTCGATTTCCTTCCAGACGTGAGCGAAAAGGGGTGTGCGGCTGAATTTCATCGTTTTTGAAAACCTTGATTTTCCAACGATTTTAGAAATTGCGATTGTCGGTTCGCGCGCACGTCCTGCGATTTCCCATCATTCTATTCGGATGTGAGCGAAAGGGGTTATGCGAAGTATGCGGATGCTGGGTCAGCTTAATGCGATGTACAGGCGTTTGGGATTCTCACAGAAACTTGTCGACGATTCCATATCAGAACGCGCTCGATGATATGTCACGGTCGATCACAGTGGAGCAAATCGCGCGGATTGCCAAGCCGATTGTGCTCCGTCGTCATGTGGCTGAACTGTACATGTTCGGGTCGATGTTACGCGGTGAGGTGTACGTGAATTGAGATATTGATTTCACCTATCAGCTTGGTTCTGAGGCAAATCCAGTGGTTGACACGCTCACACTTCGCGATGATTTGAAAAAGACTTTTGGACACGATATCGATTTGGTGAGGAAGAAGTATATTGCCGAACCTTTGTCTGACCGTTTGGCGGAGATATAGCGTGTGCTGTTTGTAGACTTCATAACATCCAATCTGATGTTCCGTATCGTCTGATGTGATTTATGGAACCATCCGCAAGAGTGTTTTTCATTTTGTGCTGATCGTACGGGCGTTCAAAGACGCGCAATGGTTTTTCGGACCACTCGGTGCTGAGGAATTCGCCGACAATGATGAGAAAGCGGAATGCCGTTGCCATAGCGATTGCACGAGCGGGGGAGCAAGCTAAGAAGCTGCCAGACGAGTTCCGGAATATGGAGCCAGATGTTCCTTGGTGTGGGGTAAGTGTGACATGCGCGATTGGATTGCGCATGATTACGATGAGTCTGATTGCGACTGGCTGTACTATGCCGTAACTCACGAAATACCACAGGTTTTTGCGATATTGCAGCCGTATGTGGAATGTCAGACACAAGTGCCTAATCGCGATTGTTTCCTTGGGAGCGATTGCTGTCCACAGCGATCACTTCTACGGTTCCCGTCGACGTTTCCATACCATTTCGTTTTTGGTTGATACGGTCGATTTCCTCCTGAACGATGTTGCCCAAGCTTTTCTCATCCACTTCGACGTTTTCCGCTGCGGCCGATTCGTTGGCGAACGCGTTGAAAACTTCCTGCTTTCGTGCCAATATGTCCGTGATTTTCTCGTCAATCGTATTTTCGGCGAGTAGGCGGTAGACAAGAACGTTTCTGGCTTGTCCCATTCGATACGCTCTGGAAATCGCCTGGTTTTCGATGGATGGCTTCAACTGTGGCTCGCATATGATTACCACGCTGGCCGATTGTATGTTAAGTCCCGTTCCACCGGCAACGATTTGTGCCACCAGAACCTGCCCAGCAGGCGCCTTGTCGAAATCGTCGATGATTTCTTGTCTCCTCGTTGGTGTGATGGATCCGTTGATTGGTTCGGTGCATTGGCTACCCAACATGTCCGCGATTTTCCGGATGGTGTCAAGATAGAACGAAAAGACAAGGACTTTCCTGCCTTCCGACTTCGCTTCTTCGATGATTTCCAGTAGACGTTTCGCTTTGCCAGAGTCTTTCAGGTCCGGTATGTTCCAGGACACGCGTCGGATGGCATTGTAGTTTTTGCTGAATACCGTTTCTTCGTACTTGCGTTCTTCCGAGTCGCCAAGTTGGCACCATTCCTTGATTTCCGACAGTTCCGGAAGCTCCGTCAGCACATCCTCTCTTCTGCGCCGGTAATACACAGGGGCGACGGTTTCTCTGAACTGGGGAGCCGAAGAGAGCTCCTTCATTCCGGATATCTGCATGGCAATGCTTGGTTGCAATAGTTTGATGAGATTGATCATCTCGTCCACCTTGTTCTCCAACGCGGTGCCCGTCATGAATAGTAACCTTTCCGCATGCTCCGCAATCGCCTTCGTATTCTTCGAACGGTTCGTGCTCGGATTTTTGATGTAATGCGCCTCATCGACTACAAGCAGCGAATATGTGAAATCGTCGGAAAACTTGAAATACGCAGTGGTCTCATAGGTGGTAACGGCAACGCCGCCGGTTCGTTGCCAATCCTCCAATGCTGATTCTCGACTGAAGCCATGCACGCTTATGACCCGCAGTTTGCTGAATTTTTGGATCTCGCGGCACCAGTTGACGATGACGCTCGCCGGACATATGACAATGAAATGCGTTGCCCCGGTATTCCTTAACGAAACCATGGTGGCGATTGCCTGAATCGTCTTGCCCAAGCCCATTTCGTCGCCAAGAAGGACTTTCTTTTGATGCAGTATGTATTTCACGCCCCATTCCTGGTATCGACGCAAATCGCACAGCAATCCGTCGGGAAAGAAGCACTCTTCCTGAACTTCCCTGGCAAGGTCTTTCGGAAGCCCGTACACAGTATCGCCATTGCCCAGCAGTCCCGGAACGATTTCCTCAAGCGTATTGGCGTATGAGATGGGATGTTTTTTGAAGGAATCCCATGCAGCGTCTTCTGAAAGTGATTCGATGGCGTCGGATTCGACTCGCAGCCTTTCCGCGGTTTGCCCATACTCACCGTGTAGCGTCTCATCAAGAAGCTTGTATAACTCGATGGCGTTTTGCTTTTCCTGCCGGGATGCGAACAGCCAACGGAATGTTCCGGCTGAGACCTTGAGGCCTTCCAGAGCGTTTTGGATGGTGCCTGAATATTGCTGGGATAGCCGGCTGCTCTTATCTGCCAGCGGTTTCGCCTGCTGGTATTGGGACACTGCGATTATCAGGCGGGTTGTATCTTCAGTTCGATTATCTGCGCTGAGCTGTAGCTTCGTTGTTGCAGAAGCGTTATCGGCTGCTTCACCGACGATTCGTTTGATGATTCGCGCGCCGTCTTCACTGATACCTCGTACGGCCGCCAACTGATATATAGAAGCGGTCAGTATATCGGCGTACATTACGTATCCACTATCGCGCAGCGCTTTTACACGGATGCCGCGTTTGTCCCGATTGACTTCTTCTACCGGGATTTTCTCCATGAGTTTCAGAACCTGCGCGGCAACGTAACAGTTTGCCGCCTGCTGGATGGAGTCCCGGTAAATGACGTCGGATGTTGCGATTCCGTCTAACGTTTTCTGAATTCCCGGCATTGCCGGGAAATGTTTTTCACATCGGAAGATGAAAAGGACCGTTTCGTAGCACGACTTTTCTTTTTAGCGGACACTCGGACGTGTTTTCCAGCCATCCTGCATTCCTTCCGCGTTTTCTGCTTGTGTCCTCTGTTTAGAGAAATTGTGATCTTGATTTTTCGCAAGTCTTATGTTTCGTCATTCTACTCTGAAGTGTGCGAAATAGGGGGTATGCTGCAAGTGAGGGTTGTTCAAGGAAGAAGGGTCGCAGTGATGCGTTTTGCCACCGTTGCTTTTGCTCAGTTGGATTTGACTATTTGGTATGTCGCGATTGTTCTGCCGATTCTGATTCTTGCGACAATCGTAACGATTTGGGGCAATCAAATTACTGGCAAGGCTGGTGAGCATTGGGCCAGTGAGGAACTGAGAAAACTGCCACAATCAGAGTACCGTCTGCTGAACGATTTGGTGCTCAAGGATTCGACGGGACTGCATCAGATCGATCATGTGGTTGTTTCGGTGTATGGCATTTACGTAGTGGAGGCGAAGAACTATACTGGCACGATTTATGGCGATTCCAAATATTCTGAATGGTTCATGTACCTTGGCAAGAACAAAAGAAAAAATCCATTCGCCTTTGCGGCAGAATTACGGGCACATTCAATGTTTGAAGGAATTATTGGGATTGGAAGATTCGGTTTTCATTTCGATTGTATGCTTTGCGAATCGTACCAAGTTCAAAGTGAAGACTCACTCCGATCGCGAGTTCGTGGTGCATACGAATGATCTGAGATCTACGGTGCTTGACCATCCGCAATGCATGGGGCCTGACATGAACGCAGTGGCGGACAGGTTGGAAAGCCTGAATATTATAGATAAGGCAGTTCGGCACGAACATATCCGTGATTTGCAGAACACATATTCCGGGAAACTCTGAGAGAGCTAGTTGAGAGTTGAATGTACATAATTTCGGATGGCTGGATGCGATGGCCAAACGATAATGCCGGTAGACTACGTAACGTAGGAAACAAGCAAGGACGATAGTAAATGATTACCGGAGCGACGAAGAACAAGGTTGATGACATCTGGCAGCGCATGTGGGAGGGTGGTGTCACCAACCCCATCGAGGTCATCATGCAGCTGACGTACCTCATGTTCATGAAATCCTTGGATGACAAGGAGCTCGAAGCCGAGAACATGGAAATGCTGGGGATGACTGCTAAGCATGTGTTCCCGCAAACGGAGGAAGGACAGGCAATCCGTTGGAGCCGGTTCAAGGATCTTCCTGCGGAGCAGATGTTTGACGTGGTCAGCCAGAAGGCGTTCCCGTTCATCAAAACCATGCATTCGGATAACGCCTTTGCGGAAAGCATGGAGGACGCTGCCTTCGGTTTCAACAAGCCCAAGACGCTTGAAAAGGCCGTTTCCGGCATCGACGAGCTGCTGTCGAACTACGTGCAGGACGCTGACGATCTTGGCGACCTGTACGAATACATGCTGAGCAAGCTCAATACCGCGGGCACGAACGGTCAGTTCCGCACACCACAGCACATCAGGAACATGATGGTGGCGCTTGCCGGTCCGAAACCCGGCCAGCTTATCTGTGATCCGGCGTGCGGCACGGCGGGATTCCTTATTTCCGCAGCCGAATCCATCAGAAAGAACCATGGCCAGGAGATGACCGAGGAACAGTGGAAGACGTTCTCCGGCGAGCAGTTCACTGGTTTCGACACGGATCAGACCATGGTGCGCATTTCCGCGATGAACCTGCTGCTGCATTCCATCGATCATCCCGACATCCGCAACCAGGACAGCTTGTCCCGTCTGAACACCATCCGCGACAAGTTTGATTTGATTCTTGCCAATCCGCCGTTTACCGGCAGCGTGGATGTTGAGGACATCGATGATTCGCTGAAGGCGGTTGTGGAAACTAAGCAGACGGAGCTGTTGTTCGTCGCATTGTTCCTGCGCATGCTCAAGCTTGGTGGCCGTTGCGTGTGCATCGTGCCGAACGGCGTGCTGTTCCGTTCCAACTCGAAAGCATACCGGCAGTTGCGCGCCGAACTGGTGGACAACCAGAGGCTTGAAGCGATTATCTACATGCCGTCAGGAGTATTCAAGCCGTATTCGGGCGTAAGCACCGCTATTCTCGTGTTCACAAAGACGGACGCGGGCGGCACGGACAAGGTTTGGCTCTACAACATGGAGGGTGACGGATACACGCTCGACGACAAGCGTGACCCGGACGAGAAGCACAACGACATTCCCGACATTCTCGAGCGATGGGGAAACCTCGACGCGGAAGAACAGCGCGCCCGTACTGATAAGAGCTTTCTGGTGCCGAAGAGTGAGATCGCGGAAAACGATTACGATTTCAGCTTCAACAAGTACGCGGAAACAAAGTACGAACGTATTGAATATCCACCGACTGAGGAAATCCTCGCCGATCTTGATGATTTGAACAGGCAGATGACGGAAAGCCTCGCGGAACTGCACAAAATGCTCGGAGGTGGCCAGAATGACTGACAAACCCCAATTTGTCGGAAAGAAGGTGCGGCTTGGAGACATTGTCAAGATTGAGAAAGCTTCAATGCCATCTGGCAATAATGTTTGGGTGCTTAACCTAGATGCGGTAGAAAAAGGTACAGGCAAAGTCATCGTAAAAAATCGGATGAAAGCTGATTCTGCTGGTACTTCGACTGTTGCGTTTACTGCTGATGCGGTTTTATATTCCAAGCTTCGCCCGAATCTAAATAAAGTGGTTGTAGCGGATGAACCGGGATTAGCGACATCGGAAATGTTGCCGCTTATTGTGAATCCCGAAGTTCTTGATCGACGTTATTTTGCCTATTTGCTGCGTTCTAATTCATTTGTAAATTTGGCGGTATCATCTACCGCTGGATCGAAAATGCCTCGTATGAATAAAAAAACCTTGCTTAATGCGGTTTTTCCGATTCCGAGTTTGGAATTGCAGCATCAGCGTATTGATTTGCTCTCTTCCATTGAAAAAGCACGAACAAAAGCGGAATTGCTGATTCAACAACTGGATACTCTCGTCAAATCCCGGTTTATCGAAATGTTCGGAGACCCAGTCGAAGAGAACAGATGGGCGCGCATCACATTAGCTTCTCTTTGCACTAAACTCGGCTCTGGCGCTACGCCTCGTGGCGGTAAAGCTGCTTATAAAACATCAGGCATTCCATTGATTAGAAGCATGAATGTTCATAATGGCTATTTTGAATCAAAAGATTTAGCTTATATCGATGAAATTCAAGCAAAAAAGCTGGATAATGTTACCTTGCACAAGGGAGACGTTCTTTTGAATATCACTGGTGCATCAGTTGCCCGTTCCTGTCTTCTTCCTGATTATTTGGCAGGAGGCCGTGTCAATCAACATGTTTCTATTGTGCGTTGTGATCCAAATAGAATGTTGCCGCGTGTCTTAAATTCTATTTTTACAAGTGATTCATATCAGCGTTTTCTTCTTGAACATTCAAGAATGGCTGGTGCAACTAGAGAAGCAATTACAAAAGACGACTTAGAGACGATGACAGTTCCCCTTCCTCCGTTAAGCCTTCAATACAAATTTGCTGCTTTCGTTGCGCAGGTCGATAAATCGCGATTTGTCGCCCAGCAACAGATCGAAAAACTGCAAATGCTTTACGATAGCCTCGCTCAGGAGTATTTCGGAGATTAGAGTTCGTTAAACCCTGATATTGCAAGGTTCTCGATGGCTTACGGCACCTTTTTTGTAGGGAAACCAACAAGGAGGTGCCTTTTCTCATGCAACAGACAATCGAACGAATTGACCGTCTTATGGCCCCTATGCTGAATGATGAGCAGGCTTCGGAACTTCATACGGTGCTTGTGGCCTGTCTAACTGAGAAAGGTGGGAATCCACGCGGTCCCGAAACAATGACCGAATGCATAGACTTGTTTCTTGCCGCGAAGAAGCTCGAAGGTTGTTCAGAACGGTCGTTGCGTTACTATGCGACCACATTGTCCCGTTTTGCTACGGAAATCTCCAGGCCGGCTCACGACATCACCACCGACGATATTCGCGACTATCTCACACGATATTCGCGTGATGGCCGCGTAGGCAAGACAACAATCGACAACATCCGCCGCGTCATCTCCAGTTGCTTCTCCTGGCTTGAAGAGGAAGACTACATTTACAAAAGCCCTGTACGTAGAATCAAGAAAATCAGGACTTCGAGAACGTTGAAACCCGTGTATTCGGACGAATCGCTTGAACAACTCCGTGACTCCTGCAAGGAGACGCGTGACCTTGCAATGATTGATTTATTGACATCTACGGGCATCAGGGTAGGCGAGCTGGTGCAGCTGAATCGTCGTGATATCGACTTCGATGCACGCGAATGTGTGGTCCACGGCAAAGGAGACAAGGAACGACGAGTCTACTTCGATGCCCGTGCGAAAACTCATCTGCTCGTATACCTTGAACAGCGAATGGATGACGAGCCCGCCTTGTTCGTTTCCCTGCATCGCCCCTTCAAAAGGTTGGAAATCAGCGGAGTTGAAGCCAGACTCCGCAAACTCGGCGACGATTCGGGCGTCAAACACGTGCATCCGCACAAGTTCCGACGTACCTTGGCTACGAAGGCCATAGACAAGGGCATGCCGATAGAACAAGTGCAAGTATTGCTTGGACACAGCAAAATCGATACCACGCTTTGCTATGCGCAGGTTGATCAGGATAATGTCAAGCGTTCCCACCGCAAATTCATCTCATGAAGTCGAGCAAACCCCAATTTGTCGGAAAGAAAGTGAAGCTCGGAGAGCTGTGCGAGATATGCTCCGGTGGAACTCCCAAACGTTCCGTTGCTGAATACTGGAAAGATGGAACCATACCTTGGGTGAAGATTGGAGACATGTCCGAAAAGTATGTTTCATCAACTGAAGAGCGCATAACAGACACTGGATTTAACAACTCTTCTGTGAAAATGCTTGAGCCTGGAACCCTGCTATATTCAATATTCGCTTCGATTGGTGCTGTGAGCATCTTGAAGATTCCTGCGACAACGAATCAAGCAATTGCTGGTCTCAAAATTAAAGATGATTCACTTGATCGCGATTTTTTATACCATTATTTAAAATCCCGAGAATCGATATCGAAATCATCGGGCAGGGGTGCTGCACAGAACAACATCAATCTGACCATTTTGCGTAATATGCAGGTCACGTTGCCCTCGATAGAAATTCAAAGGAGTATTGTTCGGAACCTCGAAATGATTTCGAATCAAGTGACGATAGCGGAATCGCATCTTATGGACCTTGATGCTCTCGTCAAATCCCGGTTTGTCGAGATATTCGGAGATTTCGCTTGTTATGAGACGAAGCCGCTAATCAAATGCGTTGATTGCATTGAAGCAGGAAAGAGCCCAAAATGTTTAGCTTTTTCTCGGAAAATGGCAGAGCCGGGAGTCCTTAAGCTTAGTGCTATTTCTTCAGGCGTGTATTGCGAGAATGAAAATAAGGCGCTTCCGCGTAGCGTTTCATTGACGATTGACAAAGTAGTACATGCGAATGATATTCTTCTTTCGCGAAAGAATACTCCTGAACTTGTTGGTCGTTCTGTACTTGTTAAGCATACAGACGGCAATATTATGTTTCCAGATATTATTTTTCGTATGCATCCTTTGCCTCCTATAAATGCAATGTATCTGTCCTATTTACTGGCGGGGCCTTTGCTGCATTCAATTCAGTCGCTTGCGCATGGTTCGGCAAAATCGATGAGCAATATTCCAAAAAGTGAGTTAGCGAAGCTGAGCATTCCGATTCCTGCGCTTAATCTGCAAAATGAGTTCGCTAACTTCGTTTCGCAGGTAGACAAATCGCGATTTGGCGGAATGCTCCACCTTCTCAACAGCCTCTCTGGAATTATGCATGCAAGCTTCTTTTCTGTGGCTGACACAGACTAGAAACGATTGGAAAAACACTGGAATAACACCCTATGCAAGCCGTGGAAGCGGTACGATGAACTCATATGGTGTTTTCCGCGGTGTGATGGGGCTGGAGGGGCATATCATGAGCAATTTTTCGTTCCTGCTGGGTCAGGATGATTACGAGCAGTTCGCCATTCCATGCGTCGAAGCCGAAAAAGCGTTCTCCATTTCTCCGACCATGTGCGCCATGGCCACGCGCAAAGCGTTCGAACTGGCGGTGAAATGGGTGTACGCGGCGGACCGTTCCATCCAAATGCCGTATCGCGACAATCTCCAATCGCTAATCCACGAACCCACTTTCGAACGCGCGATCGGCAACCAGAAAATGTTGGATTCGTTCCAATACATCGTCAAAGCCGGAAACATCACCGTCCATGGCAAGACGCGCATCAGTCCCAAGGACGCGATGTTCGATCTGAAACTCCTGTTCGTGTTCATCCAATGGATCGACTACTCGTACGGCAAATGGTACGAAAAGCGCGTCTTCGATCCGAAACAAGTGCCGTGCGTCCAACAAGCGCTCTCCCGTAAGGAAGTCCAAGCCAAAGAAGACGCCGCGAAACAGGAACTCGCCAAGGAACTGAGCGCCAAAACCGAACGTATCCAGGAACTCGAACGTCAGCTTGAGGAATCCCGAGCCGCGCTGTCCGTGCAGAAGGCTCCGCGTCCACCCATGCCGGACAGCGAGATGGATATCAGCGAATACGAGACGCGGCAACGGTTCATCGACCTTGATTTGCGGCTCGCCGGATGGGATGTTGATTCCGAGGCTGAGGTCGTCAAAGAACGCAAGGTCACCGGTATGGAAGACCATGAGGGGCAGGTCGGCTATGTCGACTATTACCTCAAAGGCAGAGACGGCAAGCCGCTGGCGATCATCGAGGCGAAACGAACCTCGTATGATCCGAAGAAAGGACTGGAACAATCCAGACAGTACGCGAAATGTCTGGAACGCGAATTCGGATACCGTCCGCTGATTTTCCTGAGCAACGGATACGCCACGGAATTCGTGGATGACGAGAACGGTCCATCCCGTCCGGTCGGGGGAGTGTTCTCGCAGGATGACCTGCAACGCATTATGAACCGGCGCAGGGAAGCCATCGATCCGCGGACCGTTCCGGTGAACGAGAAAGTCGCCGGACGCTACTACCAAATCGAAGCGATCAAAGCGTTCTGCGATAACCTGTGGAAAGGCAAGCGTCGTGGACTGCTCGTCATGGCCACGGGAACAGGCAAAACCCGCGTATCCGCCGCACTTACCGACGTGCTCATGCGCGCGCGGCTTGTGAAAAACGTGCTGTTCCTTGCCGATCGTGTCGAACTGGTCAAGCAGGCGAAAAGCGCTTACGGCGAATACTATCCCGACTGGTCGCTATGCAATCTGTGCGACAACAAGCACGACGTCGACGCCCGGGTGGTGTTCTCCACCTACCAGACGATGATCGGTGCAATCGACACCGAAACAGCATCCGACGGAAAGCCTGCGTTTTCTCCGGGACATTTCGACCTGATCATCGTGGACGAAGCACACCGGTCTATCTTCAAAAAATACAAGGATATTTTCGACCATTTCGACGCGTTGGTCGTAGGCTTGACCGCCACACCACGCGATGAAGTGGACCGCAACACCTATGACTTCTTCCAAGCGGAACATGGCGTGCCAACGTATCTGTACGAATACAAAACCGCCGTGGAACGAGACCACTATCTCGTACCGTTCTACAACATCGAAGCCAAAACCAAATTCACCGACGAAGGCATCACATACGATGACCTATCCGAAGAGGACAAGGAACGTTACGAAGATGATTTCGGTGAGGACGATGGCGAGGGCGGAGTCGAAGTACCCGACCATATCGACGCGGACGCATTGAACAGATTCGTCATGAACGCCGGCACGGTAGACGCCGTATTGCAAGACCTCATGGAACATGGCATCAAAACCATGGGCGGAGAACAGATAGGCAAAACCATCATTTTCGCGCAGAGCCAAAAACACGCGCGTTTCATCGTGGAACGATTCGGCGCACTATATCCCAAGCTTGCTCGTGGCGGCTTCATCAAGGTCGTGGTGCACAGCGAAGACTACTCGCACGCGATCATCCAGGATTTCAAACGCAAAACCATACCCGTCATCACCGTTTCGGTGGACATGATGGACACCGGCGTGGACGTGCCGGAAGTCGTGAATCTCGTGTTCTTCAAAAAAGTTCGTTCGCGTATCAAATTCTGGCAGATGATCGGTCGTGGCACACGCCTATGTGAAGGACTCGACTGCGTGGACGGCATCGACGGCGAATACGTGGACAAGAAGCGTTTCTACATTTTCGACTATTGCGGTAATTTCGAATTCTTCCGCGAGCAGAAGAACGATGCCGATGAGAAGCCGGTCACGTCCCTCAGTGAGAGGATATTCTCACGCAAAACCGAACTGGTCCATGCATTACAGTCGAGCGAATTCACTTCCGACGAAAACCTCATGGCATGGCGTGACGAACTCGTCAACGACATTCACGGACAAGTCGCATCCTTGGACGAATCCAAGGTATCAGTGCGATTGCGGCGCGAATACGTGGAAAAATACCGGAACATTAAAACGTTCGAACATTTAAGCGACATTGACGTGCACGACCTGACCGGCGAAGTCGCGCCTCTTACGCATTACGACGGCGAAGACGAGTATGCGTTACGTTTCGACGTGCTGATGTACGGCCTTATGGTGGCTTCCGTCAGAGGACGGACCGCCGCGAGACATAAGACGAAAATTCGTGCCATTGCCACGAGGCTCAAGGAACGCATGACCATTCCTCAAGTCAAAGAGCGGGAAACGGAAATCAAACTGGTCGCCGACAATCCGGATTACCTCGATGGGGCCTCCCTTGAGAAACTGGAGCGGATTCGTATGACACTGCGCGATCTGATTCGCTTCATTGCGGACTCCACTGCCAGGAAAATGGTCATCACGGACCTGAAGGACCCTGTCATCGACCGATCGGAAGGACGGGAATTCGACACAGCCGAGCATTACGAAGACTACAAGCAGAAGCTCAACCGATACATCAACGAGCACAGCAACGATGAAGTCCTCCGTAAACTCCACTACAACGAGCCACTTTCCGGCAAGGACTTCTCGAACCTTGAAAACATCATGATTCATGAGCTTGGTTCCAGAGAGGAATACCAGAAGGCGTTCGGAGACGTTCCTCTCGGACTGTCGGTGCGCCGTATCATTAAACTCGACCATCAGGCGACAATGAAGGCGTTTGGCGAATTCATCAACAACCATTCGCTCAGTCCCGCGCAGAACGCGCTGATGAACAGAATCATCGACTACGTCGAACAGAACGGATACGTCCAGCCGGAAGACCTTGCCCGACCGCCGTTCGACCGGCCGAAGCCCTTGTTCCTGGTGTTTGGTAAGGAACTGATGGACCTGAAAGTATGCATCGAACGTTTGAACGCCAACGCCATGGCGCCCATCGCGTGATGGCATAGGGCAGACGTGTAACGAAAGTTTCATCCTACGAAAACGCGTGTTTCGTAATAGCTGGTAATCGTTGTAATGGACGTGATGCGGAACGTGCGTGAGCGAGTATGTGAGCGTACGTGTCAGGTGAGCCGTTCCAGCAGCCAGTCACGTAGGATGACGACGTGGTTGATGTGCGGATCGCGTGCCGCGTACAGCAGGGTGATGTTGGCGTCGTGTAGCAGATTGCGTACGTCGTCTGCGAATTGCGCCGCTTCGGGGCGTGAATCGAGCTGCTCTATGTAGCGTGCTTTGAATTCGTCGAACTTCGCCGGATGGGGCTGCGGACATTTTCTTGGAGATGATTATGCAGCCATTCCCTGGCTTTGACGGTATTGTACCGGACTCATCCAACCGAGTGATTGCTTGAGGCGCTCGTGGTTGTACCAGCGGATGTAATCGTCGATCAGGACGAGCACCTCGTCACGGGTACGCTCCTCCCAACGCTCGGGATAGACGGATTCCGTCTTCATACGCCCGAAGAACCCCTCCGCGGCGGCGTTGTCCGGCGAACAGCCTTTGGCGCTCATCGACCGCGTCAGCCCGTAATGGTTCATGAGCTCCAGCCATCCGGACCACCGGTAATGGCACCCGCGGTCGGGAATGCACCAGGGGCCTCGCCCCCTCCGGCAGCGTCTCCGCGGCCTTGACGAGCATCCTGTTGGCGAGCCGGCGTTGGGACTGAAACCGGCCGTGTACGCGACGATCCTGCCGTCGTGGCAGTCGATCATCGGCGAGAGGTACACCTTCCCGTCCCGGGCCTTGATCTCGGTGATGTCCGTGAGCCGCTTCTCGTTCGGCGCTTCGGCGGTGAAATCCCGTTTGACGAGGTTGCCGGGCGCGGGAGTCGTCTCGCCTTCGTATGAGCTGTATCTGCGTCGTTTGGGCACATGCGCGACGAGTCCGTCCTCGGCCATGATCCTGCGGATCATCTTCTCCGAGACGCCGGTCCTGAGCATGGCCTTGATTCTGCGGTACCCGTACCTGCCCTTGGACGCGGCGAACGCCTCGGCCACCTCCGTTCTGAATCCGGAGTATTTGTCAACCCCGAGCCGGGCGTGGTGACAGTGGGTGGCTGCTCGGCGCGATGCCGAGCAAGCATGCCATCGAGCTGAGCGAATACGCCGGCCTCAGACGGTCGATCAGCAGCGTCTTCTCCCTGTTCGACAGGCGCCGCAGATCGGCGCCTGGGTCTTTTTTTACGACCTCCACCACCTCCCGCATCAACGCGTTCTCCAGCTCCAGCTCCCCGACCCTGCGGCGCAGCGCCTCCGCGTCGTCGTTGCCGTCCCCGGCATTCCGGCTTCGCCGCGGCGCGGGCTTGTTGGACTGGCTGGCGTTCCTGTTCCTGGGTTGCAGCGCGGCCATGCCGCCCTCCCGGTACGCCTTGACCCAGTTGTGGACCGCGCCAATGCTCACGCCGAGCTGTCGGGCGGCCTGCTTCTGCTGCATGCCGCCCAGCACCAGTTCGATCGCCTTGGTCCTTGTCTCCAGTGGGATGATGGGTTTCGCCATATGGCCAGCATACCGGGGATCCGCCGCAAGCCAGCGTTCCAGGCACTGTCTGGTCGGGTATCCCAGGCGTTTCACCACTTGGGCCGTGGTCATCGGCGTGGTGAAATACAGCTCCACCGCGCGCTGTCTTTCCTCGGGACTGAACATATGATAATCCTTTCGTTCAGTCTCCAAGAAAACGTCCGCAGCCCCTTATCATTACGGTCGACCTGTATTTCACCGACACGTTCCAGTACGCGAAACTCTACAGCATGAAGGATTCCGTTGAACGGATGCTGTCTGTTTTGGGCGAGGCAACTTGGGACGAGCCGGACGCAGACAAGAAGAACCGCCACCTTTGGGTACGGCATGATGTGGATTTCTCCGGCGACATGACGGATGCCTACCAGTGGATGACGGACGGACTGCTCGCCATGCGCAGCGTATACGATCTGCTGGTCTGATTACTCGATCTGCTACGTGTTCAGCACTGTATAGAATGAGCATGACCGTTCGAAAAGAGACCGCCATGAAATACGGGATGAGAAAACCCAGCTGGAAGAAGAGCCTGCCCGCGCGCACGAAGGGACGCGCCATCCGTGCGGTCAAGCGGGCGCTGATCCCCGGCTACGGCAAGAAGGGCATGGGGTGGCTGCATCCCAAGCGCAAGCTGTACAACGCCATCTACAAGAAGACCACGTTCAGCCTGTTCGACCTGTTCAAGTAGTCGGTAATCGGGTAATCGCTAGAACAGATCATCATGCGACCCGGTCCGTGTGAGCACGAGTTGCAGCTCCTGCTTCTCCACACGGTAAATGACGAGCCAGTCGCCCTCGATATGGATTTCGCGGTATCCCCTCCAGCTTCCGGTCAGCTGATGGTCGCGGTATTTTGTGCTGAGCAACTGTTTGTCTTGGGCCATGAGCGTGTCGATGGCCTGTCTAAGCTTATCGGGATTGTAATGCTTTTTAAGCAGAGCCTTGAAATCCTTTTTGAATTGCGTTGTGCGAAAAACCGACTTAAGCATCCAACAGATCCTTCATCAACGCATCCGTGCTGGTGAAGGATTCTCCGTCATGGGTTTCCGCTTGGCGGCGTGCCTCAATGCTGGACGGATTGTCCCTGGTGATCTTGAAAGGCATGCCGTTTTCGCGGATTGATTGGCGCAGAAAGATGTTGATTGCCGTTGACAGATCCATGCCCATATCGGCATACAGTTCCTTTGCCTCTCGCTTGATCGCTGGGTCCGTGCGGAAACTGATCGTCGCAGTGTCGCTCATAGTCGCTCCTCATCATATGCAGGTGACGGTTACAAGCAATTGTAGTGCGAATGTCATGCTGTTGTCTATACACGAGATCCCGCCATACGGGAGCACATTCCGTATGGCGTGATCTTCTATGTTCGTAATATCGCGTCTATGCTTCGGGAAAGGGTGATCAACGTTTTGGAATCCATGCTGGCAAGCGTTGCGGTCATTCCTGCAACGTGAATTGGAAGGGACCATCCGCCACGGAACCGACGCGCATGCGGGCGCCGAACCGGCCCTCACACACGGGGACATCGCCCGACTGCAACGCTTCATTGAAACGAATCCATATCAGATTCGCATGCTCATCATAGGCATCATGAGATACCAGCTGCGGCCTGCCGACCGCGGAACGCCGCAACGTGGTGAGCGGCTGTGGAATCGACAGAATCTCGCCGTGCATCTCCTGAACAGACAGCGACAGTCTGCCCTGCGGACCATCGAAACAGCGTAACGTGAGCACACGATGCGCCATCCGTGCAAGCGTTCCCTCATCATCATCGGGCTCCACTTCGACGGTCAACACCAATCCGGGCCCGATCTGCACCATGTCGAATGTCGGATCCGGTGTGCCCAACTCGTTCAATACGATGGCGCTCGCTTCGGTCACGCGTTGCAGGGAAACTTTCATAACGACCAAGTGTACGGCAGCGGATCGGACGGCCATTGCACGGAAAAAACGGCTGGACGCCGGTAGATTGGGGTGTTATCTACCGGCGTCCAGCCGTTTTTCCACGAGTCGGATGGCGTCAGCTCTTTGCGTCGAACTTCTGCGCTTCCGGCACGGAACCCAGCGATTCCTCGTTGTTGTTCCACTCGGTGGACCAGCCGTCCACGAACGCGCTCTGCACCTTGTCCCACTTGCCGGTGCCCTGTGCGTATTCGACCAGCGCGGAGGCGATGTCGTCCTGCCACTGCTGATCCGGAATGGTGAAGCTACGCACTTCGGTCTTGCCGTCATTGCTGTAGGCTCGGGCGGCCTCGGTCAGAGGATTGTCCGGCTGGTAGTCATCGGTGAACGTGGTGAACGGTACGGAGAATCCCATGTCCTTGGACAGGATCTTCTTGGCTTCGTTGTCGGTGATCATCCACTTGATGAAGTCGAGCGTGGCCTTCTTGTCCTTTTCGGAGGCGTTCTTGTTCACCGCCCAGCTCGCGTCATACACTCCTACGGGGCCGCAATCCTCCTCGCCCTTGATGCCCATGTAGTAGGGGAGCATGCCCAGGTCCTCATCGGCCACGTCATTGCCCTTGATCTGCGAATACGCCCACACGCCGTTCGGGTAGAACGCCACCTGGCCGAGCGCGAATTCGGAGGTCACGTCATCGTAGGTCTTGGAGCTCACCATGCTTGCCTCGGTTGGGCTGGTCTTGAGCTGCAGGTCGAACATGTCCTTGTAGTTCTTGAGATACGTGCCCTTGATGGTCTTCGAGAACGTGGTGTTCGCGTCCCGATACTCGTAGTAGAGCGGCAGACGCGTCATATGCGCAGCGAATCGGTACGTGTCGGAGGCATCCAAGCCCGGGGTGGTGAACGCGCCGTCGACGCCGAGGTCGTCCTTGTGCTGCTCGATGGATTCCGCCACCTGCTTCAAGGTCTTGTAGTCCTTGATGTCATCGGCGGACTTGATCACCGCGTAGCTCTTGGAGCAATAGTCCTTGATGATCTTCTTGTTGTAGATGATGCCGTACCATTCGGCGGCGTACGGCAGGGTGTACGAATTGCCGTCGATGGTGTACGAGTAAGCCTTGCCGGTATCGTTGAGCAGTTTGAACACGTCGGTGTCCTGCAGCGGTTCGACGTACTTCTGGTACTTGGCGAACTGGTCGAAGCCGGCGACGTTGAACATGGTTGGTGCGTTGTCCTTGGCCAATTCGGATTTCATGGTGGCGTCATACGTGCCGGCGGCTCCGGTCTGGATGTCCACCTGCACGCCGGTCTTCTTGGTGTACATGCTGGCCAGTTCCTTGTACTGGTCCACGACCTCGGCCTTGTTGTTCATGAAATACACGTGGCCCTTGCTGGAATCGGCGCTGCTGCCGCCGCAGGCCGCCAGCGATGTTCCCATGGCGAGCGTCGCCGCGATGGCGACGATTCGTGTGATGTTGCGGTTCATGATGTGCTCCTTTGCTTGGTTGTTGAATGCGAATTGCGGTTGATGGGGTCCGGTCAGCCGAGCGCGATCCACGCGGTGGTGTCCTGCGGCAGACGGCCGTCGTCGGTGAGGGGTCCGGAGACGAGCAGGATATCGCCTGCCGGCAGTTCGGCCGGTTCCGCACCGAAGTTGGTGACGCTGGCCCAGCCGTTGGCCCTACGGAAGGCGATGGTGCCGCCGGTGTGCCCCTCGGCGCCGTCCGGCTTGCCGGAGGACCGGTCGCAGTCGAGCCAGGTCAGGGTCGTGTCGGCCGTCATCCATTCGTGACGCAGTCCGAGCGCCTTGCGGTATAGGTTGAGCATGGAGCCGGAGTCCGTGTCCTCCCTGTCTACGGCGTAGTCGGCGAACCATTGCGGTTGCGGAAGATGCGGCTTCTCGCACGGATCGCCCGCCTGGCTCGCGTCCACGCCGGCGCCTTCATGCTTGGTGGCGGGGGAGAATCCGAAGGTCGGCGTCCCGGCCTTCCAAGGCAGCGGGACGCGGCAGCCGTCGCGGCCCTTTTCGATCTGGTCTCGGACGCGGTTGAACGCGGTCGGATCCTCCAACTCGTCCCACGGGATGTCGGCGACCTCTGGCAGACCGAGCTCCTCACCCTGGTAGATATAAGCGGAACCTGGTAGCGCGAGCTCCATCAGGATGGCCGCACGCGCACGCTTCGTGCCGAGCTCGCGATCCTCATGGTAAGAGGTACCGTTGCGCAGCAGCCAATCCTTGGCAAGTTGGTGGTGGGCTGCAGCCGGTACCTGCGGCAGCCCATAACGGCTGACGTGGCGGGGGATGTCGTGGTTGCTCATTACCCATGTGGAGGTGGAGCCGGAGCGTTCCGCAGCGGCGATGCCTTCTTCGATGGCGAGGTGCATGTCGTTGCGAATCCAGTCTTTCTTGGCGAATTCGAAGTTGAATACTTGGCCGAGTTCTTCGGGCGAGGCATACCGGTATTGATGCTCCGGAGGTACCCAGGCTTCGGCGACGGCGAATGCCGGCGGATCATACTCGTTGAACACCTTGCGCCATTCGCGATAGATGTCGTGCACTTCGTTCCTGTCATACAGCGGATGCGTGCCGTCGGCGCAATGCATCTCGCCTCCGATGATTTTGAAATCATCGAGATCGTCACGGTCGAGATCCTTAGCCAGGCCGTGCGCCACATCCACGCGGAAGCCGTCCGCTCCATGGTCGAGCCAGAAGTGCAAGGTCTTGATGAAATCGGCGCGCACGTCCGGATTCTTCCAATTCCAATCGGGCTGTTCGACGGTAAACATGTGCAGATACCATTGTCCGTCGGGCACTCGAGTCCAAGCGGATCCACCGAAGCTGGCAATCCAGTTGGTGGGTGGCTCGTCGCCGTTTGGTCCTTTGCCGTCACGGAAAATATAACGGTCTCGTTCCGGTGAGCCGGGGCCTGCGGCAAGCGCGGCCTTGAACCATTCATGCTGGTTGGACGAGTGGTTCGGTACGATGTCGACGACTATTTTGATGCCTGCCGCATGTGCGGTTTTGGTGAGATGGTCGAAGTCGTCCATGGTGCCGAGTTTCGGGTCGACGTTGCGGTAGTCGTCCACATCGTATCCGCCGTCTGCCAGTTGAGACGGATAGAACGGGCTGAGCCAGATGGCGTCCACGCCGAGTCTTTTTAGATATGGGATTTGTTGTGCGACTCCTGCGATGTCTCCGAGGCCCGACCCGGTTGTGTCTTTGAACGAACGCGGGTAGACCTGATAGACGACCGCCTGCTTCCACCAGAGTGATGGATCGTCGGCGCTGCCGCGGTTGATGGCTTCATTGCTCATTGGGTTGCCTCCCTTCATTGGATGCATTGTGATTTTGTTATAGCTTTTTATGGAAGCGTTTTCACTAGTTCATTCTGGTGAGAACGCTCTGTTTTGACGATTGGAATCACTTCGTTCTCGTCTTCGTATTGCTTAAAATGATAGCGCTTTCATTCTGTGAATGCAATAATTGTTTTGTTATGGCGTGTCTGCTTGTGAAATCAACGATTCTGCTAATATGAAAGCGCTGGATAAACAATGGGAAACTGGAGTGGATATGGCACGAGCCACCATCGCCGAAGTAGCGGAACTGGCGGGAGTATCTCAGGCGACGGTTTCGCGGGCATTGCGAGGTGTTGGCAAGGTCGCTCCGAAAACGCGTGCCAAAGTTGAAGCAGCTGCGGACCGGTTGGGCTTTACCTTATCTAAAAGCGCATCGTCTTTGGCGTCCGGGAAAACCATGCGGGTTGTCCTGCTGTTTTCCGGCAAACTCAACGAATGGTTCAACGCCAACGTGTTGCAGGGCGTGTGCGAAGTGTTGGAACCGGAAGGCTACGACGTGTCGCCCACATTTGTCACAGGCAGACAGGAGACGGAGCGTTACTTCGCACAATTGCCTAAAAATCGCAATGCTGACGCGATCATCATTTCGTCGTTCCAACTCGACGAATCCGCACGTGAGAAACTGCGTGTCACCGATATGCCGACGGTCGGTGTGAACATTCCAGCCGAATCGTTCTGCGACGCAGCCATCGGTGTTGACAACTACGATGGCATGTCCAAGGCGGTGCGTCTGCTCAAATCGCTTGGACACCAGCGCATCGCTTTCGTCGTTGATTACATTCCCGACGACATGGTCTACAGCACCAGCCAGCGTATGGAAGCGTTCTTGGAAGCGGCTGAACAAAACGGTTACGACGATGAGTATGCCTACGTCATAACCGCGGACGAGCATGATGCGCCATTGTCGAAAGCGGACCTTGCTGCGCAACTGGTGGCGAAATTACTGTCATTGCCACACATGCCAACCGCCATCTGTGCCGAAACCGATCAAGTGGCAATCGCAGTCATCAAGGAACTCGGCAAGCAACAATTGCATGTTCCTGAAGATATCTCCGTCATAGGGTTCGATGATGCCGACATCGCACAGGCGGCGAATCTGACCACCGTTCGACAGAATCCGCTGGAAATGGGACGCAACGCCGCCCGTAAGACGTTGTCCCTTCTGCGTGGACAGACGCCAGACGCATCCTATGAATCGCAGGCGGCCACGCTGATGTTGCGTGACACCACCAGACGCGTGGCGACCGACCGTTCGTGACGGTTCTTCCGTATTCTCCGAACGGAATGAACGCAATATGGAAGGATATGGGCCCATGTAGCCTATGTGCCCTATGATGCGTTGAAGGAAACCGGTCTTCGGAAAACCGAGACGGTGGTCGAACCATACGAAGACATCGAAAGACATTCGGCAGGGCATGGGCAAAATCAACGAAAACAGCGCAAAGTCAACGAAAACGAAGAATGTGACGCCCGCGGTCACGCCATGGGGCAAGAACCGTGTGAAGAACACCGAAACAGGCAAGCACGTACTCATCATGCCGGGCATCGGCTACACCGTGGACAGGCCGCTGCTGTACTGGTCGGCGCAGGCGCTTGCGGCCAACGGCTGGTTCGTGGACCGTCTCGACCTGAAACTGACGGAAAGCGTCGAGTTTCCGGAAATGATCGCCTGCATGGAACGCGTGGTCGACGAATGGCGCAAGGCGGCGCTCGAACATGCTGCCGAATCGGGTGAGGAGCCGCAGTTGCTGGTCGTCACCAAATCGCTCTCCACACTCTCATATCCGCATTCCGCAAAGCTAGGATTGCGCGTGGTGCTGCTCACTCCGGTATTGAATCCGCCGCCATTCGACAAGCACAAGTCGGTCATTCCCGCGCCGCTGCCGGGTGCGGTCGGCAGTCCGATGCCGTTGATCTGCGCCGGCGACGCCGACCCGTATTTCGATGACGCCAAAGCGCATCTGCTCACCGACCATGTGCGCACGTATGCTGGTGCCAATCATTCCATCGAAGTGCCGGACGATTGGCAGACATCGCTCGACTATCTGAAACAGGTCACGCAGGCCATCGTCGACTACGCCGGCTGAAAAGAACGAGACGGAATATGCGCATCGTATTGCAGAAGGTCAGCGAAGGATCCGTCGACGTGGTCGACGAGACAAGCGGAGAAGTCGACACCACATTCGAACCACAGCATATAGGCATCGGCTATGTGCTGCTTGTCGGAGTGGAAGATACGGACGGAGCGAAACAAATCGACTGGCTCGCCCACAAAATCGCCAACCTGCGCGTTTTCGAAGACGAGAACGGCAAAATGAACCGTTCCATCCACGACGTGGACGGCAGTGTGCTGTCCATCTCCCAATTCACGCTATACGCGGATGTGCGCAAAGGCAACCGCCCAAGCTTCGTGAAAGCCGGAGCGCCCGCGCACGCAGAACAGACATGGCACGGATTCAACGACGCCCTGCGCGCGCAAGGACTCGAAGTAAAAGAAGGACGATTCGGCTCCCACATGCGCGTGCGGCTCGCCAACGACGGTCCGGTCACCATCATCCTTGACACCGACGAACTCGGCGTCTGACCCAAAACCCAACGTGAAACCCTATATCCGACGATTGCCATAGGGTAAAACGCATGGGAATATGGAACGACCGCAAACTGATCGTCAACTGCCTGCCGTTGACCGAATCCGAACGTGCGCAATTCATACGTGCCGCGAAAGACATACCACAGGAATTCGTCGGCGATTCGACCCAACGGGGAAGCATGAGCTGGACCGCCGCAGTACCGGAGGAACTCAAAGCCAAAGCCACCGCGGTCATCGGCAACATCGCGCCCGAGGAATGCGCGCAATGCCCCAAACTCGAATGGCTTCAAACTTGGAGTGCCGGCGTCGACAAATACCAGCGGCCTGGCGTGCTCCACCCCGGCTCCATGCTCACCAACGCCACCGGCGCCTACGGACAAAGCGTGTCCGAACACATGTTCGCCATGATGTGGTCCATCATGAAAAACCTGCACATCTACGCCGTCGGCAACCCGAACGCCGCATGGCAGGACGCCGGCCGCGTCATCAGCTCCGACGGCAAAGCCGCGCTCATCATCGGCACCGGCGACATCGGATCGCATTTCGCACGCCTATGCAAGAGCGTCGGCATGTCGACCATCGGCATCCGCCGCAACCCCACCGTCGAAGCGCCGGGCATCGACCACATGGTCGGATTCGAATCGCTCGACGACGTGCTGCAATACGCCGACGTGATCGCCATGTGCGTGCCATCCACGCCATCCACACACCACCTGCTCAACGCGGAACGCATCGCAAAACTCAAAACCGACGCCATCGTCATCAACGCGGGCCGCGGTGACGCCATAGACACGCAGGCGCTCGCCGACGCGCTCGCCAACGGCATGATCCGCGGCGCTGGCCTCGACGTGACCGAACCGGAGCCGCTGCCGGCGGCATCGCCATTATGGAGCGAGCCGAAATGCCTGATCACCCCGCATGTGGCGGGCGGCAACCACTTGGAGTCCACCGAACGGCGCATCATCGCCATCGCATTGGGCAACGTGCGCTGCTACGCCAACGGACAATCGCTCGACAACCGCATGCCTCTCAAGGGCTGACGTTCATTAAAAGTGGGTATCCGCTCCTTCGGTCGTCGGCTGAATGGTCCGAATCGGACGGCCTCCGAGATGAACTCTGAAACGAACCACATGAGGAGGTCTATCTGGTCTGAAGGCACATGCACCGCGCCCGGAATACGTCACAAAAACGGGCAAACCCGTATGATGGCAGCCATGGGGAGAAAGGCGGGAGATATGACATTGGACAAATGGCAGCGGATGACCGAGTGGTTCATGACCGCATTGGCGTTGGTGTTTCTGTTCGCGTATTCGTGGGAAGTGCTGGCGAGAACGCATATCGTATTGTGCGAAACGGTGATCAACATCATCTGGATGGCGTTCATCGTCGACTACGTCGTTTCGATTCTGCTGGCGAAGGACAAGAAAGCCTGGTTCAAAGAGAATCTGCTGATGCTGGTGTCCATCGCCTTGCCCATCTTCAGACCATTGAGGCTGCTGCGATTGGTGGCGGTGCTCAACGTGCTCAACCGTACCGGTGGCATGGCGGTGCGTGGGCGCATCACACTGTACACATGCTGCAGCGTGACACTGCTGATGTATATCGGCGCCCTTGCCGAATTGGATGTGGAACGTGGGGTTCCAGGCGCTTCCATCACCGATTTCGGCGAGGCGATATGGTGGTCGTTCGTGACCGTCACCACAGTCGGCTATGGCGATTTGTCTCCGGTGACATGGCAGGGAAGAAGCATCGCCATCGGGCTGATGATAACCGGCGTGGCCCTGATCGGCATCGTCACCGCGACACTGGCCTCATGGATAGTCGATCGTGTCCGTGACGAAACCGACAAGCGCGCGGACGAGGCGGAATCGGAAACGGAACAGTTGCGCCACAATGTGCGGGAACTGACGGACACCGTCAACCAGCTGCGTGACGACATCGCGCGGCTGCGCAGACCATAGCGGTTCTCATGACTGCACTGCGGAAAATGCGGAAAGAGGCTGAGGCATAGGAAAAGCGCCGGATGAATAACCCGGCGCTTTTCCTATGCCTCACCGTCATACGTCTTACAACCGGAAAGGCGGAGACGCTGTATTGGATTTATTCGCAGGCGACTCCGTCATGGTCGCGGTCCAGTTGTGAACGGTAGCCCGGCTGGCCCTGGTAGATAGGCGCGGCGCCAGCGGCTCGTGCCGCGGTGCAGTTCTGGTAGTAGACGTCCTGCTGTGGCGCTGGTTGGGGCGCGGGAGCCGGAGCTGGAGCGGGTTCGGGCGCAGGTGCCTGTGTCGTTTGTTGAGTCCGCTGGGCCTGCTCAGCTGACTGTTCGGTTTGCGTCTGTTCGGTCTGCTCGGACTCGGTGGTCTTCTCGGCTGTGGAATCCTTGACCCCCGTGTAGTCGGGCACGGTTTGCGTCGGGCAGGAGGACAGCACCTTGGCCATGGCTTCCTTTTCGGCCTGCGTGACCCACAGTGAGTATTTGTGCTTCACGCCGATCTGACGCGCCACGTATTCGCAACGGAACCCCTTGTTGGACGGCAGCCACGTGGCCGCATCGCCATCGGACTTCTTCTGGTTGGCACGCCCCTGCACGGCCAGCAGATTGTACGGATCGTTCGCCAATGCGGTGCGGCGCTCCTCGCTGAGCTTCTGCGCGCCCTTCTGCCACGCATCGCTCAACGCCACCACATGGTCGATCTGCACCGCGGTGGAAGTCTTCTTGCCCTTCTTGAACTTGATGCCCTTGCCAGTGTATGGATCATGCAGTTTTCCGGACTTCACCACGCAATTGTGCGTACGCCACTTGTGCCTCACGCCGGTCAGATCGCGGTTGAGGATATCATTGCGGGTGTCGCAGCCGTTGTGGTCCACGTCGGCCCACGCCTTGCCGAATTGAGTGCGCTTGTACCCGGTTTTCGGCGCGCGGCCCTTGACCTCCAACGAATCCAACACCTCCGTGGCGGACGTGCCGGCCCCGGTGCCATCCGTCGGCTCGTCCGCATACGCCGAACCGACCGGCAGTCCGATGGCCAGACTCGCAGCCAGCAATCCGGACAAAACAACCATCATCGAACCATGACGACGCATGATACGCTCCTCACCCTAAAACCCCTCAAGTAGTACAAGAATATCCCCGGAACGAATTCGAATCGCTTATTTACGGCAGATTTTTCGGCATGCCGAAACCAGTATTTCGCATCCGTCAAGACGTATGGCAAGAATCGGCCGTATGACCAACAGCATCACAGCAATCAAACCGGAACGTCTCGCACAATACGCCAAAGACTTCAACGCCGACCGGGCCAACCTTGTGGCCGCCAACGCCGCGGTGTCCTCGGGCGTGCTCGAAGCCGCCACCGACTACAAAGGCCAGCGCGCGCTGCCACGCGACTTCTCCATCGAACTGAAACAGGGGTCCATCACCAACCAGCGCCGATCCGGCCGCTGCTGGATGTTCGCATCCCTCAACACCCTGCGTTACGAGCTCATGCACCAGTGGGGACTCGACGATTTCGAATTCTCCGAAACCTACCTGTTCTTCTGGGATGCGATGGAAAAATCCAACACGTATCTCGAAAACGTGTTCGCCACGCTCGACGAGCCGACCGACAGCCGCCTGTTCCAGGAGATCAACTACGGGCCGGCCGATGACGGCGGTTGGTGGCAGATGTTCGCCGCCCTTGTAGACAAGTATGGTCTCGTGCCGAAGAGCGCCTACCCGGAATCCGCCAATTCCAAGGACTCCGACGCGTTCAAACAATACCTCAACAGCAGGCTGCGCCAGTTCGCCGCCGACCTGCGCGAACGTTACGCAGCCGGCGCCACGGTCGATGAACTGCGCGCGGTCAAGGACGACGACATGTCCACCGTGTACCGCATGTGCGCCATCTCGTTGGGCGAGCCGCCGGAGAAGTTCGACTTCCTGGCCCGCGTGAGCGACGATGACAAGAAGGACGATAAGAAAAGCGGCGAAGACGAGGCCGACAAGCCGAAAACCGGCAAGGACGAGCGCAGACAGATCCGCGAAACCGGCATCACGCCGATGGAATTCTACAAGAAGTACGTGCCGGTGGACGTCGACGATCTGGTGACGTTGTGCAACGTGCCGATGGCGTCCCGTCCGTTCAACAAGCGTTACCGCATCCGCTACACCGCCAATGTGGCCGAAGCGGGGGATATGGAATTCGTCAACGTGCCGCTCGACGTGTTCAAAAAGGCCGCGGTCGACCAGATTAGCGCCGGACACCCGATCTGGTTCGCCTGCGACTGCACCCAGTTCTCGCTGCGTGCGGCCGGCTATTTCGACTGCGACAGCGTGCGCGTGGACCAGCTGTTCGGCACCGATTTCGACTTCGACAAGGCGCACGGCCTCGAATACGGCGACAGTCCAAGCAACCATGCCATGACCCTCACCGGCGTGAACCTTGACGAGCAAGGCAAGCCGAACCGCTGGAAAGTGGAGAACAGCTGGGGCAAAGACAACGGCGAAGACGGCTACTACGTGGCCTCCGACAAGTGGTTCGACCGCTATGTGACCGAAATCATCATCCGCAAGGAATACCTCGACGACGCCACCCGAGCGCTGCTCGAAACCGAGCCGGTGGAACTCGACCCATGGCAGCCGCTGACCAAACGCTGCCGCTGACGCAACACGGGCGATAACATGCCGCGGTCCGGATCGGGCCGCGGCTTTTGCTGTTCCATCGCGCTGGTATGGTTGCATGAGAACAAACGTACGAACGATGGGGGGTTCAGGTGGCGGACACTCTGGCATGGCTTTCCGACGAGCTGCGCAGCGAATGCAGCCAGCCGGTACTGCAGCGCGCCCGCGGCATCGCCAACCAATGGCGTTCCAAAATGGAGGACCTGCATTGCCTGAACGACACCGCATCCAACCGCATCACCCTGTATGCCACCATACGGGGTACCACCTCACCCTCCAGCCGTTACGAAGTGCAAGCCACGCTTGATTTCGCCGACGAGCTGTTTCTGGCACGCTACTGCTCCTGCCCGGCATTCAGCGGTTCGCAGCGCGGCTACGGTTCCTACCGGACCTTCGACTACCACAACAGTCCGAAATACCGCAGCTTCGACGATGACGACGACTACGATTACGTCGACGACTACGACGATTTCGGCTCCGGCAGCACGTACGGCCACGTCAACGATGATGACGACTCGGCTTCCTCCACCAGCCGCCGGTACACCGGCATGTGCAAGCACGTAGCCGCCATGCTGCTGCTGTTCCTGCAGCAGCCGGAACGATTCCGGGGATTCCACGCCGCAGCCGCAACACCCCGGGCCCTCGCCGACTACATGCGCTCCCTCGATGCGAAAAGCAACAACGCCGGCGAGAACGCCCAACTCGACGTGCTGAAACGAATCATCAACGCGAAAAGCCGATTGATCGAGGAACAACGTGGCGCCTCCGGACAGGGAGCCGCCAAACCGAAACGCAAATCAAGCGCGCCGGTCGACGTCAAACCGGGAAGCGTGTACCTCGAGCCCACGCTGATCAACGGCCAGGACGCCCTGCGCCTGTCCCTGCGCATCGGATGCGGCGACGCCGACTATGCGCTCAAAAACATCTCAAGATTCGTGGCCGACATGCGGACGGGAACATACGAGTCATATGGCAAAAAACTCGCGTTCACCCACACTCCGGACATGCTCGACCCCTTCTCGCTGAAGCTATACCGCTTCCTGCAGCAGGTGATCGCATCCAGAACGGCGGCCCAACTGCAAAACGGATACTATTACGGCGAAGCGGTACGCGTCGACCGTGAACTCGTCCTCACCGATTGGGAGGCATGCGACCTGCTCGACCTGTTCCACGCCGTGACACAGGACGAATACAAGGAACACGAGTCGAAGGCCCGCGGTTTCCTGCGCACGTCGGACGGTGACGGGCTGAGACGATTGCTTATCGAGGATTTCCAACGCACCAAGGAATCCGGGCCAAGCCACATCCACATGGCCAACGAAGGAGGCGAGCCGTTCGGCCTTGACATTGTCGAAGGCGACCCCACCTTCACGTTCAAGGCGTCCTACGTGCATGAGGGCACCGCGTCGGGCGTGCGCATCACATCGAACCAAAGCATCTCCGATGTCATCAACGGACGCAACGGCTTCTACGTTTTCAGCCGCGAACGTCCCGACGATTCCACGGAGACGGACAGGATGGGCATCGACGGGCTCTTCCGCTGCACCGATAAACTGCGCCCGGCATTGCAGGTGCTGCCTGACCTGTGTTCCGACGATCCGGACGGCGTGTTCATCGCCGAAAACGACTGGCCCATGTTCGCCCGAACCATCGTGCCGAAACTCACCGAAGCGGGCATCGGATTCGACATTCCGCAGGAAGTGACCGAAGCGGTGGGAACCGAATGCCGGATCGAATTCTATCTGGACCGCGATTTGTACGGCATCACCTGCGAAGCGGTGGCGAAATACGGCGACTTCACCTTCCAACTGGTGCCCACCGCCAAAGAACTGCGCGGCGTGATCAACCCCGATTCACGTTCAAGAGCCTCGCAGGTCAAACGCGACCTGTCACGGGAATCGTTCGCCGTGCAGGTGGTACGCCAGCTGTGCCCTACATGGAGCTCCATCGACGTGGCACGCGTCAAAGAAGAGGACGAGCAGGCTATCCTGCTCATGCTCACCGACGGCGTGCAGATCCTCAAATCGGTGGGCCAGGTCTTCTCCACGGCGGCATTCGATGGCATGATGCAGCCCAACCCGCCATCGGTGAAGGTCGGCTTGTCCATCGACTCGAACCTCGTTGAAATCTCACCGATCGCCGACGAGGTGCCGATGAACGAAGTCGGCGCGCTGCTTGACTCCTACCGCAGAAAACGCCGCTACCATCGGCTCAAGAACGGCACGTTCGTGGATTTGAAGGAAGCCGACCTGCATGAGCTCGACCAAGTGTCCACGGACCTCGACCTGAGTGAAAAACAGCTCGACTCCGGCATCATCAAAATCCCCGGATACCAAGCGTTCCTGCTGGACTCCCAAGTGGATGACGAAGGCAAAAGCGCCTCGTTCGTGGACTATGTCAACGATGTGAAGATCGTCGATCCGAAACGCTACGAAGTGCCCGAACGGCTCAAAACCGTGCTCCGCCCATACCAGGTGGAGGGCTTCCAATGGCTGTCCACCCTGTGGGACAAAGGTTTCGGCGGCATCCTCGCCGACGAGATGGGCCTCGGCAAATCCGTGCAGCTGCTCTCGCTCATCGAAGCGCGCAAAGGAAACGGTCCGTCACTCATCGTCTGCCCGGCATCGCTCGTCTACAACTGGGCCGCGGAATGCGAGAAATTCGCGGGCGATCTGACAGTGGAGGTCGTCGCCGGTACGAAAGCGCAGCGACGCAAGGCCATCGCGACGGTGGCCGCGCAATCGCAGGAGAACGACGGTGCTACGACGAATGGCGCCACGACGTACGACGGCACCGACGTGGTGATCACCTCCTACGATCTGCTGCGTCGCGACGTGGACGATTACGCAGCCTGCCATTTCGCGCTGATGGCGCTCGACGAGGCGCAATACATCAAAAACCATGCCACAAAGGTGGCCAAATCGGTCAAACAGGTCACGGCCGACCATCGCTTCGCTCTGACCGGCACGCCAATCGAAAACCGGTTGAGCGAACTGTGGAGCATTTTCGACTTCCTCATGCCCGGACTGCTCGGCACCTATACGAAATTCCGCGAAAAATACGAGCAGCCGATCATGGCTCCCGGTCCGGAACATTCCGTCATGGCCGACAAACTGCAGGCATTGGTGGGACTGTTCATCAAACGCCGTCTGAAAAAAGACGTGCTCACCGACCTGCCCGACAAATTCGAGAACGTGCTCACCGTCAAACTGGAAGGAGAGCAGCGCAAACTGTACGCCGCACACGAACAGCGGCTACGCGCCACGCTCACCAAGGCGTCGGACGCCGACTTCAACACCAAGAAGATCCGCATCCTCGCCGAATTCACCTTGCTGCGCGAAATCTGCTGCGATCCAAGACTCGTATACGCCGACGCGAAGAACGCCTCCGCCAAACTCGACGCCATCGCCGAACTCGTGGCCACATGCATGGACGAAGGCAAAAAGGTCCTCGTGTTCTCGCAATTCACCTCGTTCCTCGAACTCATCGGTACCAGACTCGCCGAACAAGGCGTGGAATACTACACCATCACCGGCGAGACGCCGAAGAAACGCCGTGTGGAACTGGTCGACGAATTCAACGGCAATGACGTGCCCGTATTCCTCATCTCGCTCAAAGCCGGCAACACGGGCCTGAACCTCGTGGGCGCATCCGTGGTGGTGCACGCCGACCCATGGTGGAACGCCGCCGCGCAGAACCAGGCAACCGACCGCGCGCACCGTATCGGCCAAACCCAGGACGTGAACGTATACCAGATCGTGGCCAAAGACACCATCGAGGAACGCATCCTGAAACTGCAGGAAAAGAAAAACGAGCTGGCGCGCCAATTCACCGACGGCACCGCATCCGGCGGCGTCGGCACGCTCAGCAAGGACGATCTGCTCGACCTGCTGTCATAACATGCCCGCTGTCGCGGCGTGCGCAGACTGCGTTCCGAATCGCAAGACGAAAACGGAACGCAGGTTGCGCATATCGCATGGCGGGCGTATATATGGACAAGCAAGTTTCAGGGAAGGTGAAAATCCTTACTGGCGGTAACGGCGCGACCGGCATTCATAACGGCCCCATACCGAAGCCCGCGACCCGCGAAAGCGGCTGATCCGGTGAGAATCCGGGGCCAACGGTTACAGTCCGGATGGAAGAAACGGAGCTCAACATGAGTGTATCCTCTCCTAGCAATACCTCCAATACCGCAGCTGATCAGGCCGCAGACAAACCGATGACCCGTCCGGACAACGCGCACTCCACAGGCGTCGCCGACTCCGGCCGCTGGTCCACCAAACGCATCGCCATGTACGCGCTGTTCGTGGCGCTGTCCATGGCCGTCAGCTTCATCGAATTCCCGATCATCCCAGGCGTGCAGTGGCTCAAATACGACCCATCCGGCATCGTCTGCCTCGTCGCGGGCTTCGCGTTCGGACCGGCCGCAGCCGTCATCGTCAGCGTGCTCGGCTTCGTGCCGCACCTGTTCACCAACCCATGGGGCACCCTGATGGCCGTGCTCGTGGCATTGGCCCTGTCCGTGCCGGCATCGCTCATCTACAAAAAGAACAAGACGCGCAAGGGCGCGCTGATCGGCATCATCGTCGGCGCTGTCGTGGCGCTCGCCGTCGCCATCGTCGGCAACATCATCGTCACGCCGTTCTACGCGCACATGACCACCGCGCAGGTCGTGGCGCTTATCGTGCCGGCGCTCCTGCCGTTCAACGCGTTGAAGTTCACCATCCACGGCGTGGTCACGTTCCTGATCTACAAGCCGATCTCCAACCTGCTGAACCGTTGAGCTTCGTTTGTTTCCCATTGAAATGAACATGGAGGGACCGTCCGCATCCACCGGAGGGTTCCTCCGTCTTGTTTTCCCCGAGAATTCCATACAGTGCTGGTGAAGGAAGATTTTATGGTTACGACCAATGCGCCGATCATAACGCTACGCGATGTGCGATTCACCTATGATGGCGGTGCGACATGGGCGCTTGACGGTGTGAGCCTTGACATCCGCCGTGGCGAACGCATCTGTCTGACCGGACCGAACGGTTCGGGCAAATCCACGCTGTCACGTGTCATCGCCGGACTGGTGGCTCCCGATGAGGGATATGTCGTATTGTCAGGCAATGTGGTGTTCGACGAGTCCGGCGCGCACGCCGACGAGTATCGAACCGCCCGTTGCGGCATCGGCGCGGTGTTCCAGCATCCCGAAGACCAAATCGTCACCACCGTCACCGAAGATGACGTGGCGTTCGGACCGGAGAATCTTGCGATTGAACATGATGAGATCGGACTGCGCATCTCCGGTTCGCTGGACGCCGTGGATATGAGCGACTATCGCGCTTCCGATCCGACGCGCATGAGCGGCGGCCAACAACAACGCATCGCCATCGCCGGCATGCTGGCGATGGATTCCGACGTGCTCGTGCTCGACGAGCCGACCGCCATGCTCGACCCGCAAGGGCGCGCCGACATCATGCGGGTGCTGGACGAACTGCAGGACCGCGGCACCACCATCATTCTCGTCACGCACCATGCGGACGAGTTGGAACATGCCGACCGTGTGATTCAGCTGGAAGCAGGCCACATCGTAGGCGATGGCCCCGCCGACGAGCGGCTTCGGATGCCGGTTCAATCGGTGGGCCTGCCGAAACGCATTGATGATGAGTCCGCCGAAACGCTCATCGAAGCACGCGACATATCGTATCGTTACGTGGACGCCGGACGTGACGTGTTCAACCACCTGTCGTTCAGCATCGGCAAAGGCGAGACAGTGGCGTTGATGGGACGCAATGGCGCCGGCAAAACCACATTGGCGCGCATGCTGTGCGCGTTGGAGAAACCCACGACAGGCTCGATCGTCATCGACGGCATCGCCGTGGCCACTGCGAAGGCGAACGGCGGAACGAAGCCCCTCAATCGCAAAAACCGTGCGAGGCTGCGCCGTACGGTCGGCTACGTCATGCAGCATCCGGAACGGCAGCTGTTCGCCGACACCGTGGCCGAAGACGTCGCATACGGGCCTTCCAACCTGGGATTGGATGCGTCCGAGGCGATGGAACGCGCCATGCAGGCCATGCGGCTGCTGCATATCGAACATCTGCGAGACCGTTCGCCGTTCGACCTGTCGGGCGGCCAGCAGCGACTGGTGGCGATCGCCGGCGTGATCGCATGCGAGCCGAAAGCGTTGATTCTGGACGAGCCGACCGCAGGTCTTGACGAGGAGGCCGCCGCACGCGTGCACGGGCTCATCCACGAGCTCAAATCACGTGGCGTGACCATACTGCTCATCTCGCATTCGCAGGATGAAGTGGACGAGCTTGCCGACCGTACCATCATGTTGGGCAAGCCGGCGAAACGTGCGGACTCTAAGGAATCCACGGAATCCACAGTGAAAGCCACCTGCGAAGCGGAACCGGATACGGAATCATCCGTGGACGCCGCCGGCTCGGACACCGCGACCGTGGGGGAGCGGCGGACCCTGTTGGAACGCCTCGATCCGCGCGTGGGCATGCTGTCCGCATTGGCGCTCATGTTCTCCGCGTTTGCCATCGGCTCATTCTGGCAATTGCTGCTTGCCGTGGTGTTCGCCGGCGTGATCGCCGCGGCCGGACGCATCAATGTAGGCCGATTGGCCGCTTCCGTGCGCGTGTTCCTGGCATTGTTCGTTTTCTGCGGCCTGCTGAACATCTTCTTCGTACGCACCGGCACCACGGTGGCGAGCCTCGGGCCGATTCCCATCACCGATGATGGCATCCGCATCGCCATACTCTACGCATGCCGGTTCGCCGTGGTCATCGTCATCGGAGCGATGTTCCTTGCCTCCACCACACCGACCGCCATGACCGACGCGTTCGAATCATTGCTGTCACCGTTCGCCAGATTCGGCCTGCACACGCAGGAGACGGCATTGGTGATGAGCCTCGCCCTGCGTTTCCTGCCGACGCTTGGCATGGAAACGAAAGCGATCATCGACGCGCAGTCGGCGCGCGGTGGCAGCGTCGAAACAGGTTCGTTCGTAGTGCGCATCAAAGCGATGGTGGCGGTCGTCGTGCCGGTATTCGCCGCAGCCATCCGTCACGCCGACAACTTGAGCCTCGCCTTGGACGCGCGCTGCTATGAGGAAGGTGCGACGCGCACGCATTGGCGTGTCATGCGCGTCACCGGCATGGACGTGGCCGTGGCGATCGTGGTGCTTGTCTATCTTGTCGCACTGGTCGTGCCGGGCGTGCTGTTATGATCGGTGCGTTGCGGGCGGATGGGCAAATACCGTCCTCACGCTAGGCTTGAGCGGGTATTTGTAGATAGGAATGGAACACATATGGCACTTACCAAAAAGCAGGTCAAGCAGCTGCGCGGCCTGGCCACCAAACTCAATCCGCTCATCCAGGTCGGCAAGAACGATCTGAGCGAAAACGCCGTCAAACAGGCGGACGAGACCATCGAGAAGCGCGAGCTCATCAAATGCTCCGTGCTCGACGGTTCCGGTCTGACCGCCAAGGAGGCCGGCGAAGGTCTCGCCGAACAGCTTGGCGCGGAACTCGTGCAGGTCATCGGCAACCGTTTCGTGCTCTACCGTCGTTCCCAGCGTGACGACGTGGAGCACATTCGTCTCGTGCGCGAATAGCGATCCGAACGTTAGTTATATGAAGCGGCCCGCCCTCCGAAACCAATCGGAAGGCGGGCCGCTTCATATGGAAATAAACAATCGGAAGAGAGCGTGCCGGAGAATCAGCTCTCCTGATCCCATTCGGGCTTCCACGTGTACTGCATGTCGTACGCGCTGGACCAGAACATGTACTCGTTCTCAACGCCGGTCACAAAAATATCGACCAGCTCCTGCTTGCGTTCCTCGCTCACCTCGGCGGCGAGTTTCTCGATATGCTCGATCAGCCAAGCCGAACCCTGCCAGAACTCGTCGGTCTTGTACATGTCCACCCAGCTCTTGTACTGGTTCACATCGAGCGTGTCGGCGAATTCATGGGCAAGACGATATCCGTAATCCGCATACACCCAAGCGCAGGGGAGCACGGCCACGAGAATGTCGAGGATGTCCTTGCCATAGGCGATGGAAAGGATGTTCGACGTGTACGCGCGGGCGAACGCCGACTGGCGCACGTTGTTCATCTGCTCGTCGGTGATGCCGTAGCTGGCCAGATACGTGCGGTGCACGGTCGACTCCACATTCAACGCGCCGTTCTGCACGTTGAGCATGAACGCCATGATCTCCGGATCGTCTGTTTTGGCCAGTCCCAAAGCATGCACTCTGGCGTAGTCGTTGAGATAACGGAAATCCTGCAGCAGATAGAACGCGAACTTCTCGCGCGGCAGAGTGCCTTCGCCCAGTTCGCGGATGAACGGCTGCCTGTAGCCTTCCTCCCATACGAGGTCGGCGGCTTTGCGCAGCCGCTGCGCGAATGGGGGAAGATTGGTTCGCGTGACGCCCTTCGAAGCGTCGAACGCGGAATCGGAATTGGTTGCGGAAATCACATCAGCCATATGGCCATGCCTCCCTACGCTGGTGTCAACCATCAGGTTCAAAGGGTTCGGACGTCCACGCCCATCTCAATCCGTCATACGGATTCCCCTGCATATGCGGTTCATTATGGCAAACAAGTTCGTGCCGTGCAAGGTTCTGTCCATATTTGTCGCGGATTATGCCCGTGCTCGGCTCCATATCGAACATGGCTGATGTGTGGTTGAGGGCCGGTGCAAGAATGGAATGTATGACTGAAAAGCAAGTTGCGAAGAAGACCATCGAAAAGCTGGCTATCGTCGTGGTGACCTACAAGCGCCAGCAGCTGCTCGCCACCCTGTTCGAATCCATCGAGAAGCTTACCGTCGCCCCGTGGCGCATCATCGTCGTGGACAACGAGCACAGTGACAAGACCCATGGCATGGTCGAAGAATTCAGCGCCAAGCTCACCGCGCAGTGGGGCACCACCGTGGCCGACCTGTCCGGCAACGAGAACCGCGTGGTCTACGCGCCGCAGACCGACAACCTCGGTGGTGCGGGCGGTTTCTCCGCAGGCGTGAAGAAGGCGTACGAGCTGGGTGCCGAATGGTTCTGGGTCATGGACGACGACGTCGCCGTCATGCCGGAAGGCATCGAGCGCTTGGCCAAGTGGACCGATCGGCACGACGTGATTCAGGGAAGCCGCTACGACTATGATGGCGGTCCGTTCTACTGGCAGTACGATTTCATCGTCCCGCTCGGCATTCCGAACCCGATCGCACCGGCTGCGTTCGGCCCGGCTGGCTATCGCGTGATGGACACGTTGTGCTTCGAAGGCGGCCTGTTCCGCCGCAACATCGTCGAGAAGATCGGTCTGCCCGACCCGCGTTTCTTCATCTATTGGGACGACACGATGTACGGCTATCGTGCCAGCAAGGTCACCAATCCAATCGTCGTGCCCGACGTGGTGCTGCGCCGTACGCGCGAGATCGGCAATTGGGACATCGCCGGCGTGCGCCAGCTCAACTCCACTTCCGACATGAACCGCTACCACATCATGCGCAACCGCGGCTACATGGCCCGATACTTCATGACGTACGGCGATTACCGTCCGCTGTTGTTCGGCCTGGGTACGGTGCTGACCGCGGTCAAGGAAGTGATTCGACTGACGATGGTGGACCGCGAGCATTTCAAGACCGGCATCGTTCAGATCGCCAAGGGATGGTGGGATTCGCGCAAGCTGCTGCATGATCCGGAATGGCAGCCGATGCCGCCGCTGAAGTAACACCGTGGCCCACGCGTTTCCCAACGCGCGGCGATCACGCGATTGACGATTCGTCCCACGTCGGAGCCTCTACCGACGTGGGACGAATCGTTTGCAAAAACGGACGAAGAAATGTTTACTCGGTTAAGTATTGCAATTTGTGCAATCGTTCTCACCAATTGTGCATGTCGTGCGTGTTTTTGGGTATGTTGCGAGTTACCATAACACGTACCGGTTCGAATACACCCATAACATACCTTGATAGAGAGGTTGAAGATGATTGAGACTGCACAGGCATTCGGCGTTGACATTGGTGGCTCCGGCATTAAAGCCGCCCCGGTTAACCTCGAGAAGGGCGAGTTCGCCGAACCGCGTCTGAAGATCCTCACCCCGGAGGTGTCCACTCCGAAGGCCGTTGGTGAAATCGTTCGCCAGCAGCTCGAGCATTTCGAGGTTCCGGAATCCGCTCCGGTCGGCATCGCTTTCCCGGCTCCGATTCACGTGGGTGAGAAGCTCGGCTACATGGCCAATCTGGACCAGTCCTGGGTCGGCGTGGACGTCACCGAAGTGTTCTCCGAAGCCTGCGGACGTCCGGTCACCGTGGTGAACGACGCTGACGCCGCCGGTCTTGCCGAGCAGCAGTTCGGCGCCGCGAAGGGCCAGGATGGCCTCGTCATCGCCACCACGCTGGGCACGGGCATCGGCACCGCGCTGATTTTCAACGGCGAGCTCATTCCGAACACCGAGCTTGGCCACCTGGAACTCCTGAAGGGCAAGGGCGACGCGGAGAAGTACGCCGCATCCTCCATTCGCGAGAAGCTCGACATGGGCTACAAGAAGTGGGCGAAGCGCCTGACCAAGTACTACTCCCTCATGGAGTTCTACTTCGACCCGCAGCTGTTCGTCGTCGGCGGTGGCGTGTCCCGCGTCTCCGAGAAGTTCCTGCCGTACATCGACATCAAGACCCCGATCGTCGCAGCCAAGCTGCACAACGAGGCCGGCATCATCGGCGCCGCATACTACGCGAGCACCAAGCAGAAGTGATGTGTTGACCGATTAGGTTGTCACAAGGCCGTCCGATTCGTCGGACGGCCTTTTTCGTTGTTCCATGTGCCGCAGATGGAAGACGGCAGTCCATGGAGTAGGGTGGAGAGCATGCGTTTTTCCTCAAGAGTCGACATCAGTGAGCCCAATCTCATCGCCAAGGCGGAAGCCACCGCCAAAACAGCCGGCAGACCGCTCGGCAAGCTCAACGACTCCAATCCGACACGGCACGCGCTGGCTCCGGATCTTGTGCCGGACATCTACTCCGCCGACCCGCGCGGCCAACGCTACGCGCGTGAGGCGCTGGCCGTGTTCCTTGACATGCAGGAAATCGGCCATTGCTCGCCGGACGACCTGTACATCCTCAGTTCAACTTCCGAAGCCTACTCGTGGCTTATCAAACTGCTGTGTGATGCCGGTGACGCCGTGCTCGCACCGAAACCCGGCTATCCGCTCATCGAATCGATCGCACGCCTCGAATGCGTCGACATGATCGAATACCAACAACGATTCGACGGCTCCTGGTACATCGACGTGGCCGAACTGAAAACCGCGCTGGAAGGCCCGGACGGCAATCGCATCCGCGCGCTGGTGCTCATCAACCCCAACAATCCGACCGGTTCGTACGTCAAACCGTCGGAACGCGAGTCGATCGTCCGCCTGTGCCGGGACCACGACGTGGCCATCATCGCCGACGAAGTGTTCTACGATTACGATTTGGAACCATTCGAAGGCAACGCACGACTCGCGGGGGAGCGTGGCGCGCTCACATTCGCGTTGGACGGTTTTTCGAAAATGCTCGCCGCACCGCATGCCAAAGTCGGCTGGATCCAGGTATCAGGTCCCGCCGAAGACGTGGCGGAAGCCAAGCGTCGTCTCGACGTGATCGCCGACGACTATCTGCCCATGAGCGAGATCGTCGCAAAACAAATTCCCGCACTGCTTGAAGCGGCGCCATCGCAGACCGCGCGCGTGCAGGAACGTGTGCGCGGCAATCTCAAAGCACTGCATGCCATGCTTGACGCGGATGAGCAAGGTCTTGTCAGCGTATTGCGTGCCGAAGGCGGATGGAACGTACTGCTGCGCGTGCCCAGCGTGCTCGACGAGAACGAGCTGGTGCTGCACATGATCGAACGCCACGGCGTATCCGGACAGCCCGGCTACTTCTTCGACATGACTTCCAACGGCTATCTGGCCATCTCACTACTGCCCGAACCGGACGATTTCCGGCATAACGTGCACGTGGTGATCGACACCGTCAACGAACTGATCGGCTGAACGGACTGCCGAGTCCGAAATCTCTTCTACGCCCTGTCGCCCTTCGCCGCCTCATACTTCGAACGAACCAAATCCGTGTAAAAATCGACCGCCTCACGAGGCGCGCCGTCGAACACCACACGATGGTCGTCGACAACGAGCACGCGGCCGATCGCATATTCCGGACGGACGATCAGATTCGTGTCATGCGTGGCGAACACCACCTGCTTGTCATAGCTGAACAGGGCCTTCGCCACGCGCGCCGACGCCACCTCGTCCAATCCCTTGGTCGGCTCGTCGGCGACGATCGCAGCGGGGGAGAAGCTCAACGCGGCCGCGATCGTCAGCAGATGCCGCTTCTCGCTATCCAAAGCGGAGGCCGGCTCGCGGGCCACGGAAGCCAGATCGAAATGCGCGAACAGATTGCCGATGATCGCCTGACGTTCGCTTTCCGGCACCTTGTGCTTCTTCAACGGCAGGTCGATCGCCTCACGAATCGAAGCCGCCTTGTAGTAGGCGTTCGGAATCTCTTCGCGCCGCACGCGGCCGACCAGATCCTCGACATGCTTCAGATCGCGTTTCACGGCGGGGTCGTATGCGGTACCGTCCGCTTCGATGCGGACCGTTCCGGACGTGGCGGCCAACGCTCCGTCCAGCAACTTCAGCAGCGTGGTCTTGCCTGCGCCGTTCAAGCCGATTATCGCCACACGCTTGCTGTCAGGTGTGATATCAAGCGTGGTGGCTTCCAAGCCGATATTGCCGTCCTCGTACATGTGGGCGGCCTGGTCGAGATGGAACGTGACGGACGAAGCCGGTGTGGAATGTTTACCGGCGAACAGCGAATCGAAGAAACCCATACCGCCGATTGTAACGAACCGCAGGCGCAACCGCGCGCAGGTTCACCGGCAGTTCATCCGAATCGTCCGTGCCCGCATGCGTGGCGGACGCCTTGTAATCGGCGAACAGGCTGCCGAAATCCAACAGTCGCGTCACACTGCTGGTTTCGGCATCGAGTTTGACGACTTGGTCCTGCACGGCGTTGTCGTCGCGGCCCAGTTCGGTGGTGAGCAGCACGATGTCGCCTTTGGCATCCGACGTGCGGCCTGAGGATGGTTGCGTGGCGGCGAAAGCGGTTTCATGGTCGGCGACCCCCCGGAACATAACTCAAAGCAACAATGATGACAATCACTATGATTGCCGATGAAACTCAGAGCAAACCGGAAAAACTGCTATATGAATCAGGAAAGAAACCTGAATTTTTACTGGATGTAGCTTATGTCGGACGTCAACCCAACATGAACCAGGACTGCACGTCGAGATAGAGGGCGGGATTGTTGCGCAACATCTCATCGTCACGCCCGGGCAGGAACAACGACATCAGCGCGACAACCAGCGTGAACAGCAGCAGCGCGAGGAATCCGGCACGACATACCCAACGCAGACGCGGCTTGCCGCAATCAAGCACGATCAGCAACGAAGGCAACGCGGCCAAGGCAAACAGCCATCCGAAATCGGCGATGTACCGCCATCCCAAACCGGCCATGCGGGAGTCAAGCACCACAAGCAGCAATCCCAATGCCAGGCTGGATGTCAACAACAGCCATGTGTTCGTGCGCCCGGCCTTGCGCATACGCCGGTAGAGGAACGGGCAGGCCAGCGCGGCCAACGTCAACGGAGCTATCGTGAATAAGCCGCCAGGCATTGCCTCGGTAAATCCCCAAGTGGGAAGAGGCGCCGGACTGACGGCGAGGAACGGAAACGCATCCGTGAACCGCAACGGCAGGAACAGGTAATATGAGACGGTCAGCGCAAGATTCGACAATGGCTGCCGATAACTGGTCATATCCGTGACCGTCATCTGATATGAGGTGCCGAAGTCGAGCGGTGATCCGAACCGGACCACGTTGTACGCCAGCAGAGGAACGATCACAATCAACGCGGGAAGCAATGCGGCCAACGGCGCGCGCATCAGACGCCAGACCGACATATGGGGAATGGAGGAATCATTGGAGGCGTGACGGAAAATCGACTGAATCTGCGGCCAGAATATTACGAAAGCCAGCAACGCCACGAGAATGAACTGCGGACGGCACCCCAGATTGGCCGCAATGCACATCGAGCCTGCAGCCAGATGGGGCAACGACAACGACTGCGTGCCATCAACCTCACGAATCTGATCGCCTGACACCGGCACCCGCTTGGCGGCGCCCAACCACAGCCACAATCCCAACACGCTCAGAAACAGGGAGGCGGCGATCGGCACCGAATAGAAATTCGTCCGATACCACAGATACAAACCATTGGAAGCCAACAGCATGAAGACGCACAGCATGCTCACCGCGGCCAACGAAACATGGGGGTGGATCCTGGCCACCACTCGAATCACCAACAGGCAGCCGAAAACCAGAAAACCAAGCATCAGCAGCGGCACGGCCGCACCCGACGGCATCATCAGCCCACCATCGACGAACAACGATGTGACCGCCCGATACGGCAGGAACAACAACAACGCGGGAACCACACCGAAATACGAATACCAGTGCCCCTGATAGAACGCGTAATCCCAATACACTGGGCTTACGCCATCGGCAAGCAACCGCTGCCGGGTGGCCACATCATACGGATCCGCCGCGTCACGCAACGCATCCGGCACATCCAAATCCAACCACGTATGACCATCAAGCAGCGCCCTTGCCACGTAATCGTACTGGTCGAAATCATACGTGTACGTGCCTTTCGTATGGAAGCTCAACGGAGCCGCCTCCACCAGCTGCCACACCACAACGGCACAAGTGACCACAACAGGCACCGCCAGCAGCGCCCCCAGCCACGCACGCTGCCTCACACTCGTCGTATCCAACGGCATCCGCCACAACCGCGAACCAGGCCTCCACACCAGTACCATCGCCAGCACGGCCACCATCACGCCGATACGCAACGGATTCAACGCGAACGGTACACGCACATTCGCACGCACCGCATCAAACGGAATCAGCGAACCCTTCGGCTCGACAATCCGCACGCACACCGAACCACCGGCAGCCGCCGCATGCACATACAGCGAACGCGGCGAAGACACCGACACCGAACTGACCGTACCGGCCCTGCGATTGGCATCAGGACGGACACGAACCGTGCGCAACACCTGCTCCGATTGTCTGGCTGCCTTATCCAACGCCTTCGAAGACACCGGGTCCATACGAACATATTCCGACGAACCATCCGCATCGACCTGCATATATGCCTGCGTCGGATCGGTGACCTTCAACAACCCCTCGTCAGTACGTTCGAGCCCAGGGCCCAGCACGTTGTACGCGGCGGCGGAATCACCCGATGCGGCCAAGGAACGCCAAAACGGCATATTGCACAACACGCACTCGACCGCCACCATCACCGCGAAAGCGACTACAATGGCTGCGCACATACGACGACGTGCCTGAAAACGCTGCTTCGAAAAAGTCACGTCATTATTCTAATAGCTTCATGTCGCGTTGGATTGAAAGAATGGCACACATGTCTCACCGCACACCATCAGACCCGGCCAGCCAACCGGAACATAACCGGACCATGCTCGAACGCGTCAGGCAAAATGTGCGGCGACTCGTCAACCAGGCCACGCCGCGCCACATCCACGCCAACCCCTTCGGCAAGGCGCTTGACAAGCCCGACGACATCGTCGACGAACTGACCCGCAACGCCATCCGGCTTAATCCGCTCATCAAACGACACGTCATCGACGGATTCGAAGGCGTGCCCGGAGGATTCCGCCTCGGATGGGCCCAACTGCCGCAGACCCACGGCCATGCCTTCTCCATCGGATTGTTCACCGACAGCGACCACTTCGCCCAAATCGCGCTCGCGGACGGCAAAGCGCGTGTCTTCGCCGGCACCGATCCGGACATGGACACGCAGGAACTCGAACCGCGGTTCGTCTTCGTCAAAGAGGAAACCCTTACGTTGGCGGACGGTCCAAGACTCGGCCATGCGGCCAGCAGCAATCCGAAAACGGTGCGCGCCACGCAAGGCGGCGTCGTGGGACGCATGCCGGGCGGTCGCATGATGTGGCTCGCCTCATGGCTCAAAACCGGCAGCCGTTACACGCTTGAGCAAATGCGCGCCAACCTGCCAGCGAATATGCGGTTCGACCTCGAATATCGGGACGCCATCACCATCGCGTTCTTCGCCGCCTACATGCTGCCACAGATGAACGGCCTGCTCGTCGGTTTCGGTTCCGGCAACATTTTCCGCAGGCTCAACCGCGAAGCGCCCATAGGCGCCATCCGACGGTCCATCAGAGACACCATGAGCGCCCGGTCGCATGGCATGCGCGCCTCCGGCCTGGAAGACTACTTCGCCGATCTGATGCGCGAAGCCCACGCGCTCGATACCGATCAAGGGCTCGAAGCTGTGCACGGAGCGGAACCGCTGCACCTGTACACATCCAGCTATTCCGGATGCTACTTCTTCGCATGGGATTCCTCCCTGCCGTTCTCGGCAGTGCTGTGCGCCCTCAACATCGAGGGCAACCTCAACCGCTTCGCCGCCGTCAGCTCATGGCTGGAACGTAACGCACGCATCGGCGCTCTCCCCACGGAGAACACGGTGACGCGTGCCGAAGCCGCGCAGATCGACTTCGCCCTGCTGGAGAATCCGGCGCTGATCGCGTTGAAACCGGACGACCGGTTCGGCGCGATCCTCGACCCGAACCGGGAAGACGGCATCCAGGCCGCCAGCCGACTGGCGGATATCGCGGCCGACTTCCGGCGTGAAGTCGCCGAATCAACCAAGGACAACGTGTTGGAAGGCGATTCCGGCGCCGACGGAGGTTCCGAATGGGTGTACCGGCAGACCATGTCCCGTCTGCTGCGCAGCCTGCGCCTGCCATACCGTTTCGACGTTGACTTCCGGTGCGACCTCAGCGACGGCGAAGTCGCAATCGGCTTCACTTCTGCTGGAGTGTCCATGATGCCGTTCACCCGATACGACGTATCGCGCCGCGCGTGGATCGACCTGACCGACGTCGAACGCACGCGTATGAGCGTCGATTACAATCTGCGCGTCGGACTCATGATGGCCGCGCTGAGCTTCGGAGCCGATCCGAATGTCAAACGCGTGTCGATGCACATCGATTCGATTGGTCTGGAAGAGGCCGTAGCCGAACAGGATTCCGCCATCAGCGAGTTGATGAGCGAGGCGTTAAGCGCCTTCGAACGCATCCGTACCGGAGACATGAGGCCATCCGGATCCAAAGCCGCTCCAAAGGACGGCGACTACCATGGCGATCCGGCTCGGCCCGTCACTCCGAGAACCACCGATATCTCATCCGAATCAATCGATTCCGACGATTCGGCTGGCTCGGATAGCGTTGGCACTGGAGACGATACGGTGGACGGCCAGTTCGAAGACCTGATGAAAAACATCGACTTCGACGAAATGGCGTTCGCGGTACCGGACGGACACGCCGACGATGACGACGCCTCCATGCGGGACGACGCCAGCGACAAAACGGAGTACGACACCTACCTCGATGATGATGACGACGATCCGATGGCGCAGCTGCGCAAAAACCCGACCGTACGCAACTTGGTGACCGTCACCTTCACCCGCGACGAGTTCCTGAAGCGGCTCGACACTGACGGATTGGCCCATCCAACCGCCACATACCGCATGTTCGACGCCGAAATGGACGTGGACGGCAAAGGCGCTCTCAAACCCATCGACGCGGCCTTCGACCTTCGTGACAGCCGATTCTCACCGGCGGGAAGCCAAGAAGAACCCGAACTGTCCGACATTCGTTTTGATGACGGCACGGCGCAGTTGTTCGGCTGTGAGAACATGATGGGCCTGTCCATCCAGCGTGTCGACCTGTTGCAGCGCGCCGTGGGGGAGTTCCATCGTCTTGCGCAAAGCGACGGACTCGAATCGGTGGCCAAAGCCAAACAGGCCATGGACATCATCAATTCCATATCCGATCCGGAATTGACCGAATTGGCGCCGCAGGTCACCAGCGCGCTGATCGACGGCGAAGACACGCCCGACTTCTCATTCGAACTGGCACAATCCCTCGATGACGAACGTCTGAAGGCACGAGACATGCTGTTCTCCGGAGACGTCGAGCGGGCCATCGAATCCGCCCAGTCCACACTCGAACGCATGGACCGGATCTTCGCTGAAAATCCGGGCGTGCCGCGGTACTTCAATTCATATGCGGAACGCGTCATCTACAACCGCATGTTCGCCACCGAAGGCGAAAGAACGGTGCTCATCCCCGACAACCTGTTCTACATGCATATGGAGCTTGCCGACCTGCTCGCCCAAGTCAAAGGCGTCGATGCCGCGCTGCCGCATCTGAACGCCATGGTGCGTTATGCCCCCGCATACCCGCTGTCGCATCTCAAGCTCGCCGTGCAGCTGGGGCGTGCCGAGGACTGGGATCCGGCACGTGCGGCATGCCTCAACGCGCTGAACGTCGCGCTTGACCGGGAAGACGCCTCATTCGCCTACTACCGTCTCGCCTATGCGGAATGGATGTGCGACCACTTCGACCTTGCCGCCGCCTCATACATCATGAGCGAGGAGATCGCCCCCGGACGTATCGCCATGCTCGAAAGCGAACTGCAGGAACTGATCGGAAGAGCGCAATCGCAGTGCATTCCGGTGCCGACCAACGTGCAGGAAGCCATCCACGTGCTCGCCGACGCCGGACTGCCGGTATGGCCGAACACGCCGGTCGCGCCCCTGATGCACCAAGCGGCCCGCGTCTGCGTGGACAAAGGCATGTTCGTGCCCGCACGTACCTTGTCAGTGGCCGCGATGCGCATGGACTACGAAGACCATGACGGTGCCGACGTGGTGCAGGTGCAGTTCCTGCGCTCTCTGAACAACTAACAAAAACAGTCGAACATTTGTGCGATAATCGGTGCTGGCGTGGACATCCGCGCGGCATGGCGGAAATGATGGGAAAGCGGTGACAATGACGAATCGTGATGATTCCGAACAGTTGGCATGGGATTTCGACGCGCCGGAGAGCGACGGTAGTTCCGCGGCCGTCGTGGCCGATGAGGGGCTGGCTTCGCTGACTCCGGGCAGCGAACGTTGGATTGCCGCGTTGCAGCCGACCGATGCCGACGCCATGCGCCTCGACAAGGTTGATGTGGCTTCGATGAGCGCCGAAGCCGCGGCCAGGCTGTGGGCGCGCGTGGCCGCATGGGTGGAATCAGACCAGATCGCATACTATATCGACGATGCCCCCGTCTCATCCGACGCGGCATATGACGCAAGATTGCGCTGCCTGCAATCGCTTGAGGCGCAGTTCCCATCACTTGACTCACCGCAGTCACCGACCCATCGCGTGGGCGGCACGTTCTCCAACGACTTCGCTTCCGTACGTCATCCATCGCGCATGATGAGCCTCGATGACGTGTTCTCCATCGAGGAGCTGCGCGAATGGTACGACGGCGTGCTCAGGGGATTGGACTGGCCCGAATCGAAGCCACTGCCCATGACCTGCGAGGTGAAAATCGACGGTCTTGCGCTGAACCTCATCTATCGCAACGGCGTGCTTGAACAGGGGCTGACCAGAGGCGATGGCGTGACCGGCGAGGACATCACTCTCAACGTGCGCACCATCTCCACCATTCCGCAGAACCTTGCCGGACCGGAGGAAGACATTCCCGAATTCGTGGAGATCCGCGGCGAAGTGTTCATGCGATGGGACGATTTCAACAAGCTGAACGCCGAGAACGAGGACGCCGGTCGTGCGCCATTCGCCAATCCCCGTAACGCGGCCGCAGGTAGTCTGAGACAGAAGGATCCGCGTATCACCGCAACCCGTCGCCTGAGCTTCTACGCGCACGGCATCGGATCGCTGCGTTGGGGTGCGGGGCACGCCGGCAACGGCCATGATGTGGTCAACGACCAATCCGAAGCCTACGAATTGTATAAGAAATGGGGTGTGCCCGTCTCTCCGCACAACCGTGAGGTCACGTCGTTCAAGGAAATCCTCGACATGATCGACTATTACGGCGAACACCGAGGCGACATCGAACACGCGCTTGACGGCATCGTCGTGAAGGTCGACGATTTGGGATTGCAGCGTTCCCTTGGCGCTACATCACGGGCGCCGCGCTGGGCCATCGCCTACAAATATCCACCGGAAGAGGTCAATACCGAGCTGCTTGACATCACTGTGCAGGTGGGGCGCACCGGACGTGTGACTCCGGTGGCGGTGTTGAAACCCGTGTACGTGGCCGGTTCCACAGTATCCCGTACTACGCTGCACAACCCCTTTGAAGTGGAACGCAAAGGCGTGCTCATCGGCGACACCGTGGTGGTGCGCAAGGCGGGAGACGTGATTCCCGAGCTCGTTGGTCCGGTGCTGGAGCGGCGCAAGGGACGTGAGGGCCAGCTCCGCCGGTTCGTGATGCCCACGCGTTGCCCGAGTTGCGGCGCGGAACTCGCTCCCGCCAAAGAGGGAGACAAAGATATACGCTGCCCGAACGTGGAATCCTGCCCGGCGCAGCTGACCGAGCGGATCATCAATCTGGCGTCCCGCAAGGCGTTCGATATCGAACATCTGGGCGACCAATCAGCCATTGCGCTGACGAATCCCGAAGAGGACAGGCCCGATTCCATCGACACGTATGCGCCGAACATCACCGAAATCGTGGTGAAACCCGGTGAGGAGCCTGAACCGTACGAGCCGGTGGCGGGGATGGAACTGCCGCCCATGCAGACACCCGTGCTCTCCAGCGAGGCCGGGCTGTTCTCGCTGACGTCCGCAGACCTCAAGGATGTGCGCGTTTGGCGCGAGGCCCCAATCATCGAAATCCACGAGACCGTCGGGTCAAACGGCAAGATCAAGAAAGTGCGCAAACGCGTGGGCGGATCCGGATTATGGCATCAGGTGCCCGCATTCTGGACCGCGCCTACCACCGCCCGCAAACGCAAGGATACCGACATCGACGAGACCGTGGAATATCCGCAATACGTGGTGCCGGATGACGCCGTGGTGATCCGCGAGGAAATCAAGGTATCCCGTGGAGGCACGTCCAGCGTGCAGCCGGTGTACATTCGTCCGGCGGAAAACACCCGCAAGATGCTCGACGAAATGGACAAAGCCCGCCATGCCGACCTGTGGCGCGTTCTGGTGGCCCTGTCCATCCGCAGGCTCGGACCGCCCACCGCACGCACCATCGCCAGCGCGTTCGGCACGTTGGATGCCATCGAACATGCCAGCGTGGACGAATTGTCCCAAATCGACGGTATTGGTCCGGAAATTGCGGAATCCGTAGTCACATGGTTTGCCGCGGCCCGTGAGCCGGGCAATTGGCGCGGTGCCGTGCTTGACGCATGGAAGGCCGCCGGCGTAGGAGTCGGACAAGCCCAAGCCAGCGGACTGCCGCAAACATTGGCAGGCAAAACGGTCGTGGTCACCGGCTCGTTGGAAGGATTCTCCCGCGATTCCGCCAAAGAGGCCATCGTCCTGCGCGGAGGCAAAGCCGCAGGATCCGTCAGCAAGAAAACCGATTGGGTCGTCGTAGGCGAGAATGCCGGCTCAAAAGCCGCAAAAGCCGAGGAACTGGGCATCCCCATGCTCAACGAAGACCAATTCAAACAGCTGCTCGACACGGGAACAGTTGAATAATCGCCACACCATCTGGCAAGCCGTGCCGCGAACCGCTACTGTGGTACGCGGCATAAGGAGGAAGCATGAGCGACGAGCGCACCATCGAAGCGCGCATCTACGAACGGCTAAGCAAAGTGATTGACCCCGAACTGGGCAGGTCCGTCACCGACTTGGGCATGATCGCAGCCATTGACGCCACGCCAGTGGTAGGCGAAACCAACACGTACGACGTACGGGTGCGGGTCGAACTGACCGTGGAAGGCTGTCCGCTGTCGCAGACCATCACCAACCAGATCAATGGCGCGGTCGCCTCCTATCCCGATGCCACGTTGATTCCCAGCATCGAAGTCGGCTCCATGAGCCAAGACAAACTCACCCAGCTGGTGGCCGGCCTCAAAGCGGAACGTAAACAGAACCCGTTCAACAAACCCGGCATCAAAACCCGCATCTTCGCTATCGCCTCCGGCAAAGGCGGCGTGGGCAAATCGTCTGTCACCGCCAATCTGGCAGCCACATTCGCGGCGCTCGGCTACGATACCGCCGCCATCGACGCCGACATCTACGGTTTCTCGCTGCCCAGGCTATTCGGCGTGCAGTCACAGCCCACGAACCTCAACGGCATGCTCATGCCCGTCACCGCATGGGGTGTGAAACTGATCTCCATCGGCATGTTCGCCGGCGCGGACAGAGCCATCCTATGGCGTGGTCCAAGACTGCAACGCTCCTTGGAACAATTCCTATCCGACGTATGGTGGGGCGAACCGGACGTATTGCTGCTCGACCTGGCGCCCGGCACCGGCGACATGGCGATTTCCGTGGCACAGGCACTGCCGAACGCCGAACTGGTGGTGGTCACCACACCGCAACCATCCGCCTCCGACATTGCGGTACGGTCCGGCCTGGTGGCATTGCAGGTGCCGATGAAAGTTCGCGGCGTCGTGGAAAACATGAGCTACTACGAGCACAAAGGCGAGAAGCTACGCATCTTCGGCGAAGGTGGCGGCGCACGCGTATCCGAACAGCTGACCCACAGCCTCGGCTATGAAGTGCCACTGCTCGCACAACTCCCATTGGAGCCTGAACTGCGCGAAACCGGCGAAGCAGGCCGGCCCGCAGTCCTAACCAAAGAGGGCGCGTTGCGGTCGGACGGTATCGGAGAAACATTCAAGATTCTTGCCGAATCGCTGATGAGACTGCCTCAATAAAATCACCATACGGTTGGAGCGTTCCTCCAAAACAACACATCGGAATGCGACTCAGCCACGGAATACGGGATCCGTTATGAGACAAAACCGACGTAAATCGTGGGTCCTGTGTAATATCAGGCGCAGACACGGGGGCCGAATGGCTGAGAGGAAGCAACCGCTTCAACCGTATGAACGTATACCGGGTAATGCCGGCGCACGGACGTCTCTCTATTTCCCGTGCCTTGACGAAAAGAGAAAGGCACATATCCCATGACTGAAGAAAACCAGTCTTCCGCAGTTCGCAAACACAACAACAAGTGGCGCGTGGTCGATATCGTCGTCGCAGCCATCATCGCCGTCGCATCCGGCGTGATCTTCTGGGGCTGGGACATCGTCTGCACCGCACCGCTGGCCCTCTTCGAGGCGGTGACTCCAGGCTTCGAAGGCCTGCTTAACGCTTTCTGGCTGTTCGCAGGCCCTCTGGCCGTCATCATCGTGCGCAAGCCTGGAGCCGCACTGTTCGCGGAAACCCTCGCGGCCGCGCTCGAACTCACCATGGGCAACCAGTGGGGCGTCGGCGGCTCGCTGATCGTCGGCATCGTGCAGGGCCTCGGCGCCGAAATCGGTCTTGCCATCTTCGCCTATAAGAAGTGGGACCTGCTGTCCACCACGATCTCCGGCGCACTTGCAGGCGTCGGCTGCGGCCTGTACTACTGGCTTACCAATCCGGCTTGGAGCGCGCTACGCGTCAGCATCTATCTGATCGCCTCCGCCATTTCCGGCGCGGTGCTCGCCGGTGCGGTGATGTACCTCCTGCAGGTGGCCATCGCCAAGACCGGCGTGCTCGACCGCTTCGAATCCGGTCGTACGCAGGAACTGGTCTGATTGTCCGATGCAAGCAAATCCCGCATCACATCAAGGTGGTGCGGGATTTTCTTGTGATGGCGCATCGCATGACAACGGCATACGAAACAACAGCATGACAATCAGAAGAAAGAACGACGAATGACCACTGACGTTCAGAACACAACAGCGGCCGGCGTGACCGCACATGATTGGGGATGGAGACACGCCTCACGTAAGGATTTCGCGCTACGACACGTCGACTTCGACATCAAACCGGGGGAGCGGGTACTGTTGCTTGGCGCGTCCGGCGCAGGCAAATCAACCCTGATGTCCGGTTTGGCCGGCGTGCTCGGTGGAGATGACGAAGGCGAGCAGGAAGGCGAGCTGCTCATCGACGGCGTCGACGCCAGACAAGCGCGCGGACGTTGCGGGCTGGTGCTTCAGGACCCGGACTCGCAGACGATTCTCGAACGTGCCGGAGACGACACCGCATTCGGCTGCGAGAACCTGAACCTGCCGAAAGATGAAATCTGGAACCGGGCACGAGCCGCCCTTGACATCGTCGGGCTCGACTACATGGCGTTCGACCGCTCCACACGAGGACTTTCCGGCGGGCAACGTCAGCGCCTCGCCTTGGCGGGCGTGCTGGCCATGCACCCTGGCCTGCTGCTGCTTGACGAACCGACCGCCAACCTTGACCCGGACGGTGTCAAGGAAGTGCACGACGCTGTCCGCCACGTCCTCGAACAAACCCATGAGACGCTGGTTGTGGTGGAACATCATATCGACGTGTGGCTCGACCTGGTCGACCGCGTCATCGTGCTGGGCAAACCCGAAGCCGATTCGAACGTCGGCGGCGTAATCGCCGACGGCACTCCAGACGAAGTGTTCGGCCACATGGGTCAGGTGCTTGCCGACGGCGGTGCGTGGGTGCCGGGCCGCACCATCGAAAGCCACGTGCCCAAACCGGAACAAATCCGGCAACCGCAGGACGTCGTGCTTTACACGCGGGATCTGAGCTTCGGCTATGATTTCCCGCTCGGCGAGCATATCGACCTCGAATTCCATTCCGGTGAGGTGACTGCGTTGACCGGCAGAAACGGTGTGGGCAAATCCACACTCGGACTCACTCTCGCAGGACTGCTCAAACCGATAGCAGGACGTGTATGCATGGCGGACGATCTGGTACCTCCCCATCGCGAAAACAATGTGATCACATGGAAAAGCCGCGACTTGCTGGGACGCATCGGCATGGTGTTCCAAGAGCCGGAACACCAGTTCGCCGCATCCACCGTGCGAGACGAGGTGGCCATCGGCCCCAAATCCATGGGCAAAACCGACGAGGAGGCGTATTCCATCGCCGACAGGCTGTTGGAACGCCTGAATCTTTCCCGCTTCGCCAAAGCGAATCCATTCACCCTATCGGGCGGTGAGAAAAGAAGACTGTCCGTGGCGTCCATGCTGGCTGCCGCGCCAAAAGTGCTGGTCATGGACGAGCCGACATTCGGACAGGATTTCACCACGTGGACCAGCATGGTCCAATTGATCGCCGGTGCGCGCGACCAAGGTTGCGCGGTCATCATGATTACGCACGATGAGCCGCTCATCGAAGCGCTGGGCGCACGCCGTATTTTGGTCAGAGAGGGGGAGTGACATGCTCGAAACCAACAAAAACAGTGGGCGCGACGGCAATGAAAAGCTCGAAACCATTACCGTGGTGCCACACAAGGAACGTCGTAACGAAACGAAGCCGGCGTCACCGTCATGGTTCGTGGCGAAAATCAACCCGGTAAGCCGTTTCATCGGTGCGTTGATCCTGTGCATTCCGATGTTCTTCACCCTCGATGTCGTTTCGGCATCCGTGGCGTTTGGTTTGGAGATGCTATTGTTATGGATCGGCGGAGTGGCTCCTTGGACGGTCTTGCGCAAGACATGGCCGGTATGGATAGCGGCCACAGGCAGCTTCGTTTCCGTGGCGTTGTACGGCAAGACATCCGGCACGGTGCTGGCCAATCTGGGCGGCATCATCGTCATCTCCCAAGGATCGCTCTATCTGGCGTTGGCCACATTCCTACGTGTCGCCGCAATCGCCGTGCCGGGCGTGATTCTGGCTTTGGGACTCGACCCGACCGATCTGGCCGACGGACTCGTGCAGATTCTGCACCTGCCGCAACGTTTCGTATACGGCGGCCTTGCCGGCATGCGCATGTTCACGCTGCTGCAGGACGATTGGCGTGCACTCGGCCAGTCACGCCGCTCGCGTGGCCTCGGCGACGGCAGCACCATCAAACGCGTCTTCTCGCAAGCATTCAGCCTGCTCGTCGTATCCATCCGACGTGGAACGAAACTCGCCACCGCCATGGAAGCGCGCGGATTCGGATCCGACGCGCCGCGAAGCCAAGCGCGCGAATCGAAACTGCATGCGGTCGACTGGCTGTTCTACGCCATCTGCATCGCGGTGCCGGCAATCGCGTTGGCCACCGCATACTACACCGGCTACTGGCATTGGGCGTTCAGCAACGTGTCCAACTAATGGATGATGATTCCCCAATCGGCAGCTAAATGAAAAAGCTCTCTGTCATACGTTCCAATCGGAATCGTATGACAGAGAGCTTTATCCTATTTCGGCAAGCCTTACACGGCTTCTTACTTGGCGAGCTTATCCAGCAGCAACGCTTCGGTGATGACGTTGTTCTTCAACGCCGGCAGACTGATGGACTCGTTCGGGCTGTGCGCGTTGGCCTTCGGATCCTCCGGACCGGTGACCAGCACCTGCGCCTTCGGGAAGATGCGCTGCAATTCCGGAATGAACGGGATGGAACCACCCTCGCCCTTGTTGACCGGAGCCACACCGAACGCTTCCTCCATGGCGTCCATGGCGTCCTTGGTGGCCTCAGCGTTCGGATCCATGGCCCAGCCCATGCCGTTGTCGAGCTTGTCGACCCACACTTCGGCACCGAACGGCGCATGCTCCACCATGAACTTGGCCAACGCCTCCTGGGCCTCTTCCGGGCGCTGGTTCGGCGCGGTGCGCAAGCTCAGACGGAACGTGGTTTCAGGAGAGATGACGTTGAAGGATTCTTCCACCGGATGCGCGTCGAACCCGATGACGGTGACGCTGGGCTTCGTCCACAGACGCGCGGCGAGCGAACCGGTGCCGGCAAGACGATACGATTCGACGATGCCCGCGTCGGCACGCACAGTCGCCTCGTCCATATCACGCTGCAGTCCGCCAACCGGTTCCTCGGACGCAACGCCCGGCACGGCCAAATCGCCATTGGCGTCGTACATGGAGGAAATCAACATCGCAGCCAGCGTGTTCGCGTCAAGAATCGGGCCGCCATACTGGCCGGAATGCACCGGATGTTCCAACGCCTTGATATGCACATCAATATCGGTGTTGCCACGCAGCGACGTGGTCAGCGACGGAATCTCAGCGGACCAGTTGCCCGAATCGGCCACAATGATCACATCGGAAGCGAACTCGTCCCGGTGCTCTTCGATGAACGGAATGAAGCTCGGAGAACCCATCTCCTCCTCACCTTCGATGAACACCTTGATGTTCACCTTCAAATCATCGCCCAACGCCTTCAGCGCGCCGGAATGGATGGCGATTCCGCCACCATCATCCGCGGCTCCGCGACCATACAGACGCGTGTCGATTTCAGTGCCGACGAACGGGTCGGTGTCCCACACGCTCGGATCCGGAACCGGCTGCACATCGTGATGCGCATACAGCAGCACCGTCGGCGCGTCCTCGCTGACATTCTTGGAACCGATGACCTCCCAAGCGCCCGGCGTGCCGTCGGGATTGTGCGACTGCACTACCTTCGTATCGACACCAACCTCGCGCAGCAGATCAGCCACGAATTGCGCGGAACGCTTCATATGGTCCGCGGTGATGCCCTTCGCGGAAATCGACTGCAAGGCGATCTTCTGGTTCAACACGTCGACGATGCGGCTGAAATCAGATTCGACGCGCGCGCGAATCTCTTCGGCTCCTAAAGCTGTCATAATCCTTGATGCTCCCTATATATGCGTGTGTATTACGCGGATTGAATATCGTGTGACGAATGTCCATTGTATCCGTTCTTCGCAGACCGTCCGACCGCAGCTTGAACCGCAACGCAAATGGCATCGCGGGCGGCATCGAGCGTCGATACGTCACCTTACGCTCTATAGACATGAGTTTGTTTACCAAGAAGGAAGAGCCGGCGCAGGAGAACGTCGAGAGCAAGGCTGCACAGCCGACCTCCGGCAAGGGCCGTCCGACCCCGAAGCGCAAGGACGCCCAGGCGCAGAACCTCCGTCCATTGGTCCCCAAGGATCGCGAGGCAAGCCGTAAAGCTGCCAAGGCTCGTATGCGTGAGCGTGAGAACGCCGAGTACGATGCCATGCAGAGAGGCGACATCAACCACATGCCGAAGTCGGAACGTCTGCCGTGGCGCATCTACATCCGTGACTACGTCGATGCCCGCTTCAATCTGGGCGAGTTCTTCATCCCGGTCGCGTTCATAATCCTGATCGGATCCATGGTCGTCACCTACAAGTGGCCTGCATTGGCGTTGCCGCTCATGCTGATCATGTATGTCTACTTGTTCGCCGTGATTATCGACGTGGCGGTCATGTGGCACAAGCTCAAGAAGAAGCTCATCGAAAAATTCGGTGAGCAGTCCGTGGCCAAGGGCATGCGTTCCGGTTCCTATGCGTGGAGCCGTGCCATCCAAATTCGCCGTTGGAGGCTTCCGAAGCCTCGTTACCCGAAGCGTGGACACTGGCCGGAGTGATCGGTATCGAGAACCGCCGGTGATTTTTCAAGCCGTCAGCGAACAACTGACGGCTTTTCCATTACCATGGAAAACGATTGCTCGCATCGAACAAAAGCTCACTTCACGTGCGTGCAAACGAATCAATGAGGAACGAATTGGGATTCAATATGGTTCAACAGCATTTCGACATCGCTATCATCGGAGCTGGCCCCGGCGGTTACTCTACGGCACTGCGTGCTGCGGAGCTCGGCAAATCGGTGGCGTTGATCGAACGTGACGGTACGCTCGGTGGCACATGCCTCAACCGCGGATGCATCCCATCGAAGGCATTGTTGACCGCCGTGCATAGCGTCGAAACCATCCATAACGCCGAACGCATGGGCATCAACGCCACGCTGCAGAGCATCGATTTCGGCAGATTGCGTGATTTCCGCGTCTCCACCGTGGAAACGATGACGAAAGGGCTGACGGGCCTGCTGGCGCATCGCGGCGTCACCGTATTCCGCGGTTGCGCGGCATTGCAGAACGCGCATACAGTACGTGTCACGCCGGCTGAGGGGGAGACGCAGGTATCGCGGTCCGTGGAAGCCGGCCTGTTCGAACCGGTTGAAACGGAACTTGCGATCGATGCCGACGACGTCGTGCTGGCAACCGGATCGCGTCCGCTTGCGTTGCCTGGAAATCCGTTCGCCGGCGCGCTGATCGATTCCACCCAGGCGTTGGAGCTGAATACCTTGCCCTCCAGCGCGGTGATTATCGGTGCGGGTGCGGTGGCATTGGAATTCGCGTCGCTGTGGAATGCCGCCGGTTGCGAAGTGACACTGCTGATTCGTAAGGACCGCGTGCTGTCCACATGGGAACGCCGTGCTTCGATGACGCTGACACGTGAGCTGAAACGCAGGGGAGTGAACGTGATCGCACGCACCGCGGTGGACCGTGTCGACACTGGCGCGAACCTAGGGGCCACTGTGCACTATCGGCAGGGCGATTCCGATGAGGACCGCACCGCTTACGGCGAAGTGGTGCTTGCCGCCATCGGACGTGTGCCCAATACCGACGCCGACTGGTTCCGCTCCAGCGGCCTGAAGCTCGACGAACGAGGATACGTGACCGTCGACGGATACGGACGGACGAACCTTGATGGCGTGTGGGCGCTGGGAGACATCACTCCAGGTCATGCGCTGGCTCACCGCGCCTTTGAACAAGGCATCACCATCGCTGAGAAAATCGCCGGAGCCGATCCAAAACCCGTGATTGACGACACCGTGCCACAGGTGGTGTTCTCTTTCCCCGAAGCAGCAAGCGTCGGATTGACGCTCGACCAGGCAAAAGCGCGCGAAGACGTGGTCGAGCCGAAGGAGACGGCATACCCGATGCTGTCCAACGCGCGCATGCTGATGAGCGGGGAAGGCGGATCGATGACCGTCGTCAGCGGTGCGTTTGCGAACAATCCTGATATGCAGGTGGTGTTGGGCGTGCACATCGTCAGCCCAATCGCCAGTGATTTGATAGCGGAAGCCGAACAGTTGGTCGGCAACCGTGTCCCGCTTGCCGATGCGGCACGGCTCATCCACCCGCATCCCACGTTCAGCGAGACGCTCGGTGAGGCGTTGCTGAAAGCGGACGGACGCCCGCTGCATACGAGATAGGCGGAGTAGAATAGCGCAGTCGCACCATAAATGGCATGGTTCCTGATAGACTATCGTCCCAGTGTGTGTAACCGAACCGTCAAGCGAGGAAGTCGATGGCAGATAAAGCAGAGAAAAAGAAGCAGAAGAAGCAAGGCACCATCAGCCAGATCATCCAGATCTTCAAATACACCCAAGCTGAGGATAAGGCGCTTCCGTGGCTGTGCGGTGGCGTGTTCGTGGCACCGATTATCGTGTTCGTCGTACTGGGCGTCATATTCAAGTGGCATGTGTTCAGCTGGATCCTGTTCATGATTCTTGCCGTCATGCTGGGCGTGCTGTTCGCCACCATGATGCTCACCAAGCGTGCCGACAAGGTCGGCTACGCCAAGATCGAAGGTCGTCCCGGTGCCGCAGTAAGCGTGCTCGGCAACATCAGCAAGGCCGGCTTCAACTTCCCCCAGGAACCGGTGTGGATTGACCCGAAGACCAAGGACGCCATCTGGCGCGGTACCGGTTACAACGGCATCTATCTGCTGGGCGAAGGCGATTACAATCGCGTCAAGCGAGCCATGGATCGTCAGGAGCAGCGCATCAAGGGCGTGACCGCCGGCTCCGAAATCCCGGTCTACCGTATGTACGTCGGCACCGGCGCAAACCAGACCCGTCTCAAGGACGTGCGCAAGACGCTGCTCAAGTTCAAGAGCTACCAGCCGACCCATCACAAGAACAAGCTGATGGCCGCCATCCATCCGAGGACTCGTTTCGTGCTCACCAAGACCGAGCTCACGGTGCTCAACGAGCGTCTGCGTACCCTGCAGCTGAAGAACGGCATGAGCGTGCCGAAGGGCGTCGACCCGATGCATCCGCAGCGCGTGAGCCGTCGCGCCATGCGCGGCCGCTGACGGTGGAATCGCATTATTCCGTTGAAAAAGCTCCAATCGCGTCGTGCGATTGGAGCTTTTCCTATATTCGAAGCCATACGTGTCCATTAATTGACACGCCGCTGAAGGGCGTGACGCGACCGTTCGTAACACTTGAATCCCCATTTTTCGCGAAATCGCACTTCGAATATGTCATTACGAAACATTCTCGTAACCCAAATGGCGAGTGAGCGAAACTCGCGACCATAGACTAATAGCCTGTAAGTAACTTATTCGAAAGGAGCGGTCCCGTGACTGCACTTGAAACCAAGGCTGATGCTGAGGCCCTTATCAACAAGGAAGGCATTGAGTATGTCTCCGTTCGCTTCACCGATCTGATCGGTGTTCAGCAGCACTTCACCGTGCCGGCAAGCGAATTCCTGAAGGACGCCTTCACCGACGGCATGCCGTTCGATGGCTCCTCCGTGGAAGGCTTCCAGGCCATCAACGAGTCCGATATGAAGCTGGTGCCGGACGTTTCCACCGCATTCATCGATCCGTTCCGCAAGCACAAGACCCTCGACGTGGCATTCTCCATCGTCGACCCGCTGACCGACGAGCCGTACTCCCGCGACCCGCGTCAGGTTGCCGGCAAGGCCGAGGCTTACCTGAAGTCCACCGGCATCGCCGATACCGCTTCCTTCGCTCCGGAAGCCGAGTTCTTCATCTTCGACAAGGTGCGTTTCGAGAACAGCATGCAGCGCTCCTTCTACGAGGTGGACTCCATCGAGGCTCCGTGGAACTCCGGTATCGACACCGAGGACGATGGCACTCCGAACATCGCCTTCAAGAACCGCGTCAAGAAGGGCTACTTCCCGGTTCCGCCGATTGACCACACCCAGGACCTGCGCGACGACATGGTCGCCAACCTGCAGAAGGTCGGCCTGATTCTCGAGCGTTCCCACCACGAGGTGGCAGGCGCTGGCCAGCAGGAGATCAACTACCGCTTCAACTCCCTGCAGCATGCAGGCGATGACCTGATGAAGTACAAGTACGTCGTCCACGAGACCGCAGCCCTCGCTGGCAAGGCCGCTACCTTCATGCCGAAGCCGATCGCAGGCGACAACGGTACCGGCATGCACTGCCATCAGTCCCTGTGGAAGGACGGCAAGCCACTGTTCTACGATGAGAAGAACTACGGCGGTCTGTCCGATCTCGCCCGCTGGTACATCGGCGGTCTGATCAAGCACTCCTCCTCCGTGCTCGCCTTCACCAACCCGTCCCTGAACTCCTACCACCGTCTGGTTCCGGGCTTCGAGGCTCCGGTCAACCTGGTGTACTCCGCTCGTAACCGCTCCGCCGCCATCCGTATTCCGCTGGCCGGCACCTCCCCGGCTGCGAAGCGTATCGAGTTCCGCGCTCCGGATCCGTCCTGCAACCCGTTCCTCGCCTTCTCCGCACAGCTGATGGCAGGCTTGGACGGCATCCTGAACCACATCGAGCCTCCGGCACCGGTCGACAAGGACCTGTACGAGCTGCCGCCGGAAGAGCATGCTGGCATCAAGCAGGTTCCGAGCTCCCTGGCTGAGGCCATGGACGCACTTGAGGAAGATCACGACTTCCTCACCGCAGGCGACGTCTTCACCGACGACCTGATCGACACCTGGATCAGCATCAAGCGTGGCGAGATCGACCAGGCTCGTCTGGCCCCGACCCCGCTGGAGTACGAGCTGTACTTCCACATCTGACGGGCATAACCCCTGAGCCCTACTGGCGACTGGGTTTTTACCCTGTCAGTATAGCTCAGGTCTAGTTATGGTCTAGTTGTATTCCGAAAACACGACCCCCGCACGACTCGCAAGAGCCATGCGGGGGTCGTGTCTTTTCCGTTTACCGCGGCTGTTCGGACAGGCCGGCGATCCAGTCGTCCAGGTCGCGCCGCCGGATACGCTCGGTCGACGAATGCACCGGGCGATGAGGTTGTCGTGCTTGATGGCCGTACGCACTGCTTTCCCGGGTGATCCGGCGTTGTCATTTTCTTCCTTACGGATGACGCTTTTTCGCGCATGGTCAGGGACATGACCCCTGACAAAGTAGCGTCGTTCTTTCTTCGGCAACGGTCACATTGTGTCTGCTGATCCCGCAATGCGTTGTTTACGCTCCTATACTCGGCCGTATGTTGTTCCAAGCCGGATCTTTGCTACTCGTCATCATCAGCGTCTACCTGCTCAAACGCATCCATATCTTCTCCGACAAATCCTATAAAGTGGTTCAGGGACTGGTATTCAACCTCACTCTGCCATGCGCCATCATCATGAGCTTCGCCACGAACAAGCATCCGATGAACCTGCTGTGGCTTGTCGTATTCGGCTTATTTGCCTGCCTGATTCCGTTGTTCGTCGTGTATTTCGGATCGCGCGGCGACGAGCCACGCTACCGTGCTTATCAGATGCTCAACGCGTCGGGACTGAACATCGGCGCGTTCTGCCTGCCGGTGGTACAGACCTTCATGGGGCCAAGCGCCGGCCTGCCGGTCATCATGCTTGATATCGGCAACGCCATCATTGCCACCGCTGCATCCCTGACCATCACCCGTTCGCTGCTGCACTTGGGAAGCCCCGCCAAGAATCTGCCGTTGAGCCTTAAGATCAAGAACATCGCGCGCGATTTCTACTCGTCCATCTCGTTCGACTGCTACATGCTTATGCTGGTATTCATGTTCGCCGGGTGGAGCGTCCCACATTGGATCGTCACGCTTATCACGCCGTTCGCCAATGCCAACGCGTTCGCTGCAATGGCCATGATCGGCCTGATGATGGAGATTCCCGACAATCACAAGGACCGTTCGGAACTGGGCAAGGTCATCGCATGGCGTTTCCTGTTCAGCGTCCTCATCGCATTGGCCGCATGGTTCCTGCTGCCGTTGGACGAACGTGTCCGCGAAATCGTGGTCTTGGCCGCATTCGCCCCGGTGACGATCTTCTCCACGAAATTCACCGACTCGCTGACGGGCAACGCCAAACTCGCCGGCTTCTCATTGACCGTCACCGCGGTCATCGGATTGACGATCATGACGATCCTGCACGCCGTCCTGCCGGTCGCCTGACTTAGACTTGCGGGCGTGCATGCCGTCCGTTAGGCCTGATGTGTGGCGATGATGTGTTCGATTTCGGTCAGATTCGACGCGAAATAGATGCCGTGCTGACGTTCGGACGTGGAGAAGCCCACGTTGATCATCCGCTGCAGGAACGCCTTCATATCATCGTAGAAACCGTTGAGGTTATAGAAGATGCACGGTTGGGACAGCTGATTCAGGCAGATCTTCGACACCACTTCGCTGACTTCCTCCAATGTGCCCGTGCCGCCGGGGAAGGCGATGAACACGTCGCCCAGTTCGATCATGCGGGTACGGCGTTCCGTGATGTCCGGCACGATGACCAGTTCGGTTAGTCCCTGATGCGCCACGCCTTGGTCGGCGAACATCTGCGCTTCGATGCCGGTCACCTCACCGCCATGTGACAGCACGGCATCCGCTATCACGGCCATCAATCCTTCATCGGAGCCGCCATATACCAGACGGTTGCCGTTGCCTGCGATCCACGCGCCCAATTCCTCGACGGCCTTTCTGTACGACGGATCGTTGCCTTCATGCGCGCCGAGATATACGGTGATGTTCATATTGCATTCTTCCTGCATCCATGTGCCGGAGCGTTTCGCGCCCCGTTGTTCGTCATCAGTCTACCGGACCACATGACGAACAACGGGGGAGCGCAAAATACGGATTGGCTGAAAACGTCAACGTTTCCGTCGTTTGATGGGGGCCAATTCGAACACTTCGTCGGACGTCTTCGCCACTTCCGGACTGTGCGTCACAATGATGACGCAACGGTGCTCGTCATGCGCCAACATACGGAAGATGCCCATGATGTCGTCCTGCGTGGCCGGATCGAGATTGCCGGTCGGCGCGTCCGCGACGATGATGGAAGGACCATGGCTTAACGCGCGGGCGATCGCCACACGCTGCTGTTCGCCGCCGGACAGGTGCAGGATACGTTCGTTCGCGTATTCCTTCGGCAAATGCACCTGTTTGAGCAATTCTTCGACGATTGCTTTCTTCGGCTTGTCGAACGATTTGCCGGACGCGTCCATCGACAGGATGATGTTCTCCGCCACCGTAAGGTTCGGCAGCAGGTTGAAGCTTTGGAAGATCACGCCGATGTCATGGCTGCGAAAACGGTATCGGTCTCGTTCCGACAGGTCGGTGCCGTCGACCACCACCATCCCTTCCGTGGGGGTCGCCAGTCCCGAGATGAGCGACAGCAGCGTGGTCTTGCCCGCTCCGGACGGTCCGGTGATGGCATGCACCTTGCCGGCTTGGAAATCGTGGCTGATGTTCTTCAGCACACGCTTGCTGCCTTTGGCGTAGGCGTAGCTGACATTGTCCAGGCGTAATGTGGGCGGATTGGTCCGCTGCGATTGTGCGCCGTTGGCTTCGACGGTTTCTTTTGCGATTGCCGTATCGGCGGTATCCGCGGAATTCGTTGTCATGGGAGGTCCTTTCCAGAAAAAACGTGCGATTGGATTGTCAGGAACGGTCGGCGAGCGATTTGGAGATGATGGCATCGCCATCACTGCTCGCGTCATAGCCGAACACCTTGCCCTTCACCATGGTGAAGCTGCCATTGGAGGCGTTGGCGACGGCCTCGTCGCTGGAGAAGCCGATTAGGGAGAAATCGCCGCTGACCATGTCCGCGCCGTCTTTGCTGCCCGCGACGTCGCCCATTTGTCCGTCGGGGCCACCGGACTGTTCATCCTGACGGGTGCCGTTATCCGTACCGGCGGTATCAGACGAATCCTTCATATTGGACGAGCCGGACGAGCTGGAGGAATCCGAACCGGACGAATCGGTGACCGGCTGGAAATCGTCGGTCGCCGCCAACCCCGTGGTCTCCATATAATAGTGGATTTCACCGCGGATGAAGCCTTCGCGTACTTCTGATAGTCGGCAAGCGAAAACTGCTTGTCGGCCAAAGCGGAACGCATGGCGTCGAAGTCAGGTTTGGCGGAAGCATCGGACGAATCGGAATCCGACTTGGACTGCTCGCGCGATTCGGAAATGAGTTTGCCGCGATCAAGGCTGATCTGCGCGGTGACGGTGGTGTTATCTAATCCGCTGCTTCTTGCGGTGGCGGCCGCCTGCCGGATGGATAGGCCGATTGTGGCGGCAGCGGCGATGATGGTCACGATGACGATGATGAGCATATTGCGTCCCTTGTTGCGGGTGACGCTTTTCCATGCGTTTTTGACGACGAACATGGCTGTTTCCTTATGTGTTTCGATAGATATGAGCGATTGATGGTTCCGCGCCGCTCGCGATCGGCGTTTATGCTGATGGTAAAAGTTGTATCTGGCATACAACAGAAAGACGCTTTGTTCGCGCTGGGATGTGGCTGGATGTTTTCTGGACGCCTCGAAACATGACATGGCCGCGTCGCCAACCGCTTCGAAGGTGTTAGGCTAACGCGTATGCCTATGAAATCCGAAGTCATTGCAAACCCAAGGGCCGAACGCGTCCGCAGGGTCTCCGAACTTGCCGACAGGAAAGGCCGCAAGCGGTCCGGCAGGTTCATGGTGGAAGGACCGCAGTCGGTACGTGAACTGCTCTCCTGGCATCCCGACATCGTCGAGGATCTGTATGTGGAGGTCGTCTCCGCCGAACCGGACGCGGCTTTCATCACGCCTACCGTGGCGCAGATGGCCGGCAAGGCCATGCAGACCGGTGCTTACGTGCATAAGGTGACGCATGCCGTCATGCAGCACATGAGCTCCGACGCGCAGGGAGTGCTCGCCGTCGCCGACATGCGCGCTTTCCTCGATTCCGCCGTCATTGATGGCGATTCCGACGAACGCACGATGGTCGCCGCGTTCTGGCAGGTGCGCGATCCGGGCAACGCCGGCACCGTGATTCGTTCCGCGGACGCGGCCGGTTGCGCGGGCGTGGTGCTGGTGGACGACTGCGTGGACATCTTCAACCCGAAGGTGATTCGTTCCACTGCCGGCTCGCTGTTCCATCTGCCGGTCGTCTCCATGGGCACGGACGAGTATTTCGATTGGTGTGCGGAACGTGGACTCGCCGTGTACGCCGCCGACGTGTATGGTACCGACGCACGGCCGCCGGAACCGCTTACGGACGTGCTTGCCGTGCCGCAGTCGCTTGCACAGGCCAAGGCTGTGCTGTTTGGCAACGAGGCGCGCGGACTGACCCAGGATGTGTTGGAACGCGTCGACAGAATCGTGTCGATTCCCATCTACGGCAAGGCGGAATCGCTCAATCTCGGCACCAGCGCGGCGGTGATGCTGCTGAGCTTGGCTATGTCGAGTCATGTTGAAAGAATGTGAAGTCGTAAAAACGTTGGAATTGCGCGTTTTATGCGTAAAACAAACGGTTGATAAGAAAGGTATCTCGTGGCAGAGGGTGCGGTATTCGACGCCCAAGCGGTAACCGATGCGGTTGCCGAGGGCATCGCGAAAATCGAAAACGCCTCCACAATGGAGGAATTGAAAGCCATCAAGACGCAGTACGCCGGAGCGGAATCCGCGATGACGCAGGCCAGCAAGGCCATCGGCGCGTTGCCGAAGGACCAGAAGAAAGACGCCGGCAAGCTCATGGGCAAGCTTCGCGCCGACTTCGGTCGTGCGTTCGGCACCAAGGAAAAGCAAGTCAAGGCCGAAGAAGAGGCCCGCGAGCTTGCCGCCGAAACCGTGGACATGACCCTGCCGGTCAACCGCAAGCCGCTTGGCGCCCGCCATCCGCTGCCGAAGCTGATGGAGGATGTCGAGGACTTCTTCATCTCCATGGGCTGGCAGATCTCCGACGGTCCGGAAGTGGAAACCGAATGGTATGACTTCGACGCGCTGAACTTCGGTCCGGACCATCCGGCCCGCCAGATGCAGGACACCTTCTACGTCAAGGGCAATCAGGCCAAGGACGCCGCGGGCTTCGTCGGCTCCAACATGGTGCTGCGCACCCAGACTTCGTCCGATCAGGTCCGTGGACTCATCACCCGTGGCGTGCCGCTGTACATCGCCTGCCCGGGCCGTGTGTTCCGTACCGACGAACTTGACGCCACCCACACCCCGGTGTTCCATCAGGTGGAGGCCCTCGCCGTGGACAAGCATCTGACCATGGCCGATTTGAAGGGCGTGCTCGACAAGCTTGCCGTGGCCATGTTCGGCCCGGAAGCCAAAACCCGTCTGCGTCCGAGCTACTTCCCGTTCACCGAGCCGAGCGCCGAGCTCGACCTGTGGTTCCCCGATAAGAAGGGCGGCGCCGGTTGGCTTGAATGGGGTGGCTGCGGCATGGTCAACCCGAACGTGCTGAAGTCCGCAGGCCTCGATCCTGAGGTCTACACCGGCTTCGCCTTCGGCGTCGGCGTGGAACGTACCCTGCTGCTGCGCCACGACATCAACGACATGCACGACCTGGTGGAAGGCGACGTGCGATTCAGCGAACAGTTTGTGATGGGGGAGTGATTGACCCATGCCAATGGTTGACATTGATTGGCTCAAGGACCATGTCGAGGTTCCGGAAGGCCTTACGTATGAACAGCTTGCCAAGGATCTGGTGAAGGTCGGCCTCGAAGAGGAAGAGATCCACACCTCCCAGGTCACCGGCCCGATCGTCGTCGGCTATGTGGTCGACGCCACTCCGGAACCGCAGAAGAACGGCAAGATCATCAACTGGTGTCATGTGGACGTCGGCGACGAATACAACGAGACCGATGAAAACGGCAACAAGGTGCCACGCGGCATCATCTGCGGAGCTCCGAACATGGCAGCCGGCGAGAAGGTTGTCGTGACCCTGCCGGGCGCCGTGCTGCCAGGCGATTTCAAGATCGAACCGCGCAAGACCTACGGCCACATCTCTAACGGCATGTGCGCCTCCGAGCGCGAGCTTGGTCTGGGTGATAACCACGACGGCATCATCCTGCTACGCAAGTACGGCTTCACCCCGGAGGAATACGAAAAGCTCCAGCCGGGCGATGACGCCATGCATCTGCTGCACCTGGACCAGCCGCTGCTGGAAATCAACATCACCCCGGATCGCGGCTACGCGTTCTCCTACCGTGGCGTGGCCCGCGAATACCACCATTCCACTGGCGCCGTCTACACTGATCCGGCAACCGCCCTCGGCAAGAAGGCGCCCGTCACTCAGGGTCTGCCGGAAGGTGTCAAGAGCGACATCGAAGTGATCGTCGACGACAAGAACCCGATTCACGGTGTGGTCGGCTGCGATCGCTACTACGCGCGCGCCGTGCGTGGCTTCGACCCGGCGAGCCACACGCCGAACTGGATGCGCCGCCGCCTAATCCGCGCAGGCATGCGCTCCATCTCTTTGGCGGTGGACGTCACCAATTACGTGATGCTTGATCTTGGCCAGCCGATGCATGCCTACGATCTGGACAAGATTGAAGGACCGATCGTCGTGCGCCGCGCCAACGAAGGTGAGAAGCTCACCACATTGGACGGCAAGGATCATGACCTGAGCGTCGAAGACCTGCTGATCACCGACTCGCCGAACGGCGAGCGTGGCTCTCGTGTGCTTGGCATCGCCGGCGTGATGGGCGGCCTGTATGGCGAGGTCACTGCTGAAACTAAGAACATCCTGCTGGAATCCGCTCATTTCGACCAGGTGTCGATCGCGCGTTCTGCACGTCGTCACAAGATTCCGTCCGAAGCGTCCCGTCGTTTCGAGCGTGGCGTGGATGATCAGCTGCAGCCGGCTGCCGCCCAGATGGCCGCCGAGCTTCTGGTCAAGTATGGCAACGGCGAGCCGAGCGAGCACCCGACTGATTACAACACTGTCTGCAATCGTCGTCCGATTCTGTTCAAGGCGTCCGAAGTGGCCCGCGTGGCGGGACTGGACACTGACGTGAACACCATCAGCGACATTCTCACCGATATCGGCTGCACTGTGGCCGGCGGTGGCAACGGTGAGTTCTCCGTGACTCCGCCGAGCTGGCGTCCGGACCTCAACGAACCGTGCGATCTGGTGGAGGAAGTGGCCCGTCTGGTCGGCTACGATGAGATTCCGGTCACCGTGCCGCCGGCACCGGTCGAAGGCAAGGTCGGACTGACCGCCGAGCAGCTGCGCAAGCGCCAGGTGGCCGACGAACTCGCCGAATACGGCATGGTGGAGACCCTGAGCTATCCGTTCGTGGGCGACGAAGACTACAAGAACTTCGCACTTGACGCCGACGCCACCAAGAAGGTCAGCGTCGAAATCGCCAACCCACTGGCCGGCGATCGCCCGTTCCTGCGTCGCGACATCATCCCGACCCTCGCGCAGACCGTGCAGCGTAACCTGCGCCGTGGCGTGGAAAACGTGTCGCTGTACGAAATCGGACACGTCTACCTGTGGGATCCGAACGCTCCGGCCATTCCGGCATTGCCGGGTGCCGTCAAGCCAACCGACGAGCAGTTGACCGCGCTTGACGCAGGCCTGCCGGACCAGCCGATGCACGTCGCCGGCATTCTGACCGGCAACGCCGTCGACTCCGGCTGGATGGGCGATCGCCGTGCCGTGGACTGGTCCGACGCAGTTGAAGCCGTGCAGCGTATTTCCGACCGCATCGGCGCAAAGCTCACGTTGGACCAGCCGAAGGCTGAGGACGTACCCGCGCAGTGGCATCCGGGCCGTGCGGCACGTGTGATGGCAGGTGACACGTTCGTCGGCATGGTCGGCGAGCTTCACCCGCATGTCAACGAGGCGTTGGGCTTCCCGGCCCATTCCGCCGCGTTCGAACTGAACCTGACCGCGCTGTTCGCCACCTTGAGCGGCAAGCCGGTGCAGGCCAAGCCGATTTCCACCTTCCCGCCGGTCAAGCAGGATCTGGCCTTCACCGTGTCGACGGACGTCACCGCCGCCGAACTTGAGAAGACCATCGTCGAAGCCGCCGGCAACAGCTTGGAGAGCATCGACCTGTTCGACGTGTACACCGGTGATCAGCTGGGTGAGGGATTGAAGTCCCTCGCATACGCCGTCACGTTCCGCGCTGAGGACAAGACGCTGACCTCCGAGGACAGCGAAGCCATTCGCAAGCGCATCGTGGATGCGGCCGCGAAGCTGGGCGCGCAACTGCGTGCCTGACACGTCAAGTCCATCGAAGTAACCAAAAAGATAAAGAGGACGACATGAACGAACCGGAGCAGAACCAGCCGATCAACCCCGACGAAGGGCAGGAGGCGGCCGGGGCTGCTCCGGTTTCGTCGTCTTCGTCGTCGGACCAGTCGGCACAGCCGGAATTCGGACAGTACAACCAGCCTGAATATGGCGCGATGTCCAACCAGTATCCGGCGAACTACAATCCATACATGTATGGGGCTCCCGACCAGCCCAAGCCGGCGGACGATGCACAACAAACGGCGCAGCGGCCGCAGACGAATCCGTATATGCAGAACGGGTATCCGGCGAATCCATATGATGCATCGGGACGGCAGCAATTAGGCCAGCCCAATGGCTATCAGTATGGACCAAATCAATACGGGCCAAGCCAGTATGGGCCGAATCCATACCAACAGCCCGGCATATATCCCATCAACCCGAATGATCCCAGCCAGAACCCCCTGTACGGCCATTGGGATAGCTATGCGATCATCTCGTTCGTGTTCGCACTATTCCTGCCGGTACCGGTCATCCCTGCGGTGATGGGCGCCATCGCCATGTGGCGTACCAAAAAACTGCATATGAAAGGCTACGCGCTTGGCGTGGCAGCGCTGATTATCAACGTGTTGTACACCATTGCGGTGATTTGGATGACGGTTCACGGCATTTCCACAGCCGATTTGTATAACCAGATGATGCAGTACATGTTCGGTGGCAGTGGACAAAGTGGTGATTCCAGCTCGATTTCCGCCTGAAACCAATCTTTTATGTTCGTCTGAACGGTCCCGTTATGGGCGGTGACCACTATCCGACACGATTGAACTGCATAATTATGCAATGTAGTGCATAAAGTGTATGCTGAATGTGTTTCAACGAGTCAAGGAAAAGAGACGTGACATGGCCAAATACACGGTAGCCGTGGCTGGCGCGACTGGATACGCGGGTGGTGAGGCGTTGCGCATACTCGCGGCACACCCGAATTTCGAAGTGACCTGCGTCGCCGGACATTCTTCGGTGGGGGACAAGCTTGGCAAGCATATGCCGCACATTCCGCAGTTGGCGGACCTCGTGGTCGAGGACACCACGCTGGAAGTGCTCAACGGCCATGACGTGATCATCCTGGCATTGCCTCATGGCGCTTCCGGAGCATTGGCCTCCCAGCTTGACCCGAATGCCGTGGTGGTGGATTTGGGCGCAGACCACCGTCTTGAGGAAAAGAGCGCGTGGGACGCGTTCTACGGCGGTGACTTCTACCAGCATTGGACCTACGGCATGCCGGAACTCATCACCGGCGTCGCGGCTGACGGCTCCTACAGCCGTCAGCGTGAAGCGCTTCCCGGCACCAAGCGCATTGCGGGACCGGGCTGCAACGTCACTGCGACCACGCTGGCTTTGCAACCGGGCATTGCGCAGGGTCTTGTCGAATCGAAAGACATCGTGGCTGATTTGGTGGTCGGTTATTCCGGCGCCGGCAAGAACCTCAAGCGCGCCAATCTGCTTGCGGCTGAGGCGTTTGGTTCCGCACTGCCGTATTCGGTAGGCGGTACGCACCGCCACATTCCGGAGATCCTGCAGAACTTCGCGCACGCGGCCGGCAAGAGTGCTGCGGAGGCGGACGATTACACCCTCGCCTTCACGCCGATTCTCGCGCCGATGGCGCGCGGCATTCTCGCCACCGTTTCCGCCAAACTTACCGACAAAGCGCTTGGCATGACGGATGCCGAGATCCGCCAGGTCTGGCTGGATGCATACGAAGGCCAGGATTTCATGGTGGTGCTGCCTGAAGGCGTAATGCCGGCCACCGCCAACATCATCGGTTCTAACGCGGCCCACATTCAAGTGGTCGTCGACCATCATGCCGGCCGCCTGCTGGCATTCGCGGCCATCGACAACCTCAACCGAGGCACCGCCGGGCAGGCCGTGCAGTCGCTGAATGTGGCATTGGGACTTCCTGAGGATGCAGGATTGACGAAGATTGGAGTGGCACCGTGAGCGTAACGTTCGCACAAGGTTTTTCCGCAGCTGGCGTGGCAGCTGGCATTTCTGCGGTCGAAGGCAAGAAGGATCTGGCTCTCGTGGTCAACAATGGACCGCTTGACGCCGCTGCCGGCGTGTTCACCTCGAACCGTTTCTGCGCGGCCCCTGTGCAGTGGTCGAGGAACATCGTATCCGACGGCCATGTGAAGGCCGTGATTCTGAACTCCGGCGGCGCCAACGCATGCACCGGCAAGCCAGGATACGAGCAGTCCAAGGCCACCGCTGAAAAGGTCGCCGGCCTCATCGGCGCCAAAGCCGAAGACGTGGCCGTATGTTCCACTGGTCTCATCGGCGAATTGCTGCCGCTCGACAACGTGCTGTCCGGCGCGGACAAGGCATTTGAAACCCTTGCCGATACCGCCGAAGCCGGAGCCGATGCGTCGCACGCCATCATGACCACCGACACCAAGCCGAAAACCGTCGAGCTGGAAGGTTCCAACGGCTTCCGTATCGGTGGCATGGTCAAGGGTTCCGGCATGATCGCCCCGCAGCTGGCCACCATGCTGTGCGTCATCACCACCGATGCCGTCGTGACCGCCGGACAGCTTCAAGCCGCCTTGAACGCCGGAGTCGAAATGTCGTTCAACCGCATCGACGTGGACGGCTGCATGTCCACCAACGACACCGTGTTGCTGCTGGCTTCCGGCGCGTCCGGCATCGAACCGGACCCGGACGAGTTCAACGAGCTTGTGGACAAGGCCACCGCCTCGCTCGCTCGCCAGATCATCGGCGACGGCGAAGGCGCAAGCCATGACATCCGTGTCAAAGTTACCGGCGCGACCACCGAAGAAGCCGCTCTGGCATGCGGCCGCGCGGTCGCAGCGTCCAATCTGCTCAAATGCGCCATCTCCGGCAACGATCCGAATTGGGGCCGCATCGTCAGCTCCCTCGGCACCGTGCCGCCCGACGTCGCACCATACGATTCCGAAAAGGTCACGGTGGACGTCAACGGTGTGCGCATCTGCGAAAACGGCGGAGCCGGACGCGACCGCTCCGAAGTGGACATGACCCCACGCGAGGTGCACATCGACATCGACCTGAACGCCGGAGAAGCGGAAGCGACCGTCTGGACCGACGATCTGACCCACGAATACGTACACATCAACGCTGACTACGAAAGCTGATCGAATAGGAATGGCCAAAGAACTCAAAGGACCTGGATTCCACTTCGACGTGCACACCGACCTGCGCGCCGACCAGAAGGCGGAAGTGCTTATCGAAGCGCTGCCGTGGCTGGAGGAATTCGCCGGACAACGCATCGTCATCAAATATGGCGGCAACGCGATGATCGACGATCATCTGAAAGCCTGCTTCGCCGAAGACATGGTGTTCCTGCGCCAGGTGGGACTGCACCCGGTCGTGGTGCACGGTGGCGGTCCGCAGATATCCCAAATGCTTAAGGCCCTGGGTATCAAGTCCGAATTCAAGGGCGGATTGCGTGTCACCACTCCGGAAGCCATGGATGTGGTCCGCATGGTGCTGACTGGCAAGGTGTCTCGTGAACTCGTTGGCCTGATCAACGCGCACGGTCCATTCGCGGTCGGCCTGTCCGGCGAGGACGGCGCCCTGTTTTCGGCCATGCAGCGCAAACCGGTCATTGACGGCAAGCCCACCGATATCGGCTTGGTCGGCGACGTGGTGAGCGTCGACGCGTCCGCCGTGGAGGATCTAATCAACGCTGGACGTATTCCGGTGGTTTCCTCCGTGGCTCCGAATGAAGACGATGCCACTGAAGTGCTCAACGTGAACGCCGACTCCGCCGCGGCCGCCCTTGCCGCGGCCCTTGGAGCCAGCAAGCTGGTCGTGTTGACCGACGTCGACGGTCTGTATGCCGATTGGCCGGACCGTGACTCCCTGATTGGCCGCATCGGCGTGGAGAATCTGCGCGATATGCTCCCCGACCTGGAAAGCGGCATGCGTCCGAAGATGGAAGCCTGCGTGCGCGCCATCGACGGAGGCGTTCCGCGGGCCCATATCATCGACGGTCGCAAACCGCATTCCATCCTGAACGAGATCTTCACCACCGACGGCATCGGCACCATGGTCGTGCCCGAGGACGGTATTGAAATGAGGAGTTCCTATGGCAACTGAACAACTGGAAACACTCGGCACTGAAGATGCCAAGTGGCTGGGAGAGTACTCCCAGGTGCATATGAACGTGTTTGGCACGCCCCTGCGCGTGATGGACCACGGTGAGGGCGCCCACATCTGGGATGTCGACGGCAATGAATATCTCGATTTCCTTGCAGGCATCGCCGTCAACGCGCTCGGATACGCCCATCCGAAGTGGGTGAAGGCCGTCAGCGAACAGGCCGCCAAGGCCGCGCATGTGAGCAACTACTTCGCCACCGAACCGCAGATCAAGCTCGCCGCCAAACTCGTCAAGCTCGCGGGCGCTCCGGAAGGTTCCCGCGTCTACTTCGGCAATTCCGGCGCGGAAGGTAACGAGGCGGCGCTGAAGCTCGCCAAGCTCTACGGGCGCACCCTGCCGGGCGCGTTGCCTGAGATCGGCGGCAAACCGGCACGCATCATCTCCATGACCCACGGCTTCCACGGCCGCACCATGGGCGCGCTGTCCGCAACGTGGAAGCCCGCCATCCGTGAGAAATTTGAGCCGCTGGTACCGAACATCGAATTCGTCGAAGCCGGCAACGTCGAAGCCTTGCACGACGCTTTCGCCGAAACCGGCCAAGGCAAGTACGGCAAAGGGCCGGTCGCGGCCGTCATCATGGAGCTTATCCAGGGCGAGGCCGGTGTGATGCCGCTCGGAGCGGACTATGTGAAGGCCGCCCGCAAACTATGCGACGAGCATAAGGCGCTCCTCATCATCGACGAAGTGCAGACCGGCATCGGACGCACCGGAGCATGGTTCGCCTTCCAGCGTGAGGATCTTTCCGGCGGTGTGACCCCGGACATCGTCACTTTCGCCAAGGGCGTTGGCGGTGGTTTCCCGATGGGCGGCATGATTTCCTTCGGCGCCGAACTGTCCGCGCTGTTCACCCCGGGTTCCCACGGCTCCACTTTCGCAGGCAATCCATTGGGCGCTTCGGCGGCATTGGCAACGCTGGGAGTCATCGAAGAGGACAACCTCGTGGACAACGCCGAAGAACGCGGCAAGCAGCTGCGCGACGGTATCGCCTCCTGCGGTAATCCGCTATTCGTCTCCGTGCGTGGCCGTGGCCTGCTCGACGCCATCGAACTTGCCCACCCCTGCTCGCATGCGGCCATGAACTGGGCTTTGGAACACGGTCTCATCGTCAATGCGGTGGCTCCGAATGCGTTGCGTCTCGCCCCGCCGCTGGTCATCACTGCTCAGGACGTCGATCAAGCGGTGTCCATCCTCGCCAAGATTCCGTCCGACCTGCCTAACGACTGATCTCGGACGAACCCGAAGAATTTGAAAGGAACCTCTATACCAATGGCAACCCCTGAACTGCGCCATATGCTGCGCGATGACGATCTGAACCACGAAGAACAGAAGCAGGTGCTGGAACTGGCCATCAAGTTCCACAAGAACCGTTTCTATCACCAGCCGTTCGCTGGCCCGCAGGGCATCGCCGTGATTTTCGACAAGCCCAGTACCCGTACCCGCTCCAGCTTCTCCATTGGCGTGGCCGAACTCGGTGGCTATCCGCTGGTCATTGACAAGTCCGGCTCCCAGCTGGGCCGTGGCGAACCGGTGGCCGACACGGCTCGCGTGCTTGACCGTATGGCCTACGGCGTGGTGTGGCGCACCTTTGGTCAGGACCGTGTTGAGGAAATGGCCAAGTACTCCACCCATCCGGTGGTGAACGCACTGACCGACGAATTCCATCCGTGCCAGATTCTTGCTGACTTCCAGACCATCGCGGAACATCGTGGCGGTGTAGACAACCTCAAGAACCAGACCATCGCCTATCTTGGCGACGCGGCCAACAACATGTCCAACTCCTACCTGCTCGGCGGCGCTGTGGCGGGCATGAACGTGCGTGTGGCAGGACCGTACGGATACCTGCCGGATCCGCAGATCGTTGCCGATGCCGAAGCGATTGCCTCTGAGACCGGCGGCTCCATCCTCGTCACTACTGATCCGAATGAGGCTGTTGCCGGAGCCGATTGCGTCTTCACCGACACGTGGGTCTCCATGGGCGAGGAAGCGGAATACGCTGTCCGTTCCAAGCCGTTCTGGGATTACCAGGTGAACGCCGAACTCATGGCCAAGGCCAAGGACGACGCCATCTTCCAGCACTGCCTGCCTGCATATCGCGGCAAGGAGGTCACCGCCGAGGTTATCGATGGTCCTCAGTCCGTGGTTTGGGATGAGGCAGGCAACCGTCTGCACGCCCAGAAGGCGTTGCTGACCTGGTTGGCCGGCAAGGCCCGTGGCGATGAAAGCCTGCTGGTCTGATGACTGACCACACTCCCGCGTTGCAGCGTCCTGCCACACGAACCGCTCGACTGAGCGCCATTGAGCAGGCGCTGCTGACGCGCATCGTCACCTCGCAATCGCAACTGTCGCAGATTCTCGCCGACCAGGGCATCGAGGTGACGCAGGCCACGCTGAGCCGTGATCTCGATGAGATTCACGCCACGAAGACCCGTCTTGCCGACGGAACCGTGGCCTACGCCGTCGGCAAACAGAACATTGATGAACATCCGGCTTCTAACCCGGACGCCAAAACCGAGCAGCAGATTAGCCGGGTACTGTCCGGACTGGTCACATCCGTGGCCGCGGCACGTAATCTCGTGGTCGTGCACACGCCATCCGGCGCCGCGCAATATGTGGCCAGCGTCATCGATAAGCAGCCCATCGAAGGCGTGCTTGGCACCATCGCCGGAGATGACACGGTCATGGTTATCTGCTCCGAGGATGATGTCGCCAAACGGCGTGCGCAATGGCTGCTTGATGTCGCTTCCAAAGCGTGAATAGCCATATAGTGGACACGACGCACCAAATATGCATAAATATACAGAGCTGTGCATATACTGATGAATAACGTTGGATGTTAGAAAGGGAAACCATGAGCGATCAGAATCGTCTCGTCCTGGCGTACTCCGGTGGTCTTGACACCTCAGTCGCCATTTCATATCTGAAGGAACGCACCGGCAAGGATGTTGTGGCCGTGTCCCTCGACGTCGGCCAGGGCGGCGAAAGCCTCGAAACCATCAAGCAGCGCGCGCTGGCATGCGGTGCGGTCGAAGCCTACGTGGTCGATGCCCGTGATGAATTCGCCAACGAATACTGCATGAAGGCCCTGAAGGCCAACGCCATGTACGAAGGCGTGTACCCGCTGGTCTCCGCCATCTCCCGTCCACTGATTTCCAAACATCTCGTCCGTGCCGCCCACCAGTTCGGCGCTGACACCATTTCCCACGGCTGCACCGGCAAGGGCAACGACCAGGTTCGTTTCGAGGTCTCCATCGCCTCCATCGACCCGACGCTGAAGGCCATCAGCCCGATTCGCGACCTGTCCCTGACCCGCGACGTCGAGATCGCCTTCGCCAAGGAACACAAGCTGCCGATCGTGCAGACCGAGAAGAGCCCGTTCTCCATCGACCAGAACGTGTGGGGCCGCGCCATCGAGACCGGTTTTCTCGAGGATCCGTGGAACGGTCCGACCAAGGACTGCTACTCCTACACCGACGATCCGGCGTTCCCACCGGTCGAGGATGAGGTCGTCATCGAATTCAAGCAGGGCGTCCCGGTCAAGATCGACGGCCATGACGTCACCCCGCTGCAGGCCATCGAAGAGATGAACCGTCGTGCAGGCGCGCAGGGCATCGGCCGCATCGATCTGATCGAGGATCGTCTGGTAGGCATCAAGTCCCGCGAGCTGTACGAGGCTCCGGGTGCCGTGGCGCTGATCACAGCCCACCAGGAGCTCGAGAACTGCTGCCTCGAACGCGAGCAGCACCGCATCAAGCGCGACATCGACAAGCGTTGGGCGGAACTGGTCTACGATGCGCAGTGGTTCTCCCCGGCAACCCAGTCCCTGAACGCCTTCATCGAAGACACCCAGAAGTACGTCTCCGGCGAGATTCGCATGGTTCTGCACGGTGGCCGCGCCGTCGTGACCGGCCGTCGCTCCGACAGCTCGCTGTACGACTACAACCTGGCCACCTACGATTCCGGCGACAGCTTCGACCAGAAGTCCTCCAACGGCTTCATCGACATCTATGGTCTGCCGAGCCGTGTGGCCGCAGCCCGCGACGTCAAGTTCGGCAACGGCATCGAGGTTCCGGAGAACAGCGTCGAGTAAGCATCATCCGGATTCACGTTGTGAATCGTCTTGATAATGGGGGAGAGCGTACCGTCGGGACCATCCTGACTGGTAAGCTCTCCCTCAGTCATATCTGCAAGGAGATTTGGAAAAACAATGACCGAGAGCACTACTAATGGTGAGCATCTTGCCCTGTGGGGCGGCCGTTTCAAGTCTGGGCCGTCGCCGGAACTCGCACGGTTGAGCAAGTCCACCCAATTCGACTGGCGACTCGCCGATGACGATATCGCCGGTTCGCGCGCCCATGCCCGCGCATTGGGCCGCGCCGGACTGCTGACCGCCGATGAGCTGCAGCGCATGGAAGACGCCCTTGACGAGCTGCAGCGCCGCGTGGATTCCGGAGCGTTCGCTCCGATCGAGGATGACGAGGACGAGGCCACTGCACTCGAACGCGGCCTGCTTCAAATCGCTGGTGACGAACTCGGCGGCAAGCTCCGCGCCGGCCGTTCCCGCAACGATCAGATCGCCGCGCTCATCCGCATGTGGCTGCGCCGCCACAGCCGCATCATCGCCAAAATGCTGCTCGGTCTCGCCGCAACACTGATCGAGCAGTCCGAAAAAGCCGGTCGCACCGTCATGCCGGGACGTACGCATATGCAGCACGCCCAACCGGTTCTGCTCGCCCACCAGCTCATGGCCCACGTGTGGCCGCTACTGCGTGATGTGGAACGTCTCGCCGATTGGGATAAGCGCATCGACGCCAGCCCGTACGGCTCCGGTGCCCTCGCCGGCAACACCCTTGGACTCGAACCGGTGGCTGTGGCCCGTGAGCTGGGCTTCTCCAAGGTGACCGCCAACTCCATCGACGGCACCGCCAGCCGTGATCTGGTCGCCGAATTCGCCTTCATCGCCGCCATGACCGGTGTCGATCTGAGCCGCCTGTCCGAAGAGATCATCATCTGGAACACCCAGGAATTCGCGTTCGTGCGTCTTGATGACGCCTACTCCACCGGCTCGTCCATCATGCCGCAGAAGAAGAATCCGGACATCGCCGAACTCACTCGCGGCAAGTCCGGACGACTCATCGGCGACCTGACCGGCCTGCTCGCCACCTTGAAAGGCCTGCCGACAGCCTATGCGCGCGACCTGCAGGAAGACAAGGAAGCCGTATTCGACCAAGTGGACACGCTTGAAGTGCTGCTGCCGGCGTTCACCGGCATGGTCGCCACCATGGTCTTCGACAAGGAACGCCTCGAAGCCGAAGCCCCGACCGGTTTCGCCCTTGCCACCGACATCGCCGAATGGCTCGTCAAGAACGGTGTGCCGTTCCGTCACGCGCACGAGCTTTCCGGCGCCTGCGTCAAAATCGCCGAAGACCGTGGCCAGGAGCTGTGGGATTTGACCGACGAGGACTTCATCAACGTGTTCAAGGACTTCCTGCCGGCGGACAAGGCCCCGCAGGTGCGTGAAGTGCTGTCCACCGAAGGCTCCGTCTCCGCCCGCAACGGCAAGGGAGGCACCTCCCCGCTGCGCGTGCGCGAACAGATCGTTTCCGCCAAGACCACCATCGAGCAGCTACGCGCCTTCGCCAACTCCGTGTCCGACGGTTCCGCATACAAGTCGCCCGAATCCCTGCTCAAGTAATCCCTATCAAGCAAGGAGCAAAAAGCGGTGCTGTTGACGCGCACGCAGATACGACGGCTGGTCTACGCGCACGGCCGGGAGATTCTGGAACATGACCACATGGCCATCGAAAGGGTCTGCTACCAGCATGGCGTGGTCACCACATTCGCCCATTCCATTCGTGTGGCTTGTCTGTCCGTCTGGCTGGCAGACAGACTGCACCTGTGGAATAGGGTTGATCTACATTCGTTGATTCGCGCCGCTTTGCTCCATGATTACTTCCTTTACGATTGGCATGACTGGGACAACGGCACCCATCGGCTACACGGATTCACACATGGTGAAACGGCCATGCGCAACGCCATACGGGATTTCAAACTCAACCAGATCGAACGGGACAGCATCGAACATCACATGTTCCCATTGACTCCCTATCCGCCGAAGTACATCGAAGGATACCTTGTCACCGCGGCCGACAAAATCAGCGCCACGAAGGAAACGCTCTCTTTCGATCGTTTCGACAAACCCGCATCCGGACAACCGATGGACAGGAGCTGATGGCTGTGGCGCTCACACTCGAATATTTGTTCCTTTGGTTCCTGTTGTACGCCTTTATCGGATGGGTGTACGAGTCGGTTCTCGTGTCCGTTTCGGAACGTCGATGGGTCAACCGTGGTTTCCTTAACGGGCCGTTGTGCCCAATTTACGGATGCGGCGCGGTGCTTGCGATTGTGCTGTTGCATGACTTCACGAATCCCATCGAGATTTTCCTTATCTCCTCATTTGGCGCGAGCATACTCGAGTACATCACCTCTTGGGGCATGGAAAAGCTGTTCCACGCCAGATGGTGGGATTACAGCCATTACCGATTCAACATCCAAGGCCGCATCTGTCTGCTCGGCGCAATCGTATTCGGATTCGGCGGAGTATTGATCATCGATGTGGTCCAGCCGCAGGTCGAACGGCTCACCGCCATGATTCCGCTGCTTGCCGTGCACGTGATATGCGCGGTCGCCGCCATCGTCGTTATCATCGACACCATCGTCACCGTGGTGGGCATCGTCGGTCTGTCCGAGCGTCTCGCCAAATTCAGCGAAGCGGTGCAGGATCGTGCGGAGAAGGCCGGAGACTCCTGGCAGTGGGGTAAAGAGGAGTTCCGGGAAAAGATGCATGATTTGTCGGAATCGTCGCAGGAACGTGTCGCCAATATGCGTCAGCTTGTCTCTTCCGCGTTGAATTGGCAGCAACGTCGTATGATCCGCTCCTTCCCACGCATGCGTTCCACGGACTCCACCAAATACAGCAAGATCATGGAAACCGTGCGTGAGATGCTGCGCCGAAAGTAAGTTTCCACCGGCCACACGTGTCGTATAGCGTGTGTCCAAAAAACGATTTGCCCCGCCAACCTGCGTTGCGCACGCTGACGGGGCAAAATCCCTTTATGCATCACATCGGATAGGGGCTACGACACTTGCGATGTGGCCGACCCCTTGTAATCGGTGATGCCGGCACCAATGTTCGGATGCTGCGCCGAATACGCCTGGTCCACACAGTAGAACGCCAGAAGCACGACGGCCACAACGGTGAGCTTTCTTGTATCGATACGACTCAGCAAGTTGTCCAATGCAGGAGCCAGCAGATACACGATCGCCAAACCGCCCAAACCAAACGTCAGCAGACCCTCGGCACAGATACGACCATTGAGATTGAGAAAATAACCGGTGTAATCCCACCAGCGTTGTCCTCCGTGGGTCTTCTCCAGATACCAGGACGAGAAGTACTCCAACCCGCCACACAAGACCATGGCGGCCAGGAACTCGAACAAGGGCTTCTTCCTCAACTTCTTCAGCAGAATAAGGATAATCACTCCGCCGGTGCCATAGATCGGCAGCCATGGCCCATGCAGCGTGCCACGATTCACGAACGTTCCTTCGGAAATGAAGGCGAGGCTCACCTCCCATACCCATCCCACGAAACAGAAGATGAAGAACATCATGACCAGATTGACCAACGAATAGCTGCGGTCGGAGCTGACGGTGCGGGATTCGCGGAACCGGAACGCCATCGGCGCCGGAGCCAGACGACCAGGATAGATAGCGCCGTTCAGAATCTCCCTGCCGGTATCGATCTGATGCAGTTGCTCGCGATACTCCTCATACTTGGTCACCGACCGCGCATGCAGGATACGCACGCCCAACCATTCGGACAGGAACCCGACGAAACCGTTCGGCTTGTCCACCGGAACAAGATTGCTGGACAACTGCTCCACCGTTTCGGCAACATCACCATACGCGGCATGCAATGTCTCAGCGGAGGCCTTGCTGTACAGGTATTCGTCGCTGAGCAGCTCGCTTCCCTCCAATCCCGAATCCTTGGACAATCCGCGCACATGCACGTAATATTCGACGAAAAACGCCGCGTTATAGCCGTTGGAATAGAAGATGCCGCTCAAGCCGAGCGTGAACAGATTGAGCAGCCACCAGCCAAGGAACGACAGGTCGGCCACGAAACACTCCCACTTGTGACCCTTCATCATGCGCCTGGACAGGCTGATGGCCTCCCGTGCCCCGATATTCGGATTTTCGGCGACGATGTAGGGCACCATACGGTAGGAATACGGTTTGATGAACGCGCCGATGATGGTGAACGTCCACAGGAACAGGAACACGTTCTCGAGCAGCATCACCTTCGCCATCGACAACCATTTGCGCGTGGTGATCGGGTAGAGGAAACGGCTCACGGGAAGTTTGTCGTAGGTCCGCCCCTCAAGCAGCATGCGCATCATGACCACCCGGTATGTCTGCTGGACGAACAGCCATACGAAAAGGTAAACGGCCAGGGACACGACGATCGGTACGGCCACGGCGACGCCGTCATTATGCACGATGGAATTGGCCGCATCGGCCATCGACAGAATGACCGAACCCGATGAGAACGAGTTGAGCAGAGACGCGAACACGCCGCGTTTACACCCCATCATGGCATTGGTGTCGTTTTGCACGATCTGCTCCTGATTGTGCTCCACTTGCCTGCGTGCCTGGCTTTCATCGCCGACAAGCAGGTTCTCCAACACTTTCGACACGTTGTCGGATTGCGCTGTGCCATCCTCCTGCACGGTTGCGGACGGGGAACTGGCGTTCACCGACCATGTCGACGAACTGTAGGCGACACCGAACACCGAAGCGAACAGGCAGATGACGACTATCATCCAATAGTGTCTCTTATAGGCTTTCCTTGCATTGGCCTTCATGCCTTTGCGATCCATGCAGGCCTCCCTTCTTCTCGTCAATGAGATTCCGTTTTCGATTTTAACCGGCATGTTCCGTGATCGCTTTGATAAAAACATGGAAAACGGCACACGCGGCTGTCTGTGTCTTCTGCGAAACTGTAGGGTGCGTAAAACGCGGTAATGTCCACAATTCGATAGGGAGAAAGCACAGTTATGGCTCACGTCATCGATTTCAAGGAGGCCGGTTTCGATTCCGTCCTCGATGAACTGGAATGGCGCGGGTTGATTTCCCAGTCCACTGACAGGGATCGACTCGCCGAAGCGTTGAACGGAGAGCCCATCACCTATTATTGCGGCTTCGATCCGACCGCCGCCTCCCTGCACATCGGCAACCTCGTTCAGCTCATCAACATGCGCCACCTGCAGGCCGCAGGACACCATCCGATCGCGTTGGTCGGCGGCGCCACCGGCCTGATCGGAGATCCGCGCCAGTCGGGCGAACGCACGCTCAACCCGAAGGACGTCGTGGCCGGCTGGGCCGATCGTCTGAAGAAGCAGATCGGCGGCATCCTCGAGACCGAAGGCAGCAATCCGGTGCGTTTCGTGTCCAACTACGATTGGACCGCTTCGATGAACGTCATCGACTTCCTGCGTGACGTCGGCAAGAATTTCCGTATGGGCACCATGCTCGCCAAGGACACCGTGGCCCGTCGCCTCAACTCCGAGGAAGGCATCTCCTTCACCGAGTTCAGCTATCAGGTGCTGCAGGGCAACGACTTCCTGCACCTGTTCGACGAGTACCATTGCGTGCTGGAGATCGGCGGCTCCGACCAGTGGGGCAACCTCACCTCCGGTCTGGATCTGATCCACAAGGTGCGCGGCGTGGACGTGAACGTGTTCACCAGCCCGATCATCACCGACGCGCAGGGCAAGAAGTTCGGCAAGTCCGAAGGCAACGCCGTCTGGTTGGATGGCACGATGCTCAGCCCCTACAAGTTCTACCAGTTCTGGTTCAACCGTCCCGACAGCGAGATGGAGAACCTGCTCAAGGCGTTCACCTTCCTGCCAAAGGCCGAAATCGAACGGCTTATCGAGGAAAGCAAGACCAATCCGGGCGCGCGTGAGGCGCAGCGCACCCTCGCATGGGAGGTCACCAGCTTCGTGCATGGCGAGGAAGCCACTCGCCAGGCCATCGAAGCTGCCGGCGCGTTGTTCGGACGTGGCGGCGATCTGGCGGACATCGACGAGTCCACGCTTGAGGCCGCTATCGACGGCATGAAGGTCGATGGGGAATTCGCCAAGGTCGCAGCCGGCGACCGTGTGGCCGAGGCTGGTATGAAGGCAGGCCTGTTCAAGTCGATTTCCGAGGCGCGCAAGACCATCAAGTCCGGTGGCGTGTACCTCAACAACACGCGCGTGGAGGATGAGGAACAGACGTTGCAGGACGGTGACTTCCTGCATGGTCGTTTCGTGCTCATCCGCCGCGGCAAGAAGGCGCTCGGCGTCGTCGAACAGGCGTGAGACGCATAGTCAATCGTAAGTAAATAATCGCAAGTATCTCAAGACCAATAAGGAACAGCATGGCAGAAGAACAGCGCGGATCGCGCGGCAAATCCTACGGCAACCACAAGTCCTACGGCTCGGGCAGGCCGGGTAACCGCGGTGGCAAGGGATTCAAGCCGCGCGGCAACGGCGGCAAGTCCTACGGACACAAGTCCGGCGGCTTCCACAACGATGACCGTAAGGGCGGATATCGCAAGGGCAATGGCGGCGGATACCGTCGTGGCGACCGCGATTTCCATCGCGACGGCGAAAGCGAAGGCCAGGAGCGTCGTTTCCACAACGGTCCGCGCAAGTTCAACCGCGATGGCGAGCGTCGTGACGACCGCCGTGGCGGCTATCGCGGCAATCGCGGCGACAATCCGCGCTACCAGCGTGATGGCGAGCGTTCCGGTTTCCGCCATGATGACCGTCGCGATGGCGAGCGTCGCAATTTCCGTCATGACGGTGACCGTCGTGACTTCCGCCGTGACGATGGTGAGCGTCGTGGCGGCCGCAACTTCCACAAGGACGGCGATCGCAGGGACTTCCGTCGTGATGACCGCCGCGGGGAGCGTCGTGATGGCGAGCGTCGTAATTTCCGTCGTGATGATCGTCGTGACGGCGATCGCAGGGATTTCCGTCGTGACAACCAGCGTCGTGATTTCCACAAGGATCGCGATCAGCGTCCGGAAGGCGAGGAGCGCCGCGAATTCACCCGTGAAGAGAAGATGGAGTACCGCGAGGCGAAGCGTGGTGAATATCTGTCGAAGCCGCGTCGCAATTCCGACGGCACGATGAGCTTCCCGTCGCAAAACCCGTACACGCATCGTCGCCCGGGCGAGCCGAAGATGCCGAAGGGCATCGAGTGGAGCATGCTGTCCACTGATGACCGTGAGCGTCTGCGTGGCCTGTCCAAGGAACATGCGGAGAACATCGGCCTGCACATCCTTGCCGCCTACACGCTTGAGGAAAGGGATCCGGAGCTGGCGCTCGAACATGCCAAGTGGGTGGCGCATCAGGCTTCCCGTATTGATTTCGCGCGTGAGACCCTTGCGTTCGTGGCCTACCGTCAGGGCGATTACAAGCTGGCCCTGCGTGAGTTCCGCACCGCGTTCCGCATGAACGGTTTCCTTGACTATCTGCCGTTCATCGCCGACTGCGAGCGTGGCATGGGCGAGCCGAAGAAGGCCATCGAAACCGCCATGAGCGATGACGCGAAGTATCTGCGCGGCGAATCCAAGGCCGAGATGTTCCTCGTGTACGCGGGCGCGCTGGGCGACCTCGAACTGTGGGATAAGGCCATTGAGATCGTGCATACGCTGGGCCGTTCCAAGGGCTTGGCCGGCGAATACCGCATGCGTGCGGTGCAGGCCGAACAGTACTTCCTCGAGCAGGCCGGACGCTCCGATGAGGCCGTGGCTCTCGACCAGCTGCTTGACAAGCTTGAGCTGCAGTACGCCGATGCCGAAGAGGACGAGACCTCCGACGATCTGGTCATCGAATACGACATGCAGGAATTGAACGACGAGCTTATGGACAAGCTCGGCATTTCCGAAGATGACGCCCAGTATGCGCCGGAAGACGAGGATGAGGACGATTCCGAGGCCGTCGACGAGAACGGCGAGACCAACGATGAGACCCAGCTTGATGCCGAAGCGGCCAAGGAAGGCGCCGAGTCCGACGACGAGCCTGCCGGTGACGGCGAAAACGCGGGCGGCTCCGAAGACGACCAGACTGAGGATGAGGTCGAATCCGCAGCCGATTCCGACAACGAGTGAGGTGCGGCAAAACAATGCTGAAATCCACAACCCGTCCGCTGAGCGAAGCCTACCAGCTGGCGCTGCTTGATCTTGACGGCGTGGTCTACCGTGGCAAGAATCCGGTGGAACATGCTGCAGAGAGCATCCGCAAGGCCGAAGGCCTCGGCATGACGGTGGAATACACCACCAACAATTCCTCCCGACTGCAATCCGTGGTGGCCGACCAGCTTAAAGGCTTCGACCTTGAAGTCGAACCATGGCAGGTCATCACCTCGTCCGTGGTGGCTGCCCGCATGGTGGCCCGTGCGGTGCCGCAAGGTGCGAAAGTGTTTGTGCTCGGCGCACAGCATCTGCGTGAGGAAGTCGCCAAGCAGGGTCTTGAAGTGGTTGATTCCGCCGAAGACAAGCCGGTCGCGGCCATCCAAGGCTGGTACCCGGACATGTCTTGGAACCAGATGGCGCAAATCGCCTACGCCGTAGAACAGGGCGCCACGTATTTCGTGACCAACCGCGACCTGACCATTCCGCGTGAGCTGGGCATCGCCCCCGGTTGCGGTTCCATGATCATGGCCGTCATCAACGCCACTGGTGTGGAGCCTGTTTCGTCCGCAGGCAAGCCGGAATCCGCCATGTACGACGAAGCCCGACTGCTTGCCGCGCATGATGGTGCCGAACCAGTGGCCAAGGAAGCATGCCTCGCCATCGGCGACCGCCTCGATACCGATATCGAAGCCGGCAACCGTGGCGGCTATGATTCCCTGGCCGTGCTGACCGGCGTCACCAATCCGCATGAGCTGATGTTCGCTCCGGAGCATCTGCGTCCGACCTACATCGCCAAGGACCTGACCGGACTTAACGAGTCGGCCCCCGAAGTCGTGCATGAGGCTGGCGCTTGGAGCTGCCGCGACGTGCAGGCGCGCGTCGACGGCGATCGTCTTTACGTCACCGACATCACCAGCGTCGACGGTCTTCGTGCGGCCTGCGCCGCCATGTGGGATGCGGCGGATCGTGGCCACAACGTCGACGGCATGATCGTGCCGGAATTCCGAATCGCCTGATTGCCGCACGTGCGTATGCGCAACATGAATGACGATTCCGGTGCCGTCGTCCGACTCGACATCGCGCTGGTGGAGCGTGGCGTCACGGACAGCCGCTCCAAAGCACAACGGCTGATCGAATCCGGCAAGGTCCGGGTGAACGGCACCGTCGCATCCAAAGCGTCGCTCAAAGTCACGGCCGCCGACACGCTTGATGCCGATCTGGGAGACGATTACGTCTCCCGTGGAGCCTACAAGTTGGTCGGCGCGTTCGACATGTTCTCCCAGACGGGCCTGCGTTCCGCGGAAGGACTCGATTGCCTCGATATCGGCGCGTCCACCGGCGGTTTCTGCGACGTGCTTCTGCGACGCGGTGCCGCGCATGTGATCGCGCTCGACGTGGGGCACGGCCAGCTTGACCCGCGCATCGCAGGCAACGAGCGCATCATCGAAATGAGCGGCGTCAACATCCGCGACGTCGAAGCGGATGATCTGCCGTACCGGCCAAGCATGATCGTATCCGACGTGTCATTCATCTCGTTGACATACGTGATTCCCGTCATCGCGCGCATCGCCGCGCCCGGCGCACACGTCGTGCTGCTGGTCAAACCGCAGTTCGAAGTCGGCAAAGGCAACCTCGGCAAAAACGGCATCGTGGAAAGCGAAACCTTACGCAAACAGGCGCTCGACACCGTCACCGCCTGCGCGAAAGCCAACGGACTGGATGTACGCGCCACGGCGGTCTCACCGATCGAAGGCACGCACGGCAACATCGAGTATCTGCTGTATGCAGTGGCGTAAACCGTTCTCCGCCAATCGATAGCGTAAAAATGAAAGGCCGGCAGCCCATATGAAAAATCCCATATGGACCGCCGGCCTTTTGCATGTTCCGTGGGCCTAGCCCCTCAAAAACTTGTCGATCTGATCCTGCTTGCCCATGATGATGAGCTCGTCGTTACGGTGCATAATCAGCTCTTTCGAACCGTATTCGAATTCCTTGCCCGGCGATTTGACACCGACCACGGTGATGCCGAACCGTTCATGCACGCGCGCATCCTCGATGGAGTAACCGACGACATGCGGGGGAGTGTGGATCTTCACCACGCTGTACGCGCCTTCAAGCTCGATGTAGTCCAGATAGTTGCCGGACACCAAGTGCCCTACGCGTTTGCCGGCATCGGTCTCTGCGTTGATGATGTGCCGTGCGCCGATACGCTGCAGAATGCGCGCATGCTCCTTGGACACCGACTTCGCCCAAATGTCGGAGATGCCCGCGTCCAGCAGATTGCCGGCGGTGATGACGGACGCTTCGACGCTGTCGCCGATGGCAACGACCGCTGTATCGAAATCGGAGGCGTTGATCTGTTCCAACGCCATCACATCGGTCATGTCGGCCTGCACGGTGGGAATCTGCGACGACCAGCGGTTCACCAGTTCGCCGTCCTTGTCGACGGCGAGCACATCCTGTCCCATCGCATCCAATGTGGTGGCTACGGAACTGCCGAAACGGCCGAGTCCTACCACAAGAACGCTTCTGGTGTTGTTAGCCATGATTGTTCGCGTACCTTTCGATGTTCTGTTCCGGATTCAAGTATAGGAAGTTGCGGGTATAGAAACCGTATCGACGAATCCGCTCAGCCGACCACGATCTGCTCGGTGGGATAGCGGACCGGCTCCACATTGCGCGGCCTGGAGATCGCGTAGGCGATGGTAAGCGGACCGAGCCTGCCGATGAACATGGTCGCGGCGAGAATGTACAGGACCGCTGGACTAGAAGCGCTGGCCACGCCGACCGAATAGCCTCCCAGACCGAACGCCGAGCAGGTGTCGAACAGCGCGTTGCTCAGCGAGCAGCCGGTGATGGCCATCAACGCCATGGACACCACGGTGACAAGCATCAGACATGACGTGGTGACGGCCACAGCGGTCATGACGGCTTGCGAATGGATGCGACGATGGAACGCGTTGACGTCATGGCGTCCGGTGAACGCGGCACGGCAGGTCAACAGAATCACGGCGAATGTGGTGACGCGGATGCCGCCTGCGGTCGAAGTGCTGCCGCCGCCGATGAACATGACGATGGACAGGAACACCTTCGTCGCGTCGCTCACGCCCGGCATCCATGACAGGTCGAAGCCGGAACTGCGGGGCATGACGGCCGCCACCATCGCATGCCACAACCGCGGTTCCACGCCTTCGGTGGCGAACAGCAGTTTGTTGTTCCATTCCATGAGGAGGAACCAGGTGAACGAGGCGAGCACGATGCAGAACGTGGTGGTCAGCGTGAGCTTGGTATGCAGGCTCCAACGCTTCGGCGGACGATGGTTGCGCCATGAGCGCATGAGGTTAAGCAGGACGGGGAAGCCGAGCGTGCCGCAGAACGCGCTGACGAGGATAGGCAGACCGACAGCCCAATTGTTGACATGCAGGCCGGCGCCGTCAGGGGTGAAGCCGGCGTTGTTGTATGCCATGACCGCGAAGAACAACGATTCCCACAGCGTGTGCCGCACATTGCCATGATTGACTTTGTACAGGCCGGGGAACAGCGCCACGAACGTGATGCCTTCGATGGTGAACGCGGTGGCGATGACCACGGTGAGCACGCCCTTGATCTCGCCGAGTTTCGTGGTGCCCAGCTCGTTGGCCGTCAGCAGCTTTTGCGTGGCCTTGAGATGGTGGTTCACGGCCAAGGCGATGAGTGAAGCGAACGTCATGACGCCCAAGCCGCCCATCTGCACGGAGAAGATGAGCACGGCCTGGCCGAAAGCGGACCAATGCGTCGTCGAATTGACGATGGAGATGCCACACGTCGAAATCGCGGAGATCGCGGTGAAGAACGCGGTGGTGAATGTCGTTTGCTCGTCTTTCGGTGTGGCGGCGGGAGTGAGTAGGAGCAGCGTGGACAACGCGCCCAGAAGCGTGAAGTACAGGATGGTCAGGCGTCCGGGATGCGTGGTGAGTTTATGCATCAGGCTGCGTTTGCGCGGCTTGCGCTCCTCTGCCATGGCCTTTTCGAACGTGTCTCCGGAGAACCACCAGGCATAGCCATGCGAGGCCTCACGATTGGAGGAGGACTCGTCGAAGACGAGGTTTGACATGCCGTTCCTCGCTCCTTGTCTGTATAAACGGTCTTCGTTTCCTTGAGCTATTGTAGACGGTAGTGTGACGAATGGGCCATGGGCGTACCGTTCGACGGTTCCGCGGTGGCTCCGTGGGACTCTTCGGACGTCTGCGGCGTGTTCTGAACACCCGCTGCCGTCATTCGTTCATTTGTTCGACTACACTGGCGGGTAGTGGCACCTCGCATGGGGCGCCCGTTATACGAAAGGGCTTGCGATGATCGGTACCCGACATGCGGTGGTGGTGACGCATACGCGTCTGCGTGAAAGCGGCACGGTGGTCGAAGAAGCCGTCGAGCAGTTGAGACGCGCCAATTTCGAAGTGACGATCATCGACAATATCGAAGCGCCCGAGTTCGGCAGCAGGACGCCCGCCGTGCCGAAGAACACGGAAATCGTGGTGGTGCTCGGAGGAGACGGTACCATCCTGCGCGCAGCCGAACTGGTGCATGCCACCGAAGTGCCCATTCTCGGTGTGAACCTGGGCCACGTCGGCTTTCTTGCCGAATTTGAAAGCTTCCAGATGAGCGAGGCCATCCGCCGGATCGCCGACCATGACTATTCCATCGACGAACGTATGATCGCCCACGTCGACGTATGGCTGCCGGGCGCGACGGAACCCATCGAGGACTGGGCGTTGAACGACATCACGCTGGAACGCGCCGACCGTGGCAAAATGGTGGAACTGTCCATCCGTGTCGACGACGTGGAGATGAGCTCCTTCGGTTGCGATGGCGTGATCGTATCCACGCCGACCGGTTCCACCGCCTACGCGTTTTCCGCGGGCGGGCCGATCATGTGGCCGAATGTGAAGGCATTGCAATTGGTGCCGTTGGCCGCGCATGCGTTGTTCGCACGTCCGCTCATCATCGGTTCCGGCTCCACGTTCGCCATCGACATTCTTGAGGATTCCACGTCGGACGGTTGGATCTGCTGCGACGGTCGTCGCCAACGCGCACTGCCGAAAGGCACACGCGTCGAAGTGCGCGAATCGAAATGCACTTTGCGATTGGCCCGTCTGTCCGGAGTGCCGTTCACGAACCGTCTCGTCACCAAATTCGACCTGCCTGTCGTCGGCTGGCGAGAGCAGGCGCGCAAGACCGGCGGTACGCATCATGGGCAATCGTTCCCTAGGACCGGCAAACCGGAAAGCGGGAAGTGACAGGGCATGCTGGAAGAGCTTGAGATCCACAATCTCGGTCCGATTCGTTCCGCTCTGATCGCCCCGGCAGGCGGTATGACGGCGATCACCGGCGAGACGGGTGCCGGCAAATCGATGCTGCTCAGTGCGATCCGACTGATTTCCGGCGGTCCGTCCGATGGCGGCCGCGTTTCGGTGGGCGCTCAGGAGGCGTGGGCGCAGGGTGTGTTCGAAGTCGCCTCGTCGCCGGCCGCGGTGGCCGCGGCGCGGGAAGCCGGCTTCGAACCGGAGGATGGCGAGCTGTTTCTGTCGCGTAAAGTGCCCGCTTCCGGACGATCCCGCAGCATGCTGTCGGGACGTAGCGTGCCGCGTTCCGTACTCGCCTCCGTCGCCGCCGAACTGGTGACGATTCACGGACAGGCCGACCAATTGCGCATAGCGACCGCCTCACGTCAGCGCGAATTCCTTGACCGCTATGCGGGAGACGAAGTGGCTTTGGCCGCCTACGGCAAGGTATGGAACGCGTTGCGCGCGATGGACGAGCGGTTGGAACGGCTCAACAGCCAGGAATCGTCCATGCGCCAGCAGGCGGATTATCTGCGCGAATCAATCGAACGCATCAACCGTGTCGACCCGCAGCCGGGGGAGATGGACGAATTGCGTGCGCGCCGCGACCGCATCGAAAACGCGGCCGAGATCGCCGAAGGCGTGACGCGAGCGTTGGGCGCGTTGGACGCCTCGCAGGTGGCGGACGATGTCGAATCGTCCAGCGCGGCCGATTTGATCGACCGTGCTTCGCAGGCGTTGCGCGCCATCCATGTGGAAGGCGTGTTCTCCGAGCTCGCCGACCGGCTCGACTCCATCAGCACCGATTTGTCCGACGTGGTGTTCAGCCTGTCGGGAGAAGTGGACAACGAAGCGAGTATGGAGGATTTGGACGCCATCAACGGGCGCATCCACGAGCTGGACGAGCTGACCCGCCGATGGGGGCCGGAATTGTCCGACGTGATCGCATGGCGAGACAAGGCCGTATACGATCTGGAGGATCTGGACGCCTCCCCGGAAAAGGTCGAACAGCTGGAAGCCAAACGGGCGCAGTTGCTTAACGCGGCGAAAAAAGCCGCGCAGGCTGTAAGCAAACGGCGTAGAGCCGCGGCGAAGGAACTCGCGTCCAAAGTCACCGCCGAACTTGACTCGCTGGCCATGGGCACTTCGAAACTTGAGATCCGCGTGGCCGAACGCGAACAGTTGGACGCCACCGGAGCGGACGACATCGAATTCCTCTTCACCCCGTTCCCCGGCTCCCCGCAACTGCCGATGGGCAAAAGCGCATCCGGCGGCGAGCTGAGCCGTCTGATGCTCGCGCTCGAATTGGTGGCCGCTGAAAAGCATGTCGTGGCCGGAGGAACCGTGCCGCCGATGACGTTCATCTTCGATGAGGTCGACGCCGGCGTGGGAGGCAAGGCCGCTGTGGAATTGGGTGCCCGCTTGGCCAAACTCGCCCAATCCGCGCAGGTTCTGGTCGTCACGCACCTGCCGCAGGTCGCCTCCTGGGCGGACGAACAGTATGTGGTTGCCAAAGGCGAAACCAAGGATGGTTCCATCGCCACCACCATCAGCCAGGTGCGCGGGGATGAGCGCGTGCACGAAATCGCCCGCATGCTGTCCGGCAGCGAAAGCGAAACATCTCTGGAACATGCCGAGGAACTGCTCAAATCGTCGGTGCTTGACTGACGGCGGATTCAATCGTAAAAAGTAATCGCAAATCGTAAAAGCGGTAATTGCAAAACAAAGGAGCCGATATGACACAGAAAACCAAGGCGAACCAAGGCAAAGGCGCCATCTTCGACCTTGACGGCACGCTACTCGACTCCATGGGCGTGTGGGATCAGGTGGACGTCGATTTCCTTGCCAAACGCGGCATCGAGGTGCCGGACGACTACATGCAGAAGGTCGCGGCCATGCAATTCCGCCAGATCGCCGAATACACAATCGCACGATTCGGCCTGTCGGACACTCCCGAAGCGTTGATGGAGGAGTGGGACCATATGGCACGTGTCATGTACGCCACGGTGGTTGAAGCCAAACCGTATGCGCGCGAATATCTGGAATCGTTGAAGGCGAGCGGCGCGAAACTGGCCGTGGCCACGTCATTGCCGCCGATGCTGCGCGAACCGGCCATGAAGCACGTCGGCATTTTCGACTATTTCGATGACGTGGTCAGCGTCGACGATGCTGGCGACGTCGGCAAAACTGAGCCGGACGTATATCTGCTGGCCGCGTCGCGTCTCGGCATCAAACCAAGCGACTGCACCGTATTCGAGGATCTGCTGGTCGGCATGCGCTCGGCCAAGTCGGTCGGCATGCATGTGTGGGCCATGCACGACGATTCCTCCGACGCCGACTGGCCTGAGATCTGCGATCTGGCCGACGGCGTCATGTTCGACTTCCACGACGCGCCCGTCATACTGTAACGGTTTGCATCATCGCCTGATGTTTCCGGGCCATTGCGTGATTCGACCGCTTCACGCTTTCATGACGCCGATCAGGTCCATATCTTGTTGAGCCTCATGAAGACGCGGCTCATGATTGTTCCCTATACGCCTTCTCGAACATGCCAAGCAGATCAAGCAGGCTGATGTCGGCGGCCTTGGCGGCGGTTACCGTCTGCCGGAACACGTCCATGATGCGTTCGCGCGCACGTTCCTTCATAAGCTCGTTGCCGTGGGCCAGCACGAACGTGCCTTTGCCCTGCACATTCTCGACAAGCCCCTCATCCGCCAGCTCGCTGTACGCTCTGGCGATGGTGAGCACGCTGATGTGCAGTTCCTTGGCAAGCTTCCTGAGGGAGGGGAGCGCCTCGCCGGTTTGCAGTTCGCCCGACATGATCGCCGCTCGGATCTGATCTTCGATCTGTTCGTAAATCGGTTTGCCGGACGCGGATGAGATGTTCAGCTTCACTGTATCCCTTTCTGCGAGTGATATATATCCTGACCGAACAGTGTACGCAAACTGTTCAACAGCTATATATAACAGTAACACAGATTTGGCCATGCTGTTATAGTATGTTCTATAACAGCATGGCCGTAATTGAAAACCTTGGTATTCCGCCATTCTGAACAGTTGGCGCCTACCAGCTGCGGTGCCTGTCCGTCACTCGTTCGACGGATGGATGAGACGGTGGAAGGACAGGTAGATCAGCCAAGACACCGGCAGCGCCAGCATGAACAGGGGATAGAACCATGCGATCGGCAGGTGCCCATAGAGAAACCCAGCCAGCACCGGCCCCAACGCCATACCCAAGTCGATGCCCATATAGTACGTGCCGTTGGCCAAGCCACTGCGCTCCCGGCCGGCGATCACCACCGCCTGCGCCTGCGTGACGGAACTCATCAGTCCATAACTGGCCGCCATGGCGATGCCCGCGCCAAGCAGATACCAATCGTTCGTCATGAACGTGAGAAAGGCAAGCGACGCCAACATCGCAAACGAACAGACGACAAGCCAGAAACGGAAACCCTTCGAATCGAACAGGTCGCGCAACGTGAGCCGCAGTACCAGCAGCGCGGCCGCATAGAACACGAAGAACAAGTCGGACGAGATACGCAGATGTCGTGCGGAAATGTAATCCACCAGGAACGACTGGTTCGCGAAATAAGGGATGGCGAACATCATGAACACCGCGGCCAATGGAATGGCCCGTGGCTCCACCAGATTGCGAAGACGCAGACGATGCCGTAACGACTGCTCGGCGGCAACGGTTTTACGAGCCGGCCTGCCACCGTTTTTCACCAGCAGAACCGTCACGAACGCGCACACGTTAAGCGTCAGCGATGCGATGAACGTCCACTGGTAGCCGACGGCCGCCTGCAGACGGATGCCGAGTGCCGGGCCGACCGCAATCGCCAACGCGTTGACGATGCCGTACAATCCCATGCCCGCGCCCATATGCCGGATCGGAAGCAGCAGCGACACCCACGTCGCCAGACAAACCGTGCCGCATGCGAAGCCAAGCCCGTTGACCATGCGCGCCACGACCAGCATGCCCGTCGAATCGGCAAGACAATACATGACGCCCGCCACGATGTACAGCACCGTTCCCGCAGCCACCAGCAACCTCTTGCTGACCAAATCCGACAGATTGCCCGCGATGGGACGGCAGAACAGAGACACGAAACTCATCGCGCCGGCGATCACGCCCATCAGCGCGCCCGTCGCTCCCATCGACTCGCCATAGCCGGCGATGACCGGCGTGATCACCATGTTGCTGGTCATGAAGAAGAACGTCGCCAGCATCACCAGCGCCACGTCACGGGTGATGAGCCGGTCCTTCCTCGGTTCCGCGGGTCCATCCGGCCGATTTGCCGTTACGCCCGACTGCGATGCTGAAGCTACGCTCATGATTCTCCTGCCTTTCGGGAACGCACTGTACCAGCGTCAATGAAAAACGGCCGCCCGCGTATCGCGGACAGCCGATTCTTCTATGTATCGTTGCCGTTTGCCTGTTCGAAACCTTACAGCGCCTTCGCGGCCTGCTCGACGAATCCTTCCATGCCGTCGATTTCGACGACGTTATCGAAACGCACGTCGGCGGTCTCAAGACCGCGCAGCGCGGCCGGAGCGGTGGTGCCGGTGGCCTTGGCAAGCACGTCCATGCATTCGAAATCGGTGCCGGACGCGTCAAGACCCAGAGATTCGTTGACTACGCGCGGGAACTTGTACGGGCTGGCGGTGGACAGCAGCACGCGCGGCGTGAGCGGATCGCGCGGCATCTGCTGCATGACGTAGTAGCCGCATGCGGTGTGCGGGTCGATCACGTAATGGTTCTTGTTCCAGCAGTCCGCGATCATCTCGCGCACCTGGTTCTCATCGGCCCAACCGGTGCCGAAGATGGAACGAATCTTCTTCATCATCGGCTCGGGAACCTCGTAGGCGCCCCACTGGTTCAGATCGTTCATCAGCATGGAGATCAGGCGTGTGTCCTTGTCGGACATGTAATACAGCATGCGCTCCAGGTTCGATGAGATGAGGATATCCATCGACGGGGAAATGGTCTGGAAGAACGGACGCTGACGGTTGTACGTGCCGGAAGTCAGGAAGTCGAACAGCACGTTGTTCTTGTCGGACGCCACCACAAGATGCTTGACCGGCAGGCCCAGCAGCTTCGCGTAATAGCCGGCGAGGATATCGCCGAAATTACCCGTCGGCACAACGAACTCGACCTCGTCGCCCACATTGATGACCTGGCGTTCCAGCAGCTGCGCGTACGCGGAGAAGTAATAGACGACCTGCGGCACCAGACGGCCCACATTGATGGAATTCGCGGAGGAAAGCACCACATGCGAATCATCGGCGAGACGTTCGGCAAGCTCCTTGTCGCCGAAAATGCGCTTGGCGGCGGACTGCGCGTCATCGAAATTGCCCTTGACCGCGCACACGTTCACATTGGAGCCGGACTGCGTGGTCATCTGCAGCTCCTGCACTTGGCTGACCTTGCCTTCCGGATAGAACACGGTGATGCCGGTGCCCGCGGCGTCCGCGAAACCAGCCAACGCGGCCTTGCCGGTGTCGCCGGACGTGGCGGTGACGATCATGATCTTCTCATCCGCGTCGCCATCCGCCGGAGTGGTGCGCGCCATGAAACGCGGCAGAATCTGCAGCGCCACATCCTTGAACGCGGAAGTCGGACCGTTGAACAGTTCCATCACATAGTCATCGCCGAGCGGCTTGACCGGAGTGATCTTCTCGTCGGACCACTGCGGGCCGTACGCCTCGTCGATGCACTCCTTGAGCTCGGACTCGGTGTAGTCCGGCAGCAGCACGGACAGCACATCGAACGCGATCTGCTGGTAGGACTTGCCGGCCAAGGAAGCGATATCCACATGGGTCTCACCCAAGGAGTCGGTCACGAACAGGCCGCCATCATCGGCGATGCCCTTGCGGATGGCCTGCTTGGAGGTAAGCGAATCGGTGGTGCTGCGTGTGCTGTGGAACGTGGTCACTTGATTTCCTTAGCAATAGAACGGACAGATTACGTCAAACGTGCTTCTCAGTGTACCGGCACAGGTGGGAAGAACGTCGCCTCGCGTCCGTGGAATGGGACGCCGACCCCATACGATTGCCGACGGAAGGTCCTGCTTTTCCACGTGGCACCGCGATCGTGCCGTCCATGTCTTCGCGCGCAGGCGGTGCCATATTTCCCACATGTTTCGAAACCCGGTTTTCCTCCGATCGTTTTCACACGTACACTGCTCTGTAACCCGCGGTACAGCGGATGATCATTCCGAAGTCAAGGAGGGCTTCATGACTGCATCGCCTCTTGCGCAAACACCGAACGACATGTTCAACGCGCCCATCGCCGAAGCGGATCCGGAAATCGCTGAAATCCTCGACGCTGAACTGTCCAGACAACAGGACGGCTTGGAAATGATCGCATCCGAGAATTTCGTGCCACGCGCCGTCCTACAGGCACAAGGCTCCGTACTGACCAACAAATACGCCGAAGGCTATCCGGGACGCCGCTACTACGGCGGCTGCGAGCAGGTGGACAAAATCGAAACCATCGCCCGCGAACGCGCCAAAAGCCTATTCGGCGCCGAATACGCCAACGTACAGCCGCACTCCGGCGCACAGGCCAACGCAGCCGTCTACCAGGCGCTCGTCAAACCCGGCGACACGGTCCTCGGCCTCGCCCTCGACCACGGCGGCCACCTCACCCATGGCATGAAAATCAACTTCTCCGGCCGCTTCTACCACGCCGAAGCCTACGGCGTGAATCCCGAAACCTTCCGCATCGACCCGGAAATCATCCGCCAGCGTGCGCTCGAAACCCATCCCGCCATGATCATCGGCGGATGGAGCGCCTACCCGCGCATCGAAGACTTCAAAGCCATGAAGGAGATCGCCGACGAGGTCGGCGCCAAATTCTGGGTGGACATGGCCCACTTCGCCGGCCTCGTAGCCGCCGGACTGCATCCAAGCCCCGTCCCATACGCCGACGTCGTATCCTCCACCGCGCACAAAACCCTCGGCGGCCCACGCTCCGGCTTCATCCTCGCCAAGCAGGAATACGCCAAGAAACTCAACTCCGCCGTATTCCCCGGCCAGCAAGGCGGCCCGCTCATGCACGTCATCGCCGGCAAGGCCGTCGCCTTCAAAGTCGCCGCCACCCCGGAATTCAAAGACCGCATGCAACGCACCCTCGACGGCGCCAAGATCCTTGCCGAACGCCTCATGGCCGACGACGTCAAGAACAACGGCATCAGCGTCCTGACCGGCGGCACCGACGTGCACCTGGTCATGGTCGACCTACGCAACAGCGAAATGGACGGCAAACAAGGCGAAGACCTGCTCGCACAATGCGGCATCACCATCAACCGCAACACCGTCCCGTTCGACCCACGCCCCGCATCCGTGGCCTCCGGCCTGCGCATCGGCACCAGCGCACTCGCCACCCGCGGCTTCGGACCCAAGGAATACGAGGAAGTCGCCGACATCATCGGCACCGCTCTCGCCGCAGGACAGGACGCCGACGTCGACGCGCTCAAGGCGCGCGTCGACAAGCTTGCCGAAGACTTCCCGCTTTACCCGGGACTCGACCAAATCCACTGATCACCAGCCTCGACTGACGAAATCGCGTCCCGCCGCGCAACCAACGACCCGAAAATGGCCGTCATTGCCCAGCGAGGCGCGATTTCGCGCTATTCTAAGAGACTATGACGAATCCACAGAACCAAGGCACCGCCATGAACGCCGACGTGTTCGAAGCAGTATGCGCCATGGGCGACGCAGCCCGCACCGCGCAATCGCAACTTGCCCAGGCAAACACCGAAGCCAAAAACCAACTGCTCAACGCCATCGCCGACGCACTCGACCAGCATGCGGACGACATCGCCGCAGCCAACACGCTCGACATGAACCAAGCCGAAACCGACGGCATGGACGCCGGCAAACTCGACCGACTCAAATTCGACCAGCAGCGCATCGCCGCCGCCGCACAAGGCGTACGCCACGTGGCATCCCTACCAGACCCCATCGGCGAAATCGTACGCGGATACCATCTGGAAAACGGCCTACGACTGCAGCAGGTACGCGTCCCCATCGGCGTGCTCGGCATGATCTACGAAGCGCGCCCCAACGTCACCGTCGACGTTGCCTCCCTATGCATCAAATCCGGCAACGCCGTCCTGCTGCGCGGCGGACACGCGGCCGAACACACCAACGCGGCAACACTCGCCGTCATCGCCGACGTACTCACCAAACACGGATACGACCACAACATGATCGCCACCGTAGACCAATACGGACGCGACGGCGCCACCGCCATGATGGAAGCACGCGGCCACATCGACGTGCTCATCCCACGCGGGGGAGCAGGACTCATCCAAGCCGTGGTACGCAACTCCAAAGTCCCCGTCATCGAAACCGGAGCCGGCAACGTGCACATCTACGTCGACCGCACCGGCAACCCCGACAAAGCCATCCCCATCCTCATCAACGCCAAAACCCAACGCGTCGGCGTATGCAACGCCACCGAAAAACTCCTCGTCCACAAAGACATCGCCGAAAGCTTCCTGCCGAAAGCCGCGGCAGCGCTCGCCGCAGCGGGAGTCGAAATGCATGCCGACGAACGCGCGTATGACATCATCGAACATGCCGGAATCGCAAATGCGCAACTCGTGCATGCCACCGACGAGGATTGGGACACCGAATATCTGGCACTCAAAATCGGCATCAAGGTGGTCGACTCGCTTGACGAGGCCATCGCGCATATCAACCGCCACTCCACCGGGCACACCGAATCCATCATCGCCGAAGACTATTCGGCCATCGAGGAATTCACCGCCCGCATCGACTCGGCGGTGGTGATGGTCAACGCCTCCACACGTTTCACCGATGGCGGCGTGTTCGGATTCGGCGCGGAACTTGGCATCTCCACACAGAAGATGCATGCGCGCGGTCCGATGGGGCTGCGCGAGATGACCACGACCAAATGGATTGGCTACGGAACAGGACAGGTGAGAGAATGAGCGACGAAGTCATGCAGGACAATATGCAGCACACCATGCAGGACAACAAGAACCCATGGAACGCGGACTTGAATGATCCAATGCTTGGGCTGCGATTGGCGTCCGAACGATTGAGCATCGTGCGGTATGTGTTCCTTGTGCAGGTCGAAGACGGTATCGCGTCAGCGGACGAACGCGCCTCGCTCGAATACGCCGACGCGGTGCTGATCGGCTGGCCCGAAACCGACGCTTCGGACGTCATCACTCCCGATGCCGCCCAGCTTGACGATATCGACGAGCAGATGCGGGTCATGGAACAGCACATCGCCAAGTTCAGCGCGATGGAACGAGACCATGACATCGTCGGCATGACCGACACGCTGATTCGTGTCACCGAGCGCGTTGCCGGAATCCGCAGTATATACCAGCCGGATTTCCCGCTGCCGACATTCGCCGAGATTCGACGTGTGGTGCAGGACGAGTGGGATGAGGATATGGACAAGATCGATCCCGACAACGCCTCACCGACCGCGGACAGCATCGAGCAGGAAACCGCCGACGCGGACAAAGAGCAGCAGGCCGAGAAACAGGCCGAACAGCAGGCCGATGGCGCGCAAAAGAGCGGAGCGTCCGCATGACCGGACCAAAACGCATGCGGCCGGAATCTGCGGAGGCCGATCCCGAACTGACCGTCAGCTACGTGGTCGAGCCGGAACGACGCATGTCGGAACTATCCGTAGACCGGCCGCAATCAGCCGTGACCACCGGACGCAGGTCCGCACGAGGCAACTGGCACAACCGGTTGCGCATCGGCATCATGGGCGGCACTTTCGACCCGATCCATAACGGCCACTTGGTCGCAGCCTCCGAAGTGTCCTGGGTGTACGACCTCGACGAGGTGATCTTCGTGCCGACCGGACGGCCGGTGTTCAAGTTGGACAAGAAGGTCACCAATGCGGAGGACCGGTACCTTATGACGGTCATCGCCACCGCGTCGAACCCGAAATTTACCGTGTCGCGCGTGGACATCGACCGTCCCGGCGTCACCTACACCATCGACACCCTGCGTGACATCCGCGCCCAGTATCCCGATGCGGAACTGTTCTTCATCACCGGTGCCGACGCCGTGGCGGAGATCATGCAATGGAAGGACGCCAACAAGATGTGGGAGCTGGCGCATTTCGTGGCCGTGACACGTCCCGGCTATTCCTCGCCGGACGGCGTGAAATTACCTGAAGGCAAGGTGGATACGCTGGAGATTCCCGCATTGGCGATTTCCTCCACGGATGTGCGTCGCCGCGCCGAACATGGCGAACCCGTCTGGTATCTCGTACCCGATGGCGTGGTGCAATACATCGGCAAACACGGCCTATACCGATAGAAGATGGATGGGGCCGTCCGCATGGCCCCCGAACACACGGGGTCGGTGAGGTCTGCGCGGCCGGTTAGTATGGGTCACATCCACTTCGCTAGAACAGACGTTTGGAGACACGGTGAGCGCAATCCTTGAAGGAAAGCCGGATAAGAACCTTATCCTTGTCACAGGCAGAGCACACCCGAAGCTGGCGGCGGAAGTCGCCGAACAGCTCGGCATTGATGTTCTGGAAACCACAGCATATGATTTTGCGAACGGCGAAATGTACGTGCGCTACACCGAATCCGTGCGAGGCGCGGACGTGTTCGTACTGCAGAGCCATTCCAATCCGGTCAACCAGGCCATCATGGAACAGCTCATCATGATCGATGCGTTGAAGCGTGCTTCCGCGCGTTCCATCACCGCGGTCTGCCCGCTGCTGGGCTATTCCCGTCAGGATAAGAAGCACCGCGGCCGCGAGCCCATCTCCTGCCGTCTGGTGTTTGACCTGCTCAAGACCGCAGGCGCCGACCGCATCATGAGCGTCGATCTGCATGCGGCGCAGTCGCAAGGCTTCTTTGACGGCCCGGTCGATCATCTCATCGCCATGCCGGTGCTGGTCGATTACATCCGTGACCGTTTCTCCAACCAACTTGACAACGTCGCCGTCGTCTCCCCGGACGCCGGTCGTATCCGTGTTGCCGAACAGTGGGCGCAGCGCCTCGGCGGCGGTCCGCTCGCCTTCGTGCACAAGACCCGCGACATCACCCGCCCGAACCAGGCGGTCGCCAACCGTGTGGTCGGCGACGTCGCAGGCAAGGACTGCGTGCTTGTCGACGACCTGATTGACACCGCGGGCACCATCGCCGGCGCATGCAACGTGCTTAAGGATGCCGGAGCCAAGTCGGTGACCGTCGTCGCCACGCATGGCGTGCTGTCCGGCCCGGCCGTGGACCGACTGAAGAACTGCGGGGCACGCGAGGTCGTGCTCACCGATACCGTGCCGATTCCGGAAGAAAAGCGTTGGGACGGTCTGACTGTTCTGTCGATCGCGCCGTTGCTGGCAAGTGCCATCCGCGCCGTATTCGAAGACGGTTCCGTCGCCGAACTGTTCGACACGTATCCGGAACATCACGGCCAGGGCTTCCTGTTCGCCTGATTTTCTAGGAAACTCGGATACTTAGATATTTCGAGGTTTTACGTTATACGGGTTCCGGTTCATTCGGAACCCGTTTTCTTTATGCTTTTCGCTGCATTGCACGCTGACGGTTGCGCGGATGGGAGTGTTTCTGCCGTACGGGCCGATCCGACTTGTTCGAATGGTAATGCGTGCGGAACGTCATGATGCCCCCGCATCTTAAAAAATAATCGTCAGTCCGGCATCAGACCTGTACGCCTGCGAGCTTCAGGAACTTCTTGTCGGACTGGATGCCTTGAGTCAGGAACTCTCCGTCCTTGAACAGCGCGTAGGTCGTGACCGGAGCTGGCGTATTCTGGGCCTGCTCACAGCTGATGATGTGAATGGTTTTTAATGGAATGCTGTGCTCTTCCGCCACCGCTTCCACGCGTGGCACCCAGTAGTGGGTGAACGGACACTGGTCCGTGTAGTAGAGAACGAATCCATCACCATCTGCTGCGGGATATTTGGCGCATTCTTTGAATTGCGGAGGCTCCGTGTCCGAACCGAACGGCAGGTACATGAGCATGATTCCGCATGATGACGTGTCCGCAACCATGAAACCCTTGTGCGCAAGGTATTTCGCGTCGGAGAGGAATTCGCTCTTGCGTCCTTCGGCAGACAAAATACACAATCCCTTCCGCCCCTGCTCCTTCGTATCCCTCACGCACTCCCGTAACAGGTCGTTGGAATATCCGTGCCCTTTCATGGAGCCGGCGACCCATAGACAGTCGATGTAAAGATACCCGTCCGCTTGGATAGGAACCCACGCGTTCTCCGCGGGGATATATTCGATGAAGCATTTTCCGCGTTCTACGCTGCGGTAGAAGATCAATCCTTCGTCGAATCGACGTTTGAGCCACTCCTTTTTCGCAAGGGCCTGTTTGCCGGACATGGCGCAGCAGACGTACTCTGCATCGATGTTGTCCCTGGTAATTCGAATGTATTCCATTCGTGACCTCCTTGTCTTGCGCGGTTCCGCCCATGTTGCCGCCTATGGCGTGGGATTATTGCCGAGTCTACTGGAAGGCGCCGTTCCTTGACATCAGCGTTGCTCCGAAAAAACGAGATTCCGGTTTCCATGACGTTTTCAGACTTCCGTATTTTAGATATTTAGACAAACGTCTAAATATCTGGTAGGATGAATATCGCAATCCGATACTGGAAAGAGAGCGATGTTGGCAGGAGAAGGATTCAAGGCGCTCGCCGACCCCACGCGGCGTCGTATCCTCGAGCTGCTGCGTGCGGGGGATATGACCGCGGGGGAGCTCGCGGAGCATTTCGACATCAGCAAGCCATCGCTCAGTCACCATCTGGCGACTCTTAGGAACGCTGGTCTCGTAACGGACGAACGACATGGGCAGAACATCGTGTACAGCCTCAATACCACAGTTATGCAGGACTTGGTCGGATGGTTCATGGGCTTCGCGGACGATCCGGAAGACAGGCAATGAAAGGTCTGACAATGCAAAAGCAGGAAAAACCCGAGACAACCAAAGCCTCGACCGGTATTCCGGCCCGTGTATGGGTCGTCCTCATGCTGCTTTGCGTGCTGAACGTCGTGGCGCATCTTGCCGCCATGCCGGGGCTACCTGAGCGCATTCCCATGCATTGGGGTGCTGACGGCGGTGTGAACGGATGGGGGCCACGTTGGATGGCATCCGTTCTGGGTGCGCTTCCATTGACGTTTCTCGCACTGTTCTATGTGGTGCCGCGCATTGATCCGAAAGGTGCCGCATATGCCAAGTTCGGCGGATTCTACCAAGGATTCGTGATCTCGTTCACGGTATTCATGTGCGCCATCAGCTGGCTTGGGGAACTCACCGTCTGGAACCTCCTTCCTGGCAAGGGCGCGGTCAACGTCATCGTGTCCGGGGCGATCGGCGCGTTCTTCATCGGCATGGGTAATTATCTACCTCGTGTGCGGCAAAACTACACGCTCGGCATCAAAACGCCATGGGCGCTCGACGACCCCGACAACTGGCGCCGCACCCACCGTTTCGGCGGAGCCTGTTTCATGGTGGTGGGCGTTAGCCTGATTGTGCTGGGATTTTTAGGAGGTATATTGCCTGAAACCTGGATTCTGGCAGTGATTATGGTGCTTGCGATTGGCTCGGTCGCAGCTATGTATGTTTACTCGTATCTCATCTGGCGCAAATCCCACAACAGCTGATTGGGTAGCACCCCGGTTTTCTTCAGCGAAACCACAGGGGAGTCCGACCCGAATTGCCTGACCGTGTGGGTCGTGTTGACGCGGATAAACGGATAAAAGACGCCCCGGTGACATGGAAACCAGCGGTTAGCATGGGGGCTCGTACTTGTAAGTGCAACAGGCATTCCGATGATGTTTGATTTTCCTGCATGCAAACCCGTCGTGTTCTTTATTTCTGTTGTATTGCGAGCAGTACGGTGGCGCGCAGGACGTCCTCGTCGGTGAAATTCAGGCCCCATATGATCTCGACCTTGTCGGTGAGGCGCTTCTGCACGCCGCCGACGATCGCCGTGGCGTCGGACAGTTGGAGGCTCTTCGGACCTTCGATGGCGATTATCGCTCCCGTGACCTCGTCGGACGCGACGCTCGAATCATGGAACCGTCCGTCGAGCGCCTCCACGATGCCCGTCGACGACCCGCTTTCCACGCGGATGACCGTGGTCAGGGCGCCGGCGCAGACGCTTCTGACGTCGTCCCCATCGATGTGGATGTACTTGTTGTTGCCGAGGAATCCCTCCAACGCCGCGACGGCATCGTCCATCGTCGTGGCGGGATCCTCTCCCGGGACGGGCAGGAGGTCCACGTCCACGCGGTCCGTGGCGTCCGTTCCGGCTGCCGGCATGCGGACGGTCAGTTCCCGTTCGCCGTCGTTTTCGTTCCATAGGATCTTGACGACATGGCTTCCGTCCGTCTTGTCCGTGGCGTCGATGTGTCGTGCGGTCATTTTTGGTTCCTTTTCGATGAGGCGGGTTCGTTTCTTTCCGGGGCATGTCCCGGCCGTTCTTACTTCTGTCGATGCCGGACGGGCGTGTGGTCCGATCGGGGCGAGTGCGAGTCAAGACGGGGGTCGGCATGGGCGTCGTGGATCGGCGACGAGTCCCAAAAACGTCACCGATCCACGACGCAATCCCGACACCCGTTTCGCAGCCGAGGACGATGGCGGAAGGGGCATTGGCGCGGTTCTTGCCGGCCACGACGGAAGACGTGGTCTGTGCGAGAGTGCTATGCCTTGGCTAGCTTCTTATGTCTGAGGGTGTAAACGGCATCGGCGGAATCGGCGACACGTTTGGAATGCGTCACCACAATGACACATTTACCGAGTTGATGAGCGGCATGCCGCAAAAGATCAATCACCTCATCAGTCATTTCCGGATCCAGGCTGCCAGTCGGTTCATCCGCCAGAATCGCGCGGCCGGGCGCCACTAGGGCGCGGCCGACCGCCACCCGCTGACGTTGGCCACCCGACAAGTGCATGATGTTGCGCTTCGATTCCTCACGGCTCAGCCCCAGATCCTCGAGGATCTTCATATCGGCCTTGGGATTGACCAGGCGCAGATTCTCTTCGGGGGTGAGATAGTCGATCAGATTATGGTCCTGGAACACCAAGGACACGTGCTCGCGACGGTGCTTTGAATAACCCGTCGTAGCTATATCCTCGCCCTCAAAACGAACCACTCCATCAGAGGGGGCATCCAGACCGGCCAACAGAGACAGCAAAGTGCTCTTTCCCGCTCCCGATGGACCGGTTATCGCATACATCTTTCCGGATTCGAAATCTGCGTTCACGTCCGAAAGAACGCGAATCTTCGCCGCGCCATATGAGTAATTGACATGGTCCAATTGCAGACAGATAGTCATGATTAGTATCTCCTAACGCATAGAGGAAAGAATGGATTTCGGGGATTTGGCCAGCACTGCGGCGCACGACACGGCAAGCGCGATTGCGATGACCGCGCATCCGAGCAGCAGGATGAGCAGCGTCTGTTCTGGCGGCAGAGCCTCCACCTGCAATGATTCAAGAGGTGCGACTCCCGAATCGTGCAGCAGGAGCGAGGACACGTAACCGGACAATAGGGAGCCCGTTCCCAGCGAGCACAGGGCGGCGACCACAGCCATGAGACCGGTTTCGATCGCGAACTGGGCGATAATCTGCATCTTGCCGATGCCGAGGGCCAGAAGGGTGCCTATCTCATGGATGCGTGAGCGAATCCAGAAGACAAGCGCCATGCCCAATACCAGCACATCGGCCAGGCAGACGGATAACAGCACCATGCGGACCAGATCGCGTACCGTTTCCACCGACTGCAGCACGCCGGAAAGCTGCGCCGAGTCATCGGTGACGCCATACTCGCTTCCGGCGATTTTTTTTGCTTGGGCCATTGCTGCGGAAAGATCCCGCGGATTATCCGAGAGGCACCGGATCGTGCCGACCCGTTCCTCTCCAGTCAGCGCGGAAACCACTTGAGCGCCCGAGTAGATGAGATTCTCCGATGCGTCCGATGGCATAGGGCTCTGTGCCTGTACATTGCCAGAGAAGATTCCGGCCACGCGAACGGTGGAATCGCGGCCTTCCTGACTGAGTCGGAAGGTCGATCCCACCGATAGTCCATTCTCACGTGCGAAATCCCGGTGAATCAGTACGTTCCGGCCATTACCTGAAATGTGGTGTCCTTGTTCCAACCGGTACAGGCCGCTTTGGAACTCTTCGGACAACGAGGAGTCAGTGGTGCCCAGCACGCTGACCTGCGTGGATAGGCCGGAATCCAGTCGAGGACCATGTTCGGGGACAACCGGATGCGCGCCATCCACCTGCGCCAGGGTCTTACGTTCGTAAACGGTTTTCCCTACGCCGGGGATGCGTGAGAACCGGCTCGCTTCCTTTGGACTGACGGGATTCTCGCCGGTGTCGACGGTAAAACCTGTTCCCAGGCTTCCGCCGATATCGTCGGACATTTTCTGAAGCGCCGTTGACGCTCCGACCTGAGCCACGAGACTGGTGAAAACCATCAGCATCAACAGTCCGATGATTCCGCTGCGTACCGGTTTACGTACGATTGCCAGCGTGGCACGCTTCCACACGTTCATGCCCGTCATCGGAGCTCCGACAGGCTTCGTGGCGACTTGCGCAGCATCGGTATGCACGATATGGCGACGCATACCAGCATCACCGCCAGCAGGCCGAGCGATACATACAGTACGGTGGTTGTGTCGATCGATACCGTGAGCGAATCCAAGGTACGAACCGACATATTGGACTCAAGATCGCCGCCGACCTGTCCCATGCTGCTCAGTTCCTTCGCCGCGGAGGCGTTCACGGAACGGAGGGCCGAGGTGCCAAGCCATTGGGCCGCTCCCCGTGCGCACAGCCATCCGAGGACCAGGGACGGCAGGCCGATCAGAATCATCTCGGTTAGATATTGGGCGATCAGGGATGGCTTGCCGATGCCGAGGGACACCAATACGCCCATCTCCTGACGTCGGTCGTTCATCCACAGCAAGAGCATGAGGCTGAGGACTATCACTGCCGAGATGGTCACGCCGATCAAAGCGCCGCGCATCATGGAGCGCACACTTCGGGCGGCATTCAGCATGCTCGACGTATATTGGTCATTGCGCGTGATCTGGTAGTTGTTCCAATCCACCGGAAGCTTCTTCGCCGCTTCCATGGTTTTCTCCACGTCGACACCCCTGTCCAGAACGAAAGTGGCATCCTGGTATATTTCCTTGCCGGCCTTGTACTGGTACAGAGTACTTGTAGTGTCCAAATCGGTGTACACAGTGTTGGAGGTGAGTTCCGCGCGGCTGGATACCTTTCTGTCGCTGTCCCCTTTGAATATTCCGACGATGGTGGTTTTGACAGTTGCCGTCGAATGCGACTCATTGTCGGCATCATATGGATTGGCCTTGAGCGTGAGGGTATCGCCGACTTTAAGCCCATTGGTTTTGGCGAGATCCTCATGGACCATCGACATATGCTTATCGGACGCCTTTAGATGACGTCCTTCGACCATGCCGAGCGTGTGGGACGTGAACACATTGAGTTTTGACGAATCGTTTGTGCCTATGACGTTGGCCGTATTGCCGAACTGCTGTTCTTTCTCCGCATCGTAATCATCGCCGCCGGGGACCTTCACCACGCTGGCTCCCACGAGATCGGCGGTGGCGTTCTGCCTGACCATGCACGAGCCAACCCCGGACAGCTTCGAGATTCGTCGCACATCGGCGGGGCGGACCATTCCGCCTCCGCGAGGCGTCAGCATGCTGCCTTGCAGGTTACTGGCCAGCACGAATCCGCCGACCGCCTGTTTTTCAATCTGTCCGGCCTCATGTTGAGCTGCCTGAGAAACCGCGGTTGCGGACAGCATACTCGCCGTTATGATGGTCAGCACAATGAACAGCACCGCGGTGCGCACTCGTTTTCTGAGCACATAGCGCGCCGCCCGTGAGATAAAGGTCATTAATACCCCCTGTAAAGCTGGGACCTTCTCGGTAGTGCCCGAAAAGATGTGCACTTTGGACCATGGCCGTCCATGGCACGATGATCAGTTCGCTTCCGCGAGTTTGTCATCAAGCCGGGACCTGTCGAGATAGCGGCGGGTCGACGCTTTCCTCGCGCCGTCTGTGGCGCTCGATGACCGCGGATTCGAAGACCTCGCCCTTGAGCTTGGGCACCTTCAGGCCGAGCCTGCCGGCCTTGGCGGTCAGGCTCCGGTCGATCTGTATGATGCTCGAGGGTCTTGCCGACTTTGTCGCGTCCGCGCCGAGCAGATTCCTACACTCTTTGGCGGCCCTGTCCAGATCGGCGGCCGCCGACACGCACGTTCCGCGCGCCATGGCCGTCCTGTGGTCCTCATATGCCCGATAGCCCAGGCGGCCGCCCACGACCACTGCGGTAGACGCGGCCGCCGCCACGCCGCTGAAGCGGCCGAATGACGGACTGGAACCCGCCATCGGCGGCGTACGTCGGTGTATGCGGTCGGCGCGTTGGGCAAACCCATGCCGCACCGGCCGGAGGCTGAGGGGGCCGTTCGACCGGAAAACTCAATGGTCGTAGGATTCCCGGATGCGGGCGTCGGGCCCGGTGGCAATCCGGACTGGAACCCTCATACGAAAAACGGGCTGCCGTGGTCCGTTGGGAACCGTGGCAGCCCGCTGTGTGATTCGTTGGAATCGGGGAAAGCCTTACTTGTTGAGGACCTTCTTCATCAGGTCGGAGGAGGCCTTGGCGAGTGCGAACTGGCCGAAGCCCGGGTCGATGGAGGCGAGGTTGGCGTTGATGATCTGGTTGAAGGTATCGTTCTTCATGATGTTTCCTTTCGGACGGCCGCCTGTCTTCTTGCTCTTGTCTTCTTCTGCATCGTGCGGTGCGTCGCTGTTGGTTGTTTTCTTGTCTCTGTATCTTCTGTTGTTTTTCTGTTGTGCCTTCACTATAGGCAGGAAGGTATGCGTACGTCATGCCGCAATCGCCATTTCTATTGTAGACTCATCGGTTCATCTTAAAGAAAGAATAAAAAAGCGGTCATATATTCTGTTGCGCAGCCTGCCGAAGCGTCGTTTCGAGCAGAAAAGTCAACGGTTTTCTGTTGATTTCAACGCTGGCAGCCCGGTTTGCGTCGTTTCAAGCAGAAGAAGTGCGGCTCGTCTGCCGGTCTCAACGCGAACGGCAGACTTTGCGTCGTTTTGAATGGAAAGACCAATGGATTTCTGTCGGTCTCGACGTGGACGGACTCGGCCTTTTTTGCACCAGTGGGGATTGACCTTCCGTCGGCATCCGGAGCGAAGGCCTATCGCTTCGAACGCTTGCCTACAAGAACCATGGAACAGCCTGCCGACACGCACAGGTTCACTCCGCAGGTCACCGCCGGCAATAGCCGTATGACCGGCTGGTCATAGAAATCGAGGACATCGGGATCCATGAATCCTGAGTACGCCTCGAAAAGCGGATATGGCACGAGTGCCAGTGTCGAACTCGCAAAGAACAATATCCAGATAACGGAGAGGCACAGGATGAAGGCTCTTCGACCTTCTGGACGGATGGTTTTCGAGAATGCGAAAAGAGTCCATGAAAGCACGGTGATTAAAGCTCCGGCGACATACAGCAGACTCGGAATCTCGTCATACATGATTTCGTCTCCTCTCGATTCGGTTGCAGACGATTCGATCTATCGGCAGTATGGGCTGATTATAAGGCGGCGTTGTTTTTTGCGTCAAGAGGTTTTGGCCGCTCATGGCCGATTTGACGTTTCGCCGGAATCGCAAGGCAATGATGCTGCACGGATCTGGCAAGTCTTCGATACCTGCGCATGCCAAGCGAGGGACGATCCATGGGGTGGCAGGGTCGAGGGACCTTCGCAATGCCGTTCTCGCCGCTCGCGAAAACGGTTCGTCATGATTCCGTTCGGCTACAACGCGGACCGAGCGAGCCTGCATTGGAACAACTGGAGCTACTGAAACGGCAAGACCTCCGAAACCGCGATCGCCGACGGTGACGAGGATCCGCCGAAGAAGGAGAAGTGTCGCTCAAGGGGGCTGTGGTGAACCTGAAAGCAGTCTAGATTATCCCGATCCGCATATTGTCCATTGTGTCCATTTGCCGTATGATGAAAACGGATGGAGGTGGTTGCGATGACCATGATGATGGGTGGCAAAGTCCATAGGACGAGGTCTAAGGCACGGCGCTCTGCTGGCGGAGTTCCCGGAGCGTTCCTGCAAGGGGTGGACGGCACGCGTATCCCGTTGACGCCGGACGACTACAGGCGCGTTAGGGAGTTTCTGCTTGCGGAGCCGGAACGGGTGGTGGCGGATGACGAGCGTATCACGACCGGCAAGGCGGCGCGTATTCTTGGGGTCTCCCAACGCACGCTCACACGTATGCTGGACGCGGGCATGATTCCGTACACTCGCATGGGGGAGCGCAGTTACCGTTTCCTGAGGCTTTCGGATGTGACCGACTACAAGCGCAGGCGCGACGAGGCCACATCCAAGGCGTTGGATGAGATGCGTTCCATCGCCGATGAGGACGGCGCGTACGACATCGACTATTCGGATTACCTGTCCCGGTTCGATAAGTAGAGTGCCCTTATGATTGCGCTGCTTGACGCCAACCTGTTCGTACCTACGTGGATCATCGACCCACTGCTTAGCTTGGCCGAGGCTGGTCTGTGCGGGCCAGCATGGTCTGCGAGGGTCATGGACGAGGCGCGCTTGGCCATCATGGAAGTGCGGCATGTGCCCGACGTCCGGGCCCGCGGTTTTCTTGACGCGATCTGCAGGGCCTTTCCGATGGCCATGGCGGAGGATTGGGAGCGGTTTGAACCGGACGTGGATTTGTCGGACCCCAACGACGGGCATGTGGTCGCGGCCGCCCGTCGGGCCGGTGCGGAAACCATCGTTACATTCAACCTCAAGGATTTCCCCGCAGACGAACTTTCCAGGTACGGACTGCACGCTCAATCGCCGGATGTTTTCCTTACCTCCGTGTTCGATGCGCATCCCGAAGAAGCGATGGACGCCATGCGCAGACTGGTCAGCTCCAAACGCCATCCGCCGCGTACCATGAGCGAGGAAATCGAGCGTCTGCGCGTCTTGCGCCTTCCGCTGTTCGCACGGAGATTGTCCGAAACGGTAGGCTAATCCCCGTCATCTGCAACACTGCGAATCATACGGTAGGCGCAATCAATGCACAATCTGTGAATAATCGCTAATCCATTGGCTCAACACAACCTATTGCCGCCTTGCACCGTGAAATCAAGCAAATCACGAAGAAAAGGCCGTCCGCACGGCAAGACTTCGATCGTAGGCGATGGATTTGGACGAGCCGTATCCGAGAGGGTGCCAGTCCTAATAGGTGGACTCGGACCAGTCATGTCTAGGGGCTCGGAATAGCCCCCTAGACATGACCCTTTTGCTCCCCCACCTGGACTCGAACCAAGACAAAGGGTTCCAAAGACCCGTGTGCTGCCATTACACCATGGGGGAACGGCGATAAAACCCGAGGTTTTCCGCCAAGTGTCTATTATGCCATATGCGGCCATCACCTGATACCGCGTGTCGGACGCTTTCGCAGGTGATGGCCGCTTCCTCCGGATTCAGTTCAATGCCTTGACCAGCCAACCATGCGTACCGTTGTCGAAAAGCTCGCTGGTGATGCGGTAGCCAAGATGTTCATACATCGCGAAATTCTTATCTTCGGAGTGTACGGCGGCAACATATCCACCGGCCTTCCGGATGAGACGTTCCGCCTCGGCCAGCACCGTCTTGCCGATACCATGGCCACGTTCGTCGGCAACCACGGCCAAACGACCAATCACCCAACGTCCGGGTTGATCGGCATGGTCGAGATCAGGGTAGAGACGGCATGTCGCCACGGCGCGGCCGTTTCCAAAAGCCAGCAGATGCGTGGCTCGGCCCGGCTCATCCCATTCGTCGAATTCCGGACGATAATCCTTCTCCACGACGAACACCGCCGTGCGGATGCCGCGCGCCTCGTCCGTCATCATGTCGTATTCGCGGATCTCCATATGATCCGACACTACAGTCGGACGAGGAAGAGAGACGAATGGAACGTCGTGTTCGACGATGGCACTGTTGCCGAACACGACGCCGAACAACGCACGCCAAACGCACGTAGGCGGATGCATGCCAGCCAGCGCACGTGATAGGGTACACCCGTGAAAGAAAAAGAGAAGGACGCCGGCGAACGCATATACGCTTTGGACGGGCTCAGAGGGCTCGCGGCCCTGGCAGTGGTCGCATACCATTACACGGGAGGCATCCTCCGCCAACTATTGCCAGGCGCCCAATTCGTCACCCTATTCTTCATTCTCAGCGGACTTGTACTTTCCATCGTTCCGCTACGCGTCGGAATCGACGCATACAACTGGCCTCGCTACCAGCTGCGGCGTATCGCCAGACTCGCCATCCCCACCTGCGTGGCAATCGGGATCTGCTGTATCGTCTCCACAATCGCCATGCATATGGGGTGGAAAGCGGAAGAATACGCAAACGCGTTCAGCACATCCTCGCCATCAGTCTGGCTCCACAATCTGCTCACCCAACTCGACATGCTTTCAATGACCACCGCCGGCACCAGAGTGGACGGTTCCACATTGGCAATGGTCGACCTGCCATCATGGAGCATGTGCTGGGAATTGCTTTTCAGCCTCGCCCTGCCCGTATACGTCATCATCGCCACCGACATGCGATTCGTGGTACCCGTTGCGCTCGCATGCGTGCTGTTGTCGGAGTGGACGCAGTGGCCGCCGTTGCGTCACATGGTCATGTTCGCGCTTGGCGTCGCGTTGGCGAAACGGCTTACGGACAATGGGCGCGAGACGATGCGCGACGTCGTTGCCGTTCCGCTTGCCCTGTGCGGCATCGTCTTGGTTTGCCAAAGCGGCTTCGGTTTGCTGTCTGGTATTGTAGCCCAACCTTTGGCCGTGTGCGGATGCTTGATATTGGTGGTGGTCGCACTTACCTGCAACGGGGTATCCAACCTGCTTTCCACCCCACCTGTCCGTTGGCTGGGGCGTATTTCGTTCAGCCTGTATCTGACCCATCTTCCCGTCCGCGACTGGATTGTGCCGTACATTCCCGTGCAGGGTCTATTGCGCCCGGTGGTTTTGTTTGCATTGTGCCTTCTGGTGGCGGAGGCGTTCTATCTTGCCGTGGAACGGCCTGCTACCAGACTGTCAAGAAAGCTGGAAAAGATGAAAAGGGAAGCCTGATGTATTCCGCTTGCGCATGGCTCTGTGGGCGGAATCTCCGGTTTGCCTGAATGGCGATGGAATGGCCAGTTTCATAGGTTTTCGCATCCTTGGAAGTCTTCGTCATCCCTTTTTACCCCCATGTCTCCCTGAGTCAGTGTGCTGGTCGTTGGGCGCGCTTATCAATCGAACGAACCCGATGCTGCATTGTAGTGGAATCCGCAACCCTGCAGCGTTGGCTGGCAAATGGCAAAACCGTATGATGTTTGCTAACGGCGACGGAATTACCATCATGTCGTTTCCCTTTATCGGGCTGAGCCGGAGGATAATAGTTTCCGGGAACAACCGTGAATATGACTTCCAGATGTCGTATCAATGTCTGCGACGAGGTCATATGGATTCGGCTGAATTCACCGAAGATTTTAAAGCCGAAAAACAAATTGATGGGGCAAAGAATTATGGAGAAAATCGATAAAACAGACACGCTTAGAACGATTCTGAGTGGCCGAAAGTACACCATTGATTATTTCCAAAGGGAATATCGGTGGGGAAGGAAGCAAATTGAGCAGATGCTTGCTGACTTTCAAAACATTTTTGAGGAATTCTATAAACCGGATGATCATGATACGCCAGAAGAGGTCATGGACTACGGGTTTTATTACATGGGTTGCATCATTTGCACCGGTGGATCCATAAAGAAGCTTATTGATGGTCAGCAGCGTCTGACCTCGTTGACGTTGCTCATCATTTACTTGAACAACCTGCAGAAGGAAACAGTTGAGGACGAGGATCTTATTGTTCCGTTGGATGACATGATTTTTTCAAAGGCTTTCGGTAAGAAAAGCTTCAATATCGACGTGGAGGATCGCAAGCCTTGCATGCAAGCTCTGTTACAGAAAGATCAAACCTACTTGCCCATGAGTGAGAGTGTGCAGAATATGCTTGATCGATATCAGGATATTGAGGATCTTTTCCCGGATGAGTTGAAAGGAGAAGCGCTACCTTACTTTATTAACTGGCTGATAGAGAAAGTGCTTCTTCTAGAAATCGACACACCATCTGAAGACGAAGCGCACACCATATTCCTTACTATGAACGACCGCGGATTGAGCTTGAATAGTGCTGAAATGATGAAGGCCTTCGTCATTCAGCATGTTGCTGAAGAGGATCGCATTAAGGTCAACCAGGAGTGGCAGAGCAATATCAGCCGTATCAAGAACGCGTCCTCCTATGATACGAGCGGTATGGTGAACACGCAGGATGTGGAGTTTGTCTCCATCTGGCTTCGCGCAAAGTACGCCAACCGTATGCGCGATACCAAACGCGGTGCCAAAGATGAGGACTATGAGCTTCTTGGAGACAAATTCCATGCCTGGGTAAGCAATAATGCCCGTACCGTGATGGGGCTTGCCAAGCCGAATGACTACAAGAATTTTGTTCTTACCGAAATGACGCGTGTTACCGACGTCTATTTACGAATGATGGATTACGGCAGTAAATTCACGACGGGATATGAAGAGGTTTTCTATAACGCAAACCGGGACTTGACCTATCAAACCATGCTCGCCATTGCCGCCATCAAAAATGATGACACTGATGACATAATACAAAAGAAGATACGGATGACGGCGCAATTCGTAGATGACTTCGCTACCATCCGAATTTTGAATTTCAAAAAGGCCAACTGGAATACGAATAAATACCAGTTGTTCCATGTAATGCAGGACATTCGCAATGCAGATTGCAAAACAATTGGTATGGTTTATGTTCGTGCGCTTCGTCGTATGGGCATGTCCGTTGAAGGAATCACCCGTTTTGGTCTGAATCAGTTCTCCAAACGGTATATGCTGCACATTCTTGCACGCTTCACTTCCTATGTGAACGTGCTGATGGGCAATCCGTCGCACTTTGAAGAATACGTCGACCGTAAGCGACAAGGAAACACTTACGATATCGAACATATTCTTCCCGACAAATACGAGGATTACAAAGATGGTTTTGCGGATCTTGAGGATTTCGAGTCCACTCGCAATCTGATCGGGAACCTGATTCTGCTCACTCGTGACAAGAACAGAAGCTACCAGGCAATGAAATACTCGGAGAAGGTTCAAAAGTATGCGGGAGACAACATTCTTGCTCAAGCATTGAGTAGTACGGCATACTCGAAAAACCCGAGTTTTCTTTCGACAGTCGTTGCCAAATATGGTTTTCCATCTAGAACACAACGTGTGTTGCATGACTTTATAAAGGCTGTGTGAAATCGGTTTTTGATATGCGCTATATGATGTGGCGGATTCCTTGAGGCTTGGCGTATTAAACGAATTACGACTGATGTTAGACTATCGCCTGTCCTGCTATTTTCGCGTATTCACTGGCACGCCGGGATGATTTCGCCATCTCTGTTGATGAAACGCGCCGGTGGCAGAGGCTCGTCCGACTCCAAGCGGTCCAGATACGCGAAGATGCGTTCCGGCGGTTGCTCCATTCTTGAAGGGACGAATTGGAACGTGGCGGGACGAATCCGCATGTCAACTCCCTGTTTTGCGAGCGCTCCTGTCAGTCGTTCGATGGGGTTGGTTCTTATGCCTTGTTTGATGGTTTGTGTGAGTGAGTTTTTGCATTGTGCGACGTCTTGTTTCCAGTCGCGCATCTTATATCCGGTGATGTTTTCGTGCCATTCGTAGTTGTCGCCTTTTGAATGTAGCGTCCATCCGGGCCATAGTGCGTTGAATGGGTTGATGGCCCAGTCGTCTTCGTAGATGGACCACCATTTTATTGTTTTGTTTATGTAGTCGATGTGGATGCCTTTTTCGGGTTGTTTGTTGTGTGTTTGGAGATTCCATTGCCAGGGTTTGCCTTCGTTGCAGCCTTGGATGACTTTGTTGACGAGCGTATGCATTTTGTTGGGGCCGAGTAGGGCTATGTTTTCGAGGTCGATGTAGTTTCCCCAAGTGATTGTTTTGTTGTTTTCTGTTGTGCAGGAGAATGCGTCGGTTTCGTTGGATATGGTCCATGGGGCCATATCCGATGCGGCGTCGAAGTCGCCGAGGTCTTTGAACGAATGATCGGTGTAGATGATGTCCGTGTCGGCTCCGGTGGCGCGTAATGTGCCGCGTGTGCCTTCGGGGGACCAGATTGCGGTCCATCCTGGCCATGTCAGTTCGATCAGGGCGTTGATGAGCCGGGGAAGGTAGCAGCCTTCGCTTTCTTCGGCCCAGACGATTCGTTTGGTGGTCATATCGATGAACAGGGTGCCTTCGAGCCATGGCGCGCTTTTCATCTCTTGCGGGGTGTCCACGCCGTATGGGGCCATCTGGCGTATTCTTGTCAATGTCGCTTCGTATCCGTCGAGTGCGATGTCGCGGCCGAGTGTTTGTGCGGACCAATGATCGTAACGTATGTCCCAGCCGTCAATGGTTTTGACGATCACACCTAGACGTGATCCCATAGTTTTCACCTCGTTTGCCATTGGTATCGTCGTTGATGGGTGCAATTGTACTCGGATCGAGATTTTGCTTTCAGCATTCGCGCTGTTCGAACGAGCCGCGTGTTCGGTTACGCCTGACAAGCCTGAGCTCCATTCATCAAAGGAAACAGGCCAGGGGCTCGTAAGCGGCCGTATACTGTTTTTGATGGTTGGAAGGAGGATGCCATGACCGGCAAGATGCGTCTCGTGGACAGGCTCAGGTACGAGCGGAACGAGAGAATCGATCATGCCCTGTTCTATTGGACGCAGATTTTCATGGCATACAACTCGAACCTCGTACGCCGGCGGTTCCGGCAGTCGTAATCGTGCTACCAATGCGTGAAAAACAAGCCCATGACCTACGGAAAGGGAAAACGAAACATGAGCAAAGCGCTGCTGGTCATCGACATGCAGGAGGCGTACGTGGGGGAGCGGTGCGCGTCGTATCTTAAAATACGACAAGCCTGCGTTGCTAAGGGCTGTGAATGACGTCATCGACGCCCGTTCCGGCGAGAGATGCATGGTCGTGTATGTCAGGAACGTGACGAAACGCAGCCTTATCAAGCGTCTGGCCTTGTTCAAAGTGTATGAAGGCACCCCGGAATCGGAACTGGTTGAAGGTTTGCATGTGGTGTCGGACCATGTCTTCGTGAAGTACGTGGGCGACGCATTCTCCAATCCCGAACTGCGCGTGTTTTTAAAGCAAAACGGTGTGGAATCGGTCGAGATCGTTGGTGTGGACGGTGGCGGCTGCGTGGCGCTGACCGCGTTGGGCGCAATCGAAAACGGCTACCATGTGGTTGTCGACGAGCGGGCCATCGGCACGACGTTCGAACGCAGCAAAGCGAAGTATTTCAAAAAACTACGAAAACTGGGCGCCGAATTCATCTGACGGCAGCCAGCCGAGCGCGCGGATATTTTCCCGTTCGCCAAATGTTTTTCTGCGGTTCGCCGGTTTGCCGGCATGCGGAAGGCGCTTGTCTGGTAATCTGCAAAAAGATGTGTTTCTGTTCGTGCATTGAACGATGGCAAAAACCAAGGAGGGGGAATGGATTCCGTCTATTTTCTGCTCGCCTTAGCCATCATCCTGGCTCTTTTCTGGACGGCGAAACAACGAAGGATCGCCGCAATCAGGCACGTGCTGAACAGGAAAAGGAACGGTGGAAAGGACAAGGCGATGGAGGGGCTGGCAAGGCAGTTCATTGGAAAGGAATGCATCATCTACACCGTGACGAGCACGGATTCAAGCATTCAAGGAACGGTCAAGGACGTGACGGACGGCGGCATCGTGCTGGAAAAGGACGGCAATGTCGAAGCGGTCAATCTGGAATACGTCACGCGCATCCGTGAATATCCGCGCAATGCCAAAGGAAAGAGGAAGACGATCGTCTTCTGACAAATCATGCCGGACGCTTGCCGACGGAACCGGTTATGCTGGCCAGGGAAGCATCGTAAAACCAAGTAGGAGGCGACCATGGGCAAGGCGTTGATCATCGTGGACGTGCAGCCGACGTTCTGCGAAGGCGGGGAACTGGGTGTGGAAGGCGGCAATGCCGTCGCCGAACGCATCGCGGAGTATGTCGAATCGCATCGCGGCGAATACGCGTACATCGCCACCACACAGGACTGGCATATCGAACCGGGAACGCACTGGTCGGACAATCCCGATTACGTCGACACTTGGCCGGTGCATGGCAAGGCCGGCACCGCGAACGCCGAACTGCATCCCGCGATCGCCGCACTGAAAATCACGCACCATTTCAAGAAGGGGCAGTATTCGCCGTCATACTCCGGTTTCGAAGGATCGGAAGACAACACCGACCGCATTCCCACACGAACGGAGGTCGACGCGGATCTGTCGGCGGGCAAGACGCTTGCCAATGCGTTGCGGGCGGCTGGCGTCACGCGCGTGGACGTCGTCGGATTGGCGGAATCGCATTGCGTGAAGGAAACCGCGTTGGACGCGAAAAAACTCGGATACGAGACGCATGTCATCGAGAATCTGACCGAACCGGTCAGCGAGGAGCTTGGCGTCGAAGCACGACACCGAATGCGTGAAGCCGGCGTCGTGCTCGACTAAATCGATTCCGTCTCGGCAATGGGCTGGCGAAAGCCGGTCCAAAGAAAAACGGAATCCATTATATGTGGCAGATTCATGCGCTGAGGGAATCGTTTTGCGCTATATGTGGCAGATTTTCCGAAAAGCAAGCTGTTAGAGGGCATGAATCATACCCTCTAACAACCTTGTATCCAGTTTGACCTGCCACATATAGCGGATATCAGATTTTTAGGACCGCCGAATCTGCCACATATAGCGTGTTTGAGTTGAGAGCGGACCGGGACTGACGCTCCCGGATACACGCGCCAGGGCAAAGCGAAGGCGTGGAGCCTAGTCGAGGCTGGTGCCGCCGTCCACATCTAAGGTTTCGCCGTCGATGTAGCCGGATTCCGGATCGGCGAGGAACACGATCGCACGCGCGATGTCGTACGGCTGGCCGCCATGCTTGACGAGCGTGGAATCCTCGATCGCCTCACGTTTCCAATCGGGCATGCCGGCGGTCATAGGCGTGTAGGTGAGTCCCGGCATGACCGCGTTCACGTTGATGCCGTCCGGCGCGTACTCCCTGGCCGCTCCTCGCGTGAGCGCCGCGACACCCGCCTTGGTGGACGCGTAGGCGACGCCGCCCAAGTAGCCGCCGCCATGTTTCGCGGCGATGGAAGACACGTTGACGATGCGCCCGTAATGCTGCTTGCGCATGCGTTTGACGGCCTGCTTGATGGTCAGGAAGTCCGCGGTCAGATTGACCGCGAGGATGCGGTTCCACCGTTCCAGGTCGGTGTCGTCGAGCGAGTCCTTGATGATGATCCCCGCAACGTTGACGAGGATGTCGATGCCGCCGAACCGTTCGTCGAGCTGCCTGAAGAGGTCTTCCACCACAGTCGGATCGGCGATGTCGCCGATGGCTGCGAAGGCTTCTCCGCTGGCGTCCGCAATCAGTCTGACGGTGTTCTCGGCACGTTCCGGCACGATGTCGTTGACCGCCACCTTCACGCCTTTGGACGCGAGCAGCTGCGCCACGGCCTGTCCGATGCCCTGCCCGGCTCCAGTGACCAACGCGCGCTGTCCGTTCCAACGCCGGCCGTGCCGCTCCTCGTCGAGTCCTGTGATCTTCATAATGCTCTTCCTTACGATGCCGCCGGCGCTTTTGCCGGCTCCGCAATCAAGTGTAGACACAGGAAAAAGACTAAGCGCGCGAACGAACTTTTTTCGAAACGAAAGACATGGAACGCGCAGCGATGCAGGTTTCCCGCTTTTGAGCGCGGGAAGACGAAACAGCCTGTCAGGCTGACCGTATTCCCCGTCGCGTCTTTGCAACATCATCCACCAACACGCAACCTGTACAAACCTGTGCTATCCTGTACATAGTTGTTCAACGTTGGTTTCAAAGTCGTCCGGAGGCCGAAGATGACTGCCTACACCCGAACGGAGCACCTGCGGCACGAGCTTGCCGAGCAGATCAGAAACGGTACGCTCAAGCCGGGGGAGCGGATCATGTCCGAAACGCGTCTGGCCGAAGAGTACCAAGTGTCCCGCGGCACCGTGCGCAGGGCGTTGGAACAGCTGAAAAAGGCCGAACTCATCGAGACCCGCATGGGATCGGGCAGCTATGTGGCGTTCAACGGCGGCGATATGAGCGGTCCGGACGGTTGGACCTCCGCCTCGCTGCGTTCCGGAGCGCCGACCACCACGGAACTGCTGTCCATCGCATTGGTCGGCCGACCTTTGGCGTTGGAGGGGGAGAGCGAGTGCGAACGGTTCTACGAAATCGCGCGCCGCAGGCTCTTCCGGTCGACGCCGGTCTCGTACGAGGTCTCGTATCTGCCCGCCATCCCGGCGCTGCGCGAGGTCATCGAACGAATGGAAGGACTCGTGGACGGCTCCATCTCGAAAACCATGAAACAGGCCGGACTGCAGGCGGCCTCCGGATATATGGACGTATCCGCAGACAGGCTCGGCCCGATCGCCGAAGCGTTGGAGAAAACCCCGGAGACGGTGTTCCTGCTGTCCGAACGGCACAATTTCAGCGATGACGGCACGCTGGTCGAATACGTGCGCTCGTTCCTCGACCCCAGCCACTTCACGTTGCACGTCACCGCGGGGGAGAACGGAGGAAACCATGGCGATCGATGAGCATCTGACGGAGCATGCCCGCGGCGCGATGATCGGCCTCGCCATCGGCGACGCGCTCGGCATGCCGACCCAAAGCATGTCGGCCGAACGAATAATCGAATGCTACGGCGGACCGGTCCGCAGGTTGATGGACGCCGTGCCACAACAGCCGATCGCGCCGAATATGAAGGCCGGCTCGGTGACCGACGACACGGAACAGGCCTTCGTGCTGGCCGCCCGCCTCATCGAAGACCATGGCAGAATCGACAACGACGCGTACGCCCAGGACCTCCTGCGCTGGGAGGCGAAGATGAAGGAAAAGGGCTCGCTGGATCTGCTCGGCCCATCCACCAAGGCCGCGCTGCAGGCGCTGGTGGAAGGGGTCGACCCGGAGCTTACCGGACGATTCGGCACCACGAACGGAGGCGCCATGCGCGCCACCCCGGTCGGCATCGCCTTCATTCCCGGAAACGCCTTGGCCGAGGAGGCCTGGCGTTCCTGCGTGGTGACGCACAACACCATGCAGGGCATCGAATCGACCACGCTGGTAGCCGCCGCCGTGAGCCTCGCCATCGCGGGGGAGCGAGGCTTCCTTTCGAAAGCGTTGGCGTTCGTGGAATCCCAGCCGCCGCGCGGCAACTGGTCGGCCAAGGCGTCCGTCGTCGCCCGCGTGAAGATGTTCATGGAATGGGCCGTCAGAGAAGACGGCTCCATGTCCGACGGCGAATTCGCCACCATCCTCCGACGCGACTGCGGCACCAGCGTGGAGGCCAACGAATCCGTGGCCGCGGCGTTCGCCATAGCCACGCGTTTCTTCGATAAACCCACCGAAGCGTTGTGCTTCGCCGCCTCCCTTGGCGGGGACACCGACACCATCGCCGCGATCACCGGCGCGATGCTCGGAGCATGGCATGGTCCGGACGGCTTCGACCCGGATATGCGCGGACAGGTGCTGCGCCAGCTCAAAGACGACGATCGGCTCGACCTGGACCGGACGGTGGCGGGCCTGTGCGCCCTGAGAGAACGGGAGGCGTGAAACATGGGAAACGGAACGGTCATTTCCTTGGGCCAGGTGATCGTGGACCTGACCATGAGCGTCGAAAAAATCCCCCAGCCGGGCCAGGACGTATTCGCCGACGAAGCGGGCATCCATGTCGGGGCGAGCTACAACACGCTGCGCGCCGTACGCCAGATGGGCGTCGACGCCCGGCACGCCGGCATCCTCGGCACCGGCCCCTGGGCGGACACGATCCGCAGGGTCTTCGAGAGCGAAGGCATACGGCATGTCGGTCCCACCGACGAAAGCGTCGACTCCGGATTCTGCGTGGCGTTGACCGACGGCACGGCCGAACGCACCTTCATCTCGATGCGCGGCGCCGAAGCCCGCGGCGACGAATCCACCTTCCAAAACGTCGAACCGGCCGATGGCGATGTCGTGCACATCAGCGGATACACCTTCGCGCACCATACCGGCGAGGGCTTGCGGGCATTCATGCGCCGGACCGCGCCGAATCGCCGTTTCCTCGCGCTGTTCGACCCGTCTCCGGTGGTGGCCGACATCGACGACGAGACGTTCGGCGAAATGGTCGAATACCGTCCGGTCTGGTCGTGCAACGAACGGGAGGCGGTCCTCATCGCCGGACGGCTGGGATTGCCGATGCACCAGGGAACGTTCCGCACGCTGATCGAGCGGGTGGCACGGAGATTGGACTCCGCGCTGATCGTCCGCGTCGGCAAAGGCGGCGCATGGCTGGCCCGACCGGGGGCGGAGGCCGAGCTCGTCGCGGGATTCCCGGTCCACGCCATCGACACCAACGGCGCCGGCGACTGCCATGCCGGCGTGCTGTGCGCAGAACTGAGCCGGGGAACGGGGCTTCGCGAGGCGGTCGGAATCGCCAACGCGGCGGCCGCCATCGCGGTGACGCGACGGGGTCCGGCCACATGTCCTTCCAGAATCGAAGTGGAGAAGCTGCTTTCGATGCAAACCTTATAGTCATAATGACTATAAGTTGGGTTATGATGTGTCCGAACGGTTCGGCGAAGCGGACAAGGAACGCTTTGCCGCCGGCACGGGCACTTTCTCGGAAAGTGCAAGGAAGCGAAGGAGACATAACCGAAAATGAGCAAGGATAAAGGTGCCCTCACCGTCGAGGAACAGGGCATAGACACCATTTCCGAAGAGGAACGAAAAGGCACGCCGGCCAGCCTGTTCTGGCCTTGGTTCGCCGCGAACATCTCTGTGTTCGCCATGTCGTACGGCGCATGGGCGTTGGGATTCGGCATCTCCTTCTGGCAGGCCACCGTCATGACCACCATCGGCGTGGTCGTGTCGTTCCTGCTGGTGGGCGTCATCTCCATAGCGGGCAAGCGCGGCAACGCTCCGACCATGGTGCTCACCCGCGCCACCTTCGGCGTGGAAGGCGCCAAGGTGCCGGCCACGCTGAGCTGGATCGCCACATTGGGCTGGGAAATCTCATTGACCACCACCGCGGTGCTCGCCATGTCCTCCACCATCTCCAAACTCGGCTGGGGCTCCGGCGCCGCGCCGAAGCTCATCTCCACCATCGTGGTGGTCGGCCTGGTGGTCGTGGCCGGCATCTTCGGCTACGACCTGATCATGCGCTGCCAGCAGGTCATCACCATCGTGACCGGCGTGATCACCGTCGGCTTCTTCATCCTCGGATGGGGCCACATCGACTTCGACGCCATCGGACGGATCCCGTCCGGCGGCCTGCCGGCCATGCTCGGCTGCTGCTTCTTCGTCATGACCGGTTTCGGCCTGGGCTGGGTGAACATCGCGGCCGACTATTCACGCTACCTGCCCCGCAAGTCCTCCAACAGCGGCATCGTCTTCTGGACCACGTTCGGCGCGTCCATCGCCAACGTGCTCCTCATCTTCTACGGCCTGCTGCTCGCCGGATCCAACGCCAAACTCGCCGAAAACGTCGGCAATGACCCGATCGGCGCGATGGCCTCCATCCTGCCCATCTGGTACCTCATCCCGTACACCATCGTCGCCGTGCTGGGCCTCATGTCCGGCTCCATCATGGACAACTACTCCAACGGACTGGCATTGCTGAGCTTCGGCGTCAAACTGCCCCGCACCGCGGCCGCCGGCCTCACCGCCGCGCTCACCGTGGCCGGCGTGGTCTACGTGACCTTCTTCTCGGACACCTTCATCGGCCCGTTCCAAGGCTTCCTGACCACCCTCGGCGTGCCCATGGCCGTATGGGCGGGCATGTTCGTGACCGACGTGATCGTGCGCAAGAAGGACTACAGCACCCCCGACCTGTATGATCCGAACGGCCGCTACGGCAAGTGGAACGTCAAATCGTTCGTCATCCTCGCCGTCGGCACCATCCTCGGCTGGGGCCTCGTGGTCAACACCGCCGCGAACTGGCTGACCTGGCAGGGCTACCTCCTCTTCCTGATCGGCGGCAAGGACGGCAGCTGGGCATCCGCCAACCTCGGCGTGATCGTGGCGCTGCTTGTCGGCCTGTTCGGCGCGTTGGCGTTCCAACGTGGAGACATCGCCAAGCAGGAGGCCGACCTGCCGGCATCCGAAACGGCGGATGCCATCGAAGCCAAGTGACGAACGGCGCGATCGCACAGGAAGGAACATACGATGATCGCTGAAGATGAGTGGCTGGTCGTCATCGACCGTCAGAAAGTATTCGCCGAAAGCGAATGGTCCGCTTGGGCCTGCGCCGACGGAACCTACTACGACACCAACGAAGCGTTCGAGAAACTGGCCAAGGCGTTCGGCGACCGCGTGGTCTACACGCGCTACGTCGCACCGATTCCGCCAAAGGACGCCTGGGTCGACTACTTCAAGGACTGGCCGCAGTTCCTGGTGCCGCCGGACGACCCGATGTACGACCTGACCGACGAGACCGCCGCCCTCGCCGAAGGCCATCAGGTGGTGGACCGCACCACATTCGGCAAATGGGGACAACAGCTGATCGACGCGATCGGCGGAGCCAAGAAAATCACGGTCTGCGGCGTGGCCGCCGACTGCTGCGTGCTCACCACCGTGCTCGCTGCGGCCGATAGCGGCGTGGCCGTGCGCGTTCCGGCCGACGCCTGCGCCGGCAGCACCCCGGAGAACCAGGAACTGGCGCTCAACACGATGCGCTTGTTCGAACCGCTGATCACGGTAACCGACACGGCGTCGATCCTGGCATAGCCGACAGCGGCTTTCCCGCATATCGATGGGTTCCGTGTTTTTCCGAAGGCCCAGGACTTTCGGAAAAACACGGAACCCATTTTTCCATTTCACGAGACTTTTGGCCGACATGTGGAATACCAGCCTGGAAACGCGCCGAACCATGTAATATCGCTTGCGGACACGGGGGCCATTATGGCTGAGAGGAAGCAACCGCTTCAACCGTATGAACGTATACCGGATAATGCCGGCGCACGGACGTCTCTCTACTTCCCGTGCCTTTGCATAAGAGAAAGGCACATACCTATATGACTGAAGAAAACCAGTCTTCCGCAGTTCGCAAACCCAACGTCAAATGGCGTGTGGTCGACATCGTCGTGGCCGCGATCGTTGCCGTCGCATCCGGCGTGATCTTCTGGGCCTGGGACTTCATCTACGCCGTCCCGACCGCCCTGTTCGACAGCCTCACCCCAGGCCTGGGCGGACTCTTCCATTTCATGTGGCTGTTCGCCGGCCCGCTCGTGGCCATCATCATCCGCAAGCCCGGCGCGGCCTTCTTCGGCGAAACCATCGCCGCGGTCATCGAAACGCTGCTGGGCAATCCATTCGGCGTGGCGCACGCACTGCTGATCGGCATGGCCCAAGGACTCGGCGCCGAAATCGGCTTCGCGGTCTTCGCATACCGCAAGTGGAACCTGCTCACCGTGACCCTGGCCGGCGCGTTGACCGGCCTATCCAATGGCCTGTACGAATGGGTCGTCACCGCCGGCTGGTCGACACTGCAAGGCGTCGTGTTCACCGTCTGCTGCGTCATCTCCGGAGCCGTATTCGGCGGAGCGCTCATGTGGTTCGTACAAAAGGCGCTCGCCAAAACCGGCGTGCTCGACCGCTTCGAATCAGGCAAGGCCGACGTCGTGGCCTGAACCACGCAACTCACAATCCAACAACAAACACAGAAAACATGCCGGCCGTCCGCCGGCGTATCCAAGAAAAGAGAAAATCATGACCAACCACGTTCCAGAAGCAACGAAACCCGCCAGCGGAGACTACGCCTGGCTGGGCGCGGAAGCCGGCTCCGTCGCCGACCTCATGTACATGCTCAACATCGAGGACTGGTACGACGCCATCAACTCGCGTTTCGTCAGCGAGCTGCTTGACGACACCTTGCCGGAATCCATCCTCAAGGCGTATCTGATTCAGGACTTCAAGTTCTATAACAACGGCATGATGGCACGTCTCATCAAACTCGCTCCACGTCAGGAGACCAAGGACATGCTCGCGGCGCAATCGCAGTGGTTCGCCGACAACGAGGCCACCTACTTCGAGCACTTCCTCGAGGCCTATCACGTCGGCCAGGAGGAATACGACGCGACCGAACCGACCCCGGCCAACAAGGAGTACGGCGCATACCTCGACAGCCTGTCCGACAAGAGCTGGCCGGAACTGATCACCGCGATCTGCTGCATGGAATGGCTGTACCTCGCATGGGCCAAGCGCACCGTCGATGCCGACGTCATCCAGCAGGTGCCGGTGCACAAGGGCTGGGTCGACCTGCATGAAGGCGCGCACTTCCGCAAGTGGGTCGGCGACCTTATCTCCCTGGTCAACGAATACTGCTCCATCGATGGTCCGGAAGCCGAAGTGTTCCGCACCATCGTGCATCTGGAGCGCCGCTTCTTCGACGACTCCTACCCGCAGGAGTGAGCCTGCGATCCACGACCGCATAAGCCATGAGCCTGGCGCGTACGATCGATGTCGTACACGCCAGGCTCATTTGTTGCGGTTCCGTCCGGAGCCCGATTTCCTCGTGCGCGGCTGCCGCGCGAGGGCGGCCCGTCTACAGCGAGATCCCGTCGATGCGGCGGAGCTCCTCGTCGCTGAACGAAGTGTTCCTAAGCGCACCGATATTGTCGATCAGCTGCTGTGGACGGGACGCTCCGACCAGCACCGAAGCCACCATGCCGTCGTGCAGCAGCCAAGCCAGCGACATTTCGGCGAGCGTCTGTCCACGCTCGGCGGCCAGATCGTTCAGGTCGCGAATCTGCTGAAGCCGTTCCGGCGTCAACGCGCTCTGCTGCAGGAATCGTCCGTCATGTGCGATTCTGCTGTCCGCCGGAACGCCGTTCAGATACCGGTTGGTCAACAGTCCCTGGGCGAGCGGGGAGAAAGTGATAAGGCCTTTGCCAAGACGGTGCGCGGTCTCCTTGAGCCCATTGCGTTCCACGGTGCGGTCGAAGATGTTGTAACGGTTCTGGTTGATGATGAACGGCACATGCATCTCATCCAAAATGGCGGTGGCCTTCTCGAGTGTGGGGCCATCATAATTGGACAGGCCCACATACAGCGCCTTGCCGCTGCTCACGGCCGTGGCGAGCGCGCCCATGGTCTCTTCGAGTGGTGTGGATGGGTCCATGTGGTGGTGGTAGAAGATGTCCACGTAGTCGAGGTTGAGGCGTTTGAGGCTTTGGTCGAGTGAGGCGAGCAGGTATTTGCGGCTGCCGAGGTCGCCGTAGGGGCCGGTCCACATTTCGTAGCCGGCTTTGGTGCTGATGATGAGTTCGTCGCGGTGGTGGTGGAAGTATTCGTGCAGGAGTCGTCCGCAGTTTTTTTCGGCCGATCCGGGTTCGGGGCCGTAGTTGTTGGCCAGGTCGAAGTGGGTGATGCCGTTGTCGAATGCGGTGAACACGATGCGGCGCATGGTGTCGTATGGGGTGGTGTCGCCGAAGTTGTGCCAGAAGCCGAGGGATATGGCCGGCAGTTTGAGGCCGCTTTCGCCGGCATGGTTGTAGGTCATGCTGTCGTATCGGTTTGGCGATGGCGTATAGACGGTGGTCGGTTCGAGCATGTTTTCTCCTTTGAATATGCTGCTCATGTCGTATCCGCAATCAACATACACGTCCGTTTGTCGTGCCGCAACATTGCGCAATACAATAAGGCGCATCGCGGTATTCGATGCGGTGGTAGGAGAGTGGCCCATGCGTGTGGAACATGGATTCGGTCCGGTTTGGGATGCCGGATCACGCGTGTTGGTGCTGGGTTCCATGCCAAGTCCGAAGTCGCGTGAGATGCGGTTTTATTATGGTCATCCGCGCAATCGTTTCTGGCCGGTCATGGCGGCTGTTTTCCATGATGACGGTTGTCTGCGCGAGTGCCAGGACCCGGACCAGATTGTGGGGTTGCGTAGGGATTTCGCTTTGCGTCACCATATGGCGTTATGGGATGTGATTGAGTCGTGCGACATCGATGGAGCGAGCGATGCCAGTATCCGTAATGCGGTGCCCAATGATCTTTCCCCGATAATCATGCGATCGAAAATCGCCCATGTCTTCACCACTGGCGCGAAAGCCGCGCAACTGTACCGTAAGCTCTGCGTTCCGCTGCTTCGGGCGCATGGATTGGACGGCATGCCGATGACGCAGCTGCCATCCACCAGTCCGGCGAACGCCAAAGCCGACCTGTCCGGACTCGTCGAAGCGTACGGATGCGTCGCACGCTCCGTTTCGCAGGCGTCGTAAGGCGTTTCCGACGGCTGCGGCATTGTCCGAACCCTATTTATACAATCGCGGTTGCGTTGAAATCCGAAGCGTCCTCCACTAATCCGTCTGGAATGGACGTTTCCCGCGAAAACCAGCAAAACGGAAGGCGAAAGATGGCACTGAGCGCCGCAATCATCCTTGCCGCGGGCGAAGGCACCCGCATGCGTTCCAACAAACCGAAGGTGCTGCACACCTTGGCCGGCAAAACGTTCCTGAACCGTGTCATGGACTCCGTGGCGGCCCTTGACCCCGATACGCTCGCCGTGGTGGTCCACTACCAGGCCGAACGCGTCGCCGAAGCCGCACGCTCCTACAACGATCACGTCACCATCGTCGACCAGGACGACATCCCCGGAACCGGCCGCGCCGTGCAATGCGCGATGGCGCAGCTCACGCAGAAGGACGATCTGGACGGCGCCGTGCTGATCGCCGCATCCGACATGCCGCTGCTCGACACCGACACGCTCGACCAGCTGCTCGCCTTCCACGAGAAAAGCGGCAACGGCGCGACCGTGCTCACCACCATCCTCGACGATCCGACCGGCTACGGCCGCATCATCCGCGACAGCGAAGGCAACGTGCTGCGCATCGTCGAACAAAAGGACGCCAACAGCAGCGAACTCGCCGTACGCGAAGTGAACACCTCCGTATATGTGTTCGACGCCAAACTGCTCGCTGAAGCCATCGCCAACCTCAAATCCAACAACGCGCAGGGCGAATTCTACCTGACCGACGCGCTCGAAGCCGCCAAAGCCAATGGAGCCGTCGGCGCTTTCGCCGCCCCCGACCCGCTAAGCGTGGAAGGCGTCAACGACCGCGTGCAGCTCGCCGCGCTCGCCAAGGCGCACAACAAGCGCGTGTGCGAGCATTGGATGCGCGAAGGCGTCACCATCCTCGACCCGGACACCACGTGGATCGAGGACGACGTGCAGATCGCATGCGACGCGGTGATTCTGCCCGGCTGCTTCCTCCAAGGCCATACGGTGATCGGCGAAGCCGCCGAAGTCGGACCGTACACCACGCTGATCGGCGCCACCATCGACGCCGAAGCGCATGTGGAACGCTCCCGCGTGCAGGAGACGCACATCGGCCGCGCGGCCAACATCGGCCCGTGGACGTATCTGCGTCCGGGCAACGAGCTCGGCGAGGGAAGCAAGGCCGGCGCGTTCGTGGAAATGAAGAAGGCGCACATCGGCAACGGCACGAAGGTGCCGCACCTGAGCTATGTCGGCGACGCCGACCTGGGCGAGCACACCAACATCGGCGGCGGCACCATCACCGCCAACTATGACGGCGTGCACAAGCACCACACCACCATCGGCTCGAACGTGCACGTCGGCGCGGGCAACCTGTTCGTCGCCCCCGTCACCGTCGGCGACGGCGTCACCACCGGAGCCGGCTCCGTGGTCCGCCACGACGTCCCGTCCGACTCCATGGTCTATTCCGAAAACACGCAACACGTAGTAGAGGGCTGGAAGCCCGAATGGGAGCGCTGAACATGCCTGCATTGCAAGATTCCATCGACGCCATCCGCATCGCCGCAGCCGCGGCCGACCGCATGAAGGCCACCGACATCGTGGCGTTCGACGTTACCGAACCATTGGCCATCACCGACGCGATGCTCATCGCCAGCGCCTCGAACGAACGCCAGGTGCTCGCCGTCGCCGAGGAAATCGAGAAGGACCTGTACCTCAAGGCCGGCAAACGCCAGCCACGTTCCCGCGAAGGCCTGACCGAAGGCCAGTGGGTGCTGCTCGACTACGGTGATTTCGTCATCCACGTCATGCACCAGGAATCCCGCGAATACTACCGTCTCGAACGGTTGTGGAAGGACTGCCCGAGCATCGATCTGCAGCTCGAACACGCCGAGGGCGAGCAGGAGCCGACGGCTTCCAGCGAAGCGTGATTTTTCATCCATCATCGAAACGTGCCTTCCCGAAAATCCTGCGGAAGGCACGTTTTGGTATGCGCCGTCCCAGCAATCCGAATGCGATGGCAGACAGGCAATAAATCGGAAAGACAACCGGCAGATAGGGGAGAGGCATGCCCAGAAACGTCGAACTCGACCATGATGAGACCATGACGCCACACGTGCGTTCCATCACACTGGTGCGCCACGGACGCACCGCATACAACGCGCAGCACAGGCTGCAGGGACAGATCGACATTCCGCTCGACGAAGTGGGCATGTGGCAGGTTCGCCAGACCGCGTCCGCATTGCGTGAACTGTACGTGGACCGTCGTCCCGAAGCGGCGCGCCAGCTGGTCGTCTGCTCCGATCTCAAACGCGCGGCCGCCACCGCTCACGCGTTCGCCGACCCGCTCGGACTCGACGTGCATCCCGACGCCCGCGTGCGCGAACGCAGCTTCGGCGATTGGGAAGGCATCGCCGTCGAAGAGCTCGCCAAACGGTTCCCCGAGGATTATCTGTCATGGGCCCAGTTCCGCGGCGGCGAGCTCAAGTATGGCGCAGAACCGAAGCAGAACGTCGGCAGGCGTGGCGCCGAGGCGTTGAACGATTGGGCGTCGAAGGCCGGCTCCGATACCGACCTGTACGTGTTCTCGCATGGCGCCTGGATCTCGCAGACGTTGCAGACGCTGCTGGGATTGAGCGAAGTGCATGGTGATTTCGCCGACATTCTGTCGATGCGCAACGCGCATTGGGTGCGGCTGGCGCCGTTGGAACTGCAGGGCGCGCTGCGGTGGCGTCTGGTCGACTACAACCATGGTCCGGCGATCGCCGACACCGAGCAGTGGGAGCATCCGCAGCTATAGCCGCTGACGAAAACGGGGGATGACGCGCGTCCCGTTCCCAAGTTTTTTCCAAGCTTTTCACAGAATCGCAAGTTTTTTCAGAGCATAATCGGCTACCGTCATGCTCTGTGAAGAATTTTTTCAAGGGCATATCGTTTTCATCGATTTTCGCGGGCGCGCTTGCCGCGGTGACCTCGTTCCTGCTGTCCGCAAAAATCGGCATCGCGGGATCGGTGATTGGCGTCGCCGCCGGTTCCATCGTCTCGGCCGTTGCGACGCAGGTGTACAAGAACGTGCTCAAGGCGTCGGGGGAGAAGCTGCAAAACGCCGTACCGTTCGTGGCCAACGACAAGGACGGTACGGACGGTGCCGGCAAGAGCGGCGATGACGCCACCACGGTGATCGCTCCCGCCGAATCCGAGGGCGAGCAGACCAAGACGCTGTCCGCGGAGGAATCCGATGAGACCACGGTCATGACGTCCGTGGACGGGGATACGACCGCGGCGATGCCCGCAACGTCAGGCCGTGTCATCTCCTCCGCGCAGGCCGGAGGACGCGAATCGAACATACTTCCGGACAGTGCCGGCGGAAGTATCCAGCATGCTGGACGCCGGGCGTCGTTTGACGCTTGGCTGCATGGCAAGCGTGCGCCGATCGTCATCGCGATCGTCAGCGCGCTTATCGGCGTGGCCGTGAGCGCCGGACTGATCCTCGCGTTCACGGGCGGACATGGAACCGATACCGTGGTGCGTGACATGGTCAACAGCAAGCAGACGCCGTCGGATGACAATGCCGGCGATTCCACCTACGGCAGCGGAAACAACGGCACGCAGGACAATATGCAGAACCAGTCCGGCACGACGGACACCGATAAGGATTCCACCACGAACTCCGACAGGAACAACGGCAAGGACACCGGGAAGAAGACGGATTCCACAACCGGCGGCACTGGAACGTCCACCGACGGCTCGGACTCGTCCAGCAACACCGGAGACGATTCGAACAAGACGGATTCGTCCACGGACTCCACTACGCCATCCGACGAATCGACGTCAGGCACCAACAATTCGGGACAGTCGGGCGCGGGGACGACCACCACGCCGAATGGTTCGGCATCCACGAACCAGAATCCGACGCCGAACGGTTCGAATTCCAATGGCACGTCATCCGGCACGTCAGGCAATGGGACGGACACTTCGAAATAGCCCATGAGGCATGTGTCCGGGGCTTTCCTCGACCACGTGCCCGACACGCCGCGAATTGCATGATTCTGCTCTGTGTTGTATCTTATACAGGGTTTGCAGAGCAGACATTGGGGCTATGGCGCAGCTGGTAGCGCATCTCCATGGCATGGAGAGGGTCAGGGGTTCGAATCCCCTTAGCTCCACGATTGGAAGGCTTCCGGAGAGATTCGGAAGCCTTTTTCTTTACCGTTTCCCGTCGGCTTCCGGGCAATCCGCGGATCGGATGCGAAAACCAAGAAAGCGAGAACCATGATCGACGAAGTACTGTTCCTGCGCCACGGACGCACCGCATACAATCTCGCCAGACGGTTGCAAGGACAAATCGACATTCCCCTCGACATCGTCGGACGGTGGCAGGCGGACCAAAGCGCGTACGAACTCGCCAAAACCTACTATTGGGCGAAAGTCGCGCATCTCGCCGAACATAACGACCAGCTCGCGCAACCCGCATACGGCAACGCCCATCTGGCCGACGTCGACGAAATCAACAACGCGCCCGCCGCGGCCCGCCGCATGCTCGTCGTCTCGTCGGATCTGTTCCGCGCGCAGCAGACCGCGCACGCCTTCGCCGACCTCATGGGGCTGGACGTGGAACTCGACCCGCGTCTGCGCGAACGCAGCTTCGGCGAATGGGAGGGCATGACCCGCGAGGAGATCTGCGAGCATTACGCCGACGACTACCATTCCTGGCGCGCCCACACGGGAGGCGAAACCAAGCATGGCGTGGAAAGCCGCATCCATACGGGCCGACGCGGCGCGGAAGCCGTGCGCGACATCGTCGCCAAACACCATGACGAGACAATGCCTACCACATTGCTTCTCGTCGGCCACGGCTCATGGATCGTGGCCACCGTGGCGGTGCTGATCGACATGGACCCCGACGATCTCAACAACGTCGGCGCGATGCGCAACGCCTTCTGGACGCGCATGACCCCGCACACCGACCCCAGGAACGCGGACCGTCCCACTTGGAAGCTTGAGGAATTCAACCAAGGCCCCGCCATCGCATCATTCGCCGACTGGGAGAACGGTCCCGAATCGTTGCGCGCGCCCGGCATGCCGCTGTGGAAGCCGATCATCCAATAAGCATCCAATACACGGCGCCGAAAACATCATCCAAAATGAACTCTTGATGAAATCACCGCCGTCCGTACGGCAAATTCTCACGGTGGGACTATCCTTAATGAGGTTGTTTGCCCGACCATGCGGCGAGCCGGGAATCCGGCGATCGTTCCGCATGCGGATCGGGCTTCCGTACAGCGATAGAACGTTGGAAAGCGCGAAAGGCGGGTGAGAGACATGTTGAGAATGTTCAGAACGATTAACGGCCAGGTGGAGCAAATCCAAAAACCGGAGAACGGCTCCTGGTTATGTCTCTCGGCGCCCACCGACGTGGAGCTCGCCAACGTGTCCATGGAAACCGGCATCGACCTGGCCGACCTGCGCGCCCCTCTGGATGACGAGGAACGCTCGCGCGTCGACGTCGAGGACGACTACACGATGATCATCGTGGACATTCCTACCGTGGAGGAACGCGGCGGCCGCGACTGGTACGAGACCATCCCGTTGTCGATCATCATCACCCAGTCCGCCATCATCACCGTCTGCATGCAGGACACGCCCGTGCTGCACCCGTTCATGGAAGGCACCATCCGCGGCTTCAACACATACATGAAGACCCGGTTCATCTTGCAGATCCTGTACCGCAACGCCACCATGTACCTGCGTTACCTGCGCATCATCGACCGCGAAAGCGACAAGCTCGAACTGAAGCTGCGCCACTCCATGCAAAACCGAGAGATCCTCATGCTGCTGGAACTGAGCAAGACATTGGTCTACTTCACCACATCTCTCAAATCGAACGAAATCGTCATGGAGAAGCTAACCACGCTGCCGCGGCTCAAGCAGTATCCGGAGGACGAGGACCTGCTCGACGACGTCATCACGGAAAACAAGCAGGCAATCGAGATGGCCAACATCTACAGCGGCGTTCTCGCCAACATGACCGACGCGTTCGCATCGATCGTGTCGAACAACCTGAACAACGTGATGCGCATCTTCACCATCATCTCCATCACCCTGTCGATTCCGACCCTGATCTTCTCCATGTACGGCATGAACTTCCAGGAAGGCATGCTCGGCATGCCCCTCACGGACAAGCCATGGGGCTTCGCGGTGATCATCGGCATCTCACTGGTCCTTTCGGCGATCGTCACCTGGTTCCTCACCCGGTCGCGCATGTTCAAGTGACGTCCATGATGGGAAAAGCGCGATACGTGGCCGCGGCGGCATGCGCGGCATTACTTGCGGCCGGCGCCGGCGCGTGCGGCACATCGGTTTCCGTGGTGACCGAAGGCGCGGCGCAGGGGCCGACGATCGCGATAGGAGTGGCCGCCGACCAGCCGGGGCTTGGATACCTGCATGGAGGCGAATACTCCGGTTTCGACATCGACGTGGCCAAATACGTGGCGAAAACCCTCGGATACGCGGAAAAGCAGATCGTGTTCAAACAGCTGTCCCCGGCCATGCGAGCCTCCGCGCTCACCGACGGCACGGTGGACATGGTCGTGGATTCCTTCTCCATGGACGGGACCCACGATGGTGAGGCCGACGTCGCCGGACCATATCTGACGGTCCGGGAGGCGCTGCTCATCCGCTCCGACAGCGCATCCGAAATCACCGGGACCGACAGCCTGTCCGATAAAACCGTATGCGCGGTCGCTGGAAGCGCGGCGGACGACAACATCCGCAACCGCACGAAAAACACCCGCACGACGGTGGCGGAACGCGACACGTATCCGCAATGCATGACGGCGCTGATGATCGGCGAGGCCGACGCCGTCGCCGCCGACGACGCGATCTCGGCCGGACTGGCGTCGAACAACACAGGCGACCATCTGAAGATCGTCGACGTTCCCGACACCACCTGGTCCTACGGCATCGCCGTTAAATCAGGACAGGACGAGCTGGTCGGGCAAATCGACGCCGCATTGCGCGCCATGGTCAAGGACGGCTCGTGGCAGAAGGCCGCGGCCGACATGGGCAAGTCGATCGGATACACGCCCGACGCGTCCATGAATCCGCCGAAGGCAACGGCCAAGGCCCCGTCCTCCGGCGCGTCCGCGGCATCGGAAAAATAACGGCGGCGCACGTGCCTGAATAGTGGTTGATTCCTTGCGAAGTGTCCAGTTGCGCGGCTAATTTCATGCATTATGAGTGACACTGAGAAAAGCGCGCAGGCGCAACCGAACGAATCCGCCGAACCGTCGTTCCGCTACAACGCGAAGCTGGCGCAGGGCATCGAAGAGAAATGGCAGAAGATCTGGGATGACGAAGGCACCTTCTGGGCCGCCAACGTCAACGGCGACCTGAAGGACGGCAAGGGCCATAACGCCGAAGGCCGCCCGTCCTATTTCGCGATGGACATGTTCCCGTACCCGTCCGGCAAGGGCCTGCACGTCGGCCACCCGCTGGGCTACCTCGCCACCGACGTGGTCAGCCGCTACCACCGCATGAAGGGCGAGAACGTGCTGCACGCCATGGGCTACGACGCCTTCGGTCTGCCGGCCGAGCAGTATGCCGTGCAGACCGGCCAGCATCCGCGCATCACCACCGAACAGAACATCGCCAACATGCGCCGCCAGCTGCACCGCATGGGCCTGAGCTTCGACAACCGTCGTTCCTTCGCCACCATCGACCCCGGCTACGTGCGTTGGACCCAGTGGATCTTCTCCCGCATCTACGACGCCTGGTACGACGAGGACGCCACCAACCCGTCCGGCTCCAGGGGCTGCGCCCGCCCGATCAGCACGCTCGTCGAACAGTTCGAATCCGGCAAGCGCGCCATCCCGGGCTTCGAAGGCAAGGCCTGGGCCGACCTGAGCGAAGCCGAGCAGGCCGACGTGCTCAACGACTTCCGTCTGGCCTACATTTCCAAGTCCCCGGTCAACTGGTGCCCGGGCCTGGGCACCGTGCTCGCCAACGAGGAGGTCACCGCCGAAGGCAAGTCCGAACGTGGCAACTTCCCGGTGTTCCAGCGCGAACTGCGCCAGTGGTCCATGCGCATCACCGCATACGGCCACCGTCTGATCGAAGACCTCGACACCATCGACTGGCCTGAGAAGGTCAAGCTCATGCAGCGCAACTGGATCGGCGAATCCCACGGCGCTTCCGTGCATTTCGACGTCGAGACCCCGAACGGCGTCAAGGACATGGAGATCTACACCACCCGTCCCGACACCCTCTTCGGTACCACCTTCGCAGTCGTCTCCCCGGAACACCACCTGCTTGAGAACGTTCCGGAAGAATGGCCGGCGGAAACCCCCGAGGATTGGAAGGGCGGCTACGCCACCCCGGTCGAGGCCGTGAAGGCGTACCGTCTGGCCGCCGAAGCCAAGACCGCCAAGGACCGCGTGGACGAGGCGGGCGAGAAGACCGGCCTGTTCACCGGCCTGTACGCCATCAACCCGATCACCGGCGCTAAGCTGCCGCTGTTCACCGCCGACTACGTGCTCATGGACTACGGCACCGGCGCGATCATGGCAGTGCCGGGCGGCGATCAGCGCGATTACGATTTCGCCGTCAAGTTCGGCCTGCCGGTCATCTACACCGTCAAGCCGCTGCCGGAATCCGGCGACGACCTCGCCAACTATGAGGGCAAGGCGCCGTTCGTCTCCCATGACGGCATCGTCATCAACTCCTCCATCGACGCGACCAAGGCCAAGGGCGATTCCCTGAGCCTCGACGGCCTGCGCGTGGACGAGGCCATCGACAAGGTCAACGCCTGGCTCGAATCCGCCGGCGTCGGCAAGGGCACCGTCAGCTACCGTCTGCGCGACTGGCTGTTCAGCCGCCAGCGCTACTGGGGCGAGCCGTTCCCGATCGTCTATGGCGAGGACGGCACCCCGCACCTGCTTCCCGACGAGCAGCTGCCGATCAACCTGCCGGACGTGCCGGACTACAGTCCGAAGACCTTCGACCCGGAGGACGCCGAATCCAACCCGGAGGCTCCGCTGAGCCGCAACGAGGACTGGGTCAAGGTCGAGCTCGACCTGGGCGACGGCAAGAAGACCTACTACCGCGACACCAACACCATGCCGAACTGGGCCGGCTCCTGCTGGTACTACATGCGTTACCTCGACCCGACTGACACCAAGCACATGGTGGAGAAGGACGAGTTCGACTACTGGATGGGTCCGGACCACAACAAGACCGCCGGCAAGTCCGGCGGCGTGGACCTGTACATCGGCGGCGTCGAACACGCCGTGCTGCACCTGCTGTACTCCCGCTTCTGGCACAAGGTGCTGTTCGACCTCGGCTACGTCGACTCCATGGAACCGTTCCACAAGCTGTTCAACCAGGGCATGATCCAGGCATACGCCTACACCGACGACCGCGGCCAGTACGTGCCGGCCGCCGAAGTGGTGGAAGGTCCCGCCGACGCCAACGGCGAGCCGACGTTCACATGGAACGGCCAGCATGCCAACCGCGAGTTCGGCAAGATGGGCAAGAGCCTGAAGAACATCATCACGCCTGACGACATGTATGAGAACTACGGCGCGGACACCTTCCGCCTGTACGAGATGGGCATGGGCCCGCTGGCCGAATCCCGTCCATGGAACACCCGCAACGTGGTCGGCTCCATGCGTTTCCTGCAGCGCCTGTGGCGTAACGTCATCGACGAGACCACCGGCGAGGTGCGCGTCACCGACGGCGAGCTTGACACGAAGACGCTGAAGCTGCTTAACAACACGATCGCCGACGTGACCGTCGAGATGGAGGCCATGCGTCCGAACACGGCCATCGCCAAGCTCATCGTGCTCAACAACCATCTGACCAGCCTCGACGCCGTGCCGCGCGCCGCCGTCGAACCGCTGATCCTGATGCTCTCTCCGATCGCCCCGCACATCTGCGAGGAACTGTGGAGCAAGCTCGGCCACACCGAATCCCTGGCGCACGCCGACTGGCCGAAGGCCGACGAACGTTATGTCGGACAGGATTCCGTCACCGCGGTCGTGCAGATCAAGGGCAAGGTGCGCGCCAAGCTCGAGGTCTCCCCGGACATCGATCCGAAGGAGCTGGAGAAGATGGCGCTCGAAGCCGTCGCCGACCGACTGGGCGGCAAGGAGCCACGCAAGGTCATCGTCAGGGCTCCGAAGATCGTCTCCATCGTTCCCGCGGAATGATCTTCTGACGAGACGGCCCGCATAAGAGGACGCGGGTTCTTCCGCACCATGGCGACACGCCAGGAATGTGGATAACCCGCGTTCTCCGACCACAGGAGCCGTTTCGGCTGGACAGTATGCCCATGCATCCTCCAATGTTGGATGCATGGGCATATTTGCATTTCGCGGCACTCACCCCATCCGTGCCATCCACACGGCGGACGGCGGCACTGGCATGCCGGCCGCCACGAAGCGGCTGCGGGGATTGGGCATGCCCGAAAAACCGTCCCGACCCAACAGCCTTACGGCCATGGAGGCGCAATCGGACGAACCGTCCGCATCACACGAACCCGCACGACCGATGCCGCAGCGGAAGACGCATGACGCGAAACCGACATTGGCGGAGCTCGCCGGCGTCCGGTCGACGGACAAACCCGACGAGGGGGAGCGGCCGAAACGCGACAGGCCACGATTGGCGTTCCGCCCGTTCCACGCGCTCATGGCGATCCTCACTTTGTCGTGCGCGCTGTGCGCGAGCCTGACCATGCTCGTCCAACAGACGATTCACTACAGCGAACTGCAGCATTCGCGGTCGCAGATACGCTCACAGGCCCAACAGCAGCCGCAACAGGCCCCGCAAACGGAACAAACGCCGGCACCGCAAGAAAACGGGCCGACGCAGGACGCGTCCACACCGGACAGCCATGACGGGCAAGACGGAGCGCAGCAATCGAACCAGCTTGACCTCAACGCCGCAGACCTAGGCGAATTGCAGACCCTCAAAGGCGTCGGACCGGTCACCGCGCAGCGCATCCTCGACTATCGAACGCAGATAGGACGGTTCGACAACGTCGACCAGCTTCTGGAAGTCAAGGGCATCGGTTCGAAGACTCTGGCGAAGTTCCGTGACCAAGTGTGCGTGAGATGACGGGCACACGCGATTGGCTGACCAGGGAGCGCGGGAGCCGAGACTGGAGACTGCTGCCGGCCGCAATATGCGGTTGGGCGGCCAGTCTGGCCGCGCACGCCGGCTTCGCATATTGCATGTCGCATGACGGCATGCTCGGCGCTTTGCCGGCCGTTCTCACCTGCATGATACCGCTGGCGGTCCTGGCGGGACTGCCCTTCCCACGATTGCCGGCGTCCGTTCGACGACGGATAACGCTCTGGCATGCGAGCGTCACGGTCTGCGCGATCGCTGCGATGGTTTGCGCGGCAAGCGCGTTGACCTATGATTTGCTGCAATGGCGCGACCCGGCTTCTCGGGCGGCCGCGGAAGGCGACGCTTCCGTCGTCGTCACGGCGCGCGCCACCTCGCCGACCGTCATCTCCGACAGACGGTCGAACGACTGCCGTGCCGACGCGCGCATCACATCGGTCACCATCGACGGCGTACGGCAAACCAGTTCGGCACGAGCGCGTATATACGCGGACCGGCCTGAATGCGGCAAACTCAAACAGGACGGCACCTACAAGATCGCGGGTCGCATCTCCGAAGCGCGATACGGTGCCATGCCGTTGTGGCTGACCGACGTCACGACAGTCGAACACGTCAGGCCGCCAAACCTGCCGATGCGCGCCATCGGCATGATGCAGGAGGCGTTCTTCGTCCAAACCGCACGTCTTTCCGACCAAGGGAAAGTGCTCGTCCCCGGACTGACATTGGGTGTTCTCGGACAGGACTACGTGCCGGCCGAAGGCGATGGCACCGACATCGATTCCACATACGCCGCACAGGTGGAGGACGCGTTCCAAAGGTCCGGAATCGTGCATCTCATGGCGGTCAGCGGCGGCCATCTGGCCGTGACCGCCGCATTGGTGCGTTCCGTCTGCTCGTTCTTCCTTCTGCCGCGACGATTCACCGCACTGCTGGTCGCCATGTCGTACATCATGCTGTCGGCATGCGTGTTTCCGTCGGATTCGGTATCCCGCGCGCTTTTGATGGGATTGTCCGGCGCGGCATGCCTGTTCATCGGCAGACGAGGCCAGGCGATGGCGTCGTTGAGCTGGACCACATTGGCTATGCTGATGGCATGCCCGCACATGTCGCAAAGCTTCGGATTCGCCCTGTCCTGCGCCGCGGTGCTCGGCATCGTGCTGTTCGCCGACACCCTCAACGCATGGATGGAACCGGTCCTGCCACGGTTCGTGGCCGAGGCTCTGTCCATGACCATAGCGGCGCAAGTGTTCACCCTGCCGATCCAGGTGCTCATCGAACCGGAACTGCCGGTGTTCTCCATACCGGCGAATCTGATGGTGGCGCCGTTCGTGGGTTTCGCCACATTGGCCGGCCTGGCCAGTCTTGCCGTCTCATGGCTGATTCCGTGGCTCGGCCTGCAACTGGCCCGTGCGGCCTCCTGGGGCACCGCGGTCATGGAACTGACCGCCCTTGAACTGGGTTCCGGCAGCCAGGCCACGATACCGTGGGCCGGAGGCGTCGGGGGAGCGGTCCTCGTCTGCGTGGTGGAAGCCGCCTGCGCGGCCGCCGCGATCATGACGCACCGGCTGTTTGGACAAATGATGGTCCAGGAACGCGATCTGCCCGGAAAACGTCTGATAGCCAACCCTGTGGAACGGCTGCGCATGTGGATGGAACGTACTCGGAAGGCATTGCGCGAACTGCAATGGGAGGAATAGGCCATGCCGGTTTTGTCCACCGATACAGCGAGATTGAATGGTATGCCGAAACCATCCGCAGCCACCACGCCCTTCCACCTCGTGTACGGAGGCGACTCGTACCTGAACGACCAGACGGTGCGCGACCTCAAACACGAGGCGCAACGCCGGTATCCCGACGCGGAAACCATCGAACTCGACGCGGCAAACGCCGACCATTACGCCTTCGACGAGGCGGTAAGCCCATCATTGCTTGCGGATCGCGCCATCGTCATCGTCACCAACCTGCAGAACGCGGACGAAAAACTGGGCGACGCCATGGTCTCTTACTGCAGACAGGCGTGCAAGGAGCCGGCGGACGCGTGCATCGTCATCTGCCAGCATGAGGGCGGTGTGAAGGGCAAACGTCTGGTGGAGCAGCTCACCAAGGCCGGAGCGTACAAGGACGCTGTCGCCGACCTGAAGAAGCCCGAGGCCAAACTCAACTTCGTCATGCAATGCTTCGAACGGCGCAAACGCCGCGTCGAGCCGATGGCCGCGCAGCAACTCGTGGCCGTGTTGGGGGATAGGACCGGCGAGCTTGCGGCCATGGTCAGCCAGTTATGCTTCGATTTCGACGACAATCCCATGACGCTCGACCGCGTCAACCAATATCTCACCTCCAATCCGCAGGTGGATGGCTTCCGTGTCGCCGACCTCGCGTTGTCGGGACGTACGGCGGACGCGATCATCGCCATGCGATCGTCCGTGGAACAGGGCACCGCTCCGATCGCGCTTATCGGCGCGCTGGCCATGAAGCTGCGGACGATGGCGAAGGCGTCGGCGGTGCGTGCGGGCACCATTTCCACGGCCGAGGCGAAAACGAACCCCTGGGTGTTGAAGAACGCGACCCGGCAACTATCCGGATGGACGTCAAGCGGCATGAGCGCATGCATCCAGATGCTCGCATGGGCCGACGAGCAAAGCAAAACCAATGGCTCGGACCCGGTCTATGCTTTGGAACGGTCCATCGAACTGATCAGCCGCAAAGGACGTGCCGCATGAGCAACACCATTACCATCACAGCCGCCACCGGCGAGGACATGCAGGCGTTGGGGGAGCGTTTGGCGAAGCTTGCCCGTGGAGGCGACGTGCTGTTGCTGTCCGGTCCGCTTGGCGCCGGCAAGACCACGTTCGCGCAAGGGTTCGGCGCGGGACTTGGCATCGGAGAGCCCATCGTCTCGCCGACCTTCACCATCGCACGCGAGCTTGAGGGACGGTTCGCGGACGGTTCGCCGGCGCATCTGGTGCACGTCGACGCCTACAGGCTCGGCGGCAACGCCTACGCGCCCGGACAGGACACGGTCGGACGGCTATTGGACGAATTGGAATCGCTCGGCTTGGACGAGGAATTGGAGGATCCGGGCGAGCATACCGTCATCCTGATGGAATGGGGCGAGCAGATGGCCGCCGCATTGGCTCCGGAACGGCTTGAAATCCACATCGACCGTCCGCTTGACGCGCCCGCCGTGACCGCGGACGGCGAGCTGACCAGCGCGGGCGCACGCACGGTGACGTTGGTGCCGGTGGGCGCTGCCTGGGATTCGTTCGATTTCACCGCGGGAAAACGCTGACCCTGTCTAAGCCGCATCCGACGTGGCCGACCGCACCGCATGCCGTGGCTTCCAGCGCCGGTTGTACAGTGGTTGGCAGTTTGGCACAAGGAGTTTTCAAGCATATGCAGACACTGGTGATTGACACCTCATATGGTTCGACCGTAGGCGTGGTCGGACATGAACCCATCGTCGAAACGGATTCGCGCACCCATGTCGAGAAACTGCAGGTGAACATCGCGCAAGCCGTCGAACAGGCCGGACTGCAGGTGTCGGACATCACCCGCATCGTCGTCGGCGTCGGACCGGCGCCATTCACCGGCCTGCGCGCCGGCATCGTCGCGGCCAAGGCATTGGCCTTCGCCACAGGCGCGCAACTGGTCGGACAGGACGTGCTCGCGCCGCAATGCCTGGCACATACTCAAGCTACGGACGATCGCCGCCATCTGACGCTTGCCGTCAACGACGCGCGTCGCCGGCAACTGTATTTCGCGCTGTATGACGGCGGCACCGTTGCGGACGGCGTCGGACAATCGCCCATAACGTTGATCGACATGGACATCGACTATCCGGATTCCATCACGATGCGCGTCAATGACGTTCTTACGAAGCTCGCCGACACGGGCAAGCCGTACGTCGTCGACGTCATCGGCCATGGTGCGGTCAAATACGCGCAGTCGTGGAATGCGATTGCCTCCCTCGGCGAAGTCGACGACCATGCTCTGCTCGACGAAGGCGCGGAAGGATTGGCGCGATTCGCGGCCTTCACCACCAGCGAACAGGCGTTGGCAGAACCAACCCCCGTCGAACCGTTATATCTGCGTCGTCCGGACGTGTCAGTGCCCAACCCGCTCAAGCATGTGCTCAACCATGCCGGCGCCGAACGAACGGAGTGACGGCACGCCCATGATTGTCGACCATTCCCAGATTCCGGAAGACACCGCCGTCGGACAGATCGCCGCATTGGAAAAGGACCTGTTCGGCCGCGGCGCGTGGAGCGAACAGTCCGTACGGCAGGAATTCCACGCTCCGGCACGCACGTATCTGCTCGACATTGAAGGCGATGCCGTACAGACGGCGGATCCCGTCGTCCGAGGCTACGCAGGCTACTGGTACGACGGCGACGACGCGGAGATCATGACGATCGGCGTCGGCAGACCATACCAACGGCAGGGGATAGCGGCGGCGCTTCTCGAAACACTGATCGTCTCGGCGCGTCGGCAGGGCGCCAAACGCATGCTTCTGGAAGTCCGCGTCGACAACGTGCCGGCATTGGCGTTGTACGAAAGGTTCGGCTTCACGCGGATGGGATTGCGCAAACGCTACTACCAGCCAGAAGGCATCGACGCGTACACCATGAGCCTCGACTTGGAGCCGCGCGTCGTCGGCTTCAGCGCAACAGCGGATACAGAGCACACTTCAGCAACACACACAACGGAGCAGCAATGAGCGAACCAATCGTACTCGGCATCGAATCGACCTGTGACGAAACGGCGGCGGCCGTGGTGCAGGGACGCACCCTCATTTCCAACGTGGTCGCGTCCTCCATGGACGAGCACGCCCGCTACGGCGGCGTGATTCCCGAAATCGCCTCTCGCGCGCACGCCGAAGCGTTCGTGCCATGCGTCTCCAAAGCTCTGGCCGACGCGAACATGACGCTGTCCGACGTCGACGCGATCGCCGTATCCGCGGGACCCGGCCTCGCCGGCTGTCTCGCGGTCGGCGTGTCCGGCGCGAAATCGTTGGCATGGGCCGCGAACAAGCCGATCTACGGCATCAACCACGTCATCGGACATATCGCGGTGACGCAGCTGCAATTCGGCCCGTTCCCCAAGGACACGCTCGCGCTGATCGTGTCGGGCGGGCACACCTCGCTGCTGCATGTGGAGGACGTGGCGCGGCACATCGACGTGGTCGGCACCACGCTCGACGACGCTGCCGGCGAATGCTTCGACAAGGTGGCGCGTCTGCTTGGCTTCCCATACCCGGGCGGCCCGCACATCGACCGTCACGCGCAGCTGGGCAACCCACATGCCATCAAAGTGCCTCAGGGCCTTACACAAGGCAAGGCGGGGCAGCAGCATCCGTACGATTTCAGTTTCTCCGGCGTGAAGACGGCCGTGGCGCGTTGGATCGAACAGCAGCAGGCGGAAGGCAATGAGATTCCCATCGACGACGTGTGCGCGTCGCTGGCCGATTCCGTCGCGACGGTGCTCGCCAAGAAGGCGATGCGCGGTTGCGAGCAGTACGGTTCGAAGACCCTGATCGTTGGCGGCGGCTTCTCCGCGAACTCCCAACTGCGCGCCAAACTGTTGGAGGTCGGAGCCAAGCATGGCGTCGAAGTGCGTATCCCGCAAATCAAACTGTGCACCGATAATGGCGCTATGGTGGCCATGCTGGGCGTGAACCTGGTGGAGAGCGGCGTGAAACCGTCCGAACCGGATTTCGCAATCGATTCCGCCATGCCGTTGACGAAGATCAGCATGTGACGGTAGTCCCGCCGCAGCAGGGGAGACACGCGCGGGATTTGCATTTTGCGTTTTACCGCGTATAATTTATGTCTTGTGCACAGCGCATTCCTGCGTAGCTCAGTTGGCAGAGCATCCGACTGTTAATCGGACGGTCACTGGTTCAAGCCCAGTCGCAGGAGCCATTCGAAAAATCCCCTTGGAAACAAGGGGATTTTTTCATTTTCAACGACTCTTGGCATTTTTGGCCACCCTTCATGTTTATCCGTCGGCGGAAGCCGTGGTTCGTCCAGCCGTCCATGCGTATGATGAACGCACCGAGTCAATCAAACAAAGGAAGGAAGTCCATCATGTGCACTGGCGTTCGTTTCTCCGACAAAGAGGGAAACATGTATTTCGGCCGCAACCTCGACTGGAGCTTCTCATACGGCGAAAGCATCCTGGCCACTCCACGCGGCTACCACTACGACAACGTGTTCGGCGCGAGCGGCAAAGCCACACCGAACGCGGTGATCGGCGTGGGCGTGGTCATGGCCGACCGTCCGATGTATTTCGACTGCGCCAACGAGCATGGTCTGGCCATCGCGGGATTGAATTTCCCCGGCTACGCGGAGTTCGTGCATGAGCCGGTCGAAGGCACCGACAACGTCGCGACCTTCGAATTCCCGCTGTGGGTGGCACGCAATTTCGATTCCGTCGACGAAGTCGAGGAGGCGTTGAAGAACGTGACCCTCGTCTCCCAGATCGTGCCCGGCCAGCAGGAGTCGCTGCTGCATTGGATCATCGGCGACAGCGAGCGCAGCATCGTCGTCGAACAGATGGCGGACGGCATGCATGTGCACCATGACGACGTAGACGTGCTGACTAACCAGCCGACGTTCGGCTTCCATATGGAGAATCTGCGCAACTACATGTGCGTCGGCAACGAGATGGCCGAGCCGGCCACGTGGGGCAAGGCGTCCCTGTCCGCTTGGGGCGCGGGTGTGAGCATGCATGGCATTCCGGGCGATGTGAGCTCCCCGTCGCGTTTCGTGCGTGTGGCTTATGCCAACACGCATTATCCGCAGCAGGAAGGCGAGGCGGCCAACGTGTCTCGCCTGTTCCACACCCTTGGTTCCGTGCAGATGGTTGACGGCATGGCGAAGATGGGCAACGGCCAGTTCGAACGCACGCTGTTCACCAGCGGATATTCGTCCAAGACCAACACGTACTACATGAACACGTATGATGATCCCGCCATCCGCTCCTACGCGATGGCCGATTTCGACATGGATTCCTCGGAGCTGATCACCGCCGCCTGAGCATGCGTGGGCTTTTTCGTCCGTCGGTTCCCATACAGACGGACGAAAAAGCCGCACGATTGCCGAAAAGGACATGAAAATGGAGTCGTGCGACAGATCCACTTTTCGGATACCGGCTCTTCCATTGCCCGCTCAATGCCGTTTGACGTCGGACCAATACGACACGCCGGAATATGGACTTCGAGCACTTTAAGTTTTTAGAGTGCGGGGTATGAGCAATACGACGACCACCTGGCATTCGATCCGTGAGGCGTCCATGATTTCCGGACTGCCCGAATCGACGTTGCGTTATTACGAGCAGATCGGCATCATCGATCCGATCGCCCGCGATCCGAGTTCAAGCCACCGAGTCTATTCGGACAAGGACATCGAATCGCTGACCACCATCGCATGCCTGGCGGCGACGGGCATGCCGCTTGAATCGATGCGCGAATACCTGAAGAACCGTTTCGACGGTCCGGAAGGCGCCCGACGGCAGATCGAACTGCTCGACGCGCAATCGCTGCGTCTGGCCGCGAAAGCGGAAGCCCTGCGCATCCAACAGGCGTATGTGTCGCTCAAATCGCTGTACTGGCGAGCCATTGCCGACGGTCATGAGGATGAGGCCAACCGCATCCTGGAGGAAAACAAGGACGTCATCGACAACGTCAAGAAACAGCAATCCCACAAATAAGAGGAGGAAATCCATGAAAGCGGCGATTTATAAGGGCATCAAGCAGATGGCCTGCGAGGAGCGTCCGAAGCCGGGCATCGTTGACGGCGGCGATGCGATTATCCGCGTGGTGCGCGCCTGCGTGTGCGGCTCCGATCTGTGGTTCTACCGCGATGGTGGCAAACCCGTCGACAGCCAGGCTGGCCATGAGGCCATCGGCGTCGTCGAAGCGGTCGGGGAGGATGTCACCATCGTCAAGCCGGACGATTTTGTGATCGTTCCGTTCCCATACAGCTGCGGCAAATGCCCGGTATGCAAGGCCGGTTTCGAATCCAGCTGCCCGCATGGCGGCTATTTCGGCGATGAGGACGGTATGGGATGTCAGGCCGAATACTTGCGTGTTCCGGAAGCCGAAGGCACTCTGGTCGTAGTTCCCGGCGATGCCAAGACCTTCTCCGATGAGATGCTCGCCTCGCTGCTGACGCTGTCCGATGTGATGGCGACCGGCTATCATGCCGCGGCCAGCGCCGAGGTGAAGCCGGGGGATACGGCCGTCGTGTTCGGCGATGGCGCGGTCGGCTTGTGCGCCGTGCTTTCCGCCAAGCTTATGGGTGCCACGCGCATCATCTCCATGAGCCGTCATACCGACCGTCAGGAGATCGCGAAGAAATTCGGTGCCACCGATTTCGTCGAGGAACGTGGCGACGAGGCTGTGGCCAAGGTGCTGGAGATGACCGATGGATACGGCGCGGACGCGGTGCTCGAATGCGTCGGATCGGCCTTGTCGAACGACACGGCCATGAAGGTGGCCCGTGCCGGGGCCATCGTGGGTCGGGTGGGCCTGCCCCACGACGTCGAAGCCGATATTCCCGGCCTCTTCTTCCGCAATGTCGGTCTACGCGGTGGCCCGGCCGCGGTGCGTACCTATGACATGCGGCGCCTGCTCAAGGAGGTGCTGGACGGCAACATCAATCCCGGTATCGTATACACTGGCGAGTACACACTGGATGATATCCAGGAAGCGTATGCCGCCATGGACGAACGCAGTACCGTCAAGTCGCTGCTGCGGGTCAGCGAAGTCTGATTTCGTGGTGCCCAACGATATTTGAAACGATGGCATTGGGCTCGAATTGAGCCGCGTGAGGGAAGGATATCGACATGTTCGAGGAACTGCATAGGAAGATGAACGCCTTTTGGAACAACGATCGGACGCTGTCGCAGACCGACCCGGAATTCGTCAAGTTGTTCTCCGATTTCGCCTATGACGAAGTGATAAACGAACCGGGTGCCAACCACCCCGATCTGGACGACAAGACCCGCTCCCTGGCGATCCTCGCGGCTTTGGTTGGCTGTCAGGGACTCGACGCGTTCGAAATGATGCTGCCGGTAGCCTATGAGACTGGACTGACCTCCGTAGCCATCAAGGAGATGATCTACCAAGCCACCGCATACTGCGGATTCAGTAGGACCCTGCCGTTCCTGAAGAAGCTCAACGTTTTCCTTGGAGCCGCGAATGTGCATCTGCCGCTGGAGCCGCAGGGCACGACCACGTCGGAGACCCGCGCGCAGGCCGGAGAGGACAAGCAGGTCGAGATCTTCGGCGAGAACATGCGCGGATTCGCTCAATCCGGACCGGAGGAGACCCGTCACATCAACAAATGGCTCGCCGACAACTGCTTCGGCGACTATTACACGCGAGGAGGGCTTAGCACCCGCGAGCGCGAAATGGTCACGTTGTGTTTCCTGGCCGCGCAGGGTGGTTGCGAACCGCAGCTTACGGCGCATGCGAAGGCGAATATGGCCGTCGGCAATGAGAAGGCGTTTCTGATTGCGGTGGTCTCGCAGTGCATGCCGTATATCGGCTATCCGCGTACGTTGAACGCGATTCGTTGCATCGATGAGGCTGTGAAGGGCTGACCTGCCCGTTAAAAACGCCGGCAAACAAACAAAGGGCTATCCGCCGAACAAGACGGATAGCCCTTCCTTATAGCTGATTGTGGATGGCGTGCTGTGTTTACTCGCCCCACACGTCCTTGGCGATGGATTGGACGAGTGCGATCTTGGCCCACTGCTGGTCTTCGGTGAGCTTGTTGCCTTCCTGGGTGGAGGCGAAGCCGCACTGGGTGGACAGGCACAGGCGGTCGAGCGGAATGTACTGGGCGGCTTCCTGGATGCGGGCCTTGATGGTGTCCGGATCCTCAAGGTCGGGCTTCTTGGAGGTGATCAGGCCGAGCACGACCTTCTTGTCGCCGGAGACTTCGGCGAGCGGCGCGAAATCGCCGGAACGGTCGTCGTCGAACTCGAGGTAGTAGGCGTCCACGTTCTCCTCGCCGAACAGTTTGGCCGCGACCGGCGCGTAGCCTCCGGAGGAAAGCCAGGTGGAGTGGAAGTTGCCGCGGCACACGTGGGTGTTGATGACCAGGTCGTCCGGCTGGTCGGCGATCACGGCGTTGATGACGTCGAGGTTCTCCTGCTGCAGGCGTAGCGCGTCCTCGTCGCTCCAGCCGAGACGTTCGCGTACGCTCGCATCGCACAGGCGGGTCCAGGTGCAGTCGTCGAACTGCACGTTGCGGCAGCCGGCGGCATACAGGTCGGCGATGACCTGGCGGTAGGCGGCGACGATGTCGGCGGTCAGCTCGTCGTCGTTCTTGTAGAACTCGTCATACGGGTAGGCGGCCGCGTTGCCGGTGAGCACGAAGCGGGTCTGCGCGGGGGAGGGCATGGTCTGGCGGGCCACGGTGTTCTCGTCCTCGAACTGCTTGACGAACTTGAAATGTTCGACGAACGGATGGTTCTCGCCGGAGATCCTTCCGGTCACGGTGGCGGTGTCGGCCGGGGTCACCTCGTCGTGGAAGGCGACGCGGTGGGCTGCGGCGGCATGGTCCACGCCGTTGAAGCCCCACATGAAGTCGAAATGCCACCAGCCGCGGCGGAATTCGCCGTCGGTGATCACATGCAGGCCGGCGGCCTTCTGCTTGGCGACGAGTTCGGTGATGGCCTTGTCCTCGACCGCCTTGAGCGCTGCGGCATCGATTTTGCCGGCGGCGAAATCCTCACGCGCGGCCTTGAGCTCGGCCGGGCGGAGATAGGAGCCGACCACGTCGGCGCGGAACGGCGCGTTATGCGAGTATGCCATTGAATACTCCTTTTTTTGGGAAAGCGACAAATACCTAGTGAAGGTTACACGCACGTCCCGAAACATGGGCTCACACGGCTTCTCGGCCAGTATTCGTGCTTGAATGGATGATGTTATCCGTTACACATTCGAGAATGGAAGGCAATGAGCGAATCGCGCGATCCCGCAGGCGACAGTACGACCACGAACAACATGGGGGAGGTGCGGGAAGCCGAACATCAGGGCGCGGCCGTCAAGGCGGCGTTGGGTGCGAACATCGGCGTCGCCATCGCGAAGCTGCTCGCGGCGTTCTTCACCGGATCGTCCGCCATGCTTTCCGAGTCGGTACATTCCATCGCGGATTGCTCCAACGAAATCGTATTGATGGTGGGTGGACGGTTCTCCAAACACAAGACGGACGGCGACCATCCGTTCGGCCTGTATCGCGCCAAATATCTTGCTTCGTTCGTCGTGGCCACGCTGCTGTTCTTCGTCGGTGGATTCTTCTCGACGTCCGAGGCCGTGAAGAAGCTTATTGCGATCGCCGGCGACCCTACGCTACGTGACGTGAACCGAATGGAACTGCTCGTCGCGTTCATCGTGGTGGTCATCAGCGCATGCCTCGAAGGATATGGACTGCATCAGAGCATCAAGGAAGCCAACGAGCGTATGGAACGCACGAACACGAAGCATATGGGCGTGTTCCGTTTCTGGCGGCACACCAAGTCCGCCGAACTCGCCTCGGTGATCATGGAGGACACGCTCGCATTGATTGGTCTGGCGTTCGCCGGTCTCGGCATCGGACTCGCGATCGCGCTGGACAATGAGATCTTCGATGCATTGGGCGGTCTTATGGTCGGTCTGGTGCTGATCGTCGGCTCACTGCTGTTGGCATTCAAGTCAGGTTCTCTGCTCATCGGCGAGGCCGTGGGGCCGGATACGCGACGGAAGATCATCGAGGCCGTCACCACCACGCCGGGTGTCGAACGTCTGCTGAACATGCAGACCGTGCACATGTCGGAGGATGACATCCTGCTATGCGTCAAAGTGCAGACCAGCAAACTGGACCGCGATTACGACGTTGAAACCGTCGACAAAATCGAAAAGGCGGTGCGTGGCGCGCTGCCGTGGTACAGTTTCGAAATCTACGTCGAACCGGATATCTACAGCGCCAAGCATGTGCATGCCTGACATGCGCATCGGCGAAGACAGCCGTTGATGATGACAATGGCCCCGGACGGAATGAATCCGTCCGGGGCCATTTCGCATATCAGTGGACGTTGATGGGCTGTCTACTCCTCGGCCACCAAATCCAGATAGGAGTCGTTCCACAGGTCCTCATCGCCATCCGGCATGAGCAGCACGCGTTCCGGATTCAACGCCTCGACCGCGCCCTCGTCGTGGGTGACCAGCACGATCGCGCCCTCGTATTTGGCGATGGCCTTCAGAATCTCGTCGCGGGACGCCGGATCCAGATTGTTGGTCGGTTCATCAAGCAGTAGCACGTTCGCGCGGCTCGTCACCAGCGTGGCCAACGCTAGACGGGTCTTCTCGCCGCCGGACAGTACGCGTGCCGGTTTCAGCGCGTCGTCGCCGGAGAACAGGAACGACCCAAGGATGGAACGTGCCTGTGTGTCGTCAAGTTCCGGTGCCACGTGAATCAGATTCTGCAATACGGTGGCGTCAAGGTCCAATGTGTCGTGTTCCTGTGCGAAATAGCCGATTTTGCAGCCATGTCCATATTCCACGGATCCGGTGTCGGGATCCTCCAGGTGGGCGAGCAGACGCAGGGTGGTGGTCTTGCCAGCGCCGTTGTATCCGAGGATGACCACGCGGGAGCCCTTGTCGATGGCCAGGTTCACGCCGGCGAACACGATGTTCGAACCATACGCTTTGGAGATGTCCTTCGCCATGATCGGCGTACGTCCGCAAGGTGCCGGCTCGGGGAAGCGGATGTCCGCCACCTTCTCCTTCTTCTGTGCTTCGGACGTGTTCTCCAGCAGTTTCTCCGCGCGACGCATCATGTTCTGCGCGGCCACGGCCTTGGTGGCCTTCGCGTGCAGACGGATGCCCTGCTGCATCAGACGTTCGGCCTTCTTCTCTGCGACCTCGCGTTCGCGGCGGCGACGTTCCTCGTCGACCACGCGCTGGTGCAAGTAGGCCTTCCAGCCGAGCGAGTACATGTCGATCTGGCCGAGCTGTGCGTCCAGATGCCAGACCTTGTTCACCACTTCGTCAAGTAGTTCGGTGGAGTGGGAGATGACCAGGAAACCGCCCTCGTATTTTTTCAGATAGCCGCGCAGCCATTCGATGGAATCCGCGTCCAAATGGTTGGTCGGCTCGTCAAGGATCAGCGTGTCCGCGTCGGAGAACAGGATGCGGGCCAGTTCGATACGACGGCGTTGACCGCCGGAAAGCGTACCCAGCTGCTGGCCCATCACTTCCTGTGGCATGCCGAGACTGGCCGCCATGGCGGTCGCTTCGGATTGTGCGGCATAGCCGCCGGCCTTTTCGAAATCCTGCATGGCCTTGTCGTAGCGGTTCATCGCCTTGGTCATGACATCCGGATCCGGATCGGTCATTTCCTTTTCGGCCTTGCGTATGCGTTTGATGATCGAAGCGATGTCGCGCGCGCTCATCATGCGGTCCAGTGCGGTCTGCTCCGGGTCTGCGGCATGCGTGTCCTGTGGCAGATAGCCGAGTTTGCCGGAGACACGTACCTTGCCGGCGGTCGGCAGCATATCGCCGGTGATCACACGGGTCAGCGTGGTCTTGCCGGCGCCGTTGCGGCCGACCAGACCGATCTTGTCTCCCTTGGCAACGTGGAAGTTGGTGGGATGCAGCAACGTGCGCGCGCCGATCTGAATCTCAAGTCCCTGCGCCTCAATCGCCATGCCGTGATACCTCTAGTCTTTCGTGTTCCTTCAAACGCCAATCGAACATCATAGCGAACACCCGCAACCGTTTCACCTCATCTCACGTTTCATTTCCAAGCAGATGCCGGAGCAGTGATTCGCGGTGGTTGATGAAGACCCTGGTGATTTGATAGCTGTCCGTATCCTCATAATCGCAGGGATGGACGCCGTTTTCGTCGAATGACAGGATTTCCGCATCCGGCAGACCGAGCAGAATCGGCGAATGGGTTGCGATGATGAATTGCGATCCGTCGTTTGCCATTCGGTACATGTGCTCCAGCAGAGTCAATTGCCGCTGTGTCGAGAGCGCGGATTCGGGTTCGTCCATAAGATAGAGACCCTTTCCCGTGTGGGACAGGAGTATCTCCAGGAATCCTTCGCCATGCGACATCTCGTGCAAACGGGACATGTCGCCATATCCGCGACTGTATTCACGGGCCTGTGTCGCCAGCGTGAAAAAACTTTCCGCACGCAGGAAGAAGCTTGATGGGCCGATCGCATACTGCCGGTATATCGTCATCGCCTTGGCGAGATCCGACGTGTCATCGTATGTGCTGAAACGGTAGTTGCGCGTGCCGCCTTCCGCGTTGAAGCCGCAGGCGACGGCGATGCCTTCCAGCAAGGTTGATTTGCCGCTACCGTTCTCGCCTACCAGAAAGGTGACATTCTTGTGGAATTCAAGTTCGTCAATCGAACGCAATGAGGGAATTCGACTGACGTATGAATCGGTCAGCATATTCCAATCGATGCGCAGCCCCGACACAATCAGATCATCCATGCTTTTTAACAAAACCACACTTCCATATCCGGCAGAACCGACCTACGGACCGGTGGCATAGCTCGATACGCGCAACGGCTCCACCGGTCTCATATTTTCCTACGTGCCATCGTCTCTTCAGATTATAGGATGGGCCGTGGGGAAAGGCGCATATATCACGACGACGTTGTGGATGAAACGAATTATCCAATCACGTGATCGATTCGCTACAGTGGTTTCGGAACCTTTCAGGAGGGAAGAAGCATGGCAAAGGCTTTGATTGTGGTGGATGTGCAGCCGACGTTCTGCGAAGGAGGCGAACTGGGCGTGCAGGGAGGCAATGCGGTCGCCGAACGTATTGCGGATTATGTGAACGAGCACCGGAGCGAATACGCATATATCGCGACCACGCAGGACTGGCATATCGAGCCGGGAACCCACTGGTCCGAACATCCTGATTTCGTGGATACCTGGCCGGTGCACGGCAAGGCCGGAACCGCCAATGCCGAACTGCATCCCGCCATCGCCGCATTGAACATCGAACATCATTTCAAGAAGGGCCAGTATTCCCCCTCATATTCCGGCTTCGAAGGCTTTGAGGACAACACCGACCGCATTCCCACCCGTGAGGAAGTCTCCACCGCCATGGCCGCGGGCAGGACACTCGCCAACGGGTTGAAGACCGCGGGCATCACACGGGTCGATGTGGTCGGACTGGCCGAATCGCATTGCGTCAAGGAGACCGCTCTCGACGCGAAGAAGCTGGGTTTCGAAGTGCATGTCATCGAGAACCTGACCGAACCGGTCAGTGAGGAACTCGGTATCGCAGCCCGTCGGCAGATGAGTGAAGCCGGCATCATCCTTGACTGATTGGCCGGAGTCGCACGACTGCAGATCCGCACGGGTATAGCGGCATCAATCCGTGCAAAGCACATACGCTCGCGAACGCAACGGATGGAAAATCGGCCAGTCATGATGAGTGGTTCCTCGACCAAGTAGTCAGATAAGCCAAGCGATGACTATGCCATCGAAAGCGGGTTTGCGTTCCGCGTGATCAGGACGCGTAGGCCCGCTTTTTATCAATGCTGTACTAAAGCCAATTGTCATCGTATGGTTTCGACATCATGGCATGGTGCACGGTATTCCGTTGAACTTTAATATCCCTCGTCGATGAAGATCCATCCGTGTTCCGCCCGCGCGGAACCGGGATTCCACGCGTACCAGCTTCCCCAGCCATCTTGGGACGAGTTCTGCGAGCCCGCACGGCAAGAGATGTCATTGGACAGGTAAATCACATTGTCCATCCCGTATTCGTCAATGGCCGTGGAAATCGAAGAACTGCCGCCGGAAGCCGTGACGTCGTGTTCGGCTGCAAGTAGCGTGGCCGAACGCTTTGCGTCATATCGGACGGCATCCACGCGGCAACCGTTCCAGGATTTCAGCCTGGCAAGATCCGCCTTCACCGCGCCGTCGATCTGGGATTCGTCGAACTTGCCCGTCGCGTTGATGCTGATCCGAGCATGACTGACATCGGCAGGCCGGAGTGGCAGGTAGACGAACCGGTACGCGCCGACAGCGCATGCCACGGCGGCGACGCATACCGATACGACGGTGATGGGTTTCTTGCTTTTCGTGGTCCGCATGATCCTCCCACATAACAACTTTCCCTAAAGCATACAGCGGAAACGTGATAAGAGGAATGGATACCAAGACCAACAAGAACGCCCTTCAACGGATACTACGATGGAACGCGTCAAACAGGCGGAATGATTCCCCCGCTCCGCAAACGAGATCGGCAAACGACTCATGGTATTTGAATATGGACGGTGACGTTTTGACGCGTATAAAGCGTATAAAGCCGAATCCGACGAATCAGTACTGGAATGCTGCAAGGAGGGTCAGATGATATTGGCCGATGCCATCAATCTCGTTCTCGCCGAATATCCTGGAATGAAGGCGATTGGTGCCGCGGAGAGTGCCGATGCGTGGATCATCGGACTCGATTTCGCGTCTTCAACAGATGACCATCCGGTGCCGGGAACACCGAGCGTAGCGGTCGAAAAAACATCAGGCGTTCTGCATGACCTTATTCCGGGGACGGAAGATTTCTGGCATTACATGACCGGTGCCAAAAAGGTGACTATTCCTCGGATTTAAAATCCGCCTTAGTCTTCCCATAAGAGCTCCCGCCTTTCCCGCCTTCCGCGTGGAAGGCGGGAGCTTCCGTTATTCGCTGAGCAGTTTCGGCGTGAACGCCATGAACAGGATTCCCGCGGTGACGGCGAAGACGATGTCCGAAATCGGTTCCGCGCGGATCAGACGCCAAGCAATCCAACGGAAAAAGCAAGAGGAAAAAGACACGAAGAAACACGCCGGGCCATCTCATACCAGAGGATGAGTCACCCCAACATTTACGCCAAGGAATGAATACGACGGACGATGCCACGGACACGACCAGCCGTACTACCGTTGAAACCAACAACGGAAACGAAACCCACGCACACACACCACGCGTATCCCACACGCCCAGCAAAGGAAACCGGCCATGTCATACGTCCTCTACTTCAGCAAGCCATTCGCGCTCGCCATCGCAATCTGGCCATTCCTCTCACTCCTACTCACCCTGCCCGTGCTCGCACTGCTCTACCACCGCGATAACCGGCTACGCTTCACCTCCGCACTGACCGCATATCTCGTGGTGCTCTACCTCATCGCGCTCGCATGTTTCACCATGTACCCAATGCCAGAAAACCCGGCCATCTACTGCGCCGCCCATCATCTCAGGCCACAACTCAACCCATTCGAATTCATCCACGACATCCGAACCGACGGCATCACAGGCGTCATGCAACTGGCCATGAACGTCGTGTTCTTCCTACCGCTCGGCTACTTCATGAAACGCGTCTTCCGCTGGAAATTCGCCACGGCGTTGCCGGCCATGTTCCTCACCTCGCTGCTCATCGAAACCACCCAGCTGACCGGCATCTGGGGCATCTACCCATGCGCCTACCGCCTATTCGACGTCGACGACCTCATCACCAACACCCTCGGCGGCATACTCGGCTACGCCATAGGAAGCATTGTCACCCACTTCCTACCCCAACAGCGCATCGACGAAGACGCCATCACCACCGAGCCGGGTTTCATACGCCGCTGCGTGGCGCTCGCGATCGACCTGTTCCTTGTCGAAACGGCGTCGCTGTCCGTCACGGCGCTTATCTATCTGGTTAGCGTGCTGTTCGATGTGGACCGCGCGAACAACGTCAATGCGATCGTCTCCGCCGTGGCCACCATCGTCATGTTCGTCCTGTTCGAAGGAATCATTCCGTGGAGGCGCGCCGGCCGCACGTTGGGCGGCGGTTTCACGCGCATGACGGTGGAGACCAGGGAGCGTTCCGGCATGCGCAGGATCGTGTTCTATGTGATGCGCGCGTTGGTGCTGTATTGCGCGGTCTACGGATTGTGGATGGACCGTGGCTTCTACGCGCTGCTCTTCGACATCGCGCTTATCGTGTTCTGGCGCGTTAAAAAGCGCATGCCGTACGACTATGTCTGACCGTCGTGCGGAGCTGCCGCGAGTCCGGCGCCGCAAAAACGCGACACGCCGGGCTTGCGCGATGGCGGACGCTCCTGTATATTTTCAACTCGTTGCCCACCACGGTGGAAAACATGCGGACATAGCTTAGTTGGTAAAGCGCAACCTTGCCAAGGTTGAGACCGCGGGTCCGAGTCCCGTTGTCCGCTCCACAAAACGAAAGCTCCCGAAAGGGAGCTTTTCTTGTACTTCCGGCATGTTGCCGGCATCGGCGAATCCAATGGAATCCGATGCCGGCGGTCTTGTTTTTTCAGTCGCCGATGTTGTCGCATGCCGGCGTGACCATCGTCAGCATCATGACGGACGGCTCCTCGGCGTATATCGCGTGCGGGATGCGGGTGGGGAAGTAGGCCAGGCCTCCCGGAACAAGCTCCACGGTCCTGCCGTTGCCCGTCACCTTCAACCGTCCCTTCAGCGTCTGCACGAACACCGGCATCGCGGCCGTATGCTCGCTGAGCTCCTCGCCCGTGTCGAAGGAGAACAGCACCACGTTGCCGCCGGCCTTCTGCATGACGGTGCGGGACACGGTGGACCCCTCCTGAACGGAAATCATGTCCCCGAGGTCCTCGATGTATCCCAGTTCGATCGGTTCGGCCTCATTGCGTTCGTCTCTCATCATCGTCCTCCTTTGGTCGGTGGCAGGGATGCCTCCATCGTATCGTCTTCGCGCCGGAGACACGGCATGTACGCGTGGAGGAAAAACGTTTGACCACGATGTGAACACGCTCTTGCATCGAACGCGTTTATGGTCCAGACTTTTGCCTGTTCCATGAAAGTCGGCAATGTCGCCGGGGCAAGTGGGACGAACGGAGGTATTAAGGAAATGAACGAGAACATCGACATCGACACCACTTTCGTGCCGGACGATTCCGCCAGTCATTCCTGGACGGAGCGCGACAGCGAGCTTGTGGAGGAGTATGCGGCCCAGCTCATGGCGATGAGCATCTGAGCGGACACGATCCGAAAACGTGGGGGACGCCCCTTCCGGAAACTCCGGAAGGGGCGTCCTTCCGTTTTTTCATTCCGCCGGGCCGAAACGCCTCCGGCGCGTCCGTAGCCACATGTGTGACTATGCTTTCCAGCCGTAGCGTTTGAGACGACCGGGAGGAGACCGCATGCCGACGGACGGAAAACCGAAAAACGGCATCGTCAGACAATTGTTCAGCTATGGCGGCGTTTCGGCCATGCAAACCTTCGTGGAATTCGGCGTGTTCGCCGTGCTTCAGCTGGCCGGCCTGCCGTTCCGTCTGGCGAATGCCGTGGCCGTCTTCTGCTCCGGCTCATTCAACTACGTCATGAACCGCAACGTCACATTCAAATCCTCGTCGAACTACGCGCGTTCGATAGCCATGTTCGTGGCCATGTACTGCTGGAACCTGCTGTTCTCCAACCTGATGATGGCCTGGATCCCCGGACTGCTCGGCTGGCCCACCATGGCGGTCAAGATCGTCACCATGGGCATGCAGGCGGTCTGGGGCTTCCTGCTGTGCCGCTACGTCATCTTCAAATGACGTTCGCGCCGGACGGTTTTCCCGCCGCGATCACGGGAAAACGGACATGCTATCTTACAATGGATGCGCATCGGGAAACTTGTGGCTAAGGGAAGGACGGGACGCCGTTGGCGGATGTGAGACGGGAAATGGAACGGCTCCGGCCCGTGTATGAGACCGGGGTGCTGCGATTGCTGCTGCGCGGCAATTCCATGCTGTACGTCGCGCTGCTGCGCTCCACGTTCGACCCGCTCACCGGCGAGCTGCCACGCGAGATCGTCGAGGAACGGTTCTCCCGCAGTCTGACCCGACTTGCGGAGACGGGCGATTACACGCCCAGGGAAGGGCAGACGTCCGCGGAAGCCGCGCACACGATCCTGCAGCAGCTGACGAAGGAAGGCGAGGGCGATTACGCATGGCTCGCCAATTCGCTTGACGTCGCCTCGCACCGCTACCTGTACCGTCTCACGGCGCGCGCCCACCGTGCGATCGAAGCACTCGACCGGCTCGAGGACACCACGAAAGCGCTGTCCGGAGCGCAGGCCAACAGCATCATCATGGAGATCGAGCATGCGCGCATGCAACTGACCGCCGACCCCCGCGAACGCATCCGCCTGCTTGAACGGGACATCGAGGAGCGGCAAAAGCAGATCGACGAATTGAAACACAGCGACACGTTGGACAAGCTCACCTCCCAGCAGGTGGGCGACATCATCGGCGTCATCCACAACACGCTGCGCGGCGTGCCGATCGACCTGCGCGAACTGGCGCTCGAGGAACGCGACAACGGCGACAATCTGCGCCGAAGCATGCAGTCGGGCTCCATCAGCGTGGAGCAGGCGCTCGGCACCTACCATGACGAATACCACAGGTCGTTCCACGAATCCGACAGCGGCCGGCGTTTCGAGGACGCGTTCCAGGTGATCGTCACCGACGAGGGACGCCGCGAAATCGACGAGGCGGTGCGAGACATCGCCCAGAACCCGTATCTCGAGGGCGAGCCCGGCATCCTGCTCGCCCAGGTACGCGCCGAACTCAAACGCATCTACGAGGGCATCGAGGACGTGCGCCGGCAGATCCGCATATCCGACGAGGCGGTGAGCCGTCTGGTGCGCCAGCAGACCGACACGCATTACCGCACCATGCTCGACAAGCTCCACAGACTGTTCGTGCGGGCCAGCGACGATGCGAAGACGCACCCCGGCTCGGACGAACGCCCATACCGTACGGACACCGGTACGGCGCAGTTCCAGGCATTGCCGTCCAGGCCGGCGAAATCGATGGCGCGCGCGGCCACGGCCGGATTGGACGACGCGCCTTCGACGAACGTCGACGCGCCGGACCTGAAGGCCATGGTCGAGATGTGCGGCCCGCGGCTGACGCACATGGTCGGACTCGTCAGGCGAGATCCGGTCAAAACGGCGGACGGCAGGTTCGTGGATTTCGCGGCGAGCTTCAACCGGCTGCCCCGGGAGGAACGGCGCGAAAGCGAGCTGATCGGCTTCCTAAGCGCCCTACGCATGCAGGACGGACCGGCAACCGTGGCATGGCATTGCGTATCCATCGACGGAGGCGAGCGCGTGTGGCGCACCAGGCCGATCCTCACCACCGAGGCGGCGCTTGACGAGATCATCGAGGAGGGATGAGCATGACGGACAACACCGACGGATTCGACACTGGCATCGGCATCGAAGAGGAGACAGGCCCGGAATCCGGCATGCCGTCCGAAGGGCCGGATATGACGAGGGACAGGCCGGCATTGTTCGACGGGGATACGGGAGACATGCCTCTTGAGGCGCGTATGGCCGCGATCGCGCTGAAACGCGAACGCTACATCGACGGCAGCCTGTACGACAGGGCGTGCCAGTACCGTGAGGCCGTGGAACGGTCGTTGAACAACGACATGCTCAGACTGGTCGACAACACGAAATACCGGATCATGTACGCGTCGCCGGTCACGGACGCGGAGACGAACATCCGCTCGTTGAAGACGCGTGTGAGCCTCACCCGCGAGGAGGCCGCCACGCTCGCGGCCCTGCGCATCAAGGTGCTGGAGTACGAGAACCAGAAGACGAAGCCGGGCGACTGGCTCATCAGCTTCGACGACATCCGCGCGCTGCTCGCCACGGGAGCGGGCTTCCTCACGGCCAGCAACGACGAGGAGGGCACGGCGAAGAAGATCACGTCCGTCATCTCGCGCATGCGCACCTACGGGTATCTCGCGGAAACGGGGGACGAGAACATGTACGTGCTCACGCCATTGGTGCCGATGGTGCTCGACCAGAAGCTCGCCGACCGGTGGCTCGGCTCCGATGATACGGACGGCGATGGTATGAAAGACGCGGATGGCGATGGTTATGACGATTCGTCCATCGGCGCGGATGGTGGCGATACTTCCGATTCGACCGGGACGGTTTCGTCCGGCGTCGAGCAGGACGCGTTCGATTTCGATTCGGCCGATGACGCTTTTGATGGAGGGGAACACTGATGGAAGACGGCATGAAAATCGTTTCCGATCGTTGGATGCTGCAAAGCCGGCAGATCGTCAACTGGGGCTCCTACGGCGGCTACCACGTGTTCCGCCCGTCCATGGACGATGCGATGCCGGTGACCCTGCTCGCCGGCGCGAGCGAATCGGGCAAATCCACGCTCGTCGACGCGCAGATCTCGCTGCTCTACCCGTCCGGCACCCCCTACAATAAGGCGTCGAATTCGGGACGTTCGGAACGCAACGACTACACGTACCTGCGCGGCATGATCGGCATCAGCGACGGCGAAAACGGTGAGACCCCGATCTTCCTGCGCGGCAGGGACGCGGACGGCACCCCGCAGAACATCTGGGGCGCGATCGTCGACACATACGCGAACCGCAGCGACGGCGGACTGTTGTCCTGCGCAAAATTCCTCTACCTGACCGCAGGCGACGGGCCGGACGGACTGCGCCGCCAATACGTCACCTGGAACCAGACCATCGACCCGCGCCTCATGGACCGGCACCGCGACACGTCATTCACGCGAGGACTGATGGAACAGACCTACCCAGGATGCACGACGCACGTCAACGCGCAGGCGTTCCACGCCTCCATCTGGCAGGACATGGGCCTAAGCGCCGAAGCATGCAGGCTCCTGCACAAGATCCAATCCGCCGACGCGCCCTCCAAACTCGACGACATCTTCAAACAGGGCGTGCTCGACGTGCCCGAATCCATCCGGCTCGCCCGCGAAACCGTCGACGACTACAACCGGTTCAGCGAGAACTTCCACAGCATGGAAGACAAAATGGAACGCGTCGCCATCCTGCAGGACATACAAGCCCGCTACGGCGAATACGCCAAACAAGCCAGCGAACGCCGCGAATACACGCCCATCGACCCCGACCGCGAGCAAGGCGAGACGACGCTCGCCGCATGGACATGGTCGCGCATGGCCAGCGAAGTACGCGCCGGACTGCCATCGGCGCAACGCAAAGCCAAGGAATCCCAGGACGCCATCGACCGGTCTCAGCAGCGCATCGACGAACTCGACACGCAAATCGAAGCCGTCAAAGAACGCATGAACGGCATCGACGGCGGCAGCCTGCAGCAACTCGGCAAGGACTTCGAACGCGCACGCCAGGACGCCGACGAGGCGCGCAGACAACGGCACGCCATCGCCGAACGGTTCGAACGCGTCGAAGGCAGACTCCCCGCCGACGAGCAGACATGGAACGCCAAACGCGCCGCGCTCGCCTTGTCGCTCGATACGTACGACAAGCGTTTGGAAGACGCGCGATCCGAATACCAGCGGATGGTGGTGGAACGTCACGCCCGGCAGGGCGAACGCGACCTGTTGAGGCAGGATTACCGGCGCAAGATCGAACACAGGACGCGCATCAGCGACGACATGGACCATGCGCGCACGCTCATCGCACGGGCGACGGGCTTGGACGAGACGGAACTGCCGTACGTGGCCGAACTGATGGACGTGGACGAGGGGGACGAGCAATGGCGTCTGGCGATGGACGTCACGTACGCGCCCATCGCGCAGACCATTCTCGTGGACAAGCGGCATGAGCAGGGGTTCGCCGCGAAGGTCAGCGCGATCGATCCGACGCGTATGACGCGGCGTGCCTGGCGTTTCGTCGATACCGACGCGCAATACGATTCGGCCTGCAACGAGGGGTGGATGTCGTCGAAGCTGCGGTACAAGGAGGATTCGCCGTTCGTCGGATGGTTGAAGGAGCAGACCGCGTCGCAACGGTTCGACGCGCGTTGCGTGGAGGCGATCGACGACATGGACCGGGCCGAACGGCAGGTGCAGGTCGACGGGCAGATCAAATCCGGCGACCGTGGCTTCCATGGCGTCAAAGGCCTGCGTCAGGTCATCGGCTTCGTGAACGAACGGTATCTGGCCGAATTGGAACGCCAGCTTGACGGGGCGGAACGGGCGTTGGAGGACGCCGACCGCCGCGGCAGACAGATGGTCAACGCCATGACTCTGCTGCAGGACGAGCATGAGCTCGCATTGACCGTCGCGGATCTGCCATGGGGCAAGATCGACGTGGACGGGCTCGAGACGAAGGCGGAACGGATCCGTCTGCAGATCGAACGGATCGAAAGCGATCCGGAACTGGCACAATTGCAGGACGAGTTGAAACAGCTGCTACGGCAGAAGGACGACGAGGGCAAGAACAGGTACCGTGCCGAAGCGGAATTGGAAAACGCGCAGCATGCCGTCCAGGCCGAACAGGCATGGCTCGACATGCATGGCGACTCCGATTTCGACGATGCCGCATTGTCCGACATGGTGTCGAATCTGCTGGCCGACACGTATGAGACCTGTTTCGACACGTCGCGTCCGCAGGAACGGCCGCAGCGCATCGCCGGCGGTTTCGACCGTGAGGGGACGGCGCCGTTCGACGTGCGCGTGCTGCGCAGAATCTGCAACACCGTGCGTGCGAGACTCCAGCAGATCGACGAGCGTGCCGTCCAATTGCGCGCCGACACGGAACGCGCCATGGGCGACTATCTGAAGCACCATTCCACGGAGGGCGACACCGTCATGGCGAGCGTGGAGGACTATCCGTATTTCCTTGACGAGCTCAAGAACCTCAACATGCTCGTCACCCGCGCCGCGACCGACGAGGAGTATGCGAACAGCGTCGAAAAGCTGTATATGAGCTTCCAACAGCTCAACCGCGCGTTCAACACCGACGAGGAGAACGTCAGGGAGCAGCTCGACCGCATCAACGGCATGCTCAAAGGCCAACAGTTCGGCCCCCGCGGCGGCAGGCTCTCGCTCCACGTGGACTTCCACCCGATCGACCGGCAGTTCAAATCCTCGTTGGGCCGCATCATGTCGAAGCTCGACGATTGGACACGCAACGCGCGCAGCAATCCCATGGAGACGCGCAAGGCGTTCGCAGGCTGCGAAACGTTCATCGGCAGGCTCCAGGCGGAACTCGGCCAGATCCGCGACACGAACGGCATCAAGGAATACGGTGCGCGCAACCTCGATCCACGCGTGCGCAGCTCGTTCTACGCGATCGTGCACCATAACGATCTGCCCGACGAACGCATCAGCTCCACCGGCGGCAAGTCCGGCGGCGCGTTGCAGGAACTCACCTCGTTCGTCTACGGCGCGGCCCTGATCTACCTGCTCGGCGGCGACCTGACCGGCAAGCCCACCTACACCACGCTGTTCCTGGACGAAGCCCTCATCAAAGCCGACGGACGCTACACGAAACGCGCCCTGACCGTGCTGCCGCGCCTCGGCTTCCAGATCATCGTATCCGCGCCGGAAAGCAAAACCGCCGAGATCCTCAGCATCGCAGACAAAGCGTACGTGGCATACAAGGATCCCGCAACCGGCAACTCGTACCTGCAGGAGCTCGACCGCGAGCCGGCAACGCAAGCCGAAACACAAGACGCCACCGTCGAGCAGACGCAACCCGCGACGGAGGCATAATATGGCAGCGGCCAGAAACACCACAGGCGAAACGGACATCCGCCGGAAACTCGACGAATACGTCGACGCCCACCTCACCAGGCACATGTACGACACCGACGAATCCTGGCCGCTGCGCAAAACCATCCGACTGCCCAAACAAGCCGAACTGGAGCAGCACTACAACCAAATCCGCGCCCAAAACGAAACCATCCGCGACTGGGCGCGGCAACACCACTGCGAAACCAGCGAGAAAACCAAAATCGTCTCCAGCGGACTCATCCAACAAAAAAGCCCGCTCATCGACTCCGTGACCATACCCGACCTCGACACCGCCCTCCGCATCGCCACCAAACAAACCCGCGAACGCTACCTACGCGAACACGACCGCATGAGCGCGCTCGCCAAAGAATTCGGCCTCGAACCGGCGAACGCCATGAACGTCGCCAAAACCCTCAAAGACCACGACGACACCGACTTCCACCTCGTCATCCAAGCCGCCCACTACTTCGCAAACCACGACTGCCACACCATGACCCCACGCATGGCGCCCATCCCAGGATTCAGCGCCAAATGGCTCGGCACACCCAACTCCCAACGCCGCAAAGCGATATGCCAGCTCACCGGACAAGACAACCTCACCTTCCAGGAACGCCCGAACGAACTCCGACTACGCCTCATGGACGCCGAACACCACGACCAACCCGACCTCATCGTCACCCAACCATGGGTCCGCAACCAGCCAACCGACATCGAACACGCCATCATCATCGAAAACAAAGACACCTACCAGGCCATGCCCACCGTCGAACACGCCATCTGCATCCTCGGCAACGGATACGCCGCAACATCACACATCACAACACTCCTGCCATGGCTCACCACCATCCCCAACATCATCTACTGGGGCGACATGGACGCCAACGGACTCGACATCCTCTCCAAACTACGCGCCACCGGCATCCCATGCACATCCATACTGATGGACACCACCGCATACCGGACATACGAACAATACGGCACCCAACTCGACGCCAAAAACAAACCCCTCACCACACAAACCCCACAACCCACACCCGGACTCACCACCGAAGAACGCAAACTCTACGAAACACTCTGCACAGGAACAGACATCCAATACCTACGCATCGAACAGGAACGCATCCCCATACGCGACGCCACAACCATCCTGCACGACCAACACCACTGGCCAATCGACATACCCGGCAACGACATACCAAACAACAACACCAAATAGAACACCTGTTCGAAACCACAACAAAAATACGCTATCCTATACAACAGAACAGGCAACACCAAGCGGAAGAACACCATGACAACCAAACGCAACAACACGACACACAACGAAGTCGTGGTCGAACGCGTACTCACCAGCGACGCATTCCTCACACGCGAAATCAAAAAAGCCCCCATGAAAACAACAGGCGACTCACTCATAGCAGACCTCACCCACCTACCCAACGACCTCAAAATCACCATCCAAGGCGCTCGCGAGCACAATCTCAAGAACGTGGACTTGGAGTTTCCTCGCAACCGCATGGTGGTGTTCACCGGCCTGTCGGGTTCGGGCAAATCCTCGTTGGCGTTCGATACGCTGTTCGCCGAGGGCCAGCGCAGGTATGTCGAATCGCTGTCGGCGTACGCGCGCCAGTTTCTGGGGCAGATGGACAAGCCGGACGTCGACTTCATCGAGGGGCTGAGCCCCGCGGTTTCGATTGACCAGAAGACCACGAACCGCAATCCGCGTTCGACGGTCGGCACAATCACCGAGATCTATGATTATCTGCGACTGCTGTTCGCCCGCACCGGCATTCCGCATTGTCCGGAATGCGGCGCCCTGGTAAGCGCGCAAACACCGCAGCAGATGGTGGACACGTTGCTGAAGTATCCGGAACGCACGCGTTTCCAGATTCTCGCGCCGGTCGTGCGCGGCCGCAAGGGCGAATTCGAGGATCTGCTCGAACTGCTGCGTGGCGATGGTTACGCGCGTGCGCTGATCGACGGTGAGATGCGGCAATTGTCCGATGACATCAAGCTCGCCAAGCAGAAGAAGCACACCATCGAAGTGGTGGTGGATCGTCTGGTGGTCAAGGACGGTATCCGCCAGCGTCTGACCGATTCCATCGAAACGGCGTTGAAGCTTTCCAAAGGCGTGGTCGTCGCCGATTTCGTCGATTTGGACGAGAAGGATCCGGACCGCCGCAAGCCGTTCTCCGAGAAACGCGCCTGCCCGAACGGCCATCAGCTGGAACTCGACGAGATCGAACCGCGCACCTTCTCCTTCAACGCGCCGTATGGCGCCTGCCCTGAATGCACGGGTATCGGATACAAGCTGGAAATCGACCCCGAACTGGTCATTCCCGATCCGGACAAGACGCTGAACGAGAACGCCATCGAACCGTGGGGCATGACCAAAGGCACCGGCGAATACTACCGCCATGTGCTTGAGGGACTCGGCGATGAGATGGGCTTCGACCTGGACACGCCTTGGAAGGATCTGCCCAAGGACGCGCGCGACGCCATCATGTATGGCCGCGATTTCAAGGTGCAGGTCTCGTACCGCAACCGTTGGGGTCGCATGCGCGAGTATTCCACCGGTTTCGAAGGCGTGGTGCGCACGTTGATGCGCCGGCATGACGAGACCGATTCCGACCAGATGAAGCAGTATTACGAGTCATACATGCGCGAGGTGCCATGCCAGGCGTGCCATGGGCGGCGTCTGCGTCCGGAAGTGCTTGCCGTCACCGTGGGCGACGAGTCCATCGCGGACGTGTGCGACATGTCCGCCGAACGGAGCCTCGCATGGATCAACGGCCTAGAACTCGAAGGCTCGGCCGCGCAGATAGCCGGCGAAGTCGTCAAGGAGATCCGCGCACGACTCGGCTTCCTCAACGATGTCGGCCTGAACTATCTGACGTTGTCGCGTGCGGCGAAGACCCTGTCGGGCGGCGAGGCGCAGCGCATCCGACTGGCCACCCAGATCGGCTCCGGCCTGGTGGGCGTCATGTATGTGCTGGACGAACCATCCATCGGCCTGCATCAGCGTGACAACGAACGGCTGATCGGCACATTGCATCATTTGCGCGACCTCGGCAACACGCTGATCGTCGTCGAACATGACGAGGACACCATCAGAAACGCGGACTGGGTCATCGACATCGGTCCGGGCGCCGGCGAACATGGCGGCGAGGTCGTGTATTCCGGCCCCGCCAGAAAAATCACCGAAGCGCCACGCTCCATCACCGGCGACTACATCGCCGGCCGACGGAAGATCGAAGTGCCCGCCGCACGCCGCAAGACGCATAAGACCAAGCAGCTGCGCGTGGTCGGAGCCCGCGAGAACAACCTCAAGAACCTGAACGTCAATTTCCCGCTGGGCGTGTTCACCTGCGTGACGGGCGTGTCCGGTTCCGGCAAATCCACGCTGGTCAACCAGATCCTTTATCCGGTGCTTGCGGACAAGCTGAACGGCGCGCGCATCGTGCCCGGCAAGCACACGCGCGTGGAAGGCGTGGACCAGTGCGACAAGGTGATCCACGTCGACCAGAATCCGATCGGCCGCACTCCGCGTTCCAATCCCGCCACCTATACGGGAGTATGGGACAAAATCCGCACGCTGTTCGCCAAGACGCCCGAAGCGCAGGTGCGCGGCTATGGTCCCGGACGGTTCTCGTTCAACGTCAAGGGAGGCCGCTGCGAGGCATGCCACGGCGACGGCACGTTGAAAATCGAAATGAACTTCCTGCCGGACGTGTACGTGGACTGCGAGGAATGCCACGGCCAGCGCTACAACCGCGAGACTCTCGAAGTGAAGTACAACGGCAAATCGGTCGCCGACGTGCTGAACATGCCCATCGAGGAGGCCGCGCAGTTCTTCAAGGCGTACCCGTCCATCTCGCGTTACCTGGACACCCTGGTGCAGGTCGGTCTCGGCTATATCCGGCTCGGCCAGCCGGCGCCGACGCTGTCCGGCGGCGAATCGCAGCGCGTGAAACTCGCGACGGAACTCCAACGGCGTTCCACCGGCAAAACCGTGTACATCCTCGACGAGCCGACCACCGGCCTGCATTTCGAGGACGTGCGCAAACTGCTGCTCGTATTGCAGGGATTGGTGGACAAGGGCAACACCGTCATCGTCATCGAGCACAATCTCGACGTGGTCAAATCCGCGGATTGGATCATCGATCTGGGGCCGGAAGGCGGTGACGGCGGCGGCACCATCGTCACCGAAGGCACGCCGGAGCAGGTCGCGCAATGCGAACAGTCGTGGACGGGCAAGTTCCTTAGGGATATGCTGTGACTGATTTCGAACGACACAGTCCGGACGTGTGGCGCAAAACGGCGGATGCGTTACGGGAAACCGCGGTATCGGACGCCGGCGCCCAATCCGACGGCAGGGGAGTGAACAAGAACGGCGCGCCCCTGTTGGGGGATACTCGCGACCTGTTCCGTCCGAAAACCTCCGACATTCCCGCGCAGCCGGGCGTATACAAGTGGCGTGACGGCGAGGGGCGCGTCATCTACGTTGGCAAGGCCAAGAACCTGCGCAACCGGCTGACGAACTACTTCCAGCCGCTCTACCAGCTGCATCCACGCACCCAGACCATGGTGTTGACGGCTCGCAGCCTCGAATGGACGGTAGTGGGTACGGAACTGGAGTCGCTCACACTCGAATACACGTGGATCAAGGAGTTCGACCCACGATTCAACGTGGTGTTCCGCGATGACAAGACCTACCCGTATCTGGCCATCTCATCAGGCGAACGCATCCCACGCGTATGGGTGACTCGCAGCCGCAAACGTCGCGATACCAGATATTTCGGCCCGTACGCCAAGGTATGGGATCTTCGGCACAGCCTCGACGCGTTGCTGAAGACGTTTCCCGTGCGCACATGCTCGAAGAACGTGTTCCACAAGGCGCAGTTGACGGGCCGTCCATGTCTGTTGGCATCGATCGGCAAATGCTCCGCTCCATGCGTGAACCGTATCGGCGCTGACGAGCATCGCAGGATGTGCGAGCAGCTTGTCGGCGTGATGACCGGCCGAATCGGCAAATCGTATATCGCCCAACTGACCCGCGACATGAAGCAGGCGAGCGCCGAACTGGAATTCGAGAAGGCGGCCCGGCTGCGCGATCAGATCCAAATGCTCGGGACCGTGGTCCAGCAGAACGCCGTCGTGTTCGATTCGGATGTCGACGCCGACGTGTTCGGCATCGCGTCCGACGAGCTTGAAGCCAGCGTGCACGCGTTCTTCGTGCGGTCCGGATCAATTCGCGGCGAACGTAACTGGAGTGTGGAGCGAGTCGAAGATGTGAGCGACGCGGAGTTGATCGCCGATCTGATCACTCAGGTATATTCGGAAACCACGGGGGAGAGCGCGGCCGTCTCCGATTCGACCGTCGTGACCGAGCAGCGCAATGCGATCGGTTCGACACAGACCGTGACCGCAACGGATGCTATCGCCCGTGCGCAGGCCACGAAGGAACGCAACGAACGTCAGGAGCAGACGGGACGTGCCGACCTGCTGGCTCCAATCGCGCCTGTTCCCCGTGAGGTGATCGTTCCAATCGAACCGTCGCGCAGCGCAGGGCTTGAGCAATGGCTAAGCGGATTGCGTGGAGCGGCCGTCACCATCCGTGTAGCCAGCAGAGGCGACAAGAAACAGCTTATGGACCGTGCCAACGACAATGCCAAGCAGGCGTTGGCACGCAGCAAGATGAGCCGTATCAGCGATATGGGCGCACGTTCCGATGCGATGAACGATGTGGCGAAGGCTCTTGGGCTTGAACAGGCGCCGTTGCGCATTGAATGCTACGACATTTCCAACACAGTCGGCGGCGCGTTCCAGGTAGCGTCCATGGTGGTGTTCGAAGACGCGATCGCGAAAAAGTCGGAGTACCGCCGTTTCGCCATCCGAGGTGCGGACGGGCAGGGCGCGTTGGATGATTTGAGCGCATTGTATGAGACGTTGACCCGTCGTTTCCGCCATGGCAACATCGCCGGCGATTCCGGGGAAAGCATGGACAACGAGCGTCGGATGGCCACGCAAAATGATAGGTCGGATGGCACGAATGGTCCTGAAACGGATGCCGTGCAGCAGAACACCAACCGTCGCCATTTCGCCTATAAGCCGAATCTGGTCGTGGTCGATGGCGGCAAACCGCAGGTGATGGCGGCGGCCAAGGCGCTTGCCGACTGCGGCGTGGACGATGTGGCCGTCTGCGGATTGGCGAAGCGTCTTGAGGAGGTTTGGGTGCCGGATGACGACTATCCGATCATCCTCAAGCGACAATCCGAAGGCATGTATCTGCTGCAGCGGGTGCGTGACGAATCGCATCGTTTCGCCATCACCTACCATCGTCAGACCAGACGCAAAGGAGCTTTGCGTTCCGCTTTGGACGACATTCCCGGCATCGGCGAAGCCTATCAGAAACGGCTTCTCAACCATTTCGGCTCCGTACGCGCCATGCGTGAGGCGAGCGTGGAGGATTTCGAACAGGTCAAAGGCATCGGCCATGCCAAGGCCGAGAACATTTACCAGGCATTGCATTCGTCCGTTGACATTGCTTCGAAGGCGGAGGATGCCCTCCGAACAGTGAAATCGGATGGAAACAGTCCGAAAGATGAAAAGAAATAGAATCTGTAACGAGCAATCGCTTCTGCGTTGCTAGCATGATGAATGGTGAGAGTAAGGGAGGGAACATGACCGAGGTGGACCATCGGTGCGCGGTCCTTGGCAAACCCATCGCGCATTCGCTTTCCCCTGTATTGCATAATGCGGCCTATCGAGCTCTAGGACTTGACAGCTGGTCGTATGGCAGGCACGAGGTCGGCGAGACGGAGCTTGAGGATTTTTTGGAGTCGCTTGATTCCAGCTGGGCGGGACTGAGCCTGACCATGCCGTTGAAGAAGACCATCCAGCCATATGGCGTGCCATGCAACGCGTGGGCGAAAGAGCTGAAGGTGGCCAACACCGCCGTCTTCGACTGGTCTGGCGCGAACGATAAGAACGCCGCCATCCCTGCGATCAGGCTCTACAACACGGATGTGAAGGGAATTGAGCTCGCCTTCGAGCACTCGTATCGGGCACGTGGCATGCGGATGGATTCTGGACAAGACGGCGAGGCGGTGATCATCGGCAATGGCAACACCGCCACCTCGGCTTTGGCGGCCTGCGCCGAGATGCCCCACATTGGACATGTCACCGTCGTGGCACGCCATCCCGATAAGAACGAGGCGCTTGAACCATTGGCGGAAAGCCATATGGGCGTCGGCTCCATAAGCATCGTCGCCATGGACCATGCGGCGAATCTGCTGTCCCATGCGGACGTCGTCATCAACACCATCCCCGGCCTTGCCGCCGATCCGATCGCCGAGGCGTTTGCCTCAGCCGGCATAGTCACGAACGGCACGCTACTCGACGTGGTCTATGATCCCCGCCCGACCAAGCTCATGCAGGCCTGGAGGTCATGCGGCGGCACCGCCATCGGCGGCGAGGAGATGCTGCTGTACCAAGCCATGATTCAAGTCTGGCTGATGACCGGCATATGGGACAACGATCCGCCGACCGAGCCCACCAGCCATCAGAAAGTCGAAGCATTGGAGCATGCCATGCGCTCCGCGCTTAAGGAGGCCCTGTGATGAACGAAAAGAACAACGCCGTCAACCAGGCAGGCAGGCATACGAGCGCGCCTTCTCCGGCCGCAGGCTTCGAAGTGCTGCTCATCACCGGCATGAGCGGCGCGGGCCGGTCCCACGCGGCCAACAGCATCGAGGACATGGGCTGGTATGTGGTCGACAACATGCCGCCGAAACTGCTTGTCCCGCTGGTGGACATGATGACCAGCTCCGGTTCGAACATCCACAAACTCGCCGCGGTCATCGACGTGAGGTCACGTGACTATTTCGACGACCTGTCCGCCGTGCTGAGCCATCTGGACGATCTTGGGGTGAAGACCCGCATCCTGTTCCTCGACGCCAGCAACGAGGTGCTCATCAAGCGCTACGAATCCGTGCGCAGGCCCCATCCGCTGCAGCAGGGCAATCGTCTGATCGACGGCATCCTTGAGGAACGCGACCTGCTGAAGAACCTCAAAGAGCACGCCGACATCGTCATCGACACCTCGGCATTGAGCATCCATCAGCTGTCCACGAAACTGTACGAGGGTCTGCTTGGTTCCGGACCGACCACGGTTTCCGTGCATATCTTCAGTTTCGGATTCAAATACGGCATTCCGATAGACGCCGATTTCGTGGCGGACGTCCGGTTCCTTCCCAACCCGTTCTGGGTGCCGGAGCTTCGTTCGCTGACGGGCAAGGACAAACCGGTCAGCGACTACGTGCTCTCCAGCGAGGGCGCGGAGGAGTTCCTTGACGCCTACGAGAAAGCCATCGCCATCGCCATCGAAGGTTATGCGCAGGAAGACAAGCACTATGTGACCATCGCGTTCGGATGCACCGGCGGCCAGCACCGTTCCGTGGCCATGAGCGAGGCCTTGGCCAAGCGCCTGCGTGCGCGTGGTCTCACGGTCTCCGTATCGGCCCGCGAGCTGGACAAGCGTTCGGCCGATTGATGACCGCATTGTGAGAAGACAGTATCCAAATACAAAGAAAAGCTGCCGGCTTTGTCCAAGTTATTCGGTATCACAGTAAGCCGGTAGCAGTGCGGGTCGAGTCCGCGACTCGCCTGAAATTATAGGGAAGAACAGGAAAGTAGGAGGTTGGCTCTTGGCTCTTCTGGATGACGTCAAAAGCGAGCTGGCCGCAATCGACAACGAGTTGCCCATCGCCAAAAAGGCACAGGCGACTGCGATGATTCGATTCGGCAATGGTTTGCACTCGGTGGATCACCACATTCTCGTGCAGGCGCAGCTTGATTCCCAAGACGCGGCCATATGGCTGCAGGACACCATCAGAAATCTGTACGGCCACGAAGCCACGCTTACCCCCGTTTCCAGGCAGACGCCGACCGGCGTGGTGCAGCGCTTCATAGTCCGCGTCCCCAAGGGCAGCGCGGCTCTGGTGCTGCAGACCGGCCTGTACAGCCGTTACACCAAAAACATGGTGCTGGGTCTGCCGGGCGACATCATCAACGGCAAGATTGCCCAGATCAAGGCCGCCTGGCGTGGCGCGTTCCTCGCAGGCGGACACCTGTCCGACCCGGGCAAGGCCAGCTATCTCGAAATCGTATGTCCGAATCATGAGGCCGCGCTGGCGCTGGTCTCCACCGCGCGTCGTCTCGGCATCACCGCCAAGCCGCGTAAGCTGCGCAGCTCCGAACGTGTGACGTTGCGCGACCCCGATGCCATCGAACGCATGCTCATCCTCATGGGCGCCCCTCATTCCGCCCGCGAATGGACCGGAAAGCGTTCCGACGGAGAGGCCCGAGGCAAGGCGAACCGTCTGGCGAACTTCGATGACGCCAACATGCGCCGTAGCGCCAAGGCCGCCGCGGAAGCCTGCGATAAGGTCCGCCAGGCCTTTGAAATCCTCGGCGACGACGTTCCGGACAATCTTAAATCCGCCGGCCAGCTCCGACTCGACCATGCCGACGCGTCCCTTGAGCAGCTGGGCCGTCTCGCCGACCCGCCAATCACCAAGGACGCGATCGCCGGACGTATCCGTCGACTGCTGCAATTGGCTGAGAAAACGGAGAAGGCACGCCGTCAGGCGGCCTGATTTTCGTTTCCGGAAACAAAACACCATGCGACTTTTCCGTCGTATGGTGTTTTTGTTCGTTTGGGCTTGTATTATGCGTAAGTGGCAATATGGCCATTCCACGCTTACAAGCGGCTAGGAAAGGATATACATGAAGACACTCAAGGATCTTGGAGATCTCAAGGGCAAGCGCGTTCTGGTTCGCGCCGATTTCAACGTTCCGCTGGACGGCACCACGATCACCGATGATGGTCGCATCAAGGCCGCCCTGCCGACCATCAAGGCTCTGCGCGAACAGGGTGCGAAGGTCATTCTGATGGCCCACCTCGGCCGTCCGAAGGGCAAGGTCGTTCCGGAACTGTCCCTGGCTCCGGTCGCCGCCCGTCTCGGCGAGCTGCTCGGCATCACCGTTCCGCTGGCCGCAGATACCTACGGTGAGGACGCGCAGGCCAAGGTCGCCGCGATGAGCGACGGTGATGTCGTGCTGCTGCAGAACGTCCGTTTCAATCCGGAAGAGACCAGCAAGGATCCGGAGGAGCGTGCCGCATACGCCAAGAAGATCGCCGCCCTCGGCGAAGTCTTCGTCTCCGACGGCTTCGGTGTCGTGCACCGCGCACAGGGCTCCAACTACGACGTCGCCGCCGATCTGCCGGCCGCCGCTGGCCTGCTGGTCGAGAAGGAAGTCAAGGCACTGTCCCGCGCCACCGTGGACCCGGAGCGTCCGCTGACCGTCGTGCTCGGCGGCTCCAAGGTCTCCGACAAGCTCGGCGTGATCGACAACCTGCTGGACAAGGCCAACCGTCTGGTCATCGGCGGTGGCATGGCGTACACCTTCCTCAAGGCCAAGGGCTACGAGGTCGGCACCTCCCTGCTGGAAGAGGACCAGATCGAAACCGTCAAGGGCTACATGGAGCGCGCCGAGAAGAACGGCGTCGAACTCGTGCTGCCGACCGATGTCGTCATCAACCCGGTCTTCCCGAAGTCCGATGAGGACATCGCTCCGGAAGTCGTGGCCGCCGACACCATTCCGGCCGACAAGATGGGTCTGGACATCGGTCCGGAATCCCAGAAGCTCTTCCACGACAAGATCGTCGATTCCAAGACCGTCGTGTGGAACGGCCCGATGGGCGTGTTCGAGGTCCCGACCTTCGCTGAAGGCACCAAGGCCGTGGCCCAGGCTCTCGTCGATGCCACTGCTGCCGGCGCATTCACCATCGTCGGTGGTGGCGATTCCGCTTCCGCAGTGCGCAACCTCGGCTTCCCGGAGGATGGCTTCTCGCACATCTCCACCGGTGGCGGCGCCTCCCTCGAGTTCCTCGAGGGCAAGGAACTGCCGGGCCTGAAGGTGCTCGACTGATCTCAGAATCATGAAGGGGTGCTTCCTCATCAGTGGGTGGGGGAGCACCTTTTGCGTATTTCGCATACAATGTCACAAGAACGACCTTTCGCTTTGACGAGCACGGACGGGAGACGACGAATATTATGGGGCCGAAACGGATTCCTTTGGTGGCCGGAAACTGGAAGATGAATTTCGATCATCTTGAAGCGACGTATTTCGTACAGCAGCTTGCATGGAATCTTCGGGCCATCCATTTCGACTACAAACGTTGCGAAATCGCATTGATGCCGTCATTCACCTCACTCCGCAGCGTGCAGGTCGCCGTCGAATCGGACAATCTGAAAATCCGCTACGGGGCCCAAGCCGTCTCAGTCACCTCGCAGGGAGCGTTCACCGGCGACGTCTCCGCCGATATGATCGCCCATCTCGGCTGCTCGTACGTGATCGTCGGCCATTCGGAACGACGCAAATACCATCCCGAAGACGACGCGAACATCGTCGACCAGGTGAGGGCCGTGCTTGCTGCCGGCATGCAGCCGATACTTTGCGTCGGAGAAAGCTACGAGGAACGGCGCAAAGGCATAGAGCTCGATTTCGCGGTCGGCCAGGTGCACGACGTGACGCGGGACCTGTCCGATGAGGAGGCCGCGAAGCTGATTGTGGCGTACGAGCCGGTATGGGCGATCGGCACCGGCATGGTGGCTACGCCTCAGTCGGCACAGGACGCGGCCAAGGCGATCCGAAACGACCTGTCCGATACGTTCGGAACACGGGTCGGCGAAACGGTGCGAATCCTGTACGGCGGTTCGGTGTCCTCGAAAAACGCGGTGGAACTGATCAACGAGCCGGATGTGGACGGCTTCCTGATCGGCGGCTCCGCGTTGAAGGTCGATGAACTCACACGCATCTGCAAGCTGACATTGGAAACAACCGCCTGAAAACTTTTAAAAAGCATGGTTGGACGCTCGATTTTTTCAACACCATGCGCTATTATCAGAAACAGTGTTTACGAACTGGAGGTTCACCCGTGTCCGCTATGGCTACTGTCAAGCTTGTGCTGCAGATTCTTCTTGTCATCCTCAGCCTCTTGCTCACCTTGCTTATCCTTATGCACAAGGGTAAAGGCGGCGGCTTGTCCGACATGTTCGGCGGCGGACTCACCCAGAACGCGGGTTCCTCCGGTGTCGCGGAAAAGAACCTGAACCGTTGGACCGTCATCATCGCCCTGCTGTGGGTGGCCATCATCATCGCCCTCGGTCTGATGACGAAATTCAACCTCATCTGATTGACGTAATTTGGTTTGGCCCATGACCGGCTTCACGGTCATGGGCCAAACTTGTCTCCGGCTAGATTGCTCCCGCAAAGGATTCAAATGACTTCGACAAACAACACCTATGATGACGTGACCATGGTCGTCGCCGATCTGGACGGCACACTGCTGCACGACGGAAAGACTTTCGAGGACCGTTTCCTGACGCAACGATCCATTGACAGCATCAACCGCATGCACGACGCCGGCATCAAATTCGTGGTGGAGACCGCGCGACCGGTCAGCACCGGCTACTCGTTCGTGCAGAAGCTTCCGGTTGACGCCGTCGCCTATCTCAACGGGGCGCTGTTGGATTTCAACCCCGTCTCGTCCGATTACGATATGCTCACCTCACCGACACTGCCGAAGGACGGACATCTGCAGAAGATCGGATTCTCTTCGAAAAGGGCCTGCGAGGTCTGCAAGTACCTGCTGGAGGAACTGCCTGGCATGGAAGTGGGCATCGTCATGGATGATGTCAGGTACACGAATTTCGACGTCACGAAATACTGGAAGACGCAGACCTGGCGATACACGGATTTCGATGACGTTCCGGACGGCACCGCGGACAAGCTGATCCTGTTCCCGAACGAGGAGCAGTGGAAGCGTGTGGGACGGCTCATCCCCGACGATTTCGACGTGCATATCTCCGAAGGCTCGCTGTGGATGCTGATGAATCCGCAGGCCAATAAGGAGCATGCATTGAGCATCCTCGCCGATCGCATGTCGACGCCGTTGTCACGGACCGTCTCATTCGGCGACGATTTGGTGGACATCGCCATGCTTCGTGAATCCGGCAGGGGAGTGGCCGTGGCCAACGCGAACCCCGACGTGTTGAAAATCGCCGATGAGATCTGCCCTTCGAACAACGATGACGGCGTGGCCCAATGGGTTGAGAACAATCTGCTTTGACCGCCCCCCACATGGAGTCTTTTCACGGAATTGAACTCATTCATGCAGCGGCATGAAACACATCCACCAAAATTGAACTCTTTGTCTTTCTTGGTGCCCTGTCGTGCTATTCTTTGAACTAGCTTTTGTTTAAATTGAACTGGAAGGATAGGCATGACGGAATCATTCTCGACCAGATTGAATGATGCCATGGCATTACGCGAGCTTAAACAGATTGATTTCGTTCATGCTGCGGAAAAGTTCAATATCAAGCTCGGCAAAAGCCATATGAGCCAATACGTCAGTGGCAAAACCGTTCCCCGTGCCGATATCGCGCATTTCCTTGCCGCATATCTGCGGGTCAACGAGGATTGGCTGATGGGCAAGGATGTTCCCATGGAAGAGCATGCCGCGATTTTGCCGGATTTTGCCGGTGAACAGCCCGACCATGTTGACGATGCATCCGAGCAACCGACAGAAGGAAGAACCATGCGCACTTTTACGAAATCCCACAAGCTCGACAACGTGCTGTACGACGTCCGTGGACCGGTCGCCGACGAGGCCGCGCGCATGGAGGCCGCCGGCACGCACATCCTGAAACTCAATATCGGCAATCCGGCACCGTTCGGCTTCCGCACGCCGGATGAAGTGGTCTACGACATGTCGCAGCAGCTGCCCGACACGGAAGGCTATTCGCCGTCGAAGGGCCTGTTCTCCGCGCGCAAAGCCATCATGCAGTATGCGCAGCTGAAGAACATCCCCAACGTGTCCATCGACGACATCTACACCGGCAACGGCGTCAGCGAACTTATCAACCTGTCCTTATCCGCGTTGCTGGACAACGGCGACGAGGTACTCGTGCCGTCGCCGGATTATCCGCTGTGGACAGCTTGCGTGAATCTGGCCGGCGGAACCGCGGTGCATTACGTCTGCGATGAGGATTCCGAATGGTATCCGGACATCGACGACATGCGTTCCAAGATTACCGACAAGACCAAGGCGATCGTCATCATCAATCCGAACAATCCGACCGGCGCGCTGTATCCGAAGGAAGTGCTTCAGCAGATTGTCGATCTTGCGCGAGAGCACCAGCTCATGATCTTCTCGGATGAGATCTACGACCGTCTGGTCATGGATGGGTTGGAGCACATCTCCATCGCGTCCCTTGCGCCTGACCTGTTCTGCGTGACGTTCTCCGGATTGTCGAAGTCCCATATGATCGCCGGCTGGCGTGTCGGCTGGATGGTGCTGAGCGGCAACAAGCGTCTCGCCAAGGATTACATCGAGGGTCTGAACATGCTGGCCAACATGCGTATGTGCTCGAACGTGCCTGCGCAGTCGGTGGTGCAGACCGCATTGGGCGGCCATCAAAGCGTCAAGGATTATCTGGTGCCCGGCGGCCGCATCTACGATCAGCGCGAGTTGGTGTACAACATGCTCAACGATATTCCAGGCATCACCGCGGTCAAACCGAAAGCGGCGTTCTACATCTTCCCGAAGATCGATGTGAAGAAGTTCAACATCCATTCCGATGAGCAGTTCGCGCTTGACCTGCTGCATGACAAGCATATCCTCATCAGCCACGGCGGTGCGTTCAACTGGCAGGAACCGGACCACTTCCGTGTGGTCTATCTGCCTCGCATCAGCATGTTGAAGGAGACCATCGGCGAAATCGGCGACTTCTTCAGCACGTATTGGCAGGCTTGATTTTCGGTTCGCTTTTCTTTCGATTATGGCCGCGATCTGATATCGCGGCCTTTTTGTCTTTTCGTATGTCTTCTGCGCGTATTATTTCGGCATACGAAAAAGAGGTCTCCATCAAAAGATGGAGACCTCTCGGCTTTTATCCGTTTAACGGTGCTGTATCAGCGAATGATTCAGCCGTTGACGCGGTCGATGCCAGCCTGGACGTCGGCGAGGACGGTGTCCCAGGACTTGATGAAGGCTGCTACGCCGTCAGCTTCCAGCTTGTCGGTGACATCCTTGATGTTGATGCCCAGATCGGCGAGCTTGTTCATGATGGCGTGGGACTCTTCGTAGGTGCCCTTGATGGACGGAGCGCCATTGCCGTGATCGGCGAGAGCGTTCAGGGTCTTCTCCGGCATGGTGTTGACGACGAACGGAGCAACGAGCTCGTCGACGTACTTGCAGTCGGAGTAGGCGGCGTTCTTGGTGCCGGTGGAGGCCCACAGCGGACGCTGCTTCTTGGCGCCCTTGGCTTCAAGAGCTGCCCAACGCGGATCGTTGGCGAACTTGTTCTCGAACAGCTCGTAAGCCAGGCGAGCGTTGGCCACAGCGGCCTTGCCCTCGAGAGCCTTGGCTTCGTCGGAGCCGTTGGCTTCCAGCAGCTTGTCCACAGCGGTGTCCACGCGGGAGACGAAGAAGGAAGCGACGGAGCCGATGTGCTTCAGGTCGTGGCCGTTGGTGTCAGCCTGGGCGATGCCCTCGATGTAGGCGTCGATGACCTGCTCGTAACGCTCCAGGGAGAAGATCAGGGTGACGTTCACGGAGATGCCCTTGGCCAGGGTGGCGGTGATTGCCGGCAGGCCTTCGAGGGTGGCCGGAATCTTGATCATGGCGTTCGGACGGTTCACCTTGGCCCAGAGTTCCTCGGCCTGCTTCTCGGTGGCCTCGGTCTCGTGAGCCAGACGCGGATCCACTTCGATGGAGACGCGGCCGTCAACGAAATCGGACTTCTCGGCAACCTCACGGAAGATGTCGGTGGCGTTGCGCACGTCGGTGGTGGTGAGCTCGCGCACGGCGGTCTCAACGTCGACCTTGCCCAGTTCCTTCAGCTGCGGATCGTACGGGCCGACCTCGTGCAGAGCCTTCTGGAAGATGGACGGGTTGGTGGTCACGCCGACAACGTTCTTGTTGGCGATGAGATCCTGCAGAGAGCCGGACTCGATGCGGGAGCGGGACAGGTCGTCCAGCCAGATCGAGACACCGGAGTCAGAGGTGCGCTGAGTTGCTTCAGTCATTGTTTTTTCTCCTTGATACCTTTTTGGATCAAATCTTGTTTATCGGTGAAAGGGGAGGGGCACATGCTGTCGTGTCCCTCCCCGTATCATCACTTGGCGGCTTCGACTTCCGCGATGGAGGCCTTGGCGGCTTCCACAACGTGCTCGGCGGTGATGCCCAGATCGATCATGTTCTGAGCGCCATCACCCTGCAGGCCGAACTGCTCGATGGACACCGGCTTGCCGTAGGAGCCGAGGTACTTGTACCACGGCATGGCAACGCCGGCCTCGACGGAGACGCGGGCCTTGACTGCGGCCGGAAGCACGGCCTCCTTGTATTCGGCGTCCTGCTCCTCGAACCATTCCACGCACGGCACGGACACGACGCGGGCCTTGATGCCCTCGCCGGCCAGGGTCTTGGCAGCGGACACAGCCCACTGGACTTCGGAACCGGTGGCCATGATGATGACGTCCGGTGTGCCCTCGGTGTCGACGAGCACGTAAGCGCCCTTCTTCACGCCGTCCTTGGCCTTCTCAGCGGTCTCGGCGAGAACCGGGACGCCCTGACGGGTCAGAACCATAGCGGTCGGCAGGGTGTTCTTCTTCTCGAAGAAGTAACGGTAGGCTTCAGCGGTCTCGTAAGCGTCGGCCGGACGAGCGACCTCGAGCTGCGGGATGGCGCGGAAGGAAGCCAGATGCTCCACCGGCTGGTGGGTCGGGCCATCTTCGCCGACTGCGACGGAGTCGTGGGACCACACGTACAGGTTCGGAATCTGCATGAGAGCGGCCAGACGCACGGCGGAACGCTCGTAATCGGAGAACATGAAGAAGGTGCCGCCGTACGGACGGGTGTGGGAGCCCAGCAGGATGCCGTTGGTGATGGTGCCCATGGTGAACTCGCGCACGCCGAAGTGGAGCTGACGGCCGTACTTGCTGCAGTTCGGCCACTGCTTGGTGGCGCACTCAGCCGGGGCGAAGGTCTCAGCGCCCTTGAGGTCGGTCTTGTTGGAGCCGCCGAGGTCGGCGGAGCCGCCCCAGAGTTCCGGCATGACGGCTGCGATGGCGTTCAGAGTGGAGCCGGAAGCGCCACGGGTGGCGACGTTCTTGCCGACTTCGAAAGTGGCCTCGAGGTCGTCGATGGCCTTGTCGAAGCCTTCCGGAAGCTCGCCGGCCTTGATGCGGTCGTACAGGGCAGCCTTGTCCGGGTTGGCCTTGCGCCATGCGTCGTACTTCTCGTCCCATTCCTTGTGGGCTTCGAGACCGCGCTCGGCGACCTTGCGGGCGTGGGCGAGGGCCTCTTCGTCAACGTGGAAGGACTCCTCCGGGTCGTAGCCGAGGAGCTTCTTGAGGCCGGCGACGGCCTCGGCACCCAGCTTGGAGCCGTGGGAGGACGGGTCGTTGGTCTTGCCTGGGGTCGGCCATGCGATCAGGGTGTCGACCTTGATGAGCTTCGGCTGGTTCGGGGCGGCGGCGCGGGCCTTGGCGATGGTGTCGGCCAGGCCTTCGACGTCCTCCTTGTAGGAGCCGTCAGGCTGGATGAAGCTGAACTCGTCGGTGTACCAGCCGTATGCCTGGAAGCGCTTGAGCACGTCCTCGGCCAGCACCAGGTTGGTGTCGCCTTCGATCTGGATGCGGTTGGCATCGAAGATCACGGTCAGGTTACCGAGCTGCTGGTTGGCGGCGAGGGAGGCGGCTTCGCCGGAGATGCCCTCTTCGATATCGCCTTCACCGCAGATGACCCAGATGTTGTGGTCGAACGGGGACTCGCCTTCCGGAGCTTCCGGATCGAGCAGGCCACGCTGGAAACGCTGGCCATAGGCGAAGCCGATGGCGGAGGCGAAGCCCTGGCCCAGCGGACCGGTGGTCATTTCGATGCCCGGGGTCAGGCCGTATTCCGGATGACCCGGAGTACGGGTGTCGGCGCCGCCACGGAAGTTCTTCAGATCGTCCAGGGTCAGGCCGTAGCCGGAGAAGTACAGCTGGACGTACTGGGTGAGGGAGGCGTGGCCACCGGAAAGAATGAAGCGATCGCGGCCTTCCCAGTTGGGGTCGTTCGGATCATGCTTGATGAAGTGCTGGTACAGGGTGTAGGCGATAGGCGCCAGGGAGACGGGGGAACCCGGGTGGCCGTGTCCCGCACGCTCAACCGCGTCGGCCGACAGGACCTTGGCCATCTTGATGGCGCGTTCGTCCAGCTCGGTCTCCTTGAATTCGGTCATGGATTACTTTCCTTCCAATTGGTCGGGCCGCGTATCCGGCTTGTGCCGAGCGCTCGACGCCCTCACATTGCGTTTCCCATAGTAGCGATGTGAGGTGACGTTGTGGTGAAATTTTGGCGTGTTTTGGTAGTTTGTGTGCTGTTAGCGCTCACAATTAACATTCGCGTGAACTTCAGATGTTCGTTTGTCGATATATCTCCCAATGCCAGTCGCCGCAAGCCTTTGCCGCATGAAGGAAACTACTCTGGAAGCGAACCGATTAGCACTCCGGCGCCCGGAGTGCTAAAATATTAAAAGAAGTTTTCCGGGTACGTCTCATCAGCACCGTCAAACATAAGGCGTACCGGCACACACCTATGCATAAGGAGGCGCGCATGGCGCAATCAAGACGCATGCTGGTGTTGCGTGCCGTGGTCGAGGATTACATCCGTTCTCAGGAACCGGTGGGTTCCACCACACTGACCCGGGATCATGACCTCGGCGTCAGCTCCGCCACCGTGCGCAACGACATGGCGGCCTTGGAAGATGAAGGCTATCTTATTCAGCCGCACACTTCGGCCGGCAGGGTGCCGACCGAAAAAGGGTACCGTTACTTTGTCGACCGTTTGGCGACGGTCGTTCCGCTATCGGAGGCCCAGCGCCGCGGCATCAACAGCTTTCTGTCCGGATCGGTCAATCTGCAGGACACGCTGCAGCGGGCCGCCCGGCTGCTGGCGCAGATCACCGGACAGGTCGCCGTCGTGGCCGCGCCGTCACTGTCGAAGTCGACATTGCGGCATATCGAAATCGTGCCAGTGTCCATTAATACGCTGCTTGCCGTAGTGATCACCGATACCGGCCGTGTCGCGCAGCATATCCTCAACGTCACGAAATTGCCGGACGTGACGACGCTCACTCATCTGACTAACGAGATCAACACGCAATGCTCCGGCGTTTCGCTGACCCGCACGGCCGATTGCGTACGACAGATGGGAGCGCGCAAGGAATACCATGCGATCAGCACGCTTGCGGAAACGCTTGCGCAGGCCTTTGATGGCATGGCGGATGACGAACGCGCGAGCGAATTGTACATGGCGGGCACTTCACGGCTTGCGCATCAACGCACGATGGCCGACCTGGCCCCGCTGTTCGACGCGTTGGAGGAGCAGGTGGTGCTCATGAAGTTGATGAGCTCGCTGAGCGAAACCACGCAATCCGACGGCGTCGGAGTGGCGATCGGTTCCGAAACGCACACGCCCGGTTTGCTGCACGCCTCAGTGGTAACCAGTGGCTACGGGCGTACCTCCGCGGCCGCCACGGACGGCGCGACGCATGCGGCCGCATCATCACAGACGGAAAATCAAAGCGGTGATGATACGCAGCAGGCGGGCGAACCGGTCGCATTCGTCGGATCGATCGGGCCGACGCATATGGACTACGCGGCGACCATGGCCGCCGTGAGGGCGGTCGCCAGATATCTGACGGCGTTCCTCGCCCACGATGAAGGTCAGCCGGCCGACTGACCCCGCCTTATGGCACAATGACACGCAGAACCAACAGGGAGAAAGAATAATCGTGACGGACTATTACGAAGTGCTGGGCGTCGACCGTTCGGCAAGCGACGACGAGATCAAAAAGGCGTATCGAAAGATGAGCCGCAAATACCATCCCGACATCGCAGGTCCGGAATTCGAAGACAAGTTCAAGGAAGTCAACAACGCGTACGATGTGCTGTCGGATCCTAAGAAACGGCAGATGTACGATGCCGGCGTCGATCCGAACGATCCGAATGCGGGCGGCATGCACGGTGGCGGATTCGGTGGCGGATTCGGCGATATGGGGGACATCTTCAGCATGTTCACCGGTGGCGGATTCGGTGGCACCGGCGGTGGACCGACTCCGCGCACCCAGCCGGGGCGTGACGCGCTTGTTTCCGCGACCATCGATTTGAAGACGGCGGTGTTCGGCGACACCACGCACGTCAAGGTCAACACGTTCGGCCTGTGCCAGGAATGCGGCGGCACCGGCTGCCAGAACGGCACACAGCCCGCACAATGTCCCGACTGCCACGGTCAGGGATATGCGCAGCGCGTGGTACGCACCATGCTCGGCCAGATGATGACCACCGCGCCATGCGAACGCTGCGAAGGCCATGGAACGGTCATCGAGAAGCCGTGCCCGTCCTGCCTCGGCCATGGCCGCGTGCGCGTCACCCGCAATGTCGGCGTCGCGGTGCCGGCCGGCGTGGCGAACAACACCCGTCTGCGTCTCGCTAATCAGGGTGAGGTCGGCGAAAATGGCGGCGTCGCGGGCGATTTGTATGTGGATATCCGCATCAAGCCGGATGACATGTTCACTCGTGATGACGACGATTTGCATTGTTGGATCAAGGTGCCGATGAGTTGGGCCGTATTGGGGCACGAAGTCGAAATCGACACCTTCGACGGCAGGCAGACGCTGGATATCCCAGCCGGCAGCCAGCCGGACGATACCGTGACGTTGAAGAACCTCGGCGTCACGCATCTCGACGACAAGAACGAGCGCGGCGATTTGGTGGCGCACGTAGTGGTGGAGATTCCTAAGAAGCTGTCCGATGACGAGCGGGAGCTGATTGAGCGGTTCGGCGAGATGCACGACACGGACGCCCAGCATGTTGTCGTGAAGTCCCGTCCGTCGTCCGGCGCGAAGAAGGGGTTCTTCTCCAAGCTGAAGGACGCGCTGCGCTAGTTTTCGCAATCCAATCGAATACGGGACATGTGAAAGAAGTCCGTATCCCAACTCATAACCTTGGGATACGGACTTCTTTCACATCTGGCATGGCGGGTGATTCCCGCCTATTTGAGCAGCGACCTGCACATGGCGCGATACTGGCTCACATATCCTCCACCGAAGAACACGCAATGTCCTGCAATGGGGTAGAGCTGCCACAATGTGATGCGGTCCTGCCATCCGGCCTTAAGCGGATGCGCCGACTGATAGCCTTCGAGGATGTCCGTAAGATATGACATGCCGAACAGGTCGAGCATGGCAAGGTCTTCCTCACGGTGCCCACCGTGAGCCGCAGGGTCGATAAGCACGGCTTCGACGTCACCGGAATCAGCAGTCCACATGACGTTGCCGCTCCACAGGTCGCCATGCACGCGTGCGGGCTTGTCGTTGGCGGCCTTGCCTAGGATGTCGGGCAAAGCGTCGATAACGGCTTCAGTCAGTTCCATGTCATAGTCGGTCAGTTCGCGACGTTTCATGCCGAGTCGTACCATCGGACGCAATCTGCCGTCCGCCAGATAGGTGGCCACATCATCCCAGGCACCGGTATCCATCGGGACGGGATCCTGCAACGGCCCGAAATAGCAGGTGCCGTCGTATCCAGTTGGAGCGGAGCCAAAATGTTCGGCACCGGCATCATGCATATGAGCTAGCGCAACACCGAAATCGCGCGCGGCTTGGATGGTCGGACCGCAGGCGTTCACGCGTTCAATGTCGAGATAATCCTTGCCCCAGTCGTATACGTCGACCACGCGTGGGCCGCCCTGCGATTGCGCCTCGCCGAGCCATTTGAGGCCGCGTCCCTCGCATTCAAAGAAACCTTCGGGGCTGAATGCCCTGCTTTTGCGGTATTTGCCCATGCCGATGAGCCTTTCTCCCATGCCGGACATGCCGGCGTACTTTTGGCTCCATTGTGTGCATGGTTTGAGACAACTATGCCGGGATGCCTTGAAAACTAGACCCCTCTCGCTACTCTTGGTCACGGAAAAGCAGACGAAACCATATTTCTACGAACATAAAGAGGGTTCATGAATTTCTTCCAAGCGATTTTCCTTGGCCTGGTGCAGGCGTTGACCGAATACTTGCCGGTCTCTTCCAGCGCCCATATCCGTATCATCGGCGATTTGATGCTGGGCTCCGATCCGGGTGCCGCGTTCACCGCCATCATCCAGATCGGCACCGAGCTTGCCGTGATCCTGTATTTCCGTCATGACATCATCCGCATTCTCGGCGCGTGGTTCGGCTCCTTGTTCGGCAAGGAGGGCAAGGACTTCAAGAGCCGTATGGGCGCGCATAACCGCGACACGCAGATGGGTTGGTTCATCATCATCGGCACGCTGCCGATTCTGATTGCCGGTCTGTTGTTCAAGGACGCCATCGAAAGCACGCTGCGTAATCTGTGGATCACCGTTACCGTGCTGATTATCTTCGGTATTCTGCTGTGGGTGGTCGACGCCCGCGCCAAGCAGGTCAAGACCATGGATGAGATGACCTGGAAGGATGCGCTGATCTTCGGCATCGGTCAGATGCTGGCGCTGATTCCTGGCGTTTCCCGTTCCGGCGGCACCATCACCTTCGGCCGTGCGATGGGTTATACCCGTGAGGCTGCAGTGCGCGTGAGCTTCCTGATGGCCATTCCGGCCGTGTTCGGCGCGGGCATCCTCGAAGCCGTTTCCGCGGTCAAGGATGTGGCCGCAGGCAATGCGGGAATGTTCCCGGGCTGGGGTGCGACCATCGCGGCCACCATCGTGGCGTTCGTGGTCGGCTATGTGGTGATCATCGGCTTCCTGAAGTTCGTGTCCACCTTCTCGTACAAGGCGTTCGCCATCTACCGCATCGCGCTGGCCGTTGTCGTGGCTCTGCTGCTGATCTGCGGCGTGCTGCACCCGACGGAAGTCGTTGCCGCCGCGTAAGCGTGATTCGGCGTAAATAAAGCGAATCCCGGCCATCCGTAAGGTGGCCGGGATTTTTTTTCGTCTGCGACCTCCTCCTGGAGAGGAACGACTCAGACGCCGTTGCGTAGAAGTGATTCGGCCTCACGAAGCAGTTCCTCGCAGGCAGGCATGCCATTCGAGGCGATTCGCTTCGCTCTCGCGTCCAAATCGTAATCATGTTCCAGACGAGCCAAATAGTCGCCGGCATGCATGTCTGACACCAATCCATCGGCGTCGGAACGCCATTGCATGGCCTTTCTGGTCAAATCTCCTTCAATAAGCGGATACTCGATTATTAAAGACAAGGCGCGCAGCAGCTCCAAAGTGCCTTGCATGCATTCGGTATTGGCACAGTAATGCGGTACGGATACCCATATGGATGTTGTCGGAAAGCCCGCTTCGGCGGCGAAGGCGTCAAGGATGTTGGGGATGCCCACCGGACCGTTGTATTCCCTGTCGGATTCGCATTCGCAGCCGCTTTTGGAGATGTCAAGCGGCAACGGCCGTGTGTGCGGGCATTCATCGAACATGGAGCCAAGCGTGATGACATCATTTACGTCATAGTCTTCTGCGACACGTAGCGTCTGCCTGCAGTATTCCTCCCACCGGTAATTGGGTTCGGGTGCGATTTGCGCAAGCAGGTGCAGCATGGGGGAGACGGCAATGTCATAGAAAGTCGTTTGCGGCCAGATGATGCGCTTACGCCCCTGCACGGAGCAGATCATGGGCCGGGCCACCTGATAGTCGTAGAAACCTTCGTTGTCAATATGGCGCACTTCCTGCGACTCATACCGGGACACCAAATGACGGACGACGTTCGTGGCCGCTTGGCTTGCATCGTTCCATCCTTCGAATGCGGCGATAAGTATCGTCTTGGGCATTGCGCTCTCCTCACACATGCTTTTAATGTATACCGAAAACGGGTGGTGTGACACGCGCTTCAGCCATCGGTGAATACGAATAAACCAAACCGCGACACGCTGACTTGCAAATTACACGAATGTGGTTATAGTAGATACTCGTGCTCACGCAGTGAATCTGCTGGAGACATGCGGACATAGCTTAGTTGGTAAAGCGCAACCTTGCCAAGGTTGAGACCGCGGGTTCGAGTCCCGTTGTCCGCTCTAAGGTTCCGATTGATTATCGACCTTTATGGTGGGTTAGCCAAGCGGTTAGGCAGCGGCCTGCAAAGCCGTATAGACGAGTTCGACTCTCGTACCCACCTCGCATCATGTGAGATTAGTTTTCGCATGTTGACATGACCCGGGCGGTTGGCGCAGAGGTAGCGCACTTCCCTGACACGGAAGGGGTCACAAGTTCGAATCTTGTATCGCCCACTGGAGCATTGCTCCGTACAAATTAAGACTGGGTGATTGGCGCAGCGGCTAGCGCACTTCCTTCACACGGAAGGGGTCATAGGTTCGATTCCTATATCACCCACCGTTATCACAGCTCGGTTTTGCCGGGTTTTTTGTTTCCATTCCTTTTCACTCTGCTTCGTCAAATAAGAATGCAAGCATCGACGCGCCGGCAAAAACAGCGATCGACGAAAAACGATTCACCACATTACACAAGAATTGCCGATGAAAATACAAAGAATCAAACGAGAGAAGCATGACTTTTGCCAAACGCATTTCTAAAATGAGTATCGTAAACAAAAAAGAAAACAAACAAGACGCAAGGTGCGTCACAGCACACCAGCAAGAAAAGGAAACATCATGAACAAGGACAAGATCTTCTCCGCAATCATGCGTGGCTTCGAAGTCAGCGGCATCAACGCTCTGTCTTCGGCTGCCGGCTCCTCTTCCGTCAACGGCGCTCTGCAGGAGATCATCGACACCCGCCGCTGATTTGGACACCACACACTGAATCCTTCTTGAAAAAGCCTGGAACGCGATTAAAAGCGTTCCAGGCTTTTTGTTCCCCGGCAAGCGGCTACAATTGCCTATTGTGAACGAGAGACAATTAAACCTCAACCAAGCGGTTAAAGATATGGGCCCCAACGAATTGAAAGCGTACGCCGAGCTGGGGCAGAAACAACACGATGAGGCGAACCGCGAACTGGAACGACGCTGGCGCAGCTACGATGACATGCTGCCGAAGGACGAATTCGTATCCATCATCGACAAGAACGAACGGTAAATACCGTTCACAGTGTATGATTCGTGACCATGCCGGCCACAATACCGGCCAATTGCAAGGGGAGAGGGTAGAATGACAGCTATGACTGATCCGATTCCAAGCGCAGGCGAAACGACCATCATTGGTCTTCCTGCTATCACTGTACCGGTTACTTCCACCGGAGACCGTCCTCTGACGAAGGAGGACCTCAATACGATCATGCGTCTGGCCGACGGCACGGCGCTCCTGATTTCCACCAGGGGAGCGGTGTCCGGCTCGCGTTATCTCCTCGACGAGGACGAGATCACCGTGGGACGCGACCCGAGTTCCGACATCCTGCTGGACGATTCCACCGTCTCCCGCACGCACGCGGTGTTCCGCAGGATTAACGGAAATTATTCGGTGATTGACGCCGGCAGCCTGAACGGCACATACGTGAACCGTCAACGAGTGGATAGCCAGGAACTGAAGAACGGCGACGAAATCATTCTGGGCAAGTTCCGACTCGTATATTTCACCAACAAGGCCGTCATTGCCTAATGAAACGCCCGATGCGGGATAAACTGTGAGTAACGGTTTTCCTTCAATCGCCTATGGGCTCCGAATGGAAGCTCATAGGCGATTGTTTTATGGCGTGTAGGAGAAGACAATGGACGGCGAGGCAGAACCAACAATGCGGTTGCATCTGCACGTGTCGCACGCGGTGCAGGGGGAGTTGTTCCCCTCCGCGGACGCGCAGCCCGTCACACGGGGCTATCGTGGTACGGTCGCGTCAAAAGTGGCGGGTATCACGTACCGCCAGCTTGACTATTGGGCGCGTAAACAGATAGTGGAACCATCCATCACCCCGTCGCACGGATCCGGCTCACGCAGATTGTATTCGTTCAAAGATGTGGTGATTCTTGCCGTTTCCAAAAGATTGCTGGATGCCGGAATCAATCTGCAGAACGTGACCACCGCCATCGGCTTCCTCGCGCAGCGCACGCCCGAACAGTTGGCCGGCATCACCATCATGTGCGATGGGCAGAATGTGCATGAGTGCACGGACAGCGAACAGATGGTGGCTCTGCTCCAAAGCGGCAGAGCTGTGTTCGGGGTGTCCGTCGGATCGCTATGGCATCAGATCAAAGAGGCTCTAGAACATGAGGAATATGTCGATTTGACGAAGACGCCGGCATCGACAGACACCAATAGGCCAATCGACGACATTGCCGCGATACGTATGAGAAAGAAGCTGGAATCGCGGCGCAAATCCCGCGCAGCAGCCTGATCGCATACAATTGGTACGATTCAGCCCGGAACGTTCGAACGATATAACCCGCAGGGGAGTAGCGCATGCTTGATATTCTGCCGGCACTGTTGTGGATCATAGCCGCCGTCATCGCAGTGAACATTTGTTCGATTACTGCGATTCGAGGCAATCTGTTTTCCAAAAAACACCGCGATGTGCATCCGGTGCGTTGGTCGATCATCGCGCTGCATTTCACCTCATTGGTCATTGGCGCGTTGCCATATCCGGCATATGCGACGTTCAGGTCGGATTTCTCGGAGAGGTTCCAGCGTTTCTACGAACATGTCGGATGGCCATCGGCTGCGGTGATGGTCATGCTGATCGCAGCGGAACTTGTTTTCATGTATCTTCAGGCCCGAAACGGCATGCACAGCGAGATGGAGCGGAAGCTCAATCAGGCCGTCAAATAGAAATCTGACATAACGTACATTATCGGCTTTTCAGGAATGGCGTTTTTCCAGGCTTGAGGAAGCGTCAAACACGCGGTTCTGACATAACGGCCTCCGTCACTCAATAAATAAAAACGTGGTTGCTGCCACGATATTGCGACAGCAACCACGTAACTGGCCTACAGCGTTTCCGTTTACGGACTCAGGCGAAATACTCCTCGACGGCCTGCGCGAGTTCATCTACCGAATCCAGAATACGGTATGCGCCATGGGCTTTGAGCTCTCCGGGCTCCGCATAGCCCCAGCCACAGCCGAGGCAGTCCAAACCGCACGCCTTGGCGCCGTCGGCATCGGTCCAACGGTCGCCGACCATCAGTGCCTTGTCTCCTGCGTTCTCGTCGAAATCGATGTGCTGGAAAGCCCAACGGATCACTTGGTCCTTGTCAAGACGGGAATTGTCCTCGCTGGCACCGTAGATGCCGTCGACCATGGTGTCCAAGTGGAAATGCTCGCAAATCGGAATGCATTGGTATTGCGGCTTGCAGCTGGCAATCGCCAGATAGTATCCGTCGGCACGCAGTTTGGCGAGCTGCTCCGGAATACCTTGGTAAATCGTGTTGTTCAGGCGGCCGGGGACTTTCTGTCCGGGATTGTTCGGGTCGTCGAACACGGCCTCGTCGGCGTAATACTTGCGGTAAATCCTCACGCCTTCGTCAAGCTTGTCATCCGGAATGCCGTTGCGTTGCATCGATTCGCTGATGGCCGGTCCAATGAAACGATGCAATTCGGCATCGTCCGGCACCGGATATCCCATCTCTTCGAACGCCTTGACAACGCAGCCAATGATTCCTGGATCGGATTTCGTCAGTGTGCCATCGAGGTCAAGCAGAACGACTTTCTTCGGATGTTCGGACATGGATCTGATTCTCCCCTTGGTTGTGTGCTATAAGAATTGATGACAGAAACAATTATGCCCGGTCTCAATGACCGGGCATTCGTTCAAATGTCGTTCAACTGCAGGTCACTCGTAGTCCGGGAACCATCCGTCACGATGCATTTGCAGACGCTTCTCCAGCAAAGCCTTCAGTTCGTCTTCGGTACGACGTTCCATGAGCATGTCCCAGTGCGTGCGTGTCGGCTTGGCGATTTCATCAGCCTCGTCGTCATTGTCTCCTTCACGGTGCGCGACGGCGCCGCAGCGGCACTCCCACTCATCTGGGAATTCTGCGCCCTCAGCGAACGGCAGAATCGTACGATGGCCTTTCGGACACACGTATGCGACGTCGGTTCGCGCCGCAAAATCCACATTGTCATCGGATTCAAGCGACTTCGCACCGATGCTCATGCCTCGCAGGCTACGTTCCGCCATATTGCTTTTGCCTCCTTGATTATCTGCTTACTCTAAGCTACAAAACACTTCGGACGTGTCACTTATTCCCGGCGTCCGCGAAAACCGATCTCCCGATTGCGCACATGCTCAGTCGACACCTGAATAGGCGACGATGCCACGGTTGACGTTCTCGTACGCCTGTTTCGCGATCGGAGCGAGCGTTTCGGCGCGTTTACCCAGGTATGGTCCGGCCACGGCGATCTGCTGCAACACGTCGGCGAGACGTTTGCATCCGCGTACGAAATCGCCGCCGGTCAAATCGGTGCCGTACAGCACACGCGACAGGCTTTCGCCCTGAGCCCATTCGTAGACGACATCGGTGATGCCGAAATCAAGTTGGCGCGGCTCGTCGAGGGCATAGTCCTCACACAGCATGGCAATCGACGCGTGCACGCCTTTGAGCTGCGCCGCACAGACGGCGACGTTCCCCTGCATTCCTCCGGGATAATGGCGCGGCTCTCCCCCGCTGCCTCTGCGTGGCTCGTAAATCAACGACATGACGGCGCTGGCCAGCTCCGTCGCATCGAGTCCGTCGAACGCGCCATCATCGATCGCCTGGGCAAGCACCAAATCAAGCTCGCTGTACAAGTGCCGCAACAGCTGTCCACGTTCGGTAAGCCGGTAATCGATATGTTCTTTTGCGCCTTCATCAAGCCGATCGAGGTATCCGAGCTCGTTCAGCACATTGCAGATGCGGTCGAATTGACGTGCCACGGAGCCGGTGCGTGAATCGTAGCGGTGCTGCACACGTTCCAATTCACGCATTTCACGCGCCCACCGATGCCCCCATTTGAGATGCTTCTGAATATCGGGGCATTTGCGGCAGGGATGGTCCCTGTCTTTTTCGCGAAGCTCCGCGATACGCCTGTCAAGGTCTTTGAACGCTTCGCTTCGCGCCTTCTGCGTGCGGAACACCTCGTGCTTGAGTTTGCGTCGTTCGTTCTTTTCCAAGTCGCTCAAGCGCATGCGCAGCCGCATGAACTCCTTGAAGTCGCCGAACTCACAATCGAACGCCCGTTCGTATCCGTCCAACGCTTTGCGCAACGTATCCATCTGCGCCTCAAGCTGCCAGGCGGATTCGTTGGCCTCCCATTGCGCGAAGGAATGGTCAAGCGTGATGCGAGCGGTCTCGTAATCGCTGGAATTAAGCAGGTTGACGGCCATGTTGAACGTCGGTTTGAAACTGGAGTGCAGCGGGTACACGCGCTTGCTGGACAGCGCGGCGGCAGTGGCGGGAATGAAGCCATGATGGTCCACAACCACCGCATGGCCGATGGTGTCGATGCCACGTCGGCCAGCGCGTCCGGTAAGCTGGGTGAACTCCCCTGGCGTCAATCCGACATGCCCGGTCCCATCGAATTTCTCAAGTTTTTCCACCACCACGCACCGTGCCGGCATGTTGATGCCCAAGGCAAGTGTTTCCGTGGCGAAGACGACCTTCACCAGACCCTCTTCGAACAGTCGTTCGACAATTTGGCGGAAGAGCGCCACCATGCCAGCATGATGCGGCGCGAATCCTTCCTCCAAGGCGAAGCGGAACTGCGAGAAATGCAAAGCCTTCAAATCCTCTTGACTGAGTTGGCCTTCGACCATCTCATCGACGATACGGCGGATGCGACGCACCTCGTCATCGGTGGTGAGTTCGAGTCCGGCGTTGATGCATTGTTCGACGGCCTGATCGCATCCGTTGCGGGAGAAGATGAAATAGATGCCCGGCAGGATGCCGAGGAAATTTAATTCATCAATCACGGCCCAACGACGTGGCGTATGGCGTTCGGGTCTGCGGGAATGGTCGTTCCATTTGCCGCCCTTGCCGCCCTTTCGTCTGTCGGGGCGCTGCTCTCCCCTACGTTTCGCGGCCTTGCGGTCGAGCTGATCGAGCCTGCTCACCAGCTGGGCGTTGAGCTTGTCTGTCTGATTGCCGTCTTTATCACGTCGATACAGGTCGATGAGTTCCGGTTCGGTGTGGTCGTCCGCCTGAACAAGCACATGCTGTTCCAACGGCACGGGCCGTTTTTCGGACACCACCAGCGTGGTGTCGCCACGGACCGATTCAATCCATTTGGAGAAATCCTCGACATTCGACACGGTTGCGGACAGACCGATGATTCTCACGCTTTGGGGCAGGTGGATGATCACTTCCTCCCACACCGGCCCGCGGAAACGGTCGGCGAGATAGTGCACCTCGTCAAGAATCACGTAACGCAAGGCGTCAAGCGTCATGGAATGCTCGTAGAGCATGTTGCGCAGGACCTCGGTGGTCATGACCACGATGTCGGCTTCGGAGTTGATGGACGTGTCGCCGGTAAGCAGGCCGACTCTGTCCGGCCCGTACGTTTCGACCAGATCATGGTATTTCTGATTGCTCAACGCTTTGATTGGCGTGGTGTAGAACGCTTTGACGTTACGCTCTTGGGCCAGATAGATCGCGAAATCAGCCACGACCGTCTTGCCGGCTCCGGTGGGCGCGGCGACGAGCACATTGTCGCCGGCTTCCAACGCATCATTGGCTTTGACTTGGAAATCGTCCAATTCGAATGGCATGGACCGTGCGAAACGAGACGAGACCGATTGGCGTTTGGCCTGCGTCTGTTTGAACGCCGCATAGCGTTGCGCGGGAGATAGGGCTGTGGTCATCTCGGCATCGTATGTGCCGGTGTCGTTATTGCCATGTCGACGATGATGAGTCATGGTTCCTTTTCGAATCAGTCGTTGGAATGTTTCCACTGCGCCCACTGCCGGGCATGACGGACGCGCTTTTCCTCACGGCGGCTGACGACTTCGGCATGAGCGTCGATATAACGATTGGCCGCGTCCTCAAGTGGACGTGTGAAGAACGGGGACGTGTTCTCCTTTGGTTGCGGCAACGGCTCGGACATGGCCTCGAAACGTTTGGACATGCGTCCGCCTACTTTGATGGCATCTTTGAACGCATGATATCCGCGGATGCATGCGTATGCGCCGCCGCCGACCAGCATCGTCAGCATGAACAGGACGAGTACCAGCCAAATCCACCAAGGCATAGCGCCTCCCCCGTCAGTCTTCGTTCTCTCGGTCGCCGACGCTCAGCTCATGCTGTGCTCGGGCGATGATCATCGTGCGCAACGTCTCCGGCGCGACGGCAGTAATATGACGGGCGTGCGCGATGCAGAACGCGACATACCAGGAATCGGAAGACACAATCAGATGCACCTTCTCGCCTTCGCCGCATTTCTCGACGGTGGCTCCCGACAGGCTGTCGATGAACGACAGGTCGTCCTGATTGGTTATGAACACGGCAGGTGTGCCATTGTCGAAACTCCACTTGCGCAGTTCGGATGCGGGCACGTCCGGAATGTCCACTTTTTCAGTGGGTTCGACCAGCTCCGCATGCTCGATGCGGGAGATGCGAAGCACCTGCCAGATACGAGGCTTGCCAGTAGCCTTGTTGATGGTCGTATCCGTCTTGACGAACTTCATCTTGTCCGCGGGCGCCGCGTTGGACACGTCGGTCCATACCGCCACGTAGTAAACGCCTTCGTCGACAAAAATCTTGTCTGGCGCCACTAGCTTGCGCTGTATACGGCCCGCACCGTCCGTATATTCCATGTCGAGCAGCATGCCTTTGGAGATGGCGCTCTTGACGATGGAGAAGTTCCTTGGTTCCATCTCGTATCCGGTCAGGCTCAGCCACGGCATGTCGCCAGGCTTGACGTGCTGGCGCAGTCGGCTGTACAGCGATTCCGCCTGCTCACGCAGCTTGTCCGGAAGCAAAGAGGAGTGGGCGAGATAGCTCACCGATGCGGTCAGCATGCTCAGGTACTGCTGGGAAATGCCGGCAAGGCGTTCAAGCCCCAGCGAATTCGTGGCGGAGACGATGCCTTCCGCGTCAAGCAAGGACCAATCGATATCGAAGAACTGGCTTCCGGCCATCTCGCCATCATCGGACACCGTGGTCAACGTGTTGATGTCCTTATGAATGATGTTGACGAACTTCTTCAATTCGTCATCGGACTTCGGCCTGCCGATGAATCGTTCCGCAAGTTCTTCAAGAGAGTATTCCTCACCCATGTGGGCGGACAGGAACAGCATCAGGCGAAGACGCCGATCGACCTCACTACCGGTCTGGAACGCGGAGTTCTTCTTCGGACGGCCCTTGCCTTCCTCGGTATCATCCTCATCAGTGCTGTTGCGGTTGATTTCCGGAGACACCACGGTGGAGCTGTCGGTGCCGGTGGATTCATCGGCCGGCACGAACTGCGTGGCCGCATGCAGCCGGCGGTTGAACGCGTCGACAGCCTCCTGAGGGCTCACTATGGACGCACCCGAATGAGACAGCACGAACATGGCCAGATCATCGGAGTCGGCGTAGGCGACATTGAGATGCTCGCCATCAACATCCACAGTGGCAGCGAAACGTCGCTGATCGACCACTTTGACCAGCTCGTCGGGAATGGATTGCGTGCCAAGACCCGGCGCGATGGAATCCAAGCCAAGTCCTGGAATCGGCGTCTGCGGCACGCGCGGCGCGGTACGGGAAGCGTGCTGGGGTTCGTGCGCAGGAGCCGAGGAAATCGACATGGAGCGCGCAAGGTAATTCGCAGCGGCAAGAATCGGCAGATCCTCGTCGCCGAACAGCAGACGCACGCGCGGCTCATCGCCAAGCTGCAGACGGTAGGAAGCGAAATCCTGCCCTTCTGACTTGGAGGAATATTCCGGCTGCCTTGATTCGATGGCGATGCCCATGGCGGCGAGCTTGGCGCGGTCACGCTGGAATTGCTTGGCGAAGGCGGCCTTCGCCGCTTGATCGGCGAGCTCTCCGTACGAATCGGCATACGCCTTCACACGTTGCGCGATCTGACGTGAGGTAAGCCATTGCGGAAAGGCTGAGGAGAGCACAGCCAACACATCAAGCTCATGCTTGCCCCATTTGTCGGAAAAACGTCGCCTACCGTTACTTCCCTCAGCCATTAGTCCTCACGTCTCGTTAACGTTTCTTTTTAAGTGCTTGGCCTCGTAAGCCGCACACAACATTCTATGATAGAGGTTTTTTAAGCGATTTGTGCCTATTTCACGAAAAAACATCGTTTTCGTGTTGCATGGCCGTCCAAAATCAGACCCAATCGTCCGGTTCCACGCCCTGCGGGCCGACATATTCGCCATTCGGCACATAGCTTGGTTCGCCTTGATCCTCCAGTCGCGCGTCGCTAAACAGCATCACATCCCTGCCGAAGGTCCAATCGCCATCGATATCAACGGATTTCGCCGCGGCGAGCGAAGGCACACCGTATGGGAAACGGGCATCGAAATCGTGGATGTTCTTGTAATAGCGCGCGTCCAAATGGACGTCGGGGAAGATGTAGTTGCCGTCTTCCATCTCGTACTGGTCCGTCAGATGGAATCGGTCGGACCGCATGATGAACAAATCGTCAGTGGTCTTCACCGGCAGGAAACGCATACGGTCGACGCATACGCAGGTCGCGCCATCGAAAAGCGACACCGCGGCTCCCATGGCGGTCTCCAGCTGAATGACCGGCTCGCTGGTCGGATCGGTCGGGTCGACCGTCTTCTTATTGCGGATTACCGGAAGGGGAAGCACGCCGTCATAGGATGCGAGTTTCGCTTTCAGCGCATCGATACGCACCCAAATGCTGTTCGTGTTGAAGTACGGATGCTTGTCGATGTTCTGCGCGTCGTCCTTGTCGTCTGGATGGACCTGGCTCATCTCACGCAGCATCAGACGGCCCGTGGCCTTGTCTCGCACGATGTGGCCGCCCTTACGATCGGCTGGGGTGCGTTTGGCGACCTCGATCATGAACGGTGCGCCCGTATTCTCGAAATGCTGCGCAAGCGTACGGGAGGGACGCGCGCCCAGGTTGTCGGAATTGGAGATGAAAAGGTATTTGAACCCCTGCGCCTCAAGCGCGTCAAGCAGACCGGATTCCCAAATGGTGGAGAACAGGTCGCCGTGGCCCGGCGGGCACCATTCGAGTTCCGGATTGGCCGGGAAGCTGACGGGCATTCCCGTTTCCGCGCTGATCTTCGGCTCCTGATGCTGGATGATTTCCATCGGGATGTCTTCCTGATGGAATTTCTTATTGGTCTGCAGCACCTTCATGGTGTCTTTGGAGGTACGGAAGGAGTTCATCAGAGTCAATGGCAGATCGACGCCAAGTCTGGTCCGCGCGGTCAACACCTGTCCGATGATGATGTCGATGAAACGCATCTGCCGTGCCTTGTGGCGACGTACCGGCAGCAGCGACTTGGCGCAATCGAGTCCCATCGAAGTGCCAAGACCGCCGTTAAGCTTCAGGAACGCCGTTTTGGCGAACGCGTCAACGGCCTTGTCGTGATTGATGGTCTCATACACGTCATGGAAGCTGGGAACGCTGACGAGCGGTTCGACCTCGTCCTCACGAATCCAACTGCTGGCCTCCTCATTGCGCCAGACCTCGTACAGACGACGGAACTGGGCGATGGCCATGTCGGTCATTCCGTGCTTCCGCATCTTCGCGGCAGAGTATTCGAATACGTCCTCAGTCAATGTCTCTCCCTTTCGAACGGGCGTTGTTATTCGATGCGCTTATGCCATAATACGACATTCCGCCAAAATCGGGGGCATTTAGACACAGAACCAACATGAACTTCCGGTGGAGCAATTGCCGGAAAACCCTCAAATATCCGAAGCCAAACTCTCCGGAATGGATGCGACTCGCTTTCCGACACGATGTGTTTGAAAAACCGTAGAGATTATGCTATGTTTCATATTCGGTGCTTTTCGCACCGTTCGGACCATAGCGCAGTTTGGTAGCGCACTTGACTGGGGGTCAAGGGGTCGCGGGTTCAAATCCCGCTGGTCCGACCAAGAAAGCCCGTCGTTCCGCCGTTTTCCACGGCATCGAAACGGCGGGTTTTTCGTTATGTTTGGGCAGGTTTGGGCAGTGAACTGCGGCATACAGCCCCTCAGAATGGCATCTATCGGAGCCGGAAGCCGGACGTCAGGACGGTCTTGAGCGCATGCAAATATGTAGCCTGCGATATTTTTCATGTTTCTTGCCGTTTAATGCGATTAACGCATGGGTTCAGAGAGGTGATTCGGTTTGCAGCAGAACGACACGCAGCCACAGTTCGATGACGTCGACGAATTCGCCCATGTGTTCGATTCAACGCTTCCCGAAGATGAATGGAAGATTCGATTGCCCCGCGAGCTTGGCTTGGAAGCCCGCGAACGCGCTCGGCATGATGGCATCACGCTTACCGAATTGACCCGCAGGGCACTCTTGTCCGACGATTCCGATGGCTGTTCAGACGCGGTCGGCATCGGGCGCATGCCAAAGAACAGCGACGGGCGCAAACAGCTTGGTGACGAATGGAAGATCAAACTCCCCTACGCCGTAGGCCATAAGGCGCGGGCCAAGGCCAAGCAGGACGGCATTTCATTAAGCTCGCTCGCGCGCAGAGCCATAACGGGGTATCTCAGAACACGCAACCAGGATGAACATCCTCTGTTCTGACGCTGTCGGCCTAAGCTGTGCGTAAAGGAAAGCAAAAGCCGACAATAATCCAGATTCAATAAGGCAGATGGGCGTGCGCCATGGTCTGAACCAGGCGCACGCCCATCTTCTAACAGTTCCGGTGGTTACTTGCGTTTCTTCTTCTCACGGACATTCACCGAAATCTGAATCGGCGATCCTTCGAAGCCGAATTCCTCGCGCAGACACCGTTCGATGTAGCGGCGATAGCCATGCTCCAAGAAGCCGGTGGCGAAGATCACGAAGCGCGGCGGTCTGGTGGACGCCTGCGTCGCGAACAGGATTCGCGGCTGCTTGCCGCCACGCAGCGGATGCGGGTGGGCAGCTTGGATCTTGCCAAGGAACGCGTTGAGTTTGCCGGTGGGGATGCGCTTGTCCCATGATGCCAAGGCGCCACGCATGGCATTGGCCAAACGATTGGTGTGCCATCCGGTCTTTGCCGACAGATTGACGCGCTGAGCCCAAGTGACGCGATTGAACTCGGTCTTCCACAGGCGTTCCATACGCTGACGGTCGAACTCGTCCATCAGGTCCCACTTGTTGAACACAAGCACGATGCAACGGCCCGCGTCCACGGCCTGGCTCATGACCTTCAGGTCTTGGTCGGAAATCGGCTGGGAGGCATCGAACAGCACCAAGGCAAGCTCGGAACGTTCGATCGCGGCCTGCGTACGCAACGAGGAGAAGTATTCCGCGCCGGACAGCTTGTGCAGACGACGTTTGATACCTGCGGTATCGATGAACAGCCAATCCTCGCCATCGACGGTGACGACCTCATCGACCGGATCTCGCGTGGTGCCCGCAAGATCGTTGACGACGGTGCGTTCCTCGTGGGCCAGCTGATTGAGCAGGGAGGATTTGCCGACGTTCGGACGTCCGACCAGAGCCACGCGGCGCAGATGCGACGGCGTAAGGAAGCCGGATGTCCTTTCCGCTTTCTTCAACGAGTCGAGTGCGGCGTCAAGCAGTTCGCCGATGCCACGACCATGCATGGCGGAAATGCCATACGGCTCCCCCAGACCCATCTTCCAGAATTCGGCGGTCAGGTATTCGCTTTCGCGATCATCGACCTTGTTCACCGCAAGCGTCACCGGCTTGCCGGCGGCACGGAGCATTTTGACGATGCGTTCGTCCGTGTCGGTGAGGCCAACCAGACCGTCCACCACGAGAATCACGGCATCGGCAAGCTGCACGGCGATTTGCGCTTGGGATGCGATGGCGGATTCGATGCCTTCCACGTCGGCTTCCCAGCCGCCCGTGTCGACCAGTTTGAAATCGGTGCCGCACCATTCGGCGTCGTAGCTCACACGGTCGCGAGTCACGCCGGGGGTGTCCTCCACCACGGCTGCGCGACGGCCGAGAATACGGTTCACCAGAGTGGATTTGCCGACGTTCGGACGTCCGACCACGGCAAGTACGCCGACCGGTTTCGGGCCATTCTTGCTTTCGCCACCAGAGAACGCCGTTCCATCGATCAGCTCCTCATCGCCTTCATCCAGCTCATAGCCTTCGAGGTTGGAAACGTACTGGCGGTATTCCTGTTCCTCGATGGCGTCGTCAACGATACGGACGAGCACGTCAAGGGTCTCGCCGAAGTTGAGATCGGAGTTGTCGACGGTCAACACGCCTTCCGCGGCGGATGTGAAGTTGGTGACTTTCGAATCGGCCTTGTCGCGTGCCGCGACATTCTCCGCACCCACACCCGAGACGGCCTGTCCGCTACGTCGGGCCTGACGGACCTCTTCACGCGCGGTAAGCAGGATGCGCACTTCGGCGTCGGGAGCGACGACGGTGGTGATATCACGGCCCTCAGCAACAATACCGGCGCCTTCGGAGAAGGAATCGACCGAAGCCTCTCGTGCGATGTAGGCACGTTGCGCGGCGATCAACACGTGACGCACGGGGATGATGTTGGACACCTTGGACACGTGCGAAGAGACCTCGGAAGAACGGATGGCCTCGCTGATGTCCTCGCCATCGGCGTACACCTTCGGATCGTCCGGATCGACGCTGATGTCGAAATGGCCGTCGGTGAAGAATTCGCCGACGGTTTCGGTGACGAGCTGCTCATCGATGGTTTCGGCATCCAAATCGATGCCTTTGTGCATGCACCACCAGGCGCAGGCACGGTACATCGCGCCTGTGTCGAGGTATGCGAAACCATAATATTTGGCCAGTGCCTTGGACGTGGATGATTTGCCGACGCCCGCAGGCCCATCAATAGCTACACGGATCACAGTCCCACCGCCTTGGATAGAGAACGGACCTCAGCCTGCGACAACACGCGATACGTGCCGCTTTTCAGGTCGCCGAGTTTGATTGGACCGATCTGCGTGCGTACCAGACGCTTGACGGGAAAACCGATCGAGCCGAAAATACGGCGCACGATGCGGTTCTTGCCCGAATGCAGCACGACCTTGACCAACGTGCTTTCGCGGCTGGAGTCGAGAATAGCGCAGCGGTCGAGTTTGATCCACCCATCGTCGAGCTTCACGCCCGTGGTGACGAGCCTGCGGCACACCTGACCGCTGATGCGTCCTTCCAGCGTGGCGATGTAGGTCTTTTCGACCTCATATTTGGGGTGCATGACGTGCTGGCTCAGTTCGCCGTCGTTCGTCATGAGGATTAGGCCTTCCGAATCATAATCCAGACGGCCCATGTGGAAAATACGCTCGTACTTGTCTCCGACGATGTCGCGCAAAGTGTAGCGTCCCTTGGGATCCTCCATGGCGCTCAGCACGCGTTTTGGCTTGTTCAACGCAAGCGTGACATGGTTCGGGTTCACGCGCACGCGAGAACCGTCGACACGGACCTCCTGACGTTTCGGATCGACTCGGGTGCCAAGTTCGGTAATCAGCTCGCCATCGATCTCAACGCGACCATCGGTGATGATTTCCTCGCATTTACGGCGCGAGCCGAAGCCCGCCTGAGCGAGAAGTTTCTGCAGGCGAATGCCTTCATTGTCATGATTGTGCGCCTTGGCGGCGCGAGAATATGCGTTTGGCATCGTTCTCCCAACGTGGCCGGATAATACTTACAGGGACTGCTGGTAGTATGGCAGTCGTTTGGCGGCTTTCATAAAAACCGCAACTTGTCCACTATATGACAGAGGAAAGACTATGACTGCTGTTGAAGCAACGTCCGTAACAGAGGAAGAACAGAGCAAGCCACTGGCCCTTCGCGTAGGCGCGGAGCTGGTGGGAAGCTTCATCATCTGCTTCGCCATCTACTCGATTTGCACGCTTGGTTCCGCGATCTACGGCGTGAATATGGCGTTCATCGCCCTGCTGACAGGTTTGGTGTACGCCGCCGCCACCCTGATATTCGGCACGATTTCCGGCGCCCAGTTCAATCCGGCGGTCTCCGTTGCGGCGATGCTGTCCGGCAAAACCCATGTGTTTGACGGAGTGCTCTATATTATCGTTCAGGTGCTGGGTGGTATCGGCGCAGGCGCCGCCATCCGCTTCCTGCTGCCGACATCCGAGCAGGTAACGCTGAAAATCTGGTTGACGCCGGTCATTAACGGTTTTGACAAGAATTCCGTCTCCTATGCCACGCTCGGCAACTATGGCGTGTCCTTCAGCATCACTCTGGCCATCGCCGTTGAACTCGTCGCGGGCATCATCATCGTCGCCACCGCGCTCAACACCGCCAGTGAATCCGGAAAGACCAATACCAGCCATGCCATCGCCATGGGTCTCGCCTACGGTGTCGGCGCCGCAATCTCCTATCCGGTAACAGGCGCCGCTCTGAATCCGGCTCGTGCCACTGGCATCGCCATCTTCGCCCAGAATCAGGGCCTTTCCCAAGAGCCTCTGCAGCAGCTGTGGGTGTTCTGGATCTGTCCGATTCTCGCAGCCGCCATCGTCTCGCTTGTGGCCATAGTCGCGTCCATGATCGGCACCAAGAAAAACGTTTCGGAAGCCGAGCAGGATTCCGAAACGCTGGAGACCATAGCCGACGACGCGTCAGACGATGCCGACGGGCACGAGGGCGAGCAGGATGAACAGTCCGACGCCCAGACCGATGCCGATGAAAGCGTCGAAGCCAACTGAACGGACTTTCCAAGGACTACGCTCGCGCATTACGAATCTGATTAGTCCTGTTATGATGGCCGTCACCGCGATTACCGTGGTGGCGGCTTTTACATGGCCTAAGACCGCAAGCACTGTGGCTATAACCACCATTGCCGCAACGATCCATTCAAACCACGGCTTGCCTTCATGGTCTTCGGAAACGTAGGGATGACTCATATCGCAGGCCTTTCGTTATATGTCAACGCGCGTCCGCGCACGGAACGCAATCATAATAATAAAACGTGGCGTCCGAAACCAGCGAATGGTTTCGGACGCCACGTCATTTATCGCGCCGCAACGCTCCCAGCTTGCCGGTCGACGCTTCCACTGAACTCAGTGGAAGAAGTGTCGGGTACCGGTCACATACATGGTGACGCCGGCCTTGCGGGCCGCCTCGAACACTTCCTCATCACGAATGGACCCACCAGGCTGGACGATGGCCTTGACACCGGCGTTGATCAGAATCTCGGCACCGTCGGCGAACGGGAAGAACGCGTCGGACGCGGCCACCGCTCCCTTGGTGCGGTTGGCTCCGTCAGCCAGCGTGTTGGCACGCTCGACGGACAGATTGGCGGAATCCACACGATTGACCTGGCCCATGCCGATGCCTACGGTTGCCTGATCGTGAGCGATAAGTATGGCGTTGGATTTGACGCACCGGATGGCACGCCATGCGAACACCAGATCCCTGACGGTTTCAGCGTCGGCCGGCTCGCCGGAAACCAGCTTCCACGCGTTCGGATCGTCGCCTGGAGCGTCAATCAGATCGGTGGACTGCACGAGCAGACCGCCGTCAATCTGACGGAACTGGGTCTTGTTCTTCGGAGGCTCAGACACCTTCAGGATACGCAGGTTCTTCTTCTTGGTCTGGAGCAATTCAAGCGCATCGGCGTCGTAATCGGGCGCGACGATGACTTCGGTGAAGATTGGACGAACACTTTCGGCCATTTCCATGGTGACCTTGCTGTTCGCAGCAATCACACCGCCATAGGCGCTCATCGGATCGCATGCGTGCGCCTTCTTGTGCGCCTCTGCCACGGTAGCGCCAATGGCCAGACCGCATGGATTGTTGTGCTTGACCACTGCGACGGCGATCTGAGGCGCGAAATCCCACACGGCACGCCATGCGGCGTCGGCATCGACGTAATTGTTGTAGCTCATCGGCTTGCCGCCAAGCTGTTCGGCGTGTGCGAAGCCGTTCTGGTTGAGCGGATCCAGATACAGCGAAGCCTGCTGGTGAGGGTTCTCGCCGTAACGCAGCACGTGCGCGCGGTCCCACGTACGGGTGAACGTGGCCGGGAACTTGGCCTCATTCACTTCGGTCTCGCCTTCGGAAACCGGCTGTTCGATGGACGCCGGCTTCGGCCAATGCTTCGCGGTCCACTCGTTGATGGTGGCGTCGTAGGCGGCCGTATGGGCGAACGCCTTTCCTGCGAGCCAACGACGCTCATCAAGGGAGAAGCCCTCGCCGTTCTCGATGCGGGAGGCGACGAGTGCATAATCGTTCGGATCGGTGATGATGGCGACGGTGGCGCTGTTCTTGGCTGCGCCACGCACCATGGACGGACCGCCGATATCGATCTTTTCGATGGTGGCGGCTTCGTCAGCTCCGGAGCGGACCGTGTCGGCGAATGGATACAGATTGACGACCACCAGATCGAACGGCTTGATGCCAAACTTCTCGAGCTGGGAGGCATGGTCGGGGTTGGTCATGTCGGCGAGGATACCGGCATGGATATGCGGGTCAAGGGTCTTGACGCGGCCATCAAGGCATTCCGGGAAACCAGTGACTTCGGAGACCTCGGTCACTTTGACACCCAGCTCAGCCAGACGCTTCGCGGTGGAACCGGTGGAAACCACCTCGGTGCCCGCCTTGATGAACGCTTCGGCAAGCACCTCGATGCCTTCCTTATGGAAGACTGATACCAGAGCCCGTCGTATCGGTCGATTCGTTGTTGTCACCCTGATCCTCCTTGTTATTGTTGTTCGAGGCGACCGTGCGAAGCGCACGTGTTTCCTCACGGCTGTTTTCCGTGGATTCGGGGGCGGTCTCCCTCTTTCCACGTTCGCGTATACGCTTCATCATCCAGCGTATGGCGAAAAATATGCTCACGGCCACCAAAGTCAGTAGCCATGCGGAGAACAAACCCATGGCGGTGGGTTGTCCCACCTTACGGGTTGACGCGATCACGTCTACGCCGACGTGCGCAAGATGTTTCGACCCCAAACCTCCGTTTCCCAAGGCGAACAGCAAGCTGGAAGCCACGGACACGACGGCGCTGGTAATCGAAAAAGCAGCAATCGGATAGGCAAAACTCAGCACAACGCGTTTGACGTCGATGTTCCGTCCTGATTCACCTACTCTGATATGGAATCCCTTATTAAACAACATGACGACCATGCCGGTAGCAAAAGCGGATGCCAATGGTATGCACATCAGCGCGATTCTCACCCAATCCGTCTCAACCGCCTGTGGCATCATACCGAAAAGCGGCAAGGCGGGGAGCCCGTCGCCCTGCCCGGTCCATAATGTGAATTCGGCTAAATCGCCGATTGAGAAGCCGGCGCCGAAAGTCCATGAGACAGCCCAAATCATCAGATTCGGAAGCCATGCGAGCATACTGATCGTGGTAAGAATACGAGACCCGTTCTGCATGCCCGAAAGTTCATATAGCTTCGCTATCGATGATTGATTGCTTATTGCCCAAAAAACAACGACGATCAGACCGACCAGCAGATACGCCGCCTCCAGCAGCAGCCCTAGGACGGAACCGATGACCATGGTCTTTCGCACCGGCGATGACACATGAGATCGAATCCATTCGGTACAGGCTTGGGTCCATGACGCATTCGGAATCGCCGCGACCGCATATCCGAGGATGAAAACAAGCGCCGTTTTGATGGCGATCATCGTCATCGAATCAACGATTTCGATATTTATGCTTCTGGCGAAGAAGATGTTTACGGCTTCCCAAAAGACCAGACCGGCCGTGAATCCACGCAGACTCGTGCCGAATCTTCTGGCGAGCTGCACGATAAGGGCGATAAGCAGTACCGTCAAGAGCAACGGCACAATCGTCAACGTGATGGCATCAGTCTTGAACCCGATACCTTGGCTGAGCAGCACCAACGCCTCGGTAAGAGGCACCGAGAAGGCGGAGAGATTGTCCCCGCCTTCTTCCATGGATATGACCAGAAGCATTAGGGCCATATAGCAGCCCAAGGCAACGGCGTAAATAATCATGGACGCTGCCGCGACGGCAAGCCCTTTCAGCCAATACTTCAGGTTCGTCATCATAGCGATTGGGAAGCGAGCACCTCTCGCATGATTTCAGCGGTCTGTCCGGGAGTACGACCGACACGGATGCCAACGGCCTCAAGGGCTTCTTTCTTATCCTGCGCGGTGCCCTTGCCGCCGGAAACGATGGCGCCGGCATGGCCCATCTGCTTGCCTTCCGGCGCGGTGAATCCCGCGATGTAGGCCACGACGGGCTTGGTCATATGTTCGGAAGCCCACTTGGCAGCGTCCTGTTCGGCGCTGCCACCGATTTCGCCGATCATGACAACGGCTTTGGTGGCTTCATCGTTCTCAAAGGCTTCCAAAGCCTCCTGCAAGGTCGTGCCGACGATCGGATCGCCGCCCGCGCCAAGGCATGCGGTGAAACCGATGTCAGACAGCTCCCCCATCAGCTGATAGGTCAACGTTCCGGACTTGGACACCAAACCCAACGGGCCGCGGGACACGATGCCATCTGGAATAATGCCGAGGTTGCAGCCCTTGGCGTCCTTAGAAGATGGCAGCGTCAACAGACCAGGACAATTCGGCCCAACGATGCGCACGCCCTTACGCAAGGCCAACTCGACGAAATACGCGCTGTCCGCCACCGGAATGCCTTCGGTGATGACGACAATCAGTTCGATGCCGGCTTCAATGGCCTCAACGACGGCGTCCTTGGCGAAGCGCGGCGGCACGAACACGACGCTTGCTTTGGCTCCAGTGGCTTCGATGGCTTCAGAGCAGTTGGCGAACACGTGAATGGTGGCGTCCTCGCCATTTTTGGCTTCAGGGAAGGTGACGTCCAGCCCAGCCTTGCGGGCGTTCACGCCACCGACGATGTTGGTGCCGGCCTTGAGCATGCGGGCCGTGTGGGTCATGCCCTGATGCCCGGTCATGCCCTGGACGATGACCGGAGCGCCATCTTCAATGAAAAGCGTCATTTCAGCGAACCTCCTTGGCCGCGAAACGTGCGGCCTGCTGTGCGGCTTCCTCCATAGTCTGAGCGACGTGCAGGTTGGCGCGGCCGGCTTGGGCCAAAATGTTCAGACCTTCCGCCGCCGCATTGCCATCGAATCGCACGACGATAGGCTTGCTGCTGCCAAGTTCGTCAAGCGCCTCGAGAATGCCCTTCGCGACCTGTTCACACGAGGTGATGCCACCGTACACATTGATGAGCACGGATTCGACCTGCGGGTCGGACAGCACGATTTCAAGACTATTCGACATCACTTCGGCGGAAGCGCCTCCGCCGATGTCGAGGAAGTTTGCGGGCTTGACATTCGTGCCCTGATCCTCGCCTGCGCCTGACACCGCGTCAAGAGAGCTCATGACGAGTCCCGCACCATTGCCGATCACACCGACGGAACCCTTGAGATGCACATAATGCAGTCCATGTTCGAGGGCTTTTTGCTCATATGGATCGACATGAATCGGATCGGTGAAACGTTTCCAACCATCATGGCGGAACGATGCATTGTCATCAAGGGAGATCTTGGCGTCCAGCGCGCACAACGACTTGGAAGATTCGTCATCCGGATCGCCGATTTTTGCAAGCGGGTTGATTTCCACAAGCGTGGCGTCGTTCTCCTTGAAGCAACGCCACATTTTCAGCAGAATCTGCGCGGCCTGATCAACATCGGCATGATAGAAGCCGATGCTTTCAGCCATCTTGGTGGCCGCTTCCAAATCGAAATCGTCAAGAGCATCGATATGCAGACGCTTCACGGATTCCGGATGCTCTTTGGCGATTTCCTCAACCTCAGTACCGCCATTCGCAGTGGCGAGCACGTCGAAATCACGAGAGGATCGGTCCACTGAGATGGAGACGTAATACTCGTGAAGGATGTTCTTCGCCTCGGCCACCAGCACGCCGCTGACCTTGTGCTTGTGAATGGTCATCGGCAGAATGTCTTCCGACGCGAGAATGGACTCGTCACGGGTCTTGGCGAGCTTGACTCCGCCGGCCTGGCCACGGTGTCCAATCTTCACCTGCGCCTTAATCACATTGGGATATCCAATCTGGTCGGCCGCTTCGGCGACTTCATGGGAGTTCTGGGCGAATATTGCCTTAGGAGTCGGGATACCCTGTTCTTCGAGCAATTCCCTGGCTTGATACTCATAGAGATCCATGGATCATTCCCTTTGGTTGTTTGTTCTGAATGGTTGACGAAAACGGAGTTATCAGGCAGGCATGCACACCAGCGAGCTTGTCGGATAATCGCCTAGCGATTTCATGCCGTCAATACCGGTAAGTTCCATGACGAAGCTGAATCCAGCAACGACGCCTCCGCACTTCTCGATGAGGCTACGCGCCGCATTGGCGGTTCCACCGGTGGCGATCAGATCGTCGACGATCAATACGCGCACTCCCTCATGGACAACGTTGGTTTCGATTTCCATTGACGCCTGACCATATTCGAGGTCATAGCTTTGCGACATGGTTTCTGGAGGCAATTTGCCGGCTTTACGGACCGCGATAAACCCCTTTCCGAGACGGGCGGCCAACGCTGGACCGAACAGGAATCCACGGGCTTCAAGGCCGGCGACCATGTCGAAATCATCGACGTCTACTGGCGATGCCGCTTCAAGGGCCCCCATCAAAATACCGAACGCGCGCGCATCAGCCAACACCGGCATGAAATCGCGGAATAGGATGCCCTCCTTCGGAAAGCCCGGAATAGTACGTATTTTCGATACAAGATATGCTGCGTCTTCGGCTCCAACTTTGTTCAAGCCCGAAACGGTGATATCCGATGCTGCCATGACAGTGGTTTCCTTCTACCTTGGTTTACGGCACTTTGAATTATAGGTTTCCCGTGCGAAAAAGAACGGCGAAAACCTCAAAAATGAAATTTTCGCCGTCTAAAAATCAAAGAAATCAATCGTTCTTCTGCTCGTCAATGGGCTGCTGAATAACATCGGCATCCTGTGCGGGCTCTTCAGTCGCGTCGACGATAGGCTTCTGGTCGGGCTCGTCTTCCTTGGATAGCGGATTGCCGTTCTCATCGACCTCATCATCATGCACGTATGCCGGACGGACATATTCACGGCTGATGGCGTTGAAGCCGAAACGCAGTTGCGATCCTTCGGAATCAACGACGATCTCCTCGTATTCCGTATCGACGGAAACGACCTTGCCGATGATGCCACCGATGGTGATCACTTCAGTGCCGGGCTGCAGATTAGAACGGAAATCCTGACGTTCAGCTTGCTGCTGCTTGGCTTTCTTGGACTGCCAGAACATCATGCCGAACATTACAACGATAAGAACAACGAGAAAAAGGATATCCAAAATAAACTCCTCGGCGTCAGGGTCTCAACCGGAACACATTACTCAAGATGTGAAGTCTATGACATCTTATTGACATCATATGCGGATTCGTCGGGAGTAATACCAAGATGCTCCCATGCCTTGCGCGTGGCCAGGCGGCCTTTCGGCGTGCGGATGAGGAAGCCCTCACGTACCAGATACGGTTCGCATACCGTTTCCACCGTTTCCGACTCCTCGCCCACCATGGCCGCCAGATTGTTCAAGCCGACGGGGCCTCCGTTGAAATTGGTGACGATGGCCTTAAGCACTGCTATATCCAGACGGTCAAGACCTTCGGTATCGATCTGATAAAGCGCCAACGCCTCCTTGACATCATCGGGACGCACCGATTCGAGATCGTGCACGATGGCCCAATCCCTAACACGACGAAGCAGGCGGTTGGCAATTCTCGGCGTGCCGCGGGAACGCATGGCCAGTTGGCGAGCGGCCCCGTCCTCCAACTGGATTCCCAACACTGCGGAGGAACGCTCAATCAGCTTTTCAAGCTCCTCATGCGGGTAGAAATCCAGATGCGCCGTGAAACCGAACCGCGCACGCAGCGGCGAGGGAAGCATGCCCTCTCGCGTGGTGGCACCGATAACCGTAAACCGAGGCAATGTCAGCGGAATGGATGAAGCTCCAGGGCCTTTGCCGACCATCACATCAACACGGAAATCCTCCATGGCGATGTACAGCAGTTCCTCGGCGGCACGGGGCAGACGGTGGATCTCATCGATAAAGAGCACCTCGCCGGCGTCCAGCGAACTCAGAATCGAAGCCAAATCACCAGCATGTTGGATGGCGGGACCGGAAGTGACGCGGATTGGAACTTCCAATTCATTGGCCACAATCATGGCCAAAGTGGTTTTGCCAAGTCCCGGAGGCCCCGCAAGCAGGATATGGTCCGGAGGAACGTCACGTTTTCGAGCAGCATCGAGGAAAAGCTGCAACTGCGCTTTGAGTCTTGGCTGTCCGATGAATCCCTCGAGGATATGAGGACGAAGCTCCTCGTCGCTGACCGGTTCGTTGCCGACGGGTGCGGCGGAAACCATACGGAGGGATTCCTCGTTCGCCCCGGTGTTCGGCTGTTCGAATGTATCAGTGTTCGTCATAATGGTCCGTTTCATCTACCTCTATCCAACGATGTCAGCGCGAGCTTCAGCACGCGTGGAACATCCTCGGCGTTCAACGGCGTCTCGATTTGATTATCGGCGCAGACCGTCTGCACCGCATGGACAGCGTCCTGCTGGTGCCATCCCAAAGACATCAGACCTTCGACGACCTGTTCGGCCCCAGTGTCTTCAGGAGTCGAAGCGGTTGCGGAAGAACCCTCGATCTGGCTCAGATCAATGGAACCTTTCAGTTCGAGGATGATTTTCTGCGCGCCTTTCTTGCCTAATCCCGGAGCCTTGGCCAACGCAGTGGCATCACCATCCGCCACAGCCCTCGCAAGTCGATCGGGAGGCAAAGTGGACAGCAACGATAGCGCGACTTTCGGTCCGATGCCACTGACCTTCTGCAATTGCAGGAACATGCGTTTCGAGGCCAGCGTGCCGAAGCCGAATAAAGTGATGGCGTCCTGGGACACATTCAACGAAGTGTAGACCTTGATTTCCTGGCCGGCGTGCATGGAAGCCAAGTCGGCGGATGGCATCCTGACTTCGTAGCCGACTCCCCCGACCTCGATAATGGCCGATACGGCGTCTACCGACTCCACATGGCCACGTAGCATGCCAATCATTATGGACGTCTCCTTCGCACAGGTCTAGAACATCTGTTCGATACAGCTTACATGCCTCTGCGGACGCCTTGTCTGCGCGCTGCTTTTTGCGAAGCCTGCGCCCACTGTCGTTGCGCCGCCGTGAGATGCTGTTCGCGTTCGCCGCCTTGCAGCGCACCAGCCGGACGCAACGCGTGACAGATCGCAATAGCCAGCGCGTCAGCCGCATCAGCCGGCTTTGGCAGCGTGTTCAATCCCAATATCCGCGCCACCATACGTTCCATCTGGATTTTCTCTGCTTTGCCGTTGCCGGTGATTGCAAGCTTTGATTCCGTCGGCGTATGCAACGCTACAGGAATGCCGCGTTGCGCCGCAGCGAGCATCGCCAACCCTGCCGCCTGTGCGGTTCCCAGCACCGTGTTACGGTTTTCTTGCGCGAACACTCGTTCGATGGACACCGCATCGGGAGCAAATCGTTCGATTTTTTCCACCAAGCCGTTGTAGATGGCCAGCAGACGCAGATCCTGGGAGGTTTTTGGATCGGAACGCACCACATCCACGTGGATAAAAGAAAGCCGGCGGTATGCGCCGGCTTCAATCACGCCGACCCCGCAGCGAGTCAGCCCGGGGTCGACGCCAAGAATAATCACGCTGGATTACTCCTCGTCAAGCTGGGCCATGACCTCGTCGGAGGCGGTCCAGTTGGAGTAGATGTTCTGGACATCGTCCAGATCATCGAGGTTGTCGATGAGCTTGGAGACCTTCTGGGCATCCTCAAGGCTCAGCTCGACCTCGTTCTTCGGCATCATGACCAGATCAGCGGAATCGTAATCGAAACCGGCGTCCTGGAGAGCCTTGCGCACGTCGATCATGTCGGACGGATCGGTGATGACGGTGAATACCTCACCATCGTCGGTCACATCTTCGGCACCGGCTTCGGCGGCCTTCTCGAACAGGTTGTCGAAGTCAACGCCTTCGGTCGGAACAACGATCTGTCCCTTGCGTTCGAAGTTGAAGCTCACGGAACCAGTGGTGGCCAGGGAGCCATTGCCCTTGGTCAGGGTGGAACGCACGTCGGCGGCCGCACGGTTGCGGTTGTCGGTGAGGCATTCGATGATCAGGCCAACACCTGCCGGGGCGTAACCCTCGTACACGATGTCTTCATAGTTGGCGCCGCCGGCTTCCTCACCGGAACCACGCTTGACGGCGCGCTTGATGTTGTCGGCCGGCATGGAGGCCTTCTTGGCCTTGTAGATGGCGTCATACAGGGACGGGTTGCCGTCGGGATCGCCGCCACCCATACGTGCTGCGATCTCGATGTTCTTGATCAGCTTGGCGAACAGCTTGCCGCGCTTCGCGTCGATGGCGGCCTTCTTGTGCTTGGTGGTCGCCCACTTGGAATGACCTGACATAATGCTCCTAGGCAGGTTGCGGATGTTTCAAACGAAATGATTCTAAAGCGGTTCGCCGACAAAATGCCGAATACGAACCTGTGGCATTTCGCTTTTCGAACTTTTGGATGGGGTCTGCCCCCGGCTGTGACTACCGCCGATATGTTTTCTCCCCTATGACCATTTGGCGCTTGGCTTCGAAGATGCGTTGGAATACGGTGACTAATCCCAATCCGGCCAACAGTATCATGGCGATGGCGAGCCACAATCCCTGACGCGTCAATCCGGTGATGGCCATGCCCACCAGAATGATGGTCAAGCGATCGGCACGAGTGGCGATGCCGTTTTTCACCTCATAGCCGACTGATTCGGCACGAGCACGGGCATATGAAGTGACGAACGATGTCATCACGGCCACCGCGGCGGCGGCGATACCGATCATGCTCGTATAGTCAGGCGTGTTGTCGATGGCCGTATGCCACCAGTCACGATGCATAAGAAAGAAGATGATCACGCCTACGAGCATCGCCCAATCAGCGATGCGATCGAGCGTGGAGTCGAGAAAAGCCCCGAATTCGGTCCCACCCGTGGTAAGCGCGGCGATCGAGCCATCCAACGAATCGGCAAGCACAAGCAGAGTCAGAACAACCGCTCCCCCAAATAGCCATCCGGTCACACCGGTGGCGATGGCCACGACGATGGTGCCGACAGCACCAATCACCGTCACCGCATTGGCGGTCAGTCCTATGGCGATCAACGCTTTGGCTATTGGCTCGATGAGTTTTTTGAACGGCGCACGAAGATGCTCAAGCATGTGTTACTTCCTTCTCGATGAGAAAATGAGAAACGGCGCACAAACCTCTTGTCGAGATTCGTGCGCCGTTTCACGGTTCATGGTCGCGTGCGACTTGTTGCCACCGGTCTCGCTCAGTCGGCGAGGGCGGCCTTGAAGTCGTCTGCGGTGTTGACCTGGACGCGCTTCTTGATTACGGTCAGAATGTTCGCCTTCGCCTCATCGACCGGCACGCCGTTCAACTGGCTGCCGTCGCGGAAGCGGAAGCTGACCGCGTTGTTGTTCATATCCTCTTCGCCGACGATGAGGATGAACGGCGCCTTGGACTTGGATGCGTTGCGGATCTTCTTGCCGAAGCGATCGTCGGACAGGTCGATCTCGCAACGGACGGTCTCCTCTTCCAAGCTGGCGATGAACTTCTGCAGGTGCGGGGCGAACTCGTCCGCGACCGGCACGCCAAGCACCTGGACCGGGGCGAGCCACGCCGGGAAGGCGCCCGCGTAATGCTCAAGCAGCACCGCGAAGAAGCGTTCGATGGAGCCGAACAGCGCGCGGTGGATCATCACCGGACGCTGGTGCGTGCCATCGGCGGCGATGTATTCGAGCTTGAAACGTTCCGGAAGGTTGAAGTCGAGCTGGATGGTGGACACCTGCCAGGTACGTCCGATGGCGTCACGGGCCTGCACGGAGATCTTCGGACCGTAGAAGGCTGCGCCGCACGGATCGTCGACCAAGTCCAAACCGGATTCCTTGGCGACCTCGGCCAGCGTGTTGGTGGCTTCCTCCCAAATCTCGTCGGAACCGACGTACTTGTGCGGATCCTTGGTGGACAGCTCCAGATAGAAGTCATCCAGACCGAAGTCCTTCAACAGGCCGAGCACGAAGGTAAGCAGGCTCTTAAGCTCGTCCTTCATCTGCTCGCGGGTGCAGTAGATGTGGGAATCATCCTGAGTCAAGCCGCGCACGCGGGTCAGGCCATGCACTTCGCCGGACTTCTCATAACGGTACACGGTGCCGAATTCGAACAGGCGCAGCGGCAGCTCACGGTAGGAACGCTGGCGGGACTTGAAGATCAGGTTGTGCATCGGGCAGTTCATCGGCTTCAGGTAGTAATCGAAGCCTTGCTTGATGACGTTGCCGTTCTCGTCCTTCTCCTCGTCCAGACGCATCGGCGGATACATGCTGTCCTTGTACCACTGCAGGTGGCCGGAGGTCTCATACAGGCCGCCCTTGGTGATGTGCGGGGTCTGCACGAAGCTGTAGTGGTGCTTGCGGTGCATCTCACGGGAGTAGTCCTCCATGGCGTTGATGACGGCCGCGCCCTTCGGATGGAAGACGGCAAGGCCCGGACCGATCTCATCCGGGAAGGAGAACAGGTCCATTTCCGCGCCGAGCTTGCGGTGGTCGCGCTTGGCGGCCTCCTCCAGACGGGTCTGGTATGCCTTCAGGTCCTCCTTGGTGGCGAAGGCGGCGCCGTAAATGCGCTGCAGCATCGGATTGGCCTCGCTGCCGCGCCAGTATGCGGCGGCGGAACGCTCGATCTTGAACGCCTTGATGTAACGGGTGTTCGGCAGGTGCGGACCACGGCACAGGTCCTTCCAAACCACATTGCCTTCACGGTCGACGTTATCGTAGAAGCTCAGTTCCTTGCCGCTGATTTCGGTGGCGGCTTCCGGGTCAAGATGCGCTTCCTTATCCTTGATAAGTTCAAGCTTGTAGGGCTGGTCGGCTTCCTCGGCAAGAGCCTCTTCCTCGGTCACCACGCGGCGGCGGAAGGACTGGGAGGACTTGATAATGCGCTGCATGCGCTTTTCGATTTCCTTGAGGTCCTCCGGAGTGAAAGGAGTCTCGACATCGAAATCGTAGTAGAAGCCGTCTTTGATGACCGGTCCAACACCAAGCTTGGCGTCAGGGCGAATCTCCTGCACGGCCTGGGCCATGACATGGGTTGCGGAATGGCGCATGATGGCCACACCGTCCTCGCTATCGAGCGCGATGGGTTCCACAACGTCGCCGTCGTGCAGCTCGGTATAGAGATCGCGGGGTTCGCCGTTCAAACGCACCGCGATGATGTTCTTGTCGTCGGAGAAGAGCTGGACGCCGGTCTGGTCTGCCGCCACCTCCTTCTTTTCGCCGTTGAGTGTGATGGAGATGGTCTGTTCAGCCATGAGTTGTCCTTTGCTATCGGGGTCCGCGTTACCAATGTGCAGGCCTGGACTATATATCAACGATGAACAAGATAGGGTCAAGCGCAGACAACGGCACGCCATTTCGGTGAACGGAAGAACAACGCTGATTGAATGTCGCGAAAGGAAAGGTCCTTTACTGTTTACTGTCCGATGACGTGCGCATATGTATACTGCGGAGCCTGACGTGTGGACTTGATCATCACTTTGTCAGAGGGGCTGACCGATACCGTAGCGCCATACTTCACTTTGAGCCGCGACCCGACGCCACCGGCCAGATTGACCGCGTTCTGCAGATTGTCGCTGTCGCCGATCGCGCGAATGGTGAATGGGGATTTCAGTTTGGTGCCGTCGCAGACGAGACTGCCGGCCGTGCCACTGATGTAAGTACTGGTTACCACGCGGACATTGTTGATCTCAATGACCTCGGCACCACTGTTGCGCAATTCCTCAAGCAACGTGAACAATATCGCGGAGTCAATCTTCTGTTTGGAACCCTGCGATATGCGGATGACCACACCTTCTCCCGTAGCCGCGAGACGGCCGGATAGGATGCCGTTGGTCTGCGCGTTCTGCTTGGCGATTTCCGCGGCCTTCTCATTTTTGTCCGCGGTGTCTTTCAAAGCGTTCAGCTGGCTGGAGAGTTCGTTCTTACGCTGTTCGAGCTTTTGGACCTGAGCATTGGTCTCGCTGATGAGCTTGGTTAATTCATCTTCGCTCATCGTCTCATAGGTGGATGTCGTGTTGTTTATCTGGATCACATAGCCGAAGCCAAGCAAGGCGCACAATATCGTGACCAGAATGCTGGAATACAGTCGGGTTCGTGTGACCTTCGCATCAAGTGAGATTCGCTTCTTGGCCTTGACCATGGGGAACGCACCGGTTTGGGTGCTGTCATTGTTCTGGTCCTTGACCCTCTGCTCATGAATTCTGGACAGCATGTCCTTGCTGTTCGCGTCTTGTCCGCTCATACCGCATCAACCTTTAAAGATGAAGCGTCGGATGGAGGACACATTGGTAAAGATTCGTATGCCGAGCACTACGATCACTGCGGTCTGCAGCTGGGAGCCGACTCCCAACTGGTTGCCGAGGAACACCAGCAGCGTCGCGGTGATGACATTCGAGAAGAAGGAGATCACGAACACTTTATCGGAAAAGCTGCGTTGGAAATACGCGCGTGCGGCGCCTAGCAACGCATCCAACGCGGCCAATACCATAATCGGCAGATACGGTTGGAGCTCGATGGGGATGTCCGGACGAACGAATACACCGATTACCACGCCGATGATAAGTCCCAAGACAGCTGCCATTACTTGTCCTTCCTCACATGCGTCGTGTCGCCAGCCACTGCAGCATCAAGTGTAATCGATTTGCTTTTGCTTATCTGCGGATAGATGCCGGCCTTTTTGAAATCGTCATACAGTTGTTTCTGCGTTGTCTTGCTTACCGATTTCGCCAAGGTCGCCTGATTGCCTATCGCCTCGATTCGATATGGGCTTTGCACCGAATTGACTCCGATGAGAATCGTCGATCCGGCGGTTCGAATCGAGGTTTGCACGCCAAGGCGGTTGCCGTTGATCGCGATCGCCTCCGCTCCGGATTGCCATAGCAAGGAGACAAGCAGCTGCAAATCGGAATCGGTGACGACTCGAACCTGGCTGCCATTTTCTCTTGGCAGTGAGGAGTCGGCATTGTCGCCGCTGACGGAAAGCGGGTTGGCTACGGTCAGGACAATGCCTTCCCCTTGCACCGGAAGAGTTCCATTGACCATTTCATCATCCTGCATCGTCTGGTTTAGGGACCAGCTTGCCAAGGATTCCGATTCAGATTCGATTTGCGACCGCAAGTCGTTGACATCCTTGGTGAGGTCGCCGACCCGCTTCGTTTGTTCGGTCAGCTGGCTTGCCAACTGCTTGCGTACTTCTTTGCGTGGGTCAGTGCTCAGCTGGCGCACGAAAACGCTTCCCGCGGCACCCACAGCGATGCAGATGAGGAACACCAGAATCCTGGTGGCCCAAATCGAAACCGCCGAACGTTTTTTAGTGGCCAGGCGGGAGTCCGAATACAGGACATCCATCGGACGATTGGTCAAATCGTCAATAAGCCGAAGCGAATCGTCATCGACATGTCTATGGCGTTGCGGCATGGCGGGCATGGAGGCCGGTTGCACATGATGGGATGACAGGCCGGCAAAGGATGACGAAAAAATGGCACGATGCTTTGTGGGTACGTTCTCCGGGGAAACGGGGAACGACGCGAAACGTGGAGCATCGGACTTCATATATGCGTCAATCCTTGCTGTTTGTATCGTTCTTCAACAGTTGGATGCCTTGGCGCATGTAGATGTACCCTGCAAGCCAATACAGTCCAACGCCCCAGATTCCGGTGGCAAGACCGCATAGATGCAATGTATCCGCAGCGGAGTTGGACCAGATGTCGGCGAAGATCAACGCGACGATGGCGATAAGCAGCATCGCGGTACCGGCCTTGCCTACGAAATGAACAGGCAATGGGCCATAATCGTGCTGCGCCAAAACCAGTATCAGAACAGCCATGATCAAATCTCGCAGGCCGACGACGATCAGCATCCACCATGGAATGATGTTCGCCACACCCAAAGCAAGAATGCTGCAGAAGATCAGCAGACGATCGGCAATCGGATCGAGAATTTGCCCGATTTTGCTCACCTGATTGAATGATCTGGCGATCAGCCCGTCCAAACCATCGGATATCGCCGATAGTGCAAGCACGACCAAGGCGGTCACCATCCTGTGATGAGAGACCAGCATCGCGATAAAAGGAATCGAAATGATTCTCAGCAGGCTAATGAAGTTCGGAACCGTGAAATAGATGTCTCGCGGTTCCGGACTGTATTGCTTCTTAATAATCAGTTTGCTCATATTACGAGCAACACTACATTCTCGAAGCCTGCAACGCGGTGACTATTATGCCACGGGCACCAACTTCATACAACTGGTCCATAAGCTGGTTCACCTTCGCCTTCGGAACCACCACACGCACGGCCGCCCACTGCTTATCATGCAGAGGCGAAATCGTCGGGCTTTCGAAACCCGGAGTGATATCCACTGCGGCGGACACCTTCTCGACCGGAATGTCGTAGTCCATAAGCACATTACGCTGGGCAGTGAGCACGCCTTGCAGACGCCTGCTCAGAATCGTCAGACGCTCGTCATCCGCCTCAAGACGAGGGGAACGAATCAATACGGCTTCAGAGTGCATCAGCGGTTCAGCGAAAATGCGCAGTCCCGCATTACGCAGAGTGGTCCCTGTGGAAACCACATCGGCGATCAGATCGGCGACGCCAAGCTGGACGGACGATTCGACGGCGCCGTCAAGGTGCACGGTTTCCGCGTTGATGCCATGCTCGACCAGATAGTCGTGTACGAGCTTGTCGAATGTGGTGGCGACTCGCTTGCCTTCAATATCCTCAAGCTTGGTAATCGGCGAATCGTTCGGGGCTGCGAAACGGAACGTGGAGGCTCCGAAGCCAAGCTGCATATGCTCCTCCGCATCGGTGCCGGAGTTCACGAGCAGATCATGCCCGGTGATTCCAACGTCGATGGTGCCGCGACCGACATAGACCGCAATGTCGAGGGGACGCAGGTAGAACAACTCAACATCATTGTCGGGATCCTCCACGACCAACTGGCGAGGGTTGCTCCTCAAACGGTAGCCGGCTTCCGCCAGCATGTTCCAGGCGGGTTCGGACAGCATGCCCTTATTAGGCACAGCGATTCTTAGCATGTTTCTCCTCTAAAAAAGCCCACACCTTCAACTGGCATGGCCCCGGGTTTCTCACAGGTTCTTGTAGATGTCCTCGAGTGTGATGCCACGATCGATCATCATGACCTGCAGATGGTAGATGAGCTGGCTCATTTCTTCGGCCGTGCGATCAGCGCCCTCATATTCGGCGGCGATCCAGGTCTCTCCAGCCTCTTCGACAATCTTCTTGCCGATGAAGTGCGTGCCTTTGGCAAGCTCATCGACGGTCAGGGAACCGGCCTGCTTGGTGGCGGCTTTCTCGCTCAATTCCGCGAACAGCGATTCAAAAGTCTTCATATTCGTATGCTTCCTTGTATGGTGGGCGTTCACGCCTTGAAGGCTGCTTCGGCCTTCTCGCGGATGGAGTCGATAGCCTCGGCCGGATTCTCGGCACCGTACACGGCGGAACCGGCGACCAGCACATCGGCACCGGCTTCGGCAACGATATGGGCGGTCTTGGGGCTCACGCCACCATCGACCTGGATCTTCGTCTTCAGGCCACGGCGGGTGATTTCATCACGCAGACGACGAACCTTGGCCATCTGGTTGTCAAGGAACTTCTGACCGCCGAAGCCCGGTTCGACCGTCATGATAAGCACCATGTCGAATTCGTCAAGGATGTCGAAGATCGGCTCGACCGGTTCGGCCGGACGGACCGCGAAGCAAGCCTTGCAGCCCATGTCGCGCAGCTGACGCGCAAGACGAACCGGAGCATGCGTCGCTCCCATATGGAAGCTGACGGAAGCCGCACCAAGCTTGGCGTATTCCGGAGCCCAACGGTCCGGATCCTCGATCATCAGATGCACGTCGACCGGAAGGTCAGTGACTTGGCAGATGCGAGCCACAATCGGCTCACCCAACGTCAGATTCGGAACGAAATGATGGTCCATCACGTCCACGTGAACGAGATCGGCGTTGGAAATGGCCTTAAGGTCACGTTCCAGATTGCAGAAGTCAGCGGACAGGATGCTAGGTGCGATTTGAATAGTCATGGTTCTCATTCTATGGAAGGTAATCGACTTGATGTTACTTGTTGTCGGACTGGTCATCGGCATATGAGACGGATGAGCCATCGTTTGCCGTGATTTCATCCTTGGTTTTCGTAAGGTTGGCCTTCGCGGTCGGGAGACCGGTTTCTCCATCCTCGACGAGGCTTAGCTCAATCTCGGTGACGGTGCGCAACTTCTCGGCAAGCAGCTCGGTGGACTTTCCCATCTGCTGAATAACGATGAAAGCCACCACGCCAAGCACGAACACCGCCATGGACACCCATACGTTGATGCGCACGCCAAGGAACTCGTGCGCGAAATCAATGCGCAGAGCCTCGATCCAAGTGCGTCCCGCCGTGTACCACATGATGTATATGGCGAACAAGGACCCGGCCTTGAGTTTTTTCATGATTTTGGAACCAAGGAAAACGATGAGCGCAGCACCGATGAGATTCCAAATCATCTCATACAGGAAGGTGGGGTGGAACAGCGTGCCTGTCGGGCAGGTCGCTCCGTCATAGCATTGTTCGCTGTGACCGATGGCGCTTCCCACCATATTCAACTTCAAACCCCAAGGCAAGGTCGTCGGCGCGCCGTAGAGCTCTTGGTTGAACCAGTTGCCCAGACGTCCCACGGCCTGCGCCACGAGCAATCCTGGCGCGACGGCGTCACCGAGCAGAGCCATTGGGTAATGCTTGTGACGACACCATGCCCAAGCGGCAAGCGCTCCAAGCAGGACGCCGCCCCAGATGCCCAGTCCGCCATTCCAGATGCGGAACATCTCCACCCAATCGCCGGTCGGTCCGAAGAAACGTTCCGGAGTGGTGATGATGTGGTATATACGCGCACCGATGATGCCGCTCGGCACCGCGACAAGCGTGATGTCGAGAATCTGATCGAAATTACCGCCATATCGTTTCCAATGAACGGTTGTCATCCATACCGCCAGCACGATGCCGAGCAGAATGCACAGCGCGTAGAAATGGATGGTCACCGGCCCGATGGAAAACTGCGAAATGGTGGGTGACGGAATGTAAGCAAGTGTCATGGTTTCCTGATGGTAGTCCACGTATACGATATGGTACGTGGACTACCAGTATGTTGTCTTTGGACTGGTTCAGTTGCGGGCGTTGTGGATGCCTTCGGCAAGCTCCTCAGTCTTCGCCGCCAAGGCCTTGAGACCGGTGGCTTCGTCGACTGCATGCTTGCCGGATTCGTCAAGCATGGTATGCACCAGAGCCGAGCCTACGATGACACCGTCCGCATACGATCCGACACGAGCCCCCTGTTCCGCGGTGGACACGCCGATGCCTACGCACACGTTTTTCGCACCGGCCTTGCGGGTACGGGCGACCAGTTCCTTCGGGGACGCATCGATGGTGGAGCGTTCTCCGGTGACGCCCATGCGGGCGGCAGCATAGACGAAACCCCGCGCATTGTCCGCAACGACTTTCAGACGGTCTTCGGTGGAATCCGGAGATACCAGGAAGATGCGGTCGAGTCCGTGACGGTCGGAGGCTTCGATCCACTCGCCGGCCTCGTCCGGAATGAGATCCGGGGTGATGAGACCGGCTCCACCGGCGTTTTCGAAATCACGTGCGAATCGTTCGACGCCGTAATGGAAGATGAGGTTCCAATAGCTCATGACCAATGGCACTCCCCCGGCGTTCGCCACTGTTTCCACCGCTTTGAATACGTAGGCGATTTTTTCACCATTGTCGATGGCGATTTGCGATGCCGCCTGGATGACGGGACCGTCCATGACGGGGTCGGAATACGGCAGCCCGATTTCGACCGCGTTCACGCCGTGTTCGACCATGGTGCGGAAAGCTTTGAGCGAATAATCCGGATCAGGGAATCCGTATGGCAGATATCCGATGAATGCCGGCTTGTCGGCGGCTTTGAATTCATCGAACATGGTTTCCGTCGGGCTTGGCTTGTGGCTGATGCCGAGTGGCTGGCCGGACGGCGTGGATGATGTTGCGTTCGTCATGATGGTTGCTCCTTTTCTCACTCGCCGTCCGCGTTGTTGCCTTGCGCGCCGTTGGCTTCCAAGGCTTTGGCCTGCTCGTCGGTCAGGTATCCGAACCATTTGCCGGCGGTGTTCATGTCCTTGTCTCCACGGCCAGAGATGTTGATGATCATGACCGGATGCTCATACCCTTTGGCCTTGAGATCTGCAGCTGCCTTGTACGCGCCGGCCACTGCGTGGGAGCTTTCGATGGCAGGGATGATGCCTTCGGTTTCGCACAGATCCTTGAACGCGCTCATGGCTTCCTGATCAGTGGCCCAGGAATAGTTGACGCGGCCGATATCCTTGAGCCATACATGTTCGGGGCCGACGGAGGCGTAATCCAAGCCTGCGGAGATGGAGTACGTGTCAAGGGTCTGGCCTTCGGGGTTTTCCAACAGATAGCTCTTGGCTCCTTGGAACATGCCCAGTTCACCGGTACCTGGCGCGAATCGAATGGCATGGCGACCGGATTCGGGCCCGTTACCGCCGGCCTCGTAACCGTACAGGTTCACTCGTTCGTCATCGAGGAAGGCGTTCATGATGCCGATGGCGTTGGAGCCGCCGCCGACGCATGCGCAGATAGCATCGGGATGGTCGATGCCATACCAATCCTGCAGCTGCTGTTTCGCTTCCTCTCCGATGATCTTTTGGAAGTCGCGCACCATGGATGGGAACGGATGAGGTCCTGCGACCGTGCCGAGCAGATAATGGGTGTCTTTGACGTTGGTGACCCAGTCGCGCAGCGCCTCGTTGATGGCGTCCTTGAGGATGCGATCACCCAAGGTGACTTCGACGACCTCCGCGCCAAGCATGCGCATGCGGGCAACGTTCAGCGCCTGACGGCGGGCATCGATCTGTCCCATGTAGATGCGGCACTTGAGTCCCAGCATGGCACAGACCGTGGCAGTGGCCACACCATGCTGGCCTGCACCGGTTTCGGCGATCACACGGGTTTTGCCCATGCGCTTGACCAGTAGGGCCTGTCCAAGCGCGTTGTTGATCTTGTGGGCGCCGGTGTGGTTCAGGTCTTCACGCTTGAGGAACACGCGGGCATCAAGACCGGTTTTCTCCTTGAGCCTCTGCGCGAAACGAGGCGCTTCAGTCAATGGGGACGGACGTCCAACATACTGCTGGTTCAACCGCGCCAATTCCTTATGGAATTCCGGATCGGCCTTGGCTTCCGTATACACGCGTTCAAGCTCGTCGAGCGCCGTGATCAGCGCTTCCGGAACATAGCGTCCGCCAAACTGTCCGAAATACGGTCCTTCATGGCTTGCCAACGGGGTCTGTTCGGATGCCTTCACTCTTGCTCCTGCCTTTACTAATCGTTCCACTGCCTGCTCATGGTTGGCCGCGGTGGCCACGCCTTCTCCCACCAGCACCGCATCCGCGCCGGCACGGGCGTAATCCTCAAGCTCAACCGAACCGAACACACCGGATTCCGCCACGCGAATCACATCGTCCGGCAAATCCGCGGCCAGTTCGTTGTACTTGTTCACATCCACCTTGAGGTCTTTAAGATTGCGGGCGTTGATGCCAATGACCTTGGCCCCGGCATTGATGGCCCGTTTAATCTCCTCACGGGTGTGTGTTTCCACCAGCACCGTCATATTGAGGCTATGCGCGAGATCGAGCAGCGACTTGAGCTTGACGTCGTCCAATGCGGCGACGATGAGCAGCACCAGATCGGCACCATGCGCACGTGCTTCCCAAATCTGATATTCGGTAACGATGAAATCCTTGCGCAGCACGGGAATCCTCACTGCGGCGCGCACCTTGTCGAAATCTTCAAGAGAGCCAAGGAACCGACGGCCTTCAGTCAGCACGGAAATCGCGCTTGCACCTCCCTGCTCGTATTCGCGGGCCAAAGCGGCCGGATCCGGAATATCGCTCAAATGGCCTTTGGATGGGGAGGCACGCTTGATCTCGGCGATGACCGGAATGCCATCCGCCTTTTTCAGCCACTGGCGCGCATCGATTGGCGCTGAAGCCTCGAACGCCATCCGCTTGACCTCAGCGAGCGGCACGTTGTTTTCTCTTGATCGCTGATCCTCGACGGCTCCCGCCACCAATTCATCGAGCACAGACATTACTGCTTCCTTTCACAACACAATTGAACGGTCAGAATGTGACTCACAACTGGCGAAGCTGCGCGGCGATCTGTACCGCTTCAACGCTGGCTTCGGCCTTGTTGCGAGTCTCCTGCCACTCACTGGCCGGCACGGAATCGAGGACGATTCCAGCTCCGGCCTGCACGCTCGCTTCATGGTCGCGAATGAATGCAGTTCGAATGGCGATGGCCATATCGAGGTTGCCTGAAAAATCAAAATAACCGACGGTGCCGCCGTAAATACCACGGTCGGCCGGCTCAAGTTCATCGATAATCTCGATGGCGCGCGGCTTCGGCGCTCCGGACAGCGTCCCCGCGGGGAAGGCGGAAGTGAACACGTCGAACGCCGTCATATGCGGATCGACCTGCCCGGTAACGGTTGAGCAGATGTGCATGATATGGCTGAACCGTTTGATGTCCATCAAGGAAACGACTCCGACGCTTTCCGGACGGCACACGCGGCTCAGATCGTTGCGGGCCAGATCGACCAGCATGATATGCTCGCTGCGTTCCTTCGGGTCTGCCAATAGTTCCTTGGCGAGACGTTCATCTTCCTCAGGAGTGGCGCCTCGTGGTCTGGAACCGGCGATTGGGAAAGACATGGCATGTCCGTTGTCCACCTTGATCAGTGTTTCCGGGCTGGAACCGATGACGTTGAAATCACGTCCTTGAGCATCGGTGAGTGCCATGAAATACATGTACGGGCTCGGATTGAGGGTACGCAGCACACGATACACATCAAACGGATCGGCGGGAGAATCAATATTCAGTCGCTGCGAAATGACCACTTGGAACACATCGCCATCGATGATATGGCGTTTGGCCTCTTCAACGGAACGTTCGTAATCGCTTTTCTCCGTGCGGAATCGCAGTTGGGGCTGGCCGACCGACTCGTCGAGCACATTGACCCGGGCTTCGTTTTCGACGGGTGCGGCAGCCTTGCGCTGCATATCATCCAGACGTGCCAGCGCTTCATCGTAGGCGGCATCGGCACGAGTCGGACGGTCATCGACATTCACGGCATTGGCAATCAGCCATACCGAGCCAGACACGTGGTCGACTACTGCGATGTCCGTGGCGAGAGCCAGAACGGTTTCCGGCTGTCCGGTCTCATTCGGGGCTTCGGCACGGAGCGTCGGTTCCCAATGTCGGATGGAATCCCATCCGACAGTACCAACGAGGCCACTGGTCAGATTCGGCAATCCCTCGACGTGCGGAGCCTTCAATGTCTTCAGCGCGGCATGTGCCACTTCGACAACATCACCGTCGGTGGGCACTCCGACAGGCACCTGTCCCAGCCAATCGGCTTTGCCGTTGTTCGAACGCAGCTGCGCCATGGAATTCACGCCGATGAAGCTGTATCGACTCCACGCTCCGCCAAATTCAGCCGATTCGAGGATGAACGTACCGGAACGGCCTCCTGCGAGACGCTCGTAGAAGCCGACTGGGGTCAATGAATCAGCCAGCAAACGGCGTACGATGGGGATGACACGGTAGCCTTGGTCGGCCAATTCATGGAACTGCTCACGGCTTGGCCATGTAGCACCCCACTTGAGGGTCTGTACGCTGCATTCGCTCACCGCTGACCCTCCTGTTCTTTGGTTCGATGGCCCACGACCACAGGCAGCTGTCCGCCTTCTTCAAAGCAGGAACGTTTGCCGGTATGGCAAGCCGCTCCCACTTGGTCAACTTCTACCAGAATGGCATCTCCATCGCAATCCAGCGCGAAGGACTTCACATACTGGGCATGTCCCGACGTATCGCCCTTACGCCAATACTCCTGCCTGGACCTCGACCAGAATGTGACGCGTCCGGTGGTGAGGGTACGTCTGATGGCTTCGTCGTTCATATAGCCGACCATCAGCACCTCTTTGGTATCGAACTGCTGGATGACGGCCGCGACCAAGCCTTTGTCATCGTGCTTGAGACGCTGTGCGATGCGCGGGTCGAGAGTGGTGGTGTTGTCGTATGCTTCGTTGGTCATGATGGTATTGCGATTCGTTGTTCAGTACTACAGGGTTGGTTTGCGTAGTTTCCGTGGTTCTATTCAGCGTACGGTGTATCCGGCTGCCTTGATGGCGTCTTTGACTTCACCGATGGTGACTTTGCCGTAATGGAAAATCGAGGCAGCGAGCACGGCATCGGCGCCCGCCTCGATTGCCGGCGGAAAATCCGAGGCTTTGCCAGCGCCGCCAGAAGCGATAATCGGGATTTTGATTTCCTTGCGGACAGCTTTGATCATCTCCAGATCGAAGCCTTGTTGGGTGCCATCGGCATCCATTGAATTAAGGAGAATCTCCCCCGCACCAAGTTCTTGGGCGCGCTTGACCCACCAAATGGCGTCAATGCCAGTGGATTTGCGCCCGCCCATGGTGGTGACTTCGAAACCTGACTGCGTATGTCGTTCTCCCTGTTCGCGACGTGCATCGACGGACAGCACAAGCACCTGATTGCCGAATCGTTCGGCGACACGACTGATGAGGGTAGGGTCATTGATGGCCGCGGTGTTGACGCCGACCTTATCCGCACCGCAACGAAGCAGGGAATCGACGTCTTCAGGGGTACGTACGCCGCCGCCGACAGTCAGTGGAATAAAAATCTGTTCGGCGGTGCGGCTCACCACATCGACCATGGTCTGCCTATGGGAGCTTGACGCCGTCACATCAAGGAACGTCAGTTCGTCCGCGCCCTGGCGGTAGTATTCCGCGGCGAGTTCGACCGGGTCTCCTGCATCGCGAAGATTCTCGAAATGCACGCCTTTGACCACTCGTCCCGCATCGACATCAAGACATGGAATGACTCGGACCGCCAGTGACATGCTGCTCTACTCCTTCACGCATAACGGTTGCAATGATTGCAAGAGTAACCGCAATACGTTACGTCGGTTCATGCGGATTCCGAGTAGCGGACAGAACCGGGCCTTTCGGAGGAATCAGTCACGTTCTTTGGCTGCAAGCTGTCCGCATGCGCCATCAATGTCCTGTCCTCTGGTATCACGCAGCGTGGCTGTGATGCCAGCGTTATGGAGAATCTCAAGGAATCTACGCTCGTCTTCTGGTTTGGACGCGGTCCACTTCGATCCCTCGATCGGATTGAGCGGAATCGGATTGACATGCGCCCAATCATCTCCATAGTGGTTCAGACGCTTCGCCAGCAATTTGGCATGTTCCGCCTGGTCGTTGATGCCGCGCATCAAGGCGTATTCGATGCTGACTCGCCGTTTGGAAGCCAGATAATAATCATGCGCAGCGTCGAGCACCTGTTTGGTGTTGAAACGCTTGTTCATGGGCACAAGTTCATCGCGCAATTCATCGCTCGGCGCGTGCAGGGATACTGCGAGACGTACTGGGATGCCTTCTTCGGCCAGTTTCCTGATGCCAGGCACCACGCCAACGGTGGAAACCGTGATGTTACGTGCGGAGATGCCGAAGCCTTCGGGAGGCATGGAACTAATTTGTCGGACTGCGCTCAAGACGGATTTATAGTTGCCCATTGGTTCGCCCATGCCCATGAACACGATGTTGCTCAGTCGTCCGGAGCCTCCGGCCACTTCACCGTCACGCATGGCCTTCGCGGCCACACGAACCTGCTCAACGATTTCGCCTGCGGACATGTTCCTGGTCAGTCCCAGTTGTCCAGTGGCGCAGAATGGGCAACCCATGCCGCAGCCGACCTGGCTGGAAATGCAAAGCGTGGTTCTGGTGGGATAACGCATCAATACGGATTCGATCAGCGACCCATCAAACAGGCGCCACAACGTTTTGATGGTGGTGCCTCCATCGGCGACTTGGCGTGTCACCTCATGGATGAGTTCCGGGAAGAAAGCTTCAGCCGCGTCGGAGCGTCTTGCCGCCGGAAAATCGGAAAATTCTTCCGCATTGACATCAAAATGGCCATAGTAATGATTAGCCAGCTGTTTGACCCTGAATTTCGGCAATCCAAGTTCCTTGGCCTTACCGATACGTTCCTCTTCGGACATATCGGCGAAATGCAGTGGCGGCTTGCCACGGCGGGCATGGTCTTTCGACAGCACATCCCGGAAGGCGCCCGAAGTGCCTCCAGGAGTGATGCCTGTTTCCGGCTGATCATTCATGGAATTCACGGTTATTGGCCCTTTCTCACATTCCGGTGGCCCACAGGAGCACGCACACGAAAGGAGCGCACAGGAGGATGGAGTCGACACGATCCATCACTCCGCCATGACCTTTAAGCAGATGGCCCATATCCTTAATACCAATGTCACGCTTCAGCATGGAAGCGCATAGGTCGCCGAAGGTTCCGGCTATACCGATCACGAAACCAGCGACAATAGGCACCCACCATCGAACCGTCCAAACGGATGGCTCGTAAGTGCAAAACATCACCACAAAAGAACCGGCCATGGCGAACAAGATGGATCCTACCAGGCCCTCCCATGATTTCTTCGGTGAGATACGGGGACTGAGTTTATGTTTGCCAAGCCATGCACCTGCAAACAGACCACCGGTGTCACTCAGCGCGGGCATGAAGACAAGCATGATGGCATGTGCCACCGGATGACCGTTGAACGTCAACGGCATGATCAGGCAGGAGGCAAGCAGCGGAATGTACAGAACGGTGAACATGGAGACTGCCACATGGCTCAGTCGGCTGTGGCGCACTTCACCCTGTTCATGATTGAACGACGATTCGAGACGAGCACCTGCATCGGTGTGCGACAGTTTGTCCGCCACGGCCAGGGAAAGCCGACTGCCGAACGTCACCTTGGCACTTGCGGCGATCGCTACAAGCAGCAAGGAGGCCAGTACACAGACCGTCATAGCCACAATATGATGCTTGCTGTAGTAGGTGGCCAGCAAAGTCACCGCGGAACATGCCCACAGCGCCACCACGGGAATATGCAATCCCGCGGTGGCGAAATCGACGCGCAGCTCCCACAATGCGAGCACCATGAACAGCACGACAAGATAGACGAACAAATCAACGCTGATCAACAGGCATGCCAAGATGATGGCGATCAGGACGACCGCCGTGGCGATGGCCTGCGGCATGTTGCGTCCGGTTTTCTTGTTGATGGCGTTAATGGCCTCTTCGGCTTCTTTTTCGCGTTGCTCCTGTTTTTCCATCGTGGTCTCTCCTGTGGTACCGTGCGTCGATTGATGATTATGGAGATTCGAAGGAATCAGACCTCCATGATCTCCTTCTGCTTGGTTTCCAGCAGAGCGTCAAGCTCGTCGGTGGTCTGCTTGGTGACCTTGTCGAGTTCCTTGAGCAGACGATCGCCTTCGTCCTCGCCCATGTCGCCGTCTTTGATGGCCTTGTCAAGGGATTCCTTAGCCTTGCGACGAATGTTGCGCACCGCGACCTTGCCGTCTTCAGCCTTGCCCTTGGCAATCTTGACGTATTCCTTGCGACGCTCTTCGGTCAGCTCCGGCATGGTCAGGCGAATGACGTTGCCGTCGCGACGGGGGCTGGCTCCGAGATCGGAATCACGAAGCGCCTTCTCCACGGCGTTGGCTTGGGACGCATCGAAAGGAGTGACCGCCAAGGTGCGCGGCTCCGGAACACCGATGGTGGCAACGGCCTTCAGCGGGGTCGGTGCGCCGTAATAGTCAACGGTGATGCCGTTAAGCAGCGCCGGATTCGCACGACCGGTGCGAATACCGGAGAAGTTCTCCTTGGTGGATTCCACGGACTTGGCCATCTGCGCCTTGGCCTGATCGACGATAGTTGCCATTGTTTGCTCCTTTAATATTGTTGGTTTAATCGATATTCGGCTTTGAATGTCGTCACTCGGCGAGGGTGGATTCCGCGGTGGAAACCATGGTGCCGATCTCCTCGCCCAGCAAAGCCTGGGTCACATTGCCGGCGCCCTCGAGTCCGAAGACGCGGATGCGCTGCTTGTTGTCCCGCGCCATGGAAAGCGCCGCAGCATCCATGACCGCAAGATTGTCGACCAATGCACGGTTATAGCTCAGCGTGGCGAAGCGCTTGGCGTTCTCGTCTTTGCGCGGATCGGCAGTGTATACGCCGTCCACGCCGTTCTTGCCCATCAGCACCTCATCGCAGTGGATTTCCAGAGAACGCTGGATGGACACGGTGTCAGTGGAGAAATACGGCATGCCTGCTCCGGCGCCGAAAATCACCACGCGTCCCTTTTCCAGATGACGAATGGCCTTAAGCGGAATGTACGGCTCGGCGACCTGTCCCATGGTGATGGCGGTTTGCACGCGCGTGGCCTGTCCCTCCTGCTCGAGGAAATCCTGCAGAGCGAGGCAGTTCATCACCGTTCCCAGCATGCCCATATAGTCGCCGCGGGAACGATCGATGCCGGCCTGCTGCAGTTCGGCGCCACGGAAGAAGTTGCCGCCACCAACAACGATGGCGACCTGCACACCTTGCTTGACCGCGGGAACGATTTCCTCCGCAATACGACGAACGACGGTGGTGTCGATGCCGACTTTGCCTCCGCCGAATGCCTCTCCGGACAGCTTGAGCAGTACCCTGCGGGGATTGTCGCCAGTGTTTTCGCCAGTCATGAAATGCCTTTCTTACCCGAAAACCCATGAAATTTACCGTTTTCAAGACTATCGGCAAACACAGACACCAAAAACACGATGGGGTTTAGTGCAAAAAAATGTCCGCAATCCTGTTGGATTGCGGACATTGGAGATATGCCAAGCCCACGTTCGAAAGCGTGAGCTCAATTCACATCAGATTCACTCGGCGTCGCCCTTGCCGACCTCCACACGAGCGAAGGAAAGCGCGGTTCCCCCGACTTCCTTGAACAGGTCGCCGACAGTCTTGGACGGATCCTTGACGTACGCCTGCTCAAGCAGCACGGTCTCCTTGTAGAATGCGCCGAGACGGCCTTCCACGATCTTCGGAGCGATCTTCTCGATCACGGCCTCCGGCTTGCCCTTGCTCTTGAGCTCCTCCGTGGTCTTCTCGGTGGCCACGCGACGCTCGGATTCCAGCACATCAGCCGGAACATCCTCGCGGGTCAGCCACTGGGCGCCCATCGCGGAAATCTGCAGAGCGGCCTCATGAGCCACAGCAGCGCCGGCTTCATCGGTGGCAATCATGGCCACGATGCTCGGCGGCATCTCAGCGGACTTCTTGTGAGCGTAGACCTCGACATGCGGGCCCTCGACCTTGGCGAACTGGCCTACCTTGACGTGCTCACCGAACAGAGCAGCGGCTTCCTCGACGGCTTCCTTCACGGTGGTGTCACCGGAGGCTGCTGCCAGAACCTCATCCACGGAGGATGCTTCGGCCTTGACGGCGTCATCGAGCACGCTGCCGGCGAATTCCACGAACTTCGGGGTCTTGGCCACGAAGTCGGTCTCGGAGTTCAGCTCGACCGCATAGCCGGTCTGGCCGTTGGCGGATTCGACAACGGTGGAGGCGATGGTGCCTTCCTGAGCCTTGCGGCCTTCACGCTTGCCAGCGGCCTGGATGCCCTTGGCGCGGATGATTTCCTTGGCGCGAGCCACATCGCCTTCGGCTTCGGTCAGGGCCTTCTTGACGTCCATCATGCCGGCGCCGGTTTCCTCGCGCACCTGCTTGATCAGAGCTGCAGTGATTGCTGCCATTGATTTGTCTCCTCTGAAAATTTGGTGATGCCCCGATGATGGGAGGCATAGCACCTCCCATCATAGAGCATGGTCTCACTCGGCCTTGGTTTCGCCTTCAGCCTCAGCCGGGGCTTCAGCTGCCGGAGCGCCCTCGGTGAGGAGCTCCTTTTCCCAAGCAGCCATCGGCTGCTCGGCTTCGCCTTCGGCCTTGGCGGCCTTGCCGGAACGCTCCAGCAGACCTTCGGCCACTGCGTCAGCCATGAGGCTGGTCAGCAGTTCGATGCCGCGGATGGCGTCATCGTTGGCGGCGATCGGATACTCAACGGATTCCGGATCGGCGTTGGTGTCGACGATGGCGACAACCGGAATGCCCAGCTTGTGGGCTTCCTCGACGGCCAGAGCTTCCTTGTTCACATCGACCACGAACATGGCGGACGGGGTGCGGTTCATGTTGCGGATACCGCCCAGCTGCTTAGCCAGCTTGTCCTTCTCACGCTCGAGGAGCAACAGCTCCTTCTTGGTCAGACCGGAGCCGTGCACGTCGGTGAAGTCCATTTCCTCAAGTTCCTTGAGGCGGGAGACGCGCTTGGACACGGTCTGGAAGTTGGTCAGCATACCGCCGAGCCAACGCTCGGAGACGTACGGCATGTTCACGCGGGTGGCCTGGGTGGAGACGGCTTCCTGAGCCTGCTTCTTGGTGCCGACGAACAGCACGGTGCCGTTGTGGGCGACAGTGGCCTTGATGAAGTCATAGGCCTTGTCGATCATGTCGAGCGACTTGAACAGGTTGATGATGTGGATGCCGTTGCGCTGGGTGAGGATGAACTGCTTCATCTTCGGGTTCCAACGACGGGTCTGGTGGCCGAAGTGCAGACCTGCCTTCAGCATGTCGCTCATAGTGATCTGAGCCATGGTATCGCTACCTCTTTCTTGTCGGTTCTTGCCTGGCCATGCGTTCCTGCGTGCAGCCAACGTCTTGAAGACGTCAGCCGACCGACACAGGCCGTCACGAGCATGACGCGAATTGGTTGTGCGCCGGTTGACAATAATTGGGCGGTTTGAAGCACTCGCGGCAGCGCTTCTCACCAAATTGGCGCACAAATACTAAAAATACCATGGGGCCACGTCTTTCTGACGTGGCCCCATGGTTGAATCGTCGTTCGCTATTTCGATCACTTACGATGGGTGCGCATGTAACGCATCGCCTCGCGGCGTTCTTCCTTTTCCAGACGATCAAGATAGACGTGACCGTCCAAATGATCAGTCTCGTGCTGCAGCATGCGGCCCATGATGCCATGGCCTTCCAACACTACCGGCTTGCCGTCCAGATCAATGCCCCGCACGCGAGCATAATCGGCGCGACGAGTCTTGTACCACAATCCTGGAACGGAAAGGCAGCCTTCATCACCATATTGCTCTCCGCTGGTCTCCTCCAACACCGGGTTAAGCACATAGCCGATTTTGCCGTCGATATTGTAGGAAAACGCACGTAGACTCACACCGATTTGGTTGGCGGACAACCCGGCGCGTCCCGGGTCATCAACGGTATCCAACAAATCCTGCACCAGATGGCGCACCGCGGGCGTGATCTCCTTGATGGGATCGCATGGGGTGCGCAGCACTGGATCAGGTACGACTCGAATCTCACGGATTGCCAAAATTAACGCTCCTCGTTGTTCTTGGTTGCGGAAGGCTCGACGGACGGTGCCGTCTCGTCATCCGGTTCATCGGACTGCTTCTTGATTCTCTCCTGCATGGTATCAAATGCCTGCCGAACCTTCGGGCTGACGGATTCAGAAGCCTGCCGCATGCTTTCCGACGCCTGCTTGACGGTTTCGGTGGTGCGGTCGAGAATCTGGACGGTCTTCGGCAACGGCCTGTTGGAGGGTTTTGGCGCGTAAATCACGTTTTCGATGACGTCTGCGTAGCGCTGCAGCACCTTGGGACGAACAACTTTCAGGCTTGCCGTCAAGGTGCCGTCCTGTTGGTTGAATTCCTCATCGAGAATCTCGAATTTTCGTACGGATTCCGCACGGGAAACGTTCGCGTTGGCCTTTTCGACATACTGCTGCACGAAAGCGCGCACGGCATCGTTTTCCGCTACCTGCTTCATGGACATATCGGCATCAAGACCCTGCTGGGAAAGCCAAGAACGAGTCATATCAGGATCCAGTTCAATCAAAGCGCTGATGAACGGCTTGCCATCGCCAATGACCACAGCATGGGACACGATAGGACAGGTGTCGATGATGTCCTCCATCGGGGCGGGGCTGACGTTCTTGCCTCCGGCTGTGATGATGATGTCCTTCTTGCGGCCGGTAATATACACGAATCCATCATCGTCGATGGCCCCCAGATCGCCGGTCCTCAGCCAACCATCAGGCATTTTGACTTCAGCGGTCTTCTCAGGATTCTTGTAGTAGCCAAGAAAAACATTGGGGCCCATGACCTGCAGCTCGCCATCATCATCGGTGCGCACACCCATACCCGGCCCGGGCTTACCAACGGAACCGACGCGATTCGCATTTTGCCAGTTGACGATCATCGGAGCCGCGGTTTCCGTCATACCGTACCCCTGAATGAACGTGATGCCATCCATGCCATTGAAGAAGTGGGCAAGGTCGACGTTCAGCGGGGCGCCGCCGCATGCCAGATATTTCAGGTTCGGACCAAGCGCGGAACGAATGGACTTGCCGACGACGGACATGAAGAAGGAATGCTCGACTCGGGCCACCATCGAATGATGTCCCCCGTCCTGCTCGTCCTTGGACCATTGCACGAAATGATCGAACGCCTTGGCGAAGACCCTGCCGCGAATACCCGCACCGGCCTTCTGCGAGGCAGCGTTGTACACTTTTTCGAACACACGTGGAACGCCAAGCAAATACGTCGGTTTGAAACTGCGCAGATCGGCGAGCAGATGCTTGGCTCCAGGCAGATAGCCGACCACGCCTTGTCCGCCAATCGCCACGTATTGGATATAGCGGGCGAAGCAGTGCGCCAACGGCAGGAACAGCATCAACCTGTTGGGCTGGTACAGCATCTCGTCAAGAATGATGTAGCCATTGAGCACGATATGCGTGAAGTTGCGATGGGACAGCATCGCACCCTTCGGACGTCCCGTGGAGCCCGATGTGTAAACGATGGTGAGCATGTCGTCCGCCTTGATCCGGGCAATGACCTGATCAAGGGTATCGTCATCGACGCCCTCTCCGAAATCGGCGACCGCGTCAAGACCGTCCGCTTTGAAATTGAACACGTAACGCAGCCCTTCATGCATGTCACGAATCTGTTCGAGCGTCTGCGTGTGGACGGAATCTCCAGCGAAGGCAATAACCGGCTCCACCTCTTCCACGATGGAAGCGGCCTGCTTGGCCGAATCGGTTTCATAAATCGGAACGCTTACCGCGCCGATGGCCGCACATGCGAAATCGACCACACCCCACTCGTAACAGGTGGGAGAGTAAATGACCACCATGCTTCCGGCTTTGACTCCAAGACCGATAAGGCCCTTCGCCACGGCGCGCACACGAGCGAGCATCTGGCCTGCCATCACATCATGCCATTGCCGAGTCTCATCATCCTGCCATTGTGCGATAAGATCATCCGGATTCTTCTGCGCACGACGCGACAGCAACGCATATACCGTGTCATCATCCGTGGTGCTGTAGGCCGGCTCTGGTACAAATTCTCTCAACATGGTTCTCTATAGTAGTTCCCGTATGCTTAAGGCACGCTGAAAGCCCTTGGCATCGACTGCGAACATCGACGCCAAGGGCTTTTTGCAGATTCCTACCGTATCATCGCATCAATGCGATCACCCGAAATCAGCCAAAACGCACTTCCACGTGGAGCCTTTGAGCCTGAATGCGGTGTTGCATCTCAACCGCATTTCGCCGATGTTGAGCAAAGCCGCACATTCGAATTTCGTGGTCGAAGTCAACCAGCCGTTAATGGCGGACACGTTGATGGGAAGCAGACCAATCTTGGCATATAGATTTGCGTCTTCCTTCATATAATGGCCTATTATGGAAGCTGCGATTTTAAGCCTACGCATACAGTCCTCCGTTAGAATACGCTCTACATGCGCCGGCTTTTGCCGACCACGGAAGATGTCGATGGCATCGCACGACATGCGCGCGCCCAATAACGCCAAGGAATAGGCTTGCTTCGCGTCCCACGGTGTGGAATCGGACCGGATAACATGGAAGGGCACCCGCATGCCGGATAATTGTGTTTCCAAAAACCCATCATATGAAGGAAGCTTCTCGACGGATTTTCCTATGCACTGCAGCCATTGGCCATTGTTTTCCGCTTCTTTAAGACCGACATACGAATCAGGGTCTGACGGTGGGATTTCGTCAGGCTCATTGCCTTCTATCTCCTTGTCGTCTTCCGGCTCCCGCTCAGAGCCGGACTGCCATTCCGGAGGTGAAACGCCATCGTCAGATAAGTCGTCCATTGCCATGGATCCCTCATTTCTTTACCTATTTAATGTCATCCAACTCTCTTCACTGAGAAGGACCAAAAACATTAATACATAAAGACAATCCCCCCGTCAAGTCGACGGAGGGATTGTGGATAACTTTTTTTATCCACAGGACGAAGTTATCTGATCAGTGGCTCGAAGCGACCGTAACCGGACAACGTTGGAAGCTCTTCAAATCGACATAACCGGTCGTGGCCATGGCTCTGCGAAGCGCCCCAACAAAATTGGTGGTTCCGTCGGCGTTATGGCTCGGGCCGAACATGACCTCCTGCAAGGAACCTACGGTGCCCACGTTAGTGCGGAATCCGCGCGGCAACGTCTGGTGGCGGGCCTCGGCGCCCCAATGCATGCCTTTGCCAGGAGCCTCGGAGGCGCGTGCCAGAGGCGAGCCCAGCATCACCGCATCGGCGCCCAGCGCGAATGCCTTGACGAAGCTGCCGGAATCACCCATACCGCCGTCGGCAATCACCTGCACATAGCGTCCGCCCGATTCGTCCATGTAATCGCGGCGGGCCTCGGCGACATCGGCGATGGCTGTGGCCATCGGCGCGTGCACTCCAATCGTGTTGCGGTTGGCGGATACCGCACCGCCACCGAAGCCGACAAGCACGCCAGCGGCTCCCGTGCGCATCAAATGCAACGCAGCCGTGTAGTTGGCCGCGCCGCCAACAATGACGGGGACATCCAGGTCATAGATGAATTTCTTAAGGTTCAGGGGCTCATGGTCCTTGGAGACATGCTCCGCCGACACCACGGTGCCACGAATGACAAACAGATCGACACCGGCCTCAAGCACGGTGGAATAATAATCCTGCGTACGCTGCGGAGACAGCGCGCCGGCTACGGTGACGCCGGCATCACGAATCTCATGCAGACGTTCGACGATGAGTTCCGGCTTGATCGGCTCAGCGTAAATCTGCTGGATGCGTTCGGTGGCCTTGTCCGCAGGCAGCTGCGCGATTTCGTCCAGCAGCGGCTGGGGATCGTCATAGCGGGTCCACAATCCTTCTAGGTCAAGCACGCCAAGCGCGCCCATCTTGCCCATGGCGATGGCCGTGGCCGGGCTGGTCACGGAATCCATCGGGGCGCCGATGACCGGCACGTCGAATTCATAGGCGTCGACCTGCCAAGAGGTGGACACATCCTGAGGATCACGGGTACGACGGGAGGGAACGATGGAGACATCGTCCAGCGAATAGGCCAGACGGCCCTTCTTGCCCAAACCGATTTCAATTTCCTGAGACATGGTTTCAAGGCTAATGCTCAGCTATGACAGTGCCTTCGCGCGTGTCCCCACGGTTTTGGACATTTCCATACGGAATTAACACACATGTAATAAGACGGAACCCATCACCTTCAATTCCGACAGGGAGGACAAACCATGGCCAAAATCAAGGTCGAAGGCAAAGTCGTCGAACTCGACGGCGACGAGATGACCCGTGTCATCTGGAAAGACATCAAGAACCGTCTGATCCTGCCGTACCTCGACGTGGATTTGGATTATTACGATCTGGGCATCGAAAACCGCGACGCCACCGACGATCAGGTGACCGTCGACGCGGCGAAGGCCATCCAGCGCGAACATGTCGGCGTCAAATGCGCCACCATCACCCCGGACGAGGCGCGCGTCAAGGAGTTCGGCCTCAAGAAGATGTGGAAGTCCCCCAATGGTACCATCCGCAACATTCTCGGCGGCACCATCTTCCGCGAGCCGATTGTCATGAGCAATGTGCCTCGCCTGGTCCCGGGATGGACCAAGCCGATCGTCGTGGCACGTCACGCCTTCGGAGACCAGTACAAAGCCACTGATTTCAAGGTTCCGGGAGCCGGCACCCTCACCGTAACCTTCACTCCGGAAGACGGCTCCGAGCCGATTGAGCACGTCGTTTACAATTATGGCCCTGACGGCGGAGTTGCCCAGGTGCAGTACAACGTGAACGATTCCATCCGAGGTTTCGCACGCGCCTGCTTCAACTATGGTCTGATGCGCGGCTATCCGGTGTACCTGTCCACCAAGAACACGATTCTCAAGGCGTACGACGGCCAGTTCAAGGATACGTTCGCCGAGGTGTTCGAAAACGAATACAAGGACAAGTACGAGGCGGCTGGCCTGACCTACGAGCACCGACTCATTGATGACATGGTGGCAAGCTCCCTCAAGTGGCATGGCGGCTATATCTGGGCTTGCAAGAACTACGATGGCGACGTGCAGTCGGATTCCGTCGCACAGGGATTCGGCTCCCTTGGCCTAATGACCTCCGTGCTGATGACTCCCGACGGGCAGACCGTCGAAGCCGAAGCCGCGCACGGCACCGTGACCCGCCATTATCGCCGTTGGCAGAAGGGTGAAAAGACCTCGACCAATCCGATCGCCTCCATCTTCGCATGGACCGGCGGTCTGAAGCATCGCGCCGACCTTGACAACACTCCGGAAGTCAAGCATTTCGCCGAAACTTTGGAGAAAGTCATCATCTCCACCGTCGAAGGCGGACAGATGACCAAGGATCTGGCCATGCTCATCGGACCGGACCAGCCTTGGCTCGATACCGAGGGTTTCATGAACGCCCTCGACGAGAATCTGGCAAAGGCTCTGGCAGAGTAATCTATCTGAGCTGTCGAAAGCCCGTATGCGCAATCACACACGCGTACGGGCTTTTTGACGTCCGGATATTACAATCGATGGTCAGTATAAGGAACGTCTATTCTTCAGCAAAGGACATGGCATGATTCTGCATCGCACAATCCCGGCGAAACGTCTGCTCGCTCTGCTGGCATCGGTCTGCATGGCAACAGCCATGGGGGCCTGCTCGCCCAACGGTGATTCGCAATCGCAGCAACAGCCGTCATCACAATCCAGCGCAACAGCCGATGCCGGCAATGTGGCGATTTTCGCTCCGACAGACAGCATCACCATCTCTCAACAGACGCCATTGAGCAAATGGGAAAAACTCGTTCCCGAAATCGTGTCCTCGTTGAAACGGACCGGTGTCAAAAGCGGCGACATCACCGTGAAAACCGCTTCGAACCTCGACAAACAAAGTCAAAGCGTCCAAGACTATGTGGTGAATCACATCAACGGAACCGAGCATTCGTCCACGAAAGCCAAAACCACCTTGGTGGTGGCGCCTGTCGCCGAGATGCCGGAATCCGACAGGCAATACGGCGACTATGCACGGCATGATATCACGTGGAACTCCGACGCGTCGGATGAGGACGAACAGGATTATGCGCAATCAGCGCAACGGCTGGTTTCGGCGTTGCAGCTTGCGCAGAATGAAGGAATGAAGGTCGTTCTGATCTCCAATACGCTTCAAGGGTATGCGCCGGACGTGTACGTGCCGATGACCACGGCCGAGCAGATTGGAGAACTGCAAGCCAAAGAGCTCGTCAACAAGCTCGAGCTCGACAAGGCATCGTCCGATGCCCCCAAGCAAATCGAGGTACTACTCCCCTACGACGCGGCCGACGGACATGATGCCAAAACGGACACGTCCTTCGCCCAGAACATGTTCAAAGGCATCTGGAAAGTGCTCGAACCGTATTTCAAGGACGGCAAAGCGGCATCTCCTTCCGAGACGCTCACCGCTTCGACCACCAAGGATGACTGGCGGTCCGTGGCATTCGATTCGTCAAAAGCCGAACAAATCAAATCGGTGCTTGCCGAACGTCTCGACGCGGACAAGGACGATTCGCACCCTGTCCACCTTAATGGCGTCATCTCCTGCAACGACTATGTGGCGAAGAACATCGCCGACGAGTTGGACAAACTCGGCTACACAGGTTCCTCAGCCGATATCAACCCTTCCATCTCAATTTCCGGCATCGTGGACAGCATCACGGGCAAAAAAGACCTGAAACGGCAGGCAGTGCCTGACCCTGCGAAGACGTCGTCATCGGATGACGACAGCGATTCCGATAACAAGGAAAACGCAAAATGGCCGATCATCACCGGCTATGGGGCCTATATCAGTTCCATGCCGAACATCGTCAACGGCAAGCAATGGATGACCGCCATGGAGAACCGCAAGGTGTTGGCCGATGACATCGCGCAGACATGCGTGCGACTGAACACTTCGGGCAAACTTTCCAAACTCGGTTTCATCCGTTCCGCAACGGTCGAGGGGAAGAAAATTACGACCATCCATGAGGAGACATTGGCGATCAGCGCCGACAATCTCAAGAAAACGCTGATTGAACCCGGCTACATTTCGCTGGCGGATGCGGGCCTATGATTCTTCCGGGATTCTTCCGGATATGGTGGGGGCCGATGGCATCACTCGGATGTCACCGGCCCCCACCATATTTCGAACATCATTCGGCGTGAGCCGCCGGCTTCCTCGGCACGTAGATGACCTCGTCGATCAACGTCCGGTAATGTTCAACCACTGCCTGCCTGCGGGCCTTCATGCTCGGCGTGACCAAACCGTTCTCCTCAGTGAACTCGTCGGGAACGATTTCGAACTTGCGGATTGATTCGGCACGTGAGGCGAGCTCATTGGCTTTGTTGACGGCACGCTCCACTTCCGCACGCACAATGGGGTTCTTCGAGGCTTCATCCAAATCAGCGACCTGTTCCGCTCCCTTGGATTCCAGCCATAGGTTCGTCTCCGCCAAATCAAGGGAGATGATTGCGGCGATGAATGGTTTGCGATCGCCGATCATGACGCATTGGCTCACCACCGGCGAAGTCATGATGGATGCTTCCATCTCGCATGGGGAGACGTTCTTGCCGCCTGCGGTGATGATGAGATCCTTCTTACGCCCGACGATGGAAACGAAGCCGTCATCATCAATGGAGCCGAGATCACCGGTATGCAGCCATCCATCGACAATTTGCTGCTTGGTAACGTCAGGATTGTTGTGGTATCCGGCGCATACGGCAGGGCTCTTTATGCACAGCTCCCCTTCTTCGTCGACCCCCATGGTCACGCCTTGCAGAGGCAAGCCGATGGTGCCGATCTTATAGCCTTCGGTCGGATTGACGCTCGAGGGGGCGCACGTTTCGGTCATGCCGTAGCCTTCCAATAGCGGCAGACCGACACCGTTGAAGAAATGCGCGATAGAGGAATCAAGCGGCGCTCCGCCGGAGACCGCATACTCGACGTGGCCGCCGAACACTTCCATGATTGACGAATACACCAGCTTGTTGTACAGGGCATGTTTTGCGTTCAGCGCGAGTGGAATGCTCCCACCGGACTGCTGAGCATGCGACCAATCGTATGCCGTCTGGGTGGCGTCAGCGAAAACACGTCCCTTGAAACCGGCTCCGGCCTTCTGCGAGGCCGCATTGTAGATCTTTTCGAAAATCCGCGGCACGGCGAGGATGAACGTCGGTTTGAACGCCTTGAAATCGGCGAGAATGGTCTTCAGATTGCTGGACAGACCGAGTGAAACGTTTCCGGCAAAGCAGAAGAACTGCATATATCGGGCGAATACATGGGCGAGCGGCAGGAACAGCAGCAGTCGACGATTCGGTTTCATGGCGATGTCCGGCATGGAGTTGACGCCGGAATAGGTGATGAATACGAAATTGGCATGCGTCAGTTCAACGCCCTTCGGGGTGCCAGTGGATCCCGACGTATATACGATGGTGGCTAGATCGGAGCCTTTGACCGCTTGTTCACGTTCAAGGAATTCGGCGTCGGAGACCGCGCGGCCGTATTCGATGATCGTGTCAATTGCACCAAGTCCGATGACGTACACGTCGCCAAGATCCGGGCACTGATCACGGACGGATTCGATTTTGTCGCGCTGGAAATCATCCTCAGCGAACGCCATCTTGACATTGGCATCATTGAAAATCATCTTCACCTGCGCCGGCGAATTCGTTTCATAGACCGGAACGGTAAGGGCGCCGATGGACATGATGGCCACATCAAGCGCGGTCCACTGCCAGCAGGTATGCGCGATAATGGATACCGAATCTCCAGGCATTACGCCACGAGCGATAAGTCCTTTGGCGAGGGCGACGACCTTGTTTTTGAACTCCGCAGCGGTGAACGCCACCCATTCGCCCTGAGCGTTCTTGTATTCGACAAGATTGTCGTCAGGAGTGCGTTCCACACGCTCCTCAAGTACTGAGAAGATGTTTTTGTCCGAGTCAATTCCCTGTTCCAAAGGGCGCGTGTATTCCTTGATCATAAGCTTCTCGCTTCTCGAAATCTAATGTACAGACAGCATCATAGCCGGAATACCGCACTTTTTCTTTAAGGCCACGACCCCAGGACAACGACAACACCCGTGGATATGGCCGTTACAACGGTTTCAGTTCAACCCGCATCGGCCTCACTCTGCCCGACGGATCCGCATAATCACGTCCTCCGCTCTTGAGGCCCCAATGCAGGCATCCATCGGCGCAATGTTCCGAGCCACCTTCAACACGAGCGAAACGCTCCCCCTTGGCGATGACGGCCCCGACCGGTCGCGTAGTGACCGCGGGTTCAAACGTCGACGTCAGGCTTCCCGTTTCCGCACCGTGGCGAAGCGTTACCACGGATTTGCCCGCCACTTTGCCACTGAAGGCGACCACACCATCCGCGGGCGCGATGATGGCGTCTTGCGGCCGTGCACGCAAATCCAAACCGCGATGCCCAGGCAACCATTGTTTAGCCGGCGCATCATATTCGCCGATTACTTGCGCGTGATCCAAAGGCCACTGCATTGATGTGCGGCATGCCTCTTGTGCGACTTCATGCGCCACGTCATCAGCCGATTGCGCGTATGCCGACGCCGTAGGTTGCGCGCAGCATATCGTGAACGCGATGTTCGCCAATACGCATACGGCCATCGCCGCGGCGCACCGGTGCCGGTTGCGCTTGTCAATGTCATCGGACATCTTATTGTGTCGAACACGCCGACGGTATTCCCATTTGTTCATGAGGCCTCCTGTGGTCCGCGTCTCTATCCGGGAATCGATATCATGGCACGTTCGAAGACCGCCCGTCGACTTGGAACGACCTTGTGGTCGGAGAACAACACTTATCCACAGATGCCGGGCGTGTCGCGCCATGACATGCCAAAACGCCACCGAACGTGGCATACGATGGGACGCATGAGTGACAACACTACGCAACGCAAGGCATTGCAGCAGTTGGAGAGCGAGCCGTCCGAGGAACGCATCGCCTACTACCGCAAGCCATTCATGGTGCTATGGGCCGCCATTCAGGAGGCTTCAAGCGAGCTGCAGGACGATTACACGCTTTCACCCGAATTGTCCCAGTTATGGGTTGGCGAGCAAATACGGCAGGTTTCGGATTCGCTAGTGGATCGGCTCGCGGAAATCGCCGTGGCGCATGGCGAGTCAAAATCGAATGTGGCACGTGCGGCCAACGCAAGTCCCGACAACGTCATACGTCGCTTCCCTCGACTCAAGGCTGATGCGGCACACGATCGCACACTCATTGACGACGTGCTCGATTCGTTGGAATAGCAGCGAAAAGTTCTTACGGAAACAAAGAAGCCCTTGGAAAACCAAGGGCTAAGAAGCTCCTGCGACTGGGCTTGAACCAGTGACCGTTCGATTAACAGTCGAATGCTCTGCCAACTGAGCTACGCAGGAATATGTTCCGGGGTACCCGAAACTGCGCTCCTGCGACTGGGCTTGAACCAGTGACCGTCCGATTAACAGTCGGATGCTCTGCCAACTGAGCTACGCAGGAATGTTCCCACCGGAAGACTTGGCTTCCGTGCACAAGTCACATATATTACACGAATCAGCCATTTACGCAAATCATACGTATCACAGCGTGTCGCAACGTCACCATTCAAGCTCTTCGATATCCATCGGATGCTCGTTGACCTCAATCGATGACACACGTCCATCATGCATGCGAATTACACGGTCCGCAATCGGCGCAATCGCAGAATTATGCGTCACGATCACCACTGTCGCGCCCTTCTTGCGGCTCATGTCCTGCAGAATGCGGAGCACTTGCTTGCCGGTGTTGTAGTCAAGCGCGCCGGTCGGTTCGTCACACAGCAGAATCTTCGGATTCTTCGCCACCGCTCGAGCGATCGCCACACGCTGCTGCTCGCCGCCCGACAACTGCGCGGGAAAATTGTCGACGCGGTCCGCAAGCCCTACGTCGGCGAGCGCCTGTCGGGCGTCTTGCGCGTCGGGAACGATTTGTGAGGCGAGTTCCACGTTTTCGCGTGCGGTGAGGTTGGCGACGAGGTTATAGAACTGGAATACGAAGCCGATGTCGGTGCGGCGGTATGCGGTGAGTTGTTTGGGTGTGTAGTTGGAGATGTCTTTGCCGTCGATGATTACTTGTCCTGAGGTGTTGGTGTCCATGCCTCCTAGGATGTTGAGCACTGTTGATTTGCCTGCGCCGGATGCGCCGAGGATGATGGCGAGTTCGCCTTGTTCGATGGTGAAGGAGACGTTGTCGTTGGCGGTGATGGTGGTGGATCCCATGCGGTAGAGCTTGGTGCTGTTTTTCATTTCGATGTATGCCATGTTCCGCTCCGTTTTCTTGTTTGGCGTCCATGCCGTTTTTGTTTGTTGTTTTTAATATACGACTAAAGTGGTGTTTGTGGTTCCATGCCGAGGGGAAGGATTTTCCATGGATGTCTCCGATGATGCCGACCGTTTGCAGACGTTGTTGTATAGTTCCTATTCCGCCGATGTTGTCCGGCAGTTGGAGCGTCCTTTGTTGGATGATGGTGTGCCGTTGATGCGTATGGCTGCTTCTGCGGTGGCTCGTGTGACGTTGTCGTTGCTTGATGATGAGGATTTGGATGTTGAGGATGCGCGGGTCACGGTGTTGGCTGGCGCTGGGGACAATGGTGGCGATGGCTTGTATGCGGGGGCTGAGTTGGCGCGTGAGGGTGCGCAGGTTACCGCGGTTGCTGTTGGCCGTTCGTTGCATGAGGATGCGTTTAGGGCGTTTGTTCGTGCGGGTGGGCGTGTGTTGGTGTTGGATCCGGCGGCTGATATTCCTGGGTGCACGTCTGGTTTTTCCGCGGGTGAGGCTGGTGAGCGGCTGCAGGCTGCGGTCGAGTGTGCGCGGGGTTCGCATGTGGTGCTTGATGCTATGACGGGGATTGGCGTGGCCGGCGCGTTGCGTGGTGTCGCTGGCACGTTGGCTTCGTCTTTGGGTATGGATGGCGTGTTGCCGGACAAGCCTGCGTTGCCGAACAATGACCCTTCCGCTGATTTGCCGTTGGTGGTGGCCGTCGATGCGCCGTCGGGTGTGGGTGTTGATGATGGTTCTTTGCCGGGGCCGTATATTCCTGCGGATGTGACGGTGACGTTCGGTGCGATGAAGCCGTGTGCGATGGTGCCGCCGGCTTCGTATGCTTGCGGACGGATCACGTTGGTCGATTTCGGTTTCGATGTCGATGATGCTGTTCCGTTTGCCGAGATGACGGATGGCGATTTTGTGGCGGATTCGGTTCGTCTTCCGTCTCTTGCGGATGGCAAGTATTCGCGTGGAGTGGTTGGTTTGGTGACTGGTTCGGCGCGGTATCCGGGTGCTGCCGTGTTGTCGGCGAGGGCCGCAGCGTGCGCGAATGTGGGCATGGTGCGTTATCTGGGGCCGCAGCGTGCGCAGGATATGATATTGACCGTGTTGCCGGAGGCTGTGTTGGGCAAGGGTCGGGTGCAGTCGTGGGTGGTTGGATCCGGTGTGCCCGCCGAGGGTGACGTTGCTTCCGGTGATGACATGCAGCGTGCGACCATTGCCGCGCTGCTGGATCATTACGCGTTGGAGGATGGCGATGGCTCGCGGAACGAGCGGGCGGAGGGCATGCCTCCCATTGTGGTTGATGCCGGCGCGTTGGATTTGCTGCCGTGCCATGTTGTGCCGCAGGTCGTTATCACTCCGCATGCCGGCGAATTGGCCGCATTGCTGAATCGGTTGGATGCCGATATGGCTGATGTTGTTTCCAGGCAGTGGGTGGAGGCCCGGCCATTGCGGGCGGCGTTGCGCGCGCATGAGCTTACGGGGGCCACGGTGCTGCTTAAGGGCGCGGTCACCATTGTGGTTGGAGCTGATGGAGATGGGAACACGCGGATCATCCTGTCCGGGCGCGCGCCTGCCTGGATGGCCACCGCCGGTTCGGGCGATGTGTTGGCCGGCGTGTTGGGCGCGTTGCTGGCGCAGCAGGACGACATGCTGTCCGACGATCCGGCTTTGGTTCCGGAGGTCGCCGCGGCCGCCGCGTATATGCATGGGCTTGCCGGCGCGATGGCCAGCGGGTCGGAGCAGCGCGGATGGCATCGTCCGCATCTGTATGGGCATGCGGGCAAGACTCCGGCGAGCGTGATCGGGCATCCGATTGTTGCCGGTGATGTCGTCGCGGCTGTTCCCCGGGCTTTTGGCGAGCTGCTCCGCTGACCGTTTCGTGGAGGGTCATTCCACTGATTTCAGTGCTTCGAGCATGTCCACCGTTTCGAGCTGGCGGTATACGATCCAGCCGAGCACGGCTAGTGCCACGGCCACGACGATGGCCGGGGCCGCCAATGCGATCCAGCTGATGGCGGGGTCGAACATGACTTCGTCGGGTGGCACTTCAGTGATGATGTATCGGTGCAGCCATTCGCCGAAGCCGTATCCGGCGAGTATGCCCAGCAGTGACAGCAGGATCGTTTCGCGGTAGATGTACATCGTGGTCTCGCTGGTGTGGAAGCCGAGCACTTTGATCGTGGATAGCTCGCGTATGCGTTCCGACACGTTGAGGTTGGTCAGGTTGTAGAGGATCACCACGGCCAGCAGCACGGCCACGAGAATCAGCACTTCCATGATCTGGTTGAGCGATCCCACGATTGTGGACACCATGTTCTTCTGCGTCGTGTTCTGCACGACGCCGCGCACGGCGGCCAGTTTCATGAATTTGGCGCCTTGGCGTTCCGTGTTGGCGTTGCTGTGGTCTTTCAGTCTGACCATGTATGCGTTTGTGCTGTACTGGTCGCCGAACACGTGTTCGTAGCATTGCGCGTTCATGAATATGAAATGGCCGATGTACATTTCGCTGATGCCGGCGACTTTGATGGTGCGTTGCGCGCCGTTTTCGTCGTTTACCGTGAAGGTGTCGCCGACCGAGACGTTGAGCATTTCGGCGAGCCGTTCGGAGATTACCGCGCCATTGTTGACCAGTATCTGTGGTTGGTGTGTTTTGCGGTCGCGTAATGTCAGGTATTCGTTGAAGTTGTATGCGTCGTCGGTGGCCAGCAGGGTGATCGACTGCTTATCGTTCTCCTTGCCTGCGGTTTTCGACAGTTCCTCGTAGCGCACCGCTGTCGAGGATTGGACGGTTTTGCCCTTCAGCGTCGTGGCGATTTCCTCGCGTTGCGCGCTGTTGGTGTCGGATTCCTCGGCGACGATCAGGTCGTAGTGGATGAGTTCCTCGAACTGTCGGTTTCCTATCTGTCCGATCGAGGATTGAACGGCGAGGCCGGCCGTCAGCAGGGATACCGCTCCGCATACGCCGAAGATCGTCATGAACATGCGTGTTTTGTATCGGAAGATGTTACGGGCGGTCACTTTGTGTGTGAAATTCAGACGGTTCCATAGTGGTGGGAAATGTTCCAAAAGAATTTTCGAGCCTTTGGCCGGCGGCTTGGGCAGCAGTAGGCTCGCCGGTTTTTCGCGCAGGTCCTTGGACGCGGCCAGCCATGCCGGCACGACGGCGCTTATCCATGCAAGTGCGAATGCGGCCATGGTGATCCAGGGGTGGAATTTGAGCATGATGTCCGGCATGGTGAATCCCGCGCTGTATGCGTGGGCGACGATAAGCGGCAGCAGCGTGTGGCCGGCGAGCACGCCGATGCATGTGCCCAGGGTGGATGCGGCGAATCCGTATACGGTGAATTTGAGCATCACATCCGCGTTGCCGTAGCCGAGCGCCTTCAACGTTCCGGAATTGGTGCGTTCCTCGTCCACCATGCGTCCCATGGTGCTGAAGGTGACGAGCGCCGCGACGAAGTAGAGGAAGATCGGGAAGATGTCCGCCAGTTTCGCCACGATGCCTTCGATGACCATGTACACGCAGTAGCCTTGCGAGGTCAGGCCTTCGCGGCGGCCGCTGACGGAATAGGCCGGGACGGTGAGATTGTCGATCTTCTCCTCGGCGAGGGTTATCTGCCGTTCGGCTTCGGATATCTTGCGTTCGGCTTCGGGCTTCTGCGCGTTGAATTCGGCGAGTTTGCTCTGGTATTCCGTTTCGGCCTTGTCGATGTCCCTCTGGCCTTGGATAAGCTGCGTGACGCCGTCTGCGACTTGCTTGCCGGCCTGCGACACCGCTTTGCCGAGCTCGTTTTGTTTTTCGGCTATCTGTTTGGATGCCTGTGCGAGATTGTCCGCATTGCTCCGATACGCCTGCGAACCTTGGTCGAGCCGCGCTACGGCGTTCTGGTATTGTTGCAGTCCCGCATTGTAGGCGTTCAGCTGTCTGTTGTATTCGGCGCAGGCTTCGTTGTACTGGTTGATCGCCATGTCGTATTTGCCGCGTATTTGTTCGTAGAGTTTGCCGGTGATGCCGGTCTGTTCCCATTTGCCGAGCGTCGCGCCGACTTTGTCGAGCACGGTTTTGCTTGTTTCGAGTTGTTCTCGCGCCGCGTCCAGCTGCGTTTTGCCGTTCGCCAGCTGGTTCCATGAATCGGAGAGCTGGTTCTGTCCTTGAGCCAGTTGCGTCCGTGCCGCCTGCAGTTGCGTCTGTCCGGAGGCGACCGACGCGTTGGCCGAGGCCAGTTGCGCTTGCGCCGTGGCCAGCTGGGCCGCGGCCGCCAAGTCCCATATCGACCAGCGTCTGCACTGGATCGGCCGCGTTCTTGACGAGTTCGGAGGCGAGTTCCACGTTCTCCTTGGCGGTGAGGTTGGCCACCAGATTGTAGAACTGAAACACGAATCCGATGTTGTTGCGCCGGTAATCGGTCAGTTGCTTCGCGTTGAAGTCCGAGATGTCGACGCCGTCGATGATGACCTTGCCTTCGGAATTCGTGTCCATGCCGCCCAGGATGTTGAGCACCGTCGATTTGCCGGCTCCGGATGATCCCAGAATGATCGCAAGCTCGCCGCGTTCGATGCCGAAACTCACATCGTTGTTGGCGGTGATTGTGATGTCGCCCATATGGTAGCGCTTGAAGCTGTGCACCATTTCGATATATGCCATCGTCGGTCCCTTCCTAATGCTTTCCACTAGGACACCCGTCTATTCAGACAACATGTTGATTTAATTTCGGATTGATTGTATGTTCGAAATGGTCGGCATGACAATCATCACAATCGCCGAAAACGTCTAGATTAGCCTTTTTCAAAACCCAAGCGAGCCTTTCCGCCCCAATGACTTTCAGGAAACGCCGCACGCGAAGACGAAAACGTCCTTCACGAACATGGGTACGGTACACTGGCGGAAGACAGACGCACGCTACAAGAAGGGTTTCCCGATGACCGTTGCAGTTCCGACCATCACCGACGTCGTTTTCGATTTCTGCGGAGTGTTGCTGGATTGGCGGACACGGGCATGCCTTGAAGGCAGATTCGACGACGCGACCGTCGACCGCATCTGCGCCGACGACGACCCCTGCGGCTTCTTCGGATACGAGGACCGTATGGACGCCGGGGAGGACTTCGATTCGATATGGCCCGATGTGGTGGCCGAGCAGGGAGAACGCGTCGCCGGGATCTTCCGTTATTACATCGCGCATTACGACGACGCGCTGCCACGCATGCTGCCCGGCATGGAGCGGCTGCTGCGCGATCTGAAGGCGGCCGGCTATGGCGTGTGGGGATTGACGAATTGGTCCCATGAGACGTTCCATTTCGCATTCGAGAAGTTCCCGCAGCTTGCCGAACTGCTGCAGGGCACCGTCGTCTCCGGCGTGGAGAAGATGCACAAGCCGAACGCCGACATCTACGAACTGGCGATGAGCCGTTTCGGCCTGAGCCCCGAGAGCAGCGTGTTCCTCGACGACACCGCGAAGAACGTCGCCGGGGCGCGGTCGGCCGGCATGCACGCCTTCCGTTTCGTCGACGCCGACCAGGCGCGCAGGGACCTGGAATCCTTGGGCGTGCGCGTGTGAGCGCGGCGGACGTACACCTGCGTCCCGCGGAACGGGCCTCGGCCATGCGCCCATATCATCGTCCGCTGTAGGCCGCGCATCCACCGACCGCGTGTCCACTATGCAAAACGAAGCGCTATAAATCGTCGTTTCGTAAAGCGACGCTGGTATAAATGGGCGTTATGACCCTCCTTCAGCTGAAATACATCGTCAAAATAGTGGAATGCGGCTCCATGAACGAGGCCTCGCACGAGCTGTACGTATCCCAGCCCGCGTTGAGCTCCTCGGTGAAGGAGCTTGAGAACGAGCTCGGCATCGAGATCTTCACCCGTTCCTCCCAAGGCATCGCGTTGACCGTGGACGGCGCGGAATTCCTCACCTACGCGCGTCAGGTCCTCGATCAGGCGTCGCTGCTGGAGGAACGGTACAAGAACGCGAAACCCCGCAAACAGCTGTGCTCCGTGTCCACGCAGCATTACATGTTCGCCGTGGAGGCGTTCGTGGAGATGATCGACTCCACCAAGTCCGACGAATACGAGTTCACCATCCGCGAGACCCGCACGAAGGACATCATCAACCAGGTGGCGAACATGCTTTCGGAGATCGGCATCATCTACCTGTCCGACTTCAACAAGGACGTGATCGGCAAGCTGCTGCGCGAGAAGCATCTCGAGTTCCATCCGCTGTTCCGCGCGCCGTTGCACGTGTTCATCTCGCGCGACAATCCGCTGGCCGGCAAGAAGAAGGTCACCATGGACGATCTGAAGCCGTTCCCGTTCATCCAATACGAGCAGGGCGAGGAAGGCAGCTTCTTCTTCGCGGAGGAGGCCGTCTGGCCGGAGTACTCCCCCAAGCAGATCAACGTGACCGACCGCGCCACGATTCTGAACTTCATCATCGGCCTGAACGGCTACACGGTGTGCACCGGCATCGACAACGGCGATCTCAACAACGAGAAGATCGTCACCGTGCCGCTCGACACCGATGAGACGATGCTTGTCGGATGGATCACCAATGAGCGCGCGAAGCTGTCCAAGGCCGCCGAAACGTACTTGGAGAAGCTCAAGTCGGTGGTCGCCAGCCACGGCTACACGCTCATCGACTGACCCCGGAACAGAGGAACCACAACGAAAAGGCACTGTACTGCCCGAAAGCAGCACAGTGCCTTTCTGTCATATCCGAGATTATAACAGCCGATGAGCGCGGTTCAGCGCGAACGCCGCAGTCAGGCGCCGTACTGTTCCAGGTACGCGTCGGCGGCGGCCTTGATCTCCGGTGTGACGTACGGGGTGCCGTCGGCGTTCTGGATGTGCTGGCCGGCTTCGAAGATCTCCTTCACGTTGGCGATGGCGAACACCGGGAAGCCGAATTCGGCTTCGACGGCCTTCACCGCGGACGTGTCGGAATCCTTGGTCTTCTCCATGCGGTCCACGCTCAGTACCAGGCCGATGACCTCGACGTTCGCCTCGGCCTTGAGCTTCGGGATGACCTCGCGCACAGCGGTGCCGGCGGTCATCACGTCGTCGACGAGCAGGACCTTCATGCCGTCCGCAAGCTGCGTGCCGACCATCATGCCGCCGTCGCCATGGTCCTTCTTCTCCTTGCGGTCGAAGGTGTAGCCGACCTCCATGCCATGGGCGGACGTCAGCGCGATGGCGGTGGACACGCCCAGCGGGATGCCCTTGTAGGCAGGGCCGAACACGGTGTCGATGTCCTTGGGCAGGTTGCCCGCCTCGATCTCCTCGACAATCTTCTCGGCGTAGAACGCGCCGAGACGGGCGATCTTGCGTCCGTCGTTGAATGCGCCGGCGTTGATGAAGTACGGCGACTTGCGGCCGGACTTCAATGTGAACTCGCCGAATTTCAACGCCTGCGATTCCAGCAGGAACTCGGTGAAACGATGGTCGAGCGATGCGGTCATTTGCTTGTTCTCCTTACATTGATCGATTACGAAATTTCAGCGCCAGGTCTCGCCTTTGGCGAGCTTGTCGGCGAGTTCGGGACGTTCGTCGAGCAGATCGTCGAGTTCGCGGGCCACGCGCAGCGGCGCGGTCGGCTCGAACAATGCGGCCGCGCCGACTTCGACGGCGTTGGCGCCGGCATACAGGTATTCGAGCGCGGTCTCGCCGGAGTCGATGCCTCCGATGCCGATGATCGGTATTTCTGGCAATGCGGCGCGCACGCGCCATACCGCGGCCAGTCCGACCGGCAGGACGGCCGGGCCGGACACGCCGCCGGTGACGTGCGTGATGACCGGCTCGCCGGTGCGGATGTTGATGCGCATGCCGAGCAGCGTGTTGATCAGGCTCAATGCGTCGGCTCCGCTTTCCACCGCGGCTCGTGCCGGCACGGTGATGTCGGTGACGTTCGGGGTGAGTTTGACGATCATCTTCTTGTCGGTGAGCTTGCGCAGTCTGGTGATGAGGCGGCTCAAAGCCACCGGGTCGGTGCCGACGCTCATGCCGCCTGCGGACACGTTCGGACAGCTCACGTTGATTTCCAGCATGTCGGCCGGGGAATCGTCGAGTTTGGACACGACTTCCGCGTAGTCGTCGTCGCAGTGTCCGGCGACGTTGGCGATGACGGTGGCGTTGATGGCCTTGAGTTTCGGCAGATCGTCCTCAAGGTAATGGTCCACGCCGGGATTCTGCAAGCCGACGGCGTTGATGTTGCTGGAGGGGCCTTCCGCAGTACGGATGCCAGGATTGCCTTCCCATGGCACCGGAGACACGCCTTTGGTGGTGACGGCGCCCAGCTGGCTCACGTCATAGAACCAGCGCACGGCAGCATATTGGAACGTGCCGGAAGCGGTCGCCACCGGATTCTTCCACGGGATACCAGCCACCTGGGTGGGATGCTTCCATTCGTGCTGTTCGTACAGGTTCGCATGTTGTTCTGCGGTCATGCTCACTCCCCCCATCCCAATTGTTCGCGGGTGAACACAGGTCCGTCCGAGCAGACCTTCAATCGTCCTTCGGCGGTGTCGACGGTGCACAGCACGCATGTGCCGTATCCGCAGCCCATGCGCTGTTCCAAGCTCAGCTGTGCCTCGATGCCGCGTTTCGCCGCCCATGCGGCGACGGCCTTCATCATCGGCAACGGCCCGCATGAGAGGACGACCGGCTTCAGCTCGCCGTTCACCAGTTCATTTTCAATACGGTCAAGGAGCGTTACGACATTGCCTTCGGATTCGTCGATGCTGTATGTCTTGTCCGCGTACCGGCCAACGTATCCGTCTCCGAAACGCACATTGCGGTATCCGAACACCGCGGTGCTCGTCGATCCCTCCGATTCGGCGATGGCCTGCGCGGCGCGCACCAGCGGCGGCACGCCGAGACCGCCGGCCACCAGCACGTAGTTCGCGTTCTCCTTGGTGTTGAAGGAGTTGCCGAGAGGACCCATCACCCGAATGGTGTCGCCCGCACGCAATTCGGAGAATTCGGCGGTGCCTTTGCCGACGACGGCGAAGATAAGGCTCACCTCATCGCCATCCACTTCGGCCACGCCGAACGGGCGGGGCATCAGTCTGCTCGGATTGTTGGAATACACGTCGACGAACTGCGCCGGCTTGGCATGTCCCGCGATGAATTCGTCGCGGAATGTCAATCGGTACACGCCATCGGCCAGCATGCGGTTGTCGACGATTTCGACCGTGTGCCTGCTGGGGAAGAATCCCGCTTCCCTCGCCTGGCCGACGGTCGGCATGAACGTTGCTACGGCGGTCATGACTCCCTTTCCTGTGTTTCGTTCGATTGTTCTGGTAGCTTACGGCAGTACCGCGCGCAGATTGTCGCGCATGTCCTTCGCGGCCTCGCGCGCCGATTCGGCGACCAAGTCGAGCGCATCGTCTGCGCTCATGGATTCGCTGTATTTGCCGGACTTCTTCCAGGCTCCGATGATGCCACGCGACGAATTGACGAGCGCGCCCATGCCGTCTTTGTCGAACATGCCGGCCACGCCTTGGGCGGTACCGCCCTGCGCGCCGTAACCGGGGACCAGGAAGAACGTGTGCGGCATGCGCGCCCGCAACGCCTTGCCTTCCTCGGGATGGGTGGCTCCGACCACCGCGCCGACACGGGAATACCCGTTCGCGCCGATGGTTTCGGCTCCCCAGCCTTCCACGAGGCCGGCGACATGCTCGTACACGCGCTCGCCTGAGGCGAGTTCGAGTTCCTGCAGTTCGCTGCTGGATGGATTGGAGGTGCGTACCAGTACGAAGATGTCCTTGTCGGCACCAGTGGCGGCTTCGACGAACGGGGTGATGCCGTCGGTGCCGAGGTAGGGGTTCACGGTGACCGCGTCCTCATGCCACGGGTCGAAAGCGTGCTCCCCCGCGTTCACACCGCTCAGATGGTGGGCGTAGGCGGCTGCGGTGGAGCCGATGTCGCCGCGCTTGACGTCGCCGAGGACGTACAGTCCCTGCTGTTTGGCGTATTCGCAGGTCATGCTGTAGGCGTCGATGCCGGCTGGTCCGAGCGCCTCATACATGGCGATCTGCGGTTTGACGGCCGGGACGATGTCGGCTACTGCGTCGATGATGGCGCGGTTGAATTCGAAGAAGGCGACGGACAGTTGGGCTGCCGGCGCTTCCGTCGGATCCTCCACCTGTTCGGCGATTTCCTCGGCGAAGCTGGCCACGACCTGCTTCGGCACCAGCGCTTCGGTGGGGTCGAGTCCCACGACGCTTGGATTCTGCTTGTCTTCGATGGCTTCGATCAGACGGTCCATCAGTCCTCCTTGTCGATGCGGCTGAAGGCCAGCTTCGAGCCGATGATGGTGGCGAGCGGCCGGCCGGTGACCTGCCATCCGCCGAATGGGGTGTTACGTGCCGAGGAGTGGAACTTCTCCGGGTCGACGGTCCATTCCTCTCCGGTGTTCAGCACCACGAGATCCACCTGGTCGCTTTCGGGCACGCGGCCCAGATCAAGCACGCGCTTGGTGTCGTCGTCTCCCGGCACGGCGTCGGCGTAGTCGTCGAGTACCGCCGTGATGTCCGTTTTGTCGTGGCCCATGAGTTCGGCCGGACCGGTGGACATGAGTTCGATGAGACGTTCGTCGGAAATGAATCCGCCGTCGACAAGTACCTTGTGGCAGACGCCGTATGCGCATTCCAGCCCGATGATGCCGTTGGGCGCGTCGAGGAAGCCGAGTTCCTTCTCTTCCATGGTGTGGGGCGCATGGTCGGTGGCCAACAAATCGACCGTGCCGTCGGCGACGGCTGCGATGGTGGCCTGGCGGTCCGCTTCGGAGCGCAGCGGCGGGTTCATTTTGGCCAAAGTGCCGTACTTAAGCAGCGCCTCGTCGTTCAATGCGATGTAATGCGGCGCGGTCTCGCAGGTGATCGGAAGTCCTTCGGCCTTGGCTTTGCGGATGGCGTCGAAGGAGATCGCGGTGCTGACGTGCTGGAAGTGCACGTGCACGCCGGTTTTGCGGGACATGTCAATGTCGCGTTCGACGATTTTGAGTTCCGTGTCCTCCGGAATGCCTGGAACGCCAAGCTTGCGGGACACCGGACCGTCATTGACCGCGCCGGTGTCGTGGTGTTCGCAATGCTCGATGAGGTACAGTCCCGACTCCTTGACGTTTTCGAACACCTGTTCGAGAATGCTGGGGGTCACCGCGGAACCGTCATCGCTGATGGCAGTCACCGGATGCGCCAGCTGGTAGGCGTCCTTATGCTCGTCGCCATGTTCGGGCAGGTAGCCGATCCAGTCGGCCACTTCGGTGGCCTCATGGCCGGCACGCCCCTTTGAGGCGCATACGCATAGGTCGTAGCGCACCGGCAGTTTCACGCCATGAGCGGCCTCGTAATGCTGCAGGTAATCGATGACCGTGTCGTATTCGGCGTCGAGCACTTCGGAGGCGCCCGGCTGGCCGGCCTCCACCTTCACGCCATCCATGGCCGGCACGGTGTTTGGCATGATGAGCACGTTCGTGTATCCGCCGGATGCCGCCGCCGCGCAGCCGGAGATCATGGACTCCTTGTAGGTCTGTCCGGGATCGCGGAAATGCACGTGCGGGTCTTCGAATCCGGGGGCGATGGTCATCGCCGAGGCGTCCACGGACGCGTCCGTGTCGGAGGGGACGACGAGGTCAATGACTTCGCCGGTGTTCCAGACCTTGATGTCGTGAAGGGTGAGGGTCATGATTTCAGAACTTCGCTTCCTCGTCGCAGTAGTCGCAACGGTATTCCTGACGGTCGGAATGCACCAGATGGAACATCTGCACCGCAGGCTCGGTGGTGGTGACGCAGCGCGGGTTCACGCATTTGATGATGTTGACGACATGTTCCGGCAGGGTCGGCTTCTTCTTTTCGACGATTTTGCCGCCGCGGACGATGCCGACGGTCGCGGTGCGCGCCACGAGGCCGAGCACGTCGAGGTCGATGGATTCGGTCTCATCCTCGATTTTGATGATGTCCTTCGTGCCGTACATGTGGCTGTCGGTGTTCATGATCAACGCGAGCTTGGTTTTGGACGGGTCGATCTTCAGATACTCAAGTACCTTGAGCGCGGTTCCGGCGGGCACGTGATCGATGATGATGCCGTTCTGAATGCTGGTGACTTCCATCAGGCTTCAACCTCCTTGGCTGCGAGCGGTTCGTATCCCGGCAGTTCGTCACCGACCACCGAGCTTTCCAATGCCATGCGCATGAGCATACCGTTCTTGACCTGTTCGAAGTAGGCTGCACGCGGATCGTCGTCGACTTCCACGGCGATTTCGTTGACGCGCGGCAGCGGGTGCAGCACGGCCATGTCCTTCTTGGCGTACGCCATCTTGGCTTCGTCGAGGATGTAGGTGTCGCGCAGACGCAGATAATCGTCCTCGTTGAAGAAACGTTCTTTCTGCACGCGGGTCATGTACAGCACGTCAAGATCGCCGATGACGGAGACCAGATCCTTGACTTCGGTGTAGGAGCAGGATTCGGTGGCGTTGATGCGGTCAAGCACGTACTGCGGGGTCTTGAGCTCGTCGGGGCTGATCAGCACGAAGTTGACGTTGCCGAAGCGGCACAGTGTTTCGATCAGGGAGTGCACGGTGCGGCCGAAGGTCAGATCGCCGCACAGGCCGACGGTCAGGTTGGTGACACGGCCGAAGCGCGATTGAAGCGTGGCCAGGTCGGCGAGCGTCTGCGTCGGATGCATGTGTCCGCCGTCGCCCGCGTTGATGACCGGCACGGAGGCGGCGCGGGATGCGACCAGCGCGGCGCCTTCCTTCGGATGGCGGATGGCCACCACGTCGACGTAGTTGGACACCGTCTTCAACGTGTCGGCGATCGTCTCGCCCTTGGTGACGGAGGCGAGCTGGGCGCCGGCGAAACCGATCACCTTGCCGCCGAGGCGCAGCATGGCGGTTTCGAAACTCAGACGCGTGCGCGTACTCGGCTCATAAAACAAAGTGGCAAGCACCCTGCCTTCGCAGGTGTGTGCCACTTCTTTACGATGGGAATCGATGTACTGCGCTTTGTGCAGCATTTCCTGAATCTGACGAATGGAAAGATCATCGAGAGTGATGACGCTTTTTCCGACCATCGGCGTTTCGACCGCCGGTTCGAGTACTGAGGACAACGGCTCACCTTTCATGCAACTTGTGGTTGAAGGTGGCCACTGAAAGTGACCTAGCCAACTATAGCCCGAAACACTGACCCGGAGCGTTCACCGCGTGTTCACCGAGCGCCCGCTCGAATCGTTTCATGAAAGGCCGTAGAACAGACGTTCCGTCACGTCGCGCGCCTTGCGCATTACGGCAAGCAGATCGTTTTCGAAATGCTGTCCGCGATTCGCGTCGTATCCGAGATAGACGGCGAGTCCTCCCAGCGAATACGTGTCATCCGGCAGGATATCCGCCTGGTTGACGCGCCCGCTCCACAGGTAGCTGCCGTTGCGCGCGGCCGTGCACATCCACCATGCGCGTCGCAATACGACGGCGTCGCCGGCGGAAACCAGCTTGCGCCGCTCCAACTCGTCCAACGCCTGCATCGTGCCGTTGACTCGCAGGTTCGCGTTGTCGCCGGCATGCTGCAACTGCAGCAGCTGAATCGTCCATTCCACGTCGGACAGACCACCTTTGCCCAGCTTCAGGTGACGGTCCCTACGCACGCCGCGCGGCAATCGCTCGGCTTCCATACGCGCCTTGAGCTTGCGTATTTCGGCGACCTGCGCCTCCGTCAAATCGATCTTCGGATAGCGCAGCGGGTCGGCGACGTTCATCAGGAAATCCTCGGCGAGCGCCGCGTCGCCTGCCGCGTAACGCGCACGCAGGAGCGCCTGGTGCTCCCATGTGCTCGCCCAGGAACGGTAGTATTCCTCGCAGGACGCGTAGGAGCGCACGAGGGGTCCGTTTTTGCCTTCGGGCCGCAGGTCCATGTCGAGTTCGATTTTGGGTTCGAGCGTGGTCGGTCCTTGCAGGATGGCGCGGAGGTCTTCCTGCACTTTGCGTGCGAAGAGGTTGGCTTGGTTGTCGTCGGCGTTATCGGACGGCCGGTAGATGATGATGACGTCGGCGTCGGAGCTGAAGTTCACTTCCCTGCCGCCGTAGCGTCCCATGCCGATGACGGCGATTGCCGCCGGCGCTTCGTCGAGTCCCATTTCCTGCGTTTGGTGGCGGATGGCCCAGGTGAGCGATGCGTCGATGGCCGCGTCGTATACGTCGGTCATACCCGCGAGCGACGCCTTGTCGTCGATGACGCCGCTCATCCACCCTAGTCCGATGCGTTCGATTTCGTGGCGTCGCATGGCGCGGATGGAGTTGGCGAAGTCGTTGATGCTGCCTGCGTTGCGTTCGAGTGAGGCGTGTGTCTGCACGTCGAGGCTTTCGCGTGAGCGTGGCTGCAGGTCGTTGTCGCTGCCGAGCCAGGTGACGGATTCGACGGATTTGTTGAGCGCGTCGCCCAGGAACCGCGAATTGGACAGGATGTGGCACAGGCGTTGCGCGGCGGACGGCGAGTCGCGCAGGAAGCCGAGGTATTCGCTGTCCGTGCCAAAGTGTTCTTCGAGTTTGCGCCAGTTGAGCAGTCCCATGTCGGGGTTCTGCCCTTCGCCGAGCCATTGGAGGGCGGCGGGCAGGAGGATGCGGTTGATTTTCGCGGCACGGGAGATGCCGGCGGTCAGTGCGGTGACGTGGCGCATGGCGGCGTCGGGGTCGGCGAATCCGATGGAGGCGAAGCGTTCCTGCATGGCGTTGGCGGACAGTTCCACTTGTTCGTCGTCGAGGCCGGCGTTGATGGGCAGCATGGGCCGGTAGTAGATGTCCATGTGCAGGTGGCGCACTTCACGTCGGGTTTCGTCGTATTTGTCGACGAGTTCCTCGGGGTGCATGTGGAAGGCCCGGGCGAGTCTGCGCAGTTCGAGGTTGTGGTTGAGTTCGTCGTCGTTGGTGTCGCGTTTGCGTTCGATACCGCCGAGACTGGCTTTGCCGAGGTCCGGGAACAGGTGGGTGCGTTTGAGCGCCCACATTTGCTGGCGGTGTTCCATGACGCGTTCGAAGCGGTAGTCCCAGGAGAGTTTCTTGGCTTGTCTGCGTGAGACGTATCCGCCTTCGGCGAGGCGTTGCAACGATTCGAGGGTGGAGCTGGTGCGCAGGGTCTCGTCGGCGCGGCCGTGGACGAGTTGGAGCATCTGCACGGTGAATTCCACGTCTCGTAGGCCTCCGCGGCCGAGTTTGATTTCACGGTCCTTCAGGGGCGCGGGGATGAGGTCTTCGACTCGTTTGCGCATCTGCTGGCAGTCGTAGACGAAGTTGTCGCGTTTGGAGGCGGTCCATACGAACGGTCGGGTCATGTCCATGTACGCTTGGCCGAGGTCGGGGTCACCGGCCACGGGGCGGGCCTTGAGCAGGGCTTGGAATTCCCAGTTTTCCGCCCACTGTTCGTAGTAGGCTTCGTGCGATTCGAGTTTGCGTACGAGCGGGCCGTCCTTGCCTTCGGGGCGCAGTCCGCCATCGATCTGCCACAATGTAGGTTCGGCGACGCCCATGATCACGGATTGGCATACGCGCTGCAGGGTCGTGGCCATTTTCGTGCCGACGCGGTTGAGCGTCATGCCGTTGGTGTCCTTGTCGGCGGGCTCCACCACGTAGATCAGATCCACGTCGGAAACATAGTTGAGTTCCCTCGCGCCGAGCTTGCCCATGCCGATGATGGCGAAGCGCACGTGTTCGCTGCCGTCCACTTCGTCGCGGGCGATGGCGAGCGCGCCTTCCAGGGCCGCGTCGGCAAGATCGGACAGTTCCTGGCTGATTCTCGGTTGTATTTCGATTGGGTCGTCCGCGGTGGCGTCCTGCGCCATGATGGCGGCGAGCTGTTTTCTGTAGGTCTGTCGTAGCGCGGTCGCCGCTTCGGCAAGTGGTTTCGTGGCTTTTGGCATGCGATTGTCGGCCGGGTCGGCACCAACCGCTTCGAGGACATGCGCGCGGCGTTGCGCGTGGTTGTACAGATGGCTTTCGCATGAGTCGCTGGCTGCGGCCATGACGAGTTCGGGGCGGAAGCGCATGAGCTTGCCCATTTCGTCGGACACGCCGAGCACGGTGACGAGCCGTACGAGTCCGGCGTCGTCGGTGATGACCTGGTGGAAGTCGCGGCCTTGGCTTTGCAACGCTTTGATGATGTCGACGAGGTTGCGTAGCGCGATGTCGGGCTCGCAGGTCTGTTCCAATGTTTTCATCAGCAGGCATAGCCGGTCGTCGTCGATGCCGTCGGCGCGCAGCTCGTCAAGCAGCGTGCGTGCCGTGTCCAGATCCTGCAATCCCGCCCGAATCAGATCGAGCACCCCAAACTGATGCGTAGAAGAAGCCATGGTTCCCATAGTAATCGTTCATATCCGTAAGTATGGCGAAAGGGACGGTTTCCGACAGTTGCCGGAAATCATCCCTTTCGTGTTTGTTGCATCGTCTGAATCAGACGAAGAATGGTTTGACGTTGGACCAGATGCGCCGGCTGACGCATGGATGGTTCATCGTGTACAGGTGCACGCCGTCGACGCCGCGTGCCGCCAAGTCGCAGATCTGTTCGGACGCGTAGGCGATACCCGCCTCTTTAAGCAGCGCGGTGTCGCTCCCCCACTTGTCAAGCAGGACGGCAAGTTTTTCAGGAACACGCGATTCGCACATCTTTGACATGCGCAGCACCGACTTCGCGTTCATCACCGGCATGATGCCGGCTTCGATCGGAACATCGATGCCGGCGGCACGAGCCTTGTCCACGAATCGAAGGAAATCCTCGTTGTCGTAGAACAGCTGGGAGATGAGGTGGCTTACGCCCGCGTCGACCTTCTTCTTGAGATTGTCGATATCCTCCTCAAGCGTGGCCGCCTGCGGGTGCTTTTCCGGATAGCAGGCGCCGTAGATCTTGAGATTAGGACGCTTCTCGCGGATGTAGGCCGCCAGATCGCTCGCATGGTCGAACACTCCCGCCGGTTCGGCTCCTTCCACACGGTCGCCTCGCAAAGCGAGCACGCCGGAGACTTTGGCCTGGTCGAACAGGTCGAGCGCCTCGTCCACGTCGTCTTTGTCAAGGTATTGCGCGGTCAGGTGCGCGACGGCCGGAATGCCGTATTCGTTCACCGTATGCGCGATGCGTGCGGTCAGCGTGCGGTCGGACGATTTGCCGGTGCCGTAGGTGACGGAGATGAAGTCGGGGTCCAGCCCCTGCAGGCCATCCAACGTATCGTAGATGGTTCCTACAGGGCTGGTGCGCTTGGGAGGGAACACCTCCAGCGAGAAGATTGGCGAATGCATGTGATTCCTTGGAAATCTTGCCTGTTTATGCCTATGCCGGCCTTACTTGGCGAGTTTGGCGCGCACGGCCTTGGCCGCTGCGACGAGGTTCTCCAGGCTCGGCCAGGTTTCGGCGTTGCCACGGGTCTTCAGGCCGCAGTCCGGGTTGATCCACACCTTTTCGACGTCCATCTTCTTCAGGATCTCGTAGATGCGGTCCTCGATCTCCTTTTCGGATGGAATGCGCGGAGAGTGGATGTCGTACACGCCCGGGCCGGCTTCGGTTTCGAAGTTGGCGTCGTGGATGGCGTCGAGCACCACAAGGTCGCCGCGGGAGGCTTCGAAGGAGATCACGTCGGCGTCCATCGCGTCGATGTCCTTGATGATGTCGTTGAACTCCGAATAGCACATGTGCGTGTGGATCTGCGTGGTCGGCTTGACGGCGGAATGCACCAGACGGAACGCCGGAATGGCCCAGTCGAGGTACTTCTTGTGCCAGTCGGTCTTCCTCAGCGGCAGCTTCTCGCGCAGTGCGGCCTCGTCGATCTGGATGACCTTGATGCCGGCCTTCTCCAAATCGAGCACTTCGTCGCGGATGGCGAGCGCGAGCTGCTGGGTCTGCTGCTCGTGGGTGATGTCCTCGCGCGGCCAGGACCAGTTGAGGATGGTGACCGGACCGGTGAGCATGCCCTTCATCACATGGTCGGTGCGGGACTGCGCGTAGGCGCTCCATTCCACGGTGATCGGGTTGGCGCGGGATACGTCGCCCCACACGATTGGAGGCTTGACGCAACGTGTGCCGTAGGACTGCACCCACGCGTTCTTGGTGAACAGGAAGCCGTTGAGGTTCTGGCCGAAGTATTCGACCATGTCGTTGCGTTCGAATTCGCCGTGGACGAGCACGTCGAGGCCGATTTCCTCCTGATGCTTGATGCAGGCGTCGATCTGGTTCTTCATGAATTCGTCGTATTCGGCCTTGGTGATCTCGCCCTTGCGCAGCTTGGCGCGTTCGGCGCGCACTTCCTTGGTTTGCGGGAAGGAGCCGATGGTGGTGGTGGGCAGCAGCGGCAGGTTCAGCGCCTCACGCTGCTCCTTCTGGCGTTCGGCACGTGCCGGCTGACGTACGAAGTCGGCGTCGGTAAGGCTTGCGATTCGCTTGGCGACCGCAGGATCGGCGGCGACGCGGGTGCCGTCGAACAGCGCCTGGTTGGCTGCGAGTTCGGCGGATGCCTTCTTCTCGTCGTCGGAAGCGTCGGCAAGCACGGCGACTTCGTGCAGTTCGTCGAGCTTCTGGACTGCGAAGGCGAAGTGCTTGCGCACGTCGTCGGCGAGACCGTCCTCGCCTTCGGTGCTGAACGGCACGTGCAGCAGGGAGCTGGCGGTGGAGACGGCCACGTTGGCGGTGACCTGCTTCAGCGCGTCGACCAGGCCGAGGCTCACGGCGTAGTTGTTGCGCCAGATGTTGCGGCCGTTGATCACGCCGGCGAAGATGGTGGTGTTTTCTGCCACGCCGTACTTTTCGACGGCGGCGAGGTTTTCGTCCTTGCCTTCGTTCAGGTCCAGGCCGATGCCGTCGAAGCCGAGCAGGTTGACGGTTTCGTACACGTCGGCGATGTGCCCGAAGTAGGTGTTGAGCAGCACCTTGACCTTGCCTTCGCGGGCGGGCAGGATCTTGGCGTACAGGCTCTTGAACAGTTCGACGTCGCCCGGCTCCTTGTCGAGCACGAGGTACGGTTCGTCGATCTGGATCCACTGCGCGCCCAGTTCGGCGAACTTGGCGACGACTTCGGCGTACACCGCGGCGACCGCGTTGACGAGGCCCTTGTCGTAGTCGAGCTCCTCGGCCTGCGGATTGCGGGCGAGCTTGAGGAAGGTGTACGGGCCGATGAGCACCGGCTTGGTGGTGATGCCGAGCGCCTTTGCCTCGTTGAATTCGTCGAACGGCTTGGTGCTGTTGAGCTTGATGTCGGTGGCGGAGTCGATTTCCGGCACGAGGTAGTGGTAGTTGGTGGTGAACCACTTCTTCATCGGCAGGGCGGTCACGTCGCCCTTCTCGCCCTGATAGCCGCGGCCCATTGCGAAGAGGGTCTCTTCCGGGTTCTCGAAGGCGAGACGCTGGTAGCGCTGCGGAATGACGTTGAGCAGGATGGCGGTGTCGAGCATCTGGTCGTAATAGCTGAAGTCGTTGCTCGGAATCAGGTCGATGCCGGCGGCCTGCTGCAGCTTCCAATGCTTGGCGCGCAGTTCCTTGGCGGTGGCACGCATCTCGTCGAGGGTGGTGTTGCCCTTCCAATACGCTTCGATGATTTTCTTCAGCTCACGGTTCTGGCCGATGCGCGGGAAACCGGAGACGGAAGTAAGAGCGGACATGAATCCTCCATCTGATATGAACAATGCAACCCGCTCAAGCTATCACAAAACCGCCAGCTATAAGACATCAAGAAAATTTGAGTGTCGTTATAAACTGTCCTTATAACGCAGTCCGTATGCCGTCTATATTCACACATTTATGTTTATGGATCAATAATGCAGAACAGCCCGGCAAGCGGATTTAACGCAATGTCCCGTATGCGTCGGGGTCCACGGGTTCCAGCCATTCATTCGTCGCGTCGCCCGTGCCATCCGCAATCATGAACGCCAAATGGCTGAAAGCTTCGTGAGGGGCGGCACCGTGCCAATGCTTAACGTCCGGCGGAATACGGACGGCCTGTCCCGATTCAAGCTCCTTCGGCTCTTCGCCCTCAAGCTGGTAGTAGCCACGCCCTCCGACCGCAATGAGAATCTGGGCCGCGTGATGGTGGATATGCCAGTGGTTCCGGCATCCAGGTTCGAACGTCACATTGTGGATTGACACTTCAGGCGCGTCAAGTACCGGCGCAAGCCAGCTCTGTCCGTCGAAATACTGGGCGAAACCGTCATTTGGTTCCCCAAGAGGGAACGCACTGGGATTGTTCATATGGGCTCTCCTATCCATCATTCTGAACATCGGTTCAGAAAGCACCATACAACCTTGAAGCCGCTTGAAGTCAAATCACAGCACTCTGCGGAATGCTCATCGTTCCGAATCAGCCCGGAACACGCAAGCCCTACTCGAAGTCTTTGGCGGTAAGCAGCGCGATGAGTTCGCCGCTGTGCAGCTGCCACTGGTTGAATGGCTCGTTCGAGCCGAATACGGCGATCGAGGCCGGGGACATGCCGAGATTCAGCAGGTCAAGCAACGTCGGATCGGATTCGGTGCTGGCCAGCCATTGGCAGGCGATCGAAATGGTCGGTTCGTGGCCAAGCACGAGCAGCGTGCGATGCTTTTCCTTGGTTTGCGCGAGCTCGTCGAACACGGATTGCACGCCGCCTTCGTACAGGCTTTGCCGGTAGTCGACTTTCGGATCGTCGCCGAACACCTTGAGCATGCGATCGCAGGTCTGACGGGCGCGGGTGGCGCTGGAGCATGCGATGCGGGTGGGCACCATTTTGAACGCCGCCAATCCTTTGGCCACGGCTTTGGCCTGCTTACGTCCTTTGTCGGTGAGCTCACGTCCCACGTCGCTGCCGTTGCCGCCGAACGGCTCGGTTTTGGCGTGGCGCATCGCCAGCAGCACATACTTGTATTCCTTGGTCTTTTTGGCGACCTTCTTCAGGCTCGTTCCCATAATCGCACGCTCCGATCCGGTTCCAGCGCCGCATTTCAAATATCTAATATCCATTGTCTCAGATTTTCCGCTGGGACATGGCATGAAACGCTCTAAATCTACTCCTTTATGGCTTCGACCTGCGCGTCGAGGTCACGCAGCACCTTGCGCAGCTTGCGATCGGAAATGTCACGCAATTCCAGATCCTCAAGCTGTTCGGCACGCTCCTCGAGCGTCAACGAATCGATGTCGGTCGTCGTGTCCTTCGTGGCACGGTCGCGTTTACGCAACGCCTGAAAGCCCGGAGCCATCGCGCGAGAAACCATGAGGAAACCGGTGTGTCCAATCATCTGGTGATCGGGGCGGATGGCCAGTCCTTGCGCCTTCCAATTACGTTCCAAAGTCTCCTGAATGTCCGGCTCGGTCCAGCAACCGGCCTCGCGCAACGCTTCGGCAAGACGGCTCAACTGCGTGGTGGTGGTGACGTACGCGACGAGCACGCCGCCAGGCGCGATCACGCGATACGCCTGTTCAAGACGGTTCCACGGGTCAAGCATGTCAAGCATGATGCGGTCGAAGGAGTGTTCCGGCAAACCAGCCGCGACCGAATCGAAATCGCCGGTCCTCAAATCCCACCATGCGGGACGTTCGCCAAAGTAAACCGTCGCGTTGGCTTCGGCGACGCGCGCGAATTCCGAACGCATCTCGATGGTGGTGAGGCTTCCGCCCTCCCCCACGGCATCCAGCAGATTGATGCTCATCGCGCCCGAACCGGCTCCGGATTCCAGCACGTTCATACCGGAACGAATATCACCGAGCTGGATGACCTGCGCGATGTCCTTCGGATACATGATCTGCGCGCCACGCGGCATGGACAGCACATAGTCAGCCAAGCGCGGACGCATGACGGCGAACTCCCAACCACCGATGGCACGCGTCCCCTTCCACGGCTTGTTCGCGTCGCGTTCCGGATGCGTCTGGTTGACCTGAGCCTCACGTTTCGCACTCACCGTTACAACAACGGATCCTTCCGTCTGGCCAATCACATCATCATGCAGGATGATGCCATGCGAGGTCTGCGTCACACCACCCGGCACCAGCTGATCGGTGATTTTATTCGACCTGCGGTCCGTGAACTGCACTTTTTCACCGGCGGCAAGCGGCCCTCGACGCATGGTTTACGCTCCTTCGTACGTTCGTTCAGTATGCGATTTCACGACTATGGCTTACGATTGCAGACCGCATTATTCCACGGACAGCAACGAACCTATGCTACCGTATCCACCGTCATACCGGCAGACGGCACGAAGCGACGGCAATGTGACGGCGACGTCAACATCATACCGCGTACGCGTTCCAACGACCATTCGCATGCGTGACCTTCAAATCCAAACCAAACACCTGGCTCAACCGTTCAGAAGTAAAACCATGCTCCAAATCACCCGTATACACGATAGTGCCCGGCGCCGGATCGTTGCCGGCCACATTATCCGCATACGCGTCCGCCTCGTTGCCGGTGATACGTCCCATGATCGCCACATGGTCGAAGCCTTGCGGAATCTCCTCAAGACGGTGCGTCACCAGAATCACGGCGCGGTCAGACTGCTCCGCACCAACACGACTCAACGCACGCAAAGCAATCTCACGCCCACCCAAATCAAGACCCGTGGTCGGCTCGTCAAGAATCAGCAAATCAGGATCCGCCATCAACGCACGGCAGATAAGCACGCGAGTACGTTCGCCTTCGGAAAGCTTGAACATCATCTTGCCTTCCAGGTATTCGATGCCGAATTCACGCATCAATGAGCGGGCTTTGGCGTAATCCTCGTCAGTATAGGTGTCGCGCCAACGGCCGGTGGTTGCGGTCAGCGCCGTCACGATGGCGTCAAGAGGATCTTCCTGCGGTGGGAACGCACGTCCGAGTTCGGCCGAGCTCAAACCGATGCGGTTGCGGTAGGAGAACACGTTCACTTTGCCCAGACGGTTTCCCAGAATGTCGACTGTGCCTTCGGATGGGAATCCACGGGTGCTCATCATCTGCACCAACGTGGATTTGCCGATGCCGTTGGGACCGAACAGCACCCATTTCTCGCCTTTTTTGACTTCCAGATTGACTTTGGTGAGAATTACGCGCCTGCGGCGACGGAATTCCACATCGTCCAGTTTCAACGCGATGCTCTGTTCGTTCATGGTCCCCTCCATTTTCACAAACCACTCGGATACGATGATGCCTCCTGCCAGCATAGTGCGTCGGCAGGAGGCATTTCAGGAATATTCTGGCTATCGATCAGCCGGATCGGTTATCCGCGATCAGACAGGTTCGGTTCTACTTCCGTTCGGCAAGCACGTCCTCGTAGACTTTGACGGTCTTGTCTGCGATGGACTCCCAGCTGAAGTGGTCGCGGGCACGCTCGTAACCGGCCTGTCCCATCCGCTTCGCCTTTTCAGGGTCAGCCATGATGCGGTTGATGGCGCCGGCCATATCGTGCACGAATTTGTCAGGGTTGGTGGGGGTGCCAGTGCCGTCATGCAGTTGGTCGACCGGCACTAGATATCCGGTCTCGCCGTCGACGACGACTTCCGGAATGCCACCGGTCGCAGAGGCGACCACCGGCAGACCGCATGCCATGGCTTCCAGATTCACGATGCCGAGCGGCTCGTAGATGGATGGGCAGATGAATGCGTCACAGCCATGTTCGAGTGCGTTGAGTTCCGGCTTCGGCAGCATCTCCTCAATCCAGATGATGTTGCCGCGTTCCTCGTCGAGCTTGGCGAAGGCGGTCTTGACCTCTTCCATGATTTCCGGCGTGTCGGGAGCGCCGGCGCACAGAACGACCTGGATGTTCGGGTCCACGAAGTGCAGTGCCTGAAGCAGGTACGGCAGACCCTTTTGACGGGTGATGCGTCCGACGAACAGCAAGGTCGGTTTGCTGCGGTCGATGTTGTAACGTTCGAACACCTTCCAGCCCGGATCGTCATCCGCCGGGGTTTCAAACTGGCTCATGGTGATGCCGTTGTGCACTACGACCACCTTGTCCGGGTCAAGGTTCGGATAGGCGGTGAGGATATCCTCACGCATGCCCGCGGATACGGCGATCACGCGGTCGGCATGCTCGTAGGCGTCTTTCTCAGCCCAGGAGCTCAGATTGTAGCCGCCGCCCAACTGTTCACGTTTCCATGGACGGAACGGTTCAAGCGAGTGCGCGGTGATGACCAATGGGGTGTCATGCAGCATTTTGGCGAGATAGCCGGCAAGGCATGCGTACCATGTATGCGCATGGATGATGTCGGCATCAACGTCGTTGGCGATTTGCAAATCGACGCCAAACGTCTTCAGCGCACCGTTCGCATCCTCAAGCTCCTTCGGCACGTCGTAGCCGACGACCGTGAGCGACCCTTTCGGGTCGGTTCCGGAAATCGCGGGAATGTCGGCGGCCGCGCGCGGCCCGTCGAATGCGCGGACCGTCACATCGACACGTTCCGCCAGCACCTTGGAAAGCTCTTCGGCATGCACCCCCGCGCCGCCATACACCTTGGGCGGGTATTCACGCGATAGAATGTCAACCTTCATGTCTGTAATCTCCTCCTCGAGTCTTCCAGCGTTTCCTGTTCTACTGTAAAACATCAGACACGAAAAACACTTATTGTTTTCATCGTTTTTCAGAAAGTTCCATTCTTTTTCTGAAAAACGATGAAACAGCATTCTCGCATACCCTTTACGGTTAGTCGAAGTCAAGTAGCGCATACCTAAAATCCGATAGAAAAAGCGGTGAGACAAATGCTTCTGGTTGTCTCACCGCTTTCCATCGTTTTTGTGATCAGACGGCTGTTCCGTTTTGGTCGAGATTCGGATTGTGCTTCGGGTTGCCGGCCGTGAAGAACAGGCTCAGCACACCGACTGCGAAGACGATGGCGACTGTGGAGATGAGCCACATCGGATGCGACGGCAGCCACATGACCACGAGGAAGGCGATGGCCGACAGCGCAATCAGCACCCAGCTGGCCACACGGAACCATTGGCGGACGGAATGGGGTGCCTTGAACATCTTCGGATTCTTGTAATCAGGATTGGTGTTCAGCACGTTTTCCGTTTCCGTGATCGTACTGGCACTCGGCTTCCATGGCCCATCAGTGCCGTCCTGCAGACGACGTGACTTTTCCTGCAGCTGATACTCGTCCAACATGCCGGAACGTGCGCGGCCTTGGGTTTGGTCGTATTGCTGTGGCACTCCCCTGCGATTGCGCTTGGCTTGGGCACGTCGTTCTGCGCGATTTGGCATTAGTCACTCCTTTGTTGCATGGTGCTGGGATTACTTTACCGCATTTTGGGTGAAAAACAGGTAGCCCGGCTCACTATTCGCGAGCCGGGCTACCTCGTTCATACCCTTACAACAGTGTTGTCTATCGCGGCAGCATCATCGGACGCTTGGAAGCGACGATCGGTGCCGGCAGTTCGGTGGAGCCGGTAAGGTACTCGTCGACCGCGGCAGCGCAGGAGCGACCTTCGGAGATGGCCCACACGACGAGGCTCTGGCCACGTCCAGCGTCACCGCAGGCGAAGACGCCGTCCTTGGAGGTGGCGAACTTGTCGTTACGCGCCACATTGCCTCGACCGTCAAGGTCGACCGGCAGCTGATCCACCAGCGTGGTGGTGTCAGGGTGCAGGAAGCCCACGGAGATGAGCACCAGATCGGCGGGAATCACTCGTTCGGTGCCTGGCTGGCGGGTGAACGGCCCGTTCTCTCCTGGAGCGACGTTGACGACCTTCAGACCGGTGACATGTCCGTTCTCGTCGGCGACGAAGCCTTCGGTGGCGGTGGAGTTCTCCACCTTCACCTTGGCCTTGTCCTCGTCGGAGCCCTCGAAGTTGACCGAGTCGGTGTTGTACACGTATTCGGCGCGCTGCGTTTCGAAACCTTCCTCCATGGAGGAGGTTTCCTTGTACAGGCGGGCGAAGGTCGGCCATGGCTGGTTGGCCGGACGCTCCTTCGGTTCCTGCGGCATGATCTGCAGCACGGTGACGTCCTTAGCGCCTTGGCGCAGGGATGTGCCGAGGCAGTCGGAACCGGTGTCGCCGCCGCCGATGATCACCACATGCTTGCCTTCGGCGGTGATGTCGTTGACCGGCTTGACACCGTACACGCGACGTGTGGCGTCCGGCAGGAACTCCATGGCGAAATGGATACCCTTGAGCTCGCGGCCTGGAATCTTCATGTCACGCGGCACGGTGGAGCCGATGGCAACCACCACTGCGTCGTAGCGGGAACGCAGGTCATCCCAGAAGATGTCCTTGCCGATTTCCACGCCGGTGCGGAACACGGTGCCTTCGGCTTCCATCTGCTCGACTCGGCGGTCGATGAGGCGCTTGTCGAGTTTGAAGTTCGGAATGCCGTAACGCATCAGACCACCGATGGCGTCATCACGCTCGTATACGACCACGGTGTGGCCGGCACGGGTGAGCTGCTGGGCGCAGGCGAGACCGGATGGGCCGGAACCGACCACGGCAACGGTCTGGTCGGTCAGACGCTGCGGCGGCAGAGGCTTGACGTAGTCAAGGCTCCATGCCTGATCGATGATGGTGCGTTCGTCGTTCTGAATCATCGTGGCCGGCTGATGGATGCCAAGCACGCAGGCGGCTTCGCACAATGCCGGGCAGATGCGACCGGTCACTTCGGGGAAGTTGTTGGTTTCGGACAGACGGTTGTACGCGTCCTCCCACTTCTCCTGACGGACCAGATCGTTGAACTCCGGAATGATGTTGCCGAGCGGGCATCCGCTCATGCAGAACGGGGTTCCGCAATCCATGCAGCGGGCCGCCTGCTCGGTGGTCCAGGACTGCAGGCCGGATTCGGTGTGAACGTCGAACCAGTCCTTGATTCGCTCTTCAACGGGGCGTTCGGCCAGTTCGCGACGGGTACGGACCTTCAGGAATCCACGAGGATCTCCCATGTCAGCGCGCTCCTTCCATAACCTGCTCGTACACCTGTTCCCAGACGCCGGGCGTATTGAAATCGATGTTCTTCTCCTCGGCTTCCTTCATCGCCTTCTGCATGGCGAGGAAGTGCTTCGGAACGATGTGGGTGAATCGCTTGGCGCTGTTTTCCCAGTCGTCAAGCAGGGCCTTCGCGAAGGCGGAGCCGGTCTCTTCGGCATGCTGCTTGACGAGACCGTGCACCAGCTTGTCGGCATCGGCGTCAAGCGGCTCGAACAGCAGCGCGCCGTTGGTGGCGGCCGCCGGGTTGACCTGCTTCATGTCGAGGTCGAGCACGTACACGTTGCCGCCGGAGAAGCCCGCGCCGAGGTTACGGCCGGTGGAGCCGAGAATCACGACCGTACCGCCGGTCATGTATTCGCAGCCGTGGTCGCCCACGCCTTCCACCACGAAGGTGGCGCCGCCGTTACGTACGGCAAAACGTTCGCCTGCGCGGCCGGCCACGAACATTTGGCCGGAAGTCGCGCCGAAGCCGGTGACATTGCCTGCGATCACGTTCTCGTGCGGATCGAAGGTGATGCCGTCCTCTGGACGGACCACCATGCGGCCGCCGGACAGGCCCTTGCCCGCGTAGTCGTTGACTTCGCCGTAGACGCGGATGGTTTCGCCACGCGGAATGAACGCGCCGATGGACTGGCCGCCGGCACCATGGAACGTCATGTCGATGGTGTCGTCCGGCAGACCTTCCTCGCCGTAGCGCTTGGTGATCTCATAGCCGAGCATGGTGCCGAGCGTACGGTACACGTTGCGGATCGGCATTTCGATACGCACGGGCTCCTTCTTGTCAAGGGCGGGCTGGGCAAGCTCGATGAGCTTGTTGTCGAGCGCCTTGTCGAGCTCGTGGTTCTGATCGATCGTCTTGTGCAGGATGGTTCCCGGAACCGGGCCCGGCTGCATGAGCACGTTGCTCAGGTCGATGCCGTCGGATTTCCAACGCTTGATGGCTTCGTCCTGGTCGAGGCATTCGACATGGCCGACGGCCTCTTCCAGCGTGCGGAAGCCGAGCTGAGCGAGCAGTTCGCGGACTTCCTCGGCGATGAACATGAAGAAGTTGACGACATGTTCCGGCTTGCCCTTGAAGCGTGCGCGGAGCTCCGGATCCTGGGTGGCGATGCCCTGCGGGCAGGTGTTCTTCTGGCAGGCGCGCATCATGACGCAGCCTTCGACGATCAGCGCGGCGGTGGCGAAGCCGAATTCCTCGGCGCCAAGCAGCGCGGCGATCACCACGTCGCGACCGGTCTTGAGCTCGCCGTCGCACTGCACGGTGATGCGGGAACGCAGGCCGTTCAGAACCAGCGTTTGCTGGGTTTCGGACAGGCCGATCTCCCACGGGGTGCCGGCATGCTTGATGGCGTTGAGCGGAGCCGCGCCGGTGCCACCGTCATAGCCGGAAATCAGCACCACATCGGCATGGCACTTGGCCACGCCGGCAGCGATGGTGCCGACGCCGAATTCGGAGACGAGCTTGACGTGGATGCGGGCCTTCGGATTGGCCATCTTCGCATCGTTGATCAGCTGCTTCAGATCCTCGATGGAGTAGATGTCGTGGTGCGGCGGTGGGGAGATGAGCTCCACGCCCGGGGTGGCGTGACGTACCTTGGCGATCCACGGCGGAACCTTGGCTCCCGGCAGATGGCCGCCCTCGCCTGGCTTCGCGCCTTGGGCGAGCTTGATCTGCAGGTCGGTGGCATGCACCAGATAGTCGCTGGTCACACCGAAGCGTGCCGAAGCGATCTGCTTGATCTTGCTGTAGCGCAGCGGATCGTTGATACGATCCTCGGATTCGCCGCCTTCACCGGAGTTGGAGCGTGCACCGATCGTGTTCATGGCGATGGCGAGCGTCTCATGCGCCTCCTGGGAGATGGAGCCGTAGCTCATGGCGCCGGTGGAGAAACGCTTGACGATTTCGCTGGCCGGCTCGACTTCGGAAATGTCAATCGGCTTGCGAGTGGACTTGAACTTCATCAGGCCACGCAGCGTCATCAGACGGTTGGAGGTGTCGTTGATGTGGTTCGAGTACTTCTTGAACAGGTTGTAGTCGCCGCGCTGGGTGGACTGCTGCAGCAGGAAGATGGCTTCCGGATCGTTCAGATGGTCCTCGCCGGTACGACGCCACTTGTAGTCGCCGCCGGTACGCAGGTTGCGGTGCGGGCGGGCGGTCCATTGGGTCGGATACGCCACGCGATGGCGGCTGGCGACTTCCTCGGCGAGCTCGTCGAGGCCGACGCCGCCCACACGGGACGTGGTGCCGGTGAAGTACTCGTCGATGACGTCCTTGTTGAGGCCGACCGCTTCGAACAGCTGCGCGCCACGGTAGCTCATGATGGTGGAGACGCCCATCTTGGCCATGATCTTGAGCACGCCGGTGGACAGTGCGCGGGTCAGGTTCTTCACGGCGGTTTCCGCGTCGACCTTGAGGTAGCCCTTGCGGGAGAGGTCTTCGACGGATTCGAATGCCAGATACGGGTTCACCGCGGCAGCGCCATAGGCGATCAGCAGTGCCACATGGTGGATTTCGCGTACATCGCCGGCTTCGACCACCATGGAGATCTGCGTACGCGTGTGGCGGCGCAGCAGATGGTGCTGCACTGCGGAAGTGAGCAGCAACGATGGAATCGGACCCCACGCATAGTTGGAATCGCGGTCGGACAGCACCAGGAAGTTGGCACCGTTCTCAATCGCCTCGTCGATCTCCTGGAAGATCTCGTCAAGACGGTCCTTCAGTGCCTGTCCGCCGCCGGCCACCTGGTAAAGGCCCTTGACGATGAACGGCTTGTAATAGCCACCGAGAATCTTGGCGCGGTCGAGGCGCTTGAGCTGTGCCATCTCGTCGGAGTTGAGCACCGGCAGCGGGATGAGGATCTTCTTGGCGTGCAGTTCGGAATCGGCCAGCAGGTTCGGCTCGGGACCGATGGCGGATTCGAGGCTGGTCACGATCTTCTCACGTTCCCAGTCGAGCGGCGGGTTGGTGACTTGCGCGAACTTCTGGGTGAAGTAATCGAACAGCATGCGGCTGTGCTTGGACAGCGCGGCGAGCGGTGTATCGTTGCCCATGGAGCCGAGCGGCTCCTTGCCGGTGTTGGCCATTGGGGCGAGCAGCAGCTTCAGATCTTCCTCGGTGTAGCCGAAGGCGCGCTGACGACGCTGCACGGACTGACCGGAGTGGTTGACGTGCTCGCGCTTGGGCAGCTGACTCAATTCCACGGAGTTGCCTTCCACCCACTTGCGGTAGGGGTGCTGGCCGGCAAGAGTCTTCTTGATTTCCTCGTCGGGGATGATGCGACCCTCGTCGGTGTCGACGAGGAACATCTTGCCCGGTTCCAGACGGCCCTTGGTGACGATATGCTCCTCGGCGACTTCCGGCAGCACACCGGTTTCGGACGCGAGTACGACATAACCATCATCGGTGACCTGCCAACGTCCCGGGCGGAAGCCGTTACGGTCAAGCAGAGCACCAACCTGGGTGCCGTCGGTGAAGATGATGTGCGCCGGGCCATCCCATGGTTCGATCAGCGTGTTGTTGTATTCGTAGAAAGCCTTGACGTCCGGATCGAGCTGATCGTTGTTCTCCCATGCCGGCGGCAGCATCATGGAGATGGCGTGCGGCATGGAACGGCCGGCGAGGTGCAGCAGTTCGAGGCATTCGTCGAAAGTGCCGGAATCGGAATAGCCGGAGGTGGCGATCGGCAGCAGCGGCTTGAATTCACCGAGCAGTTCGGAACTCAGTCGGCCTTCACGTGCGGACAGCCAGTTGCGGTTGCCTTGGATGGTGTTGATCTCGCCGTTGTGCGCCAGCTGGCGGAACGGCTGTGCCAGCGGCCAGCTTGGGAACGTGTTGGTGGAGAAGCGGGAATGCACGATGGCGATTTTCGCCTTCATGCGCTCGTCGGACAGGTCCAGGAAGAAGGGCTTGAGCTGCATGGTGGTGAGCATGCCCTTGTAGGTGATGGTGCGTGCGGACAGGGACGCGAAGTAGATGCCCACCTCATGTTCCACACGCTTGCGGATGCGGAAGGTCTTGCGATCGAGCTCGATGCCACCGAGTTCGCCTTCCGGATCGGCCACGACCAGCGTCTTGAACGCCGGCATGCTGGCCAACGCCTGCAGGCCGAGTCCGTCCGGATTGGTGGGTACGACGCGCCATGCGAGCACTTCGAGGCCCTCTTCGCGCACGATCTTGGAAATGGCCTGCTCCTGCTGGCCGGAAGTGGCGATGTCGCGATCCAAGAAGGCGATGCCCGCGGCGTAATGGCCTTCTTCAGGAAGCTCCACACCGGCGGTGGCACGCATGAATTCGTCAGGCATACTCATGAGAATGCCTGCGCCGTCGCCCGTGTTCTCCTCGGCGCCCACGGCACCACGATGGTTCAGATTGACCAGCACCTCGATGGCGTCATCGACGATCTTGCGTTCCGGACGCTTGTTGAGGGTGGTGACCATACCCACGCCGCAAGCATCATGCTCGGCTCCAGGATCGTACATACCTTGGGAATCATGGATCGTCAGATCTAACGGGGCGTGGAAAGTCACCGAAACCACCTTCAATGTTTTTGGGCAAGAAAAGTCTTGCGGTTCTTTAATGCGTGGTTTAGAATACCGCGCCATTATGTCGGCAACGTTGCACGTGTCCATATAACGAATGGCTATTTTTGTCAATGCCTCGCAGAGGATTTAGCCCATGAACGCATACTTCGCATGTCATGCTCATGCGCACGCACTTCACTTATGCTCATTAACCCGGTCAGTCCAGTGTTTCCAACAGCTCCGTGATGATGGTGTCGTTGAGCAGTCGGCCTCGCAAAGTGGGTATGGCGCGGCCATCAAGCATTGTGATCAGCCCGTCGTGCTCAAGCTCAATCCATTTTTGCTCAGGAATCAAGTGGCTGAATTGTCTGGTGTCGAGTCCTTCACGAATGCGCAGGCCCAACATGATGGTCTCTTCGATGTCCTCGTCGGCAGTGATGCGTTCACTGCCGGCCCATGGCACATTGCCCTCATTGATGGCGGTGCCCCACAATCGCGGATGCGCGATATCCCAGGAGCGCAATCCTTTGCCGTCTTCGCAATCGCCATAATGCGAATGCGCACCGGGACCGAGACCGGCCCAATCGACGTTCCTCCAATAGCCAAGGTTGTGTTGCGACTCGTATCCAGGACGAGCCCAATTGCTAATCTCATACCATTCGAGGCCGGCTTCGGTGAACATCGTGTCGGCGATTTCGTATTTGTTCGCTTCGTCGTCATCGTCCGGTCTCGACAACGTGCCCGCCGCGATCCGTCGTCCCATTTTCGTATTCGGCGCGATGGTGAGCGCATATGCGGAAATATGGTTGACGCCCAAATCGATGGCGGTGCGGACGGATGTGCGCCAATCGTCAAGGCTCTCCCCCGGCGCGCCGTAGATCAGATCGACGCTGGAACGCATGCCTGCTGCATTGGCCGCTGCGATTCCGGCGGCGACGTTTTCCGGCGTATGCGTACGGTCGAGCGTTGCAAGCACATGCGGTACCGCGGATTGCATGCCGAAGGAAATACGATTGAAACCGCCGTCTGCGAGTTCTTTCACATAGTCGGCATTCACCGTGTCGGGATTCGCTTCGGTGGTGATTTCCGCGTCATCGGCGATGCCCCATGTGGCGCGTACCGCATCCAGCATGGCGACCAAATCGCTTGCCTTGAGTGTGGTCGGCGTACCGCCGCCGAAGAAGACGGTTGCCACCTTCGGCTCGTTGATACCGTGCGTTGTCTGCCAATCGCGGACAATCGCCATTTCGCGGATAACCATGTTCGCGTAGTTGCCGCGTGACGCGCCCGCGCCCATGTCCACGGCCGTGTAGGTGTTGAAGTCGCAATAGCCGCAGCGACGTAAGCAAAACGGAACATGAATGTAGATTTCGAACGTCACGAAAGGCTCAGCCTTCGGACTTCTGCGCGGCGCGAATCTTGTCCTTGGTGTCGCGGTCGTTGCCCGCTTCGCCGGTGGACAGGGCTGCGATGAACGCCTCCTGCGGCACTTCCACATGGCCGAGCATCTTCATACGCTTCTTGCCGGCCTTCTGCTTTTCGAGCAGCTTACGCTTACGGGAGATGTCGCCGCCGTAACACTTGGCGAGCACGTCCTTGCGCAGGGCGCGGATGGTTTCGCGTGCGATGATTCGAGAACCGATGGCAGCCTGGATGGGAATCTCGAACTGCTGACGCGGAATGAGCTCACGCAGCTTCTTGGTCATCATCACGCCATAGCTGTACGCCTTGTCACGGTGCACGATGGCGCTGAACGCATCGACTTTCTCGCCTTGAATAAGGATGTCGACCTTCACCAGATCGGCGGACTGTTCGCCATCCTCGTGGTAGTCGAGCGACGCATACCCCTTGGTACGGCTCTTCAGTTGGTCGAAGAAGTCGAAGACGATTTCGGCGAGTGGAATACGGTAATGCATTTCCACACGGTCGGCGGAAATGTATTCCATGGTGCCCATCTGGCCACGGTGGTCTTGGCACAGGTCCATCACCGCACCGATGAAATCCTTCGGCGTGATGATGTCGGCGGCAACCATCGGTTCGACGATCTTCTTGATCTTGCCTTCGGGGAATTCGCTCGGATTGGTGACGCGATGCACGGAATTGTCTTCCGCGGTGACCTCGTACGGCACGTTCGGCGCGGTGGAGATCAGGTCAAGGTCGAATTCGCGGCTCAAACGTTCGGTGACGATCTCCATGTGCAGCAAGCCCAGGAAGCCGCAACGGAAGCCGAAGCCCAACGCCACGGAGGTTTCCGGTTCGTAGATGAGGGCCGCGTCGTTGAGCTTGAGCTTGTCAAGCGCCTCGCGCAGTTCCGGATATTGCGCGTTGTCGATTGGGAACAGGCCGGCGTAGACCATTGGTTGCGGATCACGGTAGCCTTCGAGCGGCTCGGTAGCCGGATTTATGGCGGAGGTGATGGTGTCGCCCACCTTGGACTGGCTGACGTCCTTCGCTCCGGTGATCACATAGCCGACCTCTCCTGCGCCAAGCGCCTTGGTGGGCATCATGTCGGGGCTGATCACGCCGATTTCGATGGGGTCATGCGTCATGCCGATACCCATCATGTGCAGCTTCTCGCGCGATTTCAGTTCACCGTCGACCATACGAATGTAAGTGACGATGCCACGATAGGAGTCGTATACGGAGTCGAAAATGAGCGCGCGGGCAGGCGCGTCCGGATTGCCCGTCGGCGCGGGCACTTCGGCGACGATACGGTCGAGCAGTTCGGCGACGCCTTCTCCGGTTTTGCCGGAGACGCGCAACACGTCGGACGGGTCACAACCAATCAGGCCGGCGATTTCCTCGGCATGCTTGTCGGGTTCGGCGCTGGGCAGGTCGATCTTGTTGAGCACGGGGATGATGGCCAGATCATGGTCGATGGCCATATACAGGTTGGACAGCGTCTGCGCTTCAATGCCCTGCGTGGCGTCGACAAGCAGCACCGCACCCTCGCATGCGGCCAACGCTCGGGACACCTCGTATGTGAAGTCCACATGGCCGGGGGTATCAATCATGCCGAGTGTGTATTCGGTGCCGTCAACCGTCCACGGCACGCGCACGGCCTGCGATTTGATGGTGATGCCGCGTTCCTGCTCGATATCCATGCGGTCGAGGAAGCGATCGCGCATCTCGCGCTCCGGCACGATGCCACTCAACTGCAGAATACGGTCCGCCACCGTTGATTTGCCGTGATCGATATGCGCGATGATGCAAAAGTTGCGGATCAACGACTGATCGGTGTACCCGGGCTGATTATGCTGCTGCCCCACGCCATCCTCCTCTGGAAATATTCGACGCAAACGATTCTAACTGGTAGTGTCGGCATGTCCTTCCGCGACACTCTTATACGCATTGGCGATTTATCCGCGTGCCATGTTATCATCATCGTTTGTATGTCCTTATAGCAAACGTCGTTTGGAGAAATAGTGGCAAACATCAAGTCGCAGAAGAAGCGCGTTCTCACCAACGAGAAGGCGCACAAGCGTAACGTGGCCGTGAAGTCCAGCCTGAAGACTGCCGTTCGCGCCACCCGCGAAGCCATCGCCGCTGGCGATAAGGCCGCCGCCGAAGCCGCCTACAAGGTCGCAGCCCAGAAGCTCGACAAGGCCGCCGGCGCTGGCGTGATCCACAAGAACCAGGCTGCCAACCGCAAGTCCGGTCTCGCTGTGGCCATCAACGCTCTCTGAGTTTTCGTAACTCACAGCTTGTAAGAAGCCCCGCAGGAAAACCTGCGGGGCTTCTTCTTTTTTTACATTTCATACTCTGTTGAAAATGCTCACTTACGCTTGATATCGTCATCATTCCGATCGGGATGGATGACCGGACGTTTGAGATATTTGGCTTCGCTCGGCAGGTAGGTGTTATGCCTGGCCAAAGCCCCCGGCAATTGAATGTCGAAAAACACGGAGATAAGCCGCATGGCCACCATCAGCACCACAATCAGCACATCAAGCACGACTTCGGCGGGAAAACTGACGATTCCCTCGTTCACTCCTTTACATACGAGTACCGTCAATACGCATCCAACGGCTGAAGGCACCGCGTACCAATGCTTGTCGCGGATCACCATGGGCACCTCGTTGATGAGCATGTCACGGATGAGTCCGCCGCCAAGTGCCGTGAACATGCCCAGGAACACTGCCGTGGTGCCGGACATGTGGTACATCATGGCTTTGGATGTGCCGTTGACGGCGTAAAGGCCCAATGCCAGCGCGTCCAATGACAGCATGGACCATTTGAGCTTGTCGACTTCGGGATAAATGATGGCTACGGCCACAGCTGCGAGCAGTGCGGTGATCACCAGCCCTTTGTCGGAGACGCCTGCGGGAGGAAGCGCTCCGAGCAGCACATCACGAATGATGCCACCACCCAATGCGGTGAGCCATGTGGTGACGAGAATCGCAAAAATATCATAGCCTTTGCGTACGGCGGCGAGCCCGCCGACCATGCCGCAGCAGAAGGTCGCCAGATATTCGATACCTATGAAGAAGCCGTTGCTTTCCAGCGCCATTTCCATGACCACTCCCCTTCCCTCACATATTTCTTTTCCAACCAGCTGTTAAAAATAGCACAATATGGGGCAAGAGCTGCAATAAAAAAGCCGGAGGGCGGCACGTACATTGTCAGACCATGTGAACTTGGCCTGAAGCACGCGCCACCCTCCGGCGGCCATTACAGCTATATGTCAGCTAATAATCGCTAACGGGAAAATCAGCAGACCTTCCACATCCAGTTGTGTGGGTCTTCGATCTCGCCAAGCTGGATGCCGAGCAGCTGGTTGCGCAGTGCGAGGGTGAACTCGCCGGAACCGCCGTCGGCGACGGTCACATCGAACTTCTCGGACTTGAAGCGACCGATCGGGGTGATGATGGCGGCGGTACCGCAGGCGAACACCTCGGTGACTTCGCCGGACTTGATGTCCTCAAGCAGCTGGTCCAGAGCGATCATGGTCTCGACCACGTCGTGGCCGTTGTCCTGGATGAGCTGGATCAGGGAGCGGCGGGTCACGCCCGGCAGGATGTTGCCGGTCAGGGACGGGGTTTCCACGTGGCCGTCCTTGTGCACGACCATCATGTTCATGCCGCCAAGCTCCTCAAGGTAGGTCTTGGTGGCGGCGTCGACGAAGCACACCTGCTGGCAGCCGTGGTCGATGCCGGTGTACTCACCAAGCAGGGATGCGGCGTAGTTGCCACCGCACTTGGCGAAACCAGTGCCGCCAGGGCCGGTGCGGAACCACTTGTCTTCAACCCAGATGCTGACCGGCTTCACGCCGCCCGGGAAGTACGGTCCGGACGGGGAGGCGATCACGCAATAATCCACTTCCTGCGGAGCGCGCACGCCAAGGAACGGCTCGGAAGCGAACATGAACGGACGCATGTACAGCGTGTATTCGCGACGGGACGGAACCCAGTTCACATCGCGCTTGACGAGGGCGGCGACAGAGCCGATGAAGTCGTCGATCGGCAGCTCCGGCAGGTACAGACGCTTGGCGGAGTTCTGGAAACGCTCGGCGTTCGCATCCGGACGGAACAGCCAAGTGGAGCCGTCGGCGTGACGATAGGCCTTCAGACCTTCGAAGCATTCCTGGGCGTAATGCAGAACAGATGCGCCCGGGTCCATCTTCAGCGGCGCGTACGGCTCGATGCGGCGGTCCGACCAGCCTTCACCCTTGGTCCAGGTCATGTGGGCCATGTTGTCGGAGAAGACCTGACCGAAAGCCGGCTTGTCGATGAGTTCGGCACGCTTGGCGTCGGATGCCGGGTTGTCGTTCGGGAGCACGGTGAACTTCTCGGCGAGCTTGTCAAGCTCCGCCGGATCGTGATGATTCTGTTCAGTCATTCTTTACTTCTTCTAGTTGCATCAGCCGCCCGAAGGCGGCCAGCGGTTGTTGTTGTTCCCAGTGCTTGTGGCACCGGGTTCTGGTAAGTACTTTCTCACACCATAAACGCTTTCGATAACCGGCGTTCGCGATATGAGATAGCAAGAAACATAAGGAAACGCAAAGGTCCCCACGTGTTTTCACGCACAGGGACCTTGTACTACCGATATGGCAGGCATATCGGAATCAAATCAGCTTGAGCAACGCTCTCACTCAGCGTCAGCAGCCGGAGCGGCAGCGGCGTCAGCAGCCGGAGCAGCCTCCTCCGGAGCGGCGTCTTCCGGAACCTCAACGGTGACGACGGACTCTTCCGGATCCTCGATGTCGAGCACGACGCCTTCCGGCAGCACGACGTCCTTGGCGAACACCTTGGAACCGTCGGTCAGGCCGTCAACGTTGACCACGATCTTCTCCGGCAGGTTGGCGACATCGGCGCGGACCTTGAGCTCCTGGATGTCGACGAATGCGACAGCAGCGCCCTTCGGGGTGCCTTCGACGAACACCGGCACCTCGACGTCGATCTTCTCGCCGGCCTTGACCTCGTAGAAGTCAACGTGCTCGACGATGCGCTTCACCGGGTTGCGCTGAACATCCTTGACGACGGCCATCTTGGTCTCGTCGCCGTACTTGATGGTGAACAGAGCGTTGGTGTGACGCAGGGACAGGGTGGTCTCCTTCATCGGCAGCTGCACGAAGACCGGATCCTCGCCGCCGGCGTACACGGTGGCCGGAATGAGGTTGGCGACGCGCATGCGGCGGGCAGCGCCCTTGCCGAACTCGGTACGGGCAGCGCCTTCGAGGGTAATGGTGGTAGCCATGGGCTATTTCTCCTTGTCTAAATCGTTCATTCTGTTTCGGCGCATCAACGAGCCGTGAAGAACTCCTGCAAGGAGCTGTGAATCACACGCCGAGTCGATAACGGAAGACATATGCTTCCCTCGCCAAGACAACAATCATCTAGTATACGACGAGCCTGGACAATACGAATGATGTTCAGGAAATAGCATCGGATGGGTGGCGGTGCCACGCAGAACCGCTTCTCGCACGTACAATCGTAATCAGCAATCGCAAACCATGACCATCGTAAGGAATCGAGGCCGCAATGAAGCGTGACAATTCCGGAGTCGTCCGCAATATCTGTATCGCCACGGGAGCCACAACAACGTTGTTCGCCGCAGGATTGGCGCTGAGTGCGGATCGGCTGTTCCGTTTCGCGCTGGATACGAACAATCCGAAATCGATCTTCCATCGTGCTTCGCCGCAGGATGCGGATAAGGAGAGGCTGCTCAACACCGGTGAGGCGCGCGAGGCCGGGGCATGGTTCAGCGAGGCGAAGCAGCCGGTATCAATCACCAGTTTCGATGGGCTGAATCTGCATGGCTGGCTGTTTGACCCCGATTGCGTCAACCCGCTCCCCCATCTTTATGCGATTTGCTGCCATGGATATACGGGAGAGCCGGCCGAAATGGCCAAATGGGCGCATCGGTTCGCCAAACTCGGATTCACCGTGCTGGTGCCCGCGCAACGCGCGCATGAGCTCAGCGAAGGCCGGTATGTCGGCATGGGCTGGCTGGAACGTAACGATCTGCTTGCCTGGATTCATTTGATTGTCGAAAGCGACCCTGACGCCCGTATTCTACTGCATGGCAATTCGATGGGCGCGACGACGGTGATGATGGCGGCCGGAGACCCGCGATTGCCACGCAACGTGGTCAGCGCGATCGAAGACAGTGGCTACGCGTCGGTCCGCATGCAGTTCATCGATTCGGCACGTTCGATGTTCCATCTGCCGAAACTACTGGCGGCCATGTGCGTGGACGCGGCCGGATTGGTCTGCAAGTATAGGGCTGGTTTTGATTTTTCGGACGCATCCTGCGTGGAGCAGCTCAAGCATACGACGATTCCGATGCTGTTCATCCATGGAGCGGCCGACACGTTTGTGTCGCCGCGATTCCTGGATATGAACTATGGTGCGTGTTCGAGTCTCGACCGTGAGAAACTGCTAGTGCCCGACGCCGATCATGTGATGAGCTCGGCCGTGGCTCCGGACGTCTACTGGAGCAAGGTCGAAGGATTCGTCAAGCGTACGTTCCGTATATGACAGTGGCCGTCATCGTGTAATCGTCTTCACGCGATAATGCAGTATCCGCATGCGACAGCGACGACCGGCACGACGACGGAGGCCATGAAGTATCCCACGAAGCTTGCGATTTCGCCTTTGCGAAGCAATGTCACGGTTTCGTTCATCATGGTGGAGAACGTGGAGAAACCGCCGAGGAAGCCGGTGGCGAGCAACAGACGCGCATCGCCGGAAATCGCGGATTTTGCGAACAGGGCCGCGATTATGCCTACCAGCAGACCCGCAACGACGTTGATGACGAACGTCGACATAGGGAACGCCTTATGCCAGAACGCTTTGATATAGGAATCGCAGATATAGCGGGCGGACGCTCCAATGCCACCACACAGGCACACCGCAATGGGTAGGAAGACGTTCATCGTGTGGCTCCTTTCCCGCGGTCGGCAAGCCCGGAACCGAGGCATGCGCCCGCGTATGCGAGCGCGAAACCGGCCACGAACGTTGCAAGGCAATAAACAGCCGCTCCGGGGATCGCATTGCCGTGCAGCAGTGTGAATTCCTCCAATGCGAGTGTGGACATGGTGGACAGTCCTCCGCACATGCCCATGCCGAATCCTCGGTTCACGTATTCCTTCATGCGACCTTTGATTGCGGCGGCTCCGCCCAGCCATGCCGAGAGCGTCGCATATGCGAAGCATGCGATCATGTTCGCCGTGAATGTGCCGATATGGAAGGTGCCGGCCTCGGGGATGAGCGAGAGCGCGTATCGCAAGCCCGTACCGACGCAGCCGCCGAGGAACACCACAGCCACCAGATCAAGCCGAATAATGTGCTGTCGAGACATGTCCGTCAGTATAGTCACGAGCATGACTGTGTGGCTTGGTCCGTGGAAAACACGCCGTGATATTTGAGCCAGGCGTAGAAACCGAGGCAGATGAGTACGGATAGGAGCGAGCCGGCGGGTGCGGCGATGCCCATGGGGAACAATGTGTCGGGGAAAAGTTTCGATGCGAGGTACGCTCCAGGCACGCGTACCAGTGAGATGGCGATGATGTTGTGGATGAAGCCGATGTAGGAGCGGCCCCATGCGGCGAAGAAGCCGGAGAAGCAGAAGTGGATGCCGGCGAAGATCGCGTCGATGATGTAGCTGCGGATGTATTGCACGCCCAGCGTGATTACCGTCGCATCCGAAGTGAACAGGCCGACGATGGGGCAGGCAGTCAATTCCACGACAATGGAGATGATGATGCCGTATGTCACGGTGATCGCGGTGGCGTATGCGAGTGTCTTCACGGCCCTGTCCGGTTTGCCGGCACCGATGTTCTGCGCGGATACGGCCGAGACTGTGGCGAGCATGGATGAGGGGACAAGGAACAGCGCGCTGATCACCTTCTCCACCACGCCGACGGCCGCGGCTGTGTCGAGGCCACGGTAATTGGCGATCACGGTGATGATGATGAACGCGATTTGGATGCAGCCATCCTGTACTGCGGTGGGCACTCCGATGGTGAGGATGCCGCCAAGCATGTCGCGATGTGGTTTAAGGTCGGTCGGACTGAGGCTGATGCCGGTTCGTTTATGCCGTATGGCGGCGAGCGTCACAATCACGCTGATGGTTTGTGCGAGCGTGGTGCCTAGTGCGGCGCCGGCGGGTCCGAGCTGGAAGTGTCCCATGAACAGGTAGTCGAGTGCGATATTGCATGCGCAGGCCACTGCGATGAAAACCATTGGGCTTGTAGAATCGCCGAGACCTCGGAAGATGGAGCTGATGATGTTGTAGGCGACGATGAACGGGACGCCGGCGAAGCAGATCAGCAGGTATTGCGTGGTACCTTCGACTGCTTCGGCCGGTGTTCCGATCAGGACTACGATGCCGTGGGTGCCGGCCAGCAGGACTACGGTGAGTACGATTGCGATTCCCGCGAAAAGGGTGATGGTGTTGCCGATGGCGCGTGCCGCATTGTCGAGGCGGTTCGCGCCGACCGCCCGGCCGATGGTCACGGTTGAGCCCATGGCCAGGCCGACGATCACGACGGTGAGCATGTACAGCACCTGGCTGCCATTGGCCACTGCCGTGATGCCGTCGACGCCGATGAATTGGCCGGCGATGAACAGGTCGGCCATGCCGTATAGCGTCTGCAGGAAGTAGGACAGCAGATATGGTAGGGCGAAGGTGACGATGGTGGCGAACACGTTTCCCCGTGTCAGGTTCTTTTCCATATGCCTTCCGATTCCCTCTCCGCCGCGTCTCCTGCATAGCTTCTGCGAGCATGGTACGTCGGCACGGCGTATCAGAACCGTTTTTCAGGATGGTTCCGGTCGTAATGTGAGAAAATGTTTTTATTTCACCGTAGGCGACGTTTCTTCTTTGCCTTCATTGGGTTCGCCGGCGAGTCCCATGTATTTTCCCATCTCATCCGCATATACGCCCGTTTCGTGCATGAGCAAGGCCCGTGCGGCCCGTAGGGATCCGCTGTCTCTTGGAAGACGGTACAGGGCGATGATCGTGGCCATTTCTCCGAGTTTTTCGTAGCTGTCCAGCATGCGTTTGCGGTTTCTGCGTGAGGCGAGCATCGTATCCAAATGACGTTCCGGACTGGCGAAGAAGATGTATCCGGCGAGGGTCAGCAGCAAACCCGCTTTCCTCACATTGTCCGCCTGCCGGCCAAGCTCCTCCACTCCTTTTTCGAACATGGCCCGGTCCCGTAACCTGAATCCTTCCTCAAGAGGGTACGAGGCCTCCGGCCCCAACAGGGAGAGGGCAAGATCATGCAGGTACAGCGGGTCGGTCCAGATATCCGTCACCTCATATGGTCCGTCTTTTTCGGTTTCAGCCAGTAATTGGGCTGCGGATTTAGTCGGCTCGTTCCAGAGCGTTCGATATGCCTCCACGATTCTGTTGGCGTCATACAGGTATCTGGCATCCACGCAACTTGGGTATTCCAACGATCCGGTAACGCTTAAGTCAATGGAGCAGACATAATCCAAGTCCGCTTTAATCCTCATGTCGCGTAGTTGGTCGCATACGTGCCTGTATCGGAAGTCCGGATCGCATCCCAAACTCACCACTTTGGGGTCCTCACGCAACATGCACATCCCCAGTCCTCCATATGCGAGCAGCATCAGGGCCGTGTCGGCGGCTCGGGAATCGCCGTTCCCCCATCGCAGCAGACTGTATGCGGACAGACGGTAGGTTTGGCGAAGATATTCTTCCATGCATTCATGTTGTCTTCTTTTTACCGAACCGTGTTTCACTCCTTTAAGCGTTTTCTTTTGAAGGACCTCTCTGGTGTCGAACAGACCCAGTTGGAACGGCATTCTATTGCTGGGACGTTTCATCGCAAGGGCGATGGAAGCGTCATTGATCATTTCGTACAGCCAAACGCTCATGCCGTATTTATGGACCACATTGCGGCAGCTGATGAGGAATTCCGAGTCGTAGCCGATTTGGAAACGGTCCAGCATGATCATGTCCATGTCGAGATTGATTGGCCAGGAGGTGCCGCCGAACAATTCGCCGGCAAGTTCATGGACGACATCGTCGAACAGGGGAATCGATTTCCCCGCATCTTGTTCGTTGCGAGCACGTTCCACGTTTTCGCAGCATCGGTCCGAGGTGTATTGGTTGAACCGTTCAAGCAGACGGTCGATTGTCTGCAGGAATCCTTGCTCGTCCATATTGAATGGTTTGGCTGTGGCAACTGTCATGTGCAACTCCTTCGTTGTGTTGGGGGCGTCCCCACTGTCGCACAGGCATCCGCTTCTTCGCCACCTCTCTTCGAATTTTGTGGATAAGTGGTCGATTCTTTCTTGCCGCATTCATCTTCATGCTTGCAGACATCTGTTTTCCGATAAAAGAAAGGGCCCTTCCCCGAAGGGAAGAGCCCTGGCGATTCAGCGCAGTCCGCGCCTCGTCATGCCGTCAGTTGATGAGTTCCTTGACGGCTGCGATGACAGCCTGCAGGCTGGCCTTGGCGTCGCCGAAGAGCATCTGCGTGTTGTCTTCGAAGTACAGCTCGTTCTGGATGCCGGCGTAACCGGTGCCACGGCCACGCTTCATGACCACCACGTTCTGTGCCTTGTCGACGTCGAGGATCGGCATGCCGGAAACCGGGGTGCCCGGCTTGCGCGCGGCCGGGTTGGTCACGTCGTTGGCGCCGACCACAAGGGCCACGTTGGCCTGCGGGAACTGCGGGTTGATGTCGTCCAGGTCGATGAGCTCCTCGTACGGCACGTTGGCTTCGGCGAGCAGCACGTTCATATGGCCCGGCATACGGCCGGCAACCGGGTGGATGGCGTAGGAGACTTCGACGCCGTGGTCCTTGAGCAGCGTGCCAAGGTCGGCGAGCTCACGCTGGGCCTGGGCCTGGGCCAGACCGAAGCCCGGCACGAAGATGACCTTCTCTGCGTAGACGAGCTGGACGGCCAGATCGTCGGCGGAGGTTTCCTTCATGGTGCCTTCAGGACCTTCACCAGCGCCGGCAGCGGCGTTGGATCCGCCAAAGCCGCCGGCAAGGACGGACAACAGCGGACGGTTCATGGCCTTGGACATGGCGATGGACAGGGTCACGCCCGCCGCACCGACGAGCGCGCCGGCCACGATCAGGGCGATGTTGTTGATGGCCAGACCGGACATGGCCACTGCGGTGCCGGTGCAGGCGTTCAACACGGAGATGACGACCGGCATATCAGCGCCGCCAATCGGGATGACGAACACGAGGCCGTAGCACAGGGCGAACACGGTGGTCAGGATCGACCAGAGCAGACGCTGGTTCGGCTGCACGCACAACATCACGAAGGACACGATGGTGAGCACGACGAACAGGATGTTCCAGAAGCCCTTGCCCGGCAGGCTCAGCTTCTTGACCCACTTGATGCCCTGCAGCTTGCCGGCTGCGATCAGCGAGCCGGAGAAGGTGACGGAGCCGATCATGATGCCCAGACCCGCGGTGATGAGCACCACGATGGATGGGGTTTCGGCGGAGGTCAGGATGTCGTTCAATGCCACGAGCGCGGCGGCGCCACCGCCCACGGTGTTGAACACGGAGACCAGCTGCGGCATGTCGGTCATCTTGACCTTCTTGGCGGAGACCACGCCCGCCACGGCGCCGATGACGATGCCGACGATCAGCACGATGACTGCGACGCCATGCTTGAAACCGTTGGAGGCCTCACCTGCGAACAGCACGATGAAGGCCATGGCCACGGCGAACACCATGCCGATGGCGGAGACCATGTTGCCCTTGCGGGCGGTCTTCGGGGAGTTCATCAGGTGCAGGCCGATGACGAACATCACTGCGGCCAGCAGATAGACGAACCATTCGATGACGCCGAGCGGCGTGCTCAGCATTTCGGCCAGGGTACCCATTTACTTGGCCTCCTCTTCCTTCTTCTTGCCCTTGTCGGACTTGAACATCTCCAGCATGCGGTCGGTGACGACGTAGCCGCCGACGACGTTCATCGTGCCCAGCACGGCGGCCAGGAAGATGAACACCCAGGCGAGCGGACTGGTGGCGTGCGCGGCGACGATGACGACGCCCGCGATGACGATGCCGTGGATGGAGTTGGCGCCCGACATCAGCGGGGTGTGCAGGGTGGCGGGCACCTTGCCGATGACCTCGACGCCGATGAGCAGCGCGAGGACGAACAGTGTGATCGCAACGACGATATCCATTGCTTTACTCCTCTTCCTTCTTGGCTTCCTCGCCGCGGCCGGCCACGACCATGGCGTTGTCGAGCTCTTCGTTCAGGTCGATGGCGAGCTTGCCGTCACGCACGAAATGCGCCAGCACGTCGGCCACGTTGCGGCTCAGCAGGTTGGATGCGGTGGTGGACACGCCGCTGGCCAGATACGGGGCGCCGATGATGGTCACGCCGTTGTCGGTGACCTGGGTGCCGACGGAGGAGCCTTCGACGTTGCCGCCAAGGTCGCTTGCCGCGCAATCGACGATGACGGCGCCACGATGCAGACCGGCCACACCGGCCTTGGTCAGAAGGACCGGAGGCTTGCGTCCCGGCACTTTGGCGGTGGTGATGACGATGTCGAAGCCGGCGGCCTTCTGATCGACCGCGGCCTGCTGCTGGGCCTGCTCTTCGGCGCTCAGCGCGCGTGCGTAGCCGCCTTCGCCCTGGCCCTTGGAGAAGTCAAGACCAAGGTCGAGGAACTTGGCGCCCAAGGATTCGACTTCGCCCTTGGATGCCGGACGCACGTCGTACGCGGTGACGACGGCGCCGAGACGCTTGGCGGTGCCGATGGCCTGCAGGCCGGCGATACCGGCGCCCAGAATAAGCACCTTGGCCGGGCGGATGGTGCCAGCGGCGGTGGTCATCATCGGCAGGAAGGAACCGTACGCGTTGGCTGCCACGATGGCGGCCTTGTAGCCCATCACGGAGTTCTGCGACGTCATTTCGTCCATGGACTGCGCGGAGCTCAGCTGGCGCGGCAGCTTTTCCATGGCGACGCCGACCAGACCGGCCTTCTCGATCGCGGCGACGTAATCGGCATCGGTGAACGATCCCAACATGCCAATGATCCATGTGCCCTGCTTGACGCGGGCGAGCAGCTCATTGCTTGGACGGTCCACAAAACCCAGCGCGTCGGCGCGTGCAATCACATCGTCGGCGGAGACGACCTGCGCGCCCGCCTTCGTATAATCTTCATCAACGTAGTGCGATGCGACGCCCGCACCGGACTCAATCAGACATGTAACACCTGATTTACGCAACCTCGTTACGATATCCGGTGTCAGAGCAACACGGGACTCGTGTTCGGAAGTCTCGTTGAGAACTCCGAAGACCACGGTGGCTTCAGCTTTTTCAGCCATAGGTGCCCTTTCTTCCTCGTTAAAGAAATCTAATGAACAGATACAGCGCCCAAGTGTAACGTACACGGCAACATCGCGGCCGCAATCGTTCATCTTTCGAATCACGGGCTGTATCCGGCATGCGCCGCCCGTTTCCCTGATGGCCTGTCACCTTACGCTACCGTAAGGTGACGTGTCGCGCGCGACGGGCTATCATTCCTTCTTTAGATACCGTTTATATACGTAGGAGAGTCACGTGTCCATCATCACCTCGTTGAACAAGCAGGCCACTAATCTCGCAAGGAAGGCGTTGCGCCTGGGCAACGATTTCGTGCACCCGGTCAGCGACGATTCCGGCAATACACCGGATTACAACGACCCGAACAGCATCCTCTCCCCCGATGGCCATATCGAGCTGCCGCACACCGCTGAATGGGGACCGGGATACCCGTCCACCACGTTCCTTGACCCCGAAACCGGACTGTTGACCACGAAGACAGAGGGCAATCCGCCGCTAGACGAAGGCACCTCCATCTACGATATCTACGCCGACCGCGCCGCTCGTATGGGCGACGAACCATTGTACACGTTCAAGCAAGATGGCGATTGGCACACCAAGACCGCAAATGAGACGCTCGCCGACATCCGCGCCGTCGCGAAGGGCTTGCTGCATTATGGTTTGAAGAAGGGCGATGGCGTGGCTTTCATGTGCCGCACCTCCTACGATTGGGATGTGTTCGACGCGGCCGTCATGGCCTGCGGCGGTGTGCTCGCCACGATTTACGATACCGATTCCGCCGAGCAGATCCGCAATATCGTCAACAATTCCGATGCGCGTCTGCTGGTCGTGGAAACCACTGATATGAAGGCGAAGGCGGACGGGGCCGAAACCGATTGCCCGACTTTGGAGCACATCGTCTGCTTCGAGACCGGTGGTCTTGACGAAATCAAGGCGTATGGCTCCGGTGTGAGTGATGAGGCGCTCGATGCGCGAATCGATTCCGTGCAGAAGACCGATCTGTGCTCCATTGTGTACACGTCCGGTTCGACCGCCGCGCCGAAGGGCGTGGAGATGACGCATGAGCATTATTGCGCCACCGCGTTCAATCTGCCCGATTATATGCCGGAACTGCTGCATGACAAGAAGAACACCGTCCTGCTGTTCCTGCCTCAGGCGCATTCCTTCGCCCGTGCCATCAACTACATCTGCGTGGCAAGCAATCTGCATATTTATATCGCGCAGGGCATCAAGACGCTGACCGCCGATTTGCAGGTGGCCAAGCCGACCATCATGATCGTTGTTCCGCGTGTGCTGGAGAAGGTGTACAACGCTGCTTCCCAGAAGGCCGGTCATGGCGCCAAGGGCGTCGCGTTCGCCGCAGCCGTGGTCGCCTCGCAGGATTACATGAAGGAAGTCAGCACCAAGGGGAAGGCCGGAACGCTTACCAAGGCACGTCGCGCGGCGTTCGATCCGGTGGTCTATGCCTCGCTGCGTGAGGTGCTCGGCGGACGCGCCAAGTGGATCGTCGCGGGCGGTGCGCCGCTTGATCCGGAATTGTTGGCGTTCTTCCGTGGTGCCGGCGTGCCGGTCTACGAAGGCTACGGATTGACCGAAACCACCGCGCCGTGCGCGTTCAACGTGCTTGGCGTGCCGTATCATCAGGGTTCCGTCGGCATCGCGTTCCCTGGTTTCGAGCTGCGTATCGCCGAGGATGGGGAGATTCAGGTCAAGGGCGCTTCGGTGTTCCCGAAGTACCATAAGAACGGCGAGGCCACCGAGGATTCCTTTACCGAGGATGGCTGGTACAAGACCGGCGACTTGGGCCGCATTGACGACGATGGCTTCCTGTACATCATCGGACGCAAGAAGGATCTCATCATCACCGCCGGCGGCAAGAACGTCTCCCCTGGCCCGATCGAGGATGTCATCAAGCGTTGCGAATTCGTCTCTCAGGCGTTGGTGCTTGGCGACAAGCGTCCGTTCATCTCCGCGCTGATCACGCTTGACGAGGAAGCGTTGCGTCCATGGCTGGAAAGCAAGGGTCTCAACCGAGATATGTCGATGGAGGAGGCCTCCAGCAACGCGGCCGTCCGCGCCGAAGTCCAGAAGTGGGTCGATCAGGCCAATGAGGGCGTGTCCCGTGCCGAATCCGTGCGTAAGTTCATCATCCTGCCGGAGGAGTTCACACAGGAGAACGGTTTGATGACCGCTTCCATGAAGGTCATCCGTCCGAAGGTGATCAAGCGTTACGCCACCCTGCTGAACACGCAAATGTACACCAAGAAGAAGTGACCATCCAGCACCAACAAGCCTAGAGCATAATAAAGCCTGCCGCATAAACAGCGGCAGGCTTTATTGTTCCCACCCGGAAAAAATCAGAAGCCCAGCTTCTCAAGCTGCTTGGCTGAGCCGTCAAACGGGCAGCCCAGTGGGCTGACCGTAGGCGAAGTGAGCGGCTTCGCCGCGAAGCGGATCCTAAGCGGCTTAGAAGCCCAGCTTCTCAAGCTGCTTAGGATCCGACTGCCATCCCTTGGCCACCTTGACATGCAGGTCGAGCTTGGCCTTCTGCCCGACGATGCGGTTGACCGCGGTGCGCAGCTTCTTCTTGACGCGTACCAGATGCTCCGCGTTATGTCCGATGATGATCGGCTTCTGCGAATCACGTTCCACGTAGATCGACACAATCACCTGCGCCTTGCCCGCGTAGGATTCGCCGCTGTCGTTGTCTTCCGGATATTCGATGGAATCCACCACCACGGCGAGCGAATGCGGCAGCTCGTCATCCAATTCCTCCAGGAACGCGCCTCGAATCAGTTCGGCGATGGTGTCTTCCGGACGTTCTTCGGTGATTTGCTCGGCCGGATACATCTGCGGTCCTTCGGGCATGTTCTCCACCAGCACGTTGCGTACTTCGGCGAGATTGTCGTGCTCGAGGGCGCTCACCGGCACAATGTCGGTGAAGTCGGCGAACTCGTTGATTTCGATGAGCTTGTCGATCAAAGCGCTTCGGTCCAATTCGTCGATTTTGGTGACGATGGCGATCAGCGGCACCTTCCATTTGAATGTGCCGTCGTCGCGTTTGACGGCGAAATCAGAACGCAGCCTGCTCAGAATGCGTTTGTCGCCGGGGCCGATTTCCTGGTCGGCGGGCAGCAGGAAGGCGATCGCGTCGACATCGGATAGCGATTCGTCGACGACATCGTTCAGCCGCTGTCCGAGCAGCGTACGCGGACGGTGGATACCGGGGGTATCGACCAGCACGATCTGCGCGTTGTCTGTGGTCAGAATGCCGCGGATGGCCTTACGTGTAGTCTCCGGACGGGATGAGGCGATGGCGATCTGCGTGCCGATAAGCGCGTTGATCAGCGTCGATTTGCCGACGTTCGGACGTCCGACCACCGCGACGAAGCCGGAACGATATGGAACGGGGGCTTCGGCGTCGGAATGCTGGGAAGCCGGTTCGGTCACATCTGCGTCAGTCATGCTTGTCCTTGGAATCCTTGTCGTCATGGGATGCCTCTTCGGCACCGTTCGTATGGTCTTCGTGTTGTTCAGTTTCGTCCACGCCCTCGACGTGGGCCGGTTCCACCACGATGGTGGACACTTTCTTGCGGCGTCCCGCGGAGTCGACCGCGGTCAGGCGCAGGCCCCTGGTGACGGCCGTCGAACCGACGATCGGCACGCGGCCAAGCAGCTTGGTGAGCAGACCGTATACCGTGTCGACGTCGTCCTCGTCGATGTCGATTTCGAAGATCTCCTCCAAGTCGGCGATGGGCGTGCGTGCCGGCATGCTCCATTTGTTCTCGCCGATTTGTTCCGGATCGGCATGCTGGGTACGGTCGTGCTCGTCCTCCAGTTCGCCGACAATCTGTTCGATGGTGTCTTCGATGGTGACCAGGCCGGCGATGCCGCCGTATTCATCCACGACGATGGCCACATGCTGGCGGGTGCGCTGCATCTGGTGGAACAGGTCGTCGACCGGCTTGGATTCGGGCACCAGCATCGGGTCACGGACGATGGATTCGACATCGCGGGATATCGCCGCGGGATTGAACGCCGTGGCGCGCACGGCATCCTTCAGGTATGCCACGCCGACCAAATCATCCACATCATCGCCGATGACCGGTATACGGGAGAATCCGGAACGGGAGCACAATTTCAGCATGTTCTCCAGCGTCTCCCCGCGTTCGATGCAAATCATATCAGTGCGCGGCACCATGATCTCACGCGTCAACGTTTCGGACAACGTCAATACGTTGCGCAGCATTTCGGAAACCTCAGGGTCGAAATCATTCGCCTCGACCAGACGATCTATGGTGGCGCGCCCTTGTTCGAGTTGGATTTTTTCAAGCTCCTCATCGTCCGACAGATCATTCGAATGACGTTTCGCATCCTTCTGTCCGCCGATTTTAGCGAACGGCGTCAAAGCCACCGCGACCGACGCCGCATCAGCATGCTTCAGCATCAGATCGACCGGTTTGGAGGCGCCCGCGCTACGTGGACGGACCAGCAGCGAAATCACCGCGACCACCAGCGCGAACACGAAGCCGACAAGCAGTCCCGCCCATAACGGCGCATCGCACAACGACGCGATCGCGGCGACCAACACACCGTCAAGCACATTGCAGGTGATGCGGAAGAACGCGCATGAACCGGCGGTCGCGTAGCGGTCGGCGATCAGCCGCTGCACCTTGTGGATGCGTTTGATCTTCTTGTCGCGTATGAATTGCGATGCCTCCGTATCCGTCTGAATCTCAAGAATGAGGTTGTTCAGACTTGCCCTCGTGACACGTCCCACCGCGCCTTCCGTCGCGGCCATCGACAGCGACAGCCAGACCAGCAGCAATGCGATGACGACGAGAATCGCAATCATCGTGATAGTCGTTGTTTCCATGGTTCGTCAACCCCCACTTTCGAAACCGTCGGATGATGCATCATGCCGTCATTTGGCCGTTTTGCCGCCGGCCCCGTGTTCGCGGTCCCATTCGGCGAGCACATCCGGCGTGCCGGCGGGAAGCGTCGCCTGCGCGCCGGCTCCCTGTCGAAGCGCGAAGAACGTCAATAGCAGCTGGCGTTGCAAGCCGAACATCTGCCGTTCCTGTTCGGGTGTGACATGGTCGTATCCGAGCAGGTGGAGGATGCCGTGGATGGTCAGCAGCATCATTTCCTCCATGGTGCTGTGGCCGGCCGCGAGCGCCTGCTGGGCGGCCACCCACGGGCATAGCACGATGTCGCCCAGCACGCCTTCCATTTCGGTTCCGCCGTCTCCGGGGCGCAGTTCGTCCATTGGGAAGCTCATGACGTCGGTGGGGCCTTCGAGGTTCATCCAACGCATGTGCAGTTGGGCGATGGGATCCGGGTCCACGAACATGATGGTCAGGTCGGATTGTGTGCTGACCCTCATCTGGCTCATGACCCATACGCCGAGGTCGGAAAAGATTTTGCCGTCGATCTGCCAGGCGGTTTCGTTCGTCACTTCAACGCTCATTTATGCGTTTTCCTTGTTCTTGTCGTCGAATGGTTGCGATGATGCGGCACGCGCGCTTCTGCTGTGGTCTCCCGCTATGGCCGTGTGCCTGTCGTAGGCGGCGACGATTTTGCCCACGAGCGCGTGGCGGACCACGTCTTCGGGCTTCAGGTGGGCGAAGGCGATGCCGTCGATGCCGTCGAGGATGCGTTCGATGGTGGCCAGACCTGATTTCGGCACGGTCAGATCCACTTGGGTCACGTCGCCGGTGATGACCATTTTGGTGTTGAATCCCAGTCGGGTCAGGAACATCTTCATCTGCTGTTCGGTGGTGTTCTGGGCCTCGTCGAGGATCACGAACGCGTCGTTGAGCGTGCGGCCGCGCATGTAGGCGAGCGGCGCCACTTCGATGGTGCCGTCGTCCATGTATCGTTTGAGCTGGTCCGCTCCGAGCATGTCGGACAGCGCGTCGTACAGCGGTCGCAGGTACGGGTCGACCTTTTCGTTGAGCGTGCCCGGCAGGAAGCCGAGGTTCTCCCCTGCTTCGACGGCGGGACGGGTCAGTATGATGCGCCGGACCTGCCTGTCTTGGAAAGCACGTACCGCTTTGGCTACGGCAAGATAGGTTTTGCCGGTGCCTGCCGGTCCGATGGCGAAGGTGATGGTGTGCGATTCGATGGCGTTGACGTAGGCTATCTGTCCGGCGGTTTTGGCACGGACCGGTTTGCCGAGCGCGAAGGTGATGACGCCCGGCACGTGAGGACGCCGCCTGTCGGCGGTTTCCTCACGATGGGACGCGTGCGACTGTTGCCTGCCGGCCATGCGCAATTCCTCCACCACGCGGCCGTGGCCGGGATGTGTGGCGCGGACCGGATTTTTAAGCACGTTCTGGTCGAGCATGCGACGGACGGTGTCGGCGTCCATCGGCGCGGTATAGGCGGCTTGGATGATATCGGCAACCACCTGTTCGGCTTGGGCGGCTTGGGATTCGGATTTGCTGGAATGCGACATGATGGCGATGCGGTTGCCCCGTACGATGATGGTCAGGTCGGGGAACGCACGTTCGACTTCCCGAAGCACCTCGTCCACAGGGCCGAGCACGGTCACCGGATCAAGCTGTTGGGGTATCGCGATGGTGCGTGTAGTGGTGGGCACAGAACCTCTTCCGATGTCGGTATTGGCGGTATGTGGACTATTCGTCGAGCTTTTCGCCGGTAAGCACGTGAGCGTGCACGTGGAACACGGTCTGTCCGGCGTCGATTCCGGTGTTGAAGATCAGACGGAAGGCGCCATGGAACTCCTGGTCGGCGATTTTCTGCGCCACTTCGGCCATGTGGGCGAGCTGTGCCGGATCCTCTTTGGCGAGTTCGGCGACGTTCGCGTAGTGCTTGCGCGGCACGATCAGTACGTGCACCTTGGCTTTCGGATTGATGTCCTTGAAGGCGTAGGTGGCATCGTCCTCGTACACCTTCTCGCTGGGAATCTCATCTGCGATGATCTTGCAGAACAGGCAATCCTTGTCGCTCATAACGCTCCTTATCGGTATTGGAAAAACCTTCGCTACCATGCTACACCAGCAGGAAACGGGGCGATTCCGGCAATTTCACGCAATGGAGCCGGGATCAGACGAAACGTCCCAATGCTCGCGCGAGCAATGACAGCGCGACCGGACCGGCGGTGGACGCACGTAGGATGTTGCTTCCCAGCACGCACACTTCGGCGCCGGCTTTCGTGAACGCCTCGACTTCGGCGTCGCTGATGCCGCCTTCCGGACCGACGAGCACATATATGGTGCGCGGACGTCCGTCCTTCAGACACGTATCGGACAGTTTGGCGATACCGGTTTCCAGTTGTTCCCAGGTCTTCGTGGCATCTTGATGCAGCACGATCACCATGTCGCCATGCACGCATGCGCGCTTGCAGATGGCGACCACCTGCTTGCTGGTCACGCAATCGTCCAGCTGGGGCGTCCACGATCTGCGCGACTGTTCGGTGGCGGATTCCAGCACCTGCCTCCACTTTTTGTCAGTACGTCCTGCCTTCCATTTGGCGATGGAACGGTCGGCCTGCCAGGGAATCACCTGATCGACGCCGATCTGCGTGGCCATATCGATCGCCTGTTCGTCATGGCCGGTTTTGGCGAGAGCCTGCACCAGCGCGAGCCTGGTGACCGGCTGCGGCTCCTTGCCGAATCGCAGCACTTCCGCGATTCCCTGCTGCGCGTCGCGCAGTACGGCGTGGATGCGCAATCCCCTGCCGTCGGAAAGCTGCAGTTCGTCGCCGTCCTTCAATCGCATGGCCTGGATGGCGTGCCTGCGTACGGATGAGGGAAGCGTCAGCCTCCATCCGGCGTTGAGCTCGTCGCTGTTCACCGGTACGTCGTCATGGTCCGTATCAAGCAGAAAAAGGGCATCAGTCATAGCTTCCGAGCCTATCAGGAACCCCACATAACCCATATCGGACCTATCGCGACACGCCGGGATTTGCATCATGGATTTCAACTGCTATAGTTTTCATTCGTTGCCGCTGAGCAACGCACCTGTCCGGGTGGCGGAATGGTAGACGCGCTAGCTTGAGGTGCTAGTGCCTATTTTATACAGGCGTGCGGGTTCAAGTCCCGCTCCGGACACCGGAATAAACCCCTTGGAAACAAGGGGTTTTCTTGTATCTGACGAAAGATTGGTGGAATACGGGCAATGCGGTTCATTCATCTTGACTCCATCGACGACGAGCGTGTGGCGGCTTATGTGAATCTCACGGAAATCCAGCTGCGCAACAGGCTGGAGCCCAGCAAGGGATTGTTCATCGCCGAATCGCCCAAAGTGATAGACCGTGCCCTGGCCGCTGGACGCGAGCCGATTTCCCTGCTGGTCGAGGAATCGTGGATCGACGGCATGAGCGGCATGTTCGATGTCATCGAGAAACGTTGGGGCGATGACATTCCCGTGTATGTCGCTTCGCCTGAGCAGCTCAAACGTCTAACCGGCTACCGGCTGCATCGCGGAGCCCTTGCCGCGATGAAACGCTGGTCCCTGCCCAGCGTCGAAGAGGTCTGCCGTGGCGCTCGACGGGTCGCGGTCATGGAGAATATCGTCGACCACACGAATGTGGGCGCTCTCATGCGTTCGGCTGCGGCGCTCGACGTGGATGCGGTGCTCGTCACTCCGTCCTGTGGCGACCCGTTGTACCGGCGCGCGGCACGCGTGTCCATGGGCACGGTGTTCCAAGTGCCGTGGACGCGCATCGGAGGGGACGACAAGCATTATTGGCCGTTCACCGGCATGCGGGAACTGCATGATCTGGGGTTCACCACCGTAGCGATGGCGCTTGAGGATGATTCCATTTCTTTGGCCGAATTGGTCCGCCGTCTCAACAACGCCGAGACTGAAAGCGACCATATTGACAAGCTCGCGTTGATTTTCGGTACCGAAGGAGATGGACTGTCGCACCACACCATCTCCCGCGCCGACCTTACGGTGAAGATTCCCATGAGCCACGGCGTGGACAGTCTCAATGTCGCCGCATCAAGCGCGGTCGCCTTCTATGCGACGCGTCGAGTGGACCATCATGCGTGAGACGCGCATGAACGCATGGTGAAACGTTGCTGAAACGAACTGAAAATTTTCAAGACTCGCGCTGCAAACTCCTTGCGATTTGCTGAATTTATGCAATCATAGTGTGCGTAAGCGGTTTCGTGATGAAGCGGACCGACCGTGCGTACGGTGTCGCAAGACGCTCTCGGAGAGGAGTTCCCATGGCGAAGAACCCAAAGATTCTTTCCATCGTGCTGGCAGGCGGTGAGGGCACCCGTCTGATGCCATTGACCAGGGACAGGGCCAAGCCTGCCGTCCCATTCGGCGGCGTGTTCCGTCTGATTGATTTTCCGCTGAGCAATCTGGTGAATTCCGGCTACATGCAGACGGTCGTGCTTACCCAGTACAAGTCCCATTCGCTTGACCGCCATATCTCCACTGTATGGCGTTTCTCGCCGCTGTTGGGCAACTACGTCTCCCCTGTGCCGGCGCAGCAGCGTCTCGGCAAGCATTGGTATCTCGGCTCGGCCGACGCCATCTACCAGACCATCAACATCATTGAGGACGTGCAGCCCGACATCGTGGTGATTGTCGGCGCCGACCATGTCTATCGCATGGATTTCCAGCAGATGGTGCAGCAGCACATCGAATCCGGCGCGGAATTCACCGTTGCCGGCATCCGTCAGCCCATCAGCCAGTCCAACCAGTTCGGTGTGATCGAGGTCGATCCCGATCATCCGAATATGATCAAGAGCTTCCAGGAGAAGCCGCAGACCACCACGGGACTGCCGGACGACCCGAATTCCATCCTGGCCTCCATGGGCAACTATGTGGCCAACACCGATGCCTTGTTCGCGGCGCTTTCGTTGGATGAGAAGGCCGAGGATACGAAGCATGATATGGGCGGCGACATCGCGCCGTATTTCGCGGCACGCAACGAGGCCGGCGTCTACGATTTCAATTCCAACGAGATTCCGGGAGCCACACCGACCGACCACGCCTACTGGCGTGACGTGGGCACGCTGAAACAGTTCTACGATGCGCATATGGATCTGATCTCCTATGTGCCGGAGTTCAACCTGTACAACACCGAATGGCCTATCTACACGCTGTCCGGCAACCTGCCGCCGGCGAAGTTCGTGCATGCCGGCCGCGACCGCCTGGGCCATGCCACCGATTCGATCGTCTCCCCCGGCATCATCGTTTCCGGCGGCGAGGTGCACCATTCCGTCCTGTCGCCGAACGTGCGCATCCATTCGTGGTCTCAGGTCGTCGATTCGATTCTGTTCGACGGTGTGGTCATCAACCGTCGCGCGCGGGTCTACAAGGCGATTCTCGACAAGAACGTCGTGTTGACGGAGAATTCGACCGTTGGCATCGATACCGAGCATGATTTGGCGCGTGGCTTCACCGTCACGCCGGAAGGCATCACCGTGGTGCCGAAGGGTACCGTGGTCGACGACTGACATACGTCGTAATACGAAAGGCGCGCTTCCCCGTTCGGGAGACGCGCCTTTCGTATGTTGTTCCGCTTTTCTTACGTTTGGCGGCCGCGGTTCACTGCACGGCAACCGCAGCAAACGTCAGTATTTCGGCAGATTGTCGAAATTGAAGCCGAGCGCGGCGAGCTGGTCACGGCCTTCCGGCGTGATCTTGTCCATCGTCCAACGAGGTTGCCAGGTCCAGTCGATGCGGAATTCTTCGACGAGACCGGCGAGGGTGCTGGCGCATTCGTCTTCGATCAGGTCGGTCAGCGGGCAGGCCGGCGTGGTGAGCGTCATCGTGATGATGGCTCGGCCCAGTTCGTCGATTTCGATGCCGTAAACCAGACCAAGGTCGATGACGTCGATGCCGAGTTCCGGGTCGATGACCTGGTGCAGGGCTTCTTTCACGTCAGCTGCCGTGGCACGTCCGATATCGTCGACGGCTTTCAGCGGAATGTCGTCATCCTGCGGTTGGGAGCATCCGCACGCGTCGGCATGATTGCCGCAGCCGCAAGTGTCCTGCCCGTCTTTTTTGGATTCCTTGTTCACCGGCTTGCCGTCCTTGAACCCTTTGGCCAGGTTCGGATTGAGCATGACGCGACGGGCCGCGTCCTCATCGTTGCCCAAGGCCTTGGTCACGGAATCGAAGATCGACGCCTGCGGTTCGGGTACCAGGGTGTCGCTCATTGTCTCTCCAAACTGTTGATGGACGTTGCTTGTATCTGTTGAGCAAGAATAGCGCGTCGCTTGGGGTTTGTCACTAGTGTTTTTCCAAACGCCGAGTTGAAGGCTCAGGCTTTCGCGGCCAGAGCCTTGGCCACGGCGTCCTTCATGCCCTCCCAGCCGAGCAGCGCGCATTTGATGCGCATCGGATACTGGGAGACCCCTTGGAAGACGATGCCGTCCTCCAAGGATTCCTCGGCCTGTTCGTCATTCAGTCCTTTGCCGCGTGACTCCATAAGCTTATGGAAGGTTTCGGCGAGTTTCATGGCCTCGTCCACGGTTTTGCCTTCGACGAGATCGACCATGACGGACAGGCTGGCTTGGGAGATGGAGCATCCGTGGCCATCCCATACGAGCCGTTCGATGGTGTATGGACCGGCATCGGAGACTTCGGCATGGATGGTGGCCTCGTCACCACAGGTCGGGTTGAATTGGTGCGATTCTCCCGGCGTGCAGTATTCGTGGCTGGCCTGCACCGTGGTTTCGGCGGCATGCGAGGCGTTTTCCGAAGCGAGGTCAGGTGCGAAATGCTCCTTGCCGTGCGGGTTCTTCGCGGCTTCGAGGATGACTTCCTGGTACATCTGCTCAAGGTCGCTTCCGGACATCTCAAAATCACTCATATTTCGTTACTCAACTCCAAAGAACGGACGAACTTTGCCGAGCGCCTCGATGAGGGCCCGCGCGTCTTCGACCGAATTGTAGATGCCGCTGGACGCGCGGTTGGAGGCATACACGCCGAAGTGGCGGTGCACCGGCTGCGCGCAGTGGTGTCCGACGCGGATGGCGATTCCCTGCGCGTCGATGAACTGGCCGACGTCGTGCGGGTGCACGCCTTCGACTTCGAACGCGACGGTACCGATGCGCTCCTTGTTGGAGCGGGGTCCGAGGATTCGGATGCCGTCGATATCGCCCATTTTGAGCAGTTCGTCGGTGATGGTGCGTTCGTGCGCCTCGAGGTTTTCCATGCCGATGTTCATCAGCCATTCGGCGGCGACACCGGCGGCGACGACCTGTGCCACCGGCTGCGTGCCCGCTTCGAATCGTGCGGGAGGCTCCATGTACTGGGCTTCCTGGTCCATCCAGGCAAGCTCCACCATGGATCCGCCGAAATTGGCCGGAGGCAATGCCTCAAGCATTTCACGCTTGCCATAGAGGAATCCGACGCCGGTCGGGCCATACATTTTGTGGGCGCTCCATGCGGCGAAGTCGACGTCCAAAGCGTGGAAATCCACTTTGAGGTGCGGCACGGACTGGCATGCGTCGAGCACGAACACGGCACCCACCTCGTGGGCGCGGCGGATAATCGGCGCGATGTCGGTAATCGCTCCTGTGGTATTGCCCACATGCGTGACGGCAACGATCTTCGTGCGGTCGGTGATTACTTCGTCCGCGGCGTCGGAACGCACACGGCCTTCCTCGTCCAAGTCGAACCATTTGAGCGTGGCGCCGGTGCGCAGCGCAAGTTCCTGGAACGGCAGCAGCACGGAATGGTGTTCCGCCTTGGTGACGACGATCTCATCGCCCGGTTTCAACGCGAAACGCTTGGCGGTCTCTCCCCCGCGTCCAAGCGACGCGTTGCCGAATGCGGTGGACAACAGGTTCAGTCCTGCGGTGGCACCGGCGGTGACGACGATCTCCTCTTCGCCTTCCGCCGAATTGGCGCCAACCAGCTTGGCCACTTTGGCGCGCGCATCCTCGAACGCCATGGTGCTACGCGCGGCAAGCTCATGCGCGCCTCGGTGCACTCCGGCGTTGATGGTGCGGTAGAAGTCCGATTCCGCGTCGATCACGCACTGCGGCTTCTGCGATGTCGCGGCGGAATCGAGGTATACCAGCGGATGGCCGTGGATTTCCTGGTCGAGAATCGGAAATTGGCTGCGGATCGCTGCGAAATCGGTCATGCCAATGCGCTTTCCGAATCGGAGCCTTCCGGCAGGTATGCGTCGTAGCCGGTCTCCTCAAGCTCGTCGGCGAGTTCCGGACCGCCGGTCTTGATGAAGTGGCCGTCGGCGAACACGTGCACGATGTCCGGCTTGATGTAACGCAGGATGCGGGTGTAGTGGGTGACCATGAGGATGCCGAACTGGTTGGCTTCCTTGGCGCGGTTCACACCTTCGGAAACGATGCGCAGCGCGTCGACGTCGAGGCCGGAGTCGGTTTCGTCGAGGATGGCGAACTTCGGCTTGAGCAGTTCGAGCTGCAGCACTTCCGCGCGCTTCTTCTCACCGCCGGAGAAGCCTTCGTTCACGGAACGGGTGGCGAACTTCGGGTCCATCTTGAGCCGCTTCATGGCTTCGGACAGTTCCTTCGTCCATGTACGGATGGCCGGCGCCTTGCCGTCCACTTCGGTTTTGGCGGTGCGCAGGAAGTTGGTCATGGACACGCCCGGCACTTCGACCGGGTACTGCATGGCCAGGAAGATGCCCGCCTTGGCTCGCTCGTCCGGGGTCATCTTGAGGATGTCCTCGCCGTCGAGCAGCACCTGGCCGGAGTCGACGATGTACTTCGGGTGGCCGGCCAGCGTGTATGCCAGGGTGGATTTGCCGGAACCGTTGGGGCCCATGATGGCATGGGTTTCACCGGAGTTGACGGTCAGGTTCACGCCTTTGAGAATCGGCTTGATGCCGTCCTTGGTTTCGACGTGCGCGTACAGATCTTTGATTTCAAGGGTTGACATGGTTTCTCCTGACGATTATTTCTCTTCCAATACCTGTGCGATCGCGTCGCTTTCGCCGCGGGCCAGGCGCTTGTCGATGACGTTCATAAGATGCTCGGAAATCGCCGGAATGCCGATTTCCTCGACGAGCTCGCCGAAGAAGCCACGCACCACGAGCTTGCGTGCCTCGTTTTCCGAGATGCCGCGCGATTCGAGGTAGAACAGCTCTTCGTCGTCGAATCGTCCGACGGATGAGGCGTGGCCGGCACCGATGATGTTGCCGTTTTCGATTTCCAGATTCGGCTCGGAATCGGCGATGGCACCTGGGGTGAGCACCAGATTGCGGTTGAGCTCGTAGGAGTCGGTGCCCGGCGCGGTAGGCTCGATCAGCGCGTTGCCGACCCATGTGGAGTGCGCTCCCTTGCCGTCGAGCGCGCCCTTGTAGACCACGCGGCTCTTGCATTCGGGATGGTTATGCACCACCATCGTGCGGTGTTCGATATGCTCGCCCGGGTCCACGAAGTAGATGCCGAGCATGTTGAGGTCGCCCTGTTCGCCGCCGAAGTCCTGGTCCATGCGAATGCGCACGACATCACCACCGAGGGTGACCACGGAATGGCGCAGGAACGCCTCCTCGCCCACGTGGATGCGCTGGTTGCCGACGTGTTTGGAGTCCTTGTTCCATTCCTGGATGAAGGTGGTGGAAATGTGGGAGTCCTTGCCTGTGGTGATTTCCACGCCTTCGGCGAGACGTGCGTCGCCGTCATGTTCGACGACCACGTCGGCATGGGCGCGGTCGGCTGCGATGATCGACAGGTGGAACGCGTCGAGGTCCCTGCCGGTGCCATGCATTTTGACGAGCACCGGCTGGTCGATCTCACCGTCGATGGTCAGTATTCCAGCGCGTTTGCCGGAATTCCATTCGACTGCGGACACACGGTCGTTCGGCTTGGAGACGATGCCTGTGCCGGTGTCCCCCACCGTGCCTTCGGCATACGTGACGCCATCGGCAAGCGGCGACCCGTCGATCATGGAAACGGTGATCTGCGTTTCATTGGATGGTTCGAACACATCGAAGAACTCCTCGATGCGCTCTATCGGCGTGTAGCGCCAGTCCTCCTGTTTGCGGTCCGGCTTGGCGAACGCTTCGATGTCGAATGAGCGTGGAGCGCGGTCCGCGGACGACGGCATGGCCGCCGGGTTCGCGTACGGATCGGACGGATCCGCGACGGGGATATTGATTTCCTGAGTTTGTGCCATGGTGATCAGCCCACCGACCCTTCCATCTGCAATTCCACCAAACGGTTCAATTCGAGCGCGTATTCCATCGGCAGCTCGCGACTGATCGGTTCGACGAAGCCGCGCACGATCATGCCCATGGCCTCGTCTTCGGACAGGCCGCGGCTCATCAGATAGAACAGCTGGTCTTCGGAGACCTTGGAAACGGTGGCCTCATGCGCCATGGAGACGTTGTCCTCACGCACATCCACATGCGGGTACGTGTCGGAACGGCTGAATTCGTCGACGAGCAAAGCGTCGCAGACCGTCGAATTGGAGGACCCTTCCGCGCCCTTGACGATTTTGACGAGGCCACGGTATGCGGAACGTCCGCCGCCACGGGAAATCGACTTCGCCACGATGGTGGAGCTGGTATGCGGGGCGAGGTGAATCATCTTCGCGCCCGTGTCCTGATATTGGCCCTTGCCTGCGAAACCCAACGACATGGTGCTGGCCTTCGCGTACGGCTCGGCGAGGATGCATGCCGGATACTTCATGGTGGCTTTCGAGCCGATGTTGCCGTCGACCCATTCCATGGTGCCGCCCTCACGCACGTAGGCGCGCTGCGTCACCAGATTGTACACGTTGTTCGACCAGTTCTGCACAGTGGTGTAACGCACACGGGCATGCGGTTCGACGAAGATCTCCACAACACCGGAATGCAGCGAGTCGGTGGAGTAGATCGGCGCGGTGCAGCCTTCCACGTAATGCACGTAGGAGCCTTCGTCAGCGATGATCAGCGTGCGCTCGAACTGGCCCATGTTCGGCGTGTTGATGCGGAAGTATGCCTGCAGCGGGATGTCCACGTGCACGCCCTTCGGCACGTATACGAACGAGCCGCCCGACCATGCGGCGGTGTTCAATGCCGAGAATTTGTTGTCGTTGCTCGGAATGCATTTGCCGAAATACTTCTTGACGAGTTCCGGGTACTTTTGCACGGCGGTGTCGGTGTCGACGAAGATGACGCCCTGCTCCTCAAGGTCCTTCTGGATTGAATTGTAGATGACCTCGGACTCGTACTGCGCGGCGACGCCGGAGACGAGTCTGCTTTTCTCCGCTTCCGGAATGCCGAGCTTGTCGTACGTGGAGCGGATCTCGTCGGGCAGTTCCTCCCAGGTGGTGGCCTGCTTGTCGATCGGCTTGACGTAGTACTTGAAATCGTCGGCGTCGAAGTCCTTCAAATCGACGCCCCACTGCGGCATTGGACGGTCGATGAAATCGCGATACCCTTCCAATCGCTTTTCCAGCATCCATTCCGGCTCGTGTTTGTCGGCGGAGATGGCACGCACGACGTTCTCGTCGATGCCTTTCTTCGCCGCCTCGCCGGCGAAGTCCGTATCGTGCCAGCCGTAGTTGTAGTCACCGAATTGCTCGATGATCTCGTCATCCTGCTTGATCTTGTCTTCGTTCACGCGCGTGCGATCAGCCACATACTGGCTCATCTCCACGTCGGCCGCGGCGTTGGACGCTTGGTTCTCTGCCACCGTACGCTGCCTCCATTCACTCATTGATACCTATGACAACCTAACAGAACACACAGCGAAACACTAGACCTTATTCGAAATTCGACAGTATTCGCCCGTGATTTGCCTTACAAAAAAGCGGAAGACCATGCAGATTCGGTCTTCCGCTTTGCGATGAATCGAGCTTATGCGCTCAAATCGTCTCAGCGCGCCTGCTGGTGGTCCAGAGCGGCCTTGACCAGACCCGCGAACAGCGGATGCGGCTTGGTTGGACGGGACTTGAATTCCGGATGGGCCTGGGTGGCCACGTAGAACGGATGCACCTCGCGCGGCAGTTCGACGAATTCGGTGAGTTCGCCGTCAGGGCTCTGGCCGGAGATGACCAGACCGCCTTCGCGCAGACGGTCCTTGTATGCCACGTTCACCTCGTAACGGTGGCGGTGGCGTTCGGTGACATGCGTGGTGCCGTACAGTTCGGCGACAATGGAGCCTTCCTCCAGTTCCGCCGGGTAGGAGCCCAGACGCATGGTGTGACCCATGTCGCCCTTGCCGGCGACGATGTCCTTCTGCTCTTCCATGGTGGCGATGACCGGGTTGGCGCAATCCGGATCGAATTCGGAGGAGTTCGCGTCGGTGATGCCGAGGACATCGCGTGCGTATTCGATGACCATGGACTGCAGACCGAGGCACAGGCCGAGGGCCGGCAGCTTGTGCTCGCGGGCGTAACGCAGGGCGCCGATCTTGCCGTCGATGCCACGGATGCCGAAGCCGCCCGGAATCACGATGCCGTCGACCTGGTCGAGGGCCGCCGCGGCGCCTTCTTCGGTGGCGCACTTGTCGGCGGCCACCCACTTGACGTTGACCTTGGCCCAGTTGGCGAAGCCGCCGGCCTTGATGGCCTCGGTGACGGACAGGTAGGCGTCCGGCAGGTCAATGTACTTGCCGACGATGGCCACGTTGACCTCGTGCTTCGGATGGTGCACGCGTTCGAGCAGGTCCTCCCATTCGTCCCAGTCGACGTCATGGAACGGCAGGCCGAGTTCACGCACCACGTAGGCGTCGAGGCCTTCGTCGAACAGGGTCTTCGGCACGTCGTAGATGCTCGGAGCGTCCACGCAGTTGACGACGCCTTCGGAGTCCACGTCGCACATCAGGGAGATCTTGTCCTTGATGGACTGGTTGAGCGGCCGGTCGGAACGCAGCACGAGCGCGTCCGGGGAGATGCCGAGCTGGCGCAGCATCATGACGGAATGCTGGGTCGGCTTGGTCTTGAGCTCATGCGCGGCGGCGATGTACGGCACCAGGGAGACGTGCACGAACATGCAGTTTTCGGCGCCCAGGTCGCGGCGTACTTCACGAGCGGCCTCCAGGAACGGTTGGGATTCGATGTCGCCGACGGTGCCGCCGATTTCGGTGATGATCACGTCGACGTCATCGGACGCCTGCGCGCGCATGCGGGACTTGATTTCGTTGGTGATGTGAGGGATGACCTGCACGCACTGGCCGAGGTATTCGCCGGCGCGTTCCTTGCGCAGCACTTCCTGGTAGATCTGGCCGGTGGTGACGTTGGCCTTCTGGCTCAGGTACACGTCGAGGAAACGCTCGTAGTGGCCGATGTCGAGATCGGTTTCCGCGCCATCTTCGGTGACATAGACCTCACCGTGCTGGAAAGGATTCATCGTGCCCGGATCCACGTTGATGTACGGATCGAGCTTCTGCTGCAAAACCTTGATGCCGCGGCTACGGAGCAGGCGGCCAAGGGAGGAGGCGGTCAGGCCTTTGCCAAGGGAGGAGACTACGCCGCCGGTAACGAAAATATGCTTGGTGACGTGTTCTTGAGAATTGCCATGTTGTCTTCTAACCATGGAACTTCAGTCTATCAGCGGCGCAAGACGCGGCGTGTTCCATCGTGATACGAAAAGGCGGGACCGCATTGCTCCGCGGTCCCGCCTTTCGGAAATTCAGGAAATACAGTCAGACGATTGCGATTTTATCGGTCGCCGGCCTCCTTCCTGCGGAGGACGATCAACACGCCCGCCGCAACGGCGAGCACCATGACGGCCAAGGCGATTCCGGCGACGTTGGAGCCTGTTGCCGGGCTCTGCGCCGCGCTTTTCTCCGCGTCTTCCTTTGTATTGTCGGCCTTGCCGTTGATCTTGCCATTGTTCTTATCGGCGGCCGGGGTGACGGCCTGCTTCTGGACGTGCACCGTGCGGGTGAAGGTCGTGATCTTGCCACGGGAGTTGGTCACGGAGTAGACCAGCTTGTAGTCACCGACCTTATTGGCGTCCACGGTGCCCTCGACCTTGATCTTGTCGGTCAGATCGCCGTCGATGTCGTCGGTGGCGGAGACGCCCGCCATCGGATCGAACTTGGAACCGACGGTGATGGTCGTCGACTCGTTCACACCGCTAATCACGGGAACGACGTCGTCGGCGGAGGCGACCTTGAGCACGGTGGCGGACAGTGCGCCAGCGGTGTATGCGGAGCCCTTGCGGACGGTGACGCTCTTGACATCATCGTCGCCGTACACGGTGCCGTTTGCGGCGAGCACCTCGTACTTGCCGGCCTCGACGCCATCGATGGCGGCGGCATCGTTGTTGGCGTTGAAGATCACCACGTAGGTGCCGCTGGAGTCCTTTGCCTGATAGGCCACGACACCGTTGGCGGACTTGAGCATGGTCACGCTGGCGTTGATGTCGTTGTAGCTGGTCTGGCGGAGGGCAGCGATCCTGTTGCGCAGCTTGATCAGGCCCCTGACGTAGTCGACGGAGCCGGAGTACTGCGTGGTGCGATCCCAGTCGATGGCGTTCACCTCGTCACCGGCGTTATAGCTGTTGTCGTTGCCGCCCTTGGTGCGCAGGAACTCCTGGCCCAGCTGGATGGCCGGGATGCCTTCGGACAGGTAGACCACGGAATCGGCGAGCTTGGCGCGTGCCTCGGTGGTGGCCTCGTCATCCGTGGGCACGGACTTCCTGAGCTTGTCGTACAGGGTCATGTTGTCGTGGATCTCGGCGTAGTTCACCACCTGACCGGCATCCGCGTAGTGGTCCTGCGCATTGCCGTTCCAGCAGGTGGTGATGGCGTCGGCGTCGTACTGGCAGCCGAGCACGTTGTGGGCGATGAGGCTTTCCTGATCGGCCTTGCCGGAGACGAAACCGGTGTCGGTGTCGGAGAACACGGAACCCTTGAGGCCGTCGCGGATCGAGTCGTTGAAGAACGCGATGCCGTTGTTGGTGCCGTCCGAAGCGACCTGGTAGGCGTTTGGCTGGATGGTCATCTCGCTCTTGTCCATCGTGGAGTTCATGTCCCAGCCTTCGCCGAGCACGATGATGGACGGATCGATCTTGTCGAGGGCAGCACGAACCTCCTGCATCGTCTTGGTGTCGATCAGACCCATGAGGTCGAATCGGAAGCCGTCGATGTTGTAGTTCTTCGCCCAGTAGGTCACCGAGTCGACGATGTACTTGCGCATCATCGCACGTTCGGAGGCGGTGTCGTTGCCGCAACCGGAGTCGTTGACGAGCGAACCGTTGTCGTCATAGCGGAAGTAGTAGCCCGGGACCGTCTTGTTGAACGAATGGTTCGCGGCATTGTGGACGTGGTTGTACACCACATCCATGATGACGCGGATGTTGTTCTTGTGCAGGCCCTTGACCATCTGCTTCATTTCGGTGACGCGGGAGCTCGGGTTGCTCGGATCGGAGGAGTACGAGCCTTCCGGCACGTTGTAGTTCTCCGGGTCGTAGCCCCAGTTCTGCGCGCCATCGGCGTTGTAGCTCAGGTCGCCGGTCTCGTTGACGGAACCGTAGTCGTACATCGGCATGATCTGCACGTGGGTGACGCCCAGCGACTTGAGATAGTCGAGGCCGGAGGTCGCGCCCTTGGCGGTCTTCGTGCCGGATTCGACCACGCCCAGGTACTTGCCCTGCTTGTCGGCGGAGATGCCGGAGGCCGGGTTGATGGAGAAGTCGCGGATGTTCATCTCGGCGATGGAGGCGTCGGTGGTCTTGCCGAAGGCCGGCATGCGCTTGCCCGCCTTGCCCATGGCCTTCTTGGAGAGCACTACGGAGCGCTCGCCGTTGGCGACGGCCGCGGTGGCGTACGGATCGGCGGAGGTGTTCACCGTGCCGTCGGCGAAGGTGAGCCTGTAGGAGTACGCGGTGCCGGAGGCAAGCTTCTTCACCGTGGCGCTCCACACGCCCTTGCTTTCGCTTGTCATGTCGATGGTCTGATCGATCTCGGCATTCGGGTCGGCGGACTTGTAGGTGATGAGCTCGACCTTGGCGGCGGTCGGCGCCCACACCTTGAAGCCGGTCTGCTTCTTGGTGAAGGTCGCGCCCAGATCCTCGCCGCTGTAGGCGTACTTCCTGTCGAAGGCGTCGGTGCGGACCACCGAACCGGCGATGGCGTTCTGGGAGCCGAAGCCCTTGATCTCGACGGTGTACTTGCCGCGAACGTCCAGATCCTTGTCGGCGGTGATGATCACCTTGGTGCCGTCGGCCTTGAGACTCTTGACATCGACGGCTTTGCCGTCGGCGTCCGTGACGGTGACCTTGCCTTTCAGGTCATCCGTGGAGACCTTCTTGGAAAGCTTGGCGGACAGCTGGTTGGTGCCGGAGATCTCGGCGGACTTCATGGTCGCGCCGAGGGACGGGCGGGAGGTATACACCGTGGCGTCGCCGCCGAGCAGCCACACTTCGGCGGAGGCGTTGCCGTCGGCGTCGAACACGAGCGCGTTGGACGGGATCCTGTGATCGGCGTCGTCCGGGTCCTTGGCCTTCCACGCGTCCTTACCGTAACGGCGCAGCATGCCGATATCGGAAGCGCCGTCGTTGTTATAGTAGGTGTAGTTGGTGAAGGAGTACTCCGCGATCTCGCCCCAATCGTCATGGGTGGTGAAGGTGGCGGCACCGCCGTTCCAATTGGATGACCAGGTCCAGATATCCCACTGCGGCACAGTGGTGCTGGTGTCCTCGGCGTTGTAGTACAGGCCGTCGTCTCGGTTGTAGTGCACCTTCACCTTGACGGTGTTGGCCTTGCAGGCGTAATCGGCCGGTGCCGAATCAAGCGTCTCGACAGTGGTCGCCTCGCCCTGGTCCGGGTACTTGGTGCCGTCGATCCACACCTCGGCGGTGCCGTCGGCGCTCACGGTGGCGCTACGGTCGGCGCCGTACTTGTTCCAATCGCTGGTGGTGACGAGGAAGCCGAACTTGTCGTACTTGCCGTCGAAATTGAGCACGGCGACCTTGCCCCAGCAGTCAGTGCCGGTGAAGGCGTGATGCTTGGCGTCCATGTTGCCGCCGTTCACATCGGTGCCCCACACGTACACGCCGCGGTTGTCCGAAGCGCTGGATGGCTTGTAGTGCACGACGAGACGGGTCTTGGCGCCGATGGATTCGGGGTTGCCGACGGTTGCGGCCTGCTCACTCACGCCAACGTGGGTGATGCCGACGTTGGCATGGTAGTTGCCGCCGTCCTTCGGGTTCTCCCAACCATCGGTGTCCTTGTCGTGGAACACGAAGTCGATCGCCTTGCCCTTGGTGTTGATGGTGGCAGTGTAGTAACCCTGCGCGTCGAGGGTCATGTCGGCTTCCGGCTGCTCCCAATCGTTGCCGAGGCCGTAATGGACCTTCGGGGTCTTCCACTCAGAGTTGGCGGGCTTGTAGTAGATGGTGACGCTTCTGTCGTCGGGCAGGGCGTCATCCTCCTCCTGACTCACGTCGGGATCGGACGGATCGGTGGCGGCGGAGGCTGCGGGGTGCGAGGCCTTGGTAGCACCGGCATACAGGGCGATGGCGGAGTGCGCCGGCACCGTGGTCTCGACCTTGCCACCCTTGACGGTCACGGTCTTGGAGCAGTCCATGGTGGCGTACACGTTGCAGTATTCGCCGTCGGCGAGGGATGTCGTGTAGGAGGCGTCCTTGTCCTTCTTGCCGTTGTTGATGGCGATGAAGCCCTTGGCTCCGCGGGAGAAGGCGATGTTGTCGCCGCCGTCATCCTGCCAATCGGCGACCTTGGTGCCGTTGACATAGTTGCGGAAGGCGATCATGCCGCGGGTGGAGGTCCAGCGCTGCTCGCAGTTCCAATCGGAATCGTTGGTGGAGCATGCCTTGTCCATATCCACGTCGGGCACGGAGGTCGCGGTCGCTCCGGGTGCACCGTTGTCGTTGACGTCCCACTTGTAGTCGGAGAGCAGGCGCGGGGTGCCGTAGTCGTAGGCCAGCATGAACGCGTTGGCCAGCTGGTACTTGGCGCCGTCCTTGTAGGTCAGCGCACCCTCGTTGCGGGCGGTGTCCCAGTTGGTGACGAACACGTTGGCGTCATCGGAGGAGAGATCCTTGCTCAGGCGATCGCTCAGCCCCTTGAGGTTGGCGATCTTGTCCTTGAAGGTCTGGTTCATCTCGGATTTGAAGCCGAATTCGGTCACGGTGCCGTTCTGCACGTAGTTGCTCGGCTGGATGCCCGCGGCCTCGGAGGCGTTGCCGATGACCTCCTGAATCCAGTAGATGTCGTTGGCGTTCTTGCCGATTTTCTTGGCGAACTTCTCCTTGATGGCCTTCATGCTGTCAGTGTGGATGTGCTTGACGGCATCCATGCGGAAGCCGCGCACGCCGGCGTTCCACAGCGAGGCTAGGTAGTCGGACTGGATGTCCTGCACCTTCTCGCTTTCGGAGTTGAAATCCCACATGAAGCTCAGGCGGCATTCCTGAACTTCCTTCTGATTGGTGTAGTCGGAGATGTTCTTGTCGCAGCTGTGGAAGTCTGCTGCGGTGATGCCATCCGGATACTGCTTGGTGGCGAATCCCGGGTAGCTGCCGGTGGAGCCGTTGTATTCGCTGCCGGCCACGCCCTTCTGGTCTCCGGCGGCCACGTCGGCGCCGGTGGTCTGGTTGAGCACCACGTCGGCGATGATGCCCACGCCTGCCGCGGAGCACTGCTGAACCATGTTCTTGAATTCGGCTTCCGTGCCCAGCTTGGAGTCGAGCTTGTAGCTCACAGGCTGGTAGCTGGTCCACCACTGCGTGCCTTGGATGGATTCCTGCGGAGGCGAGACCTCCACATAGGCCACACCTTCCGGACCATAGGTGTTGGTGCATTCCTTGGCGATGGTGTTCCACGTCTGCTGGAACGCAATCACCTGGACATCTTTCTGTTGATTGGCCTGCGTTTTGGATTGCGCCTGGGCCACGATCGGTGCCGCGACCAACGAAGCGCACGCCATGGCCGCGGTGACGCCCATCGCCACCACACGGCCTAATGGACGGTTCGTCTGAACGACCATTGTTCTCCGTTCTCATCTGTGAGGCCGGTTCAAGCGCCCATGGCAGGCGCCGCGACCGGCAACGTATGCGCCATGGACATCCGCATCCACGCGGATGATTCAGAATCCACTCGACGATGAATATGCATACGTTTACACTCTGAATCAGAGTTAATTGTACGTCAATGGCTGCGCGTGGCAATGAAACAGCGTGACCCTCTGCTGCACATGCACTTCATATATGCCGAAGTGCAACCTGTTGCTGCAATCAAAATTTTTTTCTGCAAGTCAAGCAGAAAACATTCAGAAATAGCTGCAAAAAATAGCAAACGATTGCAATCATTGTCTCACGGTATACGGTGTCGCGGCGATATGGAAGGCCACTGCACTACCGGCAGGAACCGTCAGTGTGGCATCCCCGTCGAAACGCACATGCACGCTGCCGGAACAGTCGGCGGAAGCGTAGACATCGCAATACTCCCCTGCCGGCAAAGCCGTGTGGTACGTCACAGTACGTGTGCGCACGGAATTGTTGATGGCGATGAAGGCACGTCCCCCTCGACCGAAGGCGATCATGTTGTCGCCGTCATCCTGCCAATCGGAGAGCGGCGCGTCGCCTGCGACATTATGCCAGCCGACCATACCGTGCACGTCAGGCCAGCGTTCGGTGCAGCTCCAGCCGGAGTCTTTGGAGCAGTCAATATCGGGCACGCTGGTCGCAGTGGCGCCTGGAGCTCCCGAGTCGGTGTCATGGAATTCGTATCCGGAGAACACGTTGGGGGTGCCATACGGGTAGGCCAGCATGAACGCGTTCGCTAGCCGGTAGGCGTCGCCGTCCTTGTAGGTGAGCGTCATGTTGTTGCGTTCGGTATCCCAATTCGTCACGAATACGCTGGCCTTGCCACTGTCGGTGATGTTCTGCGGAATGTCTTTGATCGACAGGCTTCCGCCTGCCAGCGAGTTGGAGAACAGGGACTTAAGCCGATATGCGTACTGGAATTCGTTCACCTGGCCGGTTTTGAGATAGTTCCTCGGTTGGATTTCGGCGGCTTCCGCATTGTCGCCAATCACTTCCTGCGTCCACCAGATGTCGTTCATGGAACGTCCGGATTTCTTCGCAACGAGTTTCTTGATGGCCAGCACGTCTTCCGGAGGCATGTGTTTGACGGCATCCACGCGGAATCCGGCGACGCCGTAGTCGAGAAGCTTCACAAAATAGTCAGACAGCACGTCGCGCACGTGCGGGCTTGATGTATCAAGGTCCTGCAAACCCGATACCTGGCAGTTCCACACGCTTTCGGCGTCGCGGTACGTCCAGATAGAACAGGGGGCATGGAAGTCCGATGGCGTGTATCCGGCTTCAGGGAAATCGCCTTTATTGTCGTAGGGGCTTCCGGCGGTGCCGGCCCCTTGTGTTTTGTCGACGCCGGTGGTGTGGTTGATGACCGTATCCGCGATCACGCCGACGCCCGCGGCCTTGCATTGCCGGACCATGTTCTTAAATTCAGCTTCGGTGCCTTCTTTGGAGTCAAGTTTGTAGCTTACCGGCTGATAGCTCGTCCACCACTGCGTGCCTTGGATGCTTTCCTGCGGCGGCGAGACCTGTACGTAGCCGACGCCTTCGGGTCCCAGCACTTCGCCGCATTCGCGGGCGACGGATTTCCAATTGGCTTGGAACATGGTCACGATCACGTCGCTGCGGTATCGCGCGGGATTGAAACGTTCCCCGCCGCCTTCACGTGTCGGCACGTGAAGCGTGGCGACTGAGACACCGACCGATACCGCGACGCATACGACCGCCGTAATGACACGTGTGATTCTTCTTGCGATTGCGCCCATAGTCATCGACCTCTTCGTCACTTCGCCATGCTCCCGGTTTGCATACGTTTGCAATATCACTGTATACCAATCCGGGGAGACCGGGATATGCGTCGTCCTCATTGGCACGAAAAAGCCGGATGCCTTAAAGACAGGCATCCGGCTGAATCCATGACGGAATGTCGATGTCAGCGTTCTTCCAACAAGTGCGCAACCGCTTCGATTGCCAGCTTGTAGCCATAGAATCCCATGCCGGTGATGGTGCCGGTGGCCACCGGAGAGATCACGGAACGCTTGCGGAACTCGTCGCGTGCGGACGGGTTGGAGATATGCACCTCCATAAGCGGCAGTCCCTCGTCGATCACCATGTGCGCGGCGTCCGCCAAACCATAGGAGTAATGCGTGAAAGCCGCCGGATTCATCACGATCGGCGTTTTCTCGTCCGCGGCCTGATGCATCCAATGAATCATCTCGGCCTCGTCGTCGCTTTGACGCACTTCCACGTCAAGCCCCAGTTCATGACCCCATTCGGTGCACAGTTTGCGCAAGGTCTCAAGATCCTGCTTGCCGTATACGTCAGGCTGGCGCACTCCGAGACGGCCGAGGTTCGGTCCGTTGACAACCACTACTTTGGTCATATTGCTTCCTTTTGTGTTCGTTCTTGCGATTGCGTCCTACCGCTGGATGCGTCGGAACGCCTCCTCGACGGCGTCCGCCGGCGGATCCTCGAGGTGGATGGGATGGCCGAGCGAGCCGAGTATGACGAAACGCAGTTTGTTGCCGCGGGCCTTCTTGTCTCGGTGCATGAGCGCCAGCACATCATCCCAGCTGCCATTGTTCCATGATGTCGGCAGGCCGAGCGAGCCGAGCAGCGAACGATGGTAGTCGACCAGATCCTGGTCGATGTAGCCGAGCAGATGGGACAGTTCGGCCGCATAGACGCAGCCGACGGCGACGGCGTTGCCGTGCCTCCAGCGGAAGTGTTCGAGTTTTTCGATGGCATGGCCAAGCGTATGTCCGTAGTTGAGGAATTCACGCAATCCGGCTTCTTTGAGGTCGGCGGACACATGGTACGCCTTCACCGTCACGGTTCGTTCGATGAGTTCGGCGACCACATCCTTCAGATCGGAGTCAAGGAACGTCGAACCGTCGAACGAGCGCAGCTCGTCGGCATGGTCTTCAAGCATGCGCAGAATCTCCGGATCCATAATGAAACCGGATTTCGCCACTTCGCCCAGACCTTCGATGAAGATGTCGTTCGGCAACGAGGCAAGTGCTCCCATGTCGGCGAGCACGCCGGCCGGCGTATAGAACGAGCCGACGAGGTTCTTGCCTTGTGGAGTGTTGATGCCGGTTTTGCCGCCGGTGGAGGCGTCGACCATGGCCAGCAGCGAGGTCGGGCAGTTGACGTAGCGGATGCCACGCATCCATGTGGCGGCCACGAAACCGGCCAGATCGGTGGCTGCGCCACCGCCGAGACCGACAATCGCATCAGAACGGGTGAAGCCTTCCTCCCCCAGACGCTGCCAGATGCCGTTGGCCACTTCGATGGTCTTGCCGGCTTCAGCATCGGGAATGACGATGTCGTGCACGTCATAACCGGACTGGCGCAACAGCGTGCGCGCGCGGTCGGAATGCCGTTGCACCGGCTGGGTGTGAATCAATGCCACTTTGGCGGGCTTGTCTCCCAACACCTGCGCAAGCTGGCTCATCACACCTTCGCCTATGCACACATCGTATGGTTCGATGGTGGATCCGGTGACGTGGACGATACGTTGATCGATCATTTCCATCAGCTTTCTCGCGGCCACTTGCGGGGTTTGTCCGTGGGTGCGCACCTGCACATTGGCCACGCGTCTGAACACCGGGTCGCGTTCCTTGTACAACTTCTTCCAACGCTCGTTGGCGTCGCCGTTGAGCATCGGACGGCCGCCGCCGCGGTTGGCGCGTTCCATGGCTTCCTTCGGATCGGCCATCAAATACACGACCTTGCCGCCGTCGGCGATGTATTCGGCGAGCCCCTGCTGGATGGACGGGGTCATTGGAGCGCCCCCGCCCAAGGAGAAGATGCCGTCGAAATCCTCCAGCATGTCAAGCACAACGTCGCTTTCCAGCTTACGGAACTCCGGTTCGCCGTACCTTTCGAAATATTCGGGAATCTTCATTCCCGCATCATGTTCGATCTCGTTGTCGGCGTCGGCGAACGGCAGTTGCATCATCTGCGCCGCTTCCTTGCCGACGCGGGTCTTGCCCGCGCCCATCATGCCGATGATGACGGCGACGGGTCTACGCATTCCAGCCATCGAATCGGTCACCTCATGTGCTCCGGCCAGGACGCCACATAGGATTCGGCGTTGCGCTTGGTTTCGGCCACGCTGTCGCCGCCGAACTTCTCCAGCACGTATTGCGCGATGGTGAGGCGCACCATCGCCTCGGCCACGACGGCCGCCGCGGGAACGGCGGTGTTGTCGGAACGCTGGTTGATGGCCTGGGCCGCCTCGCCGGTGGTGACGTCGACGGTGCGAAGCGCCTTTGGAATGGATGGAATCGGCTTCATCGCGGCACGCACCACAATCGGCTGGCCGTTGGACATGCCGCCTTCGATTCCGCCCGCACGATTGCTCAGACGTGTGATGCGGCCATCGTCGCCAACCGCCATTTCGTCGTGCGCCTGGGAGCCGGGACGCATCGCCTCAAGGAAACCGTCCCCGATCTCCACGCCCTTGATGGCCTGGACGCCCATGACGGCACTGGCCAATGCCGCGTCCAGCCTGCGGTCCGATTCAACGTACGTGCCGATTCCAGCCGGAACGCCGTATACCACGACCTCGATCACGCCGCCTAAGGTATCGGCGTTCTCCTTGGCCTCGTCGATGCGTGCGATCATCTGCTGTTCGGCCGTCTTATCCAATGTGCGCACCGGCGAAGCGTCCAATGCTTCGAGGTCCTCAGGCTTCGGCAGCACCGCATTCTGCGGGTCGGTGATACCAGCACCACCGATTGACAGCACATGGGAGACGGTACGTATGCCCAACGTCTGCTCAAGGAACTGCTTGGCGACCTCGCCTAAGGCCACACGCGACGCGGTCTCACGTGCGCTGGAACGTTCCAGCACTGGACGGGCGTCGTCGAAACCGTACTTGCGCATGCCAGTCAGATCGGCATGCCCCGGACGGGGACGGGATAGCGGCGCGTTGCGGCCTTCGCGCGGAATGTCATGGTCAAGCGGATCGGCGCTCATCACCTCGGTCCATTTCGGCCATTCGGTATTGGCGATCTCGATGGCGACGGGAGAGCCGATGGTCTCGCCGAAACGCACACCGGTGAGCATGCGGACCTTGTCCTGTTCGAATTTCATGCGCGCACCACGGCCATATCCGAGACGTCGGCGTGCCAATGCGCCGACGATATCCTCAGTAGTGACGTGGATGCCCGCAGGCAGCCCCTCGATCATGGCGACAAGCGCTTCGCCGTGCGATTCACCTGCTGTCTGCCAGCGCAACATGCCAACACTCCTTTTCTGCCAAATACGATTCGTGGACTATCTTAACGGTATGTGGTACATGATTTGCCTGCCGAGTCTGCTCTGTGGAATGGCCGTCAGCGTTGAGGATATCCGGGCACGACGCATTCCACGCATGTGGATCGCCGTAGGGTGTTTGGCGCAGGTCATTGTGGACATCACGTATGCGTTGTCCGTTAATTCACTGTTTCTGGCATTGCAGGCTCTGTTGTTCGCCGCGTTATCCGCCGTGCTGCAATGTGCGCTTGCGCTCATCAAGCCAGGGGCTTTGGGATTCGGCGACGTCACCACGACGTTGCTTATCGGCTTGGCCGTAGGCATGTTCGGCCTGTTTCCAGTGGTGTTCTGGTGGTTTGCGATTAGTGTGCTGGGGCTGCTGTGGCTTGCGATTTGGACACGGTTCGACCCGCAGAAGCATACGCGATTCGCCGGTAAGACGCCGTTCGCCCCGACCATTGTCGTGGCCGGGGCGATAAGCATCGCGATGCACGCGTTGTGTTAATGCGTGATACCGTCAGTTGGCATTCGCGTTGTTGCTTTTGTATTCGTCGCGAATCTTCCAGAATTCGTCTTCGGTTTCCACGAACTTCGTCTCGCCGGTCTTGAGGTTGGTGGTGACGAAGTACAGCCATTTGCCTTCCGGAGGATTCATCGCGGCTTGGATAGCGGAATCGCCGGGATTGCTGATCGGCGTCGGAGGAAGTCCTTTGTTCACGCGAGTGTTGTACGGGTTGCTTCCATCCTCAAGCTGCTCGTCTGTCAGCTTGCTGCCTGTGGTGTTGAACCCGTAGGCAACGGTGCTGTCCATGCCCAACGGCATGTCCTGGTCGATTCTGTTCAGGATGACCCTCGCCACCTTACCGTAATCGTCAGGATTGCATGCCTCGGATTCGGCGATGGACGCGATGTTCATGATACGTTCGCGTTCGCTTCCATCTGGCACGCCCAATGTGTCCAGTTTGTTGACGCGTGCCGTGACCATTTCCTTGAGGATGTCCTTGGCGGACTTGTCCTGGACGCTGTAGGATCCGGGCTCAAGCCATCCTTCGAATTTGCCACCCGCTTCATCTGGCAGAATGCCCGCGCCGCCACCGTCGATGACCGCTTGGAATTCGGACACGTCCCTGCCTGACATCTTGGCCGCGTTGGCGATGACATCGGGCACCCGTTCGCCGGCCTTGACTTCGGCGAAACCGCCGGCCTTGCTTTGGTCGGACAGGATCTTGACGACATCGGCCGCTTTCATATGCGTCTTCAACGCGTACGAACCCGGGTAAAGCGTCGCGCCGGCGGCCGCGACTGCGGAGGTGAACGCCGATTCGGATTTGACGATGTCCGCCTTGACCAGATTTCGTGCGATTTCGGCTGCGCCTTGTCCGGTTTCCACGGTGAACGTCGTGTCTTTGTCTCCCGAACCGGTGTAATCCTCAATCTGGATTTGCGAGCCGTTGGCGTTCATCTGCCTGAGATGTTTAACCATGCGCATGCCAAAAAAGCCGCCGACGACGACAAGAATGACAACGACGGCAGCCGCGATGATTGTGACATAGCGACGACGACGTTGTTGCTCACGTCGTTTACGCATGTCGCGTCGCGATTTCGGCGGTTGCGGCGGCAACGCGGCATCGAATGACGAGCCCGCTGACGTATCATCGACCCACTGCGCGTTATCGGAGAAAAAATCGTTCAGATTATCGGTCAAAGGTCTCTCTCCCCTTACTCTCTGCTTCGGTCGAGCGCCGTCTGCAAAATCACCACCGCAGATTGCTGGTCGACCATCGGACGGTGCTTGCGTCCGCCGATGCGCGCATCGAACAACTGATGATGTGCGGTCACTGTCGTCAGACGCTCATCCACCAATTCAATGGTGGGAACCCGCGTCACCGAATATGATTCATCCTCCACGGCCGCATGCAGTCGTTTTTCAAGATTGACGGACCAGCGTCTCGCTTTTTTGGCGCTTTTCCCCTCTTCGCCGTTCAGCAGCAACGGCAGGCCAATCACCACATGGTCCACCGACTCGTCCCCAATGACGTCGATGACCTCATCCAACGCGCGGAAAGAATCCCCATACACTTGAATATTGCCTATGGGATGTGCGAGGGTGAGCTCGGGATCGGACAACGCAAGTCCGACCCGAGCATCACCCAGATCGATACCAAGCCAAACCATGCTTGGAGAATCAGCCCTTCAGAGCCTGGCCGGCCAATGCCTCAAGTGCCTCGTCGATCTTGGTGGCGTCCGCGCCGCCACCCTGTGCGAAGTCCGGCTTGCCGCCGCCACCACCGCCAAGAACCTTGGAAGCGCCACGGACCAGATCACCAGCCTTGATGCCTTGCTTGCGTGCCGCTTCGTTGGTTGCCACGGCGACCATGGGCTTGCCGTCCTCGTTCATGCCGGCAAGAGCCACCACGACCGGAGCATCTTCGCCGAGCTGGCCGCGCACGTCGAGCACGGTCTTGCGCAGCGCGTCGAAGGAGCCGAAATGTCCAACGTTCTTCTTGGCGACCTTGACCGGAGCCGAGGAAGCTTTGGCCTCAGCCACCAGCGTCGGCACAGAGGCCGCAAGCTGGGACTCGTACATTGCGGCAAGACGACGGTCGGATTCCTTGAGCTTGGCAAGCAGCATGTTCACACGCTCGGCGAGTTCGTCGGGACGGGCGTTGACCATGTCGGAAAGCTGGGAAACCAGCGCGTGCTCGCGGGCGTTGAACTCATACGCGCCCTGGCCGACGACCGCGTCCACGCGGCGCACGCCGGAACCGATAGACGCCTCGGACATGATGTTGATGGCGCCGATCTTGCCGACGTGGTCGATATGGGTGCCACCGCAGAGCTCGCGGCTCCAGCCGTCCTCGCCGATGGACACCACACGCACGATGTCGCCGTACTTCTCGCCGAACAGATGCATGGCGCCAAGAGCGATGGCGTCATCGAACTTCATTTCCTGAGTGGTGACGGCAAGGTTCTCACGAAGCTTCTCGTTGACGCGGGCTTCGACGGCGTTCATGGCGTCCTTGCTGGGGGCGCTGGACCATTGGAAATCGAAGCGCAGACGGTTCGGAGCGTCTTCGGAGCCACGCTGGGTGGCCTGCGGACCAAGTTCCTCACGCAGCGCCTTGTGCACCATGTGGGTGGCGGTGTGGGAACGTGCAATGGCTCCACGGCGCTCGAGATCGATGTTCGCGTTGACTTCGGCGCCCACAACCAGCGTGCCTTCGGTCAGACGGCACTGGTGGACGATAAGGTCCTTGATCGGCTTCTGCACGTCGTCGACCTCAAGCACCGCGCCATCGTCGGACAGAATCTCGCCCTGATCGGCGAGCTGGCCGCCGGCCTGCGCGTAGAACGGCGTGCGGTCGAGGATGACCTCGATGTTGGCCGGGCCGGTGACGGCGGGAACGGAACCCTTGCCCTCCTGCATGATGCCCAGAACCTTGGCACGTGCGGACATGTCGGTGTAGCCAAGGAAGTCGATCGGCTGGAGCAGGGTCTTCTTGAAGTCGTCATAGACGGACAAATCCACGTTGTGGCGCTTCTTCAGCGCGTCCGCACGGGCACGGCTCTTCTGTTCGGCCATCAGCTCGCGGAACTTGGCTTCATCCACCTTCACGCCCTGGTCGGCGGCCATTTCGAGCGTGATTTCAATCGGGAAGCCGTAAGTGTCATGCAGCTTGAAGGCATCCTCGCCGGACACGAGATCCGAGCCGCCCTGCTTGGCCTTCGTCACGGCCATGTCGAAGATCTCGGTGCCGGATTCGAGCGTGCGGCGGAACGCGTCCTCCTCACCGTAGGCGGCTTCGGACACGTCGTGGAAGGTGTCGTTAAGCTCCGGATAGCTCGGTTCCATCGCGGCCTTGGAGGTCGGCAGCAAGGTCGGCATGACCGGCTCTGTCACGCCGAGCTCGCGCATGGCCTTGACGGTTCGACGCAGCAAGCGGCGCAGCACATAGCCACGGCCGTTGTTGGACGGACGGACGCCGTCGGACATGATCATCAGCGCGGAACGCACGTGGTCGGCCACGATACGGAAACGCACGTCCATGGCCTCGTCATCGCCGTAGGTGCGGCCGGAAAGCTTCTGCGCGGCTTCGATGACCGGGAAGACCTCGTCGGTCTCATAGATGTTCTGCTTGCCCTGCATCAGATAGGCGAGACGTTCCAGACCGGCGCCGGTATCGATGTTCTTGTTCTCAAGCTCGCCGACGATATGCAGGTCGGTCTTGGACTTGACGTTGTCGACCTCGTAGTTTTCGAACACGAGATCCCAAATCTCAATGTAACGGTTCTCGTCGGCGATCGGGCCGCCTTCGACACCGTACTTTGGACCACGGTCTACATAGATTTCGGAGCACGGACCGCCAGGGCCAGGGCCACCGGTGGTCCAGAAGTTATCTTCCATACCCATGATCTGGATATGTTCAGGATCGACGCCTTCGTTCTTCCACATCGAGCGGGCTTCCTCGTCGTCGGTGAAAGTGGTCATCCACAGTTTCTCCGGATCGAAGCCGTAGCCGCCCTTATCCTGCGGGGTGGTCAGCAGCTCATACGCATAGTGGATGGCCTCCTCCTTGAAGTAATCACCGAAGGAGAAGTTGCCAAGCATCTGGAAGAACGTGCCGTGACGGGTGGTCTTGCCGACCTCGTCGATGTCCAGAGTACGCACGCACTTCTGGTTGGAAGCCATGCGGTGCTTCGGCGGGGTCTGCTCACCCATGAGGTACGGGATGAACGGAACCATGCCAGCGATGGTGAACAGAGTGGTCGGGTTCGGAGAAATCAACGATGCCGAAGGAACGACAAGATGATCGTGCTGTTCGAAATAGTCAAGAAAGCGCTTCGCGATTTCAGAAGTGCGCATGTGAATTTGAGCTCCTTTGTTGTTGGAGGCCTGATGCCTTCCAAACGTGTGATTGGTTGCTTGAGCGTATCTGTCGGGCGGAAAACGACTACTCGTTCCGCGCCGCATATTTGCTGTTAAGTTCAGCCTCGCGGGCTCGACGCGTGGCATTGAACTCATTGACCAGACCTTCAAGCGTGCGCATGGTCACATGGTCCTGGTCGGGACCAAGCAGGAATTGGCGGGCGGTGTCCGGTGTGTTGGCTTTAACGTATGCCTGCGCTTTTGTGACAGCGACGACACCGATGCCCACGCCGATGGAGACCCAGAAAAGACGCTTGAACATCACTCCCCCTTATTGCCTGCCGCGTGATTGACGTCTCTCTTAGCCAAGAAAGACTGCACAGTGGACTTCAACGCATAGGTGGCGGACGCAACCTTGATGACGGGCTTGCCCAAGAACGATCCATATAGATCAGTCAGCGCGCCGACATTATTGGCCGTGGTGGACGCCGCGGCGGAGATCTTGTTGACATCCTCCAGGGACTTGTTCACCTGCTGCACCGTGGTCACGCCCTCGTCAAGCGCCGGAATCGCATGGTCTCCGGTGTCTTTGACGGTCTGCGCGATCTGGTCGAACAATTTGCTGAGACGGATCAGCGGGTAGATCATGAAACCGGCAAGCACCGCGAATGCAATTGCCGCAATCAGACCGGCGATCTCTCCAACACCCATCTTGTACCTCTTTTCAGCTCCACGGTTGCCCGCGAACACAATACCCGCATAAGACTAGTAAAAAGCCACGACTGTGGCAAATACGTTCACTGGTTGTACGAGACCACACTCACCGCGCGGTCCATGGGTTCGTTCGTGTCAAAATCAAGGCAGGTCACCGAACCGTTGGCCGGACGTTCGCTCAAATCGTATCCTTCCGGGGCGAATCGGTGCATAAGGCTCAACAATGTATTGCCGTGGGAGATCTGCAGCACGTGGTCGCCGTCCTTAAGCCGAGGGTTGTCCGCAATCAAAGCGAAGCCGTCCTCCACACGATGCCAATACTCGTTATCGGATTCGGCGTCATGGAACGGATCGGCTTCTTTGAGAAAGTCGCGGGTGGCGGCAAGCCCGTATTTGCGGACGATGTCGTTGTAGTTCTTCGCACCATGGGGACCACCGGCAGCGGTCCATGCGACGGACATGTCCTGTCCCTCGAAATAACCGTAGAACTGCTCACGGAAATGCATGTCGCTGACCAGTGACGGACGAACGTGTCCTGCGGCTTCGTTCGCATCGAGGATCCGTTGTGCCGTCACCTGGGCGCGTGTGGTGTCGGAGCAGTATGCCGCGGCGAACTCAATGTCCCGGAGTTTGGCGGCGGCCTTGTCCGCATCGGCAAGTCCCGCATCGGTCAACGGGGAATTCGACCATCCCTGGAGTCTGTTATATCGGTTGAAGAACGTCTGTCCGTGACGGACCAGATGAAGATGAAGCAACATGGTTTCCATGGTACCTGTGGAATCAGCCAAACGACATGCCGCCGGAAACGCCATAAAAAAACGAGAAGCCTCGCAACCGTAACGGCTGCGAGGCTTTCGCTGTATGTCCTTAAACTGTATGTTCTTACAGTATGGTGATCCAGATCAGCGGGCGTAGAATTCGACCACGTACTGGATGTTGACCTGCACCGGGATCTCCTCGGCTTCAGGCTTGCGGGTCAGGGTGGCCTTCAGGGAAGGCAGGTTGACGTCCAGGTAGCCCGGAACCGCCGGCAGCACATCGCGGTGCACACCTTCGGCAGCGGCCTGGAACGGAACCATGGTCTGGCTCTTGGCCTTGACCTGGATGGTCTGGCCCGGCTTGACGCGGTAGGACGGACGATCGACGATGTTGCCATCGACGAGGATGTGGCGATGGACCACGAACTGGCGAGCCTGGGCGGTGGTGCGGGCGAAGCCTGCACGCAGGACCAGGGCGTCGAGACGGGTCTCAAGATCGGTCAGCATGGCGTTGCCGGTCTGGCCAGCGGTGTGGGTGCCCTTCTCGTAAGCGGCGCGGAGCTGCTTCTCGGAGATGCCGTACTGGGCGCGAAGACGCTGCTTCTCGCGCAGACGCACTGCGTAATCGGATTCAGTGCGGCGACGGGTGCGGCCGTGCTCGCCAGGAGCATACGGACGCTTTTCGAAGATGCGCTGAGCCTTAGGGGTCAGAGCGATGCCGAGGGCGCGGGAAAGACGCACCTGACGGCGGGAACGCTGAACGTTCGTCATTGGTTTAATCCTTTGTTTGTTCTGTCGTTGTCTGAACGGAACGTATGCCGAAGTCCGGCATACGCTGAGCCAGCCTCTCCAGTGCTTCTTCGCGCAATGCGCGAACGGCTTGACCCGCAATGCAGAACACCACGGATGGCCGCCGACCCACTGATGGGCTAAGACTCCAGACGGCATACGTCCTTCCGGGCGCACACCAATCGCTAATCATACACATGGGGGACGGACGAGATGCTCCGATTCACCTACATCGGCATGTCTTAAAAACGTCAGGCCCGAGTAAGCACTCCCCTATCCATACGATAGGTATGGTCCACATAAGCAAGCGCGTCCGGATCATGGGTAACCATAAGCACCGAGGTACCGTCATCCGCTACTTGCCGCAGCAGCCGCATGACGATTGCGGTGCTTTCGGCATCCAGATCTCCTGTCGGTTCATCGGCGATCAGCAGTTTCGGCTTGTTCATCAACGCTCGGGCGATGGAGACGCGGCGCATCTCGCCACCAGAGAGCTCCTTCGGATAGCATGTCGCAAGCTCGCCTACAAGCAGTTGATCCAACAGACGTTGCGCGCGTTGCGTCAAATGGTCGGGCTGAGATGAAGAAGCCGTCTGCGTCGAAGCTGGTTGGATGACGTCGGGAAGGCCATCGACCACGACGGAAGACGCCGTCTGTTCCTGTGATTGTGCGTCATTCGTCCGTTCATCGATTTCGGTTTCATACCGAGACGGGTTGCGATGCAGCACTGCGGGAAGGACCACATTGTCGATTGCGGTGAGGTTCGGCAATAGTGTCTGGATCTGCGTGACGAAGCCGATGGTGCGGTTGCGCAAAATCGACATCTGTTTGTCGTTTAACGTGGTCACCTCGTTACCGGCCAGCAGAATCGAACCGGATGTAGGTTTCAGCAATCCCGTGACGAGATTGAGCAAAGTGCTTTTGCCGTTTCCGGATCTGCCGACGATCGCCATGAATTCGCCTGGATCGAGCGTGAGATTCACGTCATCCACCGCGGGGAAAGGTTTGCCTCGGCGTACGAATTCACGGGTAAGGCCACGAACCTCCAATATGGGCTGTTCCGGCATCACTCCCCCTCCCTCAGCGTCAGGTATGCCTGTGGGGCGGAAAGACGCACCGCTGTGGCGAGGGATGCGACCAGGCCCGTAAGCACTGCGAACAGGAGAGCGACGACTATCAGTACCGCCACTTTACCGACGCCAATCTGCAGATACGGCAATTGAAGTTCCTTGGCGATCAGACCGCTGAACGGAAACACGACCAACGAGGTACAGGTCACACCGATCACACCTCCAATAGCTCCGATGGTCGCCGATTCCTTGACGATAATGCCCACCAGGGTCGCACGATCGGCGCCGAGAATACGGTACGCGGCGAATTCACGCTTGCGTTCGTTCATAGCCGACGAAAACACCGCCAACATCACGACCAATCCCATAGTCCAGAACACCGTGATGAACACCGCCACATAGCGGATGATCACCTTGAGATTCGTTTTCGTCGTAGCCGTGATACCGCCCGGATACACATATCCCAGACTTTTGATCCCCGTGGCTTTTGCGATATTCGAGGCGACCTGTTGTGCGGAATATCCGTCCTTGACTTTGACGAGCACGGCGGACACCGCTTTGCCGGCGTATTCTTCAGGAATCGCGGCATGTCCGACCTGCGCGGAATAGGAAACGACATCCGGCACCGTGTCCAGGTTCACGAATACGGAATTGTCCAGTGACGTTCCGGTATCGGCCAGTTGCGCGGCCACGGGGAATTCATGACCGTACAGTTTGACCGTATTGTTGTCCGACACGTTGATGCTGGCGCCTGCTATGATTTGGCCGCGACGGAGTGTGCCGTCGAATTGCGAAGCCACCCAAGGAGTGATGACGAAGTCGGTGTCGGGGTTGAAGCCGATGATCTGCACCTTTTCGTCGCAGCAGGCTGCCGCAAGCGAGGAGATGTACGTCTGCACCGTGCTTTCGCCCACACCGTCCGCTTCGGCGATTTGGCTTCCAATGTCATTGGTGAAGTAGAACGTGCTCGAAGAGTTTCCCGTGAGCAACGCCTCAGCCTGGTTTTTCGTGTTCTGCGGCGTGACCATCAGATCGGCGCCCATACGTTCCCGCATGCTGTTCAGCCCGTTGTTCAGGTTCATGGAAAGCAGCGCGCCTCCATAGAACGCCACAGTGAGCATGACGACCACAATGACAAGCGCCGAAGTGCGGAATGGTTTGCGACGCAGATTGGCCAGCGGTAGTTTCGCAAGGGTGATATGCGGCACGTCAGCCACGCTTTGCCGGCTTGAGATCGAGATATACGGCGACTGCTGCGAGCACCGCCAGCAGCACGCCCAATACGATAAGCGTCGGCATCGTCACCATATGGCAATGCATCATGGAGCCTCTGCATACGCCTACCAGCATGGTCGGCACCAGAACGACAAGCACGCCCAGCACGGCATTGGCGATATCCAATCCGGCCCTGACCCGGCTTGGCGCGAAAAATCCGATTATTGCCAGCAATGCGATGACGACACCCAGTCCCAGAGCGACCCGAGCGGTGTAGCGGCATGCCATGGGCATGTCTTTGACGGCACACACATGCGCGAAGGTCTGCGGGGCGATGGCGATCAGCGCGCCCAGAACAATCTGCGATATCGCGGCGAACAGTTTTCTTGGCATGGTTCTTCCTCTCGAAAAGCAAACATCGCCGATTATCGCAACAAATGCTCCGAAAGAAAAGACTTGTTTTTTCACTCAATCCGTGTTATGAGCCCACAACGGCGCCGCCACGAGGGGCGCCTATTGGAAAAGCCGTCAGAGCTTTTCAATAGGCGCCACACGAAGCAGCAATCGTTTGACGCCATCCGTGCCGAAATCGACGGTGATCACCGAATTCGCGCCCTTGTCCTGCGTTTCGATGACCTTTCCCAAACCGTAATGGTCATGGGTGATTCTGTCGCCTATCTGGAAATCCGAAATGCTCAATCCGTTGTTGCCGTCCAACGAACTTGCCGGAGCCGATTTCGTCAGATCCTTTGGCTTGGCGCGGCGCGTGGTGACCTTACCGGATTTGCCGGAGGGCTTGCCGGAACCGTATGACGACCGGGATGAGCCATACGAACCGTATGAGGACGAGCCAGAGTGCAATCCGCCAGAGAAACGGCGGCTTCCCGAGCCGTAGGAGGACCGTCCGGAACCATACGAGCTGTGCGATCCATGAGACGACCCATAAGTGGAATGCGATCCGCGAGAACCAGAACCATACGATGAGGAACCGTATGTCGACGATCCGTACATCGATTCGCCGAAGGAAGTGGATCCGAAATCGTCATCATCGTCCCACCCGCCGAACTCGTCGTCATCTCCCCAGCTGGCGCGCATGCGCTCCACACCGGCCTCACGACGTTTCCAATCGATGAGTTCATCCGGAATCTCATCCAGGAACTGGCTGGGCATCATGTCATTGGCCTGCCCCCATTGGGCACGCACCGCCGCACGGGTCACATACAGCCGACGCTTCGCACGGGTGATGCCCACGTATGCCAGACGACGCTCCTCGGACAGCTCGCTGGTGTCCTCCATGGCACGCTGGTGCGGGAACGTACCCTGTTCCATACCCGTAAGAAACACATACGGATATTCCAAACCTTTGGCCGTATGCAAGGTCATCATCGTGACCTTGCCGGAATCCTCGCCCTCTCCCGGCAACTGATCCGAGTCGGCGACCAATGCCGTGGTCTCCAGAAAACCGGCCAACGTGGCATCCGGCGTGTTCTGTTCGAATTCGGCGGCCACGGACTGCAACTGGGAAAGATTGTCCACACGCGAAGCATCCTGCGGATCCTCGGAACGTTGCAATTCCTCCAGAAGACCACTTTTATCCAATACTTCGGCCACCACTTCGGATGGTTTCGAATCATGTTCCTTGGCGAAATCGGCCAGCTCGTGCATCAGATCACGGAATGCGCCCAACGGTTTGGTGGTACGGCCTGTCATGCCTTCAATCTGGTCCATATGTTCAATGGATTCGAAGAACGTGAGGCCATGCGCGTCCGCGTAGCCGGCCACCAATCCCTCCGCGCGTGCGCCGAGTCCTCGTTTAGGCACATTGAGGATACGCCGCACGTTCACATTATCCGCGGGATTCACGATGGCCTGCAAATACGCGATGGCGTCCTTGACTTCCCTACGTTCATAGAATTTGGTGCCGCCGACCAGCTGATACGGCAGATTGGCGTTGATCATGGCCTCTTCCAGCGAACGTGACTGCGCGTTGGCTCGGTACATGATGGCGATGTCACGGTAAGCGACGTCTTCCTCGGTGTGGATTCGTGCGATTTCGTTCGCTATCCATCCGGCTTCCTGCTGTGCGTTGTCGGCGGCATAGCCGACGATTTTGTCGCCTTGACCAAGCGCCGTCCACAGTTTCTTCGGCTTGCGGTTTTCGTTTTTCGCGATCACCGCGTTCGCCGCGTCGAGGATGGTCTGCGTCGAACGGTAGTTCTGTTCGAGCATGATGGTTTTGGCGTTCGGGAAATCCTGTTCGAAGTCTTGGATGTTACGGATGTCCGCACCTCGGAACGCGTAGATGGATTGGTCGGAATCACCCACCACGGTAATCCAGCTCGGTCCCACACGGCCCGCTCCCCTCGCCTGCGGGTCGGGCTGTTCGTCCGAATCGATGCCGGACAATTCACGTACGAGCACATATTGGGCATGGTTGGTGTCTTGATACTCGTCCACGAAGATGTAACGGAACCTGTGCCGATAGTATTCGCTCACCTGCGGGCAGGTTTGGAGCAATTCCACGGTGCGCATGATCAAATCGTCGAAGTCGACTGCGTTGGCGAGCGCCAGACGATGCTGGTATTCGGCGTAGACGACGGCGACCAGTTCGTCGACGTCGCCGGCGCTCACCTGGTATCCGCGCTGTCCCGGGGTGTAATCGCAGTTCGCTTTTTTCAGCTGGTCTTTCCAGGAAACCAACGCGTTCTTGCAGTCGGATATCTTGCCCAGCAGCATGCGTGGCGTATACCGCTTCGTATCGATGTTCAGGTCGGCTGCGATCAGTTTGACCAGTCGCTCGCTGTCCGCGGTGTCGTAAATCGAGAAGCCCGATTTAAGGCCGATTTCCTTGCCGTCGCGGCGTAGGATGCGTACGCAGGCGGAGTGGAAGGTGGAGATCCACATATGTTCGGCTTCCGGCCCGACCAAAGTCACGAGACGTTCACGCATTTCCGCGGCCGCCTTGTTGGTGAAGGTGATGGCGAGGATGCTGCTTGCCCAGAAGCCATGCGCCAGCAGCCATGCGATGCGACGTGTCAGCACACGGGTCTTGCCTGAGCCTGCGCCGGCGCCGATGAGCAATGCCTGGCCGTAGTATTTCACCGCTTCTTCCTGTTGGGGGTTGAGTCCCTCTATCAGGCTCCGCGGATCGCACATCACAGGTCCCATGCTCTGTTCCACCGATTCCTCTTTTCTTCGCGCACGCTCATATTCAAACATTTGTTCGCAGCATTCATGTTTATCACATGAGCAGGTCAGGGGTCCGACTCGCACGGTCAATTGAGGCGCGTATGCTGAACTCCTATATACGGCTCGCCGTATGCCATCATCTGATGCCGCTTTCGCGGCCGACAAGATTAAGGGGTTTCATGAAGGAACTTGAAGAGCGCATTGCGCAACAAGGTACCGTCAAGCCCGGCAATGTGCTGAAAGTGGACGCGTTCCTCAACCATCAGTGCGATGTCGAGCTGTTCGACCATATGGGCGCCGCCTGGGCCGAGCATTTCAAGGGCAAGACCATCGATAAGATTCTGACCATTGAGGCTTCCGGCATTGGCATCGCCTGTGTCGTGGCCCGTCATTTCGGCAATGTCCCGGTGGTGTTCGCCAAGAAGGCGCAGTCCATCAATCTTGACGGCGACCAGTACACGACCACCGTGTATTCCTTCACCAAGCAGAAGGAGTTCCCTGTCATCGTGTCCAAGCGCTATCTCAATGAAGGCGACCACGTGCTGCTGATCGACGATTTCCTTGCCAACGGCAAGGCGTTAAAAGGCCTGATCGAGCTGTGCCATGAGGCCGGAGCCACTGTGGAAGGCATCGGCATCGCAGTGGAAAAGGGCTTCCAAGGCGGTGGCGACCAGCTGCGTGAGGAAGGGTACGACGTCGATTCCCTGGCAATCGTCGAATCGATGGATCCGGAAAACGGCACCATCGAATTCCGCTCCTGATTTTTTCAGTACGCTCAAACGATTATAAGAGAGGATGTAACAGTTGAGCGAAGAGAAGAACACAGAGAAAACCGAAAAAAAGACGAAGGCAAAAGACATGAAAAAAGGCGTGTCTTTTGAGGCGTTGAGCAGTCTTGACGCACCGGTGTCGTTCTGGAAGGGCATTCCGTTCGGCCTGCAGCACGTCATGGCCATGTTCGTGGCGAATCTCGCGCCTATCTTCCTGGTGGCCACGGCCGCCAAGATGGATGCCGCGCAGTCCGCCGCCATCATTCAGGCCGGCCTGCTGGTCGCAGGTCTCGGCACCTGCCTGCAGCTGTACGGTGTGTGGCTGATTGGTTCCCGTCTGCCGATGGTCACCGGCATTTCCTTCACCTACGTCGCGGCCGCCATGTCGATCGCGCAGCATCAGGGTTATGGCGCAGTCGCCGGCGCCGTGGTGCTTGGCGGCCTGTTGGAGGTCGTGCTTGGTTTGACGGCCAAGTATTGGCGTCGTTTCGTCCCGCCGATCGTTTCCGCGATTGTCGTCACCTCGATTGGTTTTTCGCTCCTGTCCGTCGGCGCCACGAGCTTCGGCGGCGGTTCCGGCGCGAAGGATTTCGGCAGCTGGCAGAATCTGACGCTTGGCCTGATTTCGCTGGTGGCTTGCCTTGCGTTCCAGCTGCTCATGAAGGGCACCGCCAAGCAGCTTTCCGTGCTGTTCGGCCTTGTCGTGGGCTATGTGGTCGCGATTTTCATGGGAAAGGTCGATTTCTCCGGTTTCGCCAATCTGCAGGTCGTGTCGGTGCCGCATTTCATGCCGTTCAAGCTTGAGTTTGATCCGGGTGCGATTATCTCCTTCGCTCTGCTGTATGTCGTTTCCTCGGTTGAGGTGTTGGGCGACACAGCGGCGCTTACCAAAGTCGGTCTCGACCGTCAACCCACCGACAAGGAAACCGCCGGAGCTATTGCCGGCGACGGTTTGATCTCCTCCGTGTCCGGTTTGTTCGGCTGCCTGCCATTGACTTCGTTCGCGCAGAACATCGGTCTGGTGGCGATGACCAAGGTGGTCAACCGCAAGGTGATTCTTTCCGGCGGTCTGATTTTGGTGCTTGCCAGCTTCGTTCCGGCCGTTGCAGAGGTCTTCAACTCCCTGCCGCAGGCTGTGCTTGGCGGCTGCACCATCATGATGTTCGGCAATATCATCCTGTCCGGATTCCAGATGATTTCCGAGGCCGGTTACACGCAGCGCAACATCACCATCGCCGCGTTGAGCCTGACCATTGGCATCGGTTTCACCCAGGTCGGCGACATTTTCGCCAACTTCCCGGCGCTGTTCCAGTCCATCTTCGCTTCCAACTGCATCGCGGTGTCGTTCGTGGTGGCTGTGATTCTCAACGCCGTTCTGCCTAGCGAGGAGCACTTCCTGTCCGCTCCTCAGCATCAGGAGGCCTGATTTCCCTAATATCGGCATCGTCCGCATATGAATGATCCCCATTCCGATTTCCACGGAATGGGGATCATTCATATGCGACGGCATGTGGCGGACCTCGTATGGAAGTCGTCAACGCATCAATCAGTGCCCTTGCTTGATCCAAGCGGCGATTGAATCCTTGACCGCCTGCGCGTAGATCGTATTGGACATTCCCGGATGGATGCCATCTCCGGCAAGTTCGTCAGCATGCTGGGAAATGGTCCCGTCCCAATCGACCAGTACGACGTTGTTGGAATGCGCCGCGGCGAATTGCTTCAACACGGCATTGGTGCCGGGAACCCATGAAACGGGAGCGTGCGCGTTAATGAGCACCAGCACATGATCGGGGCCGACATCATTCAGCAGATCGTCAAGCTGATCATTGGTCACCACAGAGTTGGTGGCAAGTCCCACCAAGACCCAGGGGCGCAGATTCCCTTGCGCTTTCAATTGATCGACAAGACCCTGTCCCTTCGCCATCGACCGTGAGACTTCGGCATCCACAATGATGTTGGGGAACGTGTCCTGCAATCCTTTGCTGGACGCCAGCATCACCGAATCTCCGATGGCGGCCATTTGCGAACCATCCGGCATCTTATGCCGTGGCTTCCTTGGCATCGGTGTTCGGCGTCGTTCCAAAGCGGCATGATTGCGTTGCTGCAACAGCCTGGCGCTGATACCCAAGGATTGCGCCACACTGGTTTGTTCCGATGCCGTCGCCACAGCGTATCCGCAGAAGCTCCATGAGCATGCCAGCACCACGACCGTGGATATCAGACGGCCGCAATGCTCGGCTTCGTCTCCACTGATCGGACGAATCAACGCGATGAATCCCGCACGAGCGACTGGCTTCTCGAACAGTCGCCAAGATGCGAACGCGAACAGCACGGTGAGGATGAAGGTGAAGGACAGCAGCCTGTCGGCATGCCATGCGCCCCACTGGGGCAGCAGGGATCTCAGCAGCAGCCATAATGGCCAATGCCACAGATAAATGCCATACGAATAATGGCCCAAAGCGGCAAGCGGCTTGAACACAAGCAGATCCTGCATCCAGGATCCGAATGGTATGGTTCCTGCGATCAGCATCACAGCAAGCACGGAGGCGACGAAGATACCGCCATGGAACGCCGCTGGGCCTTGAGTGATATGCCGCATCATCCACAGCAATGCCAGCAATGAGCCAAAGGCAACTATCGGGCCGAATTGAATCCATATCTTATGGAATCGTTCCATTATCCGCGATTCATTGGCTCGCCCATGCTCATGTCTGAGAATCGGCAGTATCCAAGCCAGCGCGGCACCGAGCCATAGGCCCATGGCGTGCGTGTCGGCGCCGAAATACACACGTGTGGGGTCAGCGCCAGAGTGGTATAGCAGTCCCATGGATACCGCGCTTGCTCCGGCAAGGGCTGTCAGTATGCATACCGGAGCCCATCTGATGATGATTTTTCGCAGCAGCAAAACCACGAATGGAGCGATCAGATAAAACTGCATGAGCAACGACATGAACCATAGGTGACGGAATATGTCAGGGTTCATCTGGGAGAAATAGCTGGCTCCGCTGCTGATGGCATACCAGTTGTAGCATCCCAGAAGCACGGTCATGATCTGGTTCCGGATGCCGACAAGCATGTCGCGGTTCACCAGCCATGCCAACGTCACCGAGATCGGGATAAGAGCAAACAGCGCGGGATAAATCCGGCGGAACCGTTTGAGGAAGTACTCCCCCAGTTCCAAGCCTTTACCTGAATCGATACGATTGAGCAGCGATGAGAAAATCAGGAAACCGGAGATGGTGAAGAACACATCCACACCGAAAAACCCGCCTTGAAGCGAAAGCTCATCGCAGTGATACAGCACAATCGCAATAAGGGCTATGCCTTTAAGCCCGTCCAAACCGACGAAACGTCGTTTAGCAGCCACGAATAACCAACCGTTCTCTCTTACATCATTGCACGGTACAGTGCAACCTGTCGTATCGTACTACCAAGCAATCCCTTGCGAATCGCGGAAAAGGGGGCCCAATGCACTGCGCCGCCGTGCCTGATTGACCGATGATATCGATTATCAGGCACGGCGGCGCAGATTCATACCGTTTGCCGTCACGTTCCTCTACCAGCCGAAACGTGACACGTCACTCACTTGGAGAAGACGTTGCCGTAGGAGTCCTTGCCTTCTTCTGCGATGGCGGCGGACTTGCGGGCGATGGCCAGCTCCTCGTTGGTCGGGATGACGCAGATGGTGACTGCGGAATCCGGGGTGGAGATGATGCGCGGTTCCTTGGAACGGGTCGCGTTCTTCTCCTCATCCAGCTTGACGCCGAACGGAGCGAGCTTGTCGCAGACCATCTTGCGCACGACGTCATCGTTCTCGCCAACGCCTGCGGTGAAGGTGATCACGTCGACGCCACCCATCTGAGCGGTGTAGTTGCCGATGTAGCCGACGATGCGGTGCACGTAGATGTCGAGAGCCAGCTTGGCGTCCTCGTTGCCCTCTTCGACCAGACGATGCACTTCACGCAGGTCGCCGAAGCCGGTCAGACCCATCATGCCGGAACGCTTGTTGAACAGGGTGTCCAGTTCGTCCACGCTCATGTGGGCGTTGCGAATCAGGTGGAAGACGACGGCCGGATCGATGTCGCCGGTACGGCCACCCATCACGAGGCCTTCCAGCGGGGTCAGACCCATGGAGGTCTCAACCGGCTTGCCGGAGATTTCGGCGGAGGCGGAAGCACCGTTGCCGATGTGCAGCACGATCTGCTTGAGGCCTTCGGCCGGCTTGCCGATGACGGACGGCACGACGGAGGAGATGAACTCGTGGGAGGTGCCATGGGCGCCGTAACGGCGGATGTGGTACTGCTGGGCGACTTCCTTGTTCAGCGCGTAGGTGCTGGAAGCCTTCGGCAGCTGGAAGAAGAAGGAGGAATCGAACACGAAGATCTGCGGAACATCCGGCAGCAGGGAGCGCATGACCTCAGCGCCCTTGGCCTCCGGACCGTTGTGCAGCGGGGCGAGCACGGCGAGGTCCTTGACCTGGCCGATGGTCTTGTCGTTGACCAGAGCCGGCTTCGGGAAGATGGAACCACCCTGCACCACGCGATGGCCGACGGCCACGATGCCTGCGTCGGCGAGCTTCGGGCCGAACTCGTCGAAGAAGCCGAGCACGCGCTTCAGACCCTGCTCATGGTCGTGAATCGGCTCTTCGAGCTCATGCTTCTCGCCGTTGTACTCGTGCTTGTAATGACCGTCAACCGGCTCGCCGATCTTCTCGACCAGACCGGAAGCGATACCTTCGCCGGTTTCAAGATCAACCAGCTGATACTTGATAGAGCTGGAACCGGAATTGATGACAAGGACGGTTTTCGCCATTGTGGGCATCCTCCATGTGTTAATCGATGTGCCGCTTACGCGACTTTCCAAAACCTTAGATTACTCGTTGCTTGCTACAAAATGCCCGATTACTGGGCTTCGATGGCGGTCAGGGCGATGGTGTTGATGATGTCCTGGACCGTGGCGCCACGGCTCAGATCGTTCACCGGGCGGTTGAGACCCTGCAGCACCGGTCCAACGGCGGCCGCTCCCGAGGAACGCTGTACCGCCTTGTATGCGATGTTGCCCGCACACAGATCCGGGAATACGAACACATTGACATGGCCCGCCACCGGATCGCCCTTGGCTTTGGTCGCGGCCACGGTCGGAGACCATGCCGCGTCGAACTGGATCGATCCGACCACCGCAAGGTCGGGAGCCTTGTCTTTGACGATGGTGGTGGCTTCCTCGACGAGGTCGACGTCGGGTCCTTTTCCGGAGCCCAGCGTGGAATAGGACAGCATGCCCACCTTCGGTTCAAGGCCGAACGCCTTGGCCGTTTCGGCGGATTGGATCGCGATTTCGGCGAGCTCCTCGGCATTGGGGTTAAGGTTGATGGCACAGTCGGCGAACACGGCGACATGGTCCTTGAAACACATCAGGAACGCTCCGGATACCAACGATGTTCCTGGCTTGGTCTTGATGACCTGCAGGGCCGGACGCACGGTATTGGCCGTGGAGTTGACGGAACCGGACACGAGGCCGTCCGCCATGCCCATCACCACAAGCATGGTGCCGAAATAGCTGTCATCGGCCAGCTGTTTGCGCGCCTGCTCTTCGGTCATGCCTTTCTTGGCGCGCAGCTCGCACAGCTTCGCCACCATGGGTTCCAACACCGTTTCATCATCCTTGGCTTGGAATTTCGCCTTGCCAAGCGATTTCAATCCCAATTCCTGACCACGGGCGAGAATGGCGTTTTCGTCTCCGACGATGATCAGATCGACGATGTCGCGTTCCAGCAGATAATCGGCGGCTTTGATGATGCGATCCTCGTTGCCCTCCGGCAGCACGATGGTCTTCTTGTCCGCCTTCGCCTTGCCCAGCAGACCGTATTGGAAAGCATAGGGTGTGGTCGGGGCGTCGAATGGCGATTCGAGTACCGCGGTCAGTTCCGCGGCGTCGACGTTCGTCGCGAACGCTTCGTCTGCCTTGCTGATGGCGTCATCGTCATTGAAATCGACGGCAGGTAGCGTCCACACCGGCACCGGGTAGTCGACGAAGCATGCTTTGAGCGGATCCGGCTGCGTGTCGTCACACCCAGTAATGAACACGCCGACGACTTTGCTCCCGGCGTCTTCGATGACCTTGGTGGATGCCTCAACCGTGCTTTTGACTTGTTCCGGTGTGCGTTCGATAGTGCATACGGCCAGCAGGACCGGCGATTGGAGGTCTGCCGCGAAGTCAGCGTTGAAAGAGAACATCGCGGGATCATTGACTGCTGACCTGTCGGTGCCGACAATCACCATGGCATCCGGTCGGGCTGTTTCTACGGCTTGGGTGTAGGCCGCAACGATATCCGCCCGCGAACCTTCCTTATCGTTACGAGCGCGCTTGGGGCACACGCCGACGGACTGTTCCCGGCTCAAACCGGCATTGGAAGCTTCGATCAGCACGTCCGTGAAGGTGTCTTTTCTGCAGACCGCCGGACGGAACACTCCGGTCTTGCCGGCTGCGGCAAGTGCCTTGGTGACTCCAAGGGCGACAACATTACGGCCGTTAGCCGCTTCGGGACTGATGATGGTGACGCTGGTAAAACTCACGGTGTCTCCTATGTACTTCACATTATTCGGGTGCGATACCACATCGTTCGCACAATGAGCAATTGTAATGTGCAAACGGTAACTGACACGCGCTAGCGGTTTTGCTGTTTTAAGCCAAGCATATCGCACCGTAATACGAAAAAGCCCCAAGGGAACAATCCCTTGGGGCTTTTATCAAGCAATCAGGCCAAAAGACCTAGGCTCACTCGTTATCGCCAGCGGTTGCGGCGGTAGCGGAGACAGCACCCTGCTTGTTGGTGTTCACGCCGGAGTAGACCCAGTCGGTGTAATCCGGGTGATCGTAGCCCTTGTCGACAGCGAACTGGAAGGCTTCCTGACGGAAGGCCTCGAGCTCGTTGATCTTGTCGGCGTACTTGTCAGCGTCGATCATGCGCAGAGCTTCAGCCTGGAGCTCGTAACGATCGATGTTGTTCACGCGAACCATGTCGTACGGGGTGGTGGTGGAGCCCTGCTCCTCGTAGCCGTGGACGTTGAAGTTGTCGTGGTTCGGACGATCGTAGATCAGACCACGCACGTCGCGGGCATAGGAGTGGTAAGCGAACAGGACCGGCTTGTCCTCGGTGAACAGCTCAGCGAACTCCTCATCGGAGAGGGCCTCGTTGTTCTCCTTGGCGGACTGCAGCTTGACCAGGTCAACCACGTTGACGACCTTGAACTTGATGCCCATGGCGTCCAGCTTGTCGGCAGCGGCCATGATTTCCTGAGTCGGAACATCACCGGTGGCGGCGAGCACGATCTGAGCCTCATCGTTGGACTTCACGTTGGAAGCCCACTTCCACTCGGCAGCACCCTTCTCGAGCTCGGCGCGAGCTTCGTCCAGGGTCAGCCAGGTGGCGGCCGGCTGCTTGCCGGCGATGATGGCGTTGATCTTGTTGGTGGACTTGTAGCACTTCTCAGCCACAGCGAGCAGCATGTTGGAATCCACCGGGAAGTAGATGCCGATCACGTGATCGTTGTTGAAGCACTTGTTCAGCAGGACGGAGGTGACACCCGGATCCTGGTGGGAGAAGCCGTTGTGATCCTGACGCCACACGTGGGAGGAGACGAGCAGGTTCATGGAGGAGATCGGCTTGCGCCACGGGATCTCGCGGACGGTAGCCTCGAGCCACTTGGCATGCTGGTTCAGCATGGAGTCGATCACGTGCACGAAGGACTCATAAGAGCTCCAGATGCCGTGACGGCCGGTCAGCAGGTAGCCCTCGAGGAAGCCTTCCATCTGGTGCTCGGAAAGCTGCTCGGTGACCTGGCCGGTGACAGCCATGTGCTCGTCAACCTGAGCGGACAGGTAGCCGGCGTCCCACTGCTTGTTGGTGACGTCGTAAGCGGCCTGCAGACGGTTGGAAGCGGTCTCATCCGGTCCGAAGATACGGAAGGAGTCCGGGTTGTTCTTGATGATGTCGCGGGTGTAGACGCCCAGACGACGGGTGGCCTCGAGCTGGCCCCAGCCGTGGCCGTACTCGGCGACTTCCTTGACCTCGTAGTCTTCCAGCTTCGGCAGCTTCAGCTCTTCGCGGATGCGGCCACCGTTGGCGTTCGGGTTCTCACCGATGCGCAGTTCGCCGGTCGGCATGAAGGCGGTGACTTCCGGCTTCACGGCACCGTTCTCGTCGAACAGCTCTTCCGGCTTGTAGGACTCGAGCCAGTTCTTGAGGACCTCGAAGTGAGCCTCGGTATCGCGGGCGGAAGCCAGCGGCACCTGGTGGGAACGCCAGGAGCCCTCGGTCTTCTTGCCGTCGATGAACTTCGGGCAGGTCCAACCCTTCGGGGTACGGAAGATGATCATCGGGTAGAACGGACGAGTCATGTCGTCGGTCTGAGCGGCGGCCTTGATGTCGCAGATCTCGTCGAAGACGGTCTCGAACAGCTCGGCGAAACGACGATGGATCGACAGGTGATCCTCGTTGTCGAAGCCAGCGACGAACTCGTACGGCTCATAGCCCATGCCGTGGAAGAACTCGTGGAGCTCTTCATCGGAGATGCGGGACAGGATGGTCGGGTTGGCGATCTTGTAGCCGTTGAGGTGCAGGATCGGCAGCACGATACCGTCGGTGCGCGGGTTGATGAGCTTGTTGGACTGCCAGCCGGTGGCCAGCGGGCCGGTCTCGGCTTCGCCGTCGCCGACGATGGCCGGAACGAACAGGCTCGGGTTGTTCATCACAGCGCCGTAGGCGTGGGACAGGGCGTAACCCAGCTCGCCGCCTTCGTGGATGGAGCCCGGGGTTTCCGGAGCGTAGTGGGACGGGATGCCACCCGGGTAGGAGAACTGGCGGAAGAACTTCTGCAGGCCAGCCTCATCCTTGGTGATGTTCGGGAAGTACTCGGTGTAAGTGCCGTCCAGGTAGGACTGAGCGGTACCTGCCGGGCCGCCGTGGCCCGGGCCCATGATGATCACAGTGTTCTGCTGGTGATCAGCGATGAGACGGTTGATGTGGCCGATGAGGAAGTTCAGGCCCGGGGTGGTGCCCCAGTGGCCGACCAGACGATGCTTGACGTCTTCGCGGGTGAAAGGCTCCTTCATCAGCGGGTTGCTACGCAGATAAATCTGGCCGATGGAGAGGTAGTTGGCTGCGCGCCAGTACTTATCCACGCCTTCGATAGCTTCCTCGGAAACCGGAGCGTTCAGCTTCTTCCAAGGGGTGCCAATAACAGGACTCGTCATGTGTACTCCTGTACTCCTGCACTGTGATGTGCGATTGTTTATTTCCTTAGGTCATGAGCCATGCCTAAAACCTTGCGGTTACGCGGTATGCCTCATTTCCAGTCACTTGCACATATTACGAGCGCGGTTCGACTTTTTGCTGTTTTTTTGCGACTGTGTGTTCAATTGTTATTTTTCTGTACGCAAATGTGTGCTTTTATCGGGATTTTTGTGCGTACTTCACACTCTCTCAAAAAGATTGAAAAACGGCTCAAAATCAACGTTTTTAGTCGGTTAACACATGTTTCCCACGTTCGTTTCCCTAGATACACACGCGGCGTGTTGAGTAGGTGGGAGTAAGCAATTGTGAGATTCGTTCATACGCCGTTCACGTGTCTCCAATGTCTCCTTGCAACGTCACAATAGAGCAGTTAGTATTGTCCGTTTCTTGATACCTCATATTAAAGGGAGAGTGTTATGGCTGCAGGTCCTGTGCTCGTTGTCGATTTCGGAGCCCAGTACGCCCAGCTGATCGCACGTCGCGTGCGTGAGGCCAATGTTTATTCGGAGCTCGTGCCGCATTCCATGCCGGTCGATGAGATGCTGGCCAAGGATCCGCAGGCCATCATCCTGTCCGGTGGCCCCGCTTCCGTGTTCGAACCGGGCGCTCCGCGCGTCGACAAGAAGCTGTTCGACGCGGGCGTTCCGGTGCTCGGCATCTGCTACGGCTTCCAAGCCATGGCATACGCGTTGGGCGCGGATGTCGACAAGGCCGCCCTGGGCGAATACGGCAAAACGGAAACCACCATCGACAAGGCGGAGGGTCTGCTCGACGGCTCTCCCGCAGAGCAAAGCACGTGGATGAGCCATGGCGTGGCCGTCAAGACCGCGCCGGAAGGCTTCGAAGTGCTCGCCCACACCGAAGGCGCACCGGTCGCCGCCATGCAGGACGAGTCCCGCAAACTGTACGGCGTGCAGTGGCATCCGGAAGTCAAGCACACTCCGATGGGCCAGAAGCTCATCGAGAACTTCCTGCACAAGTGCGCCGGCCTCGGCGATAACTGGAACGCGTCCAACATCATCGAGGACCAGGTCAAGAAAATCCGCGAGAAGGTCGGCGACGCCCAGGTGATTTGCGGCCTGTCCGGCGGCGTCGACTCCGCCGTCGCGGCGGCTCTGGTGCATAAGGCCATCGGCGAGCAGCTCACCTGCGTGTTCGTGGACCACGGTCTGCTGCGCAAGGGCGAGGCCGAGCAGGTCAAACATGATTTCGTCGAGGCCACCGGCATCAAGCTCATCGCCGTGGACGCCTCCGAAGACTTCCTCACCGCGTTGAAGGGCGTGAGCGAGCCGGAGAAGAAGCGCAAGATCATCGGAGAGAAGTTCATCCGCACTTTTGAGAAGGCGCAGCGTCAGGTCATCGAAGAGGCCGGTGCCTCCGGCAAGGAAGTCAAATTCCTCGTGCAGGGCACGCTGTATCCGGACGTCGTAGAGTCCGGCGGCGGCGATGGCGCGGCCAACATCAAATCGCACCACAATGTGGGCGGCCTGCCGAAGGACATCAAATTCCAGCTCATCGAGCCGCTGCGCACCCTGTTCAAGGATGAGGTGCGCGCCATTGGCACCGAACTCGGTCTGCCGGATGAGATTGTCTGGCGTCAGCCATTCCCGGGTCCGGGTCTCGGCATCCGCATCATCGGCGAAATCACCAAGGAACGTCTTGACCTGTTGCGCGAAGCTGATGCCATCGCACGTGAGGAGCTTTCCAAGGCCGGCCTCGACCGCGACATCTGGCAGTGCCCGGTCGTGCTGCTTGCCGACGTGCATTCCGTGGGCGTGCAGGGTGACGAACGCACCTACGGCTCGCCGATCGTGTTGCGTCCGGTGTCGTCCGAAGACGCCATGACCGCCGACTGGTCGCGTATCCCGTACGACGTGCTCGCCACCATCTCGACGCGTATTACCAACGAATGCCGTCAGATCAACCGCGTGGTGCTTGACTGCACTTCCAAGCCGCCGGCAACCATCGAATGGGAGTGAGCCACAGGCTTGACGCATAACGGAAGGGGCTTTCCACAAACTATTCTTGTGGAAAGCCCCTTCCGTTATGTTACGGAAACAAGTCCGCTCTCGTCAGACGGACCGAACGTCCTCCGATGTCACTTTTGCGTATCCGTCAAACAAGCATGCCATTCCACATATCCACGAAATTCGGTAGGGTTTTCGCCGTCGTGGCGACGTTCTTCACTTGGATGCCTTTGATGCGTAGGCCAAGCATCGCCGCGAATGTGGCCATACGATGATCGGCATAAGTCTCCATCACGGATGGTCTAAGACGATTCGCCGACACAGGGGTTATCTCCAATCCATCGGGCAGTTCGTGGGCAGCTCCCCCAACGCGCGTAATCTCGTTGGCCAAAGCCTCCAGACGGTTCGTCTCATGCCCTCGTAAATGACCGATGCCGATCATGCGGGTAGGCTTGTCCGCAAAAACCAGAATCGCTGCAAGCGACGGCGCGATCTCACCTGCCGCCGTCAGGTCGAAATCACCTAGGCCGCTGACATGGCCGTTGCCGGTCACTTCGCAGTACCGGACGTCGTCAATCACCGGGAAGCTGACCTCGGCTCCCATATGTTCCAAATATCCCGGAAGCATGCCTCCGGGTTGCGTAGTGAATTCCGGCCAATGAGGTACGCGCACGGTTCCTCCGGCGATGAGCGCTGCGCCAAGGAACGGGGCGGCATTCGACAGGTCAGGTTCGACCGTCACAGTTTCGGGCAACTGCACGGCTCCCGGCTGCACGGTCCACACGCGAGCGTGTTCGTCTGCGTTGACACGCACGCCGGAACCATGCAGATCGGCCACGGTCATGCGAATATGCGGCAAACTCGGCGTCTTCTCCCCCGTGTGATGCAGTTCCAAACCGCCTGGCACTCGAGAGCCGATGAGCAATAGTCCTGAAATGAACTGCGAGGATCCCGAAGAATCAATGCTGACCACGCTTGGCTCGGTGCACTGGCTCACCGTTTGAAGTGGAGTGATTGTAAATGGCAGTCGACCTTCCTCGCCGTGGTATTCGATACATGCCCCCAACTGTTCAAGACCGTCCAACACCGGCTTCATCGGACGCGCGTACGCCTGCTCGTCACCGTCGAAAGCCACAGGACCGTCCGCGAACATGGCAAGACCGGGCACAAAGCGCATCACCGTTCCCGCAAGACCGCAGAACACCTTCGTACCACCGTGGAACCGGCCGTCGGACGGCGGCACCACCGTAACCGTGGTGTCAACCTGCTCGTCGATTTCGCAGCGCACTCCCAACGCGCGCAACGCGTCCATCATCAACTCGGTGTCGCGTGAACGCAATAGACCGACCAATCGCACGGGCCGATGTCCGAGCGCCGCGAGAATGAGATAACGGTTCGACAGTGATTTGCTGCCCGGCACCACAACGGTGGCGTCGAGCGGTTTGCCGGCAAACGGCGCCGACCACAGGTTCTCATGAATTGCTTCCATATGGTTCATGGTAGCCAAACCACATGGAAAACGCCGTGCCGGTCTCGCATATGGCTCCTTCCCACCATATTCCACAAATGAATTCTTTTTCCATAAGACAACGCAATGTAATACGATACTGCCATGAAGCATTTCATTTCACGTTGGTTGGTTTTGACCATTGCGGCCGGGGTCATGGTCACAATGCTTCCCGGCATGCACGCCGTTGGCGAACCGCCCATTCTCGGCATTGGCGCGTTCGCATTGTTCCTTGCATTGATCAACGCGTCAATCAAACCGATCGTGCACACCATCGCGTTGCCATTTTCGGTTCTCTCGTTCGGACTAATCGCGTTGATCATCAACTGGCTGTTCATGGAGCTTGCCTCTTGGCTGGCCATAAGCATGTTCGACGTCGGCGTGACTATCGATGGATTCTGGTGGTCCGTAATCGGATCTCTGATTATGGCCATCGTCTCCGGCATTGTCGGCACCGTCATTCAGGACTGATGCGATCGCGTATATAACTAAATGTCCTCCGCAATCTATCCGATTGCGGAGGACATTACTTTCGTTGTCGGGCTGACAGGATTTGAACCTGCGACATTCTGTTTTCGCGGGGTGTTTCTTTGTTGAAACCAGTGGTCTTTGATGGGGCTAATATCGCTGGAAAATGGCGGTTCTTGGTTTTTGGTTGTCTTTGTTGAGCCGACTGGGATTGGCTCACCGTGACGGTCATTGTTACTGGTTTTTTACTGGAATCGACCGATGCGACGGTGACATTGTTCGGCGTGTCAAAAAGCTTTAAAGTGATTCGTCTTGTCCAGGTCCCTCACGATTCTCCTGTTTGCCAAACAGATGGTTAAACAGAGCTTCTCCAGCCTCACGCTCGTCGAGCACGCCAGCCTCATATTCTTCGAGAATCAAGTTAGTCTTAGACATTCGTTCACGAACCTCTGGAGAAAGAATATCCTCAATTGAAGTGCCTGAATCATACTCAATGGAAAAAGGAACGTTAATCAACTCTAAATCACTGATACCATCTGGCATCGTACCGTCAGGATAAGAAACAATGATTGTTTTACCTTCATCGTTCAAGTCAGAAATATGACAGAGTCCTGTACCATCATCCAATTGAATGTATTCACCTATCTCAGGTTCACCATTAAGATAGAACCGACACATATGTAAATTCTCAGGCAACATAGATCAGCTTTCATTCTCAAAAGAACATCACGCGCCAAGAAGGTAATTTTCATATCTCCATTTGATATATTCCATATTGGTAACTTCCGGAAGTTGAATAAGCTTTTCATCAAACTCGCGGTAATTAGACTTCACTTCATCACTCAAAAGTAGAATGTGACATATCCGATCATAGTTAATTGGTTCAAATCGGATTAAACCTGCGTCAAATAGACAATGAATATCTGCACGAAGAGGCAACCCGTTATCCATCTCTTCAGGACCGCCAAACTCATGCGGCTTAATATGTGCCGCTTGCAGAGCCTGAGGAACGGACACACCGGTGACCGGACATCTTGAAACAGCAGCAAGCAGCTCATGACGGAATTGCTGCTGACGAGGACGAGAATTTTTACGCATTGTCGAAGAAAGCGTAACAGAACTAGAGATGTCAGTTCGCCGTATCATCTCTAGAAGATCGCTACTATTTTCCGACCAAGATCCATTGAGAAGTTCTTGAATTTGGAAGTCAATATCTTTGATATATAAATATCGGCAATTATCCCTGTCGGTTTCCCGGTTGGAACTTTGCCCATCCGTAAACAGGCTCGGTTGGTCTTCTTTCTGCAAAAAGCCAAAGTTGCTGAGAAAACGCAAATATTCCCCTGTAAAACGAATATCATTAGATCGCTTTACCCGGCCTGGCCAGTTGCTAACAATTTGTGGATTCTCACGATATTTGCGCACAAACTCCGATATTCGTTCAATCTTTTGCTTATCTCCGACCATTGGCACAACGATGTAATAGAGTTCGTTGTTAGTAAGCCATCCCTGATCATACTTATCCAAGTCTCTGATAACTTGAAGGATTATCTTAAAAGGGTGAACGGTTAAATCATTGTTCTCCCATTCACGAATTTGTTGCTCAGTATAATTTATTGCATTAGGAAGCTTAAAACTAATAATCATCGCTGACGCGAAATCAACCTGACTTACTCCCCCGTTGGCAATTGATTTAGCTAAATCTGTCAGTCTAATAACTCCAGCCCCGCCGCGATCTGGTGGAATCAAGCCGAATGTTTTCCAATATTGACTTGAATTACGCATCAAGTTTCGATCGCCAACACGGTCAGATAAATTAACAGTCGTGTGAATATCTCTACTTAGACCTCTCATCACATCTGCAAACTCTGGCCCAGAGTACTTGATTCGACCATCTGCAATCTTATTCAAACGAGTTACTAAACCTAGAAGAACCGCCGGATCTCCCAGAGCTTCAGTTGGAGCCTTTGTAGCAAAGAACCATTTATAATCAGCAAAAGGCAAATCTGGAATGTACTCAGTCACGACTGGCCTCCTTGATAGGTTGTACCAGTTTATAACATTTCATCACTTGTTCGGCGATACATTGGGCCAACAGCACGGGAACCGCATTTCCAATCTGGCGATAACAAGATCCACGAGATCCATAGAAACGAAAGCCTAGAGGGAATGTTTGCACGGCTGCAGACTCTCGAACACTCATACGTCGTAGCCCGTTGTAATGCGGAATTGCCACTACGCCACCGCCGCCGTTACCGCGAGCCAAAATCGTTGGCGAAGGCTTATCGGGGTCTGTCACTCGGTGCCCCGTGTAGTTTCGTGGTTTAACTTTGTACTGGGAGTACTCATTGTTAGGCACTGTATCGGCGTCTGGGCCATCAGGATCGGGGATGTCCTTGATTGCATCCCGAACGCTGACCCAACGTGGAAGACCATCCTTCCCATCCTTGGAGTTCGTCGGCTGAGGATAGGTGAATTCGACATCCAGATCATCTCTGACTCCGACGATGATGACCCTCTGACGCGTCTGAGGAACCCCATAGTCGGCCGCGTTGAGAAGCTTGTATACGACCCTATATCCCGCCTCGGCAAAATCCGACACGATCGCTTTGATCACTTCGCCTTTGCCGAGGGTGAGGATTCCCTTGACGTTCTCTGCAACGAAAAATAGAGGTTTCTTAGCCTTCAGAATACGAATGTACTGAAGGTAAAGGGTGTTGCGTTTATCCAGCACATTGCGCTTGGTGTTCGCCATGCTGAAGCCTTGGCACGGAAAGCCCCCGATCATAACATCACAATCAGGGATGTCCTGATCCGGTATTGAGCTTATATCGGCATAGACGCAATGATTAGCTATGTTTGCTTTGTAAGTTGCTACCGCATCTTTATCGAAATCATTAGCCCAAACAAGCTGGAAACCAGCCCGCTTGAAACCAAGATCAAGCCCGCCGGCACCGCTAAAAAGCGACACAACCCTAGGTACTTTAGCCATTTTTACCTTCTACATATACGGAATAGAGCGCCTTAGCAACTGCTTCTGCCAGTTTTACCGGCACAGCATTCCCGATTTGTCTGTAGCAATCAGTACGAGAGCCATGAAATCGAAAATCTAACGGGAAACTCTGAATGGAGGCAAGTTCACGGACTGTCATACGACGTACACCGCTAGGATGCGGTAACACAACCACGCCGCCTTTTCTATCGCCTCGTGCCGTAACAGTAGGAGCGGGCTTATCTCCATTTGTTGGCCTTTTCCCTAAATATCCGTTAAGCAACATCTTGTACTGGGAGTACTCATTGTTAGGCACTGTATCGGCGTCTGGGCCATCAGGATCGGGGATGTCCTTGATTGCATCCCGAACGCTGACCCAACGTGGAAGACCATCCTTCCCATCCTTGGAGTTCGTCGGCTGAGGATAGGTGAATTCGACATCCAGATCATCTCTGACTCCGACGATGATGACCCTCTGACGCGTCTGAGGAACCCCATAGTCGGCCGCGTTGAGAAGCTTGTATACGACCCTATATCCCGCCTCGGCAAAATCCGACACGATCGCTTTGATCACTTCGCCTTTGCCGAGGGTGAGGATTCCCTTGACGTTCTCTGCAACGAAAAATAGAGGTTTCTTAGCCTTCAGAATACGAATGTACTGAAGGTAAAGGGTGTTGCGTTTATCCAGCACATTGCGCTTGGTGTTCGCCATGCTGAAGCCTTGGCACGGAAAGCCCCCGATCATAACATCACAATCAGGGATGTCCTGATCCGGTATTGAGCTTATATCGGCATAGACGCAATGATTAGCTATGTTTGCTTTGTAAGTTGCTACCGCATCTTTATCGAAATCATTAGCCCAAACAAGCTGGAAACCAGCCCGCTTGAAACCAAGATCAAGCCCGCCGGCACCGCTAAAAAGCGACACAACTCTAGGATGGATTGGCATCTGCGCAGCGTGGCCTCCAGACAATTGCATCAACCTCCAATAAAACACTAAAACCACAAAAGGATGCCTTAAAGCCTTGACATAGCTCAGCTATGCGGCTCACAGGTCAAAGCGGCCATTGTCATGATACGCGATTTTTGCTTAGTTTACCGTCAAAAGCTTGGTTAATGAGCACATAGCTGGCCTGTGCGACGCCGACCACGCCGGCGAGCACGATGCCCCACGTGTAGGTACCGTCGAATCCGCCTGTGGCAGCGATGGCAATGGTGCCGAACAAGATGGAAGCCGCGAGGGACACGAGTCCGACGTATCCGATGGGGATGTACTTCTTGAATGTCTGCACGAATGCAGGCACGATCAGTGCCACGAGCCCGGATACGAGGGTGGTTGCGGTGGAAATATCCATAGGTTTCTCCTTGGGTTTGATGGTGAAGGTGGCCTCCGGCATGATGCCGAAGGCCATGGTGGTTGTGGTCAGCAGCGGAGCCGCTGGCCGGGGTAAATAAGATTGGGGCTGGCGAGGTTGTTCAATTGGACGACGCGCCGCCAGCCGTCGGCTCCGAAGATGCCGCTGGCTTGACGACGTGCACGCGGCCACCCGTGGCTGTGGATCCGCTGGCAGCGGTTGACGTACCTCAATAGGTGACGATGTTGCCCGGATAGATCAGGTTGATGTTGCCGGATGGCGCACTCTATGCGGACAGCGGCCACAGGCCGGTTCGTCTGGCGATACCGGACATGGTGTCGCCGTTGCGCACGGTCATGCTCACGCTTCGGGCGGGAACGGCAGGCGCGTATGCTGCCGAATCAGATTGTAGGGATAGCGGTCCCGCCATACCTTGCACAATGCACCAATCATCGGCATGTCCTCGTCGGCCACGCCGTCGATGCCGGCCACGTTCAGACTGTTCACGTCCAATGGTCGTTTGACGGCAGCGCTCCAGATGCCTTCGCCCGTCATATCGTCGTCTTTCCCTTCTAGTACATGACGTGCTGCCATCTGTTCGGATTGCGTCGTGTGGCCCACGCTCCCTGCAATGCCATCGTGCAGGCGACCAATGGCGAGATGCCGATGTCGGATCCCGTCTTGCTCCAGCCGAACGCGCCGCTTTTGCCGATCGGTCTCGTGGTCGCGTTCGACACCGCCATGGCCAATTGGGGCTGGGTGTCATCGGACAGGTGCCTCAATGTGCCGGCGGTGAGCATGTCCAATACACGGCCGCATGCCTGACCCATGCCGTTGGTGGTGTTCACCATGACCTCCACGCCGCGTGACTTCAGTTCGGGCAGCAGCACCATGGCGGGGCTCTGCGCGTCGATGACCACGGCTGCGGTCTTCGGCCAGCGCCCGGCGATCCAATCGGCGGCCCACGCGGTGCCATGCTTCTTCGTGTCCCGGTATTCCGCCAGCTCGATGTGCGCGGTGCCGTCCCGGTATTTCATGCACGCACCGATGGCCAACGCGCTGCGATCCGGGGACATGTCGATGCCGAACGAGACGACGCCTCCATCGGCACGCTTCTCCACGGTGCCGTCCGCCCACAATCGCGGATCGATGGCATTGGAGACGGTGGCCTCGTCCCATATGTCAAGGCCCTCGCGCCGGAACGAATCATCGCCCAGGTTCTTCTTCATGCGCAGGATGGCCGCCTCACCGGTGCGATGCGGAAAGGAGGGGTTCGCCACGGCCCACTGTCTGCGGTCGTCGGAGTCGGCGTCCTTGTCGGCGCTGAACTCCACGTACAGCATGTCGGCACTGTCGCCCTTCAATGCCTCGCTTCGACGAGTGGAGAACACCTCGGATGGATCCGAGGGCTTCGGCGGCGTGCCCATGTAGACGATCAACGGGTTGCGCGCCGCGTTCGTCGCCGGGATCATGTCGTCCAACGCGCGTTCGGTCAGGATCTGCGCCTCGTCGAACACCTCGATGTCAACGCTGTCGAAGCCACGGCCGAAGCCATTCTCTCGGGCACCGAACATGACGCGCGATCCGTTGACGAACACGAGTTCCTGTTGGCCGTTCGCCCTTCGTGGCTCGCCATCGACGAACCGGCTTATCGCCCTGCGCCGCACCAAGGCGCACATGAACTTGAACGTCTCGTCACTCATGCGCGTCCTATGCGCCGTCCACAGCACCTTCAACGGGTATTCGCTCAGAATGCATAGCATCACGATCATCGTGCCGATCAGGAACGTCTTGCCGACCTGACGGCAAATGCTGATGACCACGCCGCCGATACCGGCCGCATACACGCCGTCAGCGGTCTTGCCAAGGATGCAACGGCCCAACTGTCGCTGCCAGCCGTCGTACTCGATGCCGCACAGCCTCGCCTGCGCCTCGACCTTCGGCCAGCCGGTCGTCGCAATGTCCTTGGGCAGCACCACATGCCGCGCCACATCGGACAGCTTGCGCCGGTCGGGTCTGGCGCTAGACCTCGCTCGGATCGAACGGCTCATCCTCTACCTCCGTCGCGGTCGGCGCATTGGCTCCGCCGTTCTCGGATTCAAGGCGCTCAATCTCCCGACTCACCTCAAGCAGCCGCCGGGTCAACGACGCCAAATCACGCGGCGGCGTATCTACATCGAATACCGCTTTTTCAAGCCTATGAAGAGTTCGTTGAAGCAGCACGAGGTAATCATTTGCTTCAGCCATAATGTCTCTCCGGGAAAAGAAAACGCCCACCATCAGGTGGGCGGAAAATCGATGCTTCAGATGTCTGAATGCCCTCGTATCGCTTTGAGGCTTGCGGAGAACCATAACCACTATTTGAAAGGAGTTATCATGAAATTCAGGATTTAGCCAAGGCTAATTACTCGTCTTCGTTCTTTTTCAGATGTGCTTCCACCCCAGCGGAATTTGCCTTGAAATCGAGCTCATAGCCTTTATCCATGACCATTTCTGCAAGACGTAGGGCAAATAAACTGACCAGAGAAACAAGAAGTACCGCTGAGTCAGCATTCTTCGGAAGAGGCAGCATATCCTTGAGTCCAGAAGACCGTTCGATCATCATGTTTGCCATAATGACCTCCTTCATTTCAGATTACTTTGTGGTTCACATCGTCAGCATCTCCTTTCGCATACAAGTCTACATTCAAATCCATGCAGCTGATTGGAAAAATAACGGGGAGGGATTTGGCCAATACTCTGGGGTAGCCGAACGCCGGACCGGGAGGATACCGTCCCCCAGGCCTGTTACCAATCCGAACTCTTGAACGGCACGGCGGTGGGCTTGAGTGCCGGAGCGCCTTTGGCTTTCTGTCTTGCCCATGCAAGGCTCTTGTCGCTTTTGAGTTGGTTGCAACAGCGATGCACCTTCTCAAGGTTGCGCAGATCCGTCGCGCTTCCGCCGCGACTCACTGGAATGATTTCGTCCACTTCGGCGCTCATTGGATCAGGCCATGCAATCGCATCATCTATAGGCCTATCGCAGATGGCGCAGGGTGTTTGCTGTGCGAGCACTCGCTGTCTGGCGAGGTTGCGGGCCCGGCGGTTGATGCGCCGTGGATCCCTGTAGTTTCTGCCGTGGGGCATACTGGTTTGCCTATGTGCGTGGCGGGTGCCGTGATGCCTGTTTCGCCAGCGGAATCTTTGATTATGTCTGAGGCTTGGTGGGCTTCGCGGCACCCGTGGGTATGAATATGCCCCGCCGGAGAAAGGAGTAAAGCCGGCGGGGCGGAGGAAAGTCTTGGAAGGTTGCCTTGGTGTTCCTTGCATTGAACGGCAACACTATCATTTTCGCCGCGTTGCACTTCCCGCGCAAGTTCCACAGTGCCTTGCGCCTACTAGATATTCGATATGACGGGATCCGTTACCGGTGGTAACGGCACTGTTGGTTTGCCTATTACAGACAGTAATCGTTGTCGGCCTTGGCTTCTCTGCACTTTATATGTCCCGCCGTAACAGGCGTAACGGGTGTAACAGGTGAACTATAAGAGTTGTGTGGTGAATGAGGGTGGATGGGGCGGATTGCATCGGTTACATGTGTTACAGCCTTCATCAATCGGCGGTATCCAAACGGTTCTGCGGTAACAGGCGACCGTTACAGGATGCTGCTTGGAAACGAATGTGGCGTGCTTGTGTCCAGGGTCTGTACAGTATTGATCAGCTCCGAAATGGAGTCAGCGTAGCTGCCTTGACACCTCATTTATCCGTCAACGGTTCAGGTGACATTGCAGGACTGCGCATAGGTTGCGATTGAGATTAAGGCAGTCCGGCCACCATGGAGGAGCCGGTGGCATGGCGGACGGCCCTCAAAGCGAAGCGCCCTCAGGTTCATTCTTGAGGGCGCTTACTATATGCGGTTCCGGCCGGCCTACGCCACAGCGGCGAATTCGGTCGGCTTGTCTGTGTCGATGGCTTTGAGCGCATCTGGTCCACGGCGTCGGCGACCTCGTTGAGTCGTTCGGTGTTTTGCTTCAATTTTTCTTAAGCAATTTCTGCACTATTTTTCCGCAGCAGGAGCTGGTGACGTTTTGTTGGACTCGTCATTGATTCCATCACCACCGATCATGCCGCAAGACCGAGCACGCCTCGACGAGCCATGATGCTCATGCCGAACTCCGTCTTGATCCTCCTGTCCCGGTACCAGACCATGTAGTCGTCGAGCATGCCGATGAACCCGTCCATCGAGACGCCCGCGAAGCCGCGCTTGCGGAGGAAACTCCTGCTTGATCCGGCCGAGGAACTCTCCGCGGCGGCGCAGCGCTCGTATTTGATGTACAGGTCCACTGCCCTGTCACGCTGCTCCTTGCTGTACTTCGCCATAAAAGGGTTCTCCTCCCGGTCGGGAAGTCCAAGAAAACATCACCACCTCGAAAAGCAGATGGATGGCATGGACGATGGCGACTGGCTGTTTCGCGCTGCGAGGGGCGGGAACCTGTGGACGAACACGTGGCGGACGCGATCAGAGAGTTGCACGCCAAGCAGCCGGGGAACGCCTAGGCGAGGATGCTGCGCGGTCATCGTGTCATATCGTGTCGATTGGCTTCACACGGATAAAACAAAACCCTTGAAGACCTAATGTCTCCAAGAGCTCCGGTCGGGCTGACAGGATTTGAACCTGCGACATTCTGCTCCCAAAGCAGACGCGCTACCAAACTGCGCTACAGCCCGTTCATGCACTCCCGCACGTGGCAGGTGAACACGAGTTTCTATTGTAGCGTATGGTAGGACAACGACAGGCTAGAATGGCAAATACTGGAGGGAACGCGCATGGGACGTCATCAGCAAGCCGAGGCTTCAGGCATCATTTCCTTCATGGCATGCGCCACTCTTGCATGGATCGCCATGGGCCTATATCTGCAATTCGCTCCCGCCATCTGGCGTGTCACCCAACGCCTGTTCACCGTGTGTGCCGGAATCACCGCGGGATGTGGAGTCATCTCGTTCACCTTGGGGTATGCGCGCAACTCCAGGTCGATGACGTTGAAACATGGCTGGACCATTCCTATTCGCCGTATCTTCGAGATACTCGCTTTGTCCGTGGTCTACGCGTCGACCATTTTCGTCACGGCGTTCATGCTGCTTTCCATTGCCAGCAACATGATGGGGTTGCGCACGTTAAAAGGCTATCTGACTGCACTCTGCGCCGCGATCTCGGGGGTCGTAGGCTATGTCACGTTCGTACAGGCGGAACTCATGAATGCCAAGACCATCGCATCCTTGTTGCCGTTCTTCGTGGTTTCCGGTGTCAGCATCGCAGGATTGACGTCCGATGATCCATACTGGTACAACAACAATTTCTCCCAATTGGGCGATCGAACCACTTTTGCTGCTCGTATGTTCAATTCGACATTGATGTTGGCCGGCGTCTGCATCGTCATCATCAGCTATTTCGCGATTTCGGAGCTCATCACCACGCACCGTCTGCAGATGCAGTATCTGTCTGCAAACGATGAAAAAGAAGCTCCCAAACACTTCAAGGCGCGGATTCTTCTGCTATCGACCATGCTGACGCTCGCAGGCATCGCCTTCATCGGCATCGGCATGTTCCGTTACACGCCGCATCCGATTCTGCACAACGTATTCGCCCGCGGTCTTCCCTGCCTGATGAGCGTGCTGATGATCGCGCTGCCTTGGCTGGCCCCGCAGCTTTCAAAAGTAGTATATGTGATTTCAGACCTAGCTATCGTGATCGGGGCTCTTGCCGGGTTCCAGTGGTTGGCGGGGCGTAACACGTTGACGAACGTCGAGGCTCTTGCCGGCATGATGTTTCTGGGCTGGTTCATCATCTTTTCACGGCAGATTGCGGCCATCGAATCCGATCGTGTGCAGACGCAGCTTATTCTGGCGCAAACCAAGCGGCCAGAATCCGTCGAGGATCTTGCGGAGGTCAGCGAAACCGTTCCTGGAACCGTTTCCCGACTCTCGTCGGAAGTCTAATTCTCGTAACGGTTCACGAGCACAGTCCACAAACAATACGGCGAGGTGTCACCCGTACGGATGGCACCTCGCCTGTTCTCATGGCTATCAGAAATCGTAGTTCTTTGTGGTGGGCTTTCTATCGCTCATCAGCAACAGGAAGCTTCTCGATTGCGCCGTGATCGCGAAGCCGGCCTCATAGTTGAGTTCCGGACCCTTCGGATTATGCGTGTCGACGACCAGACGCCATTTCTTGCCATACCGCTCGTCCGGCAAGGTGAACATAATCGGCTCGTAATGCGCGTTGAAAATCAGGATGAAGTTATTGTCCACCATCTGGTTGCCATACCAGTCGGCTTCCGGAATATCGGAACCGTTCAGATAGATCATCACCGAGAACGCGTGGGTGTTGGACCAATCTTCCATGTCCATGATGGAACCGGTGTGGTCCATCCATTCGACCTGCGGAATCTTATCGTCCGGGTCTCCTGGCTCGCGGCCGGTGAAGAAACGACGCCGGTGGAGCACCGGGTGCTCGAGTCGCAGATGAATCAGCTTCGAAACGAACTCAAGCAGATCCTTCTGACTATCGTCAAGATCCCAATTGGTCCATGAAATGGCGTTGTCCTGGCAATAGGCATTGTTGTTGCCCTGTTGCGTGCGTGCCACCTCATCGCCGCCGCAGATCATCGGAATGCCCTGACTGCACAGCAGCGTCGCGAACATGTTGCGCATCTGCTGTTGCCGCAGGTCGTTGACGTCCTTGATGGTGGTCGGGCCTTCGACACCGCAGTTCCAGGAACGGTTGTTGCTTTCGCCATCCCTATTGCCTTCGCCGTTGGCGTCGTTATGCTTCTCGTTGTAGCTCACCAAATCGTTCATGGTGAAGCCATCATGTGCGGTGATGAAGTTCACGGAAGCCACCGGACGGCGGCCGTTCATCTGATATAGGTCGGAGCTGCCCATCAGACGACTGGCGAATTCCGGTAGCGTCGATGGTTGCGAACGCCAGAAGTCACGCACGCAATCACGGTAGCGGCCGTTCCATTCGGACCAGCTGGACGGGAAGCCGCCCACCTGATAGCCGCCGGAACCCAAATCCCAAGGTTCGGCGATGAGCTTGACACGGGAGATGACCGGATCCTGTTCGACGATGTCGAAGAAGGCGGACAGCTTGTCGACTTCCTGGAATTGGCGGGCCAGCGTGGCCGCAAGATCGAATCGGAAACCATCGACATGCATTTCGGTGACCCAGTAGCGCAGGCTGTCCGTGATGAGCTGCAGCGCGTGCGGCGAGCGCATCAGCAGGGAGTTGCCGGTGCCGGTCGTGTCGAAGTAGTGGCGTCGGTCGTTGTCGACCAGACGGTAGTAGGCACCGTTGTCGATGCCTTTGAAGCTTAGGGTCGGGCCGAGGTTGTTGCCTTCGGCGGTGTGGTTGTACACCACGTCGAGGATCACTTCCATGCCGGCGCGATGGTAGGCCTTGACCATGGATTTGAATTCGTTGACCTGCTCGCCGCGTTGTCCGGAGCTTGAGTACGCGTTATGAGGCGCGAAGAAGCCGATGGTGTTGTAGCCCCAGTAGTTGCTCAGGCCTTTTTCCTGCAGGAAGCTGTCGTTGACGAACTGGTGGATCGGCATAAGTTCGATGGCGGTGACGCCGAGCTTCCTCAGATATTCGATGACCGATGGATATGCGAGGCCCGCGTAGGTTCCACGGATGTCCGGCGGCACGTCCAGGTTGAGATTGGTCATGCCACGCACATGGGCTTCGTAGATTACCGAATCATGGTAGGAGATGTTCGGATGTTGGTCGTTGCCCCAGTCGAAATACGGATTGACCACGGCCGATTTCATGGTATGCGGCGCGGAATCCAGCGTATTCATGCTGGTTACGTCCTCAGGGCTTTTGAACCAATACGAATAGAGGCTTTCGTCACCGTCGATGTTTCCCTCGATGGCTTTTGCGTACGGGTCGAGCAGCAACTTGTTCGGGTTGCACCGCAGGCCCTTTGCTGGATCATACGGACCGTACACACGATAGCCGTACCGTTGCCCGGGTTGTATTCCCGGCAGATAGTTATGCCATACGTAGGAGTTCTGCTCCGTCATTTCCACTCGGGTCTCACGGTCTTCCTCATCGAAAAGACAAAGCTCGACTTTCTGGGCCACTTGAGAGAAGAGGGCGAAATTCACGCCGGCGCCGTCGTAGCTCGCACCGAGTGGATACATCGATCCAGGTCTGATTTGCATAATTCAAGTATCGCACGTTTTGCGAGTTGAATTCGTTATTTCGTTTATTCCGGCGATTGTTTTTACAATTCGAAACCTGCAGACCGCTATTGTTGCCGCATTCTGCGAATTTGCTCATGCAAAATGGCGATCTCCGAATTGGAGGCCGTGATGTGCGTGTCTCGTAGCTGCTTCCACGGGATCCAAGCAGATTCGACATGCTCGTCGGCGTCGAAATGCCGTTCGACGGCCTGCCAGTGGCGCAGGTGCACCACCATGATGTTGGCCAGTTCGTCGGTCATGCCTTCGGATGAATAGAATTGCCCGACATGGTCGATATCGCAACTGTTTTCGTCGATTGGCTCGACGCCGGTCTCTTCGCGCAGCTCACGCAATGCGGCCGCATCGACGTCTTCCCCGTCATCGATGAGTCCTGCCGGCAGACCGTAGGCGAAGGCGTCGCAGCCGACACGGTATTCTCGTTCGACCAAGTACAAATCCTGCGCGCAGTCATGCACCAGCATGACCACACAGGGCGCGTGCCGCATCACCTGTCTGCGGATCACGGTTTGTCCGCCGTCTCGTGTCTGCAACGCGATACGCATGTCCTCCACGCCGAAAATCGCGCCTTGATACACGTGCTCCCTGCTGAGTACTGTGGCCGGTCTGGTCATGTCCACGCCATCGCTGGATTCGTTCAGCGACATATCCATGCTGGTCGTATCGGACATCGTCGTTCAGCGTTCCTGCCCGCAGGACGGCAGTACCAGATTCCAGGGATCGGTGTTCATGGAAATCCAGCGGACGGTGGGGATGTCTCCGGTCGCCTCAGATACGGCACGAGGCACATCGCCCATGGCGTATTGGAACCATATGGATTCGATGGCGCTGTGTGGCGTGTTGATGAACATCGGACGAACAGTGGCGTCGCCTCGGCCGAGTTCGATGTCCGCGGCACGCATGGACGCCTCATAGCGCGCCTGCTCGATGGCATCGGTCACCGGATGATGGCGCAGATCGCTGGTCACATACACATCGACGCCTGCGGCACGCACTTCATCGAACAGGGAATCGCCCGAGCCCGGCAATACCGCCACCGTGCCGATCGTCGCGTCAAGGTCGCCGCACACCTGCACGCCAAGTTCGGTGTATGGCAGCGCGTCGGCCACACGACGGGCGAAATCACGCAATGCGATCGGCTCCTGCAACCGGCCGACACGGCCCAATCCGACCGGATGTTCGGCTTTCGGATCTTCGATGGGTACCAGCGGACGCTGTTCGATCAGGCCGAACGCGTCGGCGGCGGCCATGCCGACTCCTCGGTAGGAGGCATCGGCATTGGTGTGCCCAACCCACAGCGCGCAACCGGCGAGGTTGAGCTTCCGGACGATCTCACCACGGAATCCTAGTCCGGAGACCGCATGCACGGAACGGAAGAACAGCGGATGGTGGCAGATCAGCAGGTCGATGCCTCCGGCGATAGCCTGGTCGATCACCGCCATGGATGGGTCCGCCGCGAACGCGATGTTGCGCACGTCGTGGCGAAGGTCTCCCACGATGAGTCCCGGCTCATCCCATTGTTCCGCGTATCGCAGCGGATACAGCGTTTCAAGCACATCCACGACCTGCTTCAGCGTTGCCACAATCTTCCTTCTTTCTTTTTTAATCAGCCTTCGATTATCCGACGGGAACGGATCAGTGGGCCGCCAATTGCCAATCGGAACCGATGCCCGTCGATACGTCCAACGGAACGGCCATGGTGACGGCATGCTCCATGGCATCCTTCACCAGCGCGGTGGCCTGCTTCTCCTCACCGGGCGCGATCTCCACCACAAGTTCATCATGAATCTGCAGTATGAGGCGACTTCCAAGGTTCGCTTCCTGCAGTGCGTCATACGCACGAATCATGGCGATTTTCATGATGTCCGCCGCCGAGCCTTGGATAGGCGCGTTCAACGCGGCGCGTTCGGCCGCGTCCCTCACGGCACGGTTCGGCGATTTGAGACCGGGGAAATACCTGCGCCTTCCGAAAATGGTTTCGGTATATCCTTTTTCGCGTGCGGACGAGACAAGCGATTCAAGGTATTCATGGACTTTGCCAAAAGTGGCGAAATACTGGTTTTTCAGCGATTCGGCTTCTTTGGGCTTGATCTTGAGCTGCTGGGCAAGTCCATACGTGCTCAGACCGTAGGCAAGTCCATAGCTCATCGCCTTGACGTGGCTACGCTGATCGGACGTGATGTCGTCAACGGGAATGCCGTAGACCAAGCTGGCCACATACTTATGGAAGTCCTTGCCGGAGCGGAAGGCCTCTATCAACGCCTCATCACCGGAAAGGTCGGCCATGATGCGCAGTTCGACCTGCGAGTAGTCGGAGCTCAGCAACGATTCGAAGCCCTCTCCCGGCACGAACGCGGATCGAATCTCACGACCTGCGGGATCCCGGTTCGGAATGTTCTGCAGGTTTGGATCGACGGAGCTCAATCGTCCGGTGGCTGCCACCGTCTGTTCGAAAGTGGTGTGGATGCGACCGTCATGACGGTTTGTCGCGTCGATCAACGTCTGCACGATCTGCTTGAGCTTGTTCTTTTCACGATGCATCAGCAACGCGTCAAGGAACTGGCATGCGCGGTCGTTATCGTACGAGCGGTCACGCAAGGTCTGCAATGCCGCGGCATTGGTGGTATATGAACCGGACTTGGTTTTTTTCGTCGGTTTCAATCCCATGTCTTCGAACAGGATCTTCTGCAGCTGTTTGGGGCTTTGCAGGTTCACCTGCTCCCCCGCGAACTGCCACGCCGTTTCCTGTGCCTGGGCAGCGTCGGCGGCAAGTTGGTCGCGCATCTGCACCAGACGTGCCATATCCACTTGGGCGCCGACCTGTTCCATGCCATGCAGGACCTGAGAGACCGGAAGCTCAATGGATTTGAGGAGACCGAATTGTTCGCGCTTATCCAGCACACCGGCCAAATATTCGGCCAAAAGCCCCACGATTGCGGTGCGGGTGAGTATCAGCTCGTCGTTCTTGGAATCGTTTTCCTCAGGCTCGTCGAAGTCCAAGGTCCCCTGTGTCGCGGCTTCGGCTTGTGCTTCGATGTGCAGATCAAGGAAATGGGCCGCAGCCTGTTCCAGCGTGTCCGCGTGGAAATCCGGGTGGGCAAGATATCCGGCGAGCTTGGTGTCGAACAATGGTTCCGGAAGTTCCACGCCGATGCTGCCCAGCAGATGCGCATGTTCTTTGTAACCGTGCACGACCATGGAATGGTGATAGCGGTCGAACAGCCTTTGCAGGCATTGCACCATATCCGGACTGAATACGTCGATGCGAATGGCTTCGCCGTGCACGGCGATCATCAATGCCGAAAGAGAGGCTTCTCCGGGTTTGCTCGTGCCTTCGGCGTAAAGCGTCCAGGACTGTCTCACCTTGTCCGTGCAGCGGGTCGAAGAATCGATTTCGAAGCCGAATTCCGGAATGTCGTTGGAGGAGCGTTCATGGCGTTCGTGCAGATGTTCCTGCACCACGGGGAAATGGTTTTGGACCCATGTCTCCACCACATGCGGATCGTTGACGTCTTCGACATGTGGCAGCCCGAGCTTGCTGGATTCGTGCACGTCCCCGGATGGTTTGTCCGCATTGAACGTTTTGAGCACGCGATTCTTGGTCCGAACACCGAATTCGAGCTTGGTGAATAGATCGTCGAGTTGACCAGCGTCGACTTGTCCAAATGTCAGGTCGGATACCGACACGCCAAGATCAAGGTCACGAACCAAAGCGTTCACGGAACGGTTCAGTTTGACCTGTTCGATGTTTTCGCGCAGGGCTTCGCCTTTTTTGCCGCTGATCTCGTCGGCGTGTTCGATGATCTGCTCAAGTCCGCCGTACTGGTTGATCCATTTGGCCGCGAATCCGTCGCCGACTCCGGGAACGCCGGGGATGTTGTCAGCGGTTTCTCCGCGCAAGGCGGCCAGATCCGGGTATTGCGCGGGAGAGACATGATATTTCTCCTGCACGGCGTTCGGGGTCATATGTTTGAGGTCTTTGAAATGGTGGCCGGGATACAGCACGGTGATGTTGTCGTTAATCAGCTGGAAAGCATCACGGTCGCCGGACAGCACCAATGTGCGGTAGCCTGCCTGGTCGCCCATGCTGGCGAGCGTGCCGATCACATCGTCACCCTCGTAACCAGGTTTTTCGATGTAGGTGACGCCCAAGGCCGTCAGCATCTGCTGGATTAATGGCAGCTGGCTGAGCAGTTCCTCAGGGGCCGCGTCGCGCGTTCCCTTGTACTGCGGCAGCATCTGGTTGCGGAACGTGCCGCCCTTCACATCGAATGCGACGGCAAGATGGTCTGGATGTTCGGCATCGATCACCTGCGAAAGCATGGTGGCGAATCCCCAGACCGCGTTGGTGGCCTGACCTGATGATGTACTGAAATTCTCTACGGGTAAGGCAAAAAAAGCGCGGAACGCCAAAGAATGGCCGTCAACGACCAATAGCGTTCCGCGTGAAGTGCCTTCCACAGTTGGTGTGTTAGCGCTCATCCTCTGCTTCCGACTTCTGTTCGCCATACTTGGCGATGATGGCCATGGCCAGACGCTTCTTCGGAATACGCTGGTCCATGGAGGTCTTCTGAATCCAACGGAAAGCGCCCTGTTCGGAGAAGTCCGCCTTGTCCATCAGCAGGCCCTTGGCGCGGTCGACGAGCTTGCGCTCCTCCAGCGTTTCTTCGGCCTTCTTCAGCTGCTCTTCGGCCTTCTTCAGCTGTTCCTCGGTTTCCTGCAGTTTGGACTCGCTACGTTCGACATTGTCAAGCAGATCGTTGATTTCGGCGAAACGGCCCATGGCGACTTCCAAAGCCGGCAGCAGCTTGGATTCCTCATACGGCTTGGTGACATACGCCATGGCGCCAGCGCCCGTGGCCTTTTTGACCAAATCAGACTGGGAGAATGCCGTCAGCATGACGACCGGAGCGATGTTCTCATCACAGATGATGCCAGCGGCCTCGATGCCATCCATGCGAGGCATCTTGACATCCATGCACACCACGCTCGGGCGGAACTTACGAGTCAGTTCAACGGCTTCCTCACCGTTGGCGGCCTCTCCGACGACCTCATAGCCGTTATCCTCAAGCATGGCGACCAAATCCATGCGGTTCACGGATTCGTCTTCGGCAACGACGACGGTGCGCTTGTGCGCCTCGTTATTATTGGCAGAATCCGGCTCGGGAGCCGCAGCAGCTTGGAGCTCCTCATCAGTGAGTACTTCGTCCGGTTCCGTGGTCTTCTCTGCAGCCATGTCGGTCTCTTTCCACTGTCACACCCAAAGCCGGCCTAACATGCCCCAACCCGGGCCTGGATTGATATTGATTTCTTACGTGCCCTCGGTGGGACTCGAACCCACACTGCGCAGATTTTGAGGCTGCTTCCTCTACCAATTGGGATACGAGGGCTTGCACGCAACTCTGGAAGAATACCACATGATTGCGATTTGCGCCAAATCTCGGCGTTGTCATCATTCGGGGACATCGCGTAAAAACAATAATCCTCCCATCGGGAACCAATGGGAGGATTATGGAATCAGCGTTTAACGCGACGATTCAAATCTCAGTCGCAGGCACCAACGGTGTGGACGTAGATGGAATCGGTGCGACCCGGCTGGTGTTCGCCCTGGGCGGAGCTCAGCACGACGATCTTGTCGCCATCGGAGACCTTGCCGGCGTCCTTGAGGACCTTGTCGGTGAAAACCATGAGGTCCTTGCGGGACTTGTCATGGTAATCCTCGTCGACCAGGAAGGACTCGGTGCCCCAAGACAGGGCCAGCCAGTGGAAGGTGTGCTCATTGTTGGTGATGCCGTAGATCGGGGTGGCCGGACGTTCACGGGACACGCGGTGCACGGTGGAACCGGTCTGGGTGTAGGCGACGATGGCCTTGGCGTTGAGCTTGTCGGCCAGGTCGACGGCGGCGGAAGAGACGGCACCGGTGGAGGACATATCCAGGTTCTTCAGCTCCGGGATGCGGTCGAAACCATGCTCGGTGGCGAAGGTGGAGATGCGGCTCATGGTGTTCACGGTGACTGCCGGGTACTTGCCGACGGCGGTCTCGTTGGAGGTCATGGTGGCGTCGGCACCGTCGAGGACGGCGTTGGCGCAGTCGGATGCCTCTGCACGGGTCGGGACCGGGGAGCTGACCATGGAGCCGAGGACTTCGGTGGCCACGATGACCGGCTTGGCGTACTGACGAGCCAGCTCGATGCAGCGCTTGGTGGCCAGCGGGACCTCTTCCAGCGGGCACTCGACGGCCATATCGCCACGTGCGACCATGATGCCGTCGAACGCCTTGACGATCTCCTCGAGGTTCTCGAGGGCCTGCGGCTTCTCGATCTTGGCGACGACCGGGATACGGCGGCCTTCCTCGTCCATGATCTCATGGGCGCGATCGATGTCGGTGGCGAAGCGCACGAAGGACATGGCAATGATGTCGGCGCCGGTGCGGATGGCCCAGCGCAGATCCTCTTCGTCCTTCTCGGTCAGAGCCGGCAGAGACACGGCGACGCCCGGAAGGTTGATGCCCTTGTGGCTGGAGACCGGTCCGGCAACGACAACCTTGGTGTACACGTTGTTGCCTTCGACCTTGGTGACCTCGAGGCGGACCTTGCCGTCGTCGATGAGGATCGGATCGCCTGCATGGCAGTCGCCCGGGAGACCCTTGAAGGTGGTGGAGGTGATGTGCTCGTCGCCTTCGATGTCATCAGTGGTGATGACGAACTCCTGGCCTTCGGTCAGCTGGACCTTGTCCTCGCCGTCGGCGTTCTTCTTGAACCAACCGCAGCGGATCTTCGGACCCTGCAGGTCAACCAGGGCTGCGACGTTGCGGCCAGTGGCCTTGGCGGCGGCACGGAGGTTGTTGTAGACCTTGAGGTGGTCTTCCGGAGTGCCGTGGGAGCGGTTCAGACGAGCGACGTCCATACCTGCTTCGACAAGGCTGGTGATGCCTTCCAGGGACTCGGTGGCGGGACCGATAGTATCTACGATCTTGGCTTTACGCATGAATGCCTGCCTATTCTTGTTGATATTGATTTTGGATCTGACGACCCTGTTTCCAATGGCATAGCTTACTAGCAAAAAGCGCCCACTTCCACCTCGAAACAAGGTGTGTTGTGAGCGCTCACATTTTTGTTGGGTAACTAAAACCTTCTGTTTGCCGACAGTCTATCGAACCATCATCTTTCGTTCTTTTCCATAGCGCGCATCTTGAGCACACTCGCCAAAGCGGAACCGCCGATCGCAAGAACGATCACGACAAGCGACAGCCATGTGGGCACTTCCGGAACCCAGGAAATCGGCTGGCCGCCATTGAGGAACGGCAGCGAATTGCCATGCAGGGCCTCCATGATGAGTTTGACGCCGATGAAGCCCAGCACCACGGACAGGCCCAGCGGAAGATAGACGAGCTTGTCAAGCAGCTCTCCGAGCAGGAAGTACAGCTGCTGCAGACCGAGCAATGCGAACACGTTGGACGTGAACACGATGAACGGATCTTTGGTCAGACCGAAAATGGCGGGGATCGAATCGAAAGCGAACATCACGTCGGTGGTGCCGATGGTCAGGAACACGATGAGCATCGGGGTCCAATGCTTCACACCGTTCTTGATAGTACGCAGCTTTTCGCCGTCGTATTCATCGGTGATCTTGATGACCTTGCGCAGTGCGTGAATCAACGCGTTCTCATGGTATTCCTCGTCCTCGTCTCCCCCGGTGACGAGTTTGATGGCCGTGACGATGAGGAACGCGCCGAATAGGAAGAACACCCAAGTGAAGCGCGAGATGATGGCAGCGCCCACCAAAATGAACATGCCTCGCAGTACGAGCGCGACGGTGATGCCGACTGACAGCACGAATTTCTGTAGTTCCTTCGGCACCGCGAAATTCGACATGATAATGACAAACACGAACAGGTTGTCTATGCTCAGCGAATATTCGGTCAGCCAACCTGAGTAGAACTCGATGGCAGGCTTCGAGCCGGCGAAGAACCACATGAGTCCGCCGAAGATCAACGCCATGACCACGAAGAACGCGATATGCTGCACGCATTCCTTGGTGGACGGCACATGCGGCTTGCGCCCGATGATGAACAGGTCCACCACGAAGAAGACGGCAAGCACCGCAAACGTGGCGATTTCAAAAACAAGTGGTGTTTCAGCCATAATCCACTATGGTACGGATGCCGTATGACCGGTCGAGAACTATTTGCTCGCCTCCGTCATCTGCCGAAGTTCCTTTTTCAGGTCACGGATCTCGTCACGCAGACGAGCCGCAAGCTCGAATTGCAGTTGTTCTGCGGCGGTATGCATCTGCTCGGACAGTTGTCGAATGAGATCAGCTAGATCCTGTGCGGGCAATCCGGCCTTGAGAATCTCCTCGTGCCGCCTGCCGGATTCCTCCTTGCTGGTATGTGGCACGCCGAGATGCGAATTGCCGGCTTTGTCCGCGTTTCGGTATCCGGTACCGAGCAATGTCTGGGTGTCGACGTCCTCCTTGGCGAGCATGTCGTTGACATCGGAGATCTTCTTGATGAGCGGCTTCGGATCGATGCCATGTTCCTTATTGTAGGCGATCTGGATGTCACGGCGGCGGTTGGTCTCGTCGATGGCCTTGCGCATGGCTTCGGTGATGTCGTCCGCATACATGACGACGGTGCCGGACACGTTTCGCGCCGCACGGCCGATGGTCTGGATGAGCGAACGGTAGGAACGCAGGAAGCCTTCCTTATCCGCGTCGAGGATTGCGACCAATGACACTTCCGGCAGATCGAGGCCCTCTCGTAGCAGGTTGATGCCGACGATGACGTCGATCTTGCCTTCACGCAGTTCACGCAGCAGTTCGACACGACGCAAGGTGTCCACATCGGAATGCAGATATTCGACTTTGATGCCGCGTTCCAGCAGATAGTCGGTCAGATCCTCGGCCATTTTCTTAGTGAGCGTGGTGACCAGCGCACGTTCGTTCCTTGCCACGCGGTCTTTGATTTCGGCGAGCAGGTCATCGATCTGCCCTTCCACCGGCCGCACGTCGATCTGCGGATCGACTAGTCCGGTCGGACGTATGATCTGTTCGACCACGCCGTCGCTCAAACCGAGTTCGTAATCGCCGGGCGTTGCCGACAGGTACACCGTCTGACCGACGCGTTCCTGGAACTCCGGCCATTTGAGCGGTCGATTGTCCATTGCCGACGGCAGGCGGAAACCGTGTTCGACCAGCGTACGTTTGCGGCTCGCGTCGCCTTCGTACATGGCACCGATCTGCGGCACGGTGACATGTGATTCGTCGATGACGAGCAGGAAATCATCGGGGAAAAAGTCAAGCAGCGTGTGCGGAGGCGTGCCCGGCGCGCGTCCGTCGAAATGCCGCGAATAGTTCTCCACGCCGGAGCATGTGCCGACCTGCGAGAGCATTTCCAGATCGTATGTGGTGCGCATGGTGAGACGCTGCGCTTCAAGTTCCTTGCCTTGCTTATGCAATTCGGCGGTACGCTCGTCAAGTTCCTGTTGGATGGTTTTGAGCGCCCGTTCCATACGTTCCGGTCCGGCAACGTAATGCGAGGCCGGGAAGATGTGCACCTGCGATTCGTGCGCGATCACGTCGCCGGTCAGCGGATGCAGCGTGGAGATGCGGTCGATTTCGTCGCCGAAGAATTCGATGCGGATGGCCAGTTCCTCGTATACGGGGATGATCTCAACGGTGTCGCCGCGCACGCGGAATGTGCCTCGCGTGAAGGCGATGTCGTTGCGCTTGTATTGCATGTCCACGAATTTGCGCAGTAAATCGTCACGGTCGATCTGCTGGCCTTCCTGGAGGAACAGCATACGGCCAGCGTATTCTTCCGGCGTTCCCAAACCGTAGATGCAGGAGACGGTGGCCACGACCACGCAATCGCGACGGGTCAGAAGGTTCGCGGTGGCGGCGTGGCGCAATCGCTCCACATCGTCGTTGATGTTGGAATCCTTCTCGATGTAGGTGTCGGTCTGGGGAATGTACGCTTCCGGCTGGTAGTAGTCGTAGTAGGAAACGAAGTAGCTCACCGCATTGTCCGGCATGAGTTCGCGGAATTCGGCGCACAACTGCGCGGCGAGCGTCTTGTTCGGCTCGATGATAAGCGTCGGTCGCTGCAGACGTTCGATCAGCCACGCTGTAGTGGCGGTTTTGCCGGTGCCGGTGGCGCCCATGAGCACCACGTCGTTCTCGCCATTCTCGATGCGCGTGGCCAGCTCCTCGATGGCCTTCGGCTGGTCGCCTGAAGGCTTATATGGAGATTTGACCACAAACGGCTTGTTCACTCGTTCAATGTTGAATCCCATGGTTCCGTCTCGCTTCCTTACGCCACTGTTCCATCAGCCTATCAACACAGTCGAACATGTGTTCTACATCCTGGGATGAGTCAATCACCGCATCGGCTATGGATTCTCGTGCCGCACGCGTGGGCTGATGCGCGATACGCGCCTTCGCCTGTGCCTCGCTCATGCCACGGGTGCGCATCATACGTTCCACACGCGTCTGTTCCGGTGCTTCGACTGTTACGATATGGTCGAAACGCATGGGTATGTCATCGATTACTTCCGCCAAAAGCGGAATATCATGTACGACCACGGCATCCGGATTCTTTTCGACCGCCTGCCGTTCCTCCGACAATGCAAGATCGTAGATCAACGGATGTTCGATATCGTCAAGGATTCTACGTTCGGATTCGGCATTCGGATTGGAGAAGACGTGTTCGGACATCCATCGCCGATTAAGACCACCTTGCGCGTTCATCGCATCCGGCCCGAAATGTTCCACGATTCGTTGCAGGCCCACGCTTCCGGGTTCCACGACTTTTCGGGCGAGCACATCATAATCGACAAGCGTCGCGCCCAGTTCACGCAGATGCGTAGCGACCGTGCTTTTGCCGGCGGCGATGCCTCCGGTCAACCCAATTCGAATCATCACAACCGCCATTGTAATGTTTGAGGACTCGCAACATACGCAAATGGCCCCACACCATCAGGTGCGGGGCCATTTATCAGCGGTTTACGCGAATCAGATTATTTTGATTCGTCGAAACTCACTTGCCGAGCAGCTGGTCGCGCAGAGCGGCGAGCTGGTCGGAATCGGCGAGGGTGCCGTTGGAGGTGTTGTCGGAGGAGTAGTTGGACACCTCTTCGACCTTCTCTTCCTTCGGAGCCTGGCCGTCTTCGGCTGCGGAAGCCTCGGCGTTCTCGAGTTCCTTGGCAACGAATTCCTTGTGCTGCTCCCACAGATCGTGAGCGGTGGCGTACTGGGACTCCCACTCCTCACGCTGCTTCTCGTAACCAGCGATCCACTCGTTGGTTGCCGGGTCGAAGCCTTCCGGATACTTGTAGTTGCCCTGCTCGTCGTACTCTGCCGGCATGCCGTACAGAGCCGGATCGAAGTCCTCGGAAGCCGGATCAACGGAGTCGTTGGCCTGCTTGAGGGACAGGGAGATGCGGCGACGGTCGAGATCGACGTCAATCACCTTGACGAAGACTTCCTCGCCCGGCTTGACGACGGTCTCCGGGTTCTCCACGTGGCGGTTGGCCAGCTCGGAGATATGCACGAGGCCTTCGATGCCGTCTTCGACGGAGATGAAGACACCGAACTGAACGATCTTGGTGACCTTGCCCTTGACGATCTGGCCAGGAACGTGGGTGCGGGCGAAGCGCTGCCACGGATCTTCCTGGGTGGCCTTGAGGGACAGGGAGATGCGCTCACGATCGAGATCAACGTCAAGCACCTCGACGGTGACCTTGTCTCCGACCTTGACGACCTCGGACGGGTGATCGATGTGCTTCCAAGACAGCTCGGAAACGTGGATCAGGCCGTCAACACCGCCCAGATCGACGAACGCGCCGAAGTTGACGATGGAGGACACGACGCCTTCACGGATCTGGCCCTTCTTAAGCTGGGACAGGAAGGTCTCGCGCACTTCGGACTGGGTCTCCTCGAGGTACTGGCGACGGGAGAGGACCACGTTGTTGCGGTTCTTGTCGAGCTCGAGGATCTTGGCCTTGATCTTCTGGCCGATGTACGGGGACAGATCGCGGACACGACGCATCTCGACGAGAGATGCCGGCAGGAAGCCACGCAGACCGATGTCGACGATGAGGCCACCCTTGACAGCTTCGATGACAGTGCCTTCGACAACGCCATCGGCTTCCTTGATCTTCTCGATGTCGCCCCAAGCGCGCTCGTACTGTGCACGCTTCTTGGACAGAATCAGACGGCCTTCCTTGTCTTCCTTGGTGACGACAAGGGCCTCAATGGTGTCGCCGACCTCGACGACTTCGTCAGGATCAACGTCCTTCTTGATGGAAAGCTCGCGGGAGGGGATGACACCCTCGGTCTTGTAGCCGATGTCGAGCAGGACCTCGTCATGATCGACCTTGACGACGGTACCTTCGACCAGATCACCATCATCGAAGTTCTTGATGGTGGAATCGACTGCCTTGATGAAGTCCTCTTCGGTGCCGATGTCGTTGATGGCGACCTTGGCGACTTCGTTATTGTTCTCTGCCATTAATGTGGTTTCTTACAAAATAGTGGATGGATAAAATCGTTCTTCAGTTATACGTGTGCGCAAATACACACAAGGCGAAAGTCTACAAGAAGCCATGCACAAAAATCGGGCGTGTCGCATGTCACGACACGCCCGAAAGCACTATCGCGAAACTCACAACTGACGTTCGGCCATCTCCACGACATTCTGCAACAGCATGGCACGCGTCATCGGCCCTACGCCTCCAGGATTCGGCGTATATGCCAAAGCCTTCTCGTAACAGGCTTTATCGACATCACCCTTGACCTTGTATCGGCCGGATTCCTCGTCGAACACGCGGGATACTCCGACGTCGACGAGAATCGACCCTTCCTTGATGTCTTCCGGTTTGACGAAACCAGCCACTCCCATGGCTGCGACGATCACATCGGCCCGTCGCATGTGTTCACGCACATCCTTGGTTCCCGTATGGCACAGCGTGACAGTGGCGTTGACCGCCTTACGAGTCAACAACAGACCAATGGTACGGCCGATGGTGATGCCACGGCCCAGCACGCACACCTCCTTGCCATCCAAATCGATGTCGTAGGCGCGCAACAGCTCGATCACGCCGCGAGGCGTGCATGGCAACGGCGTGGCAATGTCTCCTCGGGCATGCAGCACAAGTTCGCCGAGATTATACGGATGCATCCCGTCGGCGTCCTTCTTGGGATCGATCAGATCGATGATGGCGTTCTCGTCGATTCCCCTTGGCAAGGGCAACTGCACGATATATCCGGTACAGGCGGGATCCGCATTGAGCTGGCGGACCGCATCGGCGACCTGATCGAACGTCGCATTCTCAGGCAGCTCGCGCTTGATGGAATTCACGCCGATTTCGGCGCAATCGGCATGTTTGCCGGCGACATATTTCACGGAGCCGGGGTCTGATCCGACCAAAATGGTACCCAACCCAGGTTGGATTCCCCTCGCCTTCAGCAGTTCCACGCGTTTGGCGAGGTCCGCCTTGGTCCGTGCCGCCACCTTTTTGCCATCAATCCTTGTTCCCATGTGGTCCACTTCCTCGCTAAGTCGCTTGTCGTATTGGCATTTGCAAGTATCGTAGGCTATCTTGGTTTCAGTCGTAAGTCGCGCATGTGCTATATGAGATGGACGCGACCGAAACGACGGACGACCCAAGAGGAAGGCAATCGACATGCGCTCTCACCAGCGTCCATTTTTCCGCATCCTTGCCGCGGGAATCACATTGTGCACGGTGCTGGGCACCGCTTCCTGCTTTGGCGCTTCTTCGGAGCCCGATCAACCAACGGCACCCGACACACCAAAGGAGCAGACCACCCCGATCAACGTGGTGGCGTCGGTCAACCAGTGGGGGGCTTTGGCGGAGCAGATCGGCGGCGTGCACGTCAAAGTCACCTCGATTCTGTCCTCCACAACAGAGGACGCCCACACGTTCGAACCGAAGACCACTGCTGTCGACACCCTGCAGAAGGCACAGGTCGTCGTGTCCAACGGAGCGGGATACGACTCCTGGGCCACAAAAAAACTGGAAAGAGACACCGTTTCCGTTTCGGCCGCGCAAATGGTCGGAGCCGTTGAGGGAGACAATCCCCATCTCTGGTTCTCCAGCGACGCACGCAACGCCATGGCGAAGGAGCTTGCCGACACCTACAGCCGCATCATGCCCAAGCAAAAGAAATACTTCACAAACAAACTCAAGGCGTGGAACAGACGCGAGACGGTAATCGAGAGAAGCATGAAAGAGTTCTCCGATACACATAGGAACGTCTCCTACGCAGCCACCGAGCCGGTCGCATATTATCTGCTCAGCGACATGGGCCTATCCGATAAGACTCCCGAAAGCTACACGCAGTCCATCTCGGAAGGCTCGCAACCCTCGTCCAAGGAACTCCAGGACTTCCAGAAGATTCTGGAGGGGCATCAAGTGGATATGCTGATCAACAATGTTCAGAAGGCGGATGATGCCACAAATATTCTGACCGGCACCGCACACAAATCCGATGTGCCGGTCATCGACGTCACGGAACAGATGCCGGCCGACAGCAAAAGCCTGATTTCATGGATCGCGCAGCTCATCAAGCAAATGAATGAGGCGGTTCCCTCCAAAGATGATGCGACATCATCAGATTCGGACGCCTCTCCCTCTGAATCGAATGGCGAGCAGCCGTCGAACGACAATCCCGACTCCGATTCCGACGCCGCAACGCCGGACAACACAGGGCAGACGGACCCCGGTAAATAAAGCCACGGTCATCCTCCCTCCCCCGATTCGCCGATGTCGAGTAATTCCCCGACATCGGCGGACTCTTTTTTTCCAGCAACGGTTACGATCCAGGCGGATTCATCACGAGACTTTTCATCGTCCATGCATGCTTCTTATTGAGAATGATTGTCAACACCGTTTGTGAGAATACTATCGTTGACTTATCAAGGGAGCGAGCCATGCACGACAAGGCATCATTCTGTATCGAATTCGACGACGCAGGGGTCTCACGCGGCGGACACACCATCTGGCAGCATGGCACCTTCCGTATCCCGCAAGGCTCGGTGACAGCCATCGTCGGCACCAACGGAGCCGGGAAAACCACTATGATGAAGGCCGAACTCGGATTGATTCCCATCGCCCACGGCGGCATAACCGTGCTCGGCAAGCCGGCCGGCGCCATGAATCACCGTATAGGGTATGTGCCGCAGAGCTACGCATCCGACATCGAATCGAACATCACCGCCGAACAGTCGGTGCTGCTTGGCCTGACCGGGGCAAGGTTCGGCATTCATCCCATCACCCGCCTGCAAAAAGACAAAGTACGCAATGCGCTGGAATTCGTCGGCATGCAGGACAAGGCGAGATACCGGCTGTCGGAACTCTCAGGAGGCCTGCGGCAACGCGTCGCCATCGCCCAAGCGCTGGTGTCGGACCCCCAACTACTCATGTTGGATGAACCGCTCGCCAATCTTGATCTGGCCAGCCAACGCGCCACAGTGCACGTGCTCGCCAAACTCAACCGAGAACTCGGCATGTCCATTCAAGTAGTAGCGCACGATTTGAACATGCTTCTGCCGATTCTCACCGGAGCCGTATATCTGCTCGACGGGCATCCGCATTATGCGAAGATGAACGAGGTGCTGGATTCGAAGCTGCTCACCCATCTATATGGCACCACGGTGCAGGTGGTCACCACTCCCCAAGGAGATATGTTCGTCACTCCAAGCGAGGATGAGCCCGATGACATTGACGTCGACGCCCACGCGCCGGAGGAAATCGCAAGATTCCACCAACACAACCGCATTTCGCAGGAGGCATGATCATGAACGAAACCGCTTTCTCCTTCGATCCGGATTGGATGGGCACGCTGACCGCGCCATTCATGACAAACGCTTTCCTCGCCGGCCTGTGCATCGCCTTGGCTGCTGGAGTGATGGGTTACTTCACCATCGCCCGTCATTCCACGTTCGCCGCGCATGCGCTGGCGCACATCGGACTGCCAGGAGCAACCGGAGCCGTGCTGTTGGGTCTGCCGGTCAGTGCCGGTCTCGGCGTGTTCGCTCTCGGCGGAGCATTGGTGATCGGCGCACTGGGCAAAAAGGCATCGCAACGCGAAATCGCCACAGGAACCGTATTGGCGTTCGCCACAGGCATGGGTCTGTTTTTCGCACGCTTGTCCAGTTCCGCCTCGCAGCAGATGCAATCGATTCTTTTCGGCTCCATCCTGACGATCACGGACGGGCAGATCGTCGGATTTGCGGTTTTCGACGTGTTGTTGCTGGCCGTTTTGGCCGTTATCTATCGACCGCTGCTGTTCAGCTCGCTTGATGAACAGGTGGCGCAGGCAAAAGGCGTGCCGGTGAATCTCATGAACATCTGCTTCATGGCCATTATGGCCGGTGTGATCACCATCGCGGTGCCCGCCGTGGGCACATTGCTGATATTCGCTCTTGTGGTCACGCCCGCCGCGACTGCGAACATCATCTCACGGTCCCCATTCGCCGCGATGGTCGTCTCCACCGTGATCTGTTTGATCTCCATTTGGGGTGGACTGTTGGTTTCCGCCATGTTCCCCGCTCCCCCAAGCTTCATCATCGTGACGATTTCCACACTGTTCTGGATTGTCGCCAAAATAATCGAATCGGCACGCCGCAGGTAGCGAAAGTATCAGCCGATCGGTTCCACCAAGGCGCTGGCGATGGCCGCGATGCCCTCGCCCGAACCGGTGAATCCCATGCCGTCGGTAGTGGTGGCCGTCAGCGACACTTCACAGCCGATGGCATGGCTCAACGCCTGTTGCGCCTCGTCACGACGCTTGCCGATTTTCGGACGATTGGCCACGACGACCACGCTTGCGCTCACCGGCCTCATGCCATGCGCACGCAAATACGCAACCGTCGCGCGGAGCATCTCGTCGCCGTGCTTGCCGGCACCGGCGGAATCGGAACCGACTCCGAAAAGCATGCCTATATCACCCAATCCGGCTGCGGAAAGCAACGCGTCAATCAACGCATGGGCTGCGACATCACCGTCCGAATCACCTTCGATGCCGTCACCATCCCAACGCAAACAGGCAAGCCATAACGGCTTGCCTGCATCATGGGACGCGAATCGATGGGCGTCAAATCCCTGACCGATACGCATGGAAATTCCCTTACTTCTTCTTGGACTTCTTGTTCTCCGCCTCGACGCGCGCCAAAGTGTCCATGGCCGCCTCTTCAGGAGCTTCGGTGTGATGATCCTCGTCGCCAGGGCGCGGCGGTTCATAACCAAGGTTCACGTCAAGCAGACGCTGGGCCTCATTCTCATCAAGATGCTCCGACAACGCGATCTCGGAAGTCAGGATGCTGCGAGCCTTGGTGAGCATGCGCTTCTCACCGGCGGACAGCCCATGCTCGTCGACATCACGCTGGGCGAGGTCTCGCACGACTTCGGCGATTTTATTCACATCGCCGGTGGCGATCTTCTCAACGTTCAGCTTGTACCGGCGGGACCAGTTCATTTCCTTTTCGATGATCGGAGTACGCAGAATCTCGAAGACCTTCGCGACCTCCTTGGCGCCGACGATGTCTCGGACACCCACTTTCTTGGCGTTCTCCACCGGAACATTGATGACCAGCCCGTCGGACGACAGCACCGACAGCTGCAGATATTCTCGGGTCACACCCTTGACCGTTCGCTCGGTGATGGCCTCCACCTTCGCTGCGCCGTGACGCGGATAGACGACCATGTCGCCGACCTTGTAACCCATGAATCCTCCGTGAAAAGCTTACACAAAACCCGAATTATTGTGCCATCAGGGTTGGACTTGCCTAAAAATCCGCCAAAAAACCAAAAAAAGACGCGACACGGGCCAATTTTCAAGCATTTCATGCTTACACTTTTCCCATGGCTACAGAATCCAAGATCAAAGAAGATAGCGTTGCCGTTCCTGTTGCACAGGGCGACCTGGATGCAGTAAGCAACGGTACGTTCTACAATCCACACGAGGTGCTCGGCGGGCATCTCGGTCCCGACGAGCATGAGGATGTCGTCACGATCCGCGTGCTTCGTCCGTTGGCGAAATCCGTGACGATCATCACCGAAAATGCCCGAACCCAGGCGGTGCATGAACACAATGGCGTTTTCATGGCACTCATTCCGGCCATCAAGACCGATGACGGCTTCGACGTGCCCGATTATCGCATCAGCACCGAATATGAAGACGGTTCCACCGTGGTGTCCGACGACCCGTACCGTTATCTGCCCACCATCGGCGATTTGGACATGTACCTGTTTGGCGAGGGACGCCATGAGCGCCTTTGGGAGGCTTTGGGAGCGCGCGTGCTGCGCTATGACGATCCGTTGGGCTCCAATGACGGCGTCAAGGGCGAACAGCTGGCGGGCACCGCATTCACCGTGTGGGCTCCGAATGCCCATGCGGTACGTGTGGTGGGAGATTTCAACGGCTGGAACGGACGCACCCACGCCATGCGTGAACTGGGCTCCTCTGGAGTCTGGGAGCTATTCATTCCTGGTGTCGAAGCGGGAACGATTTACAAGTATGAGATCCTCAACGCCAACAACGAATGGGTCATGAAGGCCGATCCGATGGAGCGTTCGCATGAGATTCCGCCGCGCACCGGTTCCATCGTCGTCGACTCCGTCCATGCGTGGCATGACGAGAACTGGATGGACCAGCGAGCCAAGACCGACCCGCACAACGGTCCGGTCAGCATCTACGAGGTCCATGCCTCTAGCTGGCGCAAGGATGTGAAGAACTATCGCGAACTGGCCGACAAGCTGGTCCCCTACGTCCAGAAGGAAGGTTTCACCCATGTGGAATTCATGCCGCTGGCCGAGCATCCCTTCTCCGGCTCGTGGGGTTATCAGGTAACCGGCTATTACGCGATTGATTCGCGCCTTGGCGGCCCTGACGACTTCAAGTATCTCGTCGAGAAGATGCACGAGGCCGGCATCGGCGTAATCATGGACTGGGTTCCGGCGCATTTCCCGAAGGACGCGTTCGCCCTTGGCAGATTCGATGGCACGCCTCTGTACGAGGATCCGGACCCGACCCGTGGCGAGCATCCGGATTGGGGCACCTATGTGTTCAATTTCGGACGCCGCGAAGTGCGCAACTTCCTGGTGGCCAACGCCTGCTTCTGGCTGGACGAGTACCATATCGACGCGCTGCGCGTGGACGCGGTCTCCTCGATGCTGTACTTGGATTACAGCCGCAAGCCGGGCCAGTGGCATCCGAACATCTACGGTGGACGAGAGAACCTCGAGGCCATCGACTTCCTCAAGGAAGCCACGGCGACCGCGTACAAGAACAATCCGGGCATCATGATGATCGCCGAGGAATCCACCGCGTATCCCGGCATCACCGCACCGACCGATGCCGGCGGTTTGGGCTTCGGCCTCAAGTGGAACATGGGTTGGATGCACGACACCCTGCAGTATCTGCACGAGGAGCCGATCAACCGTAAGTGGCACCACAACGAGATCACCTTCTCCATGGTGTACGCATACTCGGAGCATTATGTGCTGCCGATCAGCCACGACGAGGTCGTGTACGGCAAGGGCTCGCTGTTCGGCAAGATGCCGGGCGATGACTGGCAGCGCTATGCCGGCGTGCGCGCGCTGTTCGCCTACCAGTGGGCCCATCCGGGCAAAAAGCTCTCCTTCATGGGCAATGAGGTGGCGCAGTACGGCGAATGGGATCATGACGGTTCGGTGGATTGGGATGCTCTCAATTGGCCTGACCACCGTGGCGTACAGAAGCTCGTCGCCGACCTGAACACCCTGTACAAGGCGTCTCCCGCATTGTGGAGCCAGGACTTCGATCCTGCCGGATTCCAATGGCTGACCAGCGATGACGCCGACCATAACACGCTCAGCTTCGTGCGTATCGGCAAGGATGGCGAGCAGATGGTCGTTGTCGTGAACTTCTCGGGCGAGGCATGGGAGGATTACCAGGTTCCGCTCACCAAGGGCGGCAAGTGGACCGAAGTGCTGACCACGGACGATAAGAAGTACGGCGGTTCCGATATTCACAACGGCACCTTCAAGGCGGTCAAGGGTGAGTATCATTCCCGTGATTGGTCCGCGAAAATCACCGTTCCGGCACTGGGAGCAGTATTCTTGAAGCCGGAACTCTGAGAAAGGCGGAACGCTATGCTCAATTCATCAGCACAATCCACAGTAATTCCACGTACCGTTCTGGTGGTCGAAGATGAACCGACCTTGGCCACCGCCATCGCGCAGCGCATCACTGCGGAGGGTTGGACCGCGCGCGTGGCTTCCGACGGCGCCAGCGCCGTCCAGGCCGCTTCCACGCTCCGTCCGGATCTGGTCATCATGGATATCATGCTGCCCGTGATGGATGGTCTTGAGGCCACCAAGCGCATCGTGGCTGAACGTCCTGTGCCTGTGCTGATTCTGACGGCGCGAGACGACGAGGCCGACAAGGTCATCGGTCTTGGTGCCGGAGCCGACGATTACATGACCAAGCCGTTCTCCATGCGCGAGCTCATCGCCCGGTGCAAGGCGCTACTTCGTCGTGTGGACAGGGCGAAGGTCATCGCCAAGAACTCCGAAAACGAGAAACTGCTTGATTTCGGCTCTCTGGTCATCGATCCGGCCCAGCGTATCGTCACCGTCAATGGGGAGCAGGTGCATTTGACCCCAACGGAATTTGATTTGCTGGCCACTTTGGCCCGCAAGCCGAAGTCCGTGCTCACTCGCGAGAAGCTGCTCGAGGAAGTGTGGGATTGGGTGGATGCGTCCGGCACCCGTACTGTGGATTCGCATGTCAAGGCGCTACGTCACAAGCTGGGTTCGAAGACCATTCGAACCGTGCATGGCGTAGGCTACGCGTTCGAACCGCCGGAAGAATAGTATGATGCGCTAAGATTTGGTGGTATGCGTACCACTGATTCAAAACCAGGGCGTTCGGTCAATCCGTTGGATACCGAACGCCCTATTGGTTTGTTCTCTTCGCTCAAAATGGAATTGAGCGTGCTGATCACCATTTCCACCATCATCGCATTCATCATGGCTTGGTTCCTGCTCAAAGTCGGATTGAGCCTGTGGATAGCCATGCCGATCACCCTTGCCGTGGCTTTGGGCATCACCTATTTCTTCTCTAGAGGACTCACCTCTCCCCTGCGCGAGATGCGGGATGCCGCGGAAGCTATGGCGGACGGCGACTACACCGTCCGGGTGCATGTCGATGCCAACAGCCGCGACGAAGTCGGACAGCTGGCTTTGTCTTTCAATGAGATGGCGGAGGAACTGCAGCATGCCGACCAGATGAGACGGGACATGGTAGCCAATGTGAGCCACGAGCTGCGTACGCCTGTATCCGCGTTGCAGGCCATGGTCGAGAACATGGCCGACGGCGTTGTGGAACCGACCCCATCGAATCTGGAAAGCATTCTCAACCAAACGCACCGTTTGTCGGATCTGATCGCGTTTCTGCTTGATTTGTCCCGCATGGAAGCCGGTGCGGCGAGCCTGCAGATCGATAAATTCAATTTCGCGGATTTCATCGACGAAACCGTGGAACCGTTGGAAATCGCCGATGCCGGGCATGCCCACAATATCGAAATCCACGTGCCCGACGACATCGAAATGGAAGGCGATCAGGATCGTCTGCGCCAGTTGTTCACCAATATCATCGCCAATGCGCTCAAACACTCCGCAGACAATACCGCGGTGCTCATCGAAGCGCATGAAAACAAGGATTTCGGCACTATTGTGACGAATGTCGTCAACTTCGGCTCGCAGATTCCCCAAGAAGCGCGGTCCGATATCTTCCGTCGATTCGTCAAAGGCAAGACGGGACCAGGTACCGAATCGGGAGGAACCGGTCTTGGACTGTCAATCGCCCGATGGGCGGCGCAGTTGCATGGCGGCACGGTACGAGTGGTGGATGATCCGCGCGGCGCCGATTTCGAAATCACTTTGCCGAAATATCACATTTCCGATGACGAGTGACGATTTACGCCGTCAAAGGTCTGCCGGCCGGAGTGTGTGCCAACGCCAGCACGGTAATGACCAAAGCTCCCTGTGAAGTTAGAGCGTCAACACAACGACGCATGGTGGCTCCAGAGGTGACGATGTCATCCACCAGAATCACCGCCTTGTTTTGAAGGGTGACGCCCGGACGAACCATGACATGCCCCTTAAGGCGTTGCGCCCTCTGTTCCGTGCCCTTGGTCTCGACGGATTTGCCTTTGATTCCTTTGTTCGTCAACGCATCGCATACCTGTACGCGGAAACCTGTCCGGCACCGTAGAAACGCCGACAACCGTTTTGCCAGCGGCATCATGTGCCGTCGTCCGCGCTGACGCATGGAAGCAATCGACGACGGCGCGGGAACGACCAGTATGGTATCGCAGATCTCACGAACGCCATCCATGGCGTCAATCACACCGGCGCGTTCCGCAATCCTGCACAACGCATCCGAGAACGGACGGTCGCATTCCTCGTCTCCGTGGTCTTTCCATGCCAGAATCGACTGTCTGGCGGCACCCCGATACCATCCGCACGCGAACCATCGACCCATCTCAGCCGTTTCCAATGGTTGGGACAGTTCGCAGTCGAATGACGCAAGACAGGCATCGCACAACACGTCATCAGGCTTGTCGCATCCCGCACAGCCTCGTGGGAACAACAGATTCGCCATATGCGCGAATGAACCCGCCATCAGATTCACGCCGGCTCCGTCATCGGGACAATCTGGCAATGATCTCGCCGCATAATTTCACGGTATCCGCGGGACCGTTCACTTTGACAGCCCTTGTGCCGGCCTTCGCCGCGGGATAATCATTGCCGTCGGGTTCCATCCGGTCTCCGATGAACACGATCTGGCCGACCTCGATATCGAGAATATCCGCGAGTTCACGGACGGCGAACGACTTATCGACGCCACGCTGCGAGATATCAACACTGCTGGAGCCTCCAGGTCTTACTTCAAGATTCGGTAGTTCGGCAGCAACCGCACAGGCCAATCGGTTCTTCTTCTCGTTGGTGGGGTCCCAAGCCTCCTTGGCCTCGACGGGGGCAAGCTGCCCCAATGCGGAAAAGGTGATCTGACCGCCTCTGTCCTCGATGCGCTCGCCCCAGACATGAGTGGCCCAAATGCCTTGCTCACGAGCATTCCGTTCCAGCGATTCCTTCGCCTTGGCACGGTCCTCGTCGCTTAGATCGTGGGAGAACACTTTCCCCCACCGTTGCCCGTCCCACCGGTAGTAGCGGGTTCCGCTGGTCGGCATGAGGTGAAGTTTCGACTTGTCGGCATGGTCGGACAGCCTGTCCACCACCTGACTTTGCAGCAACGAGTATTTGCCGCCGGTGATCACCGCGACGTCAATCAATGATGTCAATGCAGAGAAGCATTCGGCCATGTCCGCTTTCATAGGTTTCTTGGACCGCGCCAACGTGTTGTCGAGGTCAAACCCAATCAGCCGCGCGCCTTCGCACAGCATGTTGACATCAACGATGTTCCAATAAGGTACGGAAATATCCGCCATGATCATTTCTCCCCTTGTCGAGCAGCCCATACCATGGTATCGCATGTTTCGAATAAGCCCTGATAAGGTAGAAACCATGCAACAGATGCCTTGGGAGACCCCGATATACCGCAACCGCCATGGACGTGGCACGCGTACGCCCATGTTTGGTACCAGACTGCCCCGGTACCGTACCAGAAGCGGTATGTTCGACGATATGCTGGTGGCGCAAATCCGCAGACTCAACGGGGCATGGCCTGAGCTCATAGCTCCGGTCCAATTCGCTGTGGAGGATGTTCCGCCATCCGATCCCGCGCCTTGGGAGGACGTTCCGCATCTTGGATCGCAGTCATTCCCCGCCGGGCACGGCATTCCACCCCGTATCGTGCTGTACCGCATGCCGCTGCAATCGCATGCCCGTAACCGTATGGACCTGCAATTCGCAATCAGGGACGAGGTGGTCTCACGTCTGGCGGAAATCTACGGACGCCGTCCGGAAGAAATAGATCCTGATTGGGGCATGTGACTTTCAACGGACAACAGTCATATCCTGATTCGCCCAGACCTGCTCTCTGGCCTCCTTCAAATCGACGGCGCCGATGATGGCAAGTCCGGCGAGTTTCGCACCGGACACATCTTTCTGTCCGACACGAAGATTCCAGACCACGGCTTGGGCGGGATCCTTCAAACGGATGGCGGCGACATCGCCATCATTAATATCGGCGATGCGCACCGACGTCGAGGCCGAGGGACGGATGGCGATTTCACGCCTGTCCACTTGTTTGCCGTCCGTGTCGTAAGCCGTCATGATCGCGGTCCGATCCCCATCCGCGGTGTTGACGAAGCCTACCGTCGCGGTGGATTGGTCAGGAACCGCGATGGCGGAGATCTTCGCCGGAGCGGACGCATTGACTAGGGCGAAATCGGACTGCCCATCGGGGCCATCGTCTGAAATCTTCGCCGTGGCAGACACCGGTTCGGAAGCGGCTATGGCGATGCCGGTAGCGGATTTTGGAACGTCTCCAAGATCGATGGCGGACGCGCGGTTCGCCTTCAGCTCCTGCTGATTGGTCTGCTGTGCCCCCTTGGAGCCAATCCAGGATACGGTGACATCCGTTTTGCGGGACGTATACAGGTACAGTGTCGCATGGTCTCCGCCATTCAAGCCGTAGAGGGCCAGAGATTTCGCGGAAGCGTTATTCGGAAGCGCGTAATCCGATCCCTTTGAGGTCAATCCGTCCATGGAGACGGTGCGGACGATTGCGGCCACAGGAGTGTCCGTTCCAGTCACCGTGGCATACAGCGCGTCTTGGCCGGAAGCAGCTGCGGAAAGATTCAGTACCGTTTCCTTGCCTGAGGCCACGGTCAGCGTCGATCCGGTGGAGAGCGCCAGCGCGCCGGATTTGTCGGAGCCCCAGATTCTGATGGTCACCGATGTGTCCTTGGCGGAGGGATTGGCCACAACAAGCTGTTGCGTCAAGCCGGTCTTCGTACCGGAAAGCAGGAACGCCTGTTTCAGCGCCGGCACGACGCAGGAGGCTGCTGATACGCCCTTCAAATCACCGTCCGTGGCCCATGACATCACTGAGGAAACCGCGCCGGTACCGTTCGAAGCCGTCAGCAGACGCGTGTCTTGCAATCGGGAGCCGTCATCGACATTGCCGGAAGCCACAAAGATGTCATCGGACGAGTCGTCTTTTTTGTCCAGCATCGACACGGATGCCGTCATGTCGGCTCCCATCGAGGCGACGGATGAATGGAACACCGAACCGAAGGCGGCGTATCTCGCGGAAGACGCGATATTGCCGTTGGATGCCTGGTATTCGCTATCTCCATAGGCATCGGTATCGGCAATGGTCATGCGAGACGGGCAGTACGTCTGCCGCTGCCGGGGGCTGACGGTACGACCCACCGAGGAGCGTTCCACCGTGGGCGTGTCCGCATGCAGCCATGATGGCCGGTATATGAGCGTCACGGCCATCAGGACCACGATGAGCAACACCGAGATTACGGCAAGCGCAATACGCAAAGGCGTATTGGGACGAGAATGTCTGCTCATGCTTCCTCCAGACCCTGACGACGAATGCGCGGAAGCGCCACCAGGCAATACGCTACAAGAACGACGCCCATGCACCACAGCCAGGAACGACGCCACACACTTGAGCCGGCCTTATCAAGCCCGCTTCGATCGATATGCTGCTTGGATAGATCCTGAACCGTCAAACGATAATACGTGCCATTATCCAGACTGACGACATTCTGTGTCCCGTCGGAGGCTCCAATGTTCGAATTGAGCTGGTTCGAGGCCTCTCGCTGCGCTTTGTCGCCGTTCTGCTTGATAACGTAAATGCCGCCGAAGCCCAACTTGCCAAGCTCGTTGATGGCATCGGAATCGGCATTGGCCAGCAACTGGGCGCAATCCTGCGCAATGGTTCTGCTGGACCCGTCGGAACGTCCCGAAACCACTTCGACGCGTTGCGCGGGAGAGCTGTCAATCAAGTCGCCACGACCGGTACGCATCACACTGTAGCTGACCGATTCGGCGCTATCGGCACGCAAGGCAAGCACGCGACGTGCATCATCCTGCCCAAGGAAATCGGTCGCCACCATCGGCAGTCCAGCATCGCTGGTCTTTACCTGGCTGTGATCGCATTCGACATAGTTGAATCCCGCACAGGCCACGACGGAGACGGCCAACAGGCAAACCAATACGGCACGACCCACATGCGAGGCAATCGACACTGCCTTCGAGCCGCGTCCTTCGATTTCGACGGCGCCGGTCTTCTCATGCTGTCTCAGCATGACGAAACGTCGAACCGCGCCGCCCGACATCATGCAGATGCAGGCGAGCAAGCCCATCATCGCATATGTGGTTCCCGGAAGCATGGAACCGGAGACCGGACCATCCACATCGACGGCCACCGCAATCGCCGCGGACAGCAAGGCCGTCGCCAATCCCGCGAACACGGCGACCCACATCATACGGGACACGCGCAGCACGAAAGGCAACACCAATGACACCGCGGCCAGCAATACGATCAACGCCAGTATGGAAACCGCCACATACCGCCATGCGCCACCGTCGGCGCCGATGCCGAACACCCGCAGCAACAGATCAGACAGATTCGCGACGACCGGTTTGCCATCATGCGCGGAGGAGGGCAGCATGACGCTGCCGAACAGCTGACGCCATGTACCGTCGGAAGCGAAACGAACGGCATTGACCAACGTCGGCGCGCATACGAACGCCGCCGGAAGCGGAATCAGAAGCAACGCGGGCTTATGGGAGCGGACGAACAGCAGGAATCCCAGGAAGGTGAGCATCAGCGGCAGCAACAACTGCGGCTGCGCGGCGACGACCGGAATGAAACACAGCGCCGCAACCGCCGCCGCCTGGACCGACGCGTGGGGATTGACCAGATCCTCCGTCCGATACATGCCGACCGCACGGAACGAGAAGGCGAAAGCGGCCGGAAGAAACACCATGACCGTCAGCATCGTGACATCCGCGTCATCATAAAGTCCCATGGACAACGCCAACGCGAACCACGCCAACGCGACCACGCAGCGCACCGCATCCGAGCGGGTGAAGATGCCGGCCAGCGCCCAGAAGGAAAACACCGTGAGCGGGGCTGCAAGGAAGAACATCAGTCCGACAGCTCCGGCAACATGTCCACCAGTGAGCACCGACGCCAGCGCAAGCACCAACAGCCATGGCGCGTTAGGCGCACTGATGCCCGTGCCTGAGGCATACGACCATGACGTGGTCGCGGTATGAAGCAACTGGGTGAAGCTCGCGCCCGTGGGCAACAGCTGTGCGGAATACATCGACGCACCCGAACATACGGAACGAAGCACGTCCCAATACAGCACGACTATCCATATGCCGGCAATCAGCGCCGCGCCGAAGGCCAATCCCCATCTACGCAGCAACCGTTTACGCAGATGGTCCTTCTCAAGAGGACTGAGCAGCACGACATCCCTCTGGTCGCGCAACGCACGGCGACGGTCGAGCCATTCCCTGACCTGCCGATGATTCGCAGACAGCGTGGATAGCGATTTAAGCGTGACCTTGCTTTGCCTGCGTAACCGCGCACGGGCGCGCCAAGCACCCCGCAGACGCAGCAGCGCACGCCACGGCATCGCCAGCTCGCAGCATGCATGATACGGCTGTTTGCGCGCCAAGCAAAGCACGGCCAATCCCAACGACTGGATGATGGACCACAGCCAAAGCAACGGCCACCATGAACGGTGCATGTCAGTGTACGCGTATTTGGCATTCGCCTCGCGTACGGCAAGATACGGATCGATGCGACCGTCCTCGTCTTCCACAGGGCGCCCGTTCTTGGAACGGATTCCTTCGAATCGGGCTCTTCTGTGGGCGATGCGAGCCTGGGGAACCACTACGACACGCCCACCGCCAAGACATATGCGGCGGCACAGGTCCGTGGATTCCGCGAAGGTGCCGAACCAGGGGTCAGCCCCTTCGAACGCACGCAACGTAGCCAACGGCACCAACGCGCCCGATAGGGAGACCGACAGCACATCCTGACGCCCGTCATATTGCTCCTGGTCAGGCTCGCCGTCGACCACCAAGGAAACGACATCATGGTGCCCGGCATACAAACCCACATTGTGCAGGTTCTTCGCCTGCCAATCCAACTGCTTGGCACCGAGCAGCGCGGCTGTCGGCGTGTTTCTCCACGCATCCAGCAACGTCTCGAAGCACCGGTCATCCGCCGGCCGCGAATCGTCATGCAAGGTCCACAACGCGCGGATGCCGGCATCAATGCCGATCTGATCCATCGCACGCGTTACAGCGTCCATGAAGGACGCCGCCTGCTTCACTCCCACCAGAATGACCCTCACCGTTTTGGCTTCCGGCACTTCCGTAAGCACATCCTGTGATGAGTGAATGACATCGAAGGTCATCTGCATGGGCTGCTCGATCTGCCCCGTGCAATCGGCGATAACGATCATTCCTGGAAGCATGCGCTGCGCAAGCACCGCTCCAACGGTAGAAGCGAGGAATCGAAGGTCATGCTGCGCGGTGATCACCGCAGCCACGGACATATCGACGTCCTGCCGATGCGTATACGGTCTGCTGTTCAGCACATCGGTCACGATTGTCTGGATATCGCTGCTGGCGTTAGAATTCATAATTTAAGTGTACGCACGGGACGCACCATGCCTTCAAGCCCGTTCCTTGTGCTCTTTTTTGTAGCGACGACGCTCACGCTCGCTCATACCGCCCCAGATACCGAAACGCTCATCATGGTCGATGGCCCATTTCAGACACTGTTCACGGACTTCACACTGGGCGCAAACCCTCTTCGCATCCCTGGTGGAACCGCCTTTTTCCGGGAAGAATGCTTCGGGATCGGTCTGCGAGCACAGCGCTTTGTGCTGCCAAGACACGTCATCATCCCGCTTGAACAAACCCCACAGTTCAGCAAGCGGATTCTCAGAAGACTCATCAGTCACGCCCCACATGAGTCCTCCCATAATTGTGTGCGCACCTTTTATGCGCATATTTTCACACCGCTTCAAATTACACACACGCAATGTAATTTTGTCAAGTTTCCCCGTGTCAATGCCTATATTTCAGAAAATCCATGCTAAAGTTCAGCCCAATCTGGGGTCCACAGTCGCAGAATCGGTGAAAATCGGCCATTAACCCTATAATTGCCCATTTGGATAGTGGTAGGTTCTAAAAGCATTGCGTCAAACGCGCATCTCAATCAGGAAGGCAACACCGTGGCAACGTCATCAACCGGCAATAAGCTTCCTAACATCAATGGTCTTCAGGATGCGAAACCACGTCACAGCCTGGGATATCGCGTGCAGCATCACGTCAGGACCGCAGTCGCCGCGGCAATCGCCGCGACTCTGGTGTTCGTCGGCACTGCAGCTGCCGCTACTTGGATGGACGTCAATGGCATCATCAAGAACAATTCGGTCGGCGTGATCGGCCAGGGTTCCCTGAATACGGACGCATCCATCATCGATCCGAACTCCGGCAAGCCGATCGAGTTCGTGCTGATCGGACAGGATTCCCGTGACGGCGCGGAGAACCAAGCCATCGGAGGCAGTTTCGATGACGTCATCGGCAACCATCAGGCCGACACCGCCATGATTGTGCAGATCTCCGCCGACCGCAAGGAAATCAACCTGGTCTCCATTCCACGAGATTCCCTGGTGGACGTGCCTCAGTGCGAAACGTCGAAGGGCACGATTCCCGCACAGTATAACGTCATGTTCAATTCCATCTTCGCAGGTGCCTACAAAACCGGCGGAGATCTCTCCTCGGCGGCCAGCTGCACGCTGAACGCCGTGAACAGTCTCACCGGGTTGAATATTCAGAACTTCATCGTCGTGGACTTCGCCGGCCTGGTCAAGATGATTGATTCAGTCGGCGGCGTGGACCTGTGCATTCCGCAGAACGTCAACGACCCGTACACCGGACTCAATCTCGACAAGGGCATGCACCATCTTGACGGCGTTGCGGCGACGCAGTACGCCCGGATCCGTCACGGCATAGGAGACGGATCCGACACCTCGCGTACCACACGTCAGCAGTATCTCATCAAGCAGCTGATGAGCGAGGCGCTCAGCAAGAATCTGTTCACTGATACCGCGCAGCTGTACCAGCTGGCGAAATCCGCGCTGAAATCGCTCAACATATCCCAAGGCATGGCTGATACCGCGGCTTTGGCGGGACTTGCCATGAGCCTGAAGAATTTCACCATGACCAACCTGCAGACCCAGACCGTCCCCGTGGTCCCAGCACCGTCCGACCCCAACCGTTCCGTCTGGACCGACGAAGCCGACAATCTCTGGGAGAAGATGCGAGCGGGCAAGCCGATTTTCGATACCGCCGATTCAAACTCGGGCGACTCCTCCGACACCAGTTCAGATAATTCAGCCAGCTCCGACGATTCCGGCACGTCCGACAGCAACCAGTCGGACACCACTGCCGAGACTCCCGATCCCGTCACGGGACTGATCACCAAATCCGACGGCACGTTGGTCGATCCAAGCACTGGCGGCACCGTCGACCCGGATGACGGCTCCATTCATGACGCGACCACGGGCCAGTACATCGGCCTTGCGGATCGATACCTTAATGCGACCGTATGTGCCGTTCCGGCAAAGAACTGACGTAGACCACGCAATCACGTCCCCTTTCAACGTATGACGCAGGGACGAATCTTTTTGGAGGAACCATGAGTGAAGGCAAAGGAGCAAAAGAGCCTACGAGCGTGCCACCAAGTTTCATTCCGTCATCAGGACGCAAAAAAACCGTGCCGTCCACGGATTCCTCCCGCTCGCAAAGCGCACCGAGCCAGCCAGCGAGTTTCGCACCGGCGAAACGTTCCGACCATGCATCATCCGTAAAACCGGCCAAACGCACGGCGCGTCCTTCTTCCTCGGTTCCGCAAAGCTTCCAGCCTGCGGCACGGGCAACGAGCGAGACAAGGAGAAACCCTTCATCATCTCCGGTGTCCTTCGCTCCAGAACATACCCGCACGGCCAATCCAACGCAGCAGTTCCGGGGGTCATCCTCCGTCTCCACGGCGCTCCGATCTGTTCCATCCTCTCCAGCGACGGCTTCCGTGCCAAAAAGAAGACCTCGCGTCGGACGTATCGTCCTTTCCATTTTCCTTGTACTGATTCTCGCACTGGGAATAGGGGTATTCTCCGCTTGGAACTGGGTCGATGACCAGCTCAACAAACAGACCTGGCTGACATCCAAAGCGGACACCGCCGGCGAAAGCTGGCTTATTCTTGGCTCCGACGAACGTGAGGGCACCATCGGAGACGCCGGCGACGTCGAAGGTTTCAGAACCGACACCATTCTTGTACTCACCAAGCCGAAGACAGGATCGTCCTCGCTGATTTCCATTCCTCGCGATTCCCTGGTGGAAATCGATGGGAGCTATATGAAGATCAACGCCGTGGCGCAGCTGTACAGCCGCAAACAGTTGGTCAACGAGGTGGAGGACATCACCGGCCAGAAAATCAACCATGTGGCAATGGTCCGCTTCGGCGGACTCGTCAAAGTGGTCGATGCCTTGGGAGGCGTGGACCTATGCTACGACCAGAATGTGAATGACCCTTATTCGGGTATGAACTGGACCGCCGGATGCCACACCGTGGACGGCAACACCGCTTTGGCGTTCTCCCGTATGCGATATGCCGATGTGCAAGGCGATTTCGGCCGTGCCGCACGTCAGCGCCAGGTGATCAACGCCATCGTCAAGAAGGGCGCTTCCAAACAGACGCTCACGAATTTCAACAAGACCAAAAAGGTCGCCGCAGCGGCGTTGAGCTCCGTAACCGTGGATGAGAAAGCATCGACTTCCTCTCTGCTTCGGATGGCGTTGGCTTTCAAAAGCGCCTCAGGCAAGGATGGCATTTCGGGAAGCGTGTATTGGACCGATCCGGACTATTACGTCGATGGGGTCGGATCGTGCGTTCTGCTGGATGACGCGAAGAACATCCAGCTTTTCTCCGAACTCTCACACGGCACGCATTCCGCAGGAACCGTGGGCACGCTGGCCGAACAGCAAAACTGACGACACGCCGGAGGATGTGGATAACCCACATTCTCCGACCACAACCCTCATATTGGCTTGCGGCATGCCGCCGCTCTTGCCCATGCTGGCCGTATGAACAAAAAGGCCCCTCACCGTATAAGCGAACAACATCTCACTGTATTGAGTTGGAGCGCGCCTTTGCTGGCGCAGCTCATCATGCTGATTGTCATGTGTATGCAACGTCATTGGCTCTATGCGGCGATGCTCGCTCCGAGTCTGCTCGGCAGCGCATTGATGCTCATCACCATGATCATGCGCGTCAGGCATGAAGAAACGAACAGCAACACCATTACTGGAAGCGATTCGCCGGTTCCAACGCATCATAACGGAAACGAAATCGACCATGCTCAGCTTTTCGCCGACATGCCGTCCATAAGTTTTGAGCATCTGCATGGCCTGGACAACGACCCGCTCATATGGCGCACCATCGTGCGTAATTGGCTTGTCCGTTCCCCAACGAACGGCATCGGCATGTCAGAACATGGCATATTCCATATAGATCTGGCATCATCCGGACCACATGCCATGGTCGCGGGGACCACAGGCTCGGGGAAATCCGAACTGCTGATCAGTTGGTGCATGGCATTGGCGATTCGGCATAGTCCTCAAACCCTCCATTTCGTCTTTCTGGATTTCAAAGGAGGATCGACCTTCAACGCTTTGGAGCGTCTGCCGCATACCGTGGGCAACGTCTGCGATCTTGACCTCGCCCATGCCGTCCGTGCGCTGAACGCCATAGAACAAGAATTGGCACGCAGGGAGGCCTTGGTAAGTGCCGAACGCGTTTCCAGATTCGACCAGCTTTCCCATCCCCCTGCACGGCTCGTGGTGGTCATTGACGAATTCCATGCATTGCGCGACCGTCTACCCGACTATATGCAGCGACTCAATCGATTGGCGTCGCTCGGACGCTCTTTGGGTATGCATCTCATCGTATGCACGCAAAATCCCATGGGTCAGGTCCATGCCGATATGAAGGCCAACATATCGCTGAGCATCTGCCTACGCGTCACCGACCAAATGCAATCGAATGAACTGATCGGCACCAAGGATGCAGCTTTGATTCCACCGGCCTTCCCCGGTGCCGCTTACTGTCATGACGGTCAACGCACTGTTCCTTTCCGCTGCAGCGCGGTCCATGACATTGATTCCTTGGTGCATGCCATCAACACCGCATCGGCATTCAGCGGCACCACCAATCCCTCCCCTTTGTTCTCCGCGCCGCTCGCACCACATGCAGGCAAAGACGATTTGACGGCGCCACAGCGAGAGGCATGGCACCATGTGCCTTTTGCTTTGAGCGACGACGGTGTACTCATCTCCACCGCATTCCTTGACGTAGGACACGGCAACATCGCCGTGATTGGCGCATGCGGAAGCGGCAAAACCAATCTGCTGCTCTGCTGCGCCAGCCGTCTCTATGAATCCGGTCGCTGCACCATCCGGTTCACACGCAAGACGAACAGCGAATGGACCACCGACGACGGCAGAACATCGCCGCAGCACGAACGCACCATATGGTTCGTGGATGACGCCGACGAATTGCTCTCCCCTTTCGCAGCCATGCCCGAAGCCGATAAGCTCAAGACCGCACTCGCCGATCCGTCCGTCACGGTAATCGCAGCTGTGGAAAAGCCGCAAAGCACCCTACTTGAACGTTGCCTCACACGTGTTGCGTTTCCTTGCGGAGAGAGAGCCACCGATGTGATGATGGGGATTCCCAGCGCGGTTCTCGACGGTTTCGGCGTCGATGACTATGCCATTGCCGGGCGTGGGGTCTTCATCCAACAAGCACGGGCATGTCCCGTGCAATGCGCGGAATTCCAAGGATTCTAAAAAAACTTGGCTTCTTTTGCGAAAAAGTCTTGAAAAATCATCCGATTCGTGGTTATCTAAATAACGGATAGAACGCCACTTATGGCAAGAGGAAGGCGATTACATGAGCAGTGCTTTCGATTGGCGAGCCAAGGCCGCGTGCCGGGATAAGGATCCGGAACTGTTTTTCCCGGTCGGCAACACCGGTGCCGCCTATCAGCAAATCGAAGAAGCCAAGGCCGTTTGCCGTACCTGCAAGGTGATTGACGCGTGTCTGAAATGCGCGCTCGACACCAATCAGGACTACGGCGTTTGGGGCGGTCTGAGCGAAGACGAGCGGCGCGCGCTCAAGCGGCGCGCGATGCGTGCACGTCGCTCGCAGGCCATGCAGATGCAGGTCTGATTCTTTTCAGGGCATATGGAAGGGCCGGTCGGATTCGATGGAATCCGACCGGCCCTTCCATATGCCATTCCAGTTCTAGAGGTCAGTTATCTTGCGCGGCACGCAGTTTCATGTCGAGCACCACACGGGTACCACCACCGCGACGTGGCTCCCAATGCACCGTTCCGCCAAAATCATTGGTGACGAACGTGTTGATGATCTGTGTTCCAAGCCCTGATCCGGAAGAGCGAGCCATGCCATCATGCTCCTCATCCGCCAAGCCGGTGCCATCATCCTCCACCACCACGTTGAGGTTATTGCCACCGCGGCCCACGGAAATCGTGATATGTCCTTCCTTACGTCCTTCGAAACCGTGTTCCACCGAATTGGTGATCAGTTCGGTAAGCACCAACGATAGCGGCGTGGCATCCTGTGCCGGCATCATACCGAATTTGCCTACGAAATCGACATCGATGTGCTGGTCGCGCATCGTAGCCAAATCGACGGCCATCTTAAGCAGGTTGGAAATGACCTTGTCATAGTCGACGATCTCATCGGCGGTCTGGCTCAATCCCTCATGCACCATGGCGATGGTCTGCACGCGGCGCTGTGCTTCCTTGAGCTCCTTTTTGACCTCTTCGGACTTGGTCTTGCGCGCCTGCAAGCGCAGCAACGCGGATACCGCCTGAAGATTGTTCTTCACACGATGGTGAATCTCGGAAATGGTGGCGTCCTTGGTCTGCAATTCCTTCTCGCGGCGGCGCAATTCGCTGACGTCACGGCACAGCACGATACCACCCACGCGACCATTGGCGTCCATCAACGGCAGAGAGCGCATGGACACCGCGGCTTTGTTGGCGTCCAATTCGGAATCCACCGCGGCTTTGCCGCTCAGTACCAATGGCAGCGTTTCCAGCACCGGATCGTTCTCATGCAGCAGTTTGGTGCCGATCTCGCTCAGATACTCCCCCTGCATGGTGCTGACCGATCCCAAACGACGGAAACAGCTGATGGCGTTCGGAGACGCGTATCGGACGATGCCGTCGACGGTGAGCACGATGAAGCCATCCGCCACACGTGCGTTATGGCGCTGGTTCATAACCGGGTTACGGTACGGGAACTGGCCGCGCGGAATCATCTCATACAGCTGTTTGCCGGCGCTGATGCTTTCGGACTCATAACGGCCGTTCGATTCGCGTGTGGCCATGTTGGTCTCGCGGACAACCAAGCCAAGCGTCTTGCCATTATGACGCACCGGGGCGTACACGTTGCAGACCTTGGCCTTGCCGACCGTACGCAGTTTCGAGGAGCGGAACACCGATTCGGAGTCCATGGCCGCGTCAAGCTCGGCGCACAGGGATTCCGGGACGACGTTGCCGACCACATCCTCGGCTCTCAGACTCATCACCGTGGACGGACGGCATTGCTCGGCAATGATGTACTTGCCCTCGCCGTTCTGCAGGATTAGCAGCAAGTCGGCGAAACTCAAATCGGCAATCACCTGCCAATCGGCCACCAACTGGTGCAACCATTCACGATCGTCGTCACCGAAATCCGGACGGGTCATCAGGATATGTGAGAAATCAGCCATGCAACCATAATACGCATCAATGGCGAGGTTGCATACCATATGCCCACGTATAATGCGGAAACGCCGATTGACATATCCGACGGTTACGCTAACGTAGGTTACGGTTCCGTAACTTATAGTGGAGGCATCCGATGGCGAAACCTACAAACGCAGAAATCGAGGCGAAACGCGCGGTCATCGCCGAAGCACGCGAGCAGGCCCTGCAGGCGAAAGCTGAGACCATTCGCGTGAAGGCGCACAATAAGGCCGAGAACATTCGACGCAAGGCGGATGCAAAAGCCAAACGTGCCATCGCCAAAGGCGAAGCCCATGCCGCAAAAATCGAAGGCGTCGTCCCCGCCGAAATCGAACGCAAAATCAGACTCGACGTGCATGGCAGGCCAAAGCCGCTCCTGCGTGGCTGGATCCACGCCATCGCCACTCCCCTAGCTCTTGCCGCGGGCATCGTGCTGATCTGCCTCGCTCATGGCACCGGGCTCAAATGGGCGTGCGCCGTGTTCATGACCTGCTCGCTGGTACTGTTCGGCAATTCCGCCTGTTATCATCTGGGAGATTGGTCACCACGGGTTACCGATGTGCTCCGTCGCATCGACCATATGAACATCTTTTTGCTGATCGCCGGCACTTATACGCCCGTTTCCTTCGCGCTCACGCCATTCTGGCGTGATTCCATCATCGCGGGCATGTGGATCTGCACCACGGTGGCGCTCATCATCCATGTCATCTGGATCAGCGCGCCTCGCTGGCTTTATGTTCTTGTCTATATTATTTTCGGCGTGTCCGGCGTCGCGTTCATGGGATTGTTCTGGATGTCCCCCTACGCCGGACCTACCGTGGTGATACTGTTGTGTGCCGGCGGCGCCTGCTATATCGCCGGAGCCATCGTGTATGCGCTGCGCAAGCCCGACCCCTGGCCGAAGGTGTTCGGCTTCCATGAGATCTTCCATACCGGAACCGTGGCGGGATACGCCTGCCACATGGTGGCCATCTACATGGTGATCGTGCAATTGTGGCCCTAAGGCGTAATCAACCCCACATGGACAAAACAAAATAAGCCCGTCCCCTCATCGTACGAATGCGATGGAGGAACGGGCTGTTGTTTTCGTCACACGTATGTCAGGCGAGCGGCTTGGCTTCCTTGATGGTCACGGAAATCTCACGGCCGTTCGGAGCGGTATAGGTCACCGTATCTCCGGCATGAGCGCCATTGATGGCGGCGCCAATCGGCGATTCAGGACTGATGATGCTGTAATCCGTGGCGATGGACAGGTCTCGCGTGCCAAGCACGTACACCATTTCACGTCCGTTGACTTCAAGGGTCACTAGGGATCCGTCACCGACCTCACCGGCCTTGGGCGCAGTCAGAATCTTCGCATTGCGCAGTTTGACGGTCAGTTCGTCGATGCGTCCCTGATTCACGCGCTGCGCCTCACGGGCAGCCTGATAGCCGCCGTTCTCGCTCAAATCGCCTTCGGCACGCGCCGCGGAGACCTTGGACAGAATCTCGTCACGGTACTCGCCCTCACGCCAGGCGAGTTCTTCTTTCATCTTGTCGTACGCCTCCTGCGTCAGCAGGATCGTCTTTTCTTCGGCCATGTTATCCTCCTTGACCTTGGAAGAATGATACCCGTCAATCAGCGGGTGGAGATGATGTCGATCACGAACACCAGCGTGTCCTCGCCGCCGATGCCGGCCTGCGGAACGCCACGGGAGCCATAACCGTACTCCGGCGGAATGGACACCACCAGGCGGGAACCGACGTTGTGTCCCGGAACGGTCTGATCCCAGCCCTTGATGACCTGTCCCACACCGATGCCGAACGTGGCCGGCTGGTGACGGTCGAAGCTGGAGTCGAACGGGGTGTCCTTGCCCCAGACCACACCATGGTAGTTGACGGTGACGGTGTCTCCACGGCGGACCATCGGGCCATTGCCTTCAAAGAGCTCCACGACCTTCAGGCCGGCGGGAGCGATCTCAGTCGGGAATTCGATGGTCGGCCGATCGCCGAATTCGGCATTGACAACAGGCATTTCAGATGCCATGGTGAACCTCCTTGAAAAAACACAGTGTCACCAAGATTAGCACCATCCATCGCTAGCATTCAACAACATTGACCGCAAGACCGCCTTTCGACGTCTCCTTGTACTTGGCCATCATGTCCTCGCCGGTGTCCTTCATGGTTTTGATGGCTTGGTCAAGACTCACGATATGCGTGCCGTCGCCCAGCATGGCCATACGGACCGCGTTGATGGCGGTATTGGCCGCCATGGCGTTGCGTTCGATGCAGGGAATCTGCACCAGACCACCGACCGGATCGCAGGTCAGTCCCAGATTGTGCTCGATACCGATTTCCGCGGCATTCTCCACTTGGTGAGGCGTGCCGCCCATCACGGCGCACAGCCCCGCCGCGGCCATGGAACAGGCTGTGCCGACCTCGCCTTGACATCCGACTTCGGCACCGGAAATGGACGCGTTGCGTTTGAACAAGTATCCAATCGCCCCTGCGGTCAGCAGGAACGTCACCACACCATCCTCATCCGCATGATCCACGAAATGCCAATAATAGTGGAGCACCGCCGGAATGACGCCAGCCGCACCGTTGGTAGGCGCGGTGACGATGCGTCCGCCTGCCGCGTTCTCCTCGGAAACCGCCAATGCGAACAGGTCGACCCATGCGGCGTCCGATGATTCGAGTACAGCGTCGGAGCGCCTGCCGTCCCGTTTGAGCACGTCGCTGTTGGATGCGAGCCTTGCATACATTTTTGGCGCCCTGCGGGGCACGTCAAGGCCGCCAGGCAGAACGGTTTGGTTGGTATTGCAACCGTGCTGCACGCAGCGGCGCATCACATGCCATACAGTGTCCAAATCGCTGCGCACCTGCACGGCGGACCGCATGGCCGTCTCATTGGCCCACACCACATCGGCCACACTCATGTGATGTTCATCGCACAGCGAGATCAGTTCGTCGCATGTGGTGAACGGATAGGGCATGTCCATATCGATATCGGTTGAGGAATCGTCGGTCTGATCGGCGAAGGCCGTTCCCGCAGGGGGTTTCTCATGGATGCCGATCATCAGGTCGTCGGCGTCGCCTTGTCTGACGAATCCACCGCCAATGGAATACCAGACCTGTTCGTCGATGAGATTGTTCTGCCGGTCGAAGGCTTGGAATCGCATGCCGTTGGGATGGGCCGCCATGCGGTGCCATACATCCATCACCACATCGCGTCCGTAATCGAAATCGATGCGATGCGTGCCGTTGAGCATCAGCTCGCCGCCTGCCTCGCATTCCATACGGATATTGCTCATGTGATCGGTATCGACGGTTTTCGGTACGTTGCCTTCCAAGCCCGCCACCGTGGCGCGATCGGTACCGTGCCCAAGACCGGTCAGGGCGAGCGAACCATACAGTACCGTTCGCACGCGGCCGACCCGGTTCAGTATGCCGTCACGTTCAAGGGAGGCAGCGAATCTGCTGGCCGCGACCATCGGTCCTACGGTGTGCGACGAGCTGGGGCCGACGCCGATGGTGAACATCTCCAGAATGCTGAACATGTATATTGCGCTCTCTTTTCCGCGTCTTCGCCGTCACGCCGCGTAAAGCACGCTGAACATGCGAATCATGATGAGTAGGCCGATGATGGCAATGACGATTTCCGCGATAAGCAGAATTATCGCAACGGTTTTGCGATTGCCGAGTTTGACGTCGAGCAGTTTTGCGAAAAGGAAAGCGACGAAGCCCAAGGCTGCTCCGTTCAGCGTGATCGCGCCGACCTGGCCGTTGGTAAGAACGCTTTCCCCGACTTTGGCGAGTATCGAATTGATGGTGGCGGTGAACACCAGCAGGCTCCATACGCCGTATCCAATCAATCCTACCGCCGCATAGCCGAACGGGCGGAATCGTTCCTTGAGTTTGAAAGTGAACGATTCGGCGCACCACAACAATGCGAAGCCCACAACGAAGGTGAACGCCACGGCAAGGAATGCGGCTTCCAATGCCCACGGAACGAGTGCCAACGAATGGTCCATCAAGGTAAAGTACAGCGGAGAACATGCGATTTCGCCGATAGCGAGCACGCCGGCAACGATAATCGCCTGCGCAAGCATCAGGGGGATTTCAGTGGCGGGCTGTTCGATTACAGGCTTGATGTCTTTCGAAGTCATGCGTCATCCGTTTCAGTCGGTGTCATACGGTTTGTAATGTCCGACAGTGTACCTACGGAATGTTTCGGGAACGATATGCCACATTTTGCCTACACATTGCCCACATTTTTCCATAACCCACCGTGGAAAAGGGTTGAATCGCAGTGAATCGCGATGATGCCAAAACCGTTGGAGAATAAAGGAAAACCGCCATCTCTGGCGGTTCCCAAAAGTGCCTCCAGCGGGACTCGAACCCGCAATCCGAAGAGGTCGATTTTAAGTCGACTGCGTATACCGATTTCGCCATGGAGGCTTTGCGCCGGCCAGAAGAAAAAGCCGACGCCAAGCTATTATGCCACGTCAGCGCGCAGCAAGCAATCTCTTGCCGTAATCCAGCACGATGCCGTCCAACAGACCATGCTCGCTGGCCATGAAGGAGTCGATGCGCTGGCCATGATCCTCATATGCGGCTTCAGACACCTTGGCAAGCACACGGTTCCACACCAATGCGCCGCCGCCGACCACATCGACGCGTCCGGGATGAATGGTCTTGTAGGTCAGACGCTCCTCACGAGGCATGTGCAGGAACCGGTTGTCAACGGCATAGGCATCTTCCAGCGTGCAGCGTGCGCCGTCCACGGCGGTGTGGTCGTATTCCGTCAATCCCATAGCCAATGCGGTCATGGTGGTGACCGTTCCGGACACGCCGATGATGGTGTGGGTCTTGCCGGCGGGAACGGTCTTGAACGCCTCGTCGATATGCGCGTCGATATCCGCGACCGCCTCGGCGATCTGCCCCTCGGTCGGCGGGTCGTTTTTCAGATGACGCTCCGTCATACGGACAGACCCGATATTCATGGAGAACGCGGCCTGCACCTGCGTGCTCGGATGGGTGACGCCGTCGCCTCCCAGCACCAGTTCGGTGGAACCTCCGCCCAAATCGACCACCAGATAGGGGGCCTCGACCTCGCGATGGACGATGCTGGTGGCACCAAGGAAGCTTAAATCCGCTTCCTCCGTGCCTGGAATGACTTCGGGACGCACGCCCAAGATCTTCTCGATGTTGTCTTCGAATTCCTCACGGTTCTCGGCATCACGGGTGGCCGATGTGGCCACGAAGCGGATGCCGTCCACGGGATGTTCGGCAAGCACGCCGGCGAATTCTCGGGCGGCCTCATAGGCGCGCGCCAACGCCTCGTCGGCGAAGCGATGGGTTTTGTCCACGTCCTGACCGAGACGAATCACCCGCAGGATGCGCGGAACGATGTCTTCCACACCGTCCTCGCTCACACGCGAGACTTTCAGACGAATCGAATTCGTGCCGCAATCAATACCGGCAACGGTTACCGACTTCATTACTCCCACCTTCTACTCTTCGTTTTCCACTGCGCAACGGCATACGGCCGGATCGAACTCATGTTTGATGGCGGACAGGGCCATATCACCGATGGGGTTGGCGCCCTCACCCATCACCAGCGTCTGGGCCAACAACGCATGCAGGCATTTGACACGCACCGGCATGCCGCCGGCACTGGTGCCTTCGATGTGTTCCTCGCTGTCTTCCAAGGCCAAAGCGATTTCATGGCGGAACGCGAGGTACAGTTCGTGGGCACGTTCGTATCCGGCACGCAGATCCTCGTTTTCGGCCAGCATATCGTTGTATTCCTTCATCTTGCCTTCGGCTTCGATGTGGGAGATGGCCTTCACCGCTTCGGGCCCGGTCAGATAGCAGGTCGTCGGGAACGGGACACCGCCTGGAAGCAACGGCCGGGTGACCACAGCCAAAGGCCGGCCGCATACGCAACGGGCTCCGACGGCGACCATGCCGCGCGGGTAACGTCCAAGCTGACGCTCCACCACGGCGATATCATGTTCGGTGGCGGGTTGGGCAAGCACTTTGTCCGCCAAACCCTTGGCCTGTTCGATAATCGTCATGTCCATGTCACTCCTGTCCGTCTTCTGACGGCTGCTGACCGTCCTGTTGCGATTGGCCAGTCTGTTGTTGACTGTCCTGTTTGTCTTCTTCGCCGGCATGCTGCGACTGTTTCGTCGAGTCGGCCTTCACGGGATCCGACCGATCCGCCTGCTTGAAGGAATATGCAAGTTCCTTATACCACGGCAGGGCGGTTTTCGGTGATTCGTCGTATGTCGTCCCTTTTTTCGGCTCGCTCTTGCCGGTCACCGCTTCGGGATGCTCGACACGAATCGCCTGTTCGCCGGGGAAGACGAATCCCAAACGATCCCTGGCCTGGGCGGTGACATACGCCTTGTCATCCCATCTTGCGATATCGTTCTCCAGCTCGCGTTTCTGCGCGACCAACGCCGCTTCCTGTTTTTTCAGTCCGTTAAGCTCTGCCAGATTCAACGCATAGGTATGGAATGTCGATGCCAACTGGATGGTTCCCAAAGCCACGATGAACAATGCCACGAAGAACGCGACCGGGCCGGCGCCGCCGCGTTGTGATGGTTTTTTTCGTGCCTTCGAACTCATAGCAACGAAAATACCCGTCGCGTTCGACTTGGAACACGACGGGTATTTCTATGTCAACGCATTCATGATGCGCTGGCTACGCTCACTCGGCGATGTACTTCTTGCAGGCCTTGAAAGCGCTGTAGCCGGCGTACTGAGCGGTGGAGCCGAGCTCCTCCTCGATCTCGAGCAGGCGGTTGTACTTGGCGATACGCTCGCCACGAGCCGGGGCACCGGTCTTGATCTGGCCGGTGTTCTTTGCCACAGCCAGGTCGGAGATGGTGGTGTCCGGGGTCTCGCCGGAACGGTGGGAAACCATGGAGGTGAAGCCGTTCTTGGTGGCCAGCTCGATGGCGTCGAGGGTCTCGGTGACGGTGCCGATCTGGTTGAGCTTGACCAGCAGGGAGTTGGCGGCGCCGAGCTTGATGCCCTTGGCCAGACGTGCCGGGTTGGTGACCAGCAGGTCGTCGCCGACGAACTGCAGGCGATCGCCGAGCTTGGCGGTGATGGCCGCCCAGTCGTCCCAGCCTTCTTCCTGGAACGGATCCTCGATGGAGACGATCGGGTACTCGTTGATGAGGTTCTCGTAGAAGTCGAGCATGTAGCCGGCCTCACGGTCGTCGCCTTCGAAGTGGTACTTGCCGGTCTCCTTGTTGTAGAACTCGGAGGAAGCCACGTCGAGGGAGATGCCGATCTGCTTGCCCGGCTCGTAGCCGGCGGCGGCGATGGCGTCCATGATGTAGTTCAGGGAGTCCTTGTTGGACTTCATCTTCGGAGCGAAGCCGCCCTCGTCGCCGAGGCCGGTGTTCAGGCCCTGCTTCTTCAGGACGTTCTTCAGGGTGTGGTAGACCTCGACGCCAGCCTGCAGAGCCTCGCTGTAGGTGTTGAAGCCGTACGGGGAGATCATGTACTCCTGGATGTCGGTGGCGAAGTCAGCGTGGGCGCCACCGTTCATGATGTTCATGTTCGGGACCGGCAGGATGTGGCCGTTGGTGCCGCCGATGTAGCGGTACAGCGGCTGATCCGCGGACTCGGCGGAAGCGTACAGAGCGGCCAGGGACACGCCGAGGATGGCGTTGGCGCCCAGACGGCCCTTGTTCGGGGTGCCGTCGAGCTCGATCATGGTCTCATCGAGAGCGCGCTGATCGGAAGCGTCCATGCCGATGACCTTCGGAGCGATCTCCTCGTTCACGGCCTTGACGGCGTTGAGCACACCCTTGCCCTGGTAAACGGACTTGTCGCCATCGCGACGCTCCCAAGCCTCGGCTTCGCCGGTGGAAGCACCGGACGGAACGAGGCCCAGGCCCTGAGCACCGTCATCGGTGTCAAGAACGACCTCGACGGTCGGGTTGCCGCGGGAATCGAGAATCTGACGCGCGTAAACGCTTTCAATTACTGCCACAACTACTCCTTATAAACGTTAGGTTGTGATGACAATGCCAAGAATAGTGCGATTTATGGACGTATGCCAAACTTTGCCCGCATGTTCCATGTGAACGCTCACACTCTTTTTTGCATCCCATTGTCATTGACGCGGTGTCGGTTTCCAGTCCAGATCGTCAAGCAATTGACTGGTCCATCCGACCACTTCGTCCGAGCTCATCGGCTTGGAACCAAGCGAGCCTGCGAATGGAGCCGGTACCAGATACGTCTTGGTCAACGGCCGGTACTGGATGCCTTTGTAGATTCTGGCCATGCGCATCTGCACGGATTCACGCGGCTCGAACTTCGACACGCGCACGTTGCGTCCTTGCGCGATGATCTCGGAAATGCCGAGCTTGCGAGCCTTGAACCGCAACCGCGCCACGTCGAACAGCGCCTCGAAATCGACGGGCGGCTTGCCATAACGGTCGGTGAGTTCGTCGCGCAGCTCGTCGAGATCGTCTTCGGTGCGTGCGGAGGCGAGTTTCTGGTACGCTTCCAATCGCAGTTTGTCCGAATCGATGTAGTCGACGGGAATGGACGCCTCGATCGGCAGGTCGATGGTGACGGCAACCGATTCCTTGCGTTCCGGCTCCTTGTACTGTTCGACCGCTTCGGACACCATACGCACGTACAGGTCGAAGCCGACGCCTTCGATATGGCCGCTCTGCTCGTCTCCCAGCAGATTGCCGGTGCCGCGCAATTCGAGATCCTTCATGGCTACGTCGAAACCAGAGCCGAGCGCGGTGTTCTGCGCGATGGTGGCGAGCCTGTCATGCGATTGCTGGGTCATCGGCTTGGTCGGATCGTACAGGAAGTACGCGTACGCGCGCTCACGTCCACGGCCGACGCGGCCACGCAGCTGATGCAATTGGCTCAAGCCGAAGCGGTCGGCATGGTCGACGATCAGCGTGTTGGCGTTGGAGATATCAAGGCCGGTTTCGATGATGGTGGTGCATACCAGCACGTCGATGTCGCGATGCCAGAAGTCGCGGATCACACCGTCAAGCTGTTTCTCCCCCATCTTGCCGTGGGCTATGCCGACATGCGATTCGGGTACGAGCTCGTGGATTTTCGCCGCGACGGAGGAGATGTCCTGCACGCGATTGTGCACGTAAAACACCTGTCCACCACGCAACAGCTCGCGCCGGATGGCGGCGGTGACCTGCGCGTCCTCGTAAGCGCCGACGTAGGTGAGCACCGGCAGACGATCCTCCGGCGGCGTGGCCAGCGTGGACATTTCGCGGATACCGGTGACAGCCATTTCCAACGTGCGCGGGATAGGCGTTGCCGACAGGCTCAGCACGTCCACATTGGTGCGCAACGCCTTGAGCGTCTCCTTGTGCTCGACGCCGAAACGCTGTTCCTCGTCGATGATGACGAGTCCCAGATCCTTGAACTTGATCTTCGGATTGAGCAGCTTGTGCGTGCCGATGACCACATCCACGGAACCGTCTTCAAGCCCCTTGATGGTCTCGTTAATCTCCTTGGTGGTCTGGAATCGGCTCATGGCAGCCACGTTCACGGGGAAGCCTTCGAAACGTTCGGTGAAAGTCTCGAAATGCTGTTGCACGAGCAGTGTGGTCGGCACGAGCACGGCCACCTGCTTGGAATCCTGCACCGCCTTGAACGCGGCGCGCACCGCGATTTCGGTTTTGCCAAAGCCCACATCGCCGCAGATCAGACGGTCCATCGGAATGGGTTTCTCCATATCCGACTTGACCTCGTCGATGGTGGTGAGCTGGTCGGCCGTCTCCTGATAGGGGAAAGCGTCCTCCAGCTCCTTCTGCCACGGCGTGTCCTTGCTGAAGGCATAGCCTTTCGTACGCTGGCGTGCCGAGTAGAGCTTGACCAGATCCTCGGCGATCTCATGCACATGCTTGCGCGCCTTGGCTTTGGTGGCGGCCCAGTCGGAACCGCCCAGCTTGTTGAGTTTCGGCGTTTCGGCGCCGATGTATTTGCTGACCTGGTCGAGCTGGTCGGTGGGGATGAACAGTTTGTCCGCCGGCGCGCCTCGTTTGCTGGGAGCGTATTCGATGACCAGGTATTCTCGGGTGGTCTGGTTCTCGCCTTTGCCGATGGTACGTTGGCGCATCTCGACGAACCGGCCGATGCCATGCTGTTCGTGCACGACGTAATCGCCCGTTTTGAGTTCCATCAGGTCGATGGCCTTGCGGCGGCGTTTCGGCGTTTTCGCCTGTCCTGCGGCGGATGTGCGGCCGGTCAGGTCGCGTTCGGTGAGCAGGGCGATTTTCGCGGCGTCGTCCACGAAACCGTCGATGGCGCGCGATCGGACGCAATCGAAATTCGCGATGCCGGTTTCGTTGATCGCACGCTTCAGTCGGGTGAGTGTGCCTTGGGCCGCGGCCGTGATCGTCACCGCATAGCCGGCGTCGAGCAGTCCTTCGATGCCGGAGGCCGCTTTGTTTTCGTCACCGCGGTATTCACCGGGTTTGGTGGCATCAAGTTGGATGTGGCCTTCCCGGGTGGCGTCGACGCCGAAGCTGGTGAGTTTCCACACGTCATGTTTGGAGAAGACGAGTGCGGAGATGGTTTCCTCGAAATCGTAGAAATTCGCCTGGTCGAAGGTGATCGGCGCTCCGGCGCCATGTCCGGATGCGGCGACGTGCCAGCTTGCGGCAAGGAATTCGTTGGCGGTTTTCGCCAGATCGTCGGCGGCGCGGCGAAGTTTTTCCGGGTCGGACAGCATGACCAGCGCATGCTTGGGCAGCATGCCCTGCACCGGTTCCATATCGTCGACCAGCGCGGGCAGCAGCGATTCCATGCCTTCCACCGGGATGGCGTTGGCGATGGATCCGAGCATGTCCTCGGCGTTGGGAATGGAGCCGATCAGCGATTTCGCACGTTGGCGAATCTGGTCGGTCAACTGCAGTTCACGGCATGGCGTGGCCCATACGGTGGAAATGTCCTTACCGTAGGTGCGCTGGTCGGATGCGTGGAATTCACGTATGGTGTCGATCTCGTCGCCGAAGAATTCGATACGCACCGGATGCGGCAGAGTGGGCGGAAAAACGTCGATGATGCCACCGCGGACGGCGAATTCGCCACGGTCCATCACCAAGTCGACGCGCGTGTACGCGTTTTCCACCAGTTTGCGGGATGCTTCGTCAAGAGGCAGTTCCTCGCCTTGGGAGAACACGAGTGGTTCGACGTCCCCCAAGCCTGCGACCACCGGTTGGATGAGGGAGCGCACCGGCATGACCAGGATGCGGATGGGGCCGAACAGCGTGCTGCCCTCTTCGGGATGCTTCAGCCTGCGGAACACCGCCATGCGGCTTGCCACGGTGTCCGCGCGTGGTGAAAGCCGTTCATGGGGAAGGGTCTCCCATGCTTCAAGCTGCGCCACATCGTTTGGGTCTCCGTCATACCAGGAACGGATGGACTCCACGGTTTCCTCAGCTTCGCGGCTGGAGGCGACGACGAGCACGACCGGCTGTTTGCCCGCAGCGCCGGCTGCGAGCGCCGGGCGTAGGCCGTCCGGCACACCGACGGTGATGCTGGGGTCGATGTCTGATTCCGGTTCTTCGATTTCCCCGGCGATGAGCGCGCGGAAATCGTCATCGGTTTCCAGCACGTCGAGGATGCCGGCAAGCGAGCCTGCGGTCGGCAGTTGCGGTGGTTGCGCCGGAGACGTCGGTTCAGCGGCCATTGAATCGCTCCTGGGCTTTGGCGAGACCGTCGAAGATGATGGTTTCGGCCGCGTCGGCACCGTCGGCGAGGAATTCGGGGAGCTGCTTGCGTTGGTCCGGTCCGAAGCCGCCCAGCACCCAGTTCACGGTGTTGTCGTGCGCGTGGGCTCCGCGTTGGGCGTGGCCGACGCCCATGCGCACGCGCGCGTATTTCGGGGTGCCGAGCGAACGGTCGATGGATTTGATGCCGTTGTGCCCGCCTGCGGAGCCGCCGGCTTTGACTTTGATTCTGCCGAAGTCGAGGTCCATGTCGTCGTGGATAACCACGATATGGTCCGGTTCGATCTGGTAGTAGGCGCTGATGGAGGCGACCGCGTTGCCGGATTCGTTCATGTAGGTGAGTGGCTTGGCGAGGAAGAATTTGACGTTGCGGCCGGATAGGTTCATCACGCCTTTGCCGAGCATGGCGAGTCCCTTGTGGTCGGAGAAGTTGACGGACCAGCGTTCGGCCAGCACGTCGGCGGTCATGAAGCCCATGTTGTGGCGGGTGCCCTCATATTTGGAGCCGGGGTTGCCCAGTCCTGCGATCAGCCAGAAATCAGATGCCATAATAATCGTCCATTCCTCTGTGTTCTTGCGTGCTCTCGTCTTGTTTAACCGCACAGATTCTACTGTCAGGTGCTTACAGGTCGAGATGCCAGTAGCTCATGTCGCGCATGGTTCCGGTGGAGTCGGTGGCGGCTTGGGGCATGAGTCCGAATTGGGTGAATCCGAAATGTTTCATCAGTGCGATGGATCCGCGGTTGTCGGCGAAGATGATGCCGCAGGCTTTGCGTATGTGGCGGTTTCGGCATTCGTCAAGCAGTTTGGCCAGTGTGAAGGTGCCCGCTCCCCTGCCCTGCCATTCGGGGGCGATGTAGTAGGCGAGGTCGGTGACGCCGTCGTAGCCGGCGCGGTCGTAGAACACGGACAGCGCGGAGAAGCCGATGATCCGTTCGCCGCCTTCCGTGGCTGCATCCGTGGCAGGCACGGTGGTGACGAACACCGCATATGGATCGTGGTGCGATTCCACCCATGCCTTGCGTTGCGCGTAGGTACGTGGCGTGGTGTCGGCGGACGAGCCGCCGCGGATGACTGCCGCGTTGTAGATGTCGGTGATCGCTTGGATATCGTCTTGCGTCGCGATGCGGAAAGAATAGTCGGCCATGCGCCCAGCATACCCGGCGGCGAACGACAACAGGGGCCGGTTCCTTTGGAAGGAGCCGGCCCCTGCGTATTTCATGAAGGGAATCGGACGGGAATCACTGTTCGAGTTCGATGGCCTTGTTCAGTGCTTCCTGAAGCTGCTTCTGAGCGTCGCCGTAGGCGGACCAATCGCCCTTCTTCATGGCGGCATCGGAATCCTTCATGGCCTGTGCGGCATCGTCGAGTGCCTTCTTCAGGTCGGCGCTCATCGTGCCGGACGAATCGCCATTATTGCCGCCGGTCTTACCGTCGGTATTGGATGGCGTGTCCTGCTTGCCGTCAGTGTTGGTCTTGCCATCGGCGGAATCGTCGTTCTTAGCATCCTGCTTGTCATCGGTGGTGTCGCCCACGTTTTCGGCGTCGCCTGCGGACGCGCCGGAATCGCCGCCGAACACCTGGTCGAGAGCCTCGTCCAGCGTGTCGGCGAAGCCGACCTGGTCGCCGAATGCGACGAGCACCTTCTTCAGCAGCGGGAAGCTGGTGGAGCCGGACGATTTGACGTACACCGGCTGCACGTAGACCAGGCCTCCGCCGAGAGGCAGGGTGAGCAGGTTGCCGCGCTGCACATTGGTCGAGCCGGATTCGAGCAGGTTGAGTTCCTTCGACACGTCGGCGGACGCGTTGAAGTTGTTCTGCGCCTGGCCGGGGCCCGGCACGTTGGAATCCTTCGGCAGTTCCTGCAATCGTATGGTGCCGTAGCTCGAGCCGATTTTGCCTTTCTCGTGGCCCGCGTCGGAATCGACCGACAGGAAGCCGGTCAGGATTTCCCTGGTGGACGAGCCTGCGGGAATGTACGACGAGGTCAGCGAGAACACCGGTTCGCTGGAGCCGCCGGTCTGCAGCGTCAGATAGTACGGCGGCTGCAGGATGTCTCGCTGTTGCGCCTGCTGCGATTCGGTCGGGTCGACGGGGGTCTGCCAGAAATCCTCTCCGGAGAAGAACTGGTTGGCGCTGGACACGTGGTATTTGGCCAGCAGTTCGCGCTGCACCTTGAACAGGCTTTCCGGATAACGCATGTGGCTCATCAGGTCGCCGGAGATTTCCGACAGCTGGTGGTACTGGCCGGGGAAGATCTTCTCCCAGGCTTTGATGACCGGGTCGGACTGGTCCCATACATACAGGTCCACGGAACCGTCGTATGCGTCCACGGTGGCTTTCACGGAATTGCGGATGTAGTTGGCGTTCTTCGAGTTCAGGCTGCTTACCGTGTCGGAGGATTCCGTGGTGGAGTCCTTGGTGGCCTCGCCCAAGTCGGTCATCTGAGAGTATGGGTAGGCGTCCGAAGTGGTGTAGCCGTCCACGATCCACTTGACCCGTCCGTCCACCACGGCCGGGTATACGCGGCCGTCAAGCGTCAGATACGGCGCGACTTTGGCCACACGTTCCTTCGGGGAACGGTCGTAGAGAATCTGCGAATTGGAGTTCACACGGTTGGAGAACAGGATCTGGTCGGAGCCGAAGCGGATGGCGTACAGCAGTCTGGAGAAGATGTTGCCGATCTTCGGACCGCCATCGCCCTTGAAGGTGTTGGTGGCGCCTTCCGAACCGGTCGGATAGTCGAATTCCCAGGATTTGGTGCCTTCCGGAGCGCCTACGATCGAATATTCGGTGGCGTTCGGAGAGAAGTAGATGCGCGGCTCGTACTTTTCGGAATCGGTGAGCTTGCCTTGGGTGGGGATGCCCGCTTCGAAGAACTTCGGCTGGCCGTCGGCGGTCACCTTGTTGCCGTAGGCGGCCACAACGCCATAGCCGTGCGTGTACACGGTGTGGTCGTTGACCCAGTTGCGGTTGTCGAGACCGTCCAGATCGAGTTCGCGCGCGGCGATCACCGTGTCCTGGCTGACGCCGTCGACGTCGTATTTGTCGACCGCGACGGTGTCGGCGAACGTGTAGTACTGCTTGGACTGCTGCAGCTGTTTGAACGTCGGGGAGATGATCTGCGGGTCGAGCAGACGGATCTGAGCGGTGGATTCCGCGGAATCGGCCAATGCGCCTTCCTCGCCTTCGGTGGTGGCCTTGTACTGTTCGGCCTTCACCTTGTCCAAGCCGTACGCGGCGCGGGTGGCGTCGATGTTGCGCTGGATATAGGTGGATTCCATTTCCTGCGCGTTCGGATTGACGCGGAAGCGCTGCAGCAGCACCGGCCAGGCCACGGTAAGCACCAGGCTCACCACGATGGCGGAGGCGATGGCCACGGTCGGCACCTTCCACGCCTTGAGCGCTTCGGAAGCACGGGCCGCGATGGGTGCGGAACCTTCCAACGTATGGGATTTCATAATCCACAGGCCCAGTATCACGCCAAGGATGGCGGTGATGGCGGCCATGATGAACGTGACGGGGATGGTGGCGTTCACCGTGGTGTAGGTGGCACCGGTGATTCTGCTGCCTTCCTCGGTCAGGTGCGAGAACACGCCCAGAACCTGATTGGCGGCCCAGGCGAACATGTTGAGCATCAGCCAGATGCCGATCTGGCGGCGGGCGCGTTTGGTGATGTGGAACAGGCCATGGCCGTTCACCGGCATGGTGATGCGGATGCCGCCCATAAGCACGTGGGTGACGATGGAGAAGATGATGCCAGCGAGCAGCAACAGCGAGACAGCGGACATGATGAGTTTCAGTCCGGGCAGCACGAACACGTAGAAGCCGTTGTCGATGCCGAACTGCGGATCCTTGGTGCCGAAGCTTTGCGAGTTGAACATGAGCAGGATTTCGGACCAGTTCGCGTTGAACTGGGAGCCGAACACCAGTCCGACAATCAGGGAGATGACCACGGCGATGCGTCGAGCGCTCTTGGAGCTCACGCTCTTGCCGATTTCGATGGTGTCGCCGTTCACGCGGATGGTGGAGCCGTCCGCAGCGTCGGGACGCGCCCATATCGCCAGCGTGGCGGAGATGAAGCCGACTGCGGCGATGAGCACCGCGTACGCCAGCCAGAGGCCGACCCTGGTGCCCAGCTGCGTCCAAATCACGCTTTGGAAGCCGAGCTGGCTGTACCACATGACATCGGTGACGAACTGCGCGAGCGCGAAGAACAGTCCGATGACGATGGCGAGCGCCAGCACCACGCCGATGAAGATCTTGCTGCCGTTCGACGGTTTGCGCGGACGGTTCGGCTTGCTGGTGATGCGGGGGCCCGAAGGTCGTTTCGGGGGAACGTTCGACGATGGTTGCGGACCGTCCCCTCCGTCGGTTTCGACGTTGAGGATGATCGGATCGTCGTTGCTGGGTTTGCGCGGATTCTGCCTGCCGGCACGGTTCGAGCCGCCTTCGGGATCGAACATGGGACCAAACATATCAAAGAAAGACATGCTAATAGCCTAGCGACAGGCGAGGAACGCCGTTAAGCCGCCAGCCGAACGGATCTGGCCGTGGGCTGAATCGGCTGTTCCGTGGCATGTCCGTATGAAGGGAACATATGGGGAATGCCGGCATGCCATAATGGCGGTATGAAGAAGGCTCATGGGTTTTTCACACGATTGGTGGCTGCCTGCTGCGTGGCGATGCTGCCGGTCACGTTGGCCGCATGTTCCGGCGACGCTTCCCCATCGGACGCCGCCACCGCAGCTTTTTCCACTCGCCGGCCGACGGTCACGCATGATTCCCTCGACAAGGCGCAAGTGCCGTCCGTTCGCGACGATTCGCCGCATGCCAAGGCGGTGCGGGCCGTGGAGTCCATGAGTGTCGAGGAACGGGTCGGGCAGCTGGTTATGACGCCATTGTTCGCTGGTTCCGATCCGTCATCGTTGTATGACCTCATCGCGAACAGGCATGTTGGTTCGGTCTTGATCATCGGCAACTGGACTTCGGGGACCGCCGGGGTCGCGGCCGCCACATCCACGCTGCAATCGTATGCTCCGGGCGACAACCAGCTGTTGATGTCCACCGATCAGGAGGGTGGTCTGGTCCAGCATCTCAAGGGGGCCGGGTTCGATACCATGCCTTCGGCCACCCAGCAGGGCGCAATGGATGTCAGCCAGTTGAGGCAATCGGCATCCGCATGGGGCACGCAGCTCAAGGCTGCGGGCATCAATGTCGATCTGGCGCCCGTCGTCGGCACGGTGACCGTGGACCGTTCGTCGAACGCCCCGATTGGCGCGCTGTACCGTGATTTCGGTCTTGATCCGGCCGGCAATGCGGACCATGCGAAGGCGTTCATACAGGGCATGTCCGATTCGGGGGTAGGCAGCGCCATCAAACATTATCCGGGTTTGGGATCGGTGACCGGCAATACCGATTTCACCGCGAACGGCATCCTCGACACCACCACCACGTTGGATGGTCCGGAAATCAGCGCGTTCAACAGCACGTTGGAGGCAAGCCCTTCGATGGTGATGATGTCTTTGGCCACATATCAGGCGATCGATCCGAATAATCCGGCCGTGTTCTCATCAACGCTGGTCACCGGCTATCTGCGCGGGAAAATCGGCTTCCAAGGCGTCGTCACTTCCGATTCCCTGTCCGCAACGGCTTTGAGTGGCGTGCAGCCGAGTGATTTGGGTGTGCGGCTGGTCGAAGCCGGCGGCGATTTGGCATGTATCGGCGCCTCTTCCTACGTGCAGCCGGTGTTGGACGGATTGAACGCCAAAGCGGCCGGCGATGCGACGTTCGCGCGGAAGGTGCAGCAATCCGCCATTCGTGTGATGACGCTCAAATACGAGATGGGGCTCGCCAGGTAATCGCAATGCCAAGCACAGGCGAAAGCCGTCTTAAAAGAAAACCAGCTGTACCAGCAGCATATAGACGGCGGTGCCGCCGGCGATCGACAGCAGCATGTTCCTTTTCCATATGTGCAGCAGGGCGATTGCGATAATCGCCAACAATTCGGGAATGCCGTGGCTGCCTGACGTCAGGTGCACTCCTTTGAGCGAGTACACGACAAGCAGGCCTGTCATGGCATACGGCAGGACGGTGCCCAGGTAGGTGATGAAACGCGGCGGTTCCTTCGATTCGGGGAACAGCAGGAACGGCAGGAAACGTGTCAGCATGGTGCCGAGCATCGCCATGATGATGGTGATGACGCCTTGCCACGTGGTCATGATCATCATGCGTTCGTCTCCTTGTCCGCGTTGTTCGTTTCGTTCTCCCCGTCCGTCTTGTCGATCTTCAGGTCGTCCAGGTATGGCCGCAGCAGAATGAACATGACGAGCATGGCGACCAGGGATGGGATCATGAAATTGTCGGCGCCGAACACCCCCAGACAGATCGCGGGCACCGCTATGCCGGTAAGCGCGGCCATGTGGCTTTTGCGTTTCGTGGTCAGCCATTGATCCACGAAAATGACGGCGAACATGGCGGTCATGATGAAGTCGAGACCGGAGGTGTTGAAGGTGATGCGTTCTCCGAGAAGGCCGCCAAGCGTGGCGCCGGCCACCCATGATGACTGGTTGAGCAGGCCGACGAAGAAGTAGAACCATCCGCGATCGACGTCGGCCGCAATGATGGTGCCGTTGTCGATGGCGAAGGTCTCGTCGCACAACGAGAAAATGAGATACGGCTTCTTGGCGTCCATGTTCTTGAACCGGCCGAGCATGGAGATGCCGTAGAACAGATGACGGGTGCCGAGCATGACGGCCAGCATGAACGTGACGAACGGGTTGAACGCGGACACCAGCAGATTCACGGTGACGAATTCCATGGAACCGGTGAAGATGAACGCGCTCATGCACATGGGCCACAGGAACGAAAAGCCGCGCGTGCCCATCAGCACGCCGTACGACAACGCCAGAAGGAAAAAGCTGATGCAGACCGGCGACGTCCGCGGCAATGCCGTTCTGAACGCCTTGCCCATGACGGCGTTCCTGTTCTGCGTCCGCACCATTAAATATCAGCCCTTCTTCCGTCCGCTCCCATGCTTCTCTTCTCATGCCTTCTCTTGCCGCGCCCTGATATACCCCGACGCGCCACAACGACGGCCAACATACTATCGCCGACCCCGACAAACCATGCGCAACCATATCGACGCGTGGACATCGACGAATTACGTACAAAGCATGCGCGACGAGATTATCATGCTGCATACTGGAACGTAACGAAAAACCTTTGGACAAGGAGCATGAATGAAGACACTGGTACTGGTATTCCACCCGCATCTGGAAAAATCGCAGGTCAACCGCAAGCTCATGGACGCGGCCAACGAGACCGGCGACGTGACCGTGGTGGACGAGTACGCCGCATATCCCGACTTCAAAATCAACGTCGAACATGAGCAGGAGCTCATCGAAACGCATGACCGCATCGTGCTGCAGTTCCCGTTCTACTGGTACAGCTCCCCCGCGCTGCTCAAGCAGTGGGAGGATGACGTGATCAAGGCCGGCTGGGCCTACGGCGGCGGGCGGGCGCTCGAAGGCAAGGAGTTCATGTTGGCCGTGTCCACCGGCTCTCCGGCGGACTCCTACACGCGTGAAGGCAGCCATGTGCGCACCATGGAGGAGCTGCTTTCCCCGTTCGAGACCACGTTCCGTCATACGCATGCCACATATCTGAAGCCGTTCCTCATCCAAGGCGTCGCCACGTCCACCGATGAGCAGATCGACGCCGCCGTGGCGAAGTATCCGGCAGCGCTGATCGGCTGATTCCTCTGCCTGTTTCGGCGCGCATTTCCCGATTTTCCGCAGGGAGCCGTGTTCGTTCCAGACGAACGTGGCTCCCTGTTTGACTTCAAGTACTTGAAGTTCCTATTCTCTTCCAACAGAGCATGAAGGAGCATACGGTGAATAACACTCCAGATACATTTACATCCGCTGCGGAGCAGGACATGTCCGAAACCCGCCAGGCGTTCCTCACCGGCGAGCGCGCGGAGTTCTTCGCGCATGACCGCCGGTACGTCGATACGATTTTCGACGATGGCGAATCGCCGTTGAAGCATGCCCATGACATCGAACTGAGGTCGAGCTCGTTCAAATGGAAGTATCCGCTGTGGTATTGCTCGGATATCGATGCGAAGGACTGCACGTGGTTTGAGATGGCACGTGCGGGCGTATGGTACACGGACCATATCACGGTGGAGGATTCAACGATCGAGGCGCCGAAGAATTTCCGCCGCTGCCATGACGTGACGTTACGCAACGTGGATTTCGTCAACGCCGAGGAGACGTTGTGGGCCTGTTCCGGCGTGACGTTGGACAATGTGAGCGCGCATGGCGACTATCTGGCGATGAATTGCGCGGATGTGAAAGCCGACAACCTACGTTTGGTGGACAATTATCCGTTCGATGGCGCAAGGAACGTGGAGATTTCCAATTCCCGTCTGATTTCGAAGGATTGTTTCTGGAACTGCGAGAACGTGACGGTGCGCGATTCGTTCATTTCCGGCGAGTATCTGGCGTGGAACTCGCGTAACGTGACGTTCGAGCATTGCACGATCGAAAGCCTGCAGGGCCTGTGCTACGTGGACCATCTGGTGTTGCGTGACTGCCGGCTCGTCAATACGACGCTCGCGTTCGAATATTCCTCCGTCGATGCCGACGTGCGCGGCACGATCGACAGCGTGTTCAATCCTTCGTCCGGCACGATTCGCGCCGACCATATCAACGAGCTGACGCTCGATCCGGCGAAAATCGATCCGACGGCCACGACGATCGTGACAGCCGACGCCGCATAACAGTAGGTAGGATTGGCGGTATGACTTACGATTTCGATACTCCGATCGACCGTTCCGGCACGTACTCGCTCAAATGGGAGGAGGCTGGCGACGCGCTGCCCATGTGGGTGGCGGATATGGATTTCCAGACCGCGCCCGTAATCCGCGAGGCGTTGCGTCGGCGCGTCGAGCATGGCGTTTTCGGCTATTCGAACGTGCCGCCAGAATGGAATCAGGCGTACGTGGATTGGTGGGGACGCCGTCATGGGCTTGCCATCGACCCGGACTCGCTGGTGTTCTGCACCGGTGTGGTGCCGGCGATCTCCAGCATGGTCAGGAAACTCACCACGCCGAACGAGAACGTCGTGATCATGACGCCGGTCTACAACATCTTCTTCAATTCGATTCTCAACAATGGCTGCCGTGTGCTTGAATCGCCGCTCGCCTATGACGGCGAAGGACATTACGAGATCGATTGGGCTGATTTCGAAACGAAACTCGCCGACCCGCAGACCACGCTGATGATTCTGTGCAACCCGCATAATCCGATCGACCGTATTTGGGATTGTGAGACTTTGGAACGTATCGGCGAACTGTGCTGGAAGCATCATGTGACGGTGGTCAGCGATGAGATTCACTGCGATCTGACCGATCCGGGTTTCGATTACGTGCCGTTCGCCTCGGTGGGTGAGCATTGCGCGATGAATTCGGTGACCTGCATGGCTCCGACCAAAACGTTCAACATCGCAGGACTGAATTCCGCGGCCGTGATGATTCCGAATCCGGTGTTGCGTCATAAGGTGTGGCGAGCTTTGAACACCGATGAGGTGGCGGAGCCGAACGCCTTCGCCATGGACGCCACCCTGGCCGCGTTCAATGAGGGCGAACCGTGGCTGAACGAATTACGAGCCTATCTGGCCGGCAACAAGGCGACCGCGCGTGCGATGTTCGACAAATACAACGCTTCGGTGCCGGCCGACCGGCGCATCATCATGGTCGAAGGACATGCCACCTACCTGTTGTGGGTCGACTGTTCGGCCATCACGCATGACACGGATGCGTTGTGCGATTATCTCAAGCGCGAGCATAAGGTGATGTTCTCCGAGGGTTCCGAATATGGTGGCGACGGTCATGATTTCGTGCGTATCAACGTGGCCTGTCCGCGTGCACGCATGATCGAGGGTCTTGCACGGTTCATCGACGGTCTGCTCGCGTATCGAGCACAATCGTTTCCAAAGATGGACTGATAAACCCTTGGACTGACGCATGACGGATGCGGCAACGGCCTCTTCAAGGACTATGAAAGGACGCAACATGGTGGTGGTGTTTTTCTCCCGCGCCGGCGAAAACTACGAAGTGGGCGAGGTGACGGTCGGCAATACCGCGAAGCTTGCCCAAGAGGTGGCCCGGCGGACCGATTCGCCGATGATTGAAATCACACGTACCGAGCCTTATCCGGAACGGTACGCCGCGACCTCAGAAATGGTGCAGGAGGAGCAGCGTGTCAACGCGCGTCCGCCGTTCACGCTCAGCGGCGATACCGATGCGCTCGATTCGTCCGATACCGTGTTCCTTGGCTATCCGATTTGGTGCGGCGATATGCCGATGCCCGTGTACGCTTTTCTGGAAAGCCGCGACTGGTCCGGAAAGACCATTTATCCGTTCTGCACGCACGGCGGCAGCGGGCTTGGACGGACTCCGGAACGTATCGCCGCAATCACCAAGACGACGGTGAAGCCGGGGCTTGCGGTCATGGGGACCGACGCACAGAACAACGCAAGTAAAGCCGCCGAAGCCGTCAGCGGGTGGATCGCCAAATCCGGTCTATAGATTCGCAATCCACATCCATCCGTTCCGTCTGCTTCAGCACGCCTTCGAGTTGGAGCAGACGGATTTTGGTTTCAATGCCTCCCGCATAACCGGTGAGACTGCCGTCAGCGCCGACGACCCGATGGCAGGGCACGATAAGCGCGATCGGATTGCGGTGCACCGCTCCCCCGATGGCGCGTGCGGATACCCTACGCCCGTCCGCACGTTTCAACTCCAATCGACGTGCGAGTCCGCCGTATGAAACCGTTTCGCCGTATGGCACTTTCCGCAGCAATGCCCATGCTTCCTTGCGGAACGGCGTGCCTTCCAGCCGCAACGGCACTTCAGTCCGAGGTATGCAACCTGCAAAGTATTCGTCCAGCCATCGTTTCGCGGCGCCAATCGTCGGCGAATCACCCAAAACCGCGGAATCATCTTCCGCATAGCCTGGCTGCCAATCGAACCACAGGCCGAGCAATGCCGTTTCGTCGGCGATCAGCGTGATGCCGCCAAGCGGCGAATCGTAATGCGACTTTGTTTTCACCACTGTCCTCCATCCCTCCACAAAACACCTATCTCGCCTATGGATGGCGGATTTCGTCTTTCGACACATGTTATCTCGCTTATAGATGGCGGACGGCAAAGTGAAAAGCCGCGCTTTTTACCCCCATACGCTATCTCAGGGGGTATAAGTCGAAAAACATCCGCCATCTATAGTGGAGATAGCATCAGGCAGACCCGCAAATCCGCCATTCATAGGCGAGATAGGACCAAAACGAAGGAGTTGGCATGGGATACGCACTCATCACGGGAGCGTCCGGCGGCATCGGACGCGAACTGGCGGCGCTGTTCGCAGCGGACGGACATGACCTGGTGATCACCGCCCGCAGCCAGGAACGGCTTGACATGGTAAAAACCAAGCTCGAGCAGCGTTTTGGCGTGCATGTGGTGACGTTCGCCATAGATCTGAGCGAAGCAAATGCGCCGAAGAAACTCCATGATTTCACCACATCACAAGGTATTGCGGTCGACCATCTCGTTAATAACGCAGGCTTCGCTGACTGGACGGATTTTCTCGACGCCGACTGGAACCGGCAAAACGAGATGATGCAGCTCAACATGCATGCGCTCGCCGAACTGACATATCGGTATGGCCGAGACATGCGCGCCAACGGGCATGGCAGGATTTTGAATATTTCGTCCGTCGCCTCGATGATGGCAGGCCCATACATGGCGATGTATTTCGCGTCGAAGGCATTCGTGCGTTCGCTATCCGAGGCCGTGGCCCACGAATTGCGCGGCACGGGCGTGACGGTGACCTGCGTATGTCCCGGTCCGACCACGACCGGCTTTCAGAAGGCTGCGAATATGAGTGGCCGCAACTTCTTCACCATGACCAAACCGGCCACCGCACGTCAGCTTGCCACGTACGCCTACCGCAGGATGATGCGCGGCTCAATCCTCGCCTACCATGGTCCGCTCACCAAGGCGGGCGCGCTCGCGGAACGGGTTCTTCCCCGCGCTCTGACCCGGCGAATCGCCGCGTTCATGAACGGCGGCAAACCGCACACGCTTAAGGTTTAACGGCGAATCGCTTGGACGGACGGTAGCAGAGCAGAGCGATACCGATGAGTACGGCGGTTGCGGCGAGGCTGATCGGATAGACGATCATGATGGCCTCGAACGTGCGATGCGCGGGGAACACGAACGCGATCCAGGTGATGCGCACTCCGACCACGCCGATTACGGTAAGCAACGCCGGCACCAAGGAGATACCGAAACCACGCAGGTAACCGGACATGACTTCGTACAGCATGCTGAACGTGTAGGCGGAGAAAACCATGACGAGTCTGGTGTAGCCGACTGAGATGACTTCAGGAGTGGCGTCAAACAATGCCAGCAGACCATGACCGAAAAACAGTACGACGGCGATGGTGGCGGCGGTGGCGATGAAATCCTCCAGAATGCAGACGCCAAGCACGCGCCTGCAGCGGCCGATCTGCTTGGCGCCATAGTTCTGCCCGGTGAAGGTGGCGCAGGCCTGGCTGAACGAGTTGAGCACGTAGTAGGCGATGATTTCGATGTTGAACGCGGCGCTGGAGGCGGCCATGACAACGGTGCCGAGACTGTTGATGGCGGCTTGGATGATGATGTTGGCCACGGCGAACACCGCGCTTTGCACGCCGGCGGGCAGTCCGATGCGCAGAATCTGACGCAGGGTGAACCAGTCGATGCCGAACTCGCGCAAATCAACATGGATGGCTGCGTCAGTATGAACCAGTCGATACAGCAGAATCATGGAGCTGACGACGTTCGCGATGACTGTGGCCGTCGCGACGCCCGAAACACCCCAATGGAACAATACGACGAAAATCAGTCCCATGGTCACGTTGAGCACGCCGGAAATGGCGAGTACGGCGAGCGGAGCCTGGGTGTCGCCGATGCTGCGGAAGATGGCTGTTTCGAAATTGTATAGCAGGATGACGGGCATGCCGATGAGGTAGATGCGCAGGTATGCGAGCGCCAGGGGGAACACGTCGGCGGTCACGTTGAGCATGCCGAGAAGCGGTCCGGCGAGCAATTCTCCGATGATGGCGACGATCACGCCGCCGATCAGGGCGGTGACGATGGACGTGTGCACGGCGTTGCGCACCGCTTCGCGGCTGCCTCGTCCGATGGCGTTGGCGATGACGACGTTCGCGCCGAGAGCGATGCCGATGAACAGGTTGAGGATGAGTCCGGTGACGGGCGCGTTGGAGCCGACGGCCGCGACCGCGGCGGTGCCGTCGGATTGGGAGAAGTTGCCGACGATCATGATGCCGGATGCGTTGAAGAGTTGTTCCAGAATGCCGGTCGCCGCCACGGGGAGCGCGAATCGCAGGACTTTCGTCCATATGCGCCCGTGCAGCATGTCTATGCCCTGCTTGTTGTGCACCATGTTTTTGCCTCCGCCAGCCGCAGCCGGCTCGTCGTTCGCTTCCGAAGGCATTGTAGTGGCGGCACCAAACGAGGGAACCGCCATGCCGTTTTGTAGGATGCTCTAAAAAAGGGCAATGACGTTTTCGAATTCCCTTTGGTGGCGAGTGGAGCCCGCGCGTTAGTATGAAAGGCATGAGTGAAACCGTTTCAACCGCATCCAACGCGGCCGACGCATGGACGAATCCGCTGCGCGACCCGCGCGATCTGAGACTTCCCCGCATCGCAGGCCCATGCAGCATCGTGATTTTCGGCGTGACCGGCGATCTGTCCCGTAAGAAGCTGCTCCCCGCCATCTACGATCTGGCCAACCGTGGCTTGTTGCCGCCAAGCTTCGGTCTGACAGGCTTCGCACGCCGCGACTGGTCCGAGGACCATTTCAAGGACTTCGTCAAGGAGAACGTGCAGGCGCATTGCCGTACGCCGTTCAAGGAATCGACTTGGAAGCAGCTTGCGGCCGGTATCCGTTTCGTACAGGGCACGTTCGATGATCCGAAAGCGTTCGAGCGTCTGTCCGACACGGTCGCCGAGCTTGACCGCGACCGTGGCACGCGCGGCAATCACGCGTTCTACATGTCGGTGCCGCCGCGCGCGTTCCCGCAGGTGTCCCGTCAGCTGGCCGACTGTGGTCTGGCGAAAAGCGACAAGGGCGCTTGGCGTCGTGTGATCATCGAAAAGCCGTTCGGTCATGACCTGGCCAGCGCCAAGGAGCTCGATCGCGTGGTCTCCGAAGTGTTCGACCCGTCGAGCGTGTTCCGCATCGACCATTATCTTGGCAAGGAGACCGTGCAGAACATGCTGGCGTTGCGTTTCGCGAACGCCATGTACGAGCCGATCTGGAACAACAATTACGTCGACCATGTGCAGATCACCATGGCCGAGGACATCGGCGTGGCTGGTCGTGCTGGCTATTACGACGGTATCGGCGCCGCACGCGACATCATCCAGAACCATCTGCTGCAGCTTATGGCATTGACCGCCATGGAAGAGCCGGTCTCCTTCTCCGCCGCCGATCTGACGGCTGAAAAGACGAAGGTGCTGTCCGCCGTGCGTCTGCCGAAGGATTTGGCGGCACATACGGCACGAGGCCAGTACGCAGCCGGATGGCAGGGCTCGCACGAAGTGGTCGGCTATCTGGACGAGAAGGGCATCGATCCGGCGTCAACCACCGAAACGTATGCCGCGATTCGACTGGACGTGGACACGCGCCGTTGGGCTGGCGTGCCGTTCTATCTGCGTACCGGCAAGCGTTTGGGCAAGCGCGTCACGGAAATCGCCGTGATCTTCAAGCGCGCGCCGCACCTGCCGTTCGAATCGACCGCGACGAAGGAGCTCGGCAAGAACGCGATCGTGATTCGCGTGCAGCCGGACGAGGGCGTGACCATGCGATTCGGCTCGAAAGTGCCGGGCGGCACTTCGATGGAGGTGCGTGATGTATCAATGGACTTCGGCTATGGCCGTTCGTTCACCGAATCGTCTCCGGAAGCCTACGAACGTCTGATTCTCGACGTGCTGCTGGGCGATCCGCCGCTGTTCCCGACCACCCGCGAGGTGGAGCTGAGCTGGCAGATCCTCGACCCGATCGAGGAGTTCTGGTCCACGCTCGGCCAGCCGCAGCCATACCGTTCCGGAACTTGGGGACCGCAGGAGGCCACCGAGATGCTGGCCCGCGATGGACACCGTTGGAGGATGCCGTGATCATTACCATGAAGAACACCGAAACCCGTGAGATTTCGGCGAAGATCGACGAACTGCACGAAGAGCGTGGCGAGGCCGCCTTGGGCCGTGTGCTCACGCTGCTGATCTCCACGAACGAGGCGTCGCTGGAGCACGACCTCGAAGTGGCGAACAGCGCCAGCCGCGAACACCCCTGCCGGGTGATCGCCATCGCACCGAATTCGCGCAAGATGGATGCCGATACCGATGACGGTCAGCCGCACACGTTCCTCGACGCGGAAGTGCGATTCGGTTCCGACGCCGGCGCGGGCGAGATCATCGTGCTGCGTCCGCTCGGCGGTCTGGTGTATCACGCGGATACGTTGGTGATTCCACTGCTGGTGCCGGACGCGCCGGTGGTGGCCTGGTGGCCGAACGAGGCGCCGGCGAACCTGTCCACCGATTTGTTGGGCTCGATGGCGCGCAGCCGTATCACGGATGCGATGCATTCGTCGAATCCACGACGCACGATGGACGATCTGCGCCGTAACTGGTCGTCGAAGAACGTGGACATGTCATGGACGCGTCTGACCGTTTGGCGTGCGATGCTGGCTTCCATGCTCGACCAGCCGCCGCACCTGCCGGTGAGCGGCGTGCGTGTGACCGGCAAGAAGGATTACCTGCCGATGGACCTGCTGGCCGCATGGCTGAGGCTACGGCTCAACGTGCCGGTGGTGGTGGAGGACGATCCGAACGCCACCGCGGTGACCGGCGTGTATCTTAGCCGTTCCGACGGCGTGATGAGCCTGGAACGTCCCTCCACGGATGACGGCATCGCCGTGCTGAACGTGCCGGGACAGTCGCCGCAGACCATCAGCGTGCCGGCGCGCACGTTGGAGGAATGCCTAAGCGAGGAGCTGGGCCGACTCTACCCGGATGAGATCTATGCGGAAGTGGTGACGCAGGGCTGGGATCTGATCAATCCGAAGCGCTGAACCGTCAAACGACAACCAGTCGCCCTGCCGTGAATCGGTGGGGCGACATCGTATAAGGAGCGAATATGGCAGAACGTAAGACCATTGTGTATCCGAATCCCGAAGTATTGGCGCAGGCCGTGGCCGCGCGCACATTGCTGACCATCATCGACCTGCTGGCCGAGCCGGACCGGCAGCGTGTGGACATTGCCGTGACCGGCGGCACCGATGGCATTTACGTGCTTAAGGTGATGGGTGAAAGCCCGTTGGCCGATGCCGTCGATTGGCATCGTGTGCACGTGTGGTGGGGCGATGAGCGTTTCGTTGCGGCCGATGATGACGACCGCAACGCCAAGCAGGCGCGCGAGGCTTGGTTCGGCAAGCTTATCGAGGATGGCCTCATGCCGGCTGGAAACATCCACGAAATGCCGGCTGACGGACGTGACGCGGATGAGGTCGCGTCCGCTTCCCCAGAACAGACGGATGCCGTGCTGGCGGCCGCTGCCGCGGAATACCAGCGGGAGCTTGTCGAGCAGTTGGGCAGCGAGCCGGCGCTTGACATCGTGATGTTCGGCGTGGGTCCGGACGCGCATTTCGCGTCCCTGTTCCCCGACCATGGCGAAGTCGAAATCGACGATCCGCATGTGCTGGTGGCCGGCGTGCGTGATTCGCCGAAACCGCCGCCGCTGCGTGTGACGTTGACCGTGCCGATGATCGCCCGTTCGAAGCACACATGGGTGTTCACGTCCGAGACGCGCAAGGCCGACGCGGTGAAGGCGGCGTTCGCCCAGCGCGACAATCCGCATGCGCCAAGCTCCTATGCCGACGGCGAAGAGCTGTTGTGGCTTATCGATGAAGGAGCGGCATCCAAGCTGTGATGCGGTTCCTGCACGCCGATAAAGCAACGGTATAACCGGTATAACGATGAAGCCCCGCAACATATCGTGTTGCGGGGCTTCATCTATGTTTCGGATGCCTTATGCTTCAGGCTCAAGGGGAATCAGGCTTCGATTTCCTCACGGCCCGGTTCGGCCCACAGGGTGTGGAACGCGCCCGGCTGGTCCACACGCTGGTAGGTGTGGGCGCCGAAGTAGTCGCGCTGACCCTGGATGAGGGCGGCCGGCAGACGCTTGGAACGCAGGCCGTCGAAGTAGGACAGCGACGAGGCGAACGCCGGGGTCGGCAGACCGTTGACGGCGGCTTGGGCCACCACGTTGCGCCAGGACTTCTCGGCGTTTTCGATGGCGTTCTTGAAGTACGGGGCGAACAGCAGTGACACGTTGGCCTCGCCGGATTCGAACGCTTCGGAAATGCGGTTGAGGAACTTCGCGCGGATGATGCAGCCGCCACGCCAGATGCGTGCCACGGCGGCGAGGTCGATGTCCCAGCCGTATTCCTTGGCGGCGGTGGTGATCTCGTTGAAGCCCTGTGCGTAGGCGACGATCTTGGAAGCGTAGAGGGCCTGACGGATGTCTTCGATGAAGGCCTTCTTCTCGTCGTCGTTCAGGTTGAGCTTGCCGTCGGGGCCGGCGAAGCCCTGCTTCTGGGCTTCCTCACGCAGGTCGGCTTCGGAGGACAGGCCGCGGGCGAACACGGCTTCGGCGATGCCGGTGACCGGCACGGCGAGGGACAGTGCGGTCTGCACGGTCCAGGTGCCGGTGCCCTTCATGCCGGCGTGGTCGACGATGAGGTCGACGAGCGGCTTGCCGGTCTTCTTGTCGACCTGGTGCAGCACTTCGGCGGTGATTTCAATGAGGTAGGAGTCGAGTTCGGTCTTGTTCCACTCCTCGAACACGTCGCCGATTTCGGCCGGGGTCATGCCCAGGCCACGGCGCATGAGGTCGTAGCTTTCGGCGATGAGCTGCATGTCGGAGTATTCGATGCCGTTGTGCACCATCTTGACGAAGTGGCCGGCGCCGTTGAGCCCGATGTGCGTCACGCACGGTTCGCCTTCGGCCTTGGCCGCGATGGATTCGAAAATCGGCTTCAGGGTCTTCCAGGATTCCTCGGAACCACCCGGCATCATGGACGGACCAAGCAGTGCGCCTTCCTCGCCGCCGGAAACACCGCAGCCGACGAAGTGCAGGCCACGGGCGCTGATCTCCTTCTCACGGCGAATGGTGTCCGGGAAGTACGCGTTGCCTGCGTCGACGATGATGTCACCCGGCTCCATGAGGTCGGCGAGCGCGTTGATCATGGCGTCGGTCGGCTCACCGGCCTTGACCATGATGATGGCGGTGCGCGGCTTGACGAGGCTGTCCACGAACTCCTCGAGGGTCTTCGCCGGGAAGAACTCGCCTTCGGTGCCATGCTCGTTCATGAGCTTTTCGGTACGGGCGTAGGTGCGGTTGAACACGGCCACCTTGTTGCCGTGGTGAGCGAGATTGCGTGCGAGGCTGCCGCCCATGGCAGCCAGACCGACGACGCCGACGTTTGCTTCAGCTGACATACTGTTCCCTTTCATGGAGAAACGTAGTACTTTTTATGAACCTTCCCCAGTGTAGCCCCGAGCGCACCCAAAGCGACGGCCCATCTCAGGGATGACGGGCCGTCAACCGGTCGCATGGTTTCAGTTCGTTTTCGTAGGCACGATGGTGCGTACGAATCGCATGGCTTCGGCTGGGGTGAGCGACGGCACGTAGGCCTGCGCGACGGCAAGCGAGATCTGCGGCAGTTTCGCCGGATCCGGATAGCAGATGTACACTTTGGCTTCATCCGGATGGAACTTGAGTTTGAAGCGGAACAGGGAGTGGAATCCGTAAGCCGGTTCCATGATGTCGGCCACCATCTGCAGCACGTGGTCGAGCACGGCGCTCTCCCCCTGTTCGTGGCCTTCGCCGCTCATGCCGGCAAGTGGCGCCGCGGACAGGCTCATGAATCGCACTTCGCCTTCGTCGCGCAGCCGTTCGGCCATGCGGGCGATGAGGAATTCCATGATGCCGTTGACGCTGTCGGTACGGTGACGCATGAAGTCAAGCGTCCATCCGACCACTTTGCCGTTCTCATAGGTCGGCAGCCAGCTGGTGACGCCCAGCACCTTACCGTCCGTGTCCACCGCGTACAGCAGTTTGACGCGTGGATCGACCAGCTCGTCCACGCCACCCAGGGTGAAGCCCATTTCAGGCAGGGCCTTCTCGCCGGCCCATTGCGCGGAAATCTCACGGATCTGCGTCTGCACGGAGAACGGCGATTCCTTGAATGTGGCGAGCACGTCAGTGATGCCGTCGCGCTTGGCTTTGTTAATGGCGGTGCGCACGTCCTGCCATTTCTTGCCGCGCGTCTGCCATGCGGCCGGGTCGATCACCATTTCGGTGCCGACGTCGAGCGCGTTCCAGCCGGCGGAGACCAACGCGTCACGTTGTTCGGCGTGCACGCTGTAGAACACCGGCGTCAGGGAACGTTGGGTGCAGAAGCCGGCGAACGCATGCAGATCGTCCTCATACTCGTCTGGGTCGCCGAAAGGTCCGGTGACGGTCAATGCGATGCCGTACGACACGCGGTAGGCGATGGCGGAACGGCCGGTGGCGGAGAACCAGTAATCGTTGCCTTTCCAAGTGGCCATGAACGACATGGATTCGCCGCCGAGTCCGATGATCTCGTCCACGCGGTGACGGTACGCGTCGTTGATCATGGAACGGTCACGCAGACCACCCCATGTGCAGCACAGCGCGACCAGCCAAAACATCGGTCCGACGCACTGGTAGACGATTTCGGAAAGCAGTCCGACCGGCACGAACGCCGGTTCCACGCCACTTAGCAGGCCAATCGGCAGCAAACGCTGCACGTAGTCTGCGATCAGATCGACCAGCAGCGGCGTTTCGTTGAAGCCGGACGGCATGGACAGGCCGTAGCCGACGTACAGCAATCCCAGTAATACGAATGCGGCGAACGTGATGGCGATACCGCGCAGCACGGTCTCGCTTTTCGTGCGAATGGTGAAACATGCGCGGAACAGGATGATGATGACGATGCACAGCAGCGGCAACGCCATCGTGGCCAGCATCGCGTGGAATGCGCCGTGCCGTTGCAATGCGGATATCGCATCCATGTATGCACCGGCGTCGGAGCCGTCCACGTAGGACAGCGGAATAGCCACATAGAACACCGTCGATAGCGCAATGGTGCATGCGTTGAACACGATGCTGAGCGCGGCTGCGAGATGACGGCCTCGATACAGACCCCAGGCGATGAGCAGCAGCATCAGCGTCGGCATGATGGATACCAGCCAGTTGCCGGGCATGGTGAAACGCATCATGCGGTATTGCGTGAAGCAGTCCGTATGCGAGGCGCCGCTGAGGCAGTCGACCACACGTCCGGTGTCGAAGTCGGTGGAGCCGGTCAACAGTCCGAACATGGACAGCAGGCCGAACGATTGGCGTGACGAGACGGCGACGAGCGAGCCGATGGCCTGCACGCCCGCGACGATGCCGATAAGCCGACGCATTTCGTAGATGGCGCCATGCCGGTATTCGTCACCATGCGTGCAGGAGGCCATCAGATAGCCGAGCACGTGGCCAATCACCGAAGTGGCAAGCAGGCAGTAGTCGCTCACCTCGCCTCGGTAGAGGAACATGATGAGCACGACCGCATAGCCGATCACGCGGATACGGCGGCGCCACAGCATGGTTGTGAACGCGCTGGCGCACATAAGGGTGCCGGCGACGAGAATCAGCGGACCAAGGATGGCGCCATCATGCGAGATCGCATGCCATTGGGGGCTGCGCCCGTCGGATAGGGAGCACAGTCCCATGCCCAAGGCCACGCCACCCAGTGTGGTGATGACGGACACCCATGCGGTTTTGATTTTGCCGATCACCGATTCGGCCAGGCCGAACGCAACCAGCATGAGCGGAACGTCGATGAGCAGACGGACCAGATTCGGCACGTACAGCATGGATATCGGCGCGGTGTACCAGCGGCCGCGTGCGAGCGCTTCGAAACTTACTTTGGCCAGGCTCGGCGGGAACGGCTGACGTATGAGCGCGCACACGATCTGCGTGCCCACGTTGATGAGGATGACGAACAGCACGAGGCAGACGGTGAGCAGGTGTCGTCTGATCCATCCGGCCAGATCGGCGAGCAGCGCGCGGAAGCCGAACAGTGGTTTCGCGGGTGATGCCTCGGCTGGTTTAGCAGGTGCGGTTTGCGTTTGAGTCATTTCTTTCCTTTTCTGGGATTCTCAGGCTTGCGGGTTTGTGTTCAGAATCGTCATATCGTGATGCGTTTGAGATTCGGATAGTCGGATAGGTTCGGGTTCGCACCATCCAGTCCGGTGTCGTGGCCGAATACGGCGAGCCCGTAACGCAGCACGTCCTGCACGGCGTGCCAGTCGTGTGCGTTGCCGGACGATTCGACGGCGGCGACGCGCATGCCGGCTTTCGCCGCGACCGGCGCGATTGTTTTGACGTTGCGTATTGAGGTGGTGTCCTTCTCCCCCGCGCCTATGATGAGCATCTGATGGGTGGGCGCGTGGTTGCGGATGGCGTTGACCGGCACTTGGTTCTCATAGGCTGTGGTGTCGCCGTCGAAGAACCGGTCGATCATTTCCTGTCGGCTGCCGTTGGTCGGTTTGATTTCGCTGTCGGTGGGAATCATGGTGCCAAACAGGTCGGGATGGTTCACGCCGATCTGCAGCGAACATGTGGCGCCTTGCGAGAATCCGGCGATGGCCCAATCCTTGGCATCCTGTGCGGCGGGCAGGTTGGTTTTCACCCAGTCGACCACGTCCTGCGTCAGGTAGGTCAGCGCATTGCCGTACACCTTCGAATCCACGCATAGCGTGTTGTGCGAATCGGCGCCAAGCTGATCGGCTGCGATGACGATTGGGGCGAGTCCGTCGTGAGTTTTCGCATATCCGTCCATCATGGTTTGGATGCCGCCGGCTTGGAAGACGCGTCCCGGACTGCCCGGCTGCCCGCTCAGCATGAGGACGACCGGCAGGGCCGGCTTGCGTTTCGAGTCGGCCAATGCCGCCGGAGGCAGGTAGACGAGGGCTTTGCGTGCTTCAAACTGCGATTTCGTGGCCGGAATGTCGATTTTGTTGACGGTTCCGTTCGCCGGAATATTGCGGATTGTGCCGTTGGCGGCCTGTTTGCGCCACTGTGCGACGGTGATGAGGTCCTTGCGTTTGGCCAGTCCGGTCAGATCGGCTTGGCTGTAGGAATCCTCGCCGAACAGCGAGCCGATGGTGGCGTATTCGCCGTACGATTGGTCGATGCCGATCGCCGCGGCCAGTATCGCGAATACGGTCAAGATGGCTGCGGCCACGCGCATCATGCCCCTGCTCAACACGATATGCACGATGGCGAAACCAGCGATGGCGAAACCAGCCGCCACCCAAGCCATCACACGGGATCCCAATCCGACGCCGAACACCACGAACACGTCGGACAGCAGCCAAGCTACCACATAGCCGACCATTCCGGACACGGCCGCAACGCCGATCGGCAGCACGGTAGCCAGTATGCGTCCGTCCCGTTTCGAAACGGCCGCGCTAACCAGCAGGATTACGGACAGCACTGCGACGACGGCGAACGCCGCCGCCGGAAACCAGCCTCCGACCAGGCTTATGTTCATAAGCCACTGACGCATATTTCCCATCCCCAACATATAGGTTTTCCTTCAACTTGACAGTTGTAGTACGCAAAATAACGGGCACGCGTCATCCTTATGGCTGATTTCGCCTCAAAACTCAGGGAAAACCCTGAAACCGCCGTGAACCGTTCGCTATTGGCGTATGGTTTTGGCTATGACATACGTATTCGAAGCATCGAACGTGCGCTGTTCGATTATGGTCGACGGCGAACGCCGCACCATATTCTCCGGATTGTCCTTCGCCATCGAGCCTGGCGAAATCGTGGACTTGGTCGGACCGTCCGGCGCAGGCAAGAGCTCGCTGCTGACCGCTTTCGCACGGCTCAATCCGCGCGCGTCAGGCGATTTACGGTTGGATGGCCGTTCCGCCGACGATTTCACCCCGCAGCAGTGGCGCGCGCAGGTCGCGTACCTGCCGCAGAAGCCGGTGCTGTTGGGCGAGACGGTGGCGCAGGCGATTCGTCTGCCGTTCACGCTTGCCATACGCCAGTCGGCGAGAACGAAGCAGGGGCCGCGCAGAATCTCCCCCACCGATGCGTTGCCGGACGGCAGAATCCGTGAAACCTTGGACAATATGGGCTGTGCCGACATCGATCTGAACCGTCCGCCACACGACTTGTCCGGCGGTCAGGCGGCGCGCGTGAGCCTTGCACGTACGTTGCTGACCCGTCCGAAGGTGCTGCTCGCCGACGAAGTGGACGCCGGATTGGATGACGACAACGCCGAGAAAGTGGCGCGCATCCTCGCCAAAGCGGCGGCGGACGGCATGGCGATCGTTCGTATCCGGCACCGGCCGCCGGATGGCCGCGCCACACGTGTCATGCGTCTTGCCAATGGCACGCTCACGCAGTCCGGCAACGCCGAAGCGGACGGTACTGCGACGGGTAGTACTTCGACGGGTAACACGGTAGAAGGGAGCGTCGCATGAACGGCAACTACTATGCGATCGACATCTGGGGTCTCATCGCCGCACTGGTGATGGTGGCCATCGCCGCCGGCATCTCCGAAACCATGCGTATGGGCGTGGGGCGCACGCTTCTGTGGTCGGCTTGCCGTGCGCTGCTGCAATTGTGCGCGATGGGCTTCATCATGGAGTACGTCATCCGTTCGAACAATCCGTGGCTGGTGCTGCTGCTTGTGGCGTTCATGCTCATCGCGGCCGTGCAGATCACTCTTTCGCGTGCGAAAGGTGTGCCGAAGGGCTTGGCTGGAACGGTGTTCCTGAGTCTGGTCGTGACCATGCTCATCATGATCTCGTTGGTCACCGAGCTCATCATCCGTCCGCAACCGTGGTATGCGCCGCAATTGGTGGTGCCGTTGACCGGCATGCTGCTGGGCAACACCGTTTCGGCGTTGGCAGTGGGGTTGAGCCGGTTCTTTGAAAGCATGAAGGAACGTCGTGACGAAGTGGACACGCTGCTGGCGTTGGGTGCCACCACGTGGGAGGCGGCACGTCCAAGTATCGTCTCGTCGATCCGTCTGGGATTGCTGCCCACCACCGCGTCGCTCGCCTCCGCCGGCATTGTGACGGTGCCGGGCATGATGGCCGGTCAGATCATCGCCGGCGGCAACCCCATCGACGCGGCGAAATACCAGTTCATGATTCTCGCCACCATCGCGGCGCTTACGCTGCTGGCGGACAGCATCATCATGCTGATGGTCTATAAACGTTGCTTCACCGCGCTCGACCAGTATCAGCCGGTCAACGGCTGATACTGCGATATCCCGTATAGAAAAAGCCGTTCATTCCTTGCGATTGCTGGAATGAACGGCTTTTTGCTTGACCGTTGACGTACGTCAGCGGGAGCGGAACGGCGCCTTGCGGATCTTCGCATGCTTGCGGAACGGCTTGCCCTGCCTTTCGCCCGCATGCTTGTCGTGGCGTTCTCCGTGACCGCCACGACGACCGGAATCGCCATACTTGGCTTCCATGCGACGGTCATAACGCTTCGCATCCTCGCCTCGCTCGTCATGAATCACGCGGATTTCCTTGCGATGGATGCGTTTGCCGCCCTGACGGCGGTCGTCGCGTTCGTCGCGGTTCCTGCGGTATTGGCGATCGTCCTCGTAACGGCGTTCGGCACGGGCTTCGGCCTTGCGCTGCTTCTTGGTCGGCGCGCCCTGCTTTTTCGCATACTGCTTTTTGCCGGGCTTCCTATCGGATTGGCCACGCTGATCGGAACGCTCGTCGGAGCGCCGCTTGCGATTGTCGGTTCCACGCTGTTCGCCGGCTTCGGCACGCTGCTGCTCATGCAGCCGCGCGTACTTTTCGCGACGCTTGTTGTTGCGCTTCTCCTCGTGCTTCTCGCGCTTCTCCTCTTGGATTTCAGGATGTTCCCAACGATGCTCGCGTGCCTCGTATTCGCGGTTGTCGCGGCCTTCGAACTTGGCGGCGCGACGTTCGGCGCGATTCTGTTTCGGTTCGAAACGCTGCTCGCGTTCGGCGACTTCGGCGCGCTCTTCACGTCCCTTGCGATTCGCGCGGTCCTTGCGTTCGGACTTGAACGGCTTGCCGCCCTTGTCCTTGCCACGGTCCTTGTTGCGTCCGCCGGAACGGTTGCGTCCGGAGCGTCCACCGTTTTCCGCGAAACCGTCGCCGCCCTTGCCATGCCTGCGACGCGGATTGCCCGCCGGCTGGGACTGCTCAAGCGTCCAACCGAAACGCGGTTCGGCCGACTCGCCCACCAATTCCAACACTTCCGGGGAATCGTGGGTCACTTCGATCGGCTTGACCTTCAGTCCGGCCTCATGCAGCATGCGGCGGGTGCGGCGGCGCTGGTTCGGCAGAACGATGGTCACCACATCACCGGAATGGCCGGCTCGCGCGGTACGTCCGGAGCGGTGAAGGAACGATTTCGGGTCCTCCGGAGGCTCCACCTGCACCACGAGCTCCACGCCGGACACGTCGATGCCGCGGGCGGCCACATCGGTGGCGACCATGACGTTCACGTCGCCGGATTCGAAGGCTGCGAGATTGCGGTCACGCTGGTTCTGGCTCAGGTTGCCGTGCAGCTCGGCCGCCGGAATGCCGTTCTTCGTCAGGTCCTTGGCGAGCTTCTGGGTCTGGAATTTGGTGCGGGTGAACAGGATGCGGCGTCCCTTGCCGGAAGCGAGGGTGCGGACCAGCTCATGACGGTCGCCCTGCGTGGTTTCGAACACGTGGTGGGTCATTTCGTCGACGGCCGCGGTGGCGGAGTCGACGCTGTGGATCTTAGGATCGGTGAGGAACGTGTTCACCACCTCGTCGACGCCATGGTCGAGGGTGGCGGAGAACAGCATGATCTGCGCGTCGAACGACACTTGGCCGAGCAGGCGCTTGACCGGCGGCAGGAAGCCCATGTCGGCCATTTCGTCGGCTTCGTCGATCACGGCCACTTCGACCTTCTCCAAGGTCAGCGCATGCTGTTCGAGCAGGTCCTCAAGACGGCCCGGGCATGCGACGACGATATCGGCGCCGGCCCTTAGATCGCGGATCTGGCGGGCGTAGCGCACACCGCCATACACGGTGGTGGTGGTCATGCCGTACATCTGCGCGAGCGGCATCAGCACGTCGTTGATCTGGTTGGCCAGCTCACGGGTCGGAGCGAGCACCAGACCGCGCGGGTGCGGCAGGAAATCGTCGGCGCGCCGTTCCTCGGCATGCCCCTTGCGCACCTGTTCCACCTCATGGCGGAACTGGCTCATGTTCTCGTACTCGTCGGCGTCGACCTCACCTAGGCGTGCGACCAGCGGAATCGAGAACGCCAGGGTCTTGCCGGAGCCGGTACGGCCTCGGCCGAGAATGTCACGACCGGCCAGGGAATCGGGAAGGGTGTCGGCCTGGATCGGGAAAGCGGTTTTCTTGCCATCGGCCGCGAGCACGCGTACCAACGGGCCGGGAACGCCGAGTTCGGCGAACGTCTGGGGGCGTTCCTCCTCGCCCGCCTCATCGAAATCGGCGGCGAGGGCATCTTCATTTTCAATCACAGCGGTATCGGGCACAATGGCCTTTCATGTCAAACATTGCGCACGTTGCGCAAACCTGTTAACAGTAGCCCATGCCCGATACTTTTGCCTTGGCTGTGACTGGTGGCCGACGCTACCGGTAGTTGCGTTCGATGAGGATGTCGGAAACCGTCAGATTCGCGTCGTTGACGAGGTTGAACAGCACCACTTCGGCCAGTTCCACGGCGCTCATGAAGGAATGCTGCTTGTCCAACGACACGTAATCGTGGCTGTCATGGTAGAAGTCAGTGTCGATGCCTCCCGGATACACGCCCACAACCTTCACACTGGTTCCCTTGTAGGCCGCCTTGAGGCTTGTCGTATACCCCTTCTCACCCCACTTGGTGGCGCAGTAGACGGATTCGTTGGCGTTGCCGCGTGTGGCGGCGGTGGACATGACATTGGCGATTTTGAGATCCTGCTCGCCGTCGGCCTTCAATGTTTCGACGCTCCACAGAATCATGCCTTTGAGCCCCTTAAGGCACTTGTCCACGTCGGCGGCCTCGTAGTCGACCGGCCTTTTGAACGACGGCTGTCCCGCGTTGTTGATGAGCAGGTCGATGTGGCCGATCTCCTTGATGGCCGCGACGGAGTCCTTCACGAACGCCTCGTCGCTGATGTCGCCGACGAAGGCACGGTATTCGTCCGCGCCGAACGTGCGGGACAGTTCCTCCTGACGGGCCGTGTTGAAATCGATGCCGGCCACGAACCAGCCTTTGCCGATCAGCTGACGTGCCAGCTCATATCCCAAGCCAAGCGCGGAACCGGTCACAATCGCGATTTTCTTTCCTGCCGCAGTGCTCATGTTGTCTCCTTTGCCACATTGCGCAATCGCTTATAGATACCATCATAAAACGTATGCGACGCAACATGTCAATCGATTGACGAAAACGGCAATGAAAAACGCCCGCCGACCTTTTTGGCCGACGGGCGTTGAACTAGCCAGCGTGAGATGCGATCCGTTACAGGATGTCCGGATCGTCCTTGGCGATGGTGCCGGTCGCCTTGCCGATGGCCTTCAGGCCGTGGTAGGCGACGAGGATGACGACGGTGCCGATGGCGATGCCGTTGAAGGAGATGCCGTTGAAGGCGAACTCGAACTGGCCGACGGCGATGATCATGGTGATGGCGGCCACCATGACGTTGACCGGCTTGTCGAAGTTGACCTTGTTCTCAACCCAGATGCGGATGCCGACCATGCCGATCATGCCGTACAGCAGGGTGGTCACGCCGCCGAGCACGCCGGCGGGGATGGTGTTGATGATGGCGCCGAACTTCGGGCACAGGCTCAGGATCAGCGCGAACGCGGCGGCGCACCAGTATGCGGCGGTCGAGTAGACCTTGGTGGCGGCCATCACGCCGATGTTCTCGCCGTAGGTGGTGGTGCCGGAGCCGCCGCCGAAACCGGCGATGGTGGTGCCGAGACCGTCGGCGAACAGCGCGGTGCCGATCTGGTCGTCATAGTCGCGGCCGGTCATCTGGGAGACGGACTTGACGTGGCCGACGTTTTCGGCAACGAGTACGAGCACGACCGGGATGAACATCGGCAGGATGGTGAAGTCGACCTGCGGCAGACGGAATTCCGGCAGACCGACCCATGCGGCCTTGCCGATGGCTGAGAAGTCGACCTGGCCACGGAAGCAGGCGTACGCGTAGCCGATGATCACGCCGATGAGGATGTTGAGTCGGCCGAGCAGACCCTTGAACAGCACTGCGACGAGCAGCACCGCGACGAGGGTGACGATGGCGGTGTCGGGAGCGACTTTGAAGTTGTTCCACACGCTCGGAGCCAGGTTGAAGCCGATGATGGCCACGATGGCGCCGTTGACGACCGGCGGCATGATGATGTCGATCCACTTGGCGCCCGCGTAATGGACGAGCACACCGATCAGGGCCAGCAGGATGCCGGTGACCATGATGCCGAAGGATGCGACGGCGAGGCCCTTGTGGGCGCTGGCGACGGCCGCGATCGGGGCGATGAAGCCGAAGGACGAGCCCAGGTAGCTCGGCAGCATGTTCTTGTTGATCAGCAGGAACAGCGCGGTCGACATGGCCGTGAAGAACAGGGTGGTGGATGGGTCGAAACCGGTCAGAATCGGCACCAGGAACGTGGCGCCGAACATGGCGATGACGTGCTGCGCGCCGATTTCCGCGGTGCGCGGCCAGGTCAGCCTCTCGTCAGGTTCGACGACCTCGCCGGGCTTCAGCGTTTTGCCGTCGCCGTGGAGCTTCCACGTGAACAGGCCCGCGATTGGATTGGACATGCGATTGTCTCCTAACTCTCTCACGGCACGAAACACGAACACGTGCCGCACAATCACAGGCCATTGTAGCGACTACGCCGATACGTATGGTTTCAAAGTGAGGTAGGGGGCAATCATCACAGCCAGGATACTTATGGACACGATAGGTCACAGATGACGGTCGACGGCATGTACCACGTCCACCAAATCGCCGTTCGACAACACAGGACGTTTGAATTCGCGCCAATCGTCCACCTTCACCACCCAGCGTCCGTCCGTCTCGTCGAGCACCGGGCGTGCCGTCTGCTCCCAACGGAACCGCTTATGGGTGCGCCCAGTCGACGGGTCGCGCCGCGAATAGTGGAAACACGTGCAGTTGGTGATCTTCCATTCGTCGGCGGCCGCTCGATGCATGAACTCCTCGTCGGACAGGTCCTCCAACGTGAGCATCAACGCCAGCATGAGGTCGCCATGGCTGACCATCACCACGGATTCCGCATCCGACTTGCGGTTCAGGGACGTGAGCAGGTTGTGCACGCGGTTCTCGGCCACGTCGGCGATGGACTCGCCCGCCGGCGGACGCCAGTACAGCGGATCGGTGTTCTTGAACATCCAGTTGCGCGCGTAGTTGGTTTTGAAATCGTCCTTCGTGATGGTGTTGATCTCACCCCAGGAGCGTTCGCGCAGCACGCGAGTCTCCTCCCATTTCGCCTTAGGCAGGGCCATCGTGGCCGCCGTCTCACGCGTACGCACGTACGGCGAAACGAGGTAGCGGTCGAACAGCGGCTGCTGCGCGACGAGCCAACGGCCGATGCAGTCGGCCTGCTTGCGTCCGGTGGCGGTGAGCCTCCACGAACGGTCCGGCACGGTGACGTTGTCCTGCGTATACAGCGAGTTGTCACCCTGTTCGCCGGCGCTGATGATGACGTTCGCCTCCGACTCGCCATGTCGGATCACATACAGATCAAGGGGCATTCCCATATTCGTTTATTCCTTCGCTTTCATCCACATCCTGCGCGCACGTTCCTTGTTCCGCCGTTCATTCGGCCGGTGGCGCGCATCATCATTGAATGCTTCCACCGTAGCTGATTCGCGCGTGTTTCGCACGCGCGGACACGTCGATTTCACGATTGGCACACCCGAATTTCGCGGTGCCGTCACCGGCGGTTCACCGCAACCGGCGTGGTAGACGCCGTGATCGCAATCACTCCGGCCAGATGCCGTTCTGCGCGTACTTGGTGCGGTACTCCCCCGGCGTCATGCCGGAATGTTTTTTGAACACCTTCGAGAAGTGGCTTTGCGACCGGTATGCGAGGATCTGGGCGATCTCGTCGAAGCTGTATTCCGAGTATTTGAGCATGTTCTCGGCCGCTTCCATACGCTTGTCGGTGATGTATTGCGATATGGCCGTGCCCGTTTCGCGTTTGAACAGCTCCGACAGATACGTGGGATTCAGATGCACATGCTCGGCGAGGATGGGCACGGTGATTTTCTCATGCAGATGGTAGTGGATGTAGTCCAGGCATTCGTTGACGGCTTTGGAATGTGTTTCCGCCTTCTGCATGTCGGCCATGGCCCATGTGAAGAATGTCATCATGTCGGTGTGCAGGCGGCGCACGTCGTCGGGCGTTTTGCAGTTTTCCAGGTTCTGGATGTACAGGTCGGAGGCGTTGTAGGCGTCCTCCTCGTCCATACCGCCTTCGATGGCGAAACGTGTGGCGAGCGTGATGGTGGTGACGAACCGGTATTTCGCGTTTTTGAGCGGATCGTCCGACAGGTAGCCGTACAGTCCGGAGTCCCACAGACGTGTGCTTTCGGCGATGGCGTTGATGTCGCCGGAACGCATCATGTCGTATTGCTTCATTTCCTCGACGTACCGGTGGTGCCGAACACGATCCTCGCGGGAGAGGAAGTCCAAGTATCTCAGCTTCGCTTCGTCAACAACAGCCATGATTCTCCCCGCTATTCCCGATCGTCCAAATCGAATCCTCCCTCAAGGATAAAGCTCTTCAGCAGCTTCGTGGCGAGAAGATTCGCCGTGAATTGGGAGACCGGACTATCCGGCTTATCGAAAAACGCCTTTGCCAAAGACCTGTTAACCGACGCTTTCAACCGGTCGAATCGTCCGAATTCGTTCAGGGTTGTCTCTGTAAGGTCAAGCCGCATCATCTCGTTGAGCAACGCCCCATCCACGTCAAACGCCTTGGTGATTTGCTCCACTTGGCTGTTTTTGGCGCTGTTCGCGTAATATGTGATGTAGTCGCGTAGCGTCTTGCCTTCCTCCAACTCGATTTCGCCACGTTCCACATCATGCATGAACAGTTCGGCATACCGTTGTTCCTCTTGGCTGAGCGAAGCGAACGACTTATGCAACTCCTCCTCGGCTGATGCCAACAGGGCCGGATCGCCTCCGCCAAGCGCCTTGAGCCATTTGGTGAAGTTGGCGTTCATGTAATCCGTATCAATCAATCCTGTATCTATCTCAGTGATATGACCGTCAAGTTCATATGGTGCTTCCGGACCGCTGCCGGGGCCTTCGCCGCTGCTGAACATCTCTTTATATCGCTGTACAAGAATCAGATATGTCCGTTCATCAAGCTTCGGCCGCACAACCTCCACGGATCCATCGTCATGGGTGACGGAGTATTCCCGCTGCCCCCAAGTGAATCCTTGCACTTTGGCGGATTCCAGGAAATCATTGAGTTCCACGAACAGTTTTGCGAACTTGCGGCATGCCTCCACCGATTCCGGCAGCCGCATGAAATCTTCCACGCCTCCGGCACTGAACACGGAAGCGATCTCTTCGAAACGCGCATCCATCAGGCGCACGTTTTCCGGCAGTTTCTGCACGAACAGATCGAGCGGCTTGTCTCCGGAATACAGTTTTACCGCCGCTTCGATATACCCCTTCATGGTGTGTGGCTTGCGGTAGTAGCGAATAGTTCCGAAAGGCTTGTCGGGGCCGAACAGTCGATTCGTACGACTGAACGCCTGGATGATGTTCTCATAGTCGATGATTTTGTCGAGGTACAGCGTGTTGACCCACTTGGAATCGAAACCTGTCAGCATCTGATCAACCACAATCAGCAGATCCAGCCGCTCCTCACGGTGCTGGTCGACTGTCAGGTACGGACGCTTGTGGGAAAGCCGCGCGGTGATGTCCTTCTTCATCTTCGGCCATGTGGGGATGATGAAATCCTTGTCGAACAGTTCGTTGTAATCGCCGATGATTTCCTTAAGCGCATCCTCCTTGAGGATTGCGCCGTCGGAATTGTCGACGTTGGGATCGAACAGCGCGGTCACGTGCATCTGCGGAGCACGTTCCTTGAACAGATGGTAATAGCTGATCGCCTCGGGAATGGAACTCGTGGCCAGCATCGCATGGAATTTGTTGCCTCTGCTCAGCAATGGGAATTGGTCGAGAATGTCCTCCACGACCTTGTCCTCATGCGGTGTGTCTTGCGCATACTGTGCTGAGGTCAGATAGTCCTCAATACCCTTGATATGTTCTCCGGCCTGCGTTTCCATGGGACCCATCGGCATTTGCTTCAGGTCCATGTAATGGTAGAACACTTCGGATTTCGCCGGATCCGACTGGGCTTCCTCAACCGTTGCCGCTTTCGCCTTCTGCAACGCGACAGCCTGACGAACATCCTTGTCTCGGTAGGTCAACACCATGTACGGGTCGAATCCGAGCACATTGCCATCGCGGATGCCATCGGCGATGCTGTATCGGTGAAGGCAATCGCCGAACACCATTGATGTGGTCGCGCCCTTCTTACGGTTCTCCTCATGAATCGGAGTGCCCGTAAAACCGAAATACAGCGCGTTCGGGAAGGAATGGCGAATATCCTGCAGCATCTCGCCGAACGTGGAACGATGGCATTCATCAATGATGAATACGATGCGTTTGCCGGCGAGCTTCCTCACTTCCTCTTCGGTGATATGCCCCTCGCCCGCTTTGATGTTGCTCATTTTCTGGATGGAGGTGACGATGAGTGTGTCTTTGGGGTCAATGCTTGCCAGTTTCGATTTGAGCACATCCGTGTTTTCCGTGCCCTGCACGTCATCGGCATCATCCGCGAACGACCGGTATTCCAGCAGCGACTGTGTGCCCAATTCGACACGGTCCATGAGAAAGACCACCTTGTCGGCGTCTTTCGAACCGGCGACGAGTTGCGCCGCCTTGAAGCTGGTCATGGTTTTGCCCGAGCCAGTGGTGTGCCACACATAACCGCCCGGACGGCCCGGCGTGCCGCTTGGCACCGGCTCATCCCATTTGCAGGTGCGCACACGGTCGGAAATGGCGTTCACCGCCTGGTATTGGTAGCTGCGTAGCACTTTGAGGCATCCGTCCGCGGAATCGGCGACCGTATAGAACCCGATGAGCTGGTGTGCCATGGGAATGGATAGCAGATCAGATGTAAAACGCTTCCATTCATCCTGCCCGACATGGTTGTTCGCCGCTATGGGCTCATTGTTGAAGTCAGCCCAGTGGAAGAAGTAGTTGCTGTTGAAATCGCCTTCGCCAGGATTGGCGAAGTACACGGCATCGTCCGGATTCATGGCCACGAAAACCTGCACGAGTCTGAACAGTCCGGTGAACACGCCTTCATGCGCGTATTTGGCGATTTGATTGGTGGCCTGGCTTATGGGGATGCCGCTTTTCTTCAATTCGATATGGATGACCGGCATGCCGTTGATAAGCAGGCAAACGTCTCCCCTGCGATCGTTCAGCATCTTGCTTTTCGCCGGATAAATAGGCTGTCTTGCGATTTGGTACCGGCTTTGCCCAGCGGCGATTTCCTGGCGATCGTAGATCTTCAGGCTGATTTCCTTGCCGAAATGTGCTGTGTCTGCGGGATTGTCACGTTTGATGGACACGGTCTTGCCGTTGATGAAGGAATTCAACGCCAATGGCGTGCGCAATGTTTCGATCTGTTCAAGGATCTGCGCCATCTCACCCTTGGTAAGGCGCTGCCCGTTCAGGCGATCGATGCCTTTGTTGTTGTCGAATAGGATGTTGGCCCAGTTGTCGATGAGATCCTGTTCGGTTGGATATTCCAACACACCATCGGTCCACCCATGGCGTTTCAGCACCGCGACCAGATCGTCTTCGAAATCCGATTCCTTATCGTAGAACATGTTTCATCTCCCCGAATGCGCCGTCACTTTCTGAGCCCAATCTTACGAGCGCAACCCCTAACATCCAAGAAGCAACACCACAATACTTACGCTGATGAAGGGTGATGAGCGAATCCAGACGATCGAGGGCAATACCAATTTCGTGTTGTTCATTTTTACTTGGCAATGAAACGATGGCATTCCCAACGAGTTCTTTATTGAGATTATTGACCGTGCTTCCCGCTGCGAACATGCGATATTGATTAAGCATCTGCGGAGCACCCAACATATGGCAGAGAAAGATTGGATCGAAGTGTTTCTGGGCATCGCGAATAAGCAGCCATCCATCATGAACACAGCCTTTAATGGCCATAATGTATGGCCGTCCAAAACTCATAGAGTTCGATAAAACTAAATCTCCCGGATATACCTGGCGGGTTTTTGAAAGGCCCTCGGGTTTTATTTTCTCGGCAGTTTTGGTTATATATCGACCGAGTTCTGGAGCGTCACCAATTTTTACCCAATTAAGTCCACAAGGATCATCTGTAATGTATTGTTCAATCGGCCGTGGTGAACCGCCCCTCTCAATTTCAACCAGTTCCCCCAGCTTACGCTGTTCCCAAGGGTCAGTGAAACCAGTGAAACGAATCTGCGGAACCAACGCTTTTTCATGCTGTTCGGCCATATCATTCACCCCCGAGCAGTGCTTTGAGCTCTTCCAAACCCGCCATATCGCGAGCATTGCCGGTCAAATCGCCCAGCATTCCAGCCAATTCCTTCTCCGCTTCATCGATTTGGCCGCATACATCGGCATATGTGGTGGCATACTTGTTCTTCAACGCGTTCACTTTGCCGATGAACTCGTCGATCACAGCATTCGGCAATGCCTCCAGCTGCTTCTGCAATGGTGTAATCCACTTGGCTTCCAGCAACCTTCTGGCTTCGTCATCGCCCAACGCCTTGATCGCATCGCAGGTCTTCTCCTCCAACGCATTTCGCTTGGTTTTGATACCGGACTTCAGTTTCTTTGACTCATCGAACAGCTTTTGGGCCTGCACCAAGCCGCGCTCAAAATCAGAAGCCGGATTCTTGCCGATCGCCTTAACCGCTTTCTTCAACTCGGCAGCAACGAAGGCATCACCGTCCTGATTAACCGCGTCACTATTCTGCTTGTCATCCTCATCGAAACCTTCCAAAATGGTTTCAATCTCGGAATCAATGTCCTGTACACGGCGTTCGTCCGCCTCGATCGCGGCCAAATCATCGTGCAGCAGCTCACGCTGAACCAAGTCGAAGGGCAGAACGCGGCCAATCCAGCCATCCTGCACTTCCACATCCTTGCCGCCTTTTTTCTTGATGACCATGTTCGGGTCCACGGCTCTTACCGCATCGAAGCCTTCGGAACCCAGCACTTCCAAATCAATGGAGATGCCGCCCCAAGCATCATCAAGCTTCTGATAGGCGTCATACGGGTCGATCAGCGCGGTATCGGCAACCATCGCATCCAGTTCCTCGCCAATGGCCGTTTCCTGCCCGAGCGCATCCACCTGTTCAGGATGCTCCACCAAACGGGAGCGTAAGTCAGCAGGCAGGTCGGAAATGGCTTGTCCATACGAGGCAATGAACGCCTGTACGTCGGCATTATTGCGCACCACAGTGGCGATATCATCGTGATCGCAGGCATAGCAGGCACCATTATCGCGGAACAGCTCAGCCTTCAGACTCGGCCAGGCGTTCCAATATTCCCCAAGCTGCTCGACTTCGCTCTTCGGAACGCCTCCGAACATCGAAGCGTACACATCCCATGTCTCCGCATTCTCAGACGAATCAACATACCGGGGAATGTTGAGGTTGTAATCATTGGCGCGAATCTCGTCAATGGACACCAAACGGCTGAATTTGGGCACCGTGCGGTTGTTCGACACCACGTCGACAATGCGTTTGATGTCAGAAGCCTGTAGCTTGTTGTTCTTGCCGTCCTTGATGAAATGTTTCGACGCGTCAACAATGAGCACCCTGTCGTCATCGCGTTTCTTGCGCAGCACCATCACGATGGTGGGGATGCCCGTACCGAAGAAAATATTCGCCGGAAGGCCGATAATCGCCTGAATATGGTGGTTTTCAATCAGGTTCTTACGAATCTGGCCTTCCTCGCCGCCGCGGAACAGCACACCGTGCGGCAGAACGATGGTCATGATGCCATCGGCACGCAGATGGTACAAGTCATGGAGCAGGAACGCATAATCCGCCTTGGACTTCGGTGCTATGCCATAGCTGAAGCGTGGATCGATCTCCTTGTCAGTGGGATCCCAATTCTGCGAGTAGGGAGGGTTGGAAACCACCGCATCCACGAACAACGGATTGTATGTTTCCTCCTTGTTCTCCAACGTGTCGAACCACGGCCAGTCGTCTTCCAAGGTGTCGCCGTTGCGGGCGACGATGTTGTCGGGAAGAATACCGCGCATCACCAGATTCATACGCGTCAGGTTGTAGGTGTTCTCCTTGAGTTCCTGCGCGTAATACATGATGGAATCCGGATTGCCATTGCGCCGAGCCACAGACTGGCCAATATGAATCAGCAAAGAGCCGGAACCGGATGTTGGATCGTAGATCTTGATCTGCTCGCGCCCCTGCAAATGCCATGCGACGATTTCGCTCATCAGCTGGGAGACCTCGGACGGTGTGTAGAATTCACCGGCCTTCTTGCCCGCATTGGCGGCAAAATTGCTGATGAGATATTCGTAAATGAAGCCAAGCACGTCATAATCCTGACGGCTATCCATCGGAATGTCCTTAATGAGATAAATCAGGTCTCGTGCGGCCTTGGACTGACTTCTCGCATCGGTGCCAAGCTTGGAAAGTCCGGTCTGCAGGGTGTCGAAAATACCGTCGAACACTCTCTTACGCGCCGGATTGATGTTGCGGGAGAACGCCGAAAGCGCATCACGCACGTTGGAAATCTCGAAATCGTTGCCCTTTTTGACCCATGTGGAGAACAGGTTGTCATAGGAGATGAAGTAGCCGCACTCATCCTGTACGCCTTCCACAATGTCCGGATTATCCTCCGTAAGCAGCAGCAGGTCATCCTCGGTGAAATCGGTGTCCTTCAAGCGCATCAGCTCGTTTTCTGAAAGGAATTTGTAGAAGATGAAGCCAAGAATGTAATCCTTGTATTCGTTCGCCTCAATCTTGGAACGCATCTTATTGGCGGACTCCCAGATTTTCGAAGCGAGCTGCTGCTTGTTCATCTATCCCTCCTCATTGCGGTGCCGGCAAAATGCGCGGCTCCACGAGCGACTGCACATCTTTCACAAGAATACCGCACCCCCGCTTGGGAACAGCGTAAGCTGGGGGAAGTTGCTTCTGGATTCGAGTACGGTTTGAATGCGGCTGCTTCGGATTTCGATGGTGAGAAAAAGTATCTTCGAATCACTGATATAGATGATCAAACTCGTGAATTCCGTACGGATGATTTATCTTCGCCTGATATCAATAATCCGATTGATGACAGGTATCTACTCAAAGAAGGCGATATATTATTTGCACGAACCGGGGCCAGCGTAGGTAAAACCTACCTGTATAAGGCATCAGACGGGAAAACGTATTATGCCGGTTTCCTTATTCGAGCGCATGTTTCAGATGAGGCAGATGCTGGTTTCATCTTTCAGAGCACACTGACTGAACGGTATAAGCAGTTTGTTTTGCTTACTTCTCAGCGTTCAGGGCAGCCCGGCATCAACGCGCAAGAATATTCAGATCTCCTTTTGCCTCTGCCATCCCTGATGGAGCAGCGCCGAATCGGTGCATTCTTCGACCGTCTGGACTCGCTCATCACCCTTCATCAGGGTAAGTATGACAAGCTCTGTGTGCTGAAAAAATCCATGCTCGACAAGATGTTCCCTAAAGGGGGTTCACTGTATCCGGAGATTCGTTTCGCCGGTTTCACTGACCCTTGGGAACAGCGTAAGCTGGGGGAATTAGCATCTAAGCGAATTGAAAAGAATACGAACGGGATTAAGGAGACGTTCACCAATTCCGCTGAGCATGGTGTTGTAAGCCAGTTAGACTATTTTGACCATGACATCACAAACGATGCGAATATTGGAAATTATTCCGTAGTGCATCCAGATGACTTCATATACAATCCCAGGATCTCGGCCGTAGCTCCATGCGGGCCCATTAATCGGAATAAACTTGACAGAAACGGCGTTATGTCGCCTCTTTATACTGTTTTTTCAGTGGATGACACGATAGACAAGCTATATCTGGAGCATTATTTCAAGACAAGCAGATGGCATCAATTCATGTTTCTCGAAGGTAATTCCGGTGCGAGGTCTGATCGTTTTTCTATTTCGGATTCAATCTTTTTCGAGATGCCTATCCAGTGCCCAGTGTTAGAGGAACAAGAATTAATTGCGTCGTTTTTCGGCCGTCTGGATTCGCTCATCACCCTTCATCAGCGTAAGTATGATGGCTGCGCCAATCCCCTATTTTTAGAAAGGCGCATCTCATGCAGGAAACCATCACATCAGAATCGCTGTTCTGCGACTACTACGCCCAGTGGGTGAAAACGTACAAGGAAGGCGCCATCAGAGACGTGACCATGGGCAAATATCGACTTACGCAATCCTGGCTCGGCAAGCTCATCCCTGAACTCAGACTCACCGATATGGATCGAACCGCATACCAGCAGCTCATCAACGGATATGCACAGCATCATGAGCGCCAAACCACCATGGATTTTCACCATCAGATCAAAGGCGCCATTCTCGATGCCGTTGACGAAGGACTCATACCCCGTGATCCAACGCGTAAAGTCATCATCAAAGGCAAGCAGCCACGCATTAAGAAAATGAAGTATCTCAACCAATTCGAGCTGCATGCCATGCTCGCGGACCTTGATCTTGGGGCCGAGGCAAGCTGGGATTGGCTTATCCTCCTTATCGCGAAAACCGGACTCCGATTCTCTGAGGCGCTTGGGCTCACACCCGATGACTTTGATTTCGCACACCAGACGCTTTCCGTCAACAAAACTTGGGATTATAAAAACGGCGGCGGTTTCGTACCCACGAAAAACGAATCGTCCGTGCGTAAAGTGCAACTCGACTGGCAACTCATCATGCAAATGTCTGGATTACTCAAGGATCTTCCGCATGATAAACCTATTTTCGTGCACGGCAAGGTCTACAACTCAACAGCCAACGACGTGCTTGCAAAACATTGCAGAAACGTGGACGTGCCAGTTATTTCCGTCCATGGTCTGCGCCATACACACGCATCGCTGCTGCTGTTCGCCGGCGTATCGATCGCCAGCGTGTCACGCCGTCTAGGCCATGCCAGCATGACTACAACTCAGGAAACCTATCTGCACGTCATTCGCGAGCTGGAAAACAAGGATGTAGATATCGTCATGCGGGCACTATCGACACTTATCTAATGGGGGGTTCCTACTCTTTTCAGATATTCGAAATAATCGAGCCACTCGAAGCGGCATATACCGTTTTTCACCATCTTCAGTAAAAGCGCCAAACACCGTTGCCAGACTCAATTCCGTAGGTGGTTTTGTGGTTCCGTAGGTGGTTGGTTCTGGTATTGGTGTCTGAGAATGGCTTAATTTAAGCCGTTTCTCAAACGCCTTTCCTCCGGCAACCACCTACGGAAGCGAAAAACCACCTACGGAACACCCGCTTGGGAACAAACCCGCCGCAAGTCACCAGGCCAAGACGAATCTCGGCACACGAGGAACCGGAAATTGTCGTTCCGGAGCGCAGCCGCACGGTCACACGCCACACTCCGGAACCAAAGGCTTTTAGAAATAGGTGCTACAGCCAAGCTTGACGGCGAGGACGATGCCGGTGAGCACGGCGGCGGCGCGCATGATGTTCTCGGGGATATGGCGTGTGACCGGAGGGGCGATGGAACTGCCGATGATGCAGCCCAGGCACATGGCGATGGCGAACGGCCAGTAGACGGAGCCACGGCAGATGAACATGATCGCGGCGGAGATGTTCGCGCCGAAGCCGACCACGGTCTTCAGCGCGTTGATCTGGTGGAACGGGCCGATCTTGCCGAGGTCGAGGATCGCCAGGGCGAGGGTACCGGCGGCGGCACCGAAATATCCCGAATAGATGCCGACGAAGCTCACGCCAACCCACAGCCACCACGGGTCGTTGCGCAGACTGCCATTGGCCGTCCTACTGGCGATCAGCGCCGCGCGCTCGCCTTGCTGCGATTGGGGCAACGCCTGCGCGACAGCGTCGCGTGCGGCCGCTTTCTTCCGCGGGTTCAGCGCGATGATCAACGCGCTGAACAGAATGAGCGGCGGCACAGCGAATTCGAAGACCTTCGCGGGCAATTCCAACAGCAGCAAGCCGCCGATGATGCCTCCGACCAAGCCGATGCAAGCGTAGACAGCCACACGGCGTCCCTGGCCCTTGAGCTCCTTGCGCGCGGACAGCAGCCCGCCGATGCCGGTGCCGCACACGCCCACCGTGTTCGTGGTGTTGGACAGCACGGGCGGAATGCCGAACGCCAGCAACGCAGGATAGGAGATCAGCGAGGACGCGCCGACCGCGTATCCGACGAATCCCGCGCCGATTCCGGCGACAAGCACCAGCAGCAAAGTGGTGATGGACACTCCTGCGATCATGACCGCTTCCCCTTCGTAAAACTCCTACGTAGTCCTCCTATAAGTAACGGGAGCCGAGCTTAACGGCTCGGCTCCCGCATATCACGCGTTTGCCCAGAACGTGGCCGGGCAAACGTCATATCAGTGGTTGCGCTTGGCGATCAGCGACTCGGTCCAGTAGGCGGCAAGCGGAATCAGCGCCCACTGCAGCGCGAGACCGGGCAGGCCGGCGGCCAGGTCGCTCGTCCATGTGGCGGCGATGGCCTTGCTGGAACCGAACGCGAACACGGCGATCGCGGTGGCTGCGGTCAGCACCACACGTCCGGCGAGCTGTGCGATGACCACCTTCGCCAGGCTCGGCAGCTTGATGCCGCGCAGCAGACCGGCTACCAGGCCGTATGCGCACAGTTCGACCATCATGAGCGGCAGCATCGCCAGCATCGGCATGCCGGACAGCAGGAAGCTCACGAGCGGAGCGGCGGCGCCGGCGATCGCGCCGACGGCGGGGCCCGCGATCAGGCCAACGAAGATGATCGGCAGATGCATCGGCAGGAACGCGACGCCCAGCATGGTGCCCTGTCCGGAGACGGCGCCGATGACGTGGAACAGTTGCGGCAGCACGACCGCTGCGACGATGGCGAGCAGGGTGGCTGCTGTCTTGGTGCCGAGACTCAGTTTCGGCAGGTCGGTGCGGCGCAGGGCGGCCGCGGGCATGGTTGCGGAATCAGACATTTGTTTTCTCCTTAATGTTTCCTTCTCTTCGGATATGCGTATACGTCATACCGGCTCGACGACCGACCCACCGTCCGGCAGCGCGGTGTCGACCAGCAAATCGGCGACGGCTTGGATATTGGTCGCTTCGAAATAGCGGTTTTCCAGCGGAATCCACTCGTCGACGAATCGTTGCAACATGCGTGGATTGCGTCGTTCGAGCCGACGCAACTGTTCGGCAGGATCGACCGCAAGACAGATCATGCAATCGTAATACCTCCGCAAGGCGGGGTGCATGCTGTAGCTGCCTTCCACAATGGTCAGCTGGGCCGGTTCGACGGCGTACGCGACGGCGAAATCGCCTGTATGGCAATCCCATGGCCGGTATTGCGCGGCTTGTCCGGCGGCGAGCGGTGCCAGCACTTCCGTTTCGAACCGTTCACGGTCCACGTTGCCGCCGGGTTCGGCGAAACGTTCCGGCGTGCGCTGTTCGGGACGGAGGAAGAAATCGTCCATGTGCAGCACGTTGCCGCCGAAACGCCTGTTGAGCATCGCGGCAAACGTGGTTTTGCCAGACGTGCATGGCCCGTCGATTGCGACGAACACACAATCGCGTTCGGCAAGCAACGTTTCGATACGTGCGATTGCGATGCTGGCTTCCGTAGGCTTCGCGGGTTTCGTGACCATTGCGTTCGCCGTCAGTCGAGTACGGTCAGACGGTACGCGCGCGAACCGATGCCAAGTTCCTCGGCGTATTCGAGGATGTGTTCGCCGTGGAGCGAGGCGATGCGTTCGGTGACGGACGCTCCGTCGGGGGCGGTGTGGATGAGGTCGACGCATGCCTGGTCGAGTGCCACCGGGTCGAGCGAGGACAGCACGCCGATGTCATGCATGTCCGGTTCCGTCGGGGAGGCCAGGCAGTCGCAATCCACCGACAGGCGGTTCATGACGTTCAGATACATCATCTTGCCATGCATGTGGCTGATCACGGCCTCATCGGCTTCGGCCATCGATTCGAGGAATGCATCCTGAGGAGTTTCCACCCACTTGTCCTTGGTGACGCCGGCGGAATGGATCCAGCGTTTGCCGTTCGACGAGGCTATGCCGATGGACACGTTCTTGAGCGCGCCGCCGAAGCCTCCCATCGGATGGCCTTTGAAATGCGACAGCACGAAAATGGAATCGTAGTCGTCGATATGCTTGCCGACGATGTCGTAGGCGATGTGGCGGTGCTTGGCCACCGGGATCTCGATTTCGCCGCTCATGTCCATGATCTGGATTGGCGCAAGATCGGCGTATCCGTGCTTTTTGAACGTGGCAAGGCTTTTTTCGGGGGTTTCACGATTGCCGTCGTATGCGGTAGCGCATTCCACGAGCGTGCCGCCGATCTCCTGCACGAGGTCCTTGACGAGCGAAGGATTGAGATTATTGGATTTTTCCGATTCGCCGGAATGGACTTTGATGGCCGTTTTGCCTTCCGGCTTGCGTCCGAGCGCATGGTAGGCGGCGACGAGGCTTTCCGGTGTGATGATCGGCGTGAAGAACACTTCCGGTGCGGACTGCGCGTCGGTGCGGTGTTCCAGTCCTTCCAGTCGCGAGGCTTCGAATTGCATCTTGACCCTCCTTGATTCTGCCTGTGTTTTTGGCTTGCATCTCCAGCGTACCAACTTAAACCCGACTTGAAGCAAACAGACCTCAAACCCGTTCGAGATATGTTGCAAAATATGGATTCCCGCGCGTGTCTCCCCATCCGGCCGGCTTGTCCGCATGAACCGGAACACTTGACGCTCGTGATTGATTTTTGCAAGAAATGGTGGACTCGCATAGCCACCAAGGAAATGGCGTTCATTGGCATCGTCACGTTGGCGGCCTCTCTGGTGGCTTCGTGGCTCAAGCAGTTTCCGGGATTCAGCCTGTTCGGCGCGTTGATCATCGCTCTGCTCATCGGCATGGTCGCGCAGTTCCCGATCCGCAAATGGTATTCGAGCCGTTCCGCCGAACATAAGGCCGGTGTGAAGGATGCGGCCGGGCTCATTTCGAACAAGCTGCTTCGCCTGGGCATCATCCTGCTTGGTTTCAAGCTCAATCTGACGGTGCTGTTCACGCAGGGTATCAAGTGTCTGCCGATCGCGGCAGTGGTGGTGACGCTCACCATCGTGGTGTGCTACAACATCGCACGCAAGCTTGGCGTCGATCCGCAGCTCGCCATTCTCGTGGCGGGCGGTACCGGCATCTGTGGCGCGGCAGCCGTCATGGGATTGTCCGGCTCCATCAAGGTGCCGCCGGAAAAAGAGGATGAGAAGGCCAACAATGAGGTGATGGCCGTGGCCATCATCGCCATCATGGGCACCATCTTCGCATTGCTGGAAATCGCCCTTGGGCCGTTGACGGGCCTGAGCAAGACGCAGTTGGGCATCACCGCTGGCGCGTCCCTGCACGAAATCGCCCATGCCGTGGCCGCCGGCGACGCGTTCGGCGCGGTGGGCATCGCCACCATCATGAAGCTTTCCCGCGTGCTGATGCTGGTGTTCGCGGCCATCATCATCGCCGTTTGGTGGGATAAAAACCATTCCGAAATGCCGGCCGACGGCAAACGCAAAGTGTCGTTCCCGTGGTTCATGCTCGGTTTCATCGGCGCTTCCATCATCGGCACGTTCGTGCCGTTCATCGGTGCCATCGCACCGAATCTGGTGGACTTCGCCTACATCGTGCTCGGCATGGCCATGGCGGCGCTCGGCATCAATGTGAATTTCAGCGCCATCGCGAAGAAGGGACAGAAAGCGTTCCTGGCGAGCTTCCTCACGTCCGTGCTGCTCATGTGCTTCGCGGCGGGAATCGCGGCGCTGTTCTTCTAATCGCCTTCCGTTGTGCCACGCTGTCGTTTTGCGGAGGGCAGTTGGATTTCGGACAGCAGAATCGCACCGAAAATCAGCGCGAAACCGCATAACGACGGCACGGTCAGCGTTTCGCCGGTGAAAATCACGGATACCAGCATGGCGAAGATGCATTCCGTGCTTAAGATCACGGACGCCTCGGAAGTGGGCAGATTCTGTATGGCGATGGTTTGAAACACTTGGGCGATCACCGTGGAGCCGATCACCAGGTAGGCGATGCACAGCACGATGTCCCACCGCGCCCAAGCCATGGACGGTCCGCCTTCGGTAAGCACCGCGCCAGCACCGAACAGCAGGGCGCACCACACGAATTCGGCAAGCATCAGCGCGATCGCGTCGAAATCCTTGCCAATGAAACCAACCAAAACCAGATTCAACGCGAAGAAAAACGCGCCGATGATAGTCATGGCGTCACCGAAGCTCATATGCATGAGTTCCGCGCCACCGCCGCCGCTCAGCGACACCAGACCAATGCCGAACGCGCAGACGAACGCGGCCACCAGATGCTGCCAGCTGGGGCGTTTGCGCGTGAACGCCCACACCACGAACGGCACCATCACGCAATAGGTGTCGGTGAAGAAGCTGTTGCGTCCGGGAGACGTGGTTTCAAGTCCTTTGAGCTGGAAGATGAATCCCAGCCAGTAAGTCAACGCGAGTATCAGACCGGGAACGATATAGCGGCGCAGGCGAATCCTGCGAAGACGTGGGAAAAACACGATGGCCATAAGCAGTACCGCCGAAGCCATGCGGAAGAACATCATCCACTGTGTCGGCATGTTCTCCTGCACATGCTTGAGCATGGTGTAGCCGGACCCCCATACCGCCGCGTTGACCAGCATCATCACGCGGGCGACCGGCTTCGATACGCTAATGCCTTCCGATGATTCCTGCCCCGCGTCTGCCATCCGTCCCCCCTTACACGCTTCCACACATCCGACGTCGTATTCACGTCATGCTTTCCGAAGGAAACTTTAGACGTGGCTGCGGAAGCAACACGCGGGAGCATGCTACTGCGCTTTGGCCGCCTGGCTGTTCACCCAGTTGTCAGCCATGTCAATGGCTTCGTCAAGCGTGACCTTGGCCGCCTTGTAATACTTGGAATCCTTGATGTTGCTGCTTTCGACGAGCTTCTGTCCGGAGTCCGCGGCCTTGGACAGCGCGGACAGCAGTTTGCGCCCGGTCAGGGTCAGGGAATCGTCCTTGCTGAGTTTGTCGACCAGTTTGTCTGCCTCGTCGATCGACTGTTGCAGTTCCTTTTTGGATTCATCCAACGATTTCGTGTCGGAGGTACCGTTCGAAGAAGTGCTGTTCGAAGAGGCTCCGTTCGATTGCCCGGATGGGTTATTGGACGATTGTCCAGCTGCCGCGCCATCCGAATCGGCCTTCGGATCCTGCAACGCGGTTTCGGCGTTTTTCTCTTGGATGCTTTTCAGACTGGCGTTCAGGGAATCGGTGGCGCTGTCCAACGTTTTGGCTACGAGATTGAGCTGCGTGATGGTGGCTTCCGCCTTGCAGCCTTCCGTATCGACTGTGTTCTCGGCGCTGGTGGCCGCGTCCGCGAACGCGTCGATGATGTCGTTCACGCCGAGCGCGCCTCGAATCAGCTTCTGCAGTTCGCTGCCGTTTTCGGAAGTGTCGAGCACGGCTTTGCGGGCCGAGCTGAATTCCGCGAGCGATTGCCGGCATGTGGCCAATGCTTCCTGCTGCTTGTTGCGGTAAACGCACACGCCGGCACCGCATGCCACGATGAGGGCCACGACCACGGCAAGGACGATCGGCCATGCCTTGCGGGGGCTGGAAGGCTGTTCAGTGGTCTGGTACTGATAATCCATACGTGTCACCCCTTGCGAACCGATAGCTGTCATCGTTCTTCGTCTTGTTAACCTTGCCTATTGTACGGGCTTGAAGATGGGAATATCCTGAATGGGCATCCTGCGCACACCAATGACGCAGGATCGGGCTGGCATATCGTCTCTCCGCAGGCGTGCCGCATGTCCATCACGGCCAGCAGCCCCCGTTTGTCCGCTCGTTCGACAGCCATGTCCACGAAATCGACCGGCAGATGCCGTTTGTCGGCGATTTGCCGCACCGTCAATCCTGCGGCGATGTCGCCGGCGATGCGTGCGACGATATCGTTCCGGCCGTCGCCGTATGTATCAGCCGTACGTGGCGTGCGCCGCCATCCGTGCGCGGAAGCGCCGGACCGTTCCATACCGCTCACCATATCAACCGCAATGTTTGGAAGGCGATGATGGCGATGACGTATGCCACGGCCAAGCTCAGCAGGACGGATCGCGCCGCGACTTTCGTGCCAAACTGCCGTCGCATTTCGGCGACCGTTGCAAGACATGGCGTGTAGGCGAGCGTGAACAGCAGGAAGGCGATGGCCGCCGCCTTGCCGTGGCCGTGCGATGACTGGTCGAACGAGGCGCGCAGCTTCTGTCCCAGCGTTCCCTCCCCGGCTTGTTGGGAAGCCGCATCATCCGGTTCGTCCGCATGGTATGACTGCGACATCGAACCGACCACGACCTCTTTGGCCACGAATCCCGTGATCAGCGCGGCCGAGGCATGCCAGTCATCGAAACCGGCCGGCGCGAACACGGGAGCGACCGCGTCGGCGAGCACGCCATACGCGGAATCATGCACGTCGTCGACATGAGCGAAACCGCCTGCGTTGGCGGTTACCGGAATGCCCTGCAGCAGCCACAGCGCCGTGATCATTGAAATGATGATCACGCTGGCTCCACGGATGAAGCCCCATAGACGCAGCAGCACCGAACGTGCCAGCTGCAACGCGCGCGGGCATTGGTATGCGGGAAGCGCCAGCATCAACGGTTCGGGTTCGAGGCCGCGGAACATGGTGTGGCGCAGCAGCACGCCGACCAGCAGGATGACCATGACCGAAGCCACGTACATGAGGAAGACCACGAGACCGGCGTATTTCGGGAAGAACGCGTGGGCGAGCACCAAAAACACCGATAGTCGCGCGGAACATGCCGCGAACGGCACCAGCATGCCGGTAAGCACCCGTTGCCGGGAATCGGATAGGGTTCGTGTGGCGGCCAAAGCCGGCAGATTGCAGCCGAAGCCGACGATGATCGGCAGGAACGCGCGACCGTCCAATCCCAAGGCGCGCATGGCACGGTCCATCACGAACGCGGCGCGGGCCATGTAGCCGGAATCCTCCAAGATTGACAGCAGCAGGAACATGATGCCCATCACCGGAATGAACGTCAGCACGGTGACCACGCCGTCAAGCAGACCGTCCACCAGCAGCGAACGCAGCCAGCCGCCGCTCACGGATGGTCCGAACAGGCCGAGCAGCAGGTCGAGTCCATCTGCGCACCATCCGCGGAAGGTCACGTCAATCCAATCCTGCATGGGGCTGGCGAGCGTGGTGGTGGCCTGGAACACGACGAACAGCACCGCAAGGAAGACGAGGACGCCAATCACGGGGTGCAGCAGCACGCGGTCGATGCGGTCGGACAAGGTGACGTGGTCGACCGCATGCATGTCGAGGCCGCGCAATATGCCGGCGGTCCAGTCGAGTCGTGCGTCGGCCCGCGATTCGGCCCAGACGCTCAGGCCGTCGGCGGTTTTCATGTCGGCGTCGGCTGTCGCGGTTGGCAGTGCGGTCAGCCCGTGCGGAACGGGCGTTCCCTCGAAACTTGCGGCGATCGCGTCGGCCAAAGCCTTGCCGCCGTTTCCGGTACGTCCGTCAATCGCGACGACCGGCATGCCGTCCAGCAAATGGGACAGTCGTTCCGCATCGACGCCGCAGCCGTTGCGGACGGCGAGGTCGTTCATGGTGAGTGCCACGACGGTGGGCAGCCCGAGCTCCACCACCATCGACAGCAGGTACAGCGATCGGGACAGCGCGGTGGCGTCCAGCACCACGACGGCAAGGTCGGGAACGGGCATGCCCGACGCGCCGGTCAACGCGTCGACGGCAACCTGCTCGTCGGGACTCATCGGAGATAGCGAATAGGTTCCGGGAGTGTCCACAAACTGCCAATTCTGCGGATTTTTCGTCGTTTTCGAGCTTTTGTACCGGTATTGCCCGCAAGTGATGGACACCGTGGTGCCTGGCGCGTTCATCGTACGGGTCCTCGCGCCAAGCAGCGCGTTGAACATGGAAGATTTGCCAACGTTCGGATTGCCTACAAACACGACGCGTTTTACATTTTCGACGTTTCCCATATTGCCGGAGTCGCCGCCCATGCCGTCATTCGCGGGTCTGTTGACACGACAAACGCGATGCCGGCAACAGCCATTCTGCGAACGGCAGCAGTCGCCGCCCCTCAGGTTCCGTAGATTCAACATTCGCGCATATTCCCGTTCTCTTCGCGTTACGCAACGTCGTCTTGCGCATGTTCATCCCGCGCGAACCGTACCCGGACGGCACGCGCGGTGCCGCCGTCCACCGCGACACGTTCGTTTCCGAATGCGACGACCCTTCCGCCGAAAGCGCTCCGCTGCATGACCCGTAAACCCGCGCCCGGAGCCAATCCTATCTCACATAGGCGGAACCGGTGCCGGTCATCCAGGTCGATGCCGTCCACGACAACGCGCATGGCGCGCGGACAGTCGCGCAGCGTCATGATGGCGCCGCGCTCCCCCGCCCGACGCCGCACCGTGTCATCGAAGCGGCGAGCATGCGTATTATCCATGTTTTCACACATAGCAGGAAACGAAGCAAAGCACAAGAGTGTTTTTCACGGAACTGAACCGCACCCCAATTGTTGGACGTCGGTAAGTGGGATGCAGTCTGAGACCGCGATCTGGCACACATCATCCAGACTTTGGTCGACGATCCCATTGAGCAACGCATTCGCGAACGGCGCGTCCAAGAGCAGGACGGCGAGGCCGTTGCCGACAATGCCCCGGTCAATACAGGCTGTGGCAACGCTGCCGACAATGCCACTGCCGAAAAACGCAAGCCCAGTGCCGCCACATTGGCGGCAATAACAGTACCGGCACAAGCGGCACCGACGCGGTTGCCGACAATCCGCTGGAGCTGGTAGAATCCGGTTGGTCTGTAAGCCAACAGGGGTACGTTAGCTACGCATTCGCCCTGCGCAACACCAGCACAACCCTGCAGGTACAGTATCCAGAAGTCGCCATCACCGGCGAACCAAAGACGGCTCCATCGTGTTCTCGCAGACGCAAACGCTGAATATGGCGTTCCCGAATCAGACTATATATAACGCCGGGCAAGCGGGTCAAGGTACTGCACCGGCCACCGTGGACTTCGTTGCGCTCAGTCCGAATGAGTACAACGTCACGGAAGCACAAGGCACTGCCACTTTCCCCATCAGCGGAATCTCCAAAGTGCGCAACAACGACGGCGGCACGACCTTCAATGGCGAAGTCCGCGCCGTGACCGATGGTTTCAAGCCTTCAGATGGACAGCAGATCAAGGTTTCCCTAGTGTTGCGGGATAAGCAAGGTGCCATCATCTATGGAGAAATGGCATTTGTGGATTGGCCGGACAATGGCCAATCCATGCCTTTCTCGATACTGGTGTACGATTTGCCGGACTACACGTCCTACGAGTCGTACGCACAAATTTGGTAGTTCGGCTTAATCGCCATCAGGCCGCGTTACGCGCCGCATCGACACTAGTGTTGCGCCGTGCCTGGCCGAATACACGGCCAGCCATCTTCTCATCGGTCTCGGTCTGGATGATGGTGCGCATCGGGCCCATGCAGATGGCCGAAGCCAAACCGTTCACCACATCAATCAGCAAATACGCCAGCAGCTTATGGACCACGCCAAGACCAACGACGGAGACGCCCACCAGAGTGACGCCGAAGGCGACCACGCGCATGTTGTTGCGGACGATGATGACGCCGAATCACCGATCATCCTTTGGGAACAACGCGTCGAAGGCATGTTCCATCACGGACTTACGGCGGATCACACCGACGAGTCTGCCATCACCATCCACCACCGGCAGTTTCTTGAACTGCTTCTTGGCGAGGATTCGGGCCACCTCTCCAACATGCTGGTCGGGCGTGGCGGCAACGACCTTACGCGTGGCGATGTCCATCACCTTCTTGCCGGAGAGCGCCTGCACCTTGGAGGCCACGGTTTCGTCGTCGAACACCACCATCGTCGAACCAGTGCCGGTGGAAACCGTACGGGATTCATAGGTGGCAATCGATTTCATGACATCGCCGTCGCTGACGAAGCCGACGAGCCTGCCATCGCCGTTCACCACGGGAAGGCTGGAAACGTTGAGGCGGATGAACTCGCGCACCACATGCGTGATGTCATCGCTGTCTAGGCAGCTGTAGGGATGATCGTCCATGATCCCACTGATGGACTGTTCCTGGGTCTGCTTGAACAGGGAGGAGGCAGGGGCCACGTATGCGCCGGCGTAGTGATGCTCGGCGGGCTGGCCTTCAGTGGTTTCGGCCGCGACTTCGGCGGAGGCTTGCGCCTCGTAGGCCTTGGCGTTGCGTGCGGCCTTCTCCTTGGCACGGCTGGTGACGGTGAAGATGCAGATGATCAGGGCGACCAGCGAGATGGCGGCGCACAGCAGGTAGGAGAACGCGATGCCGCTGGCCGTGGCGGACTTCACACCCTGGGACATGTGCGAGGCGGTCACGGATGTTTCTGCGGTAACCAGAAGCGAGGTCGCAATGGCTGCCGCGATCTGGCGGCCGGTGTTGGCGATGGCGTTGCCATGGGCGATCATGTCGTTCGGCAAAGCGTTGACGCCCCAAGTGTTGATCGGCATGTTGGCGATAGCCTGACCGGATGCCTGCAATGCGCAGAACACGGCGACAAACAGCACTGATGTCCTGGTGTTGATGGTGCCGAGAAGACCAAGAGAGATGGTCATGAGCGCAAGGCCGCCGATGCCCACGCCGCGCGGGCCGAATTTGTCGAATGCGGCACCGGCGACCGGACTCAGGATGATGCCGACCGCCGCGGCGGGCAGCATGACCATGCCGGTGACGGTGGCGGATTGGCCGAGCACATTCTGGATGAAGATAGGCAACGTCACGTTGGTTGCGGCGACTGCGGCGTTGATCAGAGTGACCAGAATCGCGGAGTTGCGGAAATTGCGGGTGGCAAGGGTGTCAACGCGCAACAATGGCTCATCGAGCTTGACTTGCTTGTATACGAATGCGACGAAGGCCACAAGACCAACGACGATTGAGGTAATGACGACCGGACTGGCCCATCCCATCGTGGAAGCGGACGAGAAGCCATAGAGCAGGCCACCGAACGCGATGGTCGAAAGGATCACGGACAGGACGTTGAGCTTTGGGTTCTTCAACTCGCTGACGTTCTTGAGCATCATCGTGCCTCCGACAAGGATGACCAGTGCCACAACTGCGATGCCAATGAACATCGGGCGCCATCCGAAACTGTCAATCACCAGACCACCGACAACCGGGCCGATAGCCGGGCCGGCGGCCATGACGATACCGGCCATGCCCATGGCGGTGCCGCGCTTATCCGGCGGATAGACGAGCATCGGCACTACGGCGACCAATGGCAACAGCACGCCGGAGCCGGCGGATTGCAGTATGCGTCCGACGAGCAACAGCACGAAATTCGGCGCGACGGCACACAGCAGTGTGCCGACCATGAAAGTGGCAAGGGCTCCGGCGAAGAGCTTTCGGGTGGAGAATTTATCAATCAGATAGCCTGAAATCGGCACCATGATGCCCGAGACCAGCATGTAGACGCTGGTCACCCACTGCACGGTGCCGGTGGTGATATTGAAATCACGCATCAGTGCCGGCAAGGCCGGTGACATGACGGTCTGGTTGAGCAGCGCGATGAACGAGCCGACGACGATCACGCCCACGACGATGAATCGGGCGTGCGAATCAATAGGCTTTACGGAACTGGCGGCGGACCCGAATTCCGCGGTTTTCTGTGAGGTCACAGCATTTCCTTCTGTTGGTAACGGCATGTGTGGGCGATCCGGCCCCATACTTGTGTCAAGACGCGGGGACACCGATGAGTCCGGGGTAAAGGAAAAGCCGCCATCCGTTCCGCATTCATATACGGCAAACGATTCGCGGCTTTGCGTAAGTTGATGGCTATGGTGAGCGATTCATGCGACGTCGACTGCGGATGGGCCATCGGTACATCCCGACATAAGGCGTGTCCCCGCTACACCAGCATCGAGAATAGGGCCATTTGTGGATTGGCAAACAGAACATTGCCGACGAACGACCCACGGCAGGCGTGTGCGATGAACATCGCGTAGCGATACAGGTTCATGGCATCTCCTTGATGGGTCTTCGTACGGCAGACATCGAGAAGCCTATCATCATTCAGATCGACGGTGAAACCCACGCATGCCCGACAATACACAAAATCTCTACAAAAGGATTGGGCTTACCGCATACGATCCGCCTGGGTAGCGGTCCGAGGATGAATCAGGGGCGAGCCAAGGGTTGCGTCTCGTGTTTCCGTCATGATGTCTGGCAAAATAGTGAAGCCGGACATGCGAGGCATCGACCGGAATCGGAAAGGGGCAAATCATGCGAGTTCTCGGCAATATCCTGTGGATCATTCTTGGTGGGTTGGCCATCGCAATCGGATGGGCATTGGTGGGACTGATTCTGTGCATCTCCATCATCGGCATCCCGTTCGGCCTTCAAGCGTTCAAGATGGCGGGACTCACCCTGACGCCGTTTGGCAAAACCGTGCAATACGGCGGCGGAGTCGGCTCTGCCTTGGCCAACATCCTGTGGGTGGTGATGGTCGGCTGGTGGATGGCACTCGGCTATCTGGGTGCAGGCGTGCTCAACTGCATCACCATCATCGGCATTCCGTTCGGATTGCAATCGTTCAAGATGGCCAAGCTCGCGCTCTGGCCATTCGGAGCGGAAATCGTCAACCTGTAGATTCCAAATACTACAAAGCCGCCAAAGCAACCCTTGACGAGGCGGTCACCGACGTCAACAATTGGATTGACCAGCAAGCCGCCAAGGCCGAATAATAAAACACACATTATGCTGCTGCAGCAGCCAGTCCTTGCAGAACAATGTCATGACAAAGGCCTGAGAAGACGACTTCTCAGGCCTTATCCGTGCCGCTCATCAGTCGCTTGTAGCGACAGCTCCCCTCAAAGAGGGGAGCCAGAGAAACACTTACTTCGAGATGTTGAACTTGAACTCCACAATATCTCCGTCGGCCATGACGTAGTCGCGACCCTCCTGACGGAGCTTGCCTTCCTCCTTGATCTTCGTCATGGAGCCTTCGGCGGCAACGAAATCGTCATAGGAGACGATATCGGCCTTGATGAAGCCCTTTTCGAAGTCGGTGTGGATCACGCCGGCGGCCTGCGGGGCGGTGTAGCCCTTGTGGATCTGCCATGCGCGCACTTCCTTCTCGCCTGCGGTGAGGAAGGTGGACAGACCGAGCGTGTCGTAGCCGACGCGTGCCAGCTGGTCGAGGCCGGATTCCTCAAGGCCGGCGTCGGCGAGCATTTCGCGCGCGTCGTCCTCGTCGAGTTCGGTCAGGTCGGCTTCGAATTGCGCGTTGAGGAAGATGGCCGGAGCCGGAGCCACGGAGGCGGCGAGCTTGGTCTTGAGATCCTGGTTCTGCAGTTCGGAATCGTCCACGTTGAACACGTAGATGAACGGCTTGGCGCTCATCAGGTGCAGGTCGTAGACGGAGTCCTTGTCGAAGCGGCCTTCGCGGGCGGCCTTGTCGATGGTCTCACCGGCTTCGAGGATCTCCTTGGCCTGCTTGACGGCGTCCATGTAGGCCGGCTCGATCTTCTTGCCGCGCAGATCCTTCTCCAGCTTCGGCAGCGCGTTCTCGATGGTCTGCAGGTCGGCGAGGATGAGCTCGGTGTTGATGGTGTCGATGTCGTCGGCCGGATCGACCTTGCCGTTGACGTGGACGATGTCGTCGTCTTCGAAGGCGCGTACGACCTCGCAGATCGCGTCGGCCTCGCGGATGTTGGCGAGGAACTTGTTGCCCAGGCCTTCGCCTTCGGAGGCGCCCTTGACGATGCCTGCGATGTCGACGAAGGTGACGGTTGCCGGCACGATCTTCTCGGTGTGCACGAGCTTGGCGAGCACCGGCAGACGGTTGTCCGGCAGCGGCACGATGCCGGTGTTCGGCTCGATGGTGGCGAACGGATAGTTTTCCGCCAGCACGTTGTTACGGGTCAATGCGTTGAACATGGTGGACTTGCCGACGTTCGGCAGTCCGACGATTCCGATAGTAAGAGACATGGTTCCTTAGTTTAGTATTAGGCTTCGATGGCGTCGACCGCTTTGATCACGGCACCACGGAACGCGCTTTCCTCCAACGATGCGACACCCTTGATGGTGGTGCCTCCTGGAGAGCAGACGGCGTCCTTCATGGCACCCGGATGGGTTTCGTTGGCCAGGTACAGTGCGCCGACGCCTTCCACCATCTTTGCGGCCAGACGGTAGGCGGTGGCGCGTTGCAGACCGTATTTCACGCCCGCGTCGCCGAGCGCCTCGATGTACATGTCGGTGAATGCGGGCGCGCAGCCGGCGATGCACATGCCGATGCCCATATGCGCGGAGTCGACGCGTTCGATGAGGCTGATCGATGAGAACAGCTTTTCGAACGTCTCGTTTTGCGCGTCGGTCAGCGTGTTGTCGGTTTCCGTGACGAGCACGCCTTTGCCGACGGCCATCGGCGTGTTCGGAATGGTGCACTGGATGTGCATCGCGCCGAAATCGGCGCCGAACAGTTCACGGTATCTGGCGAGATCCCAGCCTGCCGCAATGGATACGACGAATGTGCTTTCGTTAGCGAGCGCGCCGGCGATTGGTTTGATGACGCTTTCAATCTGGTACGGTTTGATGGCGATGATGACAACGTCGGCCGCGTCTGCGACTTCGGCAGCGGTGCGCAGCGGTGTGGCACCAACCTTCGCCGTGGTTTTCTCCAGTTTGTCGTAATGCGCGGCGCACGCCACGATGTCAGTACCGTCGATTGCACCTGCCGCGACAAGTCCTTCGGCAATGGCCTGTGCCATGTTGCCGTATCCGATGAATCCGATGGTTGGGTTGGACATGGTTTCTCCTTGTTGTTCCCGGTTCCTATTTGATATCGATATATGGATGGATTGTCTGCGTCAGAACAGTTCTTCCAGATCTCCCCTGTTCAGTGCTTCGTTGAACAGGCGTTTGAAGACCACGGAACCATGCACGCCGTCATGCTCGAATTCGTTGGTGGTCCAATAATGTGAACGACCGACGCGGGACAGCGTGTCGAGCTGCAATCCAGAATCTACGTACATGTCGTCGAAATAGACGGCAGCCTGCAGCGGAACCTCATTGCGCGCCAACTGGTCGGCATCGTAGATCGTGCCGAAATGCGTGTCTTCCATAAGCACGTCCATGGCCGGTTTGAACGGACGCAACGCACGTTCCTGCTCGAACATCCACGGGAACATGGCCTCGCCGGTGAAATTAAGCGGACGGATGTCACCCGCGAATTCCGGATGCTCGTCACGTACACGCTGCGCGGCCCAACGAATAGGCGTTTCCAGTTCGCCGTTGGCGTAGATGAACTCCTGCAACGGCCAATACAGCGGGCGAGACGAGGTCGCATCCATCACGGAAGACAGGAATTCGTCAGACAGTTCCGCCGAGGTCGAGGCCGAACCGTCGCCGTCAAGGAATGCCTGGTCAAGAATCCAATGCACGCGTTCGAAACTTGGCTTCATGCCGAAATCGGATCCCAAGCATTGGAAACGTTCCACCGTGAACGGATCGCCGTTCGGCAATGTGACTTCGTGTGACTGCAGTATGTCAGCAACCGTTGCGGCACGTTCGATATCGATCGGATAACGCTCATAGAACTGCTTCGTCTTTGCTGCCATGCGTGGGAACGTGTGGCGGTACACGTCGGTCGCATCGGCGGGAACATGTGGAATGCCACCCGTGGTGAAACTGGCGATAACCCCTTGCGGGAACAGTGAAAGATACGTCAAAGTCAAGAATCCGCCATAGCTCTGGCCAAGCGTGACCCAACGTGCGCCCCCGAATTCAGTGCGACGCAGATGCTCGAAGTCACGAACGATCGAATCAGCGAGGAAACGCTTCAAAAATGCGGCACCGGCTTTGCCGTCGCCGTCCATGCCCTCAATCACATGCGTGTCGACACGAGACGAACGCCCCGTACCACGCTGATCCGGCAACACCACGCGGAAATGCTTGATCGCCTCCTCGATCCAACCATCGGAACTTGGACCGAGCGGACGCGGTCCGGAACCGCCAGGGCCGCCCTGCAGGAACACGAGCAACGGCAGGTCGTCATGCACATGTTCGGGAGCGGTGACCACACGGTAGAACAGGCTAATCGATTCGCCATCGAACCCATGACCGGGCTCATGACCGGTCCAATCCAATGGCACCTTGATGGAACGATCCTCAATATGCAGTCCGGGCACGTAGTATTCGCTCAGCAATGTCATGCGTTCACCTTTCCCTTGGCTTCATCGGCATGTTCAATACGATTGGTAACGTCCATCTCACCCACATGCGGAAACAACCTTACCTCACAAAAGCGGCTTTATCTTACCGCTATTTCATTCCTGCGCATGATGGCGTCACCGCACATCTGACGCTAGGGTTGAACGCATGTCGAATCTCAAGCAGCGTCTCTTGTCGTGGATGCACGGCCATGTTTTCGCAGGCGATCTCATTATCACGATTGTTGTGGGGTTTCTGTTGTTCGGCGTGACCGGCAGCGTCACCTACAATCCGGGATTGCTGTTCGATCTCAGCCCTTCCGCGCAAATGGCATGGGAGATGGTGATGCTTGTTCCGTTGCTGATTCGTCGATGGCGGCCGCAGACCGGCGCATTGCTCTGCGTGGTATTAACCTTGGCGCATCTCATATTCGGTCCATGCCTGTTGGGCGCCGATATTCTGGCATTGTTCATGCTGTATTCGGTGATCGTCTATGGCAATCCCAAAAACACGAAAGCCTTCATTGTTCTGGCGTTGGCCATCGGTCTTCTGGCTTCGGCGCTGATAGCATGGACCATGACCAATGGACCGCTGCTCACCGGAGGCAAAGTGCATACGTGGAGCAGTTGGAATGGCGTAAATACGAATGGCGCAATGGTCACGGAAGACACTCTCGACTCCATCTACACAGGAACATCCATGTCGGAAGTCGCCAACATGGTGGCGCAATACATGTTGGTGTTGGCGCCGATTTTCGAAGTATGCATTATTTCTACCATTGTTATGTCGTTCTGGCATCGTGCGCGCATGGCAACCGTTCGCATGATGCGGGAACGCAATGAGGCAATCGCCGCGCGAGATCAGGATGAGCGTGATATCGCGGCGTTGGCGGAACGTGCACGTATCGCACGCGACATGCACGATGTGGTGGCACACACCCTGTCGATCATCATCGTGCAGTCTGATGGTGGCCGCTATGCGGGTACGCATGATCCTGCAGTAGCCCGAAACACCATGGAGACGATTCGGCATGAATCGGAACGAGCATTGCATGACATGCAACGTCTTCTGGGAGTGTTTGGGGGCTCACCGCACGCCGATTATAACGATATCGACAATCTTGTGGAACAAGCGCGAAACGCCTCCCCCGACATTCGAATACGACGGAGTCTCACCGGCACCGTCAGTCCTGAACAGCTCAGCGGACCAGCTTCGGCGGCTTCCTATCATATGGTCCAGGAAGCGCTGACGAATATCCGCAAGTATGCGGGGCCGCATGTCGATGTGTATATCAAGGAATCATGGAACAACAATTCGTTCACTTTGACCGTCACTGACAATGGTCGCGGAGCCGCGGCCAGTATCGACGGACATACTCCAGGCTATGGCCTGTTGGGCATGAGGGAACGTATCGAATCGGCCGGAGGCTCATTGCAGGCCGGCCCTCGACTTGGCGGAGGCTTCGAAGTCATGGCCACCCTGCCTTACGGCGGTAAAGAGCCGGCGACAGACGAAACTGGCGAACAGTATGCCTCGGAACAGTCCGAATCTTGCAACACAACTGCCATATCCAGCAAAGCGAAATTATCCGACGAAGCAATCACACGCAACATAGCCGTCAGCATATCGGCGCGAATACCAAATCAGCCATCGGAGCAAACGCAGGAAACCACACAATCGGCCGGTCGCAATCATCGTTCGAACGCTCTGCAACATCTGCGCATCACCGCGCCCAATCTGCGTGATTTGCTCAAATCATTGAAACTGGAATCCGTGGAACTTGCAAATACATCCAATGCGCGCAGTTCGAATTGGGTGGAACGTGTTTCCGCGTGGACGCAACGTCATTATGTACTGATGGATGCCGTCGGCGCCCTGCTACTGGTTGCGCTACTGAATCCCATGTCGGTTTCGCTCTTTTCCGATAGTCCACGCGACATGCAACTCTCGCGCGCGATCGCCACCTGCTGCGTATTGGCGCTGGCCGTTCGTCGCAGGTTCCCCGAGACTTGCGCGCTTATTGTGTTCGTATTGTCGGTTGTGCAATTGGTGTTTCTGGGATCGATTGAGGTCGGGCACATCGTAGCGTCGTTGTGCGCACTGTATTCAGCCGTATTGTATGGGCGTGAACACGCATGGCGTTGGACCGGTCTTGCCGCTGTCACCTGTTCAGCTCTGATGGGCTTGAAAATCGCAGCTGACCAACATGGATACACTACCTTGTTCGACGCCATCGCCGCTTCCGTGGGCTTGACAAAACCGGTTTCAGCCACGGCGAGTAGTGGTGCGGCGCTCTTTACCGGCATTATGTATACGGTTGCGGTGTTGATGCTGTGCGCCGGCATTATGGCGTGGGCACGTTGGGCTCGTTCCAGTGATTCCAACGCACTGGTGTTGCAGGCGCGAGAGGAAGCGCTGATGGCCGAGCAGGAGAAGCAGCGTATTCTCGCGGCGAATATGGAACGCGACCGTATCAGTGCCAGCATTCAGGCTGAAGTCACCGCCACGCTGAACAGCGTGATTAGTCAAGCCGTCGATGGTATCCGCATGTTGGACGCTGCCGAAGCACAAGGCAAAGAGCCTACTGCCGACGAGATTTCCGCAGCGTTCAAAGCCATCGGAGAACAGGGGCGCGCCGCGCTTAAGCGTATGCGCGAACTGCTCGGAGTGCTTCGTGAGACTGGTTTCAGCGATGACGCTCATGCCGGTAGCGCGAGCGAACTGCAGTTGAGGCCCGCAGCACCGCTGGAGGAGCAGCTGCAGCGCGCGTCTCGATAGCCGGTTCAAGTTTTTCAGGGAGATTTAAGGGGTTGTTTCGCGCTGTGAGCGGAACGATGCCGATAAGGTGGAGAGTATGAGTGAAGAACAGAAGATTCGTGTGGTCATCGCCGACGATCAGGAGCTGGTGCGTGCCGGTTTCGCGATGGTGATCGGCTCGCAACCGGATATGGCGGTTGTCGGCCAGGCGCGCGATGGTGCGGAAGCGGTGGCTTTGGCGGAGACGTTGCATCCCGACGTGGTGCTGATGGATGTGCGTATGCCCGGTGTGGACGGCATTGAGGCGACACGTCGGATCAGCGCGTTGCAGCATCGTTTCGCACCTGACGGAAGCGCGCTTGACGATGCGCATACCCGTGTGATCATTCTGACGACGTTCGATTTGGACGAATACGTGATGGCCGCGATCAACGCCGGCGCGTCCGGTTTCCTGCTGAAGGACACGGAACCGGAGACGTTGCTCAATTCGATTCGCACCGTGTATCAGGGCAACGCCATCATCGCTCCGTCCGCCACGAAACGGCTTATTGAAAAAATGATGGATGGCAGTTTCGCAAGCGCGGCCACCACTCAACCCGCTTCCGTCACGTCCACTTCCGTTTCAATGGCGCCGGCGTATACCGATCCGGAATTGGACGAACTGACCGACCGCGAGCGCGAGGTGCTTATCGAGATCGCACATGGTCTGTCGAATCAGGAAATCGCGGACAAGCTGTTCATCAGCCTGCCTACCGTGAAAACGCATGTCGCGCATATTCTGTCGAAAATCAATGCGCGCGACCGCGTGCAAGCCGTCGTGTTCGCCTATGAAAACCATCTCGTATAAAATCTTCATAAAACGTATTCGACAACAAAAATGCTCCTTCTTTCGAAGGAGCATTCCGTTTATCGCCTAAGCTTCTGCGAGCGCCTCAACAGGCGGCACCTTGACCGCTCTGCGGGCAGGTGCGACGCTGGCGAGCAGCGCGGCAACCGCGGCCACGGCGAGCACGATGCCGTTGACGCCCCATTCGAAGGGGAACACCACGGTGCCGTACAGGCTGAACACCACGTATGCGCCCAGCCAGCCGAACAATGTGCCGAGCAGGATGCCGGCGATGCCGGAGACGAGCGAGATGAGCAGCGCTTCGATGGCGAGCGATGCCCTGAGCTGGCCGCGGGTCATGCCGATGGCGCGCAGGGTGGCCGATTCGCGGGTGCGTTCGATCACCGACAGGGACAGCGTGTTCGCCACGCCGATCAAGGCGACCAGCACCGCCACGGCGATCAGCCCCACCATGAGCATCATCATGGAGTCGATCATCTGCGCCCAGGTGACACGTTCGGCGATCGGACCGGACACCGCCACGTCCGCGCTCTTCGACAATGCCGACTGGATATCCTCATACAGGCTGTTCACTGACGTTCCTGATGTTTCGGTATCGGCTTTCACCAGCAATACATGCGTGGACGTATCAAGGTCGCCATTAGTGAAATGCCGTGCATCCACGAATCCGACTGCGCCATAATTACCGGAAATACGACGGTAATCAACCTGTTTGGCGTTCAACGCCAGCGAGCGCGTCACATCGCCGTCATTGTTCCATGCGGTGCTGAAATCGGCTTTGCCGTTGGCGAAGACGAGCTTCTTACCGGTTTGCGCGGTGTACGTCGGCATGAGCACGTCGTCCGCACCGAGATTGGTGTCACCGAAGTCCACGCGCATCACATGTTTGATCTGGCCGATGTTCTTCACGCCGATAAGCAGTGCCGTCGTGGGCTTGGTCTCATTGGCGCCTTCCAATGTCACGGATGCGGCCGGTGCGTATACGGTGTCGGTCACGCCTTTGATGTCGGCGACCTTGTCGGCCATCTGCTGAGTCAGTTCGTCGCCACTAGCCACAACATCGACACTGTATCGGGTGGCGAGCGTGTTGTTCATGGTTTGTTTGACGCTGGCCGCTCCGGTGGCGATGGTGGAGACCAAGGTCACGCCGATGAGCAGGGCCGCGCCTGTAGCTGCGATGCGTCGCGGATTCTTCTGTATGTTGCCGTGCGCGATTTTCGCGGACGGCCCGGCAAGCGACACCAACGTTCCGGCGCCTTTCATCAGTGCGGGCAGCCAGAAGACGGCGGTGAGCACCATGCCGAGGAATATGAGCGCGGCGCCGGCAATGGCGATCAGCACCGCCATTGTGAATTCGTTGGCTTGAGCCGTCTGTCCGCCGTTGGTGGATTGAATGCGCCAGACTGAGAACACCGCCATCGCAATGCCTGCGACGACCATCAGAATGCCGAGAACGGCGCGTACGATGCCGGCGCGCTTGGTGTCAGTCAGTTCGATCGGGCGCAGGGCCTCCAGCGGGGTCACCGAGGTGGCGGAACGTGCGGAGCCGAGGGCTGCGAGCATGGTCATGATGATGCCGAAGATGATCGGCACGACGAACACCTGCCAGGAGAAGATGAGCCGCATGCCCTGCCGTATGACGTTGCCGGCGCACATGCCCCACATGATGAGGCTGCCGAACGCCACGCCAAGCACGGACGAGATCAGGCCGAGCGCACAGGCTTCGAATAGGACGGAACGGTACAGTTGTCCCTTCTTCGCGCCGATGGTGCGCAGCAGGGCGAGCGTGCGTCGGCGTTGCGCGACAAGCACTTGGAAGGTGTTGGCGATCACGAGCGCGGCGACGAACATGGCGAGGATGCCGAAGCACATAAGAAATATGGTGACGACGTTGGTGCCGTTGCCGCCCAACGATTTGACGGCCTCGTCGCTGACATTCTGGCGCGAGCTCAATTCGTAGTGCGCGGGCAGCAGTTTCTGTACGTCGTTGAGGGTTTTCGCGGCGACGGTGTTGCCGTCCATGGCGAAATCGAAGTAGACGGCGGTGGCGTTGACCGCGTTGAAATCGTCCGCGCCTTGCATCAGTGCGATGAGATTGTCCGAACCGACGATCGCGCCGCCGTAGAACGAGTACGCGCCTTCCGGATCGGCGGTCAGGCCCACCACGCGCACGTCGTTCGCTTTGGCTTTGCCGCCGGTTTCGGTCGTGGCGTATCGGGACGTCAGCGTCACCGTGTCGCCGACGTTCACGCCCAACGTTTTCGCCGTCTGCTCAGGCAACGCGATTTCGTTGGCATCCTTGGGCTGGCTGCCTTGCGATATGCGCACCGGCAGCATCGACGCGTCTAATGCGCCGGTGATCAGTTCGCCGCTGACGTTGTCGTCGTCGCTGGAGACGGTGACGGCGCTTTCCGACGCGACGCGCACGGCTTTCACGCCTTCCACGGCTTTCAGCTGGTCGACGTGGAAATCGCCGACGGTGGCGGAATACGCTTTGTCGATTTCCTTATCGCTGAGGCCGTCGACGTTCGCGGTGGCGGCATAGTTGGCGCCACCGAACATGGCGGTCATCTGTCGGGCGAGCGAATCGCCCATGGCGTTGCCGAACAGGAAGGTGCTGGCGATGAACGCCGTGCCGATCAGGATGGCGATGCCGGCGGGGATGAGCATGCGCTTGGTTTTACGCATGAGTTTCAAAGTGATGGACCACATGGGAGTTCGGTTTCCTTCTTCAAGTACGTTCTGCGAAAGCGGGTTTTGCGAAATGCGTCAGCCGGCGTGGCGGGCGGGGGATATGGTCTGCGTGGCCGATTCGCGCTCCTTCATCAGCAGATCGTTCATCTGCTCGGCGCTTGGCTGGTCGACGTCGGCCACGATCTGCCCGTCGGCGAACACGATGGCGCGGTCCGCGTAGGAGGCTGCGACGGCATCGTGGGTGACCATGATGATGGTCTGGCCGAGTTCGTTCACGGAGCGTTTGAGGAAGCTCAATACTTCCGCGCTGGACACGGAGTCGAGGTTGCCGGTCGGTTCGTCGGCGAACACGAGCTGCGGCTTGGTGATGAGCGCGCGTGCGATGGCGACGCGCTGCTGCTGGCCGCCGGACAGTTCGTTCGGACGATGGTTCAGACGCTCCTTCAGTCCAAGCGTTTCGACCAGCAGGTTGAGCCACTGGCGGTCCGGCTTCTCGCCGGCAAGGGTAAGCGGCATGACGATGTTCTGTTCGGCGGTGAACATCGGCAGCAGGTTGAAGCTTTGGAAGATGAAGCCGATCTGGTGACGGCGCAGCAATGTCAGCTGGTCATCGTTCATACGGGTCAGGTCCTTGCCGTCGAACATGATGTGGCCGCTGGTGGCCGAGTCAAGGCCGGCCAGAGTGTGCATCAGCGTGGATTTGCCGGAACCGGACGGTCCCATGATGGCGGTGAACCGGCCTTGTTCGAAGGCGATGTTGACACCGCGCAACGCGTGCACCGCGTTGCTTCCGGACCCATAATCCTTGACGAGGTCGATGGCTTCGATGGCGGTGTTGCCGGCTTTGATGACGTCCCTGATGTCCATGGAAGTTCCTTTCTTGCGAAGTTACTTCCAAAATACGGAACAATCGTATGCGGCGACATCATGCGCTGGTTTGAAATCGGCCGTTCCCCGACTCATCCTTGAGTATGAGAACGGCTTGGAATCAGAACATCACGGAATACCGTCTCCGAACGGAAAACGCGTCAATCGCCGAGCAGCACACCTTCATGCGGCGGCTCAAGCCAATACGATTCCTTCTCCACGCTGACGGTGGACGCCCACCAGGTCTGTTCCACGCCCGGCAGGGAGCGGATGGACTCATCCACCACTCGCCACAGGTCCTCGTCGGTGTCGGCGATGATCTCGATCAGATAGTCGGCGCCGTTCAATCCGACGCCGCTCATCGCATACGTCACCTCGTCGATCGCCAGCAGCTGTTCGGTGTCGAGCCGATAAGGCGGTTTCACACCGAGGCCGAGGAACGCTTGACGGAATCCGCCCAAACGCATGGGGCTGACGGTGGCCATGATGCGCATCACGCCGGATTCCTCCAGCTTCTTGATGCGCCCACGAATCGCGGTATGCGTCACGCCAAGCCGCTCCCCCAACGTCGCATAGCTGGCTCTGCCGTCATGCTGCAACTCGTTGAACGTACGCACGAAGCGCATATCCAGACGGTGTGCGGGAATGCCAGTGCCAACGCTCGCCTCACGTTTGGTCAGGAAACCGGTCTCGCCATGCGCGGCCAGGAGCCGGTTGACCACGCTGACGTTGTGGTCGTCAAGTACCAGCCGTCCGCAGGAGAACACCTGCAGACGTGTCAATCCCGGCAATGCGCGCAGATCATGCTTAACGAAATGGTCCATGCCTTCGGCGGAATACACGACGGCTTCGGCGATGATGTCGGCATCGCCCAACGCGCAGACCACATACGTGACCTGCGGCATGGATTTGAGCATGGCAAGCGCCTTGTCGAGGTTGCCGTTGATGCGCAGGCCCACCAGCACCTGGCTGTAGTTGCCTAGGTTCAACGGATTGCATACCGGCACGATGCTCATGATGCCGGATTCAGTAAGCCTGCGGTAGCTTTCCGTAGCCGCGTAGACGGAAATGCCGATTTTGTCGGCAAGCGCCTGCATGGTCATACGGCCGTCGCATTGCAGGGCCGAGACCACTTTCAGGTCGCGTGCTGTGATGGTGATGCGTTGTTCGTTCTGGAACATTGGCCTACCTCAGAACTGCCACAGCATCAGCCAGATGCTGCCTGCCGTCGCGGCGACGGTGACCGCAAGGATGATCCAATCGGAGAGTCTCATCTTCAGCTGTATGCGGTAGGTGTGTCTCACGCCTTGGAGGTTGAGCCCGCGCGATTCCATAGCCCAGCCGACGCTTTGGCTCATTTTGTAGGCGCGGATCAGCACCGCGATGATGATGGGCAGATACGATTTGAACCGGTCCACCAAGCGTACGAATACGTTGCGTTTCTTGCCGGTGGCGTCTTTCTTGCCGCTCAGGTCGAGTCCGCGGGCCCGTTGCGCGGCCGATACGGATTGGAAGATGGAGAAGAACACCGGAATGTAGCGCAGCGCGGTGGCGAGCGTGAGTCCGGCCTTGTACGGCATGCCCAGGGAGGTGAGCCCTCGGATCAGCTTGGTCTGGCTGGTGGTGAACAACGTGAGGAAGCACGCGAATCCGAGCGCCGGAATGCGCAATCCCATCACCGCGGCCATGACGAGGTTCTCTCGCGTGAGTTTCAGCCATCCCCACTGCCACAGCACGTGCGTGCCGGATGGGTCGAAAATCGGCCAGAGCACCACGATGAACACGATGATCACGGCGAGGATCTTCCACACCCAGCCGATGCGTTTCAGCGGCACGCCGTCGGTGATGAGCATGAGATGTTCGATGATCAGAACGTCAAGTATGAACGCCCAGTTGCGCCATACCAGGCACAACACCAACATGACCACGGTGATGAGGAATTTCACACGGGGGTCGGCGCGATGCAGCCAGCCGTCGCCCGGTACATACAAATCGGCGTCCATCAGTGTCGTCCTTCCTCATGCTTGGTGACTTTCAGCAGCACATGCGTCGCCGAAACGGGCCCATTGGATTTACGCGGTTTGCGGATGGTCCGAGATTGCTTCTGCGCCGCTTCGGACCTGTCGATCGGCCCATACTGCACGACTTTTCCGTCCTCCAATTCCAGCACGTGCGTGCAGTACCGGTATACCGCGCGCATGTCGTGGCTGATCATGACGATGGTGACGCCGCGCTGGTTGAGTTTCTCGATGGTGCCGAGGAAGCGTGCTGCGAGACGGTGGTCGAGACCGGCCGTAGGCTCGTCGAGCACGAGGATCGGCGTGCGCATTGCAAGCACGGATGACAGCGCCACCGCACGGCGTTCGCCGTAGCCGAGCGTGGCCGGCGAGACGTCTTCATAACGGTGCAGGTCGAACAGCGTCAGCATCTCGTCGACGCGTTTGAACACGGTGGCTCCGTCCAGTCCAAGCGCGGTAGGACCGAATGCGATTTCCTCCTTGGTGGTGGAGCAGAAGATCTGATGGTCAGGATTCTGGAAGACGAATCCGACGTGGGCCGCCATTTCGCCGACGCTGTGTTTGGAGGCGTCGAGCCCATCCACCGTCACCGTGCCCTGCGTGGGTCGGATCAGTCCGTTCAGATGTTTGGCGAGTGTGGTCTTGCCGGAGCCGTTACGTCCGATGAGTCCGATGAATGAGCCACGTTCGATGTCGAACGTCACGTCGTCCAGAGCTTTCGATGCGTTGCCGCCGCGCTCATATTGGTAGGAGACATGGTCCAGACTGATGACCACGTCCTTGGACCGTTCCGGCTGATTCTTTTTGTCCTTCTTATGCTTTTTGCCCTGCTGTACGGTCTTGACCTGCGGCAGCGGATCGTCCGCGACCTGCACGCCGGAGGATTCCAGCAGTCCTTTTTCACGGACGAACAGGCTGGCGTCGCCGTTGCGCACCAATTCCCCATTGACCATGAACAACACTTGGTCGGCCCAATAGGCGATATGCTCCGTGTCCTGTTCCGCCATGATCACCGTCATGGAACGGGTCTGCCGGATGCGTTCAAGCACATCGAAGACTTCCTGCTTGCCTTCCGGATCGAGCGCCGCAGTCGGTTCGTCAAGGATGAGCACGTCGGGTTCCGCCGCCAATGCCGCCGCGATGGCCACACGCTGCATCTGCCCACCCGACAGGCTGGTCGGCACGCGCTTGCGGTAGCTGGTCATGCCGACCAGATCGAGCATGACGTCGATCTGCTTGTCGATGATGTCCGGTGCGATGCCGCGGTTTTCCAAAGGAAAGGCGATCTCATCCTCAACGCTCGCACAGAACAGCTGCGCTTCGGGATCCTGCTGCACGTAGCCGATACGTTCGGACAACGCCGATACGGAATGACGGCTGGTGTTCATGCCGTTGACTTCCACCAGTCCGGTCATGGTGCCGTCCGCCAGATTCGGGATGATTCCAGCCAAAGCCATGCACAGGGTGGATTTGCCGGCGCCGGTCGGTCCGATGACGCCCACGAACGAGCCTGATTTGATATCGAAGCTGACATGCTTGAGGCTATCCACCGGCTTGCCGCCATCCACCAATGGCTCATACTGCCAACTCAAATCACGTACCGTGATCATGCGCTCTTCTCCATATCTTTCAGCACATCAGCCCATTGCACCGGCCGCGAACACAGCCACTACGGATACTATATGAACGAATATGTATAAATAAAGCCCGTGGAATCGCCGTTCATCGGTGAACCCACGGGCTTTATTTATGCAAGACAATAATGTATCACTCACCGGCCTTGACGCTGAGGTTGCCGAGTCGCACCAGCGGCGGATAAGCCTTGCGCACCGCGGAGAACAGTGCGAAGCCAACGATCAGGCCGACAACCATCTGGAATGAGTTGCCGATGATTTCGCCTAGGGCCGGACCGAAGCCGGACAGGATGCCGCCGGCGATGAAGTAGCCGAACACCTTCCACACGCCGGCCACCAGAGAGCCGATGACGACGTTGGCCGGTTTGAATTCACGGACCAGCAGACCCACGAGCACCGCCTGCAGACCGTCGATGATGAAGGTGAAGATTGCCCACTGCGGGTATCCCGAGATGAGGTCGGACAACGCCGGTCCAAGACCGCCGATGATGCCGCCGACCCACGGGCCGAACGCATAGGAGCTGAAGAAAATCATCGTGTCGGACAGGTTGAGGTATCCACGGGTCGGGGTCGGAATCTTCACGAACATGGTCAGCACGGTGGTGACCGCGGTCATGATGGCGACCAACGGGATGGTGTTGACCTGAATAGCTTTCTTGATATCGTTCTTGACATCCTGCGTCATAATACAGTCTTCTTCTCTCTTTTTTACCAAAATAGCAAAATCATCTTGCTTTTCCTACGATTTGTAAAGAAATCGCAAGGAATTTCTTTCGATGTATCAAATTGCGACATACCATATCGCAACAAGCGAAAATTTTATCCCATCCGCGTTACAAGCGCAGTGCAAAGCGGGCGGCCCGCAACACCCCCTTCTCATGGTGCAGCGGACCGCCCGACAGTTGTTTCAGACCAAAGTCACTTGGCCAGACCGGATTCGCGCAAGGCCTTGAAGCCGCTTTCGAGGTCCTCGATGATGTCGTCGATGTTCTCCAGTCCGATGGACAGGCGGATGGTGCCCTGGTGGATGCCCTGGTCCTCGAGCTCCTCCAGCGTCTCCTGGGAGTGCGTGGTGGAGGCCGGGTGGATCACGAGGCTCTTGGCGTCGGCCACATTGGCCAGCAGGCTGAACAGGTGCAGGTTGTCGATGAACACGCGTGCCGCGTCCTTGCCGCCCTTGATGTCGAAGGTGAAGATGGAACCGCCGCCGTTCGGGAAGTACTTCTTGTACAGGTCGTTGTCCTTGCGGCCTTCGATGGACGGGTGGGAGATGGACTCGACCTCCGGCACGGTCTTCAGGTAGTCGATGACCTTCAGCGCGTTCTGGACGTGGCGTTCGACGCGCAGGGACAGGGTTTCGGTGCCCTGCAGCAGCAGGAAGGCCGCGAACGGGGACAGGGTGGCGCCGGTGTCGCGCAGCAGGATGGCGCGCACGCGGGTCACGAAGGCGGCGCCGCCGAGGGCCTCATAGAAGTTCAGGCCATGGTAGGACGGATCCGGCTCGGTCAGGGTCGGGAACTTGCCCGGCACTTCGGCCCAGTTGAACTTGCCGCCTTCCACGATCACGCCGCCGAGGGTGGTGCCGTGGCCGCCGATGAACTTGGTGGCGGATTCCACAACGACGTCGGCGCCGTGCTCCAGCGGGCGGAACAGGTACGGGGAGGCGAAGGTGTTGTCCACGATCACCGGCAGGTGGTGCTTGTGGGCGATGGCGGTGATGGCCTCGAAGTCGGGCAGGTCGGCGTTCGGGTTGCCGAAGGTCTCGAAGTAGACGAGCTTGGTGTTCTCCTGGATGGCGTCCTCGAACTCCTGCGGGTTCTCGGCGGAGACGAAGGTGGTGGTGATGCCGTCGCGCGGCAGGGTGTGGCGCAGCAGGTTGAAGGTGCCGCCGTACACGTTCTTGGCTGCGACGATGTGGTCGCCGGACTGGGTGATGTTGCGCACCGCGTATTCCACGGCGGCCGCGCCGGACGCGACGGCCAGGCCCGCGGTGCCGCCTTCGAGGGCCGCGATGCGGTCTTCGAACACGCCCTGGGTGGAGTTGGTCAGACGGCCGTAGATGTTGCCCGGGTCCGCCAGTCCGAAGCGGGCCTCGGCGTGGTCGAAGTTGTGGAAGACGTAGCTGGTGGTCTGGTAGATCGGCACCGCGCGGGAGTCGGTGGCCGGGTCGGCCTGCTCCTGGCCGACGTGCAGCTGCAGGGTTTCGAAACGATAGTTCTTGTTTGCCATGATGCGCTCTCCTTGGATAAGGGTTCGTTGTTCTCGTCTTGGTTGGCCACCCGTCCTGCCGTGTAGGGCGCTTGGCCAGGTGTTGGTAGCGACAATAAACCGGCCGGCGAGCGCAACGCAAGCCGAACGTTATCGCACTTGCCTATATCCCCTTATAAACCGTTGGAATCATTGGCTTTCCCCACTCCCCCAACCGTTGAAAAAACCATTCGGAACCATTCGACACGCCGAAGTCCCGCATGCCGGTGACCCACCGTGAGGAACGGATGCGCGTCAGGTCAGGGGAACGGCTAAAGTCATGGGCAGGCAAATCGCAAGAGAGGTTCCGATATGAGCGATGAGATTCTGTACGACCGTGATCCGCGGTATATTCCGCGCGTCGCCGCGGTGCATGACATGTGCGGTTATGGCAAGTGTTCGCTGACGGCGGCCATTCCGATTCTGTCGGCGGCCGGCTGCGACGTTTGTCCGGTGCCGACGGCGCTGTTTTCCGCGCACACGCGCTACGAGGTATTCACGTTCCACGATACGACCGAGATTCTGGACGGCTATCTGGACGCATGGCGTCAGGAGAACGTCGATTTGGATGGCGTCTATTCCGGTTTTCTTGGTTCCGCGGACCAGGTCGCAATCATCAAACGCCTATACGCGGAGTATCCGCATGCCTTGCGGTTGGTGGATCCGGTGATGGGCGACGGCGGAGAAATCTACGCCACGTACACTCCTGAGCTGTGTCGGGCGATGGGCACGCTGGTGGATGGCGCGGATGCGCTGATGCCGAATCTTACCGAGGCATCCATTTTGACGGGCCGTGACTATCCAGGCCAGGATATCGACGACGCGCAGGTGGATGAGATTCTTGGGGCGTTGCTTGCCGCCGGCGCGAAGAACGTGGTGCTTAAGGGCATCGATCGAGGGGATGGCATGATTCGCAACTATGTGGCGTCAGCTTCGACGGGCGTCGCCGGAAAACAGGAGCTGGCGCATGCCAAGCTGCCGTTCATGACCCACGGCACCGGCGACGCGTTCGCGTCGGCGCTGTGCGGCGCGGTGATGGCTGGCCGTCCTCTGGCCGAGGCCGCGAACATCGCCGGCGAGTTCGTCCGCCATGCGATGGAAAGCACCCAGTATCAGCCGAATCATGAGGAACGAGGCGTGAGCTTCGAACTCAATCTCGACGAATTGACCGCTTTGACCCGTCGTTGACGGTTCATCGGTCACTCTTTTCGCACAGAGGCCTTGGATCGTGTTGTGGATAGGTGTGGATAGCGTCGACTCATCCACCGACTATCCACGACACGCCCGAGATACGTAAGTTATCCACATTAGCCTATCGGCCTTGTCATGCGTGGCTTCTGTCTGTTGGACTAGGGCCATGAACCATTCATCATCACATGATGTTCCGGCCCCAACGCAGCCGCCGGAGCAGATTCTCGATTCCCTAGCGCGGCGTCTGCATGACGGCACGCTGCGTTCCCGACAGATCGGCGAGCTGGGAGAACAGTACGCCGCCGCATGGTTGGAAAGCCAAGGGTGGCGGACGCTCGACCGCAACTGGCATTGCCGATACGGCGAACTCGACGTCGTGTCGCGCAATCCGATGGGCCAGATCGTTTTCGTCGAGGTCAAAACCAGACGTACGATGCGCTACGGCACCCCTCAGGAGGCGGTGACCGCTTCCAAGCAAATCAATCTGCGCCATGCCGCCGTGCAATGGCTGACGGCGCCGGAGCACCGCATGCCGAACAGTGGCGTGCGTTTTGACGTCGTCACCGTCGTGGTGCAGGGAGACAGACCTTTGCTGCATCATATCGAGGGAGCGTTCTGATGGCCATCGGCAGCGCCCTTTCCGTAGGACTGATCGGTTTGAAAGCCTTCATCGTCCAGATTCAAGCGTTCGTATCCCCTGGACTTCCCTATTTCTCCATCATCGGCCTGCCCGACACCTCATTGTTCGAGGCGCGCGAACGGGTCAAGTCGGCATGCCAGGCAAGTGGTTTCAAATGGCCGGAAACCCGTGTCACGGTCAATCTCTCCCCAGCGTCCATGCCGAAGAAAGGCTCTTCGCATGATCTGGCCATCGCGGCCAGCGTGCTCAGCGCGGCCGGCGCAATCGCCCATGACTGTCTGGCCGGCACCATCGTGCTTGGCGAGGTGAATCTTGACGGCACCGTATTGCCCATCAACGGACTGCTGCCCATCATGCTGCATGCGCGGGAACAGGGAATCGCAACAATCATCGTGCCTTACGCCAACCTTGATGAGGCCCGTCTCGTTCCGGATGTCAAGGCGATCGGCGTGAGGCATGTCGGAGAGCTCATCGAACTGATGGGAGGCGATGCGGACTACCGGATTCCCGAAGCCACGCATGCCGTGAACGCCGATGTCGGCGCCACGGGCATGTGCCCTCCGCCCGGCGACATGAGCGAAGTGATGGGCCAGCAAGCGGCCAAATGGGCGTTGGAGGTGGCTGCCGCCGGAGGCCATCATCTGATGATGACCGGTCCGCCCGGCACAGGCAAGACCATGCTCGCTTCGCGCATTCCCGGCATCATGAGTCCTTTGAACGAGACGGAACAGCTTGAAGTGGCCTCGATTCGTTCGTTATGCGGCACGCTTCCCGGATACGGAATCAGCGACGTTCCACCGTTCGAGGCGCCCCACCATACCGCGTCGACCGCCGCGCTGGTGGGTGGAGGCGCAGGATTGGCCCAGCCCGGAGCCATCACCCGCGCGCATCGCGGCATCCTGTTCATGGACGAGGCTCCGGAATTCTCGGCGCGTACGCTGCAGACGCTGCGCGAACCTTTGGAATCCGGATATGTCGCGATTTCCAGAGCGAAAGGCACCACATACTATCCGGCTCGCTTCCAACTGATTATGGCGGCGAATCCCTGCCCGTGCGGCTACGCGTACGGCAACGGCGAGCGCTGCACCTGCCGAGAAAAGGACCGCGTCAAGTATTTCAGCCGGCTTTCCGGACCGATCCTCGACCGTATCGACATCCAGATCGAGGTGCCTCCGGTGGAGCGGATAAGTCCGGGGAACGCTCCCTCCGGCGATTCGAGCCATGCCATACGTCTGCGTGTCATCGTTGCCCGGCAGATGGCGCAGGAACGGTTCCGCGAATTCGGCTGGTGCTGCAACGCGCAGGCTACCGGCACCTGGCTGAGAGCCAACACCTCCCCCAAGGCCATCGAATTGGTCAACCGCGCCTTGGCGAGCGAGCGGCTGAGCCTGCGTGGCGCCGACCGTGCCATGCGGCTTGCGTGGACATTATCCGATCTGGCGGGAAAGACTTCCCCAGGACCTGAGGAAATGATGCAGGGAATATCCATGAGAACGAGGCTGGCATGATGGTGACGATTGACGACGAGACCCTGGCCCGCGCGGTGCTCACCTTCTGCCTGGACAGCGCCGACGCGATGATGTACGCGCTGGTCAAAGGCACCGGCTCCGCGGCAAGCGCGCTACAGCTGATCGCTGACAGCGGCCCTGGCAATCACGAAAACGTGACGGCCGCGGCCTGCACGTCATTGGATGCGGCGTTCATCAACGGCGTCACTCGTTGGGGACGCACCATCAACGCCCGCGGAATGGCTTCGTTCCATGGCTCGCTGGTGTCATGGCAGCAACGTCTGGCATCGTTGCCCAGCAAGGATCCGGACGCATTGCGAGACTGGTTCACAGCAGACGGCACGCAGTGGATCATCGCCCCGCATCACCCCTGTTGGCCCAGCCAACTGAACGACCTTTCACTGCGCACCGACTGGGCCTCCCCGCTCTGCCTATGGGGCAAAGGCGATCCGAAGGCGCTGGTGTCATGCCCCGAGCCGGTGGGTATCGTCGGCTCACGGGGCGTAAGCGACTACGGTAGGCAAAGCGCCCACGAATTGGCCCTTCGGATGGCGCGTGCCGGACATCTGGTGGTATCCGGCGGCGCGCTGGGCACCGACGCCGCGGCGCATTGGGGCGCGGTCAAAGCCATGGACGAAATGAGCGCCGCGCTGGCAGGACGCACCGTCGCCGTATTCGCTGGCGGACTGAACCATATCGGTCCGAAAAGCAACCAGAACCTGTTCGAGCAGATCGAAAGCCATTCGGGCGCTTTGATTTCCGAACTGTGCCCCGGAACCGTGCCGGAGGCAAGACGGTTCCTGCTGCGCAACCGTCTGATCGCGGCATTGTCATCCACTCTGATCGTGGCGCAGGCACGTGCGCGTTCCGGCGCGCTCAACACCGCAGGCTGGGCGAACGAACTCAACCGCAATCTGTTCGCCGTGCCGGGAGACATCACCATGCCGCATAACACCGGCTGCAATCGCCTTATCCAAGACGGCAGAGCCACCATCGTCTGCTCACTGGCGGAGATCGACGAACTATGCCATAGCGCGCATCGCCCGCAACATGTCGACCTGCCGGATGACACCGAACATCCGCAGGAATCGACAGACGAATCCGACGATGCCATACTCGCCGCCATTAAAACTTGCGCCGAAGCAAACGGCCACGTCTCCGCCGACGATCTGCTCGATCTAATGGACAAGACGCATCCGGGAGAATATCCCGTCTCGCGAATCATGCGCGAACTGGGCTCCTTGGAGCTTGAAGGACGCATCAGCATGCGGTCCGGATGGATCATCGCCGAGCAGCGATAGCAGGCCCGGCACCTCCACCTCAGCCGCGTCGAACGTGCGAGGTCACACCTTGTGCGAGAATCGGTGGTATGAGTCCGAAGCATGTTGAAGATATGTATGATGCAGTGATCGTCGGCGCAGGCGCGGCCGGCCTGTCCGCAGCGTTGGGAATGCTCCGTAGCGAGCGGATGCGCCAGATGCGGGCGGACGGCATCGAACCGAACGTCCTGGTGATATCCAAACTGCAGCCGCTGCGTTCGCACACCGGCTCCGCGGAAGGCGGCATTGCGGCCAGCCTTGGCAACGTGGAGAAAGACGATTGGCATTGGCATTACTATGACACAGTCAAAGGCGGCGACTGGCTTGTCGACCAGGATGCGGCGAAGCTGCTTGCCGAACAGGCTCCTGCCACTGTGATCGCGCTGGAGCATGCCGGCGTCGCGTTCTCGCGTACCGATGACGGCCATATCGCGCAGCGCCGTTTCGGAGGCCATACCAAGGATTTCGGCAAGGAACCGGTCCGCCGCGCCGCTTATGCGGCCGACCGCATCGGGCATCAGATTCTGTTCTCGCTGTGGCAGCAGTGCGTGGCCGAGGGCGTTGAGTTCGCCGAGGAATGGTATGTGACCGATCTGGTGGTTTCCGAAGACCACGGCAAGGTCGAGGGCGTGGTGGCGTTCGACACGCACAAGGGCGAGACGCATGCCATCCACGCACGCAATGTGCTGATGGCCACTGGCGGTGCCGGCCGTCTGTTCCATACCACGTCGAATTCGTGGGATCTGACCGGTGACGGCATGGCGTTGACATTGTCCGCCGGCCTTCAGCTTGAGGATAGCGAGTTCGTGCAGTTCCATCCGACCGGTCTCGCCCATACCGGCATTCTGCTGTCTGAGGCGGCACGTGCGGAAGGCGGCGTGCTGCGCGACTCCGATGGCGAGGCGTTCATGGAACATTACGCGCCGGGGCATGCCGATCTTGCCGCGCGTGATGTGGTGAGCCGTTCCATCATGGCTGAAATCGACGCCGGACGAGGAATCGCCGATCCGAAGGATCCGAATGGGCCGAAGGATTGTGTCTGGCTGGATATGACCGGCATCGATGCGGATCATATGCATGAGGTGCTGCCGCAGGTGGTGGAGACCATCGAACAGTATGCCGATCTCGATCCGACCCGCGACTATGTGCCGGTCAAACCCACCGCGCATTACACCATGGGTGGCATCCCCATCACCACCGACGGCGAAGTCTACCGTTGGGTCGATGGCGAACGCGCCGTCGTGGACGGTCTGTTCGCCGCTGGCGAATGCTCCTGCGTGTCGGTGCATGGCGCGAATCGTCTGGGCGGCAACTCGCTGTTGGACGCCTGCCTCTTCGGCACCCGTTCGGGCAAGGCGATGGCTGAACGTGTCGTCGATAATCCAGTGAACGATCCGATGGCCGAGCCTGCCGACGAAGCATCTATCGACGCGGTGTCGCAGGCTGCCGACAAGCGTTCCGCGCAGGTCAAGGAACTGTTGACGCGGCCGTCCGATGACGACGATGCGTCGTCGGACAATCCGTACCAGCTGATGGCCGATTTGGGATCCGTCATGGAGCAGGCGGTCGCGGTGCGTTGCGACCGGAACAGCATCGAACAGGCGTTGGCTACGCTGGACGATACGCTCACGCCGCGTGCCGAGGCGCTGCATGCGCATTCCGACTCCCCCACGTTCAATCAGGAAATCACCGCCATCTGGGAGGTGCGCCATCTGTTGGAGCTCGGCAAGGCCGTGCTCGCCGCCTCTGATGCGCGTCACGAATCCCGTGGATCGTTGAAGCGTCTTGATTTCCCGGAGCGTGACGACGAGCATTTCCTGGCCCATTCCATGACGGATGTTTCCTGCCAGGTCTCCTGGCAGCCGGTGCACATCGTGGACATGCCGCCAAAGGCCCGTGAATACTGACACCCTGGGCACGGCGTATGGCAGACTGGTTGACGGTTTTTTATCGAAAGGCAGGTATATGAGCGGCATGGAGAACGGCATGGAAACGGTGACGTTGCGGGTGAACAGGTTCACGCCGCGTCCCGAACGCGGCCGTGAACGAGGCGGCTCGCCGTTCGCTAGGAAGAGCTCTCCCTTCGGCGATTCCGGATCCGCGCGCAGGCGTCCGCGAGGCAAGCAGTGGGTGCAGGATTACGTGGTGCCGGCGCGTCCGGAGGACACCGTGCTTGACTGCCTGCTCAAAGTCAAGCGCACCATCGATCCGACGCTTGCCTTCCGTTATTCGTGCGGTCATGGCATGTGCGGTTCCGATGCCGTGTCCATCAACGGCACGCCTACGCTTCTGTGCACCGCCACGGTGAAGGCTTGGGCAAAGCAGCCGTCCGACGCACAGGTGGATGAGGACGGCTTCCGTCATACGGGAGAAGACGTTCAACCCGCGCAAACGCAGGATGCCGACGATTTGGGTGTCATCGAGCTCGCACCGCTGCCCGGTTTCCCCGTGCAGCGTGATTTGATCGCCGATATCGACCAGATGCTTGACCAAATCAGGAAACTCAAGCCGTATCTGCAGGCCAGTGGCGAACTCGCCACCACCGCGGACGGCAAGATCAACGCATTCGAATATCTGCAGAATCCCCAGCAGCTCGCCAAGTATGAGCTGCTGAGCAACTGCATAGCCTGCGGCACCTGTGAGGGAAGCTGTCCGGTATATGCAGGCGGCGAGGCGTTCATCGGCCCTGCGGCTCTTATCGCCGCCTCCCGTTTCATCAATGATTCACGCGACGGCCAGACGGATGCACGTATGGATGCCATCGATTCCGCCGATGGCATCGCCGCGTGTCAGTCGGTGCGCGCCTGCACGCGTGAATGCCCGCGTGGCATCGATGTCGGTGAGGAGATCTGGCAGCTGATCGCCCAAATCAAGGAGCGCTGAAATGGATAGGACGTCATATACCAATCTCGCGAAATCGTGGGAGTACGTCGAGGATCATGCGTTCTCACGCCAGTCTGCCGAACTCAATGCGATCAGGACCGCGGCCGAGGAAGCCGGCATTCCCCAAGGATCCGCGGCGCAGGCCGAATTGCTGCGCATGCTGGTGCGAATGTTGGACGCCTCGTCGGTGATCGCCATCGGCACCGGTTCCGTGGTGGAGACGATGCAGCTGATCAACGGTCTTGACAATGCAGGCCAGCTTACGGCCGTCGATTCGTCCACGCAGGGCATCGCGCTGATTCGCAAACTGTTCAATCGTCTGTCCGATGACACCGAAACCACATTGCGTGCCGTGAACGCGTCCGCAGGTGTGTTTCTGCCCCGTCTGAACGCCGAGAATTACGATTTGATCGTCGTGGCCGGCGATCCGGAGAATTATGCGGCGGCTTTCGCGCAGGCTCCACGTCTGCTGAAACCGCATGCCGCGATTGTCTTCACCGATGTACTTGCCTTTGATTCGGCCACATCGGCCGGCGGCGTGCTGAATCCCGCCAATCGTGATGCCAAATCCATCGCGATGCGCGAATTGCTGGAAACGGTGGAGTCGGATGAACGGTTCGTCACTGCGTTGACGCCGACCGGCACTGGTCTGCTGGTTGCCGTCAAGAAATAGACCAATCAGATTAATCAGCCGTGCCGCAATGGCACGATATGTTGAAAGGGCCACGCATGGGAATGCGTGGCCCTTTCAACATATGGAAATCCCTTTTACTGTTCCTGGTGGGTGCCGATTATCTGGCTGACCACCACGGTACCGTCTTCCAGCACCGTCTCAACTTCGTTCATGGCATCTTCGTCGCCGGTATGGTGCTTATGCTTCGTACCGTCCTCCAGTTCGAATCGTTTGGATTGATGGCTCAGCAGAATACCTGAGATCACGGCTGCGACCATGGACCCCACCAGGACGCCGAAACGGGCTTCAGCCGATAGTTCGGCATCCTGATATGCCAGCGACGCGATGAGAAACGACACCGTGAAACCAATGCCGCAAGCGCAGGCGGCGGGGAACATGTCGCGCACGCGCAGACCTTTGGCCATCTTCAGACCGCCCACGTGCGTGGACAGCCATGCGGTGGTCATGATGCCCAGAGGTTTGCCGACCACGAGCGCCACCATCACGGCAACGACCACTGGCGAGACGAACAGCGCCAAGGTCAACGACTCGAAGTGCACACCAGTGGCGAACAGTGCGAAGATCGGCAACGCCAGCAGTGCGGAGAACGGCTGCAGCTTGTCGGCGTAACGTTCCGCACGCGGCGTCTTCTCACCGAAACGCTCATGCGCCGGCGTGAGCAGTCCCACGAGCACGCCGGCCAAAGTGGGGTGCACGCCGGCTTCGAACATCATGACCCATGCCAGCACGCCCACGATGGCCACGGCCAGCCACGGTACCTTGCGCATGCGGACCAGGAAGTACCAGACGACCGCGCATACGGCTATGCCAAGGAACCAGTACCATGCGTTCACCGATGAGAAGAACACCGCGATCAGGATGATGGCCAGCAGGTCGTCCACTGTGGCCAATGTCATCAGAAAAGCGCGGATGGATCCCGGCAACGCTTTGGCGAACAGGGCCAATACGGCCAATGAGAACGCGATATCCGTGGCTGTGGGCACCGCCCAGCCATTGGACATCTGTGCGAAGGAGAACGACGTTCCTGAAGCGATGACGAGTTGCCCTGATCCTGCCGCCGCAAACAATGAGATCACGCCGATGAACAGTACCGGCGGAGCAAGCATACCGCCAACCGCGCACAGCATCGGCACGGCCGCGGCTTTGGGATTGGACAGTGATCCCGTGGTGAGTTCCTGCTTCAATTCCAGGCCTACGGTCAGGAAGAACACCGTCAGCAGGCCATCCTGCACCCAATGGCCCAATCCCATGTCGATATTGGTGTGTGGAATGGCTATACGGAAGTTCTCAAGCTGTTCGAACGCATGCGCGGTGAACGGCAGATTGGCGAGCAATAGGCCGGCAAGAGCGAAACCGAGCATAATCAGACCGGATATGCGGTCGGACGCGGCTATGCGTCGGATTGTTGCCCAGGTTCCCCTCTTCGATGTGACCATCATGCTCCTTGTCTTGCGGTCCCCGTTCGACCGCAGTATCCGTAAACGTAGTATCAAGTGTATCGGAGGGTCTTGGCGTTCATCCCTGCCGCATATTGCGCTCCGCTGTGCGCGCAATCAATTGCAGGCTTCACAAAAATCCACGGAAAATAAAGAAAGCCTCCTCCGCATTCGCGAAGGAGGTTCATGTGCGCGAGACAGGATTCGAACCTGCGACCTGCTGATCCGTAGTCAGCTGCTCTAATCCGCTGGGCTACTCGCGCAACGTCATCTCATTTCTTTGCGCCACCTGATGACTGGTGGCTGGTGCGCGAGACAGGATTCGAACCTGCGACCTGCTGATCCGTAGTCAGCTGCTCTA